>ERZ1026903.1-NODE-1-length-424921-cov-214.748415_pt1 | contig 424921 bp, 356 predicted proteins | sample MGYA00380180_ERZ1026903 | MGnify/ENA primary metagenome ERZ1026903 (study PRJEB33269, sample SAMEA4719816) | human gut metagenome | biome: human-associated habitat; feature: organic feature; material: feces | place: Cameroon | collected 2013-10 ... | reverse complement strand
CCTATGACCCTCTGCTTGTAAGGCAGATGCTCTAACCAAACTGAGCTAAGCATCCTCATCAGAAAGTGAATGCATTATATAGATAATAATGCACTCTTGCAAGTAGTAATTTTAAACAAAATCAAAGGAATTCTCTCAAAGTGGCTTTTTAATGCACGTTAATGAGAGGTTAATTTTTTTTTAATTTTGCTTAAATTTTGCTCAATTCCTCGGTTATAGCTTCATAAGCAATGTCCATTGCCTTTTTAAGCTCCTCTTTTTTGATATTCAATGGAGGATTAAAGTAAAGAATATCCCCTATTGGTCTTAAAAGTAATCCTTTCTTTAAGGCGTTTTGGTAAATTCTATAACCTAGTCTTAAAGAACTATCAAACGGCTCTTTGGTACTTCTGTCTTTTACAAGCTCTAGAGCATTGATAAGACCTATATGTCTTACACCACCTACTTTATCTATTTGCATAAAGCGCTGTTCGAATTCTTTTGAAAGCCACTGACCTAATTCATTGGCTTTTTCAATGATGTTATCGCGCTTTAAGATCTTGATAACAGCTAAAGCACAGCTACATGCTAGTGGGTTACCTGCATAAGTATGTGAATGCATGAAAGCTTTGCCTTCAGAGTAATCGGCTAAAAAGGCATTGTAGATACTGTCAGTTACACAGACTACAGACATTGGCATGTAACCGCCGGTAATGGCCTTAGACAGACACATGATGTCAGGTGTAATACCTGCATGATCACAGGCAAACCACTTACCGGTTCTACCAAAACCAGTTGCAATTTCATCTGCGATAAAGAGCACTCCGTGCTCTTTACACAAATCATATAAAGACTTTAAGTACTCTTTTGGGTACATTCTCATGCCACCTGCACCTTGCAACAATGGCTCTACAATTAAGGCACAGAGCTTGTCTCCATATTTATCAAAGCACTCTTTAGCTCTTTTCAGACACTTTTCTGGATAATCATCAGCATGACGGAACATATCAGGAGCTTCAATATGAATGTTATCCATCATCATTGGCTTATACATTAAGTTGTATAAATCCATACTGCCTACAGATAAGGCTCCAATGGTTTCTCCGTGATAACCTTCAGAGAGGCAGGCAAATTTGGTTCTGTCTTTTTGTCCTATCTGATGCTGATATTGGAAGGCAATCTTTAAAGCCATCTCTACAGATGATGAGCCGTTATCAGCATAATTAAAATGAGTTAATCCTTTTGGAACAATGGTCAGTAACTCTTTAGTTAACTCTACAGCCCATGGGTGAGTAAAGTTTGCAAAGATTACATGTTCTAAAGTATGAGCCTGCTTGGCAATAGCATCAGAGATTTCTTCATTGCAGTGGCCTAACAGATTACACCACCAGGAACCTACGATATCTAAGATCTCTTTGCCTTCAGCTGTATATAGATATGGACCTTTTCCCTTTACGACTGGCACTGGAGGGAAAGAATCATAGTCTTTCATTTGGGCAGCAGGATGCCAAATATGCTTTAAATCAAAATCAATCAGTTCTTTAGAATTCATCAAAGTAATCTTCCATATTCTTGTCTAAAAGTTCGAGATCCTGTTTGCCATCAGCTAATGTAGCTATGACTTTTACATTAGAGATCTGCTCAATCATACTTAAATTGTCCTGATGCATAATTGAGTTCTTGTCAAACTTATTTAGAATTACGCCCTGAACTTTTACATCATTAGCATTAAGATAGCTGATAGTAAGCACGGTATGGTTAATAGTACCAAGACCTGCATCAGCTACAACTACACAAGGTAATTTCATTGCCTTTAAGATATCAAGATACATTAAATGGCAGTCTTTTTCCCAAACCACAGGACAGATGATGCCTCCTGCTCCTTCAGACAGGACATAATCATAGTTATCTCTTAAGGCATTGAACTTTTCTAGAATTTTATCTAATTTGGCAAAACGATTTTCACCACGACCTGCCAGATGTGGAGATAAAGGTTTTTCATAAAGATAGGATAATAGAGACTCTGTACTCTGTTTGATGTTGGCATGATCTCTAACATAGCCTGCATCAGAATGCTCAATACAATCAGAACCACTGACTGCAGCCTTGTAATAAGCTAATTTTAGATTTTTTTTAGTTAGTTCTCTTGCAATTGCAGCACTGACATAGGTCTTACCAATATCAGTACCGGTACCTGTAACAAATAATCCACGCATTTTTAAATCCTTAGTAAGTAGGATAATTCTACCACTTAACTAAGAATGTTTTTTTATTATCCACCGAGCAGACTTAGGATGATGGATTTACTGTTATTGATTTGTTTCATAATCGAGGCACAAACCTGCTGACGGACCATAAGTTCAGCAAGATTAGCAGCTTCCTCAGCATAATCTGTATCCTGAATTCTCGAGCGAGCATCAGACAAATTCTCTCTCATGGTGTCATTTAATCTGATTGCAGATTCAAAACGGTTTTGCACACCACCTAAAGTTCCTTTATAGGAGCTTACAGCTTTGATGTACTCATCTATATAGCCTAAGACTTCTTGAGCATTATCAGCTGTAGATAAAGAGAATCTTAAGGAATCACCATCTTTTACAACTGAGCCTTTGCCGTCATTACCTGTATATGATGACAATCCTGACATGGTAAAACCTTTTTGAAAGCCAGGAATTGTAATAGTGTCATTAGCCATACCTGAGGCTTGTATCTGAATGCCACCATTTGAATAGAAACCGCCCTGATTGCCATCTAAGATGGCAGTACCGCCAAAAGTGGTCTTTTTACCAATTCTGGTAATTTCCTGACACAGTTGCTGTACTTGAGAATTGATTGCTGCACGGGATGCATCATCATAAGTACCATTAGCCGCCTGAACAGCTAGGGTTCTTATCTTTTGCAGCATATCGGTAGTTTCGTCTAAGGCGCCTTCCATGGTCTGAGCAAGAGCTAAACCATCACTTAAGTTTCTGCTACCTTGCTTATAGCCATTGATTTGAGAGGTTAATCTGTCAGCAATCTGAAGACCTGCAGGATCATCTTTAGCTGAATTGATCCTTTTACCTGAGGAGAGTCTTTTATAGACAGTATCAAGCCCTGCATTTATGCTGGATAAACTCCGCATATTATGCATAGCTGCAATATTGGTTAGATACAGTGCCATGGCTTTCTCTCTCAGAATTATTCTTATTGAACAAAAGCTTTTATTTTTTGAGTTATAAGATATATCTTTTGTTCTTTTACTTTTGTTTATATTTTCTTAACGGAAAAATGTATGTTTTCTTTAACATTTGGCCGAAACAGGCAATAAACAGCAGGTATTTGTCAATGGTATCCAAGAATTAATAAAACCGATTTAAAAAAAGCAAAATTAGGTGCAGATTTACAGAAAAAAAACATCAATAAAAACTTGTCTAATACACTGCAAAACTTTGTGTGATCGATATCATAATAATTAGAACAATTTATTATTCATTAACAAAAATATTGATCATAAGCACTTTTTTATAGAATTAATCTGAATAAAATACATTCATGAATTCAAGCTAAAGCTTAATTCGTAATGATTTTTTCCTAGGTTATGCTTCGCCCAACCGCGAAGCATTTTTTTTATTTTCACATTCAACTTTTCTAAAAAAAAATCTTTAAAAGGCTCTTCTCAAAACTAATCTTCAAAACAGATAGTTAAGTCTGTGACTGCTCTCAAAATTTCATTTTAAAAAGTGCCTACTTTTTTTAAATTTACGTTTGTATCAAATATTTATTAACAATTCCCCATTAAGATAGTTGCATAACAAACAAAAATAAGGAGGCTATATGCCTAGATATCTATGGTTTATCCTTGCAGCTATTGCACTGATTATTGGATACAACGTTTATGGTCGTTTTGTAGAAAAGATCTTCGGACCTAATCCCAAGAAAGAAACCCCAGCTCATACCTTAAAAGATGGTGTTGACTTTGTGGCAATGCCTAAGTGGAAACTGTGGTTAATCCAGCTTTTAAATATCGCAGGTGTAGGCCCCGTATTCGGTCCTATTCTAGGTGCACTTTATGGTCCTACAGCTTTACTGTGGGTTGTTTTCGGTACCATTTTCGCAGGTGCTGTTCATGACTACTTCTCAGGCATGATGTCTGTTCGTTATGGCGGTGCTAATGTTCCTGAGATTGTAAGATATACCTTAGGCACTAAAGCAAGAAACTTCATGCGTTTCTTTGCAACCTTACTACTGCTTTTAGTAGGTGTTGTGTTCGCTACAGCTCCAGCTGGTCTGCTAACTAAGTTATGTGCAGGTCACTTTGACGGTGTATTAAACTTCTGGGTTTGGATCACCATTATCTTTGCTTACTACTTCTTAGCAACCATCATTCCTATTGATAAGATCATTGGTCGTATTTACCCTATCTTTGGTGCTTTACTGATTATCATGGCTGTTGGTGTAACCTTAGGTTTATTCTTCAACATGCCTGACAGCTTCTATTCATGGGCAGACTTTACCTCTAACCCTCATCCAAATAACTTACCTATTTGGCCTCTAGTATTCATTACTATTGCTTGTGGTGCTCTATCAGGTTTCCATTCAACTCAGTCTCCTCTAATGGCACGTTGCTTAGAGAATGAGTCAGAAGGCAGAATGGTATTCTACGGCGCAATGGTTGCTGAAGGCTTCATCGGCTTAGTATGGGTAACTGTTGGTATGACCTTCTACCCTGATGCTCAGGCTCTATTAGCTGATATTAAGGCAGGTGGTCCTGGCAACGTAGTTTACACCAGCTGTATTTCTCTAATGGGTACATTCGGTGGTGTATTAGCTATTCTAGGTGTTATTATCCTGCCTATTACCTCAGGTGATACTGCTTTCCGTGCTGCAAGACTTACCATTGCTGAGGCAATTAAATTACCTCAGGTAAAACCTGCTAAACGTCTTTTAATTGCAATTCCTGTATTCGTAATTGGTATTGTTCTATCTCAGGTTGATTTCAACATCATTTGGAGATATTTCGGTTGGTCTAATCAGACCTTATCAGCAATTATGTTATGGTCTGCATCTGCTTACTTATACAGAAAGAACAAGTTACACTGGGTAACCTCAATTCCTGCAACCTTCATTACAGCAATCTCTGTAAGCTACATTCTTTATGAGCCAAACATGGGCTTTGGTATCGATATTGATGTTTCTAACATCGTTGGTGTCGTATCAGGCTTAGTATGCTTATTCTTACTCTTAAAGTTTGGTAAGAAACCAATTGCAGGTAATCCTGAGGCAGAGACTACTGACAATGAGTAAATCAGATTAGAACAGATAATAATTTAATCTCCATTTTGAACCTAATTTAGCAGGCGCCACAGCGCCTGCTTTTTTATGCTCAAAATATATAAGATTTGATGTAAGAATATTTTTTGCTGAAAATTGAAATCTGTTGACGCTAAGAAGCATAAGGATTGTGTCTAAGTATAAAGACTCATACTCCTAAAAAGTACCTATATACCTTCTAATTGCCATAACCTAGCTTTAACTTTTAAGGGACCGTCGTAAGCTCTAAATCGAAATAGCTGAAAAAACAAAACCTGTGAGGAATTTAACTTCACAGGTTTTCTTATCGATATTTAGCTAATTTAGAATAATCTTAATTTACTTTAACTTCATGAGAAGCAGCACCTGAGTAGCTCTTGAACTCATCAACAAGCACGTCAGCAAAGCCTGGATACAGTCTTGAAACTTCCTGAGATGGTAAAGGAGCATCCTTTTCATCATAGAAGGTAATAGCAGTTGATGAACCGTGAATACCTAAACGGATCTTGTACTTGCCATGTTTAATATCAAGACGGATATTAGCTCCTAACTTAATTAAGTCATCAGCACTGTCTAGAACTTCAACCTCGTACTCAGCCTTAGCTACCGAGTGAGAGTTAATCTTCCAACCACATCTTGGTAACATACCATTTAGAAGTTCCATGGTGGTTTCAAATGGAGCTTCAACTAAGATTGCGTCATGGTTGTTGTTATCCTGACCTAAAGATACGATTAAGTTATCAGGATCATATGCTGACTGTTGGTTCTTAGTGTCGATCTCATGGATGATCTGGTTTGAAAAGCCCATAGCAAAACGCTCTTGCTCAATCATGTCCAAAACATCTTTCATCTTGGTACCTGATGATAGAGATGTCATTGAGCCCACAAGCTTAGTTGCAATACCAATCTCGCCTTGAGCATTTCTACCAACACGGATCTGATAAATCTGCTTATAACGTTTTAGACCTAAATCAGCATCAGTGTCATCATATGGCTTACCAAACTCTGTAAAGTCACGAGCAATGGTAGTTAATACGTACTGTCCCTGAGCAATCTTACCTACAGCTACATTCATAGTCTTTAGAACTGATGCTAATAACATCCAAGCATCATCTTCGGTCTTAATGCCGTGTGAACCATCATTCTCAAACCAAACAATAGCCTCCCCTGAAGACCACTGTGTATGACAACCAACATCTGATCTGTAAGGAGCAGTAGGAGCTCTTACATCAACAGCTTCTCCTACAGGACCTGTTAATAACTTTTTATTTATAACAGGAATCTGTAATTCTGGGTTGATACCAGGATTATCAAGTGACTGAGGAACTACAATGCGATTATTTGTTACTTCGGCATCAGTATGTTCGTAATAACCTGTAGGTTCTCTTGAACTCTTATCCATGCCGAAATATTCTTGCCAGTAATTTCGAATGGTTACACAACCTGACAAGGTCAAAGCAGGAATAGCACCAATAGCTACTAATGCAGCTAGCTTTTTAATTTTATTCCTTGACACCTAATATCTCCTTAATGTGTATTCTGCAAGCTAAAAAAAGCATCTGAGAAACAATTTCTCAGATACTCTCTTAAATGATCAAAAATAAAACTTCCGCCTATAAAGGCGGAAATTAAATTTTAATCAAAATTCTGCTGTAAGAGAGGCTTTTGCAGATAGCTAAATAAATTATTGCTTACCATATTTAAGACTTCCTTAATTGAAGAAAGTTCAGGATCATAAGCATTAATATATGTAGGTTCTGCTCCTGGCTCGTAATAGCATACTGAAGAGAACACAGCATCAACATCTGTATCTGACAGAGTTAACGAACAACGGAAATCAATCAGTCTCTCAACGCCAGCCTGAATTAACAGAGGATCACGCATTTCCTTACGGAAATTGATTACCCCCATTGATCTGTCATCTAAGAAGATCTGATTTGGTTTTACACCGTTCTTTACCCAGTGATCAGCTTTATCAAATGATCTCTCTAGCTGATTATCAGAATGATAAGTGAATGCTACCTCATAATCACTTCCTGGTGGAGGAGCTACCTTCTCATCACTTTTTTGTACGTCATCATTTTCATAATCTGACATAATGTCTACTCCTTTCACTTATCGTTATACTGAAACTTTTTTATTTTCTCTTAAAGCCACGGTCATATTGAACTCTGGCTTATTAGGCTTAGAATTCTTGCTGTCTACACAGTAATAACCTTCACGCTCAAACTGGAAGCTCTGACCTACTACTGCACTCTCTAAGCTCTTTTCTAGAACTGCATTTTCAATTACAGTCTTTGAATCTTTGTTCACAGTAGCTAAGAAGTCTTCTGCTGCACTTGGATTTGGAACATTAAACAGGTTCTCATACAGGTTCACAATGCCACGATAGCAGTTGTTAGCATCAACCCAGTGGATTACCCCCTTTGGCTTGTGACCTTCAACATTAGCGCCAACAGAATTAGGAACTGCATTGCAGTGAACTACGGTTACCTTGCCGTTTTCATCTTTCTCACAAGATGTAGCCTCTACAATGTAAGAGTTTCTCAAACGAACTTCATGACCTAGTTTCAAACGCTTGTACTGCTTGTTAGCTTCTTCTCTAAAGTCAGATTCATCGATGTAAATTTCTTTACTGATGGTAATGGTTCTTGTACCCATTGCCTCATTCTCAGGATGATTATTTACTGTATATGAAGTGTCAGTTACACCTTCTTCACCATAGTTATCGATGATTAGCTTGATTGGATGTAATACAGCCATAGCTCTTGGAGCATTCTTGTTTAGATCATCACGAATACATGACTCTAAAGCGCTCATCTCGACAACGTTATCCTGCTTGGTAACGCCGATGCGACGGCAGAATTCTCTAATTGAAGCTGGTGTATAACCACGACGGCGAAGACCTGAAATGGTGGTAAGTCTAGGATCATCCCAACCATCAACAATGCCTTCTTTAACTAAAAGATTCAGCTTTCTCTTTGAAGTAATTGATCCTTCTAAGTTCAAACGGCTCATCTCATACTGATGTGGTTTTGCTTCAATAGAAATATGCTCTAAAACCCAATCATACAGTCTTCTGTTATCTTGGAACTCAAGAGTACAGATTGAGTGGGTAATACCTTCGATTGCATCAGAGATACAGTGGGTAAAGTCATACATAGGATAAATGCACCATTTATCCTTGGTAATAGCGTGCTCTGCAAAACGGATACGGTAGATAACAGGATCACGCATACAGATGAATGGAGAAGACATGTCGATCTTAGCTCTTAGACAAGCCTGACCTTCCTTGAACTCACCGTTCTTCATCTTCTCAAACAGAGCTAAGTTTTCATCAACAGTTCTGTTTCTGTAAGGGCTTTCTTTACCAGGCTTGGTTAAAGTACCACGGTACTCACGAATTTCATCTGGTGATAACTCATCAACATAAGCTAAACCTTTGTTAATAAGCTCAATAGCATAGCCGTATAATCTTTCAAAATAATCTGATGAGTGGCAAATTTTCGTCCACTTGAAGCCTAACCACTTAACATCATTCTGAATTGAATTGATGTACTCCATATCCTCTTTTTCAGGATTTGTATCATCGAATCTTAGGTTGCAGGTACCCTTATAGTCACGAGCTAAACCGAAGTTTAAGCAAATTGATTTAGCATGACCAATGTGAAGATAGCCATTTGGTTCTGGAGGAAATCTGGTAGCTACGTGATCTGTACGTCCTTCTTTAAGATCCTCATCAATAATGTCGGTTATAAAGTTGCGAGGGATCTTTTCCTCTTCACCAACAGTATTACTCATTTTTTTAACTCCAATTTCCCTGGGTAATAATATTTTTTCACTAAACTAATATGTGTCTATTAGTGTGTAATTCTAACAAATGGGCTCTAAACACTCAATTTTATTAGCAATTTATTGAACAGTTAAGCTTTTTTAATAAAATTTTATTATTTATTTTCAATATGTTACAAATTAGCATATCTTCAACAAAATAGAAGATTTGCGACACAGATTTGATTTTTCAGTTTATACGAGTGGTAGGAGATTTAAGACACTTTAGAGCCGGATTTTATCTAATGTCTTATCCTAAAACTCTTCAAATTGCGGTAAAACACTTATAAGCTCAATTATCTGCACATTTATCATGCTTGCATCTACACAACAAAATAAAAAAATTATATAATCTAATGATTATTGAAACGACATGAACTGTCTAAATATTGAGGATTAACAAATGAGCTTTGAGTCAGAAAAGCCTTTTAATGATTTCCAACACTTTGCACGTGGTATTCGTCGTAGTGGTGATTTCACAATTAATGAATCAAATCTTTTAGAGCAGTGTGGTACTGCTATGATGGAGCTTTACAAGGGCACTCGCAAACCAAAGACTCCAGAAGAAAAAGAGTTTTTAAAGCAGATTTCTTCTGATGATGTAATCACTGATCGTAATGCAAAGATCTTCAAGAAATACTTACAGGTTATTCAGCCTCGTCATTTACACCGTCTTTGCTCAGTTGGCAATGATGAAGACATCAATAACAGCTTTATGGGCGGTAGCTCATCATCAGATGAGTCAGCTTTAGACTAAGATTTAAACTTAGCTTAAGTCAGTTATTTAAAGAAACCTCGTTTCATAACGAGGTTTTTCATTCTTGAAGACTTTTCAAATCTCCTTCACTTTTGCTCTCAAAGGCCAAAGCTTATCTGTAAATACAGCTTTTGTTCTCAAGAACTTATAACTCTTGATTTAAAAAGTTTCTAATTTTGCCTAAAAGCCCACTACTCTCCTGCTTACTCTTATCAGAACAGTCAAAGTCGTAGTTTTGATAGAACTTCTTTTCAATTTCTAATCTTTTAATCATCATTTGCTTTTCAATGATATCTCTTTGTACTTTTAAGCTGTCGTTGCTGTATGCTTTCATATCAATCTCATCCCTTTTAATCTCAAGTTTTCCATACTCAATAACATCATTAAAATCTTCAATTAAGTTTGCAAATTCAGCTTTAATCTTAGAGTCACTCACTTTTTCATTCTTATTGGTAATAAGATCAAAATTGTCATTTAAAAAAACTTTTAAATTGTCTTTTTTTACGATAAAGCGGGCTTTGCCAGGATTCTTACTGTCAGTTGCAACAGTTGCTTTTAACTTGCCACTTTTAATCAGACGACGTAAGGTCCATTCAGGAATATTAGTAAAATCAGAAATATCCTTTACTGAATATTCATCTGCACCAGGGATTGCGTATTTACTGTAATTCCCTTGTGTACTCTTTTGGACACATTGAGTGTTGTCAGACAGTAAATCCTGCTCTGAGGCATAACCTTCTTTTATTCTTTTAGACTTTTCTAATAGTCTCTTTGCTAATTCTATAAATGTTTCCATAATAGCTCCTTTAAAGTAAACCAATAGATATCGAACATATTTTCATACTTTAAATATACATCAAATAAACAATTAAATAAACATTAAATATACAAATACATAAACACAATATTTTTATTCTTGGAAACAAAAATAAAAAAGGTCTGTTTTCTTTTGAAAAAACAGACCTTTTTTTTAATTATTTCTTTGCAACTAGACAGCTACAATAGCAATATAAGCTGTAGCTACCGCAACTAAAACCACAATAGATAAAGACATCTTAGCAATGGCAGCTACTAGAGCTACAGCAGTACCGATGTAAGCTGCGTACTGATTGTTATCAATACAGTAGAACACTCCTGGGAATACTAAAGCTGTAAGTGCTGTATATGGCACAAGATCTAAAAATCTCTGCCAGTAAGGCGAAAGCTCTAGCTTAGAAATAAAAAGAGCAGGAATACTTCTTATAGGATAAGTCATTAAAAATGACAGAAGTACAATTGAAATATAATACTTGCTCTCCATTAGTTTGCTCCTTTCTCTTCAGCTTTTACAAACTCTTTTTCATTATTGTTACTATCTGACTTTGGCTTATTATCAGTAAAGATGGCACCAATTAAAGAGCAGATGATAATGGTACTTAAAATTGCCCAGCAGCTGTCCATTACCTGTGATAAAGCAATATTTAAGATTGCAGCACAAATAACAATTACTAAAAGCTTGTTATTGCTCTTAGCAGCAGGTACTACAATTGCAATAAACAATGCATATAAAGCAATGTTCATTGCTTGAATTAAGTTTACTGGTAAGTAATTGGTTGCTAAAGCACCAATGACAGCACCTGATACCCAGGCACACCAAGAGACTAAGAAAAGTCCTGTAAAGTATGAAGAACTAATCAGTTCTTTTTTAGCTGTAGTAAAGATTGCAAAAGGCTCATCGGTAATAAAGTGTGAGAAGAAAGCTCTTCTTACATTACTCAATTTATCAAAACGGGCAAAAACACAGGTACTCATAATGAAATATCTGAAGTTTAAAATGATAAGGCCGATACAGATAGCTACTAAACTGGCACTGTCTTTAGCTGAAGTTACAGCAAAGAACTGACCAGAACCGCTATAGCAGATCATTGACATAAAAATGGTTTCAAAATCAGAATAACCTACCTGTTTTGCCATTACAGCATAAGCAGTACCAACAGATAGGTACCCCAAACAAATTGGAATTGAATGACGGGCACCTAACAGAAATAAATTCTTATTTAACACTTTTCTTACCAGATTTATTTTTCAAAAAGCTATATAAAGCTCAATAAAACTTCTTTAAAAAGTCTCTATAAACAGTTTTTTAAGAAATAGTCTTCGATTAATTTCCATAAGGCAAACTAACAAAATTTACAGCATGTGTTTATGAGATTACAGAACCTTTTGCATATACTTATATGCGCAACCTTTTCTAGGTTGTTGAAGGTATTTGTTTTTAGAGAATGCACAATTATGCACCAAATTAGGCTAAAAGTATATTAGAATTGCCAGAAGTATTTTGTACTCATATCATTATGTTTCAACTTTCGTTTTTAATTTTTGGATTTTGTATTTATTAAAATGGAAAATTTAGATATAGCTAAATTCGGCGGTACTTCTGTTGGTAACTTTGATGCAATGACATCAAGCTACAAGGTAGTTGTCGGCAATAAGAACTCACGTATTGTAGTGATCTCAGCCTGCTCAGGCGTTACAAATCTGTTAGTAGAACTAGCATCAGGCAAATGCAGCGATTCAAAAATTAACGAAATTATTGAAAAACTGCGTGATATCCACGAGCAGATCATTATTCATTTAGAGAATCAGCATGAGCTTCGTAACTACATCGAAGGTCATTTAAAAGAGATCAAAGAGCAGACACTTTTAGCAAATAAAGGTACTAACGATCAGTTAACTGACAGCATTGTATCTCACGGAGAGTTAATGTCATCATACCTGTTCGTAGCTTTATTCAAGCACTACGGTACCGATGCTCAGTGGTTTGATGTTCGTTCAGTAATGCGTACAGACTCTAAGTTCAGCTGTGCAAAACCTATTTGTGATGAAATCAAAGTATTAGCTCATGATAAGTTATTACCTCTTATCAATGACAAGACCATCATCATTACACAGGGCTTTATCGGTTCTAACACCTTAGGAGAGACTACAACCTTAGGTCGAGGTGGTTCAGACTACACTGCAGCTTTATTAGGTGAAGCTTTAGGTGTAGCAACAATTTCAATCTGGACTGACGTAGCAGGTGTATTTACTACCGATCCTCGTGTTGTAAAAACAGCAAAACCAATTCCAGAGTTAACCTATATTGAAGCTGCTGAAATGGCAAACTTCGGAGCTAAGGTTTTACACCCATCAACCATGATCCCTGCTGTAAGACAGGAGATCCCTATTTTTGTTGGTTCTTCTAAAGAGCCTGAGAAGGGTGGTACCTGGGTTCGTCCAGTAACTAAGTCAGAGCCAAACTTCAGAGCTTTAGCTTTACGTAAAAACCAGACCTTAATCGTTTTATCATCACCTGTTATGGTAGGTGCTACTGGTTTCTTAGCAAACGTATTCTCTGTATTTGCAAAATACAATCACTCAATTGATCTTGTATCAACCTCTGAGATTTCTATTGCAGTTACCATCGATGCTGGTACTACCACTTCTGGTAAGGCTGAAATCAGCGAGAATATGTTAAATGAGCTTCGTCAGTTCTGCCATGTAAAGGTTGAAACTGGTCTGCCACTTATTGCCATTATCGGCAACAGAATGTCAGAGAATTCTGGTGTTATTACCAAGGCTTTTGATGCAATCAACAAGTTCTCTGTAAGAATGATCTGCTACGGTGCATCACGTCACAATCTATGCTTCCTTTTAAAGGATGGCGATACTACTGAAGCTTTAAATGAGCTACATAAGCAGTTATTAGAAGACTAATTCAATAACTGGCACATCAATTGCATCTCTCACTATCTAAAGTGAGAGATGTATTCTTAAATATTCAAAGTTTTCTCTCTAAAGATTAAAGTTACTCTCACCTGTGCCGTTATATGGTTATAGAGGTGGGCGTTTAGCCTATAATAAATGTAGGTTAATTTAGAGGTTCAAAATGTCATCATCAACAATTACTAGTTCTGGTGTAGGTTCAGGCACAGACTTTGAGAGCATTATTTCTGCGTCAGTATCTGCCAAAAAAAAGCTGTACGAGAAACGTACTACTAAACGTAAGGGTGAAGCTGAGATCGAAAGAGACGGTCTTAATACCTTAAAGAGTGCTATGAGCACCTTTAAGGATGCTTGTGATAAGCTGACAAAAAAGAATTCGATGAATACTCATGCTATCACTACCACACAGAATAAAGACAATACCTGTTTTACCGTGACAGGTGAATCTGACTGCTCTAATACTAACTTTGATTTGGCTGTAACACAGCTTGCAAAAGCTGAATCTGTGACTCAGCAGTTCAAGACTGCTGACGGTTTTAAGAACAGCTTCTCAGCAGGTAAAATCACCATCGATTTAGGTCCTGAGACCTATAAAGATGATGATGGTATTGAACAGACACGTGAGAGAACCTTCTCTGTGGATATTCAGGAAGGCGATACCTTGGAATTAATTCGTAAGCGCTTAAATCAGAACGATTATGATTTAAACGTTGGTTTAATTAAGACTGAAGACGGTTATTCTTTATCAATCACCTCAGGCTCAACTGGTAAAGATACCTCTAATCTTAAGATCACTACAGAGTCTACAGATACAGCTGATCATGACTCATTAAACGTATTTAATTTCGATCCTAGTTCCGAAACTACTACCGAAACTGATGACAAAGGCATGGAACACAAGGTATCAGCGTCTGGCTCTAAGTGGTCTTATCAGGAAGGTAAAGATGCCTGGATTGAAGTTGATGGCCATAAGGTTACAAGCCATACCAACAAGTTTGATGACAATCAGGTATCAGGCTTAAACATCACTGTAAATCAGTTAACTAAGGACTCTAACGGTAACTTTACAACCTACAATGTTGATGTTTCAACCGACGATGATGCAGCTAAGAATAAGATGCAGGAATTCGTTGATGCATACAATACTTTGATGTCATCAATGGATAAGCTGTATAAGAGAAACTCTTATTCAGACGGTGAGAATCAGTACGATGGAGGTGACTTGGCTGGTGACTCTCAGTTAAAGTCAATTCAGAATACTCTGCAGACTATGGTTGTAAGATTTACCAAAGAGAATACTGGTAAATCAATCTTTGACTGCGGTCTTGAGTACAACAAGGATGGTACATTATCTCTTGATTCTGATGCATTCAAGAAGTCAATTGATAACTCCTTCAACTCAGTTGTAAGCTTGTTTACAGATGAGGATGATGGCTTAATCAAGCAGTTATCTGATTACGTAAATGAATACACTCAGACTGGAGGTGTCTTATCTGATCGTATTGATGAAGTACAAAGCGAGATCGATGATTGGGAGCAAAAGATCAGTGATAATGAAGAGAAGCTGGAAAAGTATGAAGCTTCATTACGTACCAAGTACGGTAACCTTGACTCTTTGATGTCTGGCTACAATACATCACTCTCATACATTTCATCAATTCTTTCAGGAAGCAAATAGTTTCTCCTGAAGTCTTTTAAAGGCAGCCTTACAAAAAGGTTGCCTTTTTTTCGTCTGAGATGAAATGAAAGTCATCTCATATACGAAAAAGCCCCGCATAGCGGGGCTTTGATTAACATAATCTGACTTTACAGCCAAAAGTGTTAATTAGAAATCCTTATCTAAAGAACCTGCTGAACCTAAACGGTCAAAAGCTTCCTGTAGACGAGCGATCATAGACTCCTGACCCTTACGTAACCAAACACGTGGGTCGTAGAACTTCTTGTTAGGAACATCTGGATCGGTACCGTCGCCTAACTGAGCCTGTAAACGGTTCTCGTTAGCCTTGTAGTACTGTAAGATACCATCCCAAGTTGCCCACTGAGTATCGGTATCGATGTTCATCTTGATAACACCGTATGATACTGACTCACGGATTTCCTGCTCGGTTGAGCCTGAACCACCGTGGAATACTAAGTTAATTGGCTTGTCGGTAGGAGTGTTGAACTTCTCGTGAACGTACTTCTGAGAATCACGTAAGATGGTAGGCTTTAACTTAACGTTACCTGGCTTGTAAACACCATGTACGTTACCGAATGAAGCAGCAATTGTGAAGTTTGGAGAAATCTTTGATAACTCCTCGTATGCATATGCTACGTCTTCAGGCTGAGTATATAATGCTGACTCATCCTTATCTGAGTTATCAACACCATCTTCCTCACCACCAGTGCAGCCTAACTCTAACTCTAGAGTCATGCCGATCTTTGACATACGCTCTAAGTACTTGCAGCAAAGAGCAACGTTATCCTTTAATGACTCTTCTGATAAGTCGATCATGTGTGATGAGAATAATGGCTCACCGTGCTCTGCGTAGTACTTCTCACCAGCGTCTAATAGACCGTCGATCCATGGAAGTAACTTTTTAGCGCAGTGGTCAGTGTGAACAACAACAGGAACACCGTAGTACTCAGCAACGTTACGTGCGTGTAAAGCGCCTGAAATAGCACCTAAGATAGCAGCGCCCTGTGGACGGTCAACTTTGATGCCCTTACCAGCGATGAATGATGCACCACCGTTTGAGAACTGTACCATAACTGGTGACTTAGCCTTTGCACCTGCTTCGATAACAGCATTGATTGAATCAGTACCAACGCAGTTTACTGAAGGGAATGCGAAACCATTCTCACGAGCAAAAGCGAATAACTTCTGTAAATTCTCACCGGTAACAACACCTGGCTTTACAATATCAAGAATCTTAGTCATAAGATTATCTACCTGTAAATTAAAATATGAATTAAAAAAATCTAAATTTAAATGCCAGCAACATAAGGCTGGCATTTATGAGCAATTATTCTGCAGCTCTCTTCTCAAGGATCTCAACAGCTGGTAACTTCTTGCCCTCAACGAACTCAAGGAAAGCACCACCACCAGTAGAGATGTAAGAAATCTTGTCAGTTACACCAAACTTCTGAATTGAGTTGATGGTATCACCACCACCTGCAACAGAGAAAGCATCTGAGTTAGCAATAGCATCAGCCATTGACTTGGTACCAGCAGCGAACTGATCGAACTCGAATACACCAACAGGGCCATTCCATAGGATGGTCTTTGCGTTCTTGATAACTTCGTTGATGTTAGCCATTGACTTAGGACCTAAATCGAAGATCATATCGTCGTCAGCAACATCCTTTAAGTCCTTAGTAACAGCTGGAGTCTTCTCATCGAACTCTTTACCAACTACTACGTCAACGAACTCTGGGATCTGAGTCTTTGCAGCTAATTCTTTAGCTGTATCGATTAAGTCATTCTCGCATAGAGACTTACCAACTTTGTGACCTGCAGCTGCAATGAAGGTGTTAGCAATACCACCACCAACGATTAACTGATCACAAACCTTTAATAGGCTGTTTAATACAGGTAACTTGGTTGAAACCTTAGAACCACCAACGATAGCAACCATAGGACGAGCAGGATTATCCATTGCCTTACCTAAAGCTTCTAACTCAGCAGCTAATAAAGGACCTGCACATGCTACTGGAGCAAACTGAGCTACACCGTAAGTTGTAGCCTGTGCACGGTGAGCTGTACCGAAAGCATCCATTACGAATACGTCGCATAATGCAGCGTATTTCTTTGATAAGTCTTCAGCGTTCTTCTTCTCACCCTTGTTGAAACGGCAGTTCTCAAGAACAACTAGTTCACCTTCGTTAACTTCAACGCCGTTTAAGTAATCTTTCTCTAAACGAACTTTTACACCATTAAGCTTGGTTGCAATGTAATCTGCAACAGGCTTTAATGAGAACTCCTCAGCATAAACGCCTTCCTCTGGACGGCCTAAGTGAGAAATTACCATTACCTTAGCGCCCTTCTCAAGAGCTAACTTAATTGTAGGTAATGTAGCCATAATACGCTTGTCTGATGCAACCTTGCCATCCTTTAAAGGTACGTTAAGATCTGCACGAATAAGTACACGCTTGCCCTTTAAATCAAGGTCGGCCATCTTTAAAATTGCCATAGTTCGTTTTCCTCTTATAAAATCGTCTTTGTTAGACTTAAACTAAGCTTTTAACAACTCGTAATTTTATCACATGTTAAAAACTTTTCAATTTTTACCGTCGATTTTTGGTAATTTTGAAACATATTTTCAACATGTGATTTTAAGGTACATTTTATGATTGTGCCTTATGTCAAAAGTAAACCTCAACTGTGCAAAAATTTAAGCCTTTTTAGGTTAAATTTTGGGCAATAAAAAGGCTGGACCACGCATCATGGTTACCAGCCTTAATTAAACTATTTAGCTCTTAAAACTAATTAGCTTTTAAAAGCTATAGGTTATTACTTGATAACTTTCTTAGCTGCAGCTACTACGTTCTCAACTGAGAAGCCGTACTTCTTGAACAGCTGAGCAGCTGGAGCTGATGCGCCGTAGTGGTCTAAGCATACGGTTGTACCATCTAAACCAACATACTTGAACCAGGTTGTAGACATTGCAGCTTCAACAGCAACACGAGCACGAACTGCCTTTGGAAGAACAGACTCTTTGTACTCTTCAGACTGACGGTCAAATACGTCGGTGCTTGGCATTGAAACAACACGTGCTTTCTTGCCTTCCTTTGCTAACTCTTCAGCTGCATGGAATGCTAAAGCAACCTCAGAACCTGTTGCCATTAAGATTACATCAGGAGTGCCATCACAATCCTTTAATACGTAACCGCCCTTAGCGATGTTATCAACCTGCTCCTGAGTACGTGGCATCTGCTCTAAGGTCTGACGAGACAGAATGATTGCGCTAGGACCATCCTGACGCTCAATCATATTTGCCCATGCAGCACCTGACTCAACCATATCACATGGACGCCACTCATCGAAGTTAGGTAAAACACGTAATGAAGCGATCTGCTCGATAGGCTCGTGGGTAGGACCATCCTCACCAACACCGATAGAATCGTGAGTGAATACGAATAATGTTGGGATCTTCATTAAAGCTGCCATACGCAGTGCGTTCTTTGCGTAGTCAGAGAAGATTAAGAAGGTGCCACCATAAGGACGGAAGCCACCATGTAACACCATACCGTTCATAGCAGCGCACATTGCGAACTCACGAACACCCCAGTGGATGTAGTTACCATCTAAGTGACCTGGTAAGATTTCCTTAGATTCTTTGTTCATGGTTAAGTTTGATGGAGCTAAGTCAGCTGAACCGCCAACTAACTCTGGTAGTAATGAACCGAAGAAGTCAAGAGCAATCTGACCTGCCTTACGGGTTGCAACCTTAGGATCTTCATTATGCTGTAATGAATCAACCCAAGCCTTTGCCTTAGCCTTGAAATCGACTGGTAACTTACCTGAAATACGACGCTCAAACTCTGAAGCTAACTCAGGATACTGAGCCTTGTATTTAGCAAATAATGAATTCCAGTCACCTTCTAACTTAGCTCCATTCTCGGTAGCATCCCACTCTTTGTAGATCTCTGAAGGGATCTCGAATGGACCATACTTCCAACCTAAAGTAGCCTTAGTTGCAGCGATTTCTTCATCACCTAAAGGAGCACCGTGTGATGCTGCAGTACCTGCTTTCTTAGGAGAACCAAAGCCGATGGTGGTAGGACAAATAATGATTGATGGACGATCAGTATCAGCCTTAGCTAATTCGATAGCAGCACGAACCTGCTCACCGTCGTTACCATTCTTAACTTCGATTACCTGCCAGCCGTAGCCTTCAAAACGCTTCTTGGTATCATCAGCGAACCAGCCCTTTACAGAACCGTCAATCGAAATACCGTTTGAATCATATAATGCAATCAGTTTCCCTAAACCTAAAGTACCTGCTAATGAGCATGCTTCATGAGAAATACCTTCCATTAAGCAGCCATCGCCCATGAATACATAGGTGTAGTGGTCAACGATATCAAAACCGTCACGGTTGAATTCGCCAGCTAACATACGCTCAGCCATTGCCATACCAACAGCATTAGCTAAACCCATGCCTAAAGGACCTGTGGTAGTCTCAACACCTGGAACCTCGCCATGCTCTGGGTGACCTGGAGTCTTTGAACCTAACTGACGGAAATTCTTTAAATCGTCAATTGATAAATCATAGCCAGTTAAGTGAAGCAGAGAATAGATAAGCATTGAAGCGTGACCGTTTGATAGAACGAAACGATCGCGGTTTGCCCAGTTAGGGTTCTTTGGATTGTGGTGTAAGAAACCTCTCCATAATGCCTCTGCCATATCAGCCATACCCATAGGTGCACCAGGATGACCTGACTTAGCCTTCTGAACACCGTCCATGCTTAATGCACGTAGAGCATTAGCTAATTCTCTGTAATTTGCCATAAAAACTCCTCAGAAATAAGAAATCAAAAAACTTGTCCACTAAAAATAAGCTTGCCCTTGTCGATGGTAATTTCTGTTACCAGAGAATCCTTGTCCTCTCCTAACATTCGGCCACCTACTTTCTTGACAAACTCATGACCAAAATCATTCATATGATCGAACTTGACATCAAACTTTCCTTTAACTGATGCCAAATTCTTGTATATACCATCTTCAGACTTTGGAACCAGAATCTCACCTTTTGCAGTAGCTCTGTAAATTAACTTGCCACGCCTGGTATCCTGATGAGCATCAAAAGTTGATTCACCGATTACAGCCTTTAAATACTCATTATTGGTAAAACTGTTTAACAGATTAGGATTTAATACAACGTCAGTCCAGGATCTTAATTTTCTGGCCATAAGGTAAGAACTTAAATTCCTAATCTGTCCCTTTATCATGCCAACACCTGAACGGGTATCTGCTATTGAAACAACATCAATATCAAAGTCACCTGTGGATCGCACTCTGGGAACTTTAAGTTCCACATCAAAACTCTTTAATTGCCCCAAAAGCTCGTCATCAATTACAAGTCCGCTTCCATAAAGTCTGGCGCTCTTGGGGATCTGAAATCTGTCACCTTCAGAATAGGAGCTCAAAAAGAAAATCTTGTCAGCACTGAGTCCTGGAATAAACAGATTCCGACATTCCACTGCCAGCAGAAGCTGTCTCATAAAATTGCGGCTGAACAGAAAATGTACATCAAGCTCAGGAGTCATGCCATGAAAATCTTTTACGACACCAATATCCCTGACATATTTTGTATATTTTCCCTTTACATCAGCTTCTATATTTATTGCAAAAGGCAACAGACGCACATGCATTCTGCCTTTTGCAGAACTCTTTTCATCAAGGATCATCTTTCTTACAAAAAGACGCTCGATGACCTTATTGAAATCAAAATCAGCATCCATGGTTAAAAAACCATGCTCAATTTTTACGGGAACTTCATAAGACTTATCCGTTCCGGCAAAGCTTACCTCTACAAAACCACGCTGTGAAAGAAAATCCTTGTGTTTTGGAATATATCTTAGGGAAATTTTGTAGAGAAAAACTCCAGACTGGAATTTACTGTACAGAAGTTTATTACACCGTCGCAGTGCCACTTCCATACCTGTTTGCGAGTACGAAGAAACAATCGCTACACCTGATATCCAAACTCCGAGGATAAAAGCCATCAGAGCTAAACAACATGCCGCAAACTTTTTCTTCATTAATAAAAGCCTAAATTATTCATTGTGGGCTTAATTTTACCCAACAAGCAGACTTAAAACAACAAAAAAGGCAACAAAAAATGTCGACCTTGCGGTCGACACTTTGTTTAATTAACCAAACACTTTCTTATAGTCAGCCTGGAATTTAGCGATACCCTGATCGGTTAATGGATGGTGGATCATAGTTTCGATAACCTTGTAAGGAACAGTTGCAATATCAGCACCTGCTAGAGCGCACTGTAATACATGGATTGGGTTACGTACAGAAGCGCAGATGATCTGTGCATCGATATTGTTGATTGAGAACATGTCAGAAATAGTACGGATTAAGTCTAAGCCGTCTTCTGAAATATCGTCTAAACGACCGATAAATGGTGAAACGTAAGTAGCACCTGCACGTGCAGCTAATAAAGCCTGGTTAGCAGAGAAGATTAAGGTGATGTTGGTCTTAATACCTTCTTTCTTACACTGATGACAAGCCTTTAAGCCTTCAGCTGTCATAGGGATCTTTACAACCATGTTTGGATGGATAGCAGCAATCTCACGAGCTTCTTTCATCATACCTTCAAAGTCTAAAGTTGTAGGCTTAACTTCACCTGAGATAGGACCATCAACAATTGAAGTAATTTCCTTGATAACCTCTTTGAAATCCAAGCCTTCTTTAGCAATTAAAGATGGATTGGTGGTTACACCACAAATAACACCTAAGTCATTAGCCTTGCGAATGTCTTCTACATTTGCTGTGTCTATAAAAAAGCGCATGGTATCTCCTTTGCAGATTTTATCTATTACTTGAAAACTTTTTATGTTTTAATTGTAGCTCAAAACTACTCCGCAAACGTTTACAATTATTTAATTCTGTGACGTTATTCTATATTTTTCTAATATTTATTTGTTTTATAACGTTTTTATTTTCAAGTTTAAAAAAGCGAACTAAATCTTACTAAATAATTTTGCAGAGATTTTCGTAATTTATTTTCAATAATATTAATCCCACATATTTATTTATAATTAATCCCAAAAAATTCAATTTTAATTTCTTTATATTTCAATATATTAAACACAAAAGCAGAATTATTATTTTGTTAGAAGTTTTAATTTATTTTTTAAAGTATATAATCATCCTCAGTTAATTTAATTTTAGAGGACAGACTTTATGTCAAGATTATTTACCTCAGAGTCCGTATCAGAAGGACATCCAGACAAAATCTGTGACCAAGTGTCAGATGCTATCTTAGATGCAATCTTAGCTCAGGATAAAGATGCACACGTTGCTTGCGAAACTTTAGTAAAAACAGGTTTAATTTTAGTTGCAGGTGAAGTTACAACTTCTGCAAACGTAGACTTTGAAGCAATTGCACGTAAAACTGTCTGTGACATTGGTTATGACAATTCAGAGGTTGGCTTTGATGGTCATTACTGCGCATTCTTAAATGGTTTAGGAAAACAGTCACCTGATATCAATCAGGGTGTTTCAAGAGCTTTACCTGAAGATCAGGGCGCAGGCGATCAGGGCTTAATGTTCGGCTTTGCAACTAACGAAACTGAACACTTAATGCCTGCTGCTATTACCTATGCTCATGAGCTTGTAAAGAAACAGGCTACCTTACGTCGTAACGGTTCAATCTCATGGTTACGTCCTGATGCTAAGAGCCAGGTTACAATCGCTTACAATGATGACGGCTCAGTTGATCATATTGATACTATTGTCTTATCAACACAGCATGATCCTGATGTAACTCAGGAAACTGTTCATGAAGCAGTATACGAAGAGATCATCAAGAAAGTAATTCCTGCAAACCTGTTACGTAAAGACACCAAGATCTTTATTAACCCAACAGGTCGTTTCGTTATCGGTGGTCCTGTAGGTGATGCTGGTGTTACCGGTAGAAAGATCATTGTTGATACTTACGGTGGTGCCGCTCGTCACGGTGGTGGTGCTTTCTCTGGTAAGGATCCTTCAAAGGTAGACAGATCAGCTGCTTACGCTGCTCGTTATGTAGCAAAGAACATTGTTGCAGCAGGTTTAGCAAAGAAAGCTGAGGTTCAGGTATCTTACGCTATTGGTGTTGCTCAGCCTGTTTCAGTATCAGTTAATACCTTTGGTACTGGAAAGATTGATGATGAGAAGATCGCAAGAGCAATTCCTCTGGTTTTCGACCTGCGCCCTTACGGCTTGATCAAGCAGTTAGATCTGTTAAGACCTATCTACTTAAAGACTGCAACCTATGGTCACTTTGGTCGTCCAAGCTTCAGCTGGGAACAGACTAATAAGGTTGATGACTTATTACAGGCTATTAAGTAATCCTGATTAAGTTTTAATAAGAAAGGCTCCGTACGGAGCCTTTCATTTTTTTATGAAGCTTGACTTATGAGGTTATAGCTCAACTTTCTGAGCTAATACGCTTACAGCATCATCATTTAATGAGTTGTTCTCAACACCTTTGATGATGTCTTCTTTTGAGTATTTATCCTCAGGATAGACAACTACAACAGCTAGATCACCATCCTGCAAGAAGTTCTTCTCTCCATACTCGGTATAACGGGTAGCACCTACAGATACCATTACATTTTCAGGATAACCTGATTCTTTTAAATACTCACAGATAGGCTCAGCAGGACCTTCATCCTTCTGAGAGTTGAATTTCTCAATTAACCAGTCAATTAAGGTGCCGTAGATGTAGCTGTGGTCACGAACAGCACTGTCCTCACCGTAAGGATTTACTTTACCATCACGTACTAAGAAACTTGCAATACGATAACGGTTTAAAATTCCTTTCTCATCGAATGAATCAATGGCAATAGCATTATCAGAAAAGCCTTTTGATGCTTTGCCCCAGTTCTTTTTCTGACTAATCTTTTTAGCGCCTTCTTTTCTGATTGAGCAATCATTTGAAGCTCCAAAGACAACTGGTTCTAAAGCTACTACTTTGCCCTCTTTCCATGTTATATTGCAAACAATTGCGCACTCAGGCTCAATCTGTAATTTCTGCTCACCATGAGGGAAGATAATGGTGTTGCTGTTAAATGGGAATACACCTAAAAATCTTGGGGTAACAGCAGCATCACCTTCTTTTAAATTCGGAATAAAGGTTGGGAAGACGGCTTTAGGAGCTTTAGCTTCTTTGGTTTTTACGTTTGTAAAGTCTACAGCTTCACCTGCCTGCTCTAAGTGGCCTGTAAAGTTACCTGCTACTCCAAAAGTAGCCGTCTTGCTTAAATCGATTTTCATAAAAGATCCTTTATCCTCATGATTTTGTAAACAAGAGCATTTTAACAGGAAACATGGCCTAACTTAATATGTTCTTTGCATCCACTTATTCTTTGTCATTGATTTCTATATCATTGAATTGCTTTGTGCGGTTGATTTAAAGGAAGCTTTAGACTTTACAGATTACTTATATATGTCTCTAATTTGAGCTTAAATCTTGTTAAAATAGCACAATTAGGAGAGTTACCATGAAATTTAAAACACTCTTGTTAAGAACGCTTGCACTACCAGCTGTAGTGTTGACTCTTACCTGTTTTAACAGCGCCTTGGCACAAAGACTTAATTTAAACTTCAATTCAGCTAAAGGATATTTATTCAGGATAACATCTAAATTAGATGAGCCTAAAACTGTCTACTGTAGCTGTGACATTACTATTACTAAAAAATGGTACTACCCTAATCTTGAGAGCTGCGGATACATCATTCAGTACTCAAATCCAAAGCGTGCAAAAAGGATTGAAGCTGAACACATCGTACCTGCTTCATATTTTGGTAAAACAAGAGAGTGCTGGCTTAAAAAGTCAGGCAGACAGAATTGCGAGAATACCGATAAGTACTTTAACTTAATCGAATCTGATCTGCACAATCTTTACCCTTCAGTTGGTGAAGTAAACAACGAAAGACAGAATTTTGCCTTTTCTGATTCAATTAAAAAGACCTCTCCTTTTGGGCAATGCCAAATGTTAATTGACAGAAAAAGACAGAGAGTTACTCCTCCTGAACGCGCTCGTGGTGTGATTGCTCGAGCTTACCTGTACATGTCCATGATGTATGGTATTGAACTTGATGCTGAACATGTAAACTTATTCAACCGCTGGAATAAAAAATACAAACCAGATCAGAATGAGTGTAAGCGCAACCTTTTAATTAAAGAAATTCAAGGTAATGAGAACCCTTATATTTCTCAAAAATGTAAATACGGAAACGATAAATAATGAGAACAGTTAGAATTTGCCAGCTTAATGCCCCTTTAAATTTAACTGATGAATTTACCTTAGATGATGACGGTTACGGTCATCTTGTAAGAGTGCTTCGTTTTAAAGAAAACGATGAATTTGTAGTATTCGACGGTATCGGTCATGAGTATGAAGCTGTACTTACAAAAGTAGGTAAAAGCGCTAATTACAAATGTACAAAAGTAATTGAACGTAATGTTGAATCTCCTGTAAGAGTAGAGTTAGGTCAGGTTATCAGCCGTGGCGAGAGAATGGAATTTACCATTCAAAAGGCTGTTGAATTAGGTATCTACAAGATCACTCCTCTTTATTCATCACGCTGTGGTGTCAAGCTAGATGAAAAGCGTCAGCAAAAGAAAATTGAACAATGGCAAAAGATTGCTATCTCAGCCTGTGAGCAGTGTGGCCGTAATGTAGTACCTGTAGTTGAGAATATCGTCAATATAGAATCATGGTATGCAAGAAGTCCTGAAGCACTAAGCCTTACCCTTGATCCAAAAGCTGACAAAAAGTTAACAGAACTTGAACCTTCAGGTGATATAAGATTACTCATTGGTCCTGAAGGCGGCCTTGATGATAATGAAATTCAAAAGGCTGCTGAACACAATTTTGTGGGTGTAACTTTAGGTCCTAGAATTTTAAGAACAGAAACAGCTGCTCTTGCGGCTTTATGCATCTTAGGTTGCAAATACGGAGATTTATAATGGATAACAATGAAAACAAAGCTCCTGAGGTATCTTCAGGTATGAACAACCTAGTTTTAGGTAAAAATACTACCTACGATAATGAGTACGCTCCATCACGACTGCAAAGGATTGAAAGACAGCTAGGTCGTAGCCATATTGAAAGATTACAAAAGTTCGTAGGTTATGACATTTGGCGTCTTTATGAGATGACCTATTTAAACTTAAATGGTCTGCCTAAAGTTTGCATGGGTATTATGACAGTACCTGCTGACAGTAAATACATTGTTGAGTCTAAATCATTAAAACTCTATGAACTGTCATTTACCATGACCAAGTTTAAAGATTTAAAAGAGGTCGAAAGCGTATTTGAGCACGATCTTTCAGTACTTTTAGAGAGCAATGTGAAGGTAAGTTTATTCGAACTTGATAATGAGGAGTTCTCTACACGTGCCGTAAAAGGTACTTGTTTAGAAGAGTTAGATTGCTGTAAAGATTTATCTTTTAAAGGTTATGAATACTCCCCTTCTTTATTAACTTTTGATAAAGAAGATAAGGCCATTAAAAAGACTTACTACACCAATCTTTTCAGATCACTCTGTCCTGTAACCTCACAGCCAGATCATGCTGTTGTAAGAATCGATTATGAAGGTAAGAAACCTGATCTTAAAGGACTGCTATCTTACTTAGTTACTTTACGTAACCATCAGGGATTCCATGAGCAGTGTGTAGAGCTTATCTATTCAGACTTAATGTATTACTTAAAGCCATCAAAACTTACAGTATCAGCTTACTTTACCCGTCGTGGAGGTATTGATATCAATCCTGTCAGATCATCTGCTAAGTTAAACTGCAGTGAATCTGTAAGAACAATCAGACAGTAAGTAACTCTACTTATGACAGTTTTATCTTTAGCTATGAAACTGTCATTTGACACAAAAATTTAAATTTGGAACATCTGTCCTAAATTTCATTAAAAATTAAAAGGTTATATAAAGTTCATAACCTATAATGAAAGAGTGATAGAAAGTACTGATAAAAAAAATAAATCACAAACACAATACACATTACAAAAACAATAAAAAGGAGCATTTATGAGCGTTGTAGACGTTTGGCCAGTAGGCTCCATGTCACTTTTAACCCAATATGAGGCTGATTCACTATCACTGTCAAGTCAGGGAGAGCTATATGATTTGTACAGAAACTGCTCTCTTGCTGTCTTAAACAGTGGCAATATCACTGATAACTCCAAAGAACTTTTAGATAACTTCAAATCTTTTGAAATCAACATCATTAGAAATGAGCGAGGTCTAAAACTTGAGCTTATCAATCCACCAAAATCATCTCTAGTTGAAGGGCAGGTCATCAAGAAACTGCGCAAGCACTTATATGCAGTTTTACGTGATATTGTACAAATTCACTTATTCTCAGAGTTCTATAACGATAGTCTTAAAAAGAAATATAAGACTGAGTCTGATTACATCACTAATCTTATATTTATCATTTTAAGAAATGCCAGTGTCTTAAAGGCTGGGATGAAACCAAACCTCGCTGTATGCTGGGGTGGTCACTCAATCTCACAAGAAGAATATGATTATGCCTATCAGGTAGGTCTTGAATTAGGTTTACGCAAGATTGATATCTGCACAGGTTGCGGACCTGGTGTTATGGAAGCTCCTATGAAAGGCTCATTACAGGGCTATTCAGAGCAGTGTGAACAGGAAAAATGCCGTATGATTGGTCTTACAGAGCCATCTATCATTGCAGCAGAACCACCTAACGCCATGGTAACTGATCTTGTGATCATGCCTGATATTGAAAAGAGACTTGAGGCCTTTGTCCGTCTTGGTCATACGCTTATAATCTTCCCAGGTGGTCCAGGTACCGCTGAAGAATTACTCTATATTTTGAGCATCAAATTAAGTAAGGAGAACAAACACAACTTCTTACCTTTGATCTTAACTGGTACAAAATCATCAAAAGGCTACTTTGATGAATTACAGGACTTCTTAATTGAATGCTTTGGTAAAGAGATCACACGTTACTATGATCTTATAATCGATGATCCAATTGCTGTAGCTCAAAAGGTAAAGCAATACAATGACTCTGTACTGGATCATAGAACCATTACTCATGATTCTTATTGCTTTAACTGGACTTTACATATTCCTCTTGAATTGCAGATTGCATCTCCAATTACTCATGAGTTCATGGCAAATCTTGATTTAAGACGTGATCAGGAACCATGGAAGTTAGCTTGCAACTTACGCTCTGCTTTCTCAGGAATTGTAACTGGTAATGTTAAAGAGAATGGCATCAAGCTAGTAGCTCAAAAAGGTCCATTTAAATTACATGGTGATAAAGATATCATCAAATCCATGGATGGTCTTTTAAGAAGCTATATTGATCAAGGTCGTGTGCTTTTATCTCAGAAAGAATACGTTCCTTGCTATGAGCTTGTTGAAGAATAGTTCTTTTTTAAAAGCCCTAAACTTGTTGGTATTAGGGCTTTTCTATTTCCTATCGTGCTAGGATTTCTTCCATATCCTGTTTGAAATCACTTATCCTATTTTCTTGTTTTCCATTGAAATTAGTAAAATGGAAGCCCCATATCTTGTAATTAGAATTCTCAGATAACAATGAAGGCTCTTCATTTGTCTTTTCTTTGATTTCTAACAAGAAATCTTCTTTCCATTTGTCTTGTTTCAACAAGTTTTCACCTTTAGGTTCGATAAAGATCTGCATTTGCTCAAAATCTTTACCATCCCATTTTTGTAAAAACAGCACAAAATCAGGTTCAAACCTATTGCCATCTTTAAAAGAATAAATGGATAGTTGCTGCTCGTTTCTTACGAGATACAACTTAGAGTAGACTTTTCTCAAATCATCTAGGTACATTCTAAATTGATGAACTAGAGCTTTTTCTTCATCTGTTCCGTAATTGTCGTTATAGACATACCAATCCTCAGATGATAAATCTAATGGATTGTTTTGTGAGCGCTTCTGAGAAATTCCCTTACCGCCGGTTGTTTCTGAAGCTTTAGCTACAGAGATGGTCTTGTCAGTAAATACATTTTTAAATTTCTTTGGTTTAAACTTAATTGAACCTTCATAGATTGACTCATTGAAGCCAATCTTTTTAGCAATTTCAGCAAAGTTCTTTACCAAAGCTTTCAATATTGTGGTTTGAGATAGTTCTTGACCAAAATAATGTATTTGAATTTCAATATTTCCTAAGTACTCTTCTTTAAAGATAAAATCAGACATTGACTTTAGATCTTTGAAATGTTTCTTTAGGTTATCAAAATTAAATTCTCTAAATTGTCTAAGAGCTTTATGAACAACAGAGTAATTTTCTTTTGCTAGCTCTTTAATCGATTTTTTTATTTCTTCCGGTTTTAAAACAGTTGATTTGTTTTCGTCACTTTCGAATAAGTCATCTAATGCAGATTCCCCTGATTGCTCTGTATAAGAGTAAATTTTTGAAATTAACTTATCATCAAGGCTTAAAAGATCCTTTGATTCTTTTTTAATTCTCTCATTAAGGTAAACAAGCCCTAAATTAAATAAATCTGTCTTTTTGAAATCATCTTTTAGCTTGTAAGAGCATCTGATTACATCTTTATCAAGATCTAAACCCTCATGTCTTAAAGCTTCTTTTAATTCAGAAATATACCTTTCTTCATCAAAGCAGTGATATAAAAGAGTTTCACAAATTCTTAACTCGTTATCTTCATCAGAGTCATATTTTCTTTTAAACAGATCATCATCTTCATTTAACTTAAACGGACAATATCTTGCACCTCTTCCGATTAACTGAGCTTCGGATATCGTAGTTTTAGATATTTCTCTTTTTCCATTTTTAGTGTGACCTGCCTGACGAGTATCATACATGCGAACTATGTCAAATAAATTTAGTACATCCCATCCTTCATTAAGCATTTTTACTTCAAATATTGCTCTTATATGATTTGAGTCATCTTCCAATGAATTTAAAAGAATTTGATCATTTTCTTTAAGATTTTTTTGATCAACTATCAAACAGTGTTCTGTAGAAAAATCTAATTTAATTTCTTGAACTAATGATTCAAGAGATATTTTTTGAGTAATAAAAAAATCACGAACTTTTCTAAAAATATCATTTTTAGAATTTAGAATTGAGCTTATTTTATCTACAGTTAGCTCATAAATTACCTTTTTCAATAATTCAAAACTGTTTTCATTTTCTTTAATGTCTGAAGATTTAAATAAAATAACTGGTTTGATGTTCAAATTATGTTTATTAAATATTTTCAACCTATACTGGCTTAAAATAACGGATTGGACAATTCTATCCTCTAAATCTAAATCACTTCTTAAACTCTTAATATCTTTTGAATAACCATCCTTATAAAACTGCTTTAACTCATAATCATATATAAGCTTGTTAATATATTTACTTCTTACAGCATCATTTGACAATCCTGCTGTTGCTGTAAACTCTAGTAAAATATTTTTGTTGTTTGATGACAATATGTTATCTACAGTAATTTCCCATGAAGCATTATCATCCTTGACAGCTTTTGAGCTTTTAGTGTCCGCATTTAAGTGATGAGCTTCATCCGAAATCAAAACGACAGGATCCTCACTAAAATCATCAAAAGACATACTATTTTCTTTGACATTAATCAAATCACCATGCAATTTATGAATAGTTGCAAAGCAAATATTGATTGCATCAGGATCCGTATCTTGAAAATTGTTAACTTCATTTATTTCAACTTTCTTTCCTTCTAATTGAATATTTTCTGCAAATAGATACTTTGATGACAATTGATTTAAAAAGTTTTCTTTTGTCTTATAAATGATGTTATTCGTGTTCACAAAGAACAAAAAGTTTCTATAACCTTGCTTATACAGGTACAAGATCAAACCTGCCATTAACAATGTTTTTCCACTTCCTGTTGCCATCTGAAACAAGACATGGGTTGGACTAGTCTTTAAAGATGGATCTTCATAAAAGCTTATAAAATTGCGAATAGCATTGCGCTGATAGTCTCGCAAAGGAAATTCTCTTCTAATGTTGCTTGCAATATAATCAGGAATAGATTTATACCATGATGTATCTGCAATAATCTTCTTCTCAATTTTTTGATATAGATATTCTTGCTTCTCTGACATAGTGACTAATCTCCATAAAACCTTCTGTTAAAAGATTTATCACCGTCTGATACCTTATATTCTTCATCATCAATGTCAGAGTAATTTACATATAACATATTCAAATCTAGCAATTGAATTAGCAATTTTCTCTTACTTTCAGTTGAAAGAGATTCAAAATCACTTACATTACTTTCTATATTGCTTGGTTTGACTTTGCTATTTATGAACTTTGATTTAGAAATTTTATTATATAGCTCAATTAACTGAGGGTCTGATCCTGCATTCTGGATTTGTTTTATATAAATTTGATTTAAATCTTTTAGTTCGCAGTAAACAAAAGAACCTCCTCCGGTCCAATTTACTGAATTAGAAATACCACAACCATCGCCTTGAATTACATTTCTTAACCTTCTACTCATAATGTCAAGCTGTACATCAAGTTGCTCGCATATGATAAATTTTCTGTTAAGTTTCATACATACAGCGGCTGTTGTTCCGCTTCCACCAAAGAAATCAAGAACAAGATCATTAGGTTCAGTATGAGCCTCAACAATTCTTTTAATAAGTTTTTCTGATTTTTGTCCCTTAACAACATCATCTGAATTTAATTGTTTTGATACGGTTTCTTTTGCGAATGAAGTTATCGCTATACTATTTAGTACATCATACTCACTGCTATTCCAAACATCTTCAATTGGATACCTTTCTACCGAAGAATCAGCGTTTTCTTTAAAATCTTTCTTATCGATGTACTTTTTATTAAATTTCACTTCTTGATTTGATTTTGAATAGTAGAGAATAGTGTCATGATTCCTTATCCAGTTATTTTCTTTTGTTTTATATCCCGAAAGCCAACCTATTCTCCAAATGATTTCTCTTTGAAAATTTTCTACACCAAAAATCTCATCACATAATACTTTTAAATAATGTGACTCATGATAATCAACTTGTATATATATTGCTCCTTCTTTTGACAACAATTTTTTACATAATTCAAGCCTAGTTTTCATGAAAGTAAGCCAAGTTGAATGATTAAAAGAATCGTTATACCTAAAATCATCGCTTCCAGTGTTGTATGGAGGATCAATGTATATTAGCTTTACCTTTCCTGAATACTTTTTTAACATTGAACTCAAAATTAATAAGTTGTTACCTTTAATCATCAAGTTATCATTTTCAGAAATTGAACTAACTTTTTCTTCACCATCCTTTGTGTACTTTTTAATGTTCGCAAAAACTTTTGGTGCTAATAAGCAATCTACATCTTCTGGTGCTAGAGTTTCGTTGAAAAAGATTTCACTTCTCTTCTGATCTTCCTTTGTTTGACCACCTTCTAAAACGCAATCTTTATAAGGAAAAGACAAAACAACATCGTTGTTCGAAGATATAAATCTCTCATTTGAGTCTATGAGACCGATCTTTTGTTTGAAACGGGTGTATGAATCTGGTAAGAATTCCTTGTTTTCGATAGTCCATGTAAACTTGTTTTTGTCGAAAACTAAGACACCACCAACGTCAGTAAAGAAATGATTTTTTAATTTAGGATTGCTAAGAAGGATATGAAGTAGCTCCTTGTTCATGTTCAGAGCATCTTCAATTACAACATTTCTTAATAGCTTAGGATTTTCTGTATTTTGTTCTAAGTATTTACTATTTTTTAGAAGGGTATTCTTTAATTCATCAAATAAATTAAGGTTACCCCCCCCCGATAGAATTAAAAGTAGACATATAATTATTCCTTGAAAAGATATTGAAATTCAGTCATTATCGTATATAAATCAAAAAAGTTGCTAACAAAATACCCTCAATATGGATCAGAGTAAATAAGTTTGATGATATTCTTTGATAGCTAGCAAAATTTACAAGATCCCTTCACAACTCATTCCTACTAAGGAACATGCTGTATTGAATACAGCATTAAAGTTATGTGTAAAGTTACTCATAAAGGCATTTAATGACAGGAAGAGGACACACAGCCCTACAATCATTGTTACGGCAAAACCTAAAGAAAAGATATTTAACTGAGGAGCAGCTTTTGTCATTACACCTAAAGTAAAGTTAACCACGAGCATAGTGCAAATCGCGCTCATGGACATGGCAAGACCTGCTTTGAACATGGAACCTGAGAATATGACAAACTCTCTTATACCATACAATGGTAAAGCCTCACCCATAGGAAGAACTTTAAAGCTCTCTAGCAATAATCTTAAAAAGATTAAATGACCATCTACACTGAAAAAGACTAAGGTACACAGTACTGTAAAAAACTGACCTACTACAGGAGAGTTGGTACCTGATACAGGATCAACTAAGGAAGCAAAGCCTAAACCTGTCTGCATCGCTACAGCCTGACCTGCAATAATAAAAGCCTGTGAGATAAAGAGCGTACACAAACCTAAAGCTAATCCGATTAAACACTCTTTTATAGTTACGATAATGCCGTATACAGTAAAAGGATCAGTGTTAGGTGCCAGATTAGGAATAGATGGCAGCATACAGACTGTAATTGTAAGAGCCAATAGAGCTCGTGTCATCATAGGAAAAGAGTTTCCAGAGACAGCGAACATTGTTGCTAAAAAGGCACTGATACGACACAGTGGCCAGACAAACTGAGCTACTGCTGTAAGAGTGATTGGCTCTAGTACGTCCATTAACCTACAGCCTGTGGGATTAAATCAACAATGGTCTTGAAAAAGGACATGAGCTTTTCAAGTCCCCAGTGAGAACCTACCATCAAAGCTCCTACTGTTACAAGCAGACGAGGTAAGAATGACAAAGTCTGCTCGTTAATTGAGGTTGCAGCCTGGAAGATAGATACACACAGACCTACACACAATGAAGGTACGATACTTGCGCTTACTAATAGTGCCACCAGACCTAAAGCTTCACGGACAATATCGACAAAGACTTCTGGTTCCATACACTACCCTCCTGCGACACCGAGTCCGAAACTGGACATCAGTGTTCCCATGATAAGAGACCAGCCATCTACCAGCACAAACAGCATCAGTTTAAATGGCAACGACACAATCATAGGAGACAACATCATCATACCCATAGCCATCAGAATGGATGCTACTACAAGGTCGATGATAAGGAATGGTAAGAACAGCATAAAGCCGATTTGGAATGCTGTCTTTAATTCACTGACAATAAAAGCAGGAATTACCACTCTCATTGGCACATTCTCTAGTTTGTCAATCTTGATGTTGGCAAATTCTGAGAAGGCATTTAAATCTGTCATACGGGTCTGATCGAGCATGAACTTGTGCAAAGGCTTTTGTGCAATTTCAAAAGCATCTCTTGCCTGGATTTTATCATTCATATATGGCTCAATTGCCTGTGTATACATATCATCAAAAACAGGAGTCATCACAAAAATGGTCATAAAAAAGGCAATTCCAATTAACACCTGATTTGATGGTGAGGTCTGTAAACCTATGGCCTGACGCAAAATTGCAAGCACAATGACAATACGTGTAAAGGAGGTCATCATTACTAAGATTGATGGTAAGAATGACAATAAAGTCATTAAGATCACAACCTGTAGAGATAATGAGTAATCCTGTGTACCGTCTGGATTGGTCTTTACAGTAAATGCTGATATATCAAGATTTGCCGCAATACTTTGAGTAGGCAATAAAAACAGAATAAGTCCTGTTATAAGAGTTAATACAGAACTTATAGCAAGACTCTTCTTTAAAGACCTGAGTTTTGACAGCATGGCTTTTGAATTTGCCATGTACTCTTTAGATTCAATTGCTCTTTGAAATATCATGTGAACCCTGCTCTATACTGTTTTCTGTATCTGTATTAGCCTTTGAGTGATCTTCTAATACCTTGTCAAACTCAGCTTTCTCATCATCTAAATCGGTTAAATAGGTGATTTGACTTTGAGTAACGCCCAGCATTATCTGTCTGTTCTTAGCCTTTACTACAACCACTCTTTGCTTAGGTCCTAAATATAGCTGATTTAATATAACAAGCTTGCCTGAATTATTTCTTACAAAACGTGTTTTCTTCAAAAGGTAAGCTACAACAAGGATTATAGCTAAAATTGCAAAGGTAGATAGAAGCCAAGTGAAAAGTTGACTTGCAGAGGATAATTCATGACCTGAGGTAGTCTCATCAGATACGGCAATGCCTGCATAAGACAGCAGGCATAGGGATAACAATAATCTCATCTTATTGAAGCTTTTTAATTCTCTCAACCTGGCTGATAACATCAGTCAATCTGATACCGAATTTGTCGTTAACTACAACAACTTCACCGTGAGCAATCAAAGTGCCGTTAACTAAAACATCTAAAGGCTCACCTGCTAATCTTTCAAGTTCGATTACAGACCCCTGATTTAACTGTAACAGGTTACGGATAGAGATCTTGGCATGACCTACTTCCATGGTAATGGTTACAGGAATATCCAAGATAGAATCTAACTTTTTACGCTCTTCAACTGAAAGCGGCGCTTTATTAGCTGAGCTATCCTCTTCAAACTCTTCAATAGGAGCTGCAGTTGGGTCAGAACCTGAATCCTGTGCTCCTAGAGCTGCGGCCCATTCATCTGCTAATTTCTGATCGTCTGACATATTTCACCTTAATCATCATCAAATTCTTCAACTTCTTCATCATCAGCTACATTCATATTATTGCCCTTGATGAAGCTCAAATCGTTCTTAGCACTCTTAGGTCTCTCAAGAACTTCGGAGATCTTAATTGCAAGCTTTTCTTTAGACTGGCCTAATTTAGCTCTGTAGCTTGGCAGATCCTCGATATAGACCAAGAGGTTTTCAGGGATCTCCACGTTGAGGATATCACCTGGCTGGAAATTCATAATGTCACGCAGTGAGACTAAAGTATCTAAGAGCTTTACTCTCATATCAACGTTAACATCCATAACTTCTTCACGTAAAGCCTTGTTCCAGCGAACATCGGTATCGCCTTTATCTGACTGTACACCAGCATCTAAAAGTTCACGAATAGGCTCAATCATTGAATATGGGAAGCAGATATGCAGATCACCGCCACCACCATCAAGATCAATATGGAACTGGTTTACAACTAAGACTTCAGATGGACTGACAATATTTGCCATTGAAGGGTTAACTTCTGAGTCTAAGTATTCAAACTCGGCATCCATCACAGGAGCCCAGGCTTCCTTGTAATCGGCAAAAACCATCTTTAAGAGTTTTTGAATAATTCTTCTTTCAGTTGGGGTGAATTCACGACCTTCAATCTTGGTTCTAAAACGACCTTCACCACCAAAGAAGTTTTCTACAAGGATGAATACTAATCGAGCCTCTAAAGTAATTAGAGCAGTACCTTTTAAAGGTCTAAAGCGCACCATGTTCAATGAAGTTGGCACATACAGAGTCTGTAGGTATTCACCAAACTTCATCATGTTCACGCCAGTCCAGGTCACTTCAGCTGAATGACGCATCATGTTAAACAAACTGATACGCATGTGACGAGCAAAACGCTCATCAACAAGCTCAAGTGTTGGCATACGACCACGAACAATACGTTCCTGGGAACCAAAATCAAAGGTTTTGACGCCCGAGACGTCTTGCGGCTCTTCTGGCTCTACATCATCTGCTCCGTGTAACAGAGCATCAATTTCATCCTGCGTTAAAAATTCAGTCACAAATATTTCTCCTACTGCAGGACAAAGCTAGTAAAGAGGATCTTATCAACTACTGGAGCTTTAGCTATTTCAGACATCTTTGCTCTTGTAGCATCTAGTAACTCTCTTTTAAGTCTCTGACGTCCTGAAGGTAACAGCAGTCCTTCATAGGTCTGTGCGCTGAGTTTATCAAAAATAACACTATCGATTAAAGTCAGATGTTTCTTAGCTAAAGCTTCGTTCTCTTCGCCTTGAACTACTAACACCACATCTACCTGACCTGTATGTAATCTTCTTTCACTCTTGATGTTAAAAGAGAATTTCTCTGAGCACTTAACATAGATCTCGCGCTGCAGAAGTTTTTGAGATTTTTCTTCTTCAGCCTTTTGAGCAGCGATTTCTTCTGCGGTAGGCCCAGGAGGCTCAAATGGAGGTAACTGCAAGAAGTAAGCAGCACCAAAATAGCCACTAACACCTAAGATTAGCAACAACAAGGCTGCGATAAGAATAAATAGCTTCTTACCACGCTTTGGGCTATCCAGTTCGTCATCTTTTTTCTTTTCAGCCATAACTCTCTCCTAATTATTTATATTATGGCACAGAGAATTAAATAATCTGTTGATTTTTACGCAAAATAGCTTACAGAATCACCATTTTGTGAGTTCATTATATTTTCAGTCTGATTTTCTGTCAGATTTTCTGACTGATTATCATCCTCATCATTTGAAGCAAAGAATGTGCCGTAACTTAGATCATCTTGATTTTGCTCTTGCTGACCATGTTGAGACTGATGCTCATTGCCTGCAAATTCCTGATTTGGGTTCTGATTTGAATGGTTGTCTTCATATTCAGTAACCTCTGCTTTAGCATTGATGTCGTTATCTCTTAAGGTCTGTCTTAAAGCTTCCATTCCCTGCTCTACTAAAGCTTTAGTAGCAGGAGAGCTTGCTGAAATAGAAATCTTGGTAACATCATCAGCAGAACCTACATCAAGAGAAATCTTCATCTTACCTAAACCATGTGGGTTTAAAGTCAAATCCATAGTTTTTAAGTTCTTTGATGCCATCTGCATTACTTTTTCAGTTAAAGCCTGCGCATTTTGCTTTAAGTTAGATGACATGCTCAATAAGTCAAACTGTTTTGATATCTGGTTCTGAGTGTTTTCCTTATTAGTTGCAGCAGACTGCTGTAACATACTCTGGAATGACTGATTCTGATTAGTGTCAGAGTTACCTTCCTGTGATAAGTCTGATGACATTACTGAGCTTGAGCTTTCAAAAGCTGACTTTATTGCCTGCTCTAGACTTTGAAAACCATTTGAGCTTATCTTCTGATCTTGAGTATTATTTAAATTAACTCGATTTAATCCGGTGCTGTCAAGAGTAACTCTTGAGCTTGTATTAGTATCGCCCTGGGTTGTCACCCTTAATAATTCTAAGGATTTAGCTAAAGTGTTTTCAGATGCTTCTTTTTTAGAATCCATAATAGCGTCAATCTTGCTCTTTACATCTGCTTTAGAAAGTTTTTCATCCAGTGATTTAGATAACTTTAAGCTCTGCTCAATTAAATCAAAATCATCAGCACCAAAATCAGTGTTTTCACTGTCATTGGAAGTTACTTTAACTGATTCAACCTCTGCATCACCTAAAATTTCATTGAACCATGAATCAAGATTACTCTCTTCTGATGAACTTGCATTTAAAGTATTTTTTGATGCATTTACATCTGATTTTAAAGTGGCATCAATTGCTGTTTTGATAAATTCATTTAATTTAGTGTCATCTAAATTCTCAATGGAACTTAAATCCTCATTTGAAAGATTTAAAAGTGAATTCTTTAAATTCTCTGTATCAAATGAGCTAGACTGTAAGCTATCAGAGTTATTAGCATTAGAGCTAATTAAATTAGAGCTTCTCTGCACTATTTTATCTACTAACACAATTTTCTTATTTAAGGCATTAACATCACTTGCATCCATCAATTGATTTGAATTAGAAAAATCAACAGTATAGTTATCAGTATTGCCTAATAAGTCGGCTTTGTCTAATAAGTCAGTATTATCTAAAACTAGCTCTGTATTCTCTGTACCTAAAAGATCTGAGATTAGGATTTCATCATTTGATGATAAGTTTTTATTTGATAAGTTTTCTTCATCATCTAAATTTGATCTAACATCTTCAACTTTAGCAGACTCTGTCTTTACAGCATGATTATTCTGCTTTACAGAATTTTTGTTAGATACAAGAGTATCAGTTTTCAAGTTAGATGATTTATCAAGAGTCTTATTAGAGCTTGTGCTCTTTACATTCTTCTTGATAGTTCTTACAGGACTTTTTACATTCATGGAGTTCTGTACTGATGAAGTTGCAGTCAGTGATTTTGAGTTAATGGCTCCAGTTAGAGAACAGAATAGATCACTAAAGTCAGAAGCATTCTGTTTAGACACTGTTGAATTAACGTTGCCGTTAGAGGCAACATTGTTTTTAATAGTCTGATATGTATTGCCGATGTTTTGCATTGCACATCCTCTCTTACAAGACAGCTGTATATTTTTATTTAATAATTCAATTAGTTATTTATTTTTTTTACATTTCATAAAGAAGTTTGTCTTTATATGAACTTATAGATGCAAATACTTTGCCAAGTTTTAAACTTGAGTCTATTTGTGGATGTGAGCCAGTGACTGAGCTTTTTGCTTAGAGTTCTGATTAGGATGTGAGAATGAGAACATCAAAAGAAAAAAAACTCTCTTGATGGCTTATTTAAGCAAAATGTACTTTTGCTTAAAAAGAGCAGATCAAAAGGTAACTTTCAATCTGCAATGTGACAGTTATTTTAAGCTCTTATTTATGAATATTGGGCAATGAATAAATAATCTCTTTGACTATGCTCCATATATCTTAAACAAAGGAGTGTTCTGTAGGGTTAACGGCGAGTCATGAGAGAAGAACATAATGCCATCTACATATGAGTAAAGACGAGCTTTTGAGTACCATCATAAGGATCTAAAATTCGACCTAACTCATCACCTCGTCTTACGAAATCACCTGCTCTCTTCTTTTTATAAAAGATACCGGCACATGGAGCCTGCAATGCTACAAGATCTTTTTCATTGATAATTTCAGAGACACAAGCTGGATCATAGGATTTTTTGTTTACAATCCCTTTTTTGATTATAAAACGCAAAACTGCATTTAATTCACTTTTACAGAAAAAGCTTTCAATTCTGTTATTTCTCCACCATACAGAGAGAAAGCTTTGGTGTTCCAGTTCTGCCAGTTGTAATTTAAAAGTGTAGTATCTAAAGGAGCAGGCTCACTTACAGATACATAAGGCAAACCAAAATCTTTACCTTCATCAGCATAATCCAAAGCGGTTTTGACAATTCTTACATGAGGGATAAATTCTCCAGGCATATAAAAAGAAGCCATCTGAATTCCATATTCATAGCCTTGCAGTTTTTCAAATAAGCCAGCTGTTATTCTCTGTGTTGTTTCACCTTTGTTGTAGCCTGGAAACATTCTATTGATATCAGTATCATCCATGGCCCAAAAGCGTTTGCCGATGTTCATGGAAAAGGGTTAGCACTTGGAATTACAGTAACACTAAGACCTTTTTGTAAAAATCCATGATTCTCTAACATGTTAAGTTCTTTTACAATCTGAGAACAAACATACTACTGAACTATTTTTACGTAAGCTAATATTGTGGACAGGTAAACTGAATTTTAACGTTTGATTTAGGAGATGTTTTTAGCTCAGTTGCTGCTTAAATGAAGGTAAAATATATCTTTGAAAAAGGTGGGACTAAAAAAGCTAACTCTGAAAAAAGATTAGCTGTTAACTTTATCTTTATCCATTAAAAGACGGGCTTGTTTTGAGCTTACGATATCATCAGTTAATTTTTGCTCAGCTTTAGCTTCTTTTAAAAGGCGTTCTTGCTTGTGCTTTTCTAATAAAGACTCAATGATCTTTCTTCTTTTTTGCTTATCTAAATAGTTTTGCTTAGCGCGCTCTTCCTGGTTCTGCAGTTGAATAAGACCAGCTTCCTGGCGAATTTTAATCTTATCTAGCTTTGATAAAAACTGCTGATATGACATATACATGTTCATATCCATGCCATTTTTTGACTTTACGGTCATCTCATTTTCGTAGATTTTTTCAAACTGTTTTAACTGTTCGATTTGACGCTCAAAATTGATGACAGCATTCTTAGCATCAGTCCACATTTCAAGTGCACTGTCTTCTTCTTTTTTTCTTAAATCAAGAACCAAAAGTAGGGCTTTATCACCACTCATGACTTATTCCGTAAACCTATGATGTAAAACTAACCTTTAAAGTTATTGGTTATTTGTACTTTTGATGGTTTTAAGGTAGCGCCTGAAGCTCCGCCTGTTGCCTTTAAAGTAGCACCTTGAGCAGGTCTTTGTGCTTGACCATTTGCCTGTTGCATTGCGTTAATCTTATTCTGAGCATCGTTAATTAAAAGCATCGATAATTGTTTTAAACCATCTAAGGACTGCTTAAATGGAACAATATCTTTCATGCCCTGAACAGTAAACTCATCAATATAGGGCTTAATCATAATTGCCTGATCTACTCTAGGATCAGATCCTTTTTGATAAGCACCAATCTGAATTAACTCACGACTTTGAGTATATTGAGCTAAACACTGTCTAATGGTTCTTGCCATTACCATGTGCTCAGCACTTACAACAGCAGGCATAACACGGCTTACTGATTTTTCAACATCAATAGCAGGGAAGTGACCAGAGTCTGCTAATTGTCTTGATAACACAATATGACCGTCTAAGATAGCACGAGCAGAATCTGCAATAGGATCTTGCAGATCGTCACCTTCTACTAAAACTGTAAAGAAAGCTGTAATAGAGCCCTGACCTTCACCACCGTTACCTGCTCTTTCAACTAAGGCTGGTAATCTTGCAAATACTGATGGAGGATAACCTTTAGTAGCAGGCGGTTCACCTACAGCCAGAGCAATCTCACGCTGAGCCATGGCATAACGGGTTAATGAGTCGATCATCAACAGTACGTTATAGCCCTGATCTCTAAAGTACTCAGCAATAGATAGTGTCGTTTCACATCCTTTTAAACGCATTAAAGGAGAAGCATCAGCAGGAGCTGCAATTACCACAGAACGGGCCCTACCCTCTTCACCTAAAATATCATCAATGAATTCTTTAACCTCACGACCACGCTCGCCGATTAAACCTACTACAACAATATCAGCTGTAGTACCACGGGTCATCATACCTAAAAGCACTGACTTACCCACACCAGAGCCAGCGAACAAACCGATACGCTGACCTTGACCAATGGTTAAAAGAGCATTGATTGCTTTTACACCTACGTCTAATGGCTGTTTAATTGGGCGACGCGCCATAGGATTTAATTTGGTGGCATGCCAGCGGGTTGAATCTTTAGCTACTAAGGGGCCTTTGCCATCGATAGGATTGCCGATACCATCAACAACTCTTCCTAAAAGATGCAAACCATATGGATAGCTATCAGCACTGCTGATTGGAGTTACCAGATCACCGTTTTGAACATCGGTAATTTCTGTTGTAGGCATTAAAAAGGTAGTACCACCTGAGAAACCTACCACTTCAGCAGTCATAGGGCCTGAGGCAGTATCAATTCTGCAGCGCTGACCTAATGGTACTTTAATACCAACAGCCTCTAGAGTAAGACCTACTACTCTTGTCAAACGACCTGAGAGTACCGGCTCACTTTGCTTATCAGGCAAGTTAACTGATTGCAGTCTTGATAAAAGGTTATTCATGACAGTTACCTTTAAGCCTGAGGAGGGACCATTCCATTAGGATCTAATTGAGGATCTAATTGAGGCTCAACCTGAGTTTCATCAGAATCTGCTTGAGCCTGTAAATTCTCAGGATCACTTTGCTCATTTCTCTTTGGAAGCTGTTCATTTTGAGCCTCGGCATTGTTTTCAACAAAGGTTGGTGCAATATCAGATAAAACTCTCGGAGCTACTGGCTTTTTAGGAGTTTCATCATAATCAGGACAACCTTCAACAGGCTCTCTTAAAGCTTTATCTACACTAGGATAAACACTAGTTAAAAAATCCTGTAAAAGCGCATCGATTCTGTCATTTATTTTCCAGTTAATCTCTGATTGAGAATTTGTAACCTTAATGTCACCAACCTCAATTGAAGGATCTTCTTTTAAATCCCATTTTTGAGATTTGATGTACTCTTGACCAAAAGTTGCCTCAACGACAGATAAATCTTCTGGATTTAAGTAGATTTCAGCACCTTTTTGAGCATTAGGCAGGATAGATACCGCTTTTTCTATTGATTTTTGTAAAAATTGAGTGTTTTTCTTGATTTCTTTACAAGTAATCACTTTAACTAAGCGAGAAACAATATAAGCAAGTTCATCGGTGACATCTCTGTCAACTTCTCTTAAAGGATTAGCAAGACAATCGGCTAGATATCTGAATCTCTCAGACTGCTCTAATACGACCTGTTGACCTGACTCTAGTCCTTCATTATGACCTTTGACAAAGCCATCTTCATTACCTTGTGAAAAACCTTGGTCATAACCTTTTTTAGAACCTTCTTCAAAGCCTTTGTCATAACCTTGCTTTTGGCCTTCACTCAAACCTTGTTCAAGTCCCTGCTTATAGCCATCATCTCGACCTTGAGCTAAACCTTCCTCGTAAGCATCGTTTCTGATTTTATCCAGCTCTTCAACTGTAACTAATGGAGTTTGATTTTCAGCCTTTGTGTTTTCTAATTCCTCATCTAAAATGGAGTTGGCCTCTTCCATAGCCTTACGTTCTTCTTCGCGATCTTTAGCAAGTCTTGCTATCTCCATTTCTTTACGTCTGCGCTCTAGAGCATCTATACTGATACCAAGCGCATTAGTACCGTTTTCTTCATCGGTTGACAAGGTAGGCCATTGCTTTACTTTGTAATCTGTTACTTTCTTTGCAGAGGTGACAGTTGTAACTTTTCTGTTATATCTAACATCGATCTTAGAGTGAACATAAGGATCGGTCTCTTCTGCAATAACAAAGTCATCGCCTTTAGCGTCTTTTACTGTCTTTAAAAAGTCATCCATGACTAAAAATCATCTCTTCTACATTAAGTAACAGCTTGCCTTCTCTTTAAAGCAAGCCCTGTACTCTGGTGACACCGTTACTATACGAAGTCGCCACCACCGCCACGATTTAGCATAATAGCGCCAGAATCTGACAGTTTTCTTGCAATAGTAAGGATCTCTTTTTGTGCTGCCTCAACATCGGAGAGCTTGGTAGGTCCCATAGATGCCAAATCTTCCTTTAAAGAAGCAGATGCACGTGAAGACATGTTCTTGAAGAACTTCTCCTTTAGAGTATCGTCTGCGCCCTTTAAAGCCTTCTGCAGAACGTCACTAGGGACATCACGCAACAAGGTCTGAATAGAACGATCGTCAACAGCGCCCAAGTTTTCGAATACGAACATAAGATCCTGGATCTGATTGCCGATTTCTTTATCCTGAGACTGAATAGCATTCATTAACTGAGTCTCAGTTGAGCTGTCTAAGTAGTTCATAATATCAGCAGCACTCTTCAGACCACCAATCTTGGCTGACTGAGAACCTGCAGCACCAGCAAACTGTTTTTCCATGATTTCGTTTAATTCCTGTAATGCAGCAGGCTGAACTTCCTCTAAGGTAGCAATACGCATGATTAGGTCCAAACGTACGGCCTCAGGGAACTGAGCTAAAATTTCAGCTGACTGTTCAGGCTCTAAGTAAGATAAAACGATAGTCTGAATCTGAGGGTGCTCATGCTGAATAATAGTAGCAACCTGACGGGCATCCATCCATTTTAGAGAATCTAGACCACGTGAACCTGTACCCAAAGAAATCTGTTCGATAAGGTTGTTTGCTTTTTCTGAACCTAAAGCTGCAACTAGGGCATGGCGTACGAAATCTGAATTGCCAAGACCTAAATTTGAATGCTTGGTTACATCCTTTAAGAAGGTCTTATGTACTGCATTTACCTGATCTTGAGAGAAAGCAGACATTTCTGACATTCTTATACCTAACTTTTGAACCTGTTTTGGTTCTAGGTTTTTGAAAATCTGTGCAGCATCTTCCTCAGAGAGAGATAACATTAGAAGCACGGCCTTATCCATGCCACTCATGTTCTCTAAGGCAGATTTTTCATCCTCTGTAAGTTCCAAAACTGCTTTGTTTGATACAGCAGTACTTACTGCGCCACCTGCATCAGTGGTTTGAGGTAATGATGGAGCGTTATCTGACATTTATAACTCCTAAGCCTTTTCTTTAAGATCTTCTTCTAACCAATCTTTAATAACCTCAGCTGTAAGCTGTGGTTCATTAGAGGCAAGAGTACGAACTGCTTTGAGCAGATCTGCTTCTTTATGGAGGTTAGGAAGCTCAATACCGCCTTCATGATTGATTGTATATACCTGATCTGCCAATTCCTTATTCTTAGCAATCAAGTTGAAATCGTCATAACCGTCTAAAGCTGACTGAGAATCCAACTCGTCCTGATCGACATCTGGATTGAGTTCGTCTTCGTCCTTGTGCAAGAGCTTGTTGAGCAATGGACGGATGATAAAGATGATTACAATCAGCACAATGATGATTGAGCCACCAATACGGACTAAGCGGTAGAAGAACTCCTGCTCGTACCATGGAAGAGGTGGTTTGATGTCACCATGTGGGAATGAAACTGTTTCTACTTTAACAAAGTCACCACGACTTTCATTTAAACCTAAACCGCCACGAACTAGGTCTGCAATCTTATCCAGATCTTCTTGTGAACGTGGAACATAGGTAATGTTACCATCTTTGTCTAATTGCTTTACATAATCAACAGCAACTGACACGGTCAATCTCTGAACTACGTTAGATGGTCTTACAGTATGACGTAAGGTGGTATCAACCTCATAGTTTCTTACTGCTTCACGACTTTCTTTTTTATTGTCTGAGGTTGTAGATGCCGCATTAGCAGTACCATTTTTCAACTGCTGAGGAATAGAAGCATTAGCAGGAGGCTGATTTGATAATGATCCTGGTACTCCATAAGGATTAGTCTTTTCATCATTACCAGACTGTTCTTTTAAAGTCTCAGAACGCACAGCCTGTGAGTCAGGGTTATATAACTGTGAAGTTTCTTCTTGAACTGTAGTATCTAGTGTTACATCAACTTCAGATGAGTAGTTACCCAAACCTAGCATTGGAGCTAAGATTGTATCTAACTTGTCTCGATACTGAGCTTCACGCATAGTACGGATTTCAAACTCGCGCTGTAACTTGTTTTCAGCTGTATCTGTCTTAACCTCAGCTGATAACTGTCTGCCCTGTTGGTCTGTTACAGAAACGTCTTTACTCATCAGATTATGAACTGATGAGGATACTAAAAAGCGAATTGAGTTTACGTTCTCAGGTGTCAAATAAGCATTTTGCTTTAATGTAACGACAACAGCAGCACTAGGTCTGCTCTTTTCACGAGCAAAAACATTCTCTTTTGGAATTGCTAAAAGCACTGTTGCATGCTGTACTCCATCAATTCTTTCAATGGCACGAGCTAACTGTACTTCTCGACCGTGCTTAATTCTCTCATTTTCCATTCTCTGAGAGACACCAAAGCCGGTATCTGACATGATAATTTGGTCGCCCTCATCAGTTTTTTCCTGAGGGAGAGCAATACCCTTTCTTAACATCTTTTCAGTGATTTCATTGTAATCCTTAACATCAACTGAAATGGTATTACCTGATAATCTGTACTTGTAGCCTTCGTTTTCTAAGAAATCTAATACGCTACCAATATCCTGAGTTGAATACTGACCTAATTTGCGCTCTGACTCTGGAGATTTACCTGATGAGGAGAAACTGATTACAGCAAAGATAATAGCTGCAACAAAGATCACTAAGAAGCCTAAAATAATCAGACGGTGAACCATCTCACCATCTTTGAAAAAGCCCTTGATGCTAGATGTTTTAGAGGTATCAACATCTTCATCTGCCCCAACTGCAGGCATAGACTCAGTATTCTGTGCTACAAGATCTTTTGACTGACTGCTATCTGTAGTTGTCAGAGCTGATGATGTATCCTGCTCTTGACCGCCCTGCGCTACAGGAAAACCGTTGTCTGCCATTTTTTATCCTCACCGTAAAAGCATGCAGAATAAATTAGATCTGCATCTGAGATATTGTCTTATAAGCTTCAATCATTTTATTGCGAACCTGTAAGGTTGCATCAAATGAAATACTAGCTTTTTGGGATGCGAGCATAACATCTGATAGTGTCATTGATCTGTCACCCAAATCAAAACGAGTCTGCTTATTTGATGAATCGTTTTGTAAATTATTAACTGTTTCAAAAGCTTCATGGAGCATGTTAGCAAATGCACCTACATTATCAGTTTGCTCTATAGGAGCAGCCCCTGATGTAGTGGTTACTTCAGGCTGATTAAATACAGGTGTGTTGTTAACATTCTGATTTAACATCTGGTTATCAGCTGATGCCATGCTTAAAGTACGCATCTGTTGTTGCATCTTCTGAAGCTGAGCTAACATTGAAGTTGCACCAAGACCATTTATTGACATACTCATATCTACCTCTAACTGTCAAAATTCAGACAGATTAATCTTTTACTGAGGTATATCTTTCAAGTTGTGTGCCAACTTTTATCTTTTGGTGTAAAACAACGTAAACATATAAGTAGATTGTGCCTTTTTCCTTGCTCTATTTCAAGAATTTAACTAAATGCTGGCTAAAAGAATTGATATTACTCACTGTTTCAATTGAACCTTTGTAAAAACGCAGATTGAAACAGTGTGAAACATAGAAATCTCAAAGGTATTAGCTGATATTAGGTTGTTATAAAGCTAAGCTAAAACTCCTTGTACAAAATTATTATTTATAAACTAATATTCTTTTGACAGAATTTTTTTATTATTATAAATTCAAATAGTTAGATAATAATTTTATGTAATACTATTTTGTATAAAATTACTGTTTTTGTTTAACCTTCAACTTTTTCTAAAGCAACAATCTCACAAACAGGAGTATCAGTCTTTTCTCTACTCTTAGAATTATTCTCTAAAACTAAAGCTACTGGTACTACAGTCTTATCTGTAAGACGTCTTGCGTACTTGTTCTTTATGATTTGTGCTTTGGCATCAGTAAGTTTTGTGTCAATGTCTTTACTGTTATCAGTTACCTTTAATTCAAAGACATACAGATAGTCACCAGCTTCAGCTGTAATATCTGCTCTGCCACAAGAGCCCATTACCTCAGTTGAGGCTGTTACATTAAAGGTAAGCATCGCAAGCTTTAGTACATCTCTAAAACATGCTTCATTAAAGTTCTTTACGGTTTCATAGGAGAACTCATTGATAAAGGTATTGAATAACTCTTTTATCTTGCCTAAATTTCCTGATGCTAAAACCTCTTTGAATGGTTCAATGAATCTTAACTTAGTGTCTTGAGTTCTTGTTAGCTGGTTTAGTAAAAGGTTTGAATAAGCTTTCTTTACCTCAAGATTTGGAATACCAACCTTAAAATATCCATCTTCAGCTGTCTTAATGCAGAAATAACCTGCCTGGTACAAGATAGCAAATAAATCAATATTAGCTATGTTTTCTATGCCTGGATATAAAGAATCAGTATCTTTATTGACTGTTGAGTCAATACTCAGCAGAGATTGCAATTCATTTGAATTGTATTTTTTTAATCCTTGTTTTAGATAATTAACTAAAAACGTTGGTGTTGAACCACCTGATGATACCCAGTAAGGAATGAAACCTCTATGAGGTGATTTTAAGAAATTTAATATCGACCAAGGATTGTAAACATGGTGCATACAATCTTCATCAAAACTGTAGCCATCATAATTTCGCTTTAGTTCTTCAACAACTTTTTCATGTGTATAACGTTCTGTTGGGAACTTCCTGTTTAAAGTCTCTACAGCATTATCAATATACTCACTAAAGTATGATTCTAATTCATCAGACGTATAGCCTAATAATGCACCATAGTCGCTATCTAAAGTTAAATCTGTAAGATGATTAAACGCAGAGAATATTGAGGTATGTGAGTAATAAGTTACACCTGTGATAAAGATAAAACGGAATTTTACTTGAAATGATTTAACTGTCATATAGAAGTTAGATAAGATCTTGCGTCTATCTTCAAATTCATTACTATCATTTAAGACTGCAGTTAAAGGAGCATCATATTCATCTACTAGCAGTACAACTGCTCTCTCATCTTCATTTTCAATAGACTTCTCAAGTAGTTTTGCTGGAAAATCTACCTTTTCTTTTGTAGGTTCAATTCCAGCTCTTTCTAAAGAAAACCTCAAACTGTCCATAAAATCATTATTAAATGAACCAATAGAAGGTGTTTCTTTAAATACAGAGAAATCTAAATGAAGTACTTTATAAGTTTTGTCTTTCCACAAAGGTTCAATCTTTAAACCTTTAAATTTCTCAAGACCATGAGCAAAGAGTTCATGAAGTGTATTGATAAGAGTAGACTTACCAAAACGCCTTGGGCGAGAAATGAAAAATGGACCTTTTTTAGATGCAAATTGATTGATAATTGCTGTTTTATCAACATAAATACAATTATTGTCAATTAACTCTCCAAAATCTGTGGTATCTGGAAGTTGCTTTGTAAATTCCATTTTATTGTCCTAAAAAAGCTCTTTCTTAGTATAAGTATATCATCAGTGATAGTTTAATTTTTTAACAGAATAACTAAGGATTGAAGATAAGTAAGTTATTGGATGGAAATTAAGCTCAGGAAAGAACTCCTGAGCTTGAAATGAAGAGTTTAAAAGATTAGTTTCTCTTTAAAACTTTTACGCCTTCTTCTGTTGCGTAAAGGACGATGTCTGCACCTTTAGAAGCAAATAAACCTACGGTTACAACACCTGGGATCTGGTTAATTTTCTGCTCTAGAGCTACTGGATCAGTAATATGCAGACCATGAACATCTAAGATCTCACAACCATTATCGGTAATGCAGTCTTTACGTAATACAGGATCACCACCAAAGGTACGTAAGGTACGAGCTACCTGCTCTCGAGCCATTGGGATCACTTCAACTGGTAATGGGAATTTACCTAAGCACTCAACTAGCTTTGATTTATCTACGATACAGATAAACTTTGATGCCATTGAAGTTAAGATCTTCTCACGGGTTAAACAAGCGCCACCACCTTTAATCATATTAAAGTTAGGATCAACTTCATCAGCGCCGTCGATATAAACCTCATAAGGATCTGTCTTATTAGGATCAACAACTTTAACACCGATCTTGGTTAATGCTTCTGTGGTCTTGTTTGAAGAGCTTACAGCGGCTGCAACAGGAACTTTATTAAGACCAATCTGCTCAATAAACTTCATTACAGTAGAACCACTGCCTACACCTAAAACAGCATTCTTTGGAATATATTCTAATGCTGCCTTAGCAACCATTACCTTTAATTCATCCTGTGTCATTTGCATACCTCGATTAAGCAACAGTAACCTTTGCAAAGCGACGCTTACCAACCTGCCAAATAGCAGTTCCCTTCTCTACAGGAGCGCCCTTGTCGGTAATCACCTTACCATCACACTTAACAGCAGACTGCTTAATCATTCTCATAGCATCTGATGTTGAAGCGCATAAACCTGCGTCCTTTAATAGATTTGGAATAGTAGTTGAAGTTACAGTAACATCAGGGATGTCGTCAGGTAATGCACCTTTAGCAAACTGAGACTTAAAGCCTTCAACAGCAGCATTAGCTGCATCTTCACCATGGTAGCGAGCTACAATTTCACGACCTAATTCAATCTTAGCATCACGTGGATTCATTTCACCACTGTTGCATTTGTCGTGAACAGCCTTGATTTCATCAATATTCTTGAATGACAGAAGATCATAGTATGACCACATCAGATCATCTGAAATAGACATAATCTTACCGAACATCTCTTTAGGAGCTTCGGTTACACCGATATAGTTGTGCTTAGACTTTGACATCTTAACTACGCCATCTAAACCAACTAACAGAGGCATCATCAGTACACACTGTGGCTCCATGCCGGCATCTTTTTGCAACTCACGTCCCATCAATAAGTTAAACTTCTGATCGGTACCACCTAACTCAACATCTGCTTTAATAGCTACAGAGTCATAGCCCTGGAATAATGGATATAAAAACTCATGAATAGCAATAGGCTGCTGTGAAGCAAAACGCTTTGAGAAATCATCACGCTCTAACATACGGGCTACGGTTAGTTTTGAAGCTAACTTAATGGTACCTGCAGCACCTAATTTCTCACACCACTCGCTGTTGTAGCGGATCTCTGTTAAATCTTTATCTAAGATCTTAAAAGCCTGTTCAGCATAGGTCTTAGCATTTTCAATGATCTGCTCACGAGGTAACTCAGGACGGGTTGAGTTCTTTCCAGAAGGATCACCAATTGATGCTGTAAAGTCACCAATGATTAAAACGATCTTGTGACCTAACTTTTGGAAGGTTCTGAGCTTATTTAGGATCACAGTGTGACCTAAATGGATGTCAGGAGCGGTAGGATCCATACCCAGTTTAATAGTTAACTGACGACCTGATTCAAGTTTTTTCTTTAATTCGTCTAATGGAATAATTTCTTCTGAACCACGAGCAATTTCACGTAATGCGTTCTCGATATCTGACATCTGACTAATATCCTAAATTTATGAATTTCAAAAACAGACAATTATTCTCTTATTTTATATTAAAATGACTTCTAACTCCATTTAATCTTGTTTTCAGTTAAAAAAGGACCTTTATGTCAGAGTACTATATAGGACTGATGTCAGGCACCAGTGTCGACGGCATCGATGCTGTTTTGGTTGATTTTGGAAAAGAAGAATCCTCTGCCTCACTAAATGAGCAGAAATCTTCAAACTCTCAATACAACGTTAAAAGTAGGATTGTAGACTCTATAAGTATAGATTTTGATGAAGAGCTAAAACAGTTGCTACACAGTCTCTGCACAGGTACAGACAATGAAATTGAAAAAGCGGGAGTTGCAAGAGTAAAGCTTGCTGAATATGAAGCAAAAGCTGTTAATGAGCTTATAAAGAAAGCCGGTATTAAAAAGGATGATGTAGTAGCTGTAGGCTGTCACGGTCAGACTGTAAGACACCGTCCAGAAAAAGGATTTTCAATTCAGTTAGATGACGGACCTAGAGTTGCTGCTCTCACAGGAATTGATGTTATCAATAACTTTAGAGCTGCCGATATTGCTAACGGTGGTAATGGAGCTCCGCTTACCCAGGCTTTCCACAGAATTCAGTTTTCATCAGCGGACAAAGTATCCATGGTGCTAAATTTAGGCGGGATTGCGAATCTTACTGTTATTGATAAAGATGCAGAGCACTCTATCCTAGATGCATTTGATACGGGACCTGCTAATACCCTTATTGACTCAGCCACAAGATTATTATTAAAAAAGCCTTTTGATAAGGATGGAGAAATTGCAAGATCTGGTAAAGTCATCCCTGCTTTACTTGCTAAATATCTATCTGAACCATATTTACAGTTGCCACCTCCAAAATCAACTGGTCGAGAAACTTTTAATCCTGAGTTCATCGCCGAAGAATTACTGCTTGCAACACAAGATAAGTCTTTTATTCCTGATTTAATTGCAACCTTAACGGAATTTACCGTGGTAGCCTCTGTAAATGCGATAAGACAGAGCCTCTTTAAATACAAAATTGATTATGCTCGCCTGATCTTATGTGGCGGTGGCGCTTATAACTCTCTAATTGTGCAGAGATTTACAAAGTTACTGGAAAGACAACATGTAGAGGTCGTTTGTGCTGACAAGCTAGGGGTAAACTCAAAACTTATTGAAGCTCATGCCTTTGCTTTCTTTGCTTATATGTTCTGTCATAGAAAACCTTTAGAGTTAGGTAAGAGCACTGGAGCTTTAAGACCATCTATTCTTGGATGTCTTAATCCTAGTGCTTAAAGAAATGGCATACATCTGACACGATTAGGCATGTTTTGATAATTAAATCTAGGTAACATAAGCTTAGCTTTTGTTTCCTAGTTAGAGATATTTTGGTAACGTTGTTGATGACGTTTTAACTATTAATACTGATTTAATTATGTTAGCTTTTTTAATTTATCCTTTTGTTCAAGCACTTTTAATTATTCTGTTCTTTGTCTTACCTTTAAAGAAACTGTCAAAGACTGTAAGAATTATTCTGGCACTGCTCTTTGGTATTGGTTCACTTAAGATCTATTTCTACCTATTTACAGGTGGAACTTTTATGGATCCTAAACTTACAAGATATCCTGCAATCATCTCTGACAGCATCTATTTTTCAGCAATCTTTTTATGTATTCTAACCTTACTTAGAATGATGCTAAACGGTATCTTTAAGCTTGTTCGTTTGAACATTCATCGTTACTTAATTCCAGCTTTTTCTACAAGATATGCTGTAGTTATGCTGGTTATTGCCTGTTTTTTAGGAATTACAGGTGTCATAAATGGCTTTGCTCCACCTGAGGATATTACATACAATATCAAAATCAACAATCTGCCAAAAGAAGCTCAAGGATTTAAGCTTATTCATTTGGCTGATTTACACATCAGTGCTCCTACAACAGAATCTGAGATTGAGGATATTGTCAAAAGAACTAATGCTGAAGATCCTGATTTAATCGTAATCACCGGTGATTTTATTGATGGTGATATTGACTATCTTGACCATATGACCAAGATCTTATTTAAGCTTAAAGCTAAATATGGCATCTATGCTGTCTCTGGCAACCATGAGTTCTATTCAGGCTATACCGAGTGGTTAAATTACTTTTCACGTGGTGGCATCAAGTTTTTAGAAAATGATGGAACCGTAATTACTGACGACAATGGAGCCCCACTTTTAAATCTCTGCGGTCTTATTGATCTGTCAGCTCCCCGCTATGGTTTTGCCTCACCTGATATCAAAAAAGCTATAGAAGACATAAATTCTTCTGTTCCTACAGTATTTCTAATTCATCAGCCTAAAATCGCTCTAAAGTTAAAAGAGATCTCAGCACTTACCCTTGCAGGTCACACCCATGGAGGTTTAATGCCAGGCTTAAAACAGATTGTAGCAGCAGCTAACGGCGGTCTTGTCAGTGGCTATTACAGGCTTGATAACGAGCAGGTTATCGTAACTAACGGTACTCGTATTTGGGCAGGTGTTCCTTTAAGATTAAATACACCATCACAGCTGATTAAAATTGTCCTGAATTAAGAATTTTCTCAAGGCACAAACGTAAATGATGTACACATCTCACTACTTATCACCTGTTGGCGATTTAACTATGACAGGAACTGAGAGTAACTTGACTGCCCTTTATTTTTCATCTCAAAAACACATTCCTGTTGTACTTGATGATCTCATCGAACGTGAAACAGAAGTATTTACAAAGACTAAACTGTATCTAGATAGTTACTTTGAAGGGAAAAGGCCGTCACTGTTACCTAAGATAGAAATTCATACCACACCTTTTAGACATAATGTTTATGAGATCCTGTCTACTATAGGTTACGGTAAGACATTAACCTATGGAGATATTGCGAAAAATCTTATAAATAAGTACAAATTAAAAGCCATGTCAGCTCAAGCTGTGGGTAATGCTGTAGGCCATAATCCTATATGTATCATTATCCCCTGTCATAGAGTACTAGGTAAAGACGGTGCGCTTACTGGCTTTGCAGGAGGTCTTGAAACTAAGAAAAAATTACTGTCTTTAGAAGGAATTGTCTTTAAAGAGTAATTTTTCTTTATGGTAGATCTATCTTTTACTGATAGATAAAATTGTCCCTTTGCATTTAAAAACTTGCAGATACTTGTTAATATTTAATGTAATATGGCTGATGTCATTCTTCACTTGGTATGACTTTTTATACAGGTAATTATCTAGGATCATTGATGCAAACTACACCTCATATCGGACTTGAAACTGAATCTATTGTTATCTTTTCTCTTCTTGCTATTGCAGGACTTTTAATCGACTTATTTGCACACCGTGCGGACAAACCTATCTCGGTTAAAGCAGCTGCCATGTGGTCATTATTTTGGATTGCTGTAGGAAGTTTATTTGGAGCTTTCTTGTGGTATCACTTTTCAAAAGAAGTGGCTTCTTTGTATTTTGCAGGCTACGCTTTTGAAATGGCAATTTCTGTAGATAACCTTTTTGCCATCATGGCCGTATTCTCATGGTTTGGAATTTCATCAGGTTATACCCACAGAGTTTTATACTGGGGTGTTTTAGGAGCTGTTGTCTTCAGACTCATCTTTGTTTTAATTGGAACAGAGCTCTTCTCATTAGGTGCTTATGTGGAGATTATCTTCGCGATTATGGTTGCTTTATCTGCAATCTTAATGATGAAGAAAAAAGAGAGCACTGGCATTTCTGACTTTTCAAATCACCCTGCCTATAAGTTCGTTAAGTTCTTTGTTCCTCTATACCCAAAGTTAGTCGGTCATAATTTCTTTGTTTCAAACTCTCATGTTCAGGAAGAGCTCAAAAAAGATGAGAATAAGCATATTGTGTTAAAGAGAAAGGGGCTTGTTTATGCAACGCCTTTGTTCTTATGCTTAGCTATTGTTGAGACCTCTGATGTGATGTTTGCTTTTGACTCAGTACCTGCTGTGATTGCTGTATCTAAAGATCCATTCATTGTGTATTCTTGTATGATTTTTGCTATCTTAGGATTACGTTCAATGTACTTTATCCTAGATGCTTTAAAGAATGCCTTAGCATATCTAGAAAAAGCTGTAATTGTGCTACTGTTCTTTGTAGCTTTCAAACTGGCAGCTGCTGCTTCTTTACACTTAACTGGTTACGGTCTTGATATAGATGTATATACCTCTCTGATTGTGATTGTTGTTACACTTTCTGTAGGTATTGCTGCCAGTCTCCTGTTTGCTCCTAAAAAAGACAAATAATCATATAGCTCGGTCGATGCAGACCGAGCCTGTATTACAGACACTTTCTTTTAACCTATTTATTTTATTAAACAAACTATATTCAGATCATTGTCATTTTTTCAAAATTTACCTACCTATCGTTTTTACATACTGTTACAATCGTTCTATGGTCGAGACTATTTTGTTAGCTCTGTTGACTTTTACTAATAAGATTAAGCCTATAGGCTTTGCCCATATATATATTCACCACAAATAAGGATTTTCATAATGTCTGATAACTATCTTTTGAAGATCTTAAAAGATTCATCAAACAACTGTAGTTTTTCAATTATCAATAAAGGTAAAAATGAGTATCTTATAAGAAAACTTGTAACCACCTATGACTTTACAGGCAATCTTCACCTGTTCTCAGGAAAAGTAGCAGCCCCTGATGACAAACTTTATGCTGAAGGTTTCCAGATGCTCTCTCAGACTGGCGGTACTTTTAAAAATATAGAAAACATCGGTCGTTGCCCAGATGATGAACCTCCTTACAGTCATAAAAATAGAAATCCAGAATACAAAGAAGCCTATAACTTTATAATCTTCAAGCACGATGGTTTATGGCATCTATTAGGCTTTACCTCCTGTGAACATTACACTGGTCTTTTTAAGATCTTCAGAGATGGAAACTTACAGATAGATCTTTTAACTGAAGGTAAAGAGTTTAAATGTGGGGATGTAATTGAATCTGAGTACTTCACCATTTTAGAAGGAACGAATAAGGCTCAAGTCTTAAAAGAATTTGCATCTCTTATCAATACTCACCACACACCTTTAAAGTTTGACCATACTCCTACAGGCTGGTGCTCATGGTACTGCTATTATGCAAATTTAACAGAGCATGCTGTTTATACCAATCTTGATGAGATGAAAGAGCATGATAATCTTGAGTATGTGCAGTTAGATGATGGCTATCAGACACATATGGGTGACTGGCTTAACTTTACTGATAAATTCCCATCAGGATTTGAAAGAGTTGTATCTGATATTTTAAAAGCAGGTAAGAAGCCTGCCTTGTGGTTAGCTCCATTTATTGCAAGCGAGAATTCAGAACTGTTTAAACAGCACCCTGACTGGTTTGCTACAGCACTAGATGGAAATTTGGTATCAGCAGATAAGATAACCTACGGAGGCTGGAGAGATTTAAACTGGTATCCACTGGATTTTTCTAAAGCAGAGGCTGTTGCCTATATTCAGAATGTCTTTAGCTATTTCCATGACAAACTCAATATAAAATACTTCAAATTAGATGCCTGTTACTGGGGCGCTATCAATGGCTACAAGTTTGCATCAGGAAACTCAAGGATAGACAATTACCGCGAAGGCTTAAAAGCAATTCTATCTGTTGTAGGAAAAGACAGCTTTGTACTAGGTTGCAATGCCCCTATCTGGCCTAGCTTAGGTTTAGTTCATGCAATGCGAGTAAGTGATGATATCCAAAGAACAAGATTCTGGATTGAGCATGATGCCAAAGAGACCTTCTCAAGACAATGGATGAACAGAGAGTTATGGATTAACGATCCTGATTGCCTGTGTCTTAGAAACTTTGAAAATCAGATTGCAGCTGAAGAGGACTTTAACTTCCACTTATGCGCAATTTTAGTTTCAGATGGCGTACTGATGTTAGGAGACTCTTTAAAAGAGCTTGAACCAAAAGATTTTAACCGAATTGATAAAATCATCGAAATTCAAAAATGGGATAAGAGCATCACTTATGATGATGACTTTACTCATTTTGTAATTAAGGACAACAACTCTTCACGTAAAATAGATGTTTTCTTTAACTGGATCAATCAACCAATTTCGGTTAAAGCAAACGGTAATGATCTGTTTACAGACTTACCTCTTGATGAGAAAGAAATTACCATAGCACCATTTAGCGCTAAAGCAGTACTTTCTGAATAACTTACACTTTTGAGTGTATCAGAGCCTAAACACCTTCTTTAGTGTTCCAGGCTCTGATATGTATCCTGTCTGTATAGAAAAACCCCTGTTCAATACACTTTTCTACCACAAATTGAGTATTATTCTGCAGACTTTTAAAATCTCCACCTAAAGGCATTAAATACACAGGGATTGATCTACCAGTGTTATCTAAGATTTCAAAGATCTCTTCTTTATCATGCTCCCAAGTATCTTTTGAAACAACAAACTTAAAGTATGACTGCTCTGTATTATCGACTATTGCTCTTATAGTGCTGTAGTTTATTCTTTTGTCACGACTCTCACCTGAGTTTGACAATTTTACACTCATTGAAAAACGAGCCTTAGTTAAGACTGTTTTATCGAAAGCAATAGGAAGAGAGGCATTAGTTTCTACTGTAAGAGTATGACCTAATCTGTAAAAGTGCTCTAGTGATTCAATTAAAACAGGATTATTAAAATGCAATAATGGCTCGCCACCAGTTAAAACAAGATCTTGCTTAAAATTTGAATGAGGATAAGTTTTTACATGCTGTTCTAACGCTTTTATAAGACTTAGGCTATCCTCATAATAAGTCCAGCTTTCTTTAAATTTAGGTGATACTGCTCTTATGGTGTCACATCCTGTAACTGTAGAACCGTCAGGAGCCATAAGAGAACAGTTAAAGCCTTTACACTTAAAACAACATAAAGCAGTTCTTAAAAAGATGGCAGGATGTAAATATGGACCTTCACCTTGCAATGAGTCGAAGATCTCTACTACAGGTAATTTTGCTGACATGATGAAAATTACTGTTTTTAACTACTCTTCATAAGAGCAGTGTGATTTAGGAGTTTCCTGAAACTCTACTTTTGATACATAGACATTAAGAGCATCTAACATCTCATTGGCAATATCATAGAGCCATTTGCAGATATTCTCTGAGGTAGGAATGAAATCTACAATCACAAAGCTGTCATACTTTTCTACAACTGACAGCTTTATCTCATCTGGAAGTGTTTCTGGGATAGAAAGTGTTGATAAGTCAACAGTTCTGTAAAAGTCATGATCAATATAATCATTGATGATGGCTGAATCTAATAAGAACAAAGGATCGTTTTCGTCAATGATAAAACGATGATCCAATACATCATCTAAAAACTGTTTGAAACAGTTTAAATGCTTGAAGTCAGTGACCATGCCATCTGTTAGTTCTTTTGCTGCAAGATGCAGTTTCACAATTGCATGGTGACCATGCAGATGGCGACAAATACATCTGTTATCAAGGCTGAATCTTTCATCAAGAGTCTGTGTCCACACTCTATGACCATATTCAAACTCAAACTGTTTATCGATGGTGTACATATCTTTGCCTATAGATCTGAAAAATTAAGAGTTTTACCTTGAGTGAGGGCAGCAAGACCTTCTAAAGCTCTTAACACCGTCTTGAGTCTTACCTCTTCTCTGTCACCTGTAAAATGGAAACGGTGAGCTATTGGTTCTTCCCCCTTTCTCATAAGTCCCATCCAGACAGTACCAACAGGTTTTGCCTCAGAACCTCCGTCAGGACCTGCTATACCACTTACAGAAACACCTACAGTTGCCAGTGATGAATGCAATAAAGCACCTGTTACCATTTGCTTTACGGTGTCTTCACTTACTGCTCCAACTGTCTTTAAAGTCTCATCTTTAACATCTAAAAGTTCTATCTTAGCTTCATTTGAGTAAGTAATAAAACCTCTGTCAAACCAAGCTGAACTTCCTGGAATTTCGACAATTGAAGCTCCAATAAAACCTGCAGTTAATGATTCTGCGGTTACATAAATATCATGGTATTTTGCATAAAGTGATTTGAACTCTAATGCTCGATTAGAGATCTCTTTTAATAGCTTATCTTTCATTTTTATTCTTATCTTGGACGACGTAAAGCTGAACGAGTTCCAATACCATAAGCATCACGAGCTTTCATACTTGCTACATGATGAGTTGATCTTGGATTTGTTCCCTGTTCGTTTAAAGCTGTATTGATAGCTTGTTGAGCAAACTTGGCTCTTTGCACATTAACCTCATCTTCAATTGAACGAGGTATATCAGCTGATTGAGAAGGAGCTGTGTTTAGACCTGATGCTACTACAGAAGGAGGTGGAGACTGGAAGTTGTGAACCTTAGCTAACATCTCTACTTCATAGCTTGGTAATGAAGTTCTAGCTATAACCTCATTGATGCTCATACCTTGAGCTAGAAGTCTTTTAGCCAGAATGATCGGTTGATTTTCAACAGAATTGTTTTCAAACTCTTTTTTCTGCTGTTCTAACTTTACATTGAGATTGTCAAAACGAGTGTTAATGTCATTTTGCTTATCGGTAATGTCTTGAAGTTTTCCTGTTAAATACTGAATAGAACTTTCAGAGACTTTATCCTTTCTTTCAAAAGCCTGTATCTGTTCTTCATGTTTATCTGTATGCTCTTTTAAGGCTTTTAATGCCTCTTCAGTAGTTGCTTTTAATTTAGCATTCTCTTTTTCAAGAACTGAACAGCGATGAGAGGTTAAGATAAAAGAGACAAGAATAAACAGTAGCAGCACCACTGCTGTACTGATTACGATCATCATGGACATGTCTAAGTATGAATGCATAAAGCTCTCTTCTATCTGATTTACAACAAATATATCACTACTTTTAAATCTTCGCAAAAAATCTTAAGCCCTACGCATAAAAGCATTGATATAGATCAAAAATCAATTGTTGGAAAATTAACACATTTAGCGATTATAATAAATCCTACTAAACTGATTAGTTTTATATAATTTAACAAATTTTACAAATTTGAGTAGCACATATGAAATCAAAACTTCTTATCAATAATAACTCAAAAGAGCTGATTATCTTTATGTCAGGATGGGGCTGTGACGACAAACAGTTTGCTGGTATCACCACATCAAAAGATCTGGTGATCTTTTATGACTATGATGATTTAAAGATTGATTTTGATTTTTCTAGATACCAAAATTTCTATCTTATTGCCTATTCAGCAGGTGTCTTTGTAACCACTCTTATAATCGACAAATTGCCAAAGGTTGAGCTTAAGGTTGCTATTAACGGTAATATCAATCTTTTTGATGAGAACTTAGGCTTAGATGATAATATTCTTAAAGTCTTCAGAAGCATTGATGTAACTAACTTTTTGGAATTTCGCGAAAAGTATTTATGTAAAACTCTTGAGGAGCTAGAGATCTTTAATGAACACTCTTGCATGCGTTCAGCCAAGTCTTGTAATCAGGAATTGGATGCACTACAAAGCTATTACAATGCCTTAGATAAGGACGAGAACTTTAAGTCTCGCTTTATCTATGACAGAATGCTGCTCTCTGATTCAGATATGATCTTCAAATTCAAATTCCAAAAAGAGTATTACACTTCTTTAAATAAAACTAAACTCTACCTAATCAAAAACGCTAATCACAATGTTTTCTCTATGCATATTACAGACTTTGATAAAGTTATTGAATGTAATTCTGAACTGTATACATATAGATTGAATTAGATCCTTTTAGTTTTAGAAATTTATAAATGAAAATGCAGTCAGGACTTAAGACCTAGCTGCATTTTTCTTAGGAGGTAACTTATTATGATATAAATTTGAAAGGATTTATCTACTAACCTAAGTTAGTTACTTCTTTCCACTCAGTTTCAGTAAATAGCTTGGTTAAATCGATTAAGATTAACAGATCATCCTTTCTATTGCATACGCCACTGATGAACTGAGCATTCTCCTCAGTACCAACATTAGGAGTATCATCGATATCTGCTGTATTAAGATCTGCAACTTCTGCAACAGAGTCAACCAAAATACCAATAACATGCTTCTCTGACTCGATGATCATGATTCTGGTGTTATCGGTTACCTCAGCAGGAGGAATACCAAAACGAGCTCTAGTATCAATAACAGTAACAACGTTACCACGTAAATTGATAATACCTAAAACGTAAGATGGAGCACCTGGAACAGGAGCAATATCCGTATAACGCAAAACCTCACGGACTTGCATTACATTAACGCCGTAGATTTCATTTCCAAGTTTGAAAGTAACCCAACGTAACAGCTCACCGTTCTTCTCGTTAACTGCGCTGTTTTCTGCTTTTTTCTGCTCTTTATCTGACATCTAAAAAATCCTCATCATTGAATACGTTTTGTAACGAATTGCACCTTACAGATCGCTACATAACATTACGTTCCAATCTAATTACCAATTTTAATAGAGTTTAAAAAATTTTTAATGTGCTGATACTAAATATTTGATCAGTCACTCACTTGTTGATCAAGATCTTTGAGGTTTACACCATTTTCAAACATCTTGATTAAAGCATCTACATGTAACAGCGCACACATTTCCTTTTTAACAATACCAGCAAGCCATGGTCTGTTACCGGCTGTCTGTCTCCATGTCACACTGTCTTTGCTTAAAATACGATTTCCTTCTAATTCATCACAGCCAATTGACCACAATGTCTTATCTAGAGCTATCATATATTCATATTTATCGGACGCAGGTGCGTCAGACTTTACCCATTTTAATGTATCCACGACATTCATTTTCCTACCGCGGATATCAGCAATACCCATAAACCACTTTGGTTTTCCAAATAATGGTGTGATCTTCTCACACTGAAAAATACCGCCTAAGTTTACTAAAGGGACTGCAAAACGAATTCCTTTGACTAAGAAGAACAGAGCCTGGAATTCTGATGGCATCTCAATATTTTCCCATTCATATGGATTCTCATGAGGTGTTTCATCAATTTTATCTTTCACTACAGCAGGAGTTTCATCCTTAACATCTGCTACAGTTTGCTCTACTTTAGTCTTCTCTTCAGTTACAGGCTCAGCAATTTCAGTCTTAACCTCTGTTACAGGTTCTGCAATTTCTGTTTCTGTCTTAGTTTCTGCCTCAGTCTTAGTAGAAACATCATTTACATTCTCAAGCAAAGACTGTAAAGACCTGTGCTCAGCAAATGGTAAAGAGCTGGCTTCTTCTTGAGCTACACTCTGAGTCTGAAGTTCAGGTACGTAAACTTCTGGTTGTTCTGCAACTGGAGGCTCATAGTCATCTGCAGCATAATCAATATCCTCACTTGCAGATAAACTTTGAGTCTCTGAATTTTCATCATTTTCAATTGGTGTAACTTCCTGTTGTAGCGCAGAGAGTTCTTTCTCAGTCTCGGTCAAGCCCTCTTTTGAAGACTCATCTGTCTGAGCAGTCTCTTCATCAAGCATCTGCTTGAAGTAAGCTACCAAAGTGTCATCAATCTCATTAAATGACATAGATTATCCTTTTAATATTCTTTTACGGTTTAACCAAGCATAGAGCCCATATCATCGGCAACAATCTCTAGTTCACTGTCTTTCTTCTTTTTCTTTTCAGACTCTAAAGTCACTAAAGCTGCTGCATTAGGAGATATTCTATCTGGGTTTACAGATAACTCTTTTACAAGCTGATCAGTTAATAGCTTTCTGTAAGCTACAGCACCACGGCATTTTTCATCTAACATGGTAATAGGCATTCCCTTTTGTGATGATTCTCTAAATAGAGTATCCACAGGGATCTGACCATCCCAAAGATTATCTGTATAGTGTGCTTTTAAAAATTCTAAAGAGGTTCTGCTAGCCTTAGTACGTTTATCAAACATAGTAGGCACCACAGTGAAATTGATATTACACTGCCCGTCAGCTTTCTTCATGATACTGAAAGTACGAACCATACCTTCAAGACCTTTTAAAGATAAGAATTCAGTTTGAGTAGGAACTAATACAGAAGTGCTTGCAACTAAAGCATTAACCATCAGCGCACCTAAAACAGGAGGACAATCAATTAAAGCTACATCATACTCATCATCAATTAAAGCTAGAGCTTTAGTTAAAATTCTACCTACACCTACTCTACCAGATAACTTTCTGTCGATCGTAGCAAGTGTCATGCTTGAAGCAATAATATCAAGATTTGGGAAATTGGTATGAGTAATACACTGCTCTACACCTTCTTTGGTGAGTTCTTTTGCAGTGTACAGATCATAGAGACTATTTGCTACATTGTTGTAGTCAAAACCTAAATAACTTGTAAGAGAGGCATGAGGATCTGTATCAATCATGAGTACTCGCAGATTCTCTTTTTGAAACCAACCTGCTAATGAAGCGACAGTTGTTGTTTTACCAACACCACCTTTCTGACTTGCAATTGACCAGACTAACACTTGTGCTCCCCTACTCTTTAATTATCTCTTCTAAATAAGTCTTCAAATACTATTCAATTATTTCTGATTGAAATTCAATTCAATTGAGTTGCCTTCACCGCGAACCACTTCAATATCTGAAGATCCAGCCTTACCACTTACTTCACCTGTCTGAGCTGAATTATTCTCTGGCATGCTTGTAACCTCCTGCTCAGGCTTTCTTTCCATTGCGTATCTTGAGATTGCAATTACCACCTTGCGGTTTAGTGCACGACCTGCAGCAGTCTTATTTGAGTATTTATTTGAAAACTGACCGAAAGCTTCCACTGCCATTCTCTCAGGTTCAATACCTGCCTTTTCAAGTTCTTCTAAAACTGATACAGAACGGTTAGCTGAAAGATCCCAACTGTTTCTAAAGATACCGTTAGGAATAAAGGTATTATCGGTATAGCCTCTAACTCTAATGTAGTTGTTAATATTTGACAAAGCTACAGCAATTCTTGCAATTACCGGACGTGACGCTGCCAAAACAGAAGCACTGTCTTTAGCAAAGAGCATACCCGAGTTGATATTGATTGATAACCAGTGAGGGTCTTCTTCAATATCAATATACTTTTCCATACCTGATTCTGAAATAGCTTCTGATATAGAACGTCTTACGGCATCAAAATGAGTTCCAACCTTACCTTCAGCCTGAGTGTCAGCATCCACATCGGTTCTACCGCCGTTTTCAAATTTATCAGCACTTCCACCTGCCTGGAAACCACCATCACCGGTTTGAGCACCACCATCAGGATTATTAGATTTTGGATTTTGATTTTTAGATACAGTGTTCTCAGAGATCACCAACTCGCCTGCTGATGTTGCAGAATCAGAGTTATTCTGACCATCTCTTTCATCATCAGAGCCAGAGGTCGTATCATCACGATTTTCATTTGATACAGTTGAAGTGGTCTGGAAATTCATCATCACTCCACCATCTTCAATGATCTGCTTACCAGTATCACCCTGATTAGCATCAAGTTGAGCCTTTACAGCTTCTTGAACGTCCTCAGAGAGCTTTGAAGCCATTGAACCAGGAACTAAAAGAGCGCCACCTGGAGAATTGACAACTGAAGCTTCTGTGAAAGCTTGAGCGATACTCTCAGCAATTGACTTGGCATCAGATTGTTTTGCCATAGCGAATGCATACAGAACTACGAACAATGCGAACAGCAGTGTCATAAAGTCAGCATATGACACCATCCATCGCTCAAGGTTTTCATGCTCAGGAGGTTTCTTTTTCATCTCTATCCATTAGCCCTTAAGCATTCTCGTTCTTCTCACCAGCATAGACGGCTAATCTACGCTTCAACATCATGGTATTTTCTCCAGCGGCGATTGAAACCAATCCCTCAAGAGTCATATATTTATATAGTGTTTGATTTGCAACAATACCTTTTATAAGGTTTGAAGCAGGAAGACAGATTAGGTTTGCTAAAACCAGACCATAAATGGTTGCAACGAATGCAACCGCAATCGCAGGTCCTAACTCATCAGGTCTATCAAGAAGTGACATCGCGTGAATAAGACCTAGCACCGCACCGATAATACCCATGGTTGGAGAATAACCGCCCATAGCTTCTAGCATCTTTGCATAAGGCTCGTATTTAGCTTCTTCAACAGCAATCCCCTGCTCTAAGATCTCTTTTAAAGCATCCTTATCCACACCGTCAACGATCATCTGAATACCGTCACGAGTAAAATCATCAGATGCAGATGCAATTGAGTTTTCCAGTGCTAACAGACCCTGCTGACGAGCTGTAGTTGAAAGACCAACTAATAGCTCTACCTGAGCATCCATATTATTGCGTGGAGGTGCAATAGTCCAAATAAAGCACTTTAAAGCCCCCATGATAGTGGCTAGAGGGAACTGTACAACACAGGCAAAGAATGATGCTCCGAACACAACTAGGAAGGCAGGCAAAACCAGCATCATGGTAGGATTGGTACCTTCCATCATCATAGCCGCAACAATACAGCCGATAGCTAAGAAAATGCCTAAAAAGTTCATATGTCCGCCTTACTTAGTGTCTTAATCCTAGAATTAGCCAGGATTTGCTTTATGTTTTAATCAAGCTCTTTTACGATGCAGCTTGCAATTTCATTTAAAGGCAGAACCAAATCAGCAACGTTTGCGTTTACAACAGCCTGAGGCATACCGTAAACCACACATGATTCTTCGTTCTGAGCCCAAATTACAGAGCCTTTCTTCTTTAACAGAGAGCAACCTTCACAACCATCAGATCCCATACCAGTTAGGATCATTGCTAGTACCTTGCCACCATAGATTTGACATAATGAAGCAAATGAAACGTCAACGCAAGGATTGTATGAAACTCGACCTGTATCAGAGATGATGCGAACACGAGTCTTTACACCAACTCTTTCAAAGATCATCTGTTTACCTCCTGGTGCAATATAGCAGGTACCAGGCTCTAAGATGTCACCATCTTTTGCTTCAACAACATGCAACTGTGACATTGCATCAAGGCGAGCCGCGAAGGTAGTTGTAAATGATGCAGGCATATGCTGAACAATTACAACAGGAACAGATAGTTTTGGTAACTTAGGAATGATCTGTTGCAGAGCGATAGGACCACCGGTTGAGCTACCGATTGCTACAAGTGAATGTAACTTACCTGATTTCTTAAATGCGGTTGTTTCTGACTTATGATCACCAAAAGTGAACTTTCTGGCAGCAGCTGGCACTCCCTGCTCTGAAGACAACATCTCATTGATCTTTTTGTACTGCCCCATAGCAGCACCAGCAGTAGCTGCTGGAGTGGTGGTAGTTCTTGAAGATAAAGTTGAGCTACCTAAAGTTGAGATAGTACGAGATGTCAGAGTAGAAGCTGGTCTTGTTGTACCTAAAGTTGAAGTTCTTGTGGTACTGGTTGATAGACCTGAAGATAATGTTGAAGTACGACGCAGTGTTGAGGTAGCACTAGATGTACCTGTAGTTGCACTTAAAGCTGAACGGGCAAGAGTAGAACTTGTAGCCCTAAAACCACGTACACGACTGCGTGAAACTGCCTTAATAGAACCAATTAAAGTTTTGATAGCCTCTTCACGACGGTGAGCTATGTCATCGAAGTTCTTAGGCATAAAATCAATAGCACCAGCTTCTAGTGCTTTAAAAGTTGAATTTGCGCCTTCGAATGTCAAAGATGAGAACATCAAAATAGGTGTTGGACACTTTGACATGATCTCTTTAACAGCAGTAATACCATCCATCACAGGCATTTCAACATCCATAGTAATTACATCAGGATGAAGTTTCTGTGTTAAATCAACACCTTCTTTTCCATCTTTAGCTTCTCCCACAACCTGCATTGTAGGATCTGACTCAACAATCTCTTTCAGACGCTTCCTAAAGAAGGTCGAATCGTCCACAATCAAAACCTTGGTGGCCATATAGATAGTTCCTTAATAATTCTTATAATTATAATTTAATTTATTTTTCTTCTTTTAGCTCTGGTAATGGCTGTACTCTCTCAGCATTCTTATGAGCATAAGCTCTCATTAAACCAGGAATATCAAGAATTAAAGCAATACCACCATCTGATGTTACGGTAGCACCTGCCATACCCGGAGTATGACGGAGAACGTCATCTAATGGTTTAATCACAACTTCTTCCTGACCTAGAAGCTCATCAACAACGAAACCAACTAGCTGTGCTGCTGATACCTGAACTAAAACAATATGAGCTTTATGCTTCATATATTCCTGGATTGATACATTCTCAAACCACTGTTTCAAGAAGAATAAAGGAATTGCTTTATCACGAATTACGATAGTATTTAAACCATCAACGTTTCTCATTGAATCTAGCTCTAAGTAGAAGATTTCAGATACTGAAGTCAATGGCAGAGCGAAGGTTCTGTGAGATACAGAAATCATCAATGTAGGTAGAATTGCTAAGGTTAATGGAACCTTAATCTCAATAGTTGTGCCCTTACCGTATGTTGATACAACATGCACAATACCATTTAACTTAGAGATGTTGGTCTTAACCACATCCATACCCACGCCACGACCTGAAATATCAGTTACAACATTGTTGGTTGAAAAACCAGGAGCAAAGATTAAGTTTAAAGCATCTGAATCAGATAATCTGTCAGCTGCGCTCTCGTCCATAAGACCTTTCTTAACAGCTACAGCTCTTAACTGATCAGGATCCATACCCTGACCGTCATCAGAAATCTTCAACAAGATGTGATCACCTTGCTGAAATGCTGACAGTAAAACTACACCAGTCTCTGGTTTGCCTGCCTTAATACGATCTGCAGGAGACTCAATACCATGGTCACAGCAGTTACGAACCATATGGATCATAGGATCTGCTAGGGCATCAACTAGGTTCTTATCTAGCTCAGTATCCTCACCTTCCATACGCAATTCGATCTTCTTGCCAAGTTTTCTTGCAAGGTCACGAACCACACGAGGAAATCTACCGAATACTTTCTTAACAGGTTGCATTCTGGTCTTCATTACAGAATTCTGTAAGTCACCAGTTACAACATCAAGGTTAGAAATAGCTTTTGACATTTCCTGATCAGAACGACGTGATGCCATATTAACAAGACGGTTTCTGACTAGAACTAACTCACCTACTAAGTTCATGATGTCATCTAAGATCTTAGTATCAACACGAACAGTAGTATCAGCTTCAACAGCTGACTTTCCTTCATTTGCCTTAGTAGCAGGTTTCTTTAAATCTGATGAAGGAGCAGGTGCAACAGTCTTTGGAGCTTCAGCGGCAGCTTTAGCAGCTTCATTTGCCTTATTGTAATCTTCGCCTGATGCTACCTTTAACTCTGACTTATCATCTTTATTCTCTGCCTCATGAGCCTTTTCAACTTCCTCATGAGCATTAGCAATCATCTTGTCAAAGTCTGCATCAGTTGCATCACGTGCAGCATCATCGTCAGCACCAGGAGCATGACCTTTACCATGTAACTGATCAAGTAAAGCTTCGAACTCTTCTTCTGTAATATCATCAATTGAAGAATCACCTGAAGCTTCTTCCTTAGCAGGTTCTGCTTTTGGTTCTTCTTTTACAGGCTCTGGTTCTGGAGCAGGTGCTGGTTCTGGAGCAGGTGCTACTGCAGGAGCTGCAACGGTCTTACCGGCTGCTAGTGCATGTAATCTATCAATCAGATCAGCTGGCGCATCTTCTGGAGTATCACCATTCTTAACAGCATCAAACATGGTGGTTATTTCATCATAAGCCTGAAGCACTGCGTCCATTAAATCTGGAGACATGCTGATTCTGCCGTTTCTTAATTCATCAAATAAGCTTTCAGCAGCATGACAAACTTCAACGAGACTGCTTAGCTGTAAGAAACCTGCGCCTCCCTTAACAGTATGGAATCCTCTGAAGATAGCATTCAAAAGATCCTTATCGTCAGGGGTCTTCTCAATCTGGACTAGCTGTTCATTAAGATTTTCAATAATCTCACCAGCTTCTACTATAAAGTCTTGTAGAATCTCGTCATCCATTTTCAGTCTCCGTTATTATTAGAATCCTAAACTTGCTAACAGGTCATCAACATCGTCCTGACTTGTAGCTACATTGTCTGATTGTTCTTTTACGCTCTCCAATGCAGGACCTTGAGGGTTAATACCTGAAGTTGCATCATCTAGCAGTGACAATCTGTCTTCATCAGAAAAGTTCATCAAGAACTTAAGCAACTTATCTTCTACCTCAGATACCAAGGCGATGACTTTCTGAATCATCTGTCCTGTTAGATCCTGATAATCTTGAGCCATCAGAATTGCATTTAACTGTTCACATACCTTTTCGGCATTTGTTTTAGTATCATGAATGAGTCCATCAACATTTCTGCACAAGGTCACAAAATTATCTCTATCAATGCGACCGTGCATCAATGAGCTCCATGCAGGCAGTAATTTTTCTACTGCAGTCTGTAGACTCTTCACCATAGGTTCGCACGCATCAACAGCATCTAAGGTTCTTGATGCTGCAGAATCTGTCATTTTGATAATAGATGACAGTCTTTCGGAAGCTCTTGGCATATCAACATTTGCAATTACTCTTAATCTTTCATCTTCGGCAAAAGATTTAATTGCATTATGAAGATCACGTGTAAGAGTACCTACTTCAGCAAAGATTTCATCCTCTTTAGGAGTTGAAAATACTCTTGAAAGAGCCAACAACTTAGACTGGGCTTCTTCTTGCATTCCTGCTTCTACTAGAGCCTTGATATCGTCTAAATCTTCGACAGTCAGTTCTTTCGCTACCTCGTCAGCCATTACATCAACCTTATTCAAAACGCTCAAAGATCTTATCTAACTTAGCTTTCAAGGTGGCAGCGGTAAATGGTTTAACAATATAACCATTAACACCAGCCTTAGCTGCTTCAATGATCTGCTCGCGCTTTGCTTCAGCAGTAACCATGAGAACTGGTAGAGCCTTTAATTTAGGGCTCTTACGGATAGCCTTAAGAAGGTCAATTCCCTGCATAATAGGCATATTCCAATCGGTTACAACAAAATCAAAATCTCCTGACTCTAACATTGGTAGAGCAGTAGCGCCATCGTCAGCTTCATGAGTATTGTTAAATCCTAGATCACGAAGTAGATTTTTAATAATACGTCTCATTGTTGAGAAGTCATCAACAATCAGAATCTTGATATTCTTGTCCAAGATTTTCTCCTTTACACAGATTGAGGGTCATGTTGATCCGTCCATCTTTATACTTATAGGCAGTTTAATTTTAAATTGCCACCTAATTCAAAAAAAAATGTTAACTGTCACTACTTAGAACACCAATCTTTGAGCAGAGATCTCAATCTTGCCATAGACTGGGAAATTAGCTGACTAATTCTTGACTCACTCAAATCAAGAACTTTACCTATTTCTTTTAAGTTCAATTCTTCATCATAATACAAAGAAAGAACCTGTTGTTCTCGCTCTGGAAGCTTTTTAATAGCTTCTACAAGCGATACCTTAAACTTTGATGTTGCAAGAGTATCAAATAATTTATCTTTGGTGTTATCACCACCCTCTGCAATAACATCGGCACTTACGCCAAGATCTTCAATACCAATCATCTGACTTGATGAAGAATCATTAAGCATCTGATGATATTTATCAATATCAACTCCAAGTTCGTTTGCAATTTCAAAATCTCTAGGCTCTCTACCTAATTTGTTAGACAGTCTTGAGATTGCATCTGAAATGCTTCTTGTATTCTGATGAACTGAACGAGGTGCCCAATCTGACTGACGTAACTCATCAATCATAGCGCCACGAATTCTGATGGAAGCATATGTTTCAAACACAGCTCCATGCCCATCCTCATAATGTGAAGCCGCATCCATAAGTCCAATCATGCCTGATTGGATCAGATCATCAACTTCAACGCATGCAGGTAGTCTTGCCTTCAAATGAAGAGCAATTCTTTTTACCAATGGCGCATAAGACTCTACAAGTCTGTTCATATCCAGACGCTGTTGAGCCTGATAAGCTTTTGCTCCGTTTAACATACCTGCCATATACTATTCTTTCTTTTGTAAACGCTATCTTCTTTTATAATAAGCGTTTTTGTTCTTATTACTTATTGTTTTTGATCAAATTTTCAACAAAAAATTCCAAATGACCGCCAGCTACTTCTGGAATTGGCCAAGTAGTAATTCTATTTGCTAGAGTTCTAAATGCTCTTGCAGCAGGTGAAGTTGGGAACACCTCAACTACACATGAACGCTGACGAATAGCTTTTCTCATATTCATATCTACAGGAATACAAGCTACTAACTCTAGTGTTGCATCAATAAAGCGCTCGGTTACGGTAACAAGTTTCTGGTACATCAGCTTACCCTCATCTAATGAATGTAACTGATTACCAATAATCTTGAATTTCTTGACACCATAATCACGGGATAAAACTTTCATCTGAGCATAAGCATCCGCTACAGAGGTTGGCTCGTTGCATACAACCATCAGAACATCTTGAGCTGCACGGCAGAAGGATAGAACCATGTCAGAGATGCCAGCTGCGGTATCAACAATGAAATAATCAATATCTTCTTTTAAGGTTGAGAAAGCTCTGATTAAACCTGCATGCTGCTCTACAGTTAATTCAACCATTTGCTTTAAACCTGACGAAGCAGGAACAATTCTCAAGCCATGAGGTCCAGTTTGCAGGATATCTTGCAGTTCACACTCACCGTTTAACACATGACCTAAGTTCTTATCTACTTTAAGACCTAACATAACATCGATGTTAGCAAGTCCTAAGTCAGCATCAAACAGCATAACTTTTTTGCCCATTTGGCATAATGCTACAGCAAGATTCAGTGAAACACTGGACTTGCCCACACCACCTTTACCACCGGTTACAGTGATTACTTTTACTTTGCGTCTGCCGTTTGCTAGTTCTGCCATTTTTTATCCTTCTTATAATAAAATCTGTTAGGCTTCTTTATCTAAAGCTATCTTTGCAACGTCATTTTCAACAGCACTTAAAGCCTTGACAGCTAAAGTTCTTGAAACTGGAACAGACAGATCCTCTGGAACTCTTTGTCCATCTGTTATATATGAAAGTGTCAAATTTTGCTTTATGCATAAAGATAAAGCATCTGCTAAAGATTCACTTTCATCTACCTTAGTCAAGATCAATCCTTTAAGGCCTATTGAGTTAAAGTGCTCATAAGCCTGTTCTAGTACCCTGCGTTGAGCAGTTGCAGGCAATACTAAATAGTGCTTGAGTTTTAACTTTGACTGCTGTTTTAACTGTGCAATTTGTGTGCCAAATCTTTCATCATGTAGACCGACACCCACAGTATCAACTAGAACTAAACTTTTATCTCTTAGTGTATATAACATCTCAGGGAGCTCATCTAGCGATTTTATCGCAAAAGTTGAACATCCCATGATCCTTCCGTAAGTCTTTACCTGCTCTACAGCACCAATTCTATAATGATCAGCTGTAATTAAAGCCACTCTGTCAGGTCCATATCTCATTACAAATCTAGCAGCTAATTTCGCCAGAGTTGTTGTTTTACCGACACCTGCTGGACCTATAAGTGTCACTATTCCGCCTTCATTGACAATTTCATCCTGTCCTACAGTAAGTCTCTTCTCAACAATAGAGGCTAACTGTCTCCAAGCAAAATTAAATGAAGCATCAGCATCAATATTTTCAGATAGTTCTTGTGAAAGGTGTTTTTCAAAACCTGAACTTAATAGCAGTTCGTAAATCATGGCTCTTACAGGCTCTTCCCTTTTCTTACTATCTGACATGAGACCTGCAAGCTCAAATTGCAAGAGACGACGAATAGAATCTACTTCCTGACGCATCTTAGAGAGCTCATTTTTCTCATTTAGAGACTCTTTAGATTCGTAAGATGAAATTCCGTGTGTTGTTTCTACCTTTTTAGCTAAATCTCTGTCTTTTTCTTTAACAAAAAGATCTTTTAGACCTGATTGCTCTGAAAGAGGTGCAGGTGGAACTTTATTTGTATAAGAGGTATTTGCAACCTTTTTAGCTTCTTGAGCCTTATTCTGCTCTTGCTTTTGACGCTCTAAGATCTCTAACAGACTTCTGGCAAAGCCTTCAGCTTTTGAACCGCCAACGATATTTTTGTTGGCAGAAGCTTCTTTTGAAGGTTGTGCTTTAGCTACTATTTTAGATGAGGTTAAAGTAACTTCATCATCTTTGATTATTCTAGATAGAGGAGAATCCTCTTTGAGGACTTTACTGGTGATACTGTCGTTATCTGCTGTAGTAGACAGATCTTCTACACTTACTGTCTTAGTTTCAACGCCAGCAATGATTTCAACACCATTTGCAACACGCTTGTTAGACATAATAACAGCCTCTGCACCTAGCTCTTCTTTTATTTTTGCAAGAGCTGAGCGCATATCTGCAGCAACAAAGCGTTTTAATTTCATTTAGAACTCGTTCTTTTTATAATTTAGTGACACTTCTGAAAATCTGTACAATTTTCTGTAAAAGTGCGATTTAAGTCAATGACTAAACGTATAATAAATTCAATATTGTTAAGTAGATTGTGCTATTTTAGATAAAAAAATTTCAATCTTCACGATTTTTTCTAGCGCATACCAAGATTCTGCTGATTATTCTGATTTCCAACCACACTGACAATCTTAATCTGTTTGTCATCAGGTACCTCCTGATAAGAAAGTACTCTCAATCCTGGAATTGTATTCTTAACAAATCTTGATAAGGTTGATCTTAGGATACCTGATGTCAGTAAGATAGCAGGCTCGCCTTCCATTTCCTGATTTGAGGTAGCATCCATAAGTGAGCGCTGTAATCTGTCAGCCATACCAGGCTCAATACCAATACCTTCGGCGCCACCTGTTTCTAAGGACTTATGTAGAACTTTCTCTAAATCTGGAGCTAAGGTAATTACAGGAATAGTATTTTCTGAACCTACTATATCCTGAATAATCAGACGGCGTAAACCGATGCGACAAGCTGCGGTTAACACCTCAGGATCCTGACTCTTAGGACCGTACTCAACTAAGGTTTCAAGTACAGTTCTCATATCACGAATAGGCACACCTTCGTTCAGAAGGTTCTGCAGAATATGAGTTAAAAGGCCTAAATTGATAACTGATGGAACCAAACCATTTACAAGTTTTGGCTGAGACTTTGCCACAATATCGAGAATATTTTGAACTTCTTCTTGACCTAACAAAGAAGCACAGTTATTTACTAAAATCTGAGATAAATGAGTTGCAATTACAGTTGAACAATCAACAACGGTATAACCTAAACCTAAAGCCTTGTCATTATCGTTTTTGCTGATCCAAACTGCATCAAGACCAAAGGCAGGATCTTTTGCCTTAAGACCAGGTATGTCACCGAATACCTGACCTGGATTAATTGCCATGTCGCGCTCTGGCTGAATTTCAGCTTCACCGAAGGTTACGCCCATGATGGTAATTCTGTAGAAGTTTGGTCCTAAATCAAGATTATCTCTGATATGTACAGGTGGAATTAAAAAGCCTAAATCCTGAGATAACTTCTTTCTTACACCTTTTACACGATTTAAAAGTTCACCATTTTGATTTTTATCCACCATAGGAATAAGTCTGTAACCTACTTCAAGGCCGATAACATCAACTTCAGATACATCATCCCATGACAGTTCTTTTTGCTCAGCATTAGGAGCACCAGCTTTAGCTCCCCCCTTTTGTACTTCTGTTTTAGCCTTAAGTTCTAATGCTTCTTTATGTTTTTTAATAATTACACCGATAATGGCGCAAATTGAAGCTAACATTAGGAAAGCTACATGAGGCATACCAGGTACTACACCCATCACTGCTAAAACAGATGCTACGATATACATAGTCTTAGGTTTTGAGAACAGATCGGTAACAACCTGCTGTCCCATTTCCTGTTTAGAGCTACTCTGACGGGTCACAATAATAGCTGATGCTACAGATAAGAGTAGGGAAGGGATCTGTGCTACCAGACCATCACCGATGGTTAGGATAGCAAAGATTGAGGCTGCTTCTCCTACAGATAGACCGTGATTGAAAGTACCGATGATAATACCGCCTACAAGGTTGATTAACATAATCAAAAGACCTGCAACAGCATCACCTTTTACGAATTTTGAAGCACCGTCCATGGAACCATAGAAGTCAGCTTCTCTTGTAACATCTATACGTCTTTGTCTTGCTGTATCCTGATCGATAATACCAGCATTCAAGTCAGCATCAATAGACATCTGCTTGCCAGGCATAGCATCCAAGGTAAATCTTGCAGATACTTCAGCGATACGACCTGCACCTTTGGTTACAACCTGGAAGTTAATGATGATCAAGATAGCAAATACGATGATACCTACTGTGTAGTTACCACCCATAACCACATTACCGAAAGCTTCAATAACTTTACCTGCAGCTGAGGTACCATCCTGTCCATGCAACAGGATCACACGAGTTGAAGCTACATTTAAGGACAATCTTAAGATAGTGGTTAACAGTAGAACTGAAGGAAAAGAGCCAAAGTCTAATGGTTTTTGTGAATAAATTGCAACCAATAATACAATCATGGATAAAGCGATGTTCAAAGAGAACAGCATATCCAAAAGAAATGGAGGCATTGGCAAAGTGATCATGGACAGACAAGCTAGCACCAGGATAGGAGTACCTATCTTGAACATAGAGATCTTCTTATAGGCGGTATTGCCTATAGCAAGACCTTTTGCTACTTTCTCGTTACGCTTTGCTGCTCCAATAAAATTGGTAATAGCAGCAGGAACCTTTATCTTATCTAGAACTGCCACGTGTCAAAATTCCGTAAATTAGTATTTATTGGCTGTAATAAGCATTTTATGTGCCTTACAGTTCAAAAATCTTATCAAACTCTATCAAGGTTTTTATAAGATCTTTATATTCTTGCCATCTGCCTCTATATATTTCTTGGGCATATGTGTGAATGAGCACTTTTTGAGGTAGCGGATTATCTGAATTTACAATTTCCATCATTCTTGGGAACAGCACAAATTCTAACCATTGATGAAATTCCATGGTATCCATGAAAAAAGGAGTGTTGGTATTAAAGGCACTGTCATCTGGTCGGTTCATTCCATTTGACCACAGACCTAATTTATCAAGTTCAGTCTTGATATTAGATAAAGACAAAACTACTTGTTCTTTTTTATTAAGTTTACTCATTTTCTGAAAAATACTGCTCAAGAATAGCTACAGCTGACAAACAATCAATGGAACCTTTATCTTTAGCTAAAGCTTTAAAACCACCTTTTGAGAAGATCTCTTCTTTTGCCTGAGCAGAGGTCAATCTTTCATCCACAAAAGAAACCTGAATTTTAAAGTTCTGTGACAGTCTATTTCCAAATTTTCTGGCTCTTTTGGTCATCAACTGCTCAGTACCATCCATATTCAAGGGGAGTCCTACCACAAACAGAGATGGACGCCAGTCAGAAACTAGTTTTTTTAGTTGGGTCTCATTAGGGATACCATCTTTAGCAACAATTGCTTTTTGAGGAGTGCAGGTTTTAGTAACAGTGTTTCCTGTAGCTACGCCTATATGTGAGGTTCCAAAGTCAAAACAGATAATGGTGCTCAATTTAATCTTGCTCCACCAAAGAGAATAGGTTGTCTTCTGCTTGTACCAAATAAAGCTGCAGTTAGTACAGAATAATCCTTTAAAGACTCAAAACACTCATCACCTAAATGATTGTGCATCATAGTAGGATGCAGTGGAGTAGTAATTACCATAGGCAGGTTATTTGATCTTCTTACTCTTAAAAGCTCAGGTAAAACCTGTCTGTCATAAGCTGTTAGAGCCTCGTTGTTCTTGCAAAGACCATCTAAGATTAAAAGATCAACTGAAATAAAACGCTGCCATGATTTATTCTTAGCTTCAATATCATAGCTGGTATCAGCCTGACTTGGAACTCTAGCTTTCTTGATTTGACCGTAATCGCAGATTTCAACATCTTTGAATTTTTTATTTAAGACTTCGTTTGCAATGCAATTACAAATATAGGTTTTACCGGTTCCAGCTGGTCCCTGCAATAAAAATAAAGGAGGAGCTGCTGAAAATTGTCCTGATAAAAAAGCCATATAACAAAAAGACTTGGCAGCTGCGATAGCATCTTTGTTCATCTCATCTTGTATAGCTTTTTCAAAATTATTGTCAGGTAATACCTTTTTGCTTTCGTAGATGCTATTTACAAAAGATTTGTGATTTTCAAGACGCTCTTTAGCAAGTTCTATACTTGCCCTTTTTGCGTCCATTGCTCGCAATGTTGCTACATCATCTTTCTTGCTTAAAGAAGAAAGATCAACTTTATTTCCAGCAAGCTCTTCAATAGCTTTGACTAAAGTTTCAAAGCCATTGTGCATTCCCTTTTTGTTAATATCTTCTGCCATACCATCCTCAAAAAATCTTGGCTTAATTCTACCAAATTAAAGAGGATTAAACTCTATTATTCATAGATATTATTTAAAGGAATGAGTTTTGGGAAATATAAAAATACCTATGTAAACTGGCTTACTACATACATCCACTTAACAGAGGATTTAAGTTAAGTAAACGTGTTTAGTTCCAAATATTAAAACTACAAAGATGTGAGTTTGAAACTTACAGGCACATAGACATTAAGCTCTCTATCTACAATCTTACTGTCAAAGCCAACAGCCTTGGAGGCAAGATTATTACATTCTCTATCTAACAGAGGATAGTCTGACGATTTTTTAATACTTGCGCTTACAACTTTGCCTGTTTTATCAACCTTAAAGGCAATGACGCACTCTCCTTCCTGATTTAATCTTTTAGCTTTAAGTGGGTACTGCTTTTTTGAAGATAAAAATGCTAACAGAGAATTAAATGCCTGATTATAAGAAAGCTTTGCTTGTGCTCTCTCAACAGCTTCTTTTGCTATCTTCTTGTTTTCACTGTCAGATACAGCTTCTTTACTGGTTCCAGTTTTAGCTAATTTCGTGTCATTTTTTATCTCATTTTTCTCACTTTTTATTGGTTTTTCTTTGTTTTTTACAATTTTTTTCTCTTTTTTAGGGATTAATTTCTTTTCTATTTTCTTTTTATCTTTTACCTTAGTGTCAATTTTCTCTTCACTTTGAAATTCATCTTTAACTGGACTAGTGCTTTGTGCTGTCTTTACCTCTTCAACTGTCTTTGGTTCTTCTAAAATTGCACTAGAGTCTAAAACTGTTACCTCATAAGAAGCAGGAGCCTCAACCTCTGCCTGAACTTCCATAGAAGTATTAAATTCAAAGAAAGACAATAGAACTATCAACACCAAAACTGTAATTAGAAAAGAAGCTCTATTAGCTTTTTGCTCGTACTTATCATATAGATTCATTTTTACAGCTATAACGTACTTTGGCTTTAATTAGAGGTTGTTACTTGAGTCTTATCAGGTTTACTTTCAACCTGTCTGTTGCCCTTGTTATTAGTTGCAAGAATAAACTTGCCCTGTCTCTTGCTTTTAGCAAGATCTACAAGATTAAGAAAAGACTGAAAAGGACAATTAGCATCAGCTACAATATTCAGTTGTGTATCTTTATTCTCATCTAACATCAAGCCTATCTTATCGAGAGTAACCTCATCATTTTTGATGAGATATTTACCTTCATCACTTACGGTAATGCTCAACAGATTATTTTCTCTTATCTTTTCAGAGTACTGACTTTTTGGCAGAGTGATCTTTAAAGCGGTCTGAGAGAAGCTCATAGTTAAGATAAAAAAGATGAGCAGCATAAAGATCACATCGATTAAAGGAGTCAGATCGATATGCGCATCATCTGAAATGAGGTTAATGTCTTTATCAAGTTTCATTTAATTACCTTTATGGTATTAGCTTGTGTTACCTAAGAGTGTTCGCTTATGCTCTTCTATCAACCTTATTAAAAGAGCTTATAGCTTGATAGGTATGCTCGATAGTCTCCATTAAAAAGATCTTCATACGCATTGATAAAAGGTAAAACATAACCAAAGTTGGAATTGCCACGCACAAGCCCATTACTGTAGTAATAAGTGCTTGCCAGATGCCTAAAGCCAATATTTGAGGATCCTGATTTGAGAGTTTTGAAATCTCTTCAAAGATGGTGAGCATACCTAAAACTGTACCTAAGAGGCCTAATAAAGGCGAAATCACAGTAATTAGCTTTAAGACAATCAAGCCATTGGTAACAGAGCGAAAGTTCTTATTAAACAGGTAGACTACCTCAGCACGCAAATCATCTGAATGCTGCTGATGTGTTGTCACCATTGCATAGATAATGTTTAAAAATGGATTGCCACCCTGATAATCTTTTAAACACTTTTCTTCGTTAGTTGAGGTATTTACAAAAGTCTTTTTAAAGTTCTTCCAGGCAAAGCTTGTATAAAGGTAATTTCTAATACTGATATATACTGCAACAATACCGATTAGTACAATTACAAGTCCACATGGACCAGACAAATCATAGAGTTTTTCTAAATTCATTTTATAAGTTTTCTAACCACTTTCTTGCTGTCATTGCTGCCATCTCAAGATCAGTTGCATCAGGATGAGTTGCAGCCTCTTTAATCCTCTTTTGATGATTCTCATCATCCTTTAAATGAGGAAAAGCAACATACATTCTCTCTAAGACTTCAGAGTTTACTTTGCCCTGAATAAACATGTTGCCTAAAAGAACATTACTTTTATCTAAACTTTCACAGGTCTTTTGCATCACCTCAAAAGCACCTTTAGAATCAGGTCTGCCACCTAAGGTACCAAAAATACCTACATTTTTATCTTTTAAGGACTTTATTACCTCTAAGGCTTTAATGTCAGCATGTCCTGAGTCTAACCAGAAGCCTACTAAAACATTTTCAAAATCATCCGAGTTTTTATAATCCTCAACCTTAACTAAAGCGCATTTATCAACCTTATTTGAGTTTACCAGGCTCTCAAAAATGGCTTTTGCTACTTTTAAAGTATTACCGGTAACAGAACTTACTACAATTTGGGTATTCATTTTTTTTCTTTTCTCATTTAATGTGAATAGATTTTTAAAAAGGAGCTTTTAATCTTTGTTGTTCAAGATAAAAGACATGAATTTCTCTATTTCACTTTCATCATGCTGATGTTTTTCACGACCTAAATACAGTGAAAAGATTGAATTACCATCTTTTCCTAAGAAGACTACCTGGTAGGAGGTAAGATGCATAAAAGGAAGCTTTAATAAGGCTATATGTGAAACGGAATCTTTGACTAAATGACCATTTAGACAACCTTTTTCAAAGAGATTGAAATAGCCCATTCCCTCTTTACCAGAACCTATCCTTGTATCGATTTCAAAGATATTGCCTGCTTTTTCTAAAAATAAAGTTAACTTTTTAAAGGTGGTTAAAAACTCCCAAACCTTATCAAAAGAAGCATTACCTAAAATCAAGGTCTCCTTTTCATCAAGATTTTGTAATACTTCAAGTTCACTTGTCTTTAAAGTGTTCTTTAGCATCAAAAGTCCCATGCATTTGCCTGAGGATACAATCTCATCAATTTTTGTTTTTAATTCATTCATGATTTATCTCACTTAATTGGTTTATTCCTGGTTCTTAATTTCAATAGCATCAAAGTAGTCTTCATCGATTAACTCAAGATCATGAGTAATTACCACTACACAATGTCCCTTTTTAGAATAATCAAGCAGGATCTGCCTGATTTTGCGCATATTCCGTCCATCAAGTCCTGAGGTAGGTTCATCGAGAATGAGGATCTTAGGATTTTTGCACAAAGCACAACCTATGACTAAGCGCTGCTTTTGACCACCTGATAAGGATTGAGGATGGCGGTATTCAAAGTTCTCTAAAGAAAGCTCTTTTAAGAGCTCTTTTATGCGTTCTTTACTGTACTTTTGCCCTGACAGTTCAAAACAGGACTTAAGCTCATTGTGAACAGAACTCATGTTTAACTGATAATCAGTATTCTGCAGCACAATTGAGCCATAACTTAAAGGATGTTTTACCCTGTCATCTTTAAAGATAACCTTGCCAGATGTTGGCTTTTCAAGACCAAAGACAAGTCTTGATAAGGTAGTTTTTCCAATACCGTTACGACCTAAAAGCACATGAAATCCTAGAGGGAAAGACAGATTTAACTCATGAAAAATCTCTTTGCCATTTTTGTACTTAAATGAAAGATTTTGACAACAGGCAATGCAATCATCAGTTGTCTGAAGTCTATTTAAGCTTTGCCGTCTGTCTGTAACCGAGGTCTTTCTTAATCCATACTTTTTAATAACTTCGTTTGAGATAACATTAAATTTTCCCTCTTCAACGACACTGCCCTGCTCTAGGATATATACCTTGTCGGCATAATCTTTTAAGTAATAAAGGCGATGATCTACTACCATAATGCAGTAGTTCTCTTTTTTCAGTCTTTGAAGAATTTTAGCTAACTCCTCAGTTGACTCAGGATCAAGATTGGCTGTAGGTTCATCTAAAATGATGTTTTTTATCTGCATTGCAACTACTGTAGCTAATCCTACCTTTTGCTTTTGTCCTTCAGATAAAGAATCGATGGCCTGATTTCTAATCTCCCCAAGAGAGAACATCTCGATTACGTCATTAACTCTTTGTATTATTTCTGCTTTATTAAGACCTTTCCATTCAAGTGCGAAAGCAATTTCATCTTCAACATTTAAAGCAAAAAACTGCCTTTCAGGATCCTGAAATAAAGTGCCGACAAGAGAGCTTACATAAGCTAACTCCTCTCCTACAACGTTAATTCCATCAATTAAAATTTCACCTTCTAATGAGCCCCCATAGTAGTTAGGACAAAGGCTGTTTATTACTCTTAATAAAGTTGACTTGCCACAGCCTGACGCTCCGGTACATAAGGTAATTTCGCCATCATAAGCTGTAAGTGAAATGTCTTTTAAATTGTTCGTTGTTTCATCAGCATAAGCATAACTTACATGTTTTAATTCAATCATGGATGTCCTGCCTTGTTAATAAATGAACCACCACATACATACTCAAGATACAAACTTGTAGCGCATACAATTACAGCCAGAGCTATAAGTGAATAATCACGACGGTGCAGACACTGATTTTTCATATTGCAGTGCTTGTTCTGTCCTATGCCTTTTAACTCACAGGCAATTCCAAGATCTTCTGAAGAGCGCAGTGACATAAAGACTAATGGAGAGAAACTTAATCTTATAAGTAAAAAAGGATGCTTTAGAATGTTCTTTAATGAAAACTCAAAACCTCTTATCTTCATAGCCTCAAAAACTTGTTTGATGTCATTGATAAAAGTTGGTACAAAACGGATCATGACTGCACCTGGCAGATAAATCATAAATGGCAGATGCAGGTTCTGCAGTGTTGTCAAAAGATTCTGCATTCTTATAGTAAGAGTAAGTGGCATCACCACGTTCATCACGCAGGCACCACGCATAAAAGGAACAGCTAACTTTGTAAAATCTGCACTGTCTTTTACCATGGGAAGATAGATGGCAATGACGTTGACACAAGTCATCGAAATTATCATGACCACAGTCATGAACATATAACTTACAAATAAGATCCTGTAACGCTGCATCAACAGTGCATACCCCAATGTCACCACAAACATTAGGAACAGTGGCTCAAACTTTGTCATGAACAAAGCGCAGATTGATAAGATTACAGACAAAAGCATTTTGCTCTTGACGTTATATTTATATAAAACTGAGTTGTTAACGGTTAATGATGCCAGCATGTTTTAATTCTCTTGCACAGTACACACCTGTACCTAAACCTAAAAGTGAACCTATATAGCCAATAGCGACAATTCCTACGACCATAAAAATTACGCCTGGTGTTTCACGGACCATAATGTAGCTGACACACAGTGAAGCCGTTTTGGATATGAGATCATAGAAAAACGCACCTACTACAGGGGCATAACTGCGCTTGCAGCCACCAGTAAAAATTACACATAACTCTGTGAGCATGGCTGAGAGCAGACTAGAAGGAATTGAGGTAATACCTCCGCCTAGAAGTACAAAACTTATGAGTGCACTTACTAATGAAAACAAAGTTAAAGCTCCTGTTTTTCTTACTTTGTACAAAAGAACAACCATAAGTGTTGTAAAAACCAGATTCTTCAGAATAAGTGAAATTGGATTAAGCCCTCCACCTGCCAGCGCAATTAACATGGTCACTACTTTTACAGAAGCTGCAAAAACACCAATTACTACTAATTCTCTACAGTTAAAGTATCTTTTTTTCATAATTATTTGCTTAAAGCAGAAGCAGAATTTCTGCTTCTACTTTTTACTCACTTTTATTAGAACTTTGCTGATACAGTTACAAAGCCGTGAGAACCTGGCTCTGCAATTGCATCGGTGGTGTAGTAACGCTTGTTGAAAATGTTCAGCCAGCCTGCGGTTACTACATATTGACGCTTTTCACCAAAGCTTCCTGATACTTCAAAGTTGCCTGTGGTAAAACCACCCTGATGAGTAGTTGCAACCGCGTCTTCTACTACCTTAGTATAGTTTCTGGCACTCTGAGAGCGTGCATAAGCATCGGTATTTAAAGTCCAGTTACCAAAGTCATGCTCATAACGTAAGCCTAATCTTGCGATAAGTTTTGGAGTATTGGTGTCATAGGTAGAACCTAAGATAGAGCTGTCATTGTCAAAGCGACGACGCATATAGGTAATGCTTGTATATGGAGTGATTCCAGAGTCAAAATCGTATGAAAGTACAGTCTCTAAGCCAAAGGTCTTAGCACTTGCTACGTTGTAGTACTGACGTAATGCCTGGAGATTTGAAACAGTCTCTTTTGTTGCAATAAAGTTCTTTGATTTAGTTAAGAAAGCACTTACATCAGCAAAGAATTTATCTGAAACATGACGGATACCTAATTCATAGCTGTTTGAGGTCTCAGCTTTAAGATCAGGATTACCGTAAACAGTAGCGCCTCCCATTGAGGTTGAGAAATATCTCTCCTGTAAAATAGGAGCTCTAAAGCCCTGACCGAAGTTGAATCTTACAGCTGTGTCTTCAAGACCATTCCAGACTAAACCTGCGTTAAATACGGTGCGGTTGTTTGTTGAGTCACCTGTATCTGATGAGGTAATAAGACCATTTAAGTTGTTTACTTTAAGGTTGGTATCAGCATTTGATTTTACCTTGGTATAGCGCAGACCATAGTTTGCAATTAAATCAAATGGTAACTGTGTTTCATTTGATAAGAAGCCGTAAATGGTCTTCTGACCACCTGATAAAATACCTCTGTTATTTACAACATCCTGTGATACATTCTGATGGACATTCTGATTTACCATACCTGACATTTTTACATCAACAGTCATATCCATATGACCTTTGGTAGTAGTCTCTGAGGTAAAACTGTCATTCTCAACACCGGCACCTGCAATCAAGTAGTTTGAGTCACCTAAAGTCCACTCAGTCTGAGCAGTTGCTGCATTAGTTAAGATAGTGTTTTTGGCGCCAGAGTTAACAGACATTGAGGTTAGAATATCTTTTTGAGTAGTAATACTGCCTATTGGAGTTGTTTTAACTGTAGTTGAAGAACTGCTCTCTGACTGCTTAATTCTGTTTACCATGATCTTTTGATTTACCTGGTGATAAGCGTCAACTCTTACTCTTGCTAAAGTATCAGTTAAATTTTTAAGTTCAGCAAACATGTTTACTTTGCTACGCTTCCATACAGGGATCTCTACACCAAAGTCATCATAGCTTCCGGTGTCCTCTGTAGTAGAGTTAATGTCTGAATCAAAATACTCTCCATTTACACCTAAGGTTACCTTGTCAGAAAAATCGTAAGATAACAGACCATCAAAGCTCTTTTGACGATATGAAGTGCCTTCAATTACTTTATGAGGCACACGCAAATTACCTGCTTCTACATTAGCAGCGCCAAATCTGTAACCTACACCTGAAACCTTACCTGAAACACCGGCACTTTCACGCCATGCATCGCCTGAACCGTCATAACCTGCTGCAATATCAGCAGTAAAAGGCTTATCCGCGTTCTTTTTAGTAATGATGTTGACTACACCACCAATTGCATCAGAACCGTATAAAACAGAATTAGGTCCTTTAATAACCTCAATTCTCTCAACTGAAGCAGGATCAATAAGTATAGGAGTACCAGACATGGACTTATGCTCTGAAATCTTTTGACCATCAACTAAAACTAAGGTTCTGTATGCATCTTCACCACGTATACCAATACGCTTTAACCCCTGAGAACCATCATTATTTACCTCAACACCTGGTACATCTTTTAAAAGATCACCGATGGTGCTGGCACCAGATTTTTTAATCTGTTTTTCTGACACTACGCTTACACTTACAGGTACCTGTAATAAGTCTCGCTCAACTCTGGTTGCGGTAACTTCAATACCTTTGGTCTTTACCTCCTCGGCATAGGCTGTTGATAGAGCAGATGTCAAAATTAGAGTGCAAGCTAAAGCAAGTTTAGTTTTTCTCATAATGATTATTCCTTGTTTTTAGTTGGATGTTTTGTAGTTAAGCAGGATCGCTCCTGCCTGTTTTGTGAAAATTATTTATTGAGCATTTGGTACAAACACACGATGCTGCAGATAGTTAATTAAAAGTTGCACCATAGTCACAGCGTAGAAGCGACCTGCCAAAGTAAGATCAGCAAACTTACCTTTATCTAACAATAAACCTGCCTGCTGCCATTGAGAGAGCACCTCTTTTAAGCTGTCTTTTAACTTGACGTTAAAGTTTTTTTCAAAGTAATCGAAATTGATAAAACCTAGCTCTACCTGTTCACCTAGCTTTTTATACAAGCGCCAGTTCTTCTCAGGTACGAACATCATCAAAGCGCTCTTTTTACCTTCATCTATCTTTTCAAGCCATTTTTCATAGCTTCTTACATTCATAAAGCTGATACCCTGGACTTTGCCGCCGGCACCAGGTCCGAAAGCTAAGGTATCAGCATCTGATTTAGCCAAGACGTTATAAAGATTTCTTTCTCTAAAAGTCTTTCCAAAATGAGAAACACTAAGATCTCTAAAATGGTTATCTAAAAGGAACTCAAAACCACGTTTGTACATTCTGGCTCTCTGCTCTTTAGTTGGAGCTTCAGGCATCTTACCTGCTTTTACTAATTTTTCTAAAGGAGAACCTTCGAGCATGATGAGCTGATAAAGATCCACACCATCAATTGGTAATGACGAGACTATCTTTAGGTCCTCATCCCAGTTTTCATCATTCTGACCAGGTAAACCAAAGATAAGGTCAATAATGACAGCAGCTGCGTCATAAGAGCAAAGATGCTCAAGACCGCGTATAAGATCATCTTTTGAGCTTAATCTGCCCATTCTTCTGCGAACTTCTGTATCAAATGACTGAATTCCCAGAGAAAAACGGTTAGCTCCAGCCTCAAGACAGGATTCAATCTTGTCGTCAGTAAAATATGAAAGACGACCTTCAACAGTAAATTCACAATCATTAGCTAAAGGGAAAATCTCATTACAGGTTTTAATAATGCGGTGTAAATCCTCTGCCTCTAATGCTGTTGGAGTACCACCACCCATATACACAGCATGAATAGGAGAGGTTCCTACAGATTTTGACTTCTCCCACATGCGCATTTCTTTAATCAGAGCGTCTGTATAACGCTTTGATTCTTCTTTCTTGTAAGGAGAGATATAAAACATGCAAAATGAGCAACGAGTCTGACAAAATGGAACGTTAATATATATAGCGCTTTTAGTTGTTCTTTTTACATTTGACAGAATATCGATTGCATACGGAACAAATGGAGGTGGAACTACCTTAACATTAGAGCTGTTGTGAGACATGCTCTTTTCACCAAAAGCATTTTCTAAAGGATCAGAGCTTATCCTGGCTCTATAATCTAATTCTGAGCTCTTAGCTTTAGCCATTTGCTCCATCATTTTTTCCATAGGCATCTTAGGAGCTCCTCCTATTTTGGGCATGAGCATTTTGCCCATCTTTTTAAACTCTTCAATAAGCTCAGAGAAATCAACTTCACCTGTAGGTGAGGTATGCTTTTTTACATAATGCTCAAATGGAAATTCAATTATCTTGGAGAAGCTCATAGTCGTCTAGATAAAACTCTTTGATTTAAAATAAAAATTAAATTAGCTATATATAATTACAGTTAGCCTTTACTAATCTTTGTTAGCAGTGACTAACCATTTAAATAAAACTGCACTATACAGAATTATTTTTTAAAGGTCAATAAAAAATGACTTAGTTTAATTTTTTTAGAAGTATTTAAAAAGTAATGAAATTTTTGTGGTGAAAGAGATTAAAAGCACAGCTGATAATTCTCCACTGTGCTTTAAGAAGAGTGTAGTAAGACTTTTATATCCTGCTATTCAGATTTAGCGGTCACTAATGATGAATTATTTTCCTGATGCAGGATTGCTCCTACATAAACTAGTAACACTAAATTCATGACTAAAGCATACAGGATTGGAGGAATTGTCATGATTTCTGAGTTAAAGACAAATGGGCTTGAAGCTATTGCTATTGCCTGAGCAGCATTTTGCATTGCAACTTCAATGACAATAGTGCGTCTTGTCTTTGATGACTGATGACATAGTCTTGAAAGTAAAGATGCAGCAATCACTGCAAAAACAACTAACAACAGCACGCTTAAACCTAATTTATCTATATGATTAGCAATATTCTGATAATGCTTGATAAAGAAGATTGAGGCCAAAAGAATTAAACAAGGGAAAGCAAATTTTGAAAGAACTTTAGAGATCCTATTAGCTGCATTCTTAAAATAGCGTTGTGTAAGTACGCCTAAGATAATTGGAATCAACATCAAAACTACATTTTGAAGCAGAAGCTTACCTACAGGCAACTGCACTGCTCCGAATTCGGACTCTACCCCACTTGTGTTCAAGATGGATACACATGCAGACATGATAATCGGCAGGCTTACCAAAGTAACAATTGAGCTTACAGCTGTCATGGATACAGATAAAGCAACATCACCTTTAGCAATATAAGAAAAGATATTTGATGATGAACCGCCAGGACAACAGGCAATTAAGACTAAACCTATAAAGAAGACTGTGTCTAGCTGCATAAAATATGCAATTAATATTGCAATTACTGGAAGAACTACTAGCTGTCCTGTAAGACCTACCGCCATTGGTAGAGGCTTTTTTAATAACATTTTAAAGTCATCAGACTTTAAAGTTAGACCTAATGAATAAGTAAGAATGGTTAAAATTGGCAAAACTATAAAGATTGGATTCACTTTTTATTCCTCATAAAGTTGCCTCATTGTACTTATAAATGCCTATTTAATAAAGGAATGTATTCTTTATTTTACAAAAAGAAAAATATTGTCATAACATGTATCAAAATGTGTTGTAAAAAGAAACTTTTTGAGAAAATTCGACATTTTTCTGATATATTTTTAAATATTTTCAAAAAAATTTACATTTTAAAATCTAGAAGTGTAAAATAATTTTCAATACTTAATTATGTGCTAAACCTTACAAGAAAATTCTAAAAGTTAGGACAAGACCGTGAGCATTCTAAAGAAACTAAGTAACCCCCAGATTAAAGCATCCAAATCTGATAACAAACTCATTCACTACTTTTTATCTAACGGTCTTAAAGCGTGTTCCTCATCAATTTCAGAGATTTCTGCTGATTGTGACATCAGCCATGCTACTGTAACCAGATTTGCAAGAAAGTTTGGCTTTGAGACTTTAAAAGATTTTAAGATTTCCCTTGCCCAGGATCTTGGAGCTCAAGATAGCGATAACAAAGGTAAAAGATCTGCTATCAACTTGAAAGAAAGTTGTGAAACTACTGCGCAGAAACTATTACAGCTAAACCAGACTCTTTTGTCTCAAACCGCTGTTGAGATTGGTTATGAGTCAGTTACCAAGCTTGCAAAAGAGATGGTATCAGCTCGACATGTGTTCTTCTTTGGTATTGGAAGTTCAGGCTTTTTGGCTCGAGACGCAGCCAGAAAGTTTGCCCGTATCGGAGTAGATGCTCGTTGCTATACTGATTCTCATGAAATCATGACCCACTCTGTAATGACCAACAGCCAGGATTTGGTTATCTATATATCTAATTCTGGTAAAACAGGTGAACTGGTAAAGTCAGCATCAATCTGTGCTAAAAAAGGCGCTATGATTTGTGCGATTACCGCAGAGACAGCTTCTCCTCTTTACACCTTTACTGATATTACAGTTTTACATGCTGTACATGATTATGATCTGGCTCATGGCTATGCAGACTCAAGATTAAGTGTCTTCTTTATCATTGATCTAATCTACATAGAACTCATTAAAGTAATCGGTGAGAAAGCTATTAAGATTAAACAAGATACTCAGGATGCTATCGAGTCTCTATCCTCTGGAGACTAAATCTAATTACATCTACTGCAATGAAATATGTGCAGTAGAAAATTAAAAATCACAATTCGTTACACTTTTCTTAAAATTATTCCTGTAAATTGCACTTATTGTCAGTAAATTAAGCTCTTGTAAGTTTTATTACCTTAGAATGAATTCTGGAGGTAATATGAAAATTAAACACTACAAATCTAACCTAAAAAAGCGCCAGAAACATAAGACAGCAAAATTACTAAAACTCTTATTCATATCTGTGCTGTCTATATATGTATTCACCTTGTTACCAAGTATTCTCAATCTGTGGATAAATATTTCTTCATCTATTCCCTATGGTGTTTATAAAAGAGTAAACAAATATCCTAAAAAAGATGATTACATCTTGTTTTGCCTTGAGGATGAGCTTGCCAAAGTCAGTGTTGAAAGACGATACACGACAACAGGTAATTGCCCTTTTCAATCAGCTCCAATAGGAAAGAAAGTCGTTGCCGCGCAAGGTGATCTTGTAAAGATTAGTAAAGATGGTATTGAGGTTAATGGAAAGTTACTTTCAAACACTAGACCTTCAACTTATGACTTGTTAGAGCGCAAAATGCCTGAATATAGCATGAATAGATATCTTGATAATAATGAATTTATCGTAGCATCAACAAAAGAGAAGTCCTATGACAGCAGATATTTTGGGATCGTAAGAGGAGAACAGATAAAAGGAGTGATTGAAATGATAATCCCGTCATAAAGACGGGATTAAAAGCGATAAAACAGACTAAAACTTAGTCATCAACACGCTTGAATAGTAATGAGCCGTTAGTGCCACCGAAACCGAAGTTATTTGACATAGCGTACTCAATATCATGTTTCTGAGCTGTACCAGGAACAAGATTGAAATCACCAACTTCATCCTCAGGATTCTGAAGGTTGATGGTTGGAGGACAAATCTGATCCTTAATTGACATAACAGTAATAACAGCCTCAATAGCACCAGCGGCACCTAATAAGTGACCGGTCATTGACTTAGTTGAGCTCATGCAACAGTTCTTTGGAGCATCTCCGAAGATGCCTTTAACAGCGCGTAACTCTGATAAGTCACCAACTGAAGTTGAAGTACCGTGAGCGTTAATGTAATTAACCTGCTCTGGTTTTACACCGGCATCCTTCAATGCGTGCACCATTGAACGAGCTGCGCCTTCACCTTCAGAAGGAGTTGCAGTCATATGATAAGCATCACCAGACATGCCAAAGCCAACTAATTCAGCGTAAATCTTTGCGCCACGAGCCTTTGCATGCTCGTACTCTTCAAGTACTAATACACCTGAACCGTCGCCTAAAACGAAGCCATCACGATCCTTATCCCAAGGACGAGATGCGTGCTCTGGATCATCGTTACGATGTGATAGAGCCTTCATTGCTGCGAAACCGCCGATACCCATAGGGGTAGAAGCCTTTTCAGCACCACCACAAATCATTACATCAGCATCACCGTATGCAACTAAACGTGCAGACAAACCGATAGCATGAGTACCAGTAGCACAAGCTGTTACAGTTGATAAGTTAGGACCACGAAGGCCTTTCATGATAGATAGCTGACCAGAAACCATGTTAATAATGGTTGATGGTACGAAGAATGGGCTGATACCGTGTGGACCACGAGCAGCAAGACCATTGATATTTTTCTCAATTAAGGTCAAACCACCAATACCAGAACCAATCATGGTTCCGATTCTATCGCGGTTCTGATCATTGATTTCTAGACCAGAATCATTAATAGACATGATACCTGCAGCGATGCCGTACTGGATAAATAAATCCATCTTACGCTCGTCTTTACGAGCAATGCCCCACTGTTCAGCATTAAAATCTTTAACAAGACCAGCGATTTTAACTGTGAAATCTGAAGTATCAAAGTGATCTATAGTGCCGATACCGCTTTTACCAGCTAATAGGTTCTTCCATGATTCTTCAAGTGTACCGCCTACTGGGCTTAGCATGCCCATACCGGTAACTACAACCCTACGTAATTGCACCGTTGGATCTCCGTAAATGTATTTGAAAAAAGAATGGAGATGAAATTCATCTCCAGTCTATTTAATAAATAACAGAAGATGGGATCCCCATCCCTATTGACGGATAATAACTAAAAGTTATTATTCCTTGTGATTGGTAATGTAATCAATAGCAGCCTGAACAGTATTGATCTTCTCTGCTTCCTCATCAGGAATATCAGTACCAAACTCTTCCTCTAAAGCCATAACTAGCTCTACAGTGTCCAGTGAGTCAGCGCCTAAATCATCTACGAAAGATGCCTCAGGTACAACATCTTCAGGCTTAACGCCTAACATGTCTACGATAATCTTCTTTACGCGCTCTTCAATATTGCTGTTGCTCATTTCTTTCCTTGATCAGACTGCAAAAATGCAGATACTGTCCTATTCAAATTAAAAGGGCCAGCCCAATGCTAGGTCCCAAACAAACTTGTGCTAATTATATATGTTTTCTTTCAGTTTTGGTAGTAAATTATGCTTATATTTACAATAAAAAGTGACAGATCACATTATTAGCACAAAATTTAGTAAATATGACCATAACTGATACCCAATTATGGTCACCAAAAATTAGTTGCAGTGTAAACCGCCATTTACATCAATAGTAGAACCAGTGATGTATGATGCCATATCTGAAGCTAAGAAAACTGCTGAAGCTGCAATATCATCAGCTGTTGCTGCTCTCTTTAAAGGAATGGTGTTTGTCCAAGCCTTTAACTGCTCTTCATTTAATGCAGCAGTCATATCTGTTGCAACAAAACCTGGAGCAATACAGTTTACAGTAATTCCACGAGAACCAACTTCTTTAGCTAATGACTTGCTAAAACCGATTAAACCGGCCTTAGCTGCTGAGTAGTTACACTGACCTGCATTACCATCCTGGCCTACGATTGAAGCGATGTTGATAATTCTACCTGCACGCTTTTTCATCATAGGAGTTACACATAACTTAGATAACTGTACGCAAGCGAATAAGTTGCACTGTAAAACATCATTCCAGTCATTGTCCTTCATTCTCATGAAAAGACCATCTCTGGTAATACCAGCATTGTTAATTAAAACATCTGGGCAAGTACCAGCTTCTGCAACAACAGCATTGAAGCAATCTTCAACAGACTGCTTATCTAATGAGTTCATTACAAAACCTTTACCGTGACCATTTAAGTACTCAGTAATACCCTGTGCACCATTTTCAGAGGTTGCTGTACCGTATACTGTTGCACCTAACTGCTCAAAATTCTGAGCAATAGCTTTACCGATACCACGGCTAGCACCAGTTACGAAAACAACTTTGCCTTTAAAATCTAAATTAAACATGTCTTCTTACCTTTAAGCTAATTCTTCTAATGCTTTTGCTAAAGTAGCTTCGTTGCATACATTAGCTGTACCTATAGATCTGTCGATTCTACGAGCAAGACCGCTTAAAACTTTATTAGGACCAACTTCAACTAAAGCCTCAACACCATCTGCCTTTAAAGCCTGTACAGTCTCAACCCAACGTACTGGCTGAGTTAACTGTTTTACTAGAGCATCGATGATGTCAGATGCTTTTACAACAGGCTTTGCATATGCATTTGCATATACAGGGATCTGTGCATCTTTTACATTGATCTCTTTTAAAGCTGCTTCTAATCTGTCAGCAGCTGGCTGCATTAGTGGACAGTGAGATGGAGCAGATACTGCTAAAGGTACAACTCTTTTTGCACCTAAAGTTGTAAATTCAGCACAAGCCTTATCAACAGCTTCTTTATTACCTGAAATTACAACCTGACCTGGAGTATTGAAATTCGCTGCCCAAACTTTGAATTTATCATCAGATACTTTCTTGCAAGTATCAATGATAACTTGATCTTCTAAACCTAAAATTGCAGCCATAGCGCCAACGCCAGCAGGAACAGCTTCCTGCATTGCTTGACCACGCAGTCTCACTAACTTAACAGCATCTTTAAAATCAATAGCACCAGCTGCAACTAATGCACTGTACTCGCCTAATGAGTGACCAGCTAAAGCTGCTGGTTTTTCAGCCTTTGACATTAAAACTCTAAATGCTGCAACAGATGCAGTTAAAATAGCAGGTTGAGTTACTTCAGTCTTATTTAACTCAGCCTCAGGGCCATTTAAAGTGATGTTCTTCAAATCATAGCCTAATGTTTCATTAGCCTCAGCATAAGTTTTTGCAACAATTTCATTGTCCATGAAATCAGCAAACATACCTACACTCTGGGATCCCTGACCAGGAAATACAGCTGCATATTTTTTCATATTTATCTCCTAAAAAAAGCACAGTAGATTTCACTGCGCTTTTGATTGAAAAGATTAGTAGCGGATAAGAGCAGAGCCCCAGGTAAAACCACCACCAAAAGACTCTAGTAACAGAACATCGCCACGCTTAATTCTGCCTGAACGGATACCTTCATCTAAAGCTAAGCCTACAGAAGGAGCTGAGGTATTACCCTGTTTATCTAGAGTAACGATAACTTGAGACATATCCATCTTTAACTTTCTTGCAGTAGCTGCAATAATTCTCAAGTTAGCCTGATGAGGTACTAAGAAATCAAGATCTTCAGCACTCATGTTACCTTTCTCTAAAGTTTTGGTCACAAGAGATGCTAAAACTGTAACTGCATGTTTGAATACATCATTACCTTTCATGTATAACCATGAACTGTTTGATGTGTCTTCACCACGCTTTGGATATGCTAAAGAAAGTAATGGACCATACTTAGCATCTGCTGACATATGAACAGCAATGGTGCCTTCTGTCTCTGATTGGCCTAATACACAAGCAGCTGCACCGTCACCAAATAGAACAATAGTAGTTCTGTCATTTGGATCACATGCTCTAGACATTAAGTCAGCAGCAACAACAAGAACTTTCTTAGCCTGACCTGACATAATCATAGAATGAGCTAAGGCATAGCCATAGCTAAAGCCTGAACAAGCTGCTGCAAGATCAAAAGCAGGACAATCTGAAATTCCTATTAATCCAGAAATTTCACAAGCTGTTGAAGGGAAAGCATTCTGTGATGAGGTTGTAGCACAGATAACTAAATCAATCTCGCTAGGATCTGTATTAGCTGCTTCTAATGCTTTACGAGCAGCGATTGCGCCCATAGATGCAGCAGTTTCGTCAGGAGCAGCGATTCTTCTCTCACTAATACCTGTACGTTCTAAAATCCACTCGTTTGATGTGTCTACCATACGCTCTAAATCAGCGTTGGTACGTATCTGTTCTGGCAAGTAACTGCCTGTTCCAAGAATTCTGGTAAACAATGAATTCTCCAAATAATGCAATTAAACAATTTATCTATTTTATACAAGATGAGGCTAAATTTCCATGAACTAGACGGATTTTTTCAGCTCTTCCTTGATAGAATCAATAAGATTAAGCCTTGCAAGTTTGACTGTACCTGCCAGAGCCACAGCTACAGCTTCTTTACCTGCACTAGCATGGCTCTTAACAACTAAACCATCTACACCTAATAGTAGAGAACCGTTGTACTGCCAAGGAACTAGCCAATCAGGTCTTGCCAGCTTTGAAAAGAATTTTTTGATGCCAGATGCATTCAAGAATGCAGAAGCTACACCTTCAGCTGCCTTTAGTGCAACATTTCCGGTAAAGCCATCAGTTACGATTACATCTGCTTCATCTGTAAAGAGTTTGTCTGCTTCAACAAAACCGCAACAGTTGATGCGTTTTACCTGTTCTATAAGGTCACGTCCCTCTTTTACTAAAGGGTTACCTTTATTACGCTCAGATCCTACATTTAGCACACATACTCGAGGATGTTCCTCAGAATACATAACTTTATATGCAGCATTGCCTAATAGCGCAAAAGACAGAAGATCTTTACTCTTACTTTGGGCATTAGCGCCTAAGTCTAACATCAAAGAATACTTCTCAGGACCAGCTGGAATTCTAGCGCATAAAGCAGGTCTCATGTTTTCTACAGTTCCCAGAATATGTCTTGATAAGGCTACCAAAGGACCTGTGCCGCCACTAGAAACAACAACATCAGCTTTCTTGTCACGTACAGCTTCAATAGCTTTACGCATTGCAGAATTGTAATAACCTTCTAAAACCTTGCGAGGGTCTTCATCTTGAGGAATACATTCTGGCGCTGAAAAAAAATCATAACGCTTAGCATCGATTTTTTCTTGAGACAAAGCTTGCTTAAGTTTTTGTCCACCATAGACCAAAACTCTTAAGCTAGGATTCAAAACTAAAGCGAAACGAACGGCACTTGCAACGCTTCTAGCATCAACGTTATCACCACCGGTTCCATCTAAAGCTACAGTTACTAAATTCTGATCCTGCACAATTTAAAAAGGGCGTAGCGAGACTTAGTCTCGACGCCCTTCTCCATAAAATACTTAAAAAGAATTATTTGTTCTCACAAATTATTTCTTTGATGCTAAGAACTCTTTCTTAGACATTAAAGGATTTGCTGGGGTAAGATTTAACTTCTCACCACGATAGTAACCGCCCTCGGTAACATTGTGACGAATATGAACTTCTTCTGAAGTCTTATCTACTGATAATGCTAATGCTGATAAAGCATCGTGTGAACGACGCATGTCACGACGTGAACGGGACTTATGGGTCTGCTGAACAGCCATGTTTTTGTCTCCTAAATATTACTACTTTTGCGGAGATCAATAACCCCGCTAACTTTATTTATTAACCAACTGCAGCCACAGTCTGTGGCACTAATCGCGGTATTATACTGATAATGATTTACCATTTCAAGCAAAAATTGAACATTCAAAACATTAATAGCCATGTTCTAGCTATACCGCAATCCGTAATGCAATCAACTAATTAATAAGATCCTATTAATTGACCTTATTAATTTCCTTTTAATTGATCTTTTAGTGATGCTAACTTTGCAAATGGGTTATCATCATCGCTTTTTTCAATTTTACCAAAAGACCAATCACTATCCTGAGATACACAATTTTCATCACCTTCATCATGAGAAGTAATGTATGGTATTTCAAGTAACAGACAATCTTCTAAAAAGTTTAAAAGATTAAAGGAGCCATCCTCGTTAAGTTCAACGATATCCAACTTTTCATCAATCTTTAAGCTCTTAGCTTTCTGCTCATCACAGGTTGAGAGGAAAGAACTTTCTAAATCTTTATCAAATTCTTTTTGGCATCTTTGGCAGATGAAAGTTACATTTGCCTTAATGGTTCCTTCAATGGTTCTTAACCCCTGCATATCAACATAGAATTTGAAGTCTGCCTGAACAGGACCATTTACTCTTACACAGGCGCCCTGTAGTCTTTTCAGGTTCTCAGGATCAATTTTGGTACTGTAACTAGACTCTTGAGAAGCTAGCTTGTCAAAATTAACATTTTCTGTAAATGACAAATCTGTCATATATTCGTATCTCCTGACCTTTATTTTCAAATTTTGCGATACAAGTTTCGATACAAACTATGTATATTGAACACAAAAGTATACACTAGTGTTATGTATTTATCGAATTTTGGGTGCATTATGTTTTCAAAGGCTCTCTTAAAAATCTGCATTACTACCTCTGTACTCTTAGGAGCAAGCTTTAGTTTTGCTGCTAATGCTTACACTCTTACTGAAAAAGTTGCTACAAAACACTTTGCTTTATATGAGGTAATTTTAGGTAAAGGAGAAGTTTACGACAGTAGCTTAAAAAACATAATTGCAAATGATGTTGCAAGAAAAGGTAAGTACCAGGCAACAGCCGCAATCTTTGATACAGGATCAAAAGGTTTGTCTGGCACCATCGCAGAACCTATGTTAGGTGTTATTACTGCAGAGAACTATTCACAAAACGCAAGTTCTAACATTACCTTTGACGATAATGCTAAGCATGCTACCTATGCAGGTATCTATCTTACCTTCAAACAGTTCTCAACTTTGGCTGATAATAAGAATTTAAGTCAGCTTATCTCAGAGTTAGTTTCTTTTCCTCTTGTGATCTCTCAAGTTCCACTTGAAATGGTCTCAAAGAACTATCGAGGGGAGCTGTTCTATACCACAGACAGCAGAGCTTTAATTTTCGATTTTGCTCCAATTGACAGTGTTTACTATACAAAAGCTCAGATGGCAAAAGTAAATAAAGACTGCAAAGTTAATCTTCTTGCAATTGCTGATAGAACAGTAAACAGACTTCCTTTCTTTATAAGCGCTCATGGTGCTGTTAACGATATTTTATGTAATTAGTTGAATAACATGTAAAAAAGCAGATCTAAAAGATCTGCCTTTTTGTTTTTGTAGGAGTTTACGCTAATTGAAGTAAGCTGTTAAGTCACCAACTCCCTTAAGTAGAATGTTTGGTTTTAATTTCGTAAGAGCATCACCACTCCAAACACCTGTCTGTACACCTAAAGAGAAACAACCGGCATTTTGATACATCTTAATATCAAGACCAGAGTCACCTACACCTAAGACTCTTGATTCTTCAACCTTCAGTCTTTTACATAAGATATGCATCATTGTAGGATCAGGTTTTGATGGCACTTCAGAGCCAGCACAGATGCCATCACAATATTTTCCTAAGAAAGTTGCATTCATAGTCCTTTCTATGCCCTGCATAGAACGACCGGAGGCATAACCTATCTTGATATCAAGTTCTCTTAACTTTTTCATAAGAGGCTCTATTCCTAAAAATAGAGTATCTAACTGTAAATCACGTCTTGATTTGAAGATCTCTCGGTAATCTTTTGTAACGCTAGGTCCTAAGTGCTTTTTATCCTCTGGCAGTAAGCTTGTTAAAGCTTCACCTAACTCAAGACCGATAGTACTCATAATAGCTTTATCGTCAGGCTGAGGAAGAGAAAGATATTCAAAAGTTGTATGAGTACAGCTTAAGATCTGTCCTATGCTATCGGTTAAGGTTCCATCAAGATCAAAGACAACAGCATCAATCTTTCCAAGAATACTCTTTGCATTAACATCAAAAACGATGTCGCGTCTTCCTTCAATATGAGCATAGCGAGAATTATCTGACATCGTTATTAGTCCTTATTGTCATCTTTCTTAATACGTAAAGCTTCTACAGCTGCTTCAAGTTCATCAGGCAGAGGAGCTTCAACTTTTAGAACATGGTTATCAGCTGGATTTAAGAAAGTAATTCTAAAAGCATGCAGGAACATTCTCTTTAGACCAATTTCTTTTAAATGGGCATTAAATTCCTTATCACCGTACTTTTCATCCCCGCCTACAGGATGCTTTACATAGGCAGTATGAACTCTAATTTGGTGGGTACGACCTGTATGAGGCATAGCAGCTACTAAAGATGCACCATTTAAAAACTCAACTACGTCAAAGCCTGTTGAGGATGGAGCTCCGTTCTTAAAGCTTACCTCAACCATTCTCTCTCCTGATCTTAATTCGTTTCTAACTAATGGAGCATCAACTAAATGGACTCTTCTGTCCCATTTACCCGGCACTAAAGTTAAATATCTTTTTTTAACAATTCTCTGTCTGAACTGCTCATGTAAATTTCTTAAAGCAGATCTTCTTTTAGCGACAATCAGACATCCAGAGGTTTCTTTATCAAGACGATGGGCTAATTCTAAAAATCTTTGTTCAGGCTTTAGAGCTCGTAGTGCCTCAATTAAGCCAAATTCAATGCCACTACCACCATGAGCCGCAAGGCCTGCAGGCTTATTTACAACCAATAAATCATCATTCTCAAAAAGAATGCGATTTTTTAAATCCTGCACTAGATGTAAATTTGAAGATGGAATAGTAACAGGGCCTTCGGTCACTTTTACAGGAGGAATTCTAATGGTATCTCCTTTCTTTAACTTATAAGAAGGAGTTACTCTTCCTTTGTTAACTCTAACCTCACCGCGACGCAAGATTCTGTACAGCATGCTGCGAGGCACCCCTTTTAAGATGCGAGCCAAATAATTATCTAGTCTCTGACCATCATCATTTTCATCTGCGGTTCTATATGTAACTGAGTGGGATACTACTTGCTTTTCAGACATTGCCTTAACCTTGTTTATGCTGTTTTACTCGCGGTATTTTAATCAAAATTGCGGCTAAAAGGTAATTTTTAGAAAAAATCATTTTAAATAAGCTATCTTCCTTGAGATTTTGTACTCATGATGCAGTTCAAAAATATAAAAATATTTCCTCTCATCAAAGCTCCGCTCATTAAATATTAATCCGATTTATGGCATAATATTGTCAGTCGGGTACGGTAACCCCTTTGTTCATGGTTTCTACTCGATTTTAGTTAATCATAGATCTGTAGGGGATGCCCTGCGGTCACTGCTGTGAATGCGTAGCATTCTGTAAAAAGCAGTGGATAAAGATTGAGGATTACGGTTGTTCTTAAAATTAACCCCTCTTTAAAGAAAGCATTGGCGCGTTGGTTTAAGAATGTAATAAAAACTTGTTCTCTCAGACCTGGGGCTTGGACGGTTTCTGTCTAAAAAAGCTAAGAGCCCTCGCAAGTCTTGTATTGCCTGTTAGAACTTAAAAAAGGAATTTTTCTCGTGAAGAGAATGCTTATTAATGCGACCCAACTTGAAGAGGTTCGCGTTGCTCTAGTTGACGGTCAAAAGCTGTATGATCTCGACATTGAATCCCCACAGCATGCAAATAAGAAAGCAAACATCTACAAAGGTACCATTACTCGTATCGAACCAAGTCTAGAAGCAGCTTTCGTTGACTACGGTGTAGAAAGACACGGCTTTCTTCCATTAAAAGAAATTGCTAAAGAGTATTACCCTGCTGGCACCAACTTTAGCGATCATGCACAAGTACGTTCTGCTCTAAAAGAGGGTCAGGAAGTTATTGTTCAGATCGAAAAAGAAGAGCGTGGTCTTAAGGGTGCAGCTCTTACAACTTTTGTTTCTTTAGCTGGTAGTTATTTAGTTTTAATGCCAAATAACCCTCGTGCAGGCGGTATTTCTCGCCGTATTGAAGGTGAGGATAGAACTGAATTAAAGGCTGCTCTAAAAGGTCTTACTGTACCAGATGGTATGGGCGTTATCGTTCGTACAGCAGGTGTTGGAAAAAGTGCTGAAGAACTAGAGTGGGATTTATCAATTCTAACTAAACTTTGGGGCATGATTAAGCAGGCTGCTGCAACTCGTCCTGCTCCTTTCTTAATTCACCAAGAGTCAAATATTGCTCTAAGAGCAATTCGTGATTACTTACGTCCAGATATTGGTGAAATCCTAGTTGACAGCACTGATGCTTACAAGCAGATCCTTCACTACATTGAGTTAGTTCGTCCAGAGTTTGCTTCAAAGGTTCACCTCTACAATGGTGATATTCCTTTATTCAGCAAATTCCAGATTGAAAGCCAAATCGATACTGCCTACAAGAGAGAAGTAAGACTTCCATCTGGAGGTGCAATTGTTATCGATCCTACTGAAGCTTTAACCTCTATCGATGTTAACTCAGCAAAGGCAACTCGTGGCGGTGATATTGAAGAGACTGCTCTTCAGACTAATATCGAAGCTGCTGAAGAAATTGCTCGTCAGTTAAGATTACGTGACGTTGGTGGCTTGGTTGTTATCGACTTCATCGATATGAGTCCATTAAAGAATCAGCGTGAGATTGAAAACAGAATGCGTGAAGCTGTTCGTCAGGATAGAGCTCGTATTCAGTTCAGCAGATTATCACGTTTTGGTCTGTTAGAGATGTCAAGACAGAGACTCCGTCCTTCATTAGAGGAGAGTAGCTCTCACGTATGTCCAATGTGTAACGGACAAGGCACTTGCCGTGATACCTCATCACTTGCTTTATCAATCTTAAGATTGATCGAGGAGGAGGCACACAAAGAGAACGCTGGTGACGTATTTGCTATTGCTTCAGTTGAAGTTGCAACCTTCATTCTAAATGAGAAGCGTGCAGCACTTGCTGCTATTGAAGAGAGAACTAAGACTCGTATTACTATCGTTCCTGAGAAGACTTATATGCCTCAGGAATATACAGTAAACCGTTGCATTCAGACTCCAACCAGCAAAGAAAGCAACATCAATAGCTTAGAAGTATTGCGCGATCTTGATAAAGAGAACCGTAAAAAGGCTGAAAACTTCTTAGAGAATCCTTTCTTAAAGAAAGTTGTTGAGAACGCGGGTATCACTCAGAATACTAGCGATACTCCTGCTATCAATGCAGACATTCTCTCTTCAACTATGTCAACTCCTAAGGTTACTCCTAAGAAAGAGACAAAACCTCAGCGTAAACAGTCTAAGAACAATGAGCCTTCTTTAATTGATTCAATAAAGTCATTCTTTGGTACTCTCTTTGGTGCAAATGAGAAGAAAGAGCCTACAAAGAAGAACAACAGACAGGGTCAGAGAAAGAACTCTACTAGAGGTCCTCGTGCAGAAGGTCAGAAGAACCGTCCTACTCGCAAGCCTCGTCCAGCTAAGACTGAGCGTCCAGAGAGACAGGAAAGAGCTGAGAAAACAGAACGTAATACCCGTAATGAAGCTGAGCGTGAGAACGCAAAGCCTCAGCGCGCTCCTAAACAGACTCGTCAGAAAAAGAATACTGAAGAAGGTCAGGTAAAAGAGCCACGTACACGTCGTCAGCCAAAAGAAAGTGCTCAAACTCAGGCTAACGCAGAGCAGACAACTGCACCAGCTAAGCCAAGAAGAATCAGCACTCCACCAAAGCCTGTAGCTCCTAAGAGCAAGATTGTTGAGGTAAAACCTTACACTCCTGTAGAAAGAGTTTATACAGAACAAGAGATGGGACAGGGCGAAGACTATAACGTAGACTTCTCTAATGTTCCATCATCAAAGAATGAAGATACAATTTCTGTAGAACATTCTTCAAAGGCTGGCGGTCTTCGTGACGTTGCCTTATCAGGCATCGAAGGTATCTCAGAGCCAAATGTAGAACCAGTTGATTACTCAAATGTACCTGCAGGACGCAATGACGATAATGCTAAGCCATTTGAGAAAGCAGATAGAGCTGGCGGTTTTGCTCAGCGAACAGCTAGTGCTACAACAAAATCAATCGACACTCAAAGGGATTCAGATCCATTTATTGATTAGTAAATAGAGTATCTTTGAATGTTTTTTAATGGCTCCTCATGAAAAATTGAGGAGCTTTTTTTTGATTGTTATCAAAATTTTAAAGTCTGTCTCATTAACTTTATTACAATTTTCATATACTTAAATATTATAAAAAACATAACAATTTACATCTTTATGAAAAGCGATGTTTTATTTTACACCGCAGGATAATGAGGTCAGTCATGGATAAATCATTACTTCCTAACATATACGAATTCATTTCACATACCTACCCTTTTTCTCAATTAAACGATCTTGAAAAAGATGCTACCGCCACCAAGATTCAGATCACCTACCATACTCTAGGTGAAGAGCTTAATAATGAAACTCTAGCCGGTATTGGTCTGTTTATGATCCGTACAGGTGTGGTTGAAGAGCGTAATAAGTCAGACGGCTCACTTAGAGCTAAATTTAGTGCCGGAGACACCTTTGGTTTTACCCAAATTGATAAAGAAGGCGACAGTGACTATAAAGTTGTTTTCTTAGAAAATACCCTGCTCTATGTATTACCAAAGAATGTTCTGCATTTTTTGATTGAAAAGAATAAAGAAGTTGGCGAATACTTTAATGCTAAAGAGTGGATTAGATTGTCATCATCTCATAACTACGCTGATGAAGTTACAGCTGACGAGAAAGGTTCATCTAATAAGAGTATTGAAAAAGTTTGTTCTCATGATTTGGCTATCGTTACTGCTGATACCTCTATTTGCCATACAGCAATTAAATTAGGTAAGAATAATACTGATCTTGCGATGGTAATGGATGGAGATAACCTTTTAGGTATTGTTACCAAGTCTGATATTACCTTAAAGGCTGTAGCAAAATGTATGGATATCAATGCTCCCATCTCCAACATTATGACCTCTAATGTCATGACTATTGATGCTGATAAGACCATCTTTGATGCTCTAGAGATCATGGTAATGTACAACATCAAAAACCTGCCTGTTCTAAAAGACGGCAAGGTCTTTGGTACTGTATCAACTACAAGTCTGTTACAGAATTCACAGCTACAGGCTGTTTATCTCTGTCAGGAAATAACAAGAGCTCATTCAGAAGAGAAGATCATCGAGTTATCTAGTCAGAAACAGGAAATCTTCCAGACACTTGTACAGACTAACGTAAAGCCTCATACCATTCAGAAAGTTATGAGCCATATTGCAGATACATTCTGCAGAGCTTTTGTAAAGATGGCTGAAGAAAAGTTCGGAACAGCTCCTGTTGACTTTGCCTTTGTTGCAGCAGGCTCACAAGCTCGTTCTGAAGTTCAATTCCTATCAGATCAGGATAACTGCATTATCACTAAACGTGATCTTACAGATGAAGAGCACGAATACTTTGCTAAATTAGCAGACTACGTAAATCAGAATCTTGATAAATGTGGTTACACCTTATGTGAAGGTCATTTCATGGCCAATAACCCTCGCTGGCTTGCAAGTTTAGATAAATGGAAAGAGTACTACAGTGACTGGGTTTTAAATACCACTGAGGATGCTATCTTATGCAGCTCTGTATTCTTAGATATGAGATGTCTGTACGGTAACACTTCATTAGTAAAACAGTTAAGACAGCACTTAATTGAAAAAGCTAATGATAACAGCAGATTCTTAGCTACCTTGATTAGCATCTCTACAGCTGTAGCTCCTCCATTAGGAACCTTCAGACAGTTTGTTCTAACTAAAGATGGAGACAACAAACCATATCTTAATATTAAGAAACAAGCTATCAACCTTATCATCGAGATTGCTCGTGTTTATGGTATTGCAGCAAAATCAGACAGTACCGACACTTACGAGAGAATGAAAGCTGCGGTTAAAGAAGAGCTTATCAAAGAAGATGATTATCAGGAGTTAAAAGAAGCTTATACTTTCTTAAACCATGTAAGATTCAGACATCAGTTAAGAGCATTGGAACACCACGAGAAACTTTCTAATAACTTAAACCCAGATGAGTTATCTCAGTTTGAAAGAAATCACTTAAGAGATGCCTTTAGAATTATTGCAAAGCATCAAAAGGCTGCTTCTTTTAGATTTGCTTCAGGCAGAGGTGTTCTATAAAAATGAGCTTGTTTTCTAGATTTACACCGATTGAGATTCATAGAAGACGCTGTTTAAAGTTTGCAAACTCTAAAAATTGTCCTGACTATTTAAAGGCTTTTTATCAAAGAGAACTACCAAATGCCAACAGCTTTATTGATGAGTGCCATTTCACCTCCATAGACTTTGAAACTACAGGAATCGATCCTAATAAGGACTATGTTCTGTCCATAGGAGGTATCTGTTTGAGAAAAGGTGCTATCGATTTTACGACTTCTTTCCATTACTATGTGAATAACTCTAAGTTTATCAAGAAGGATTCTGCTGTAATCAACCATATAACTCCAGAACAGCTAGAGCAAGGTAAAGAACCAGTCACTGCAATGATTGAACTTTTAGATAAGATCTCAGGTGGTTTAGTCTTAATGCACTGCATGTACATTGAAACTAACTTTATAAAAAGTACTTTAGGTCTTAGAAAAAAAGATCCTCTGCCTTTTATCTCACTAGATACTATGGCAATAGAAAGACAGCTTCATCATGACGCATCTGTTGAGGATGTAAGATTATCTGCAATCAGAGAAAGAAGAGGCTTTCCTGCCTATGAAGCACATAACGCATTAGTGGACAGTTTAGCTACAGCTGAAGTGTTCTTGGCCCAAGAAAAAGATGTCTTTAAAAACAAAAGGCCTTATTTACTGCCTCTGTATAAGAGATCACTGTAACAGGGGCTATTAATAGCAAAGGGCGCCAAATGGCGCCCTTTTTATATTCAATTGCGATTATTTTAAGATTGCAGGTAAGTTCTGAACGTCGCAGATTTTTAACAATGCACGTAACATCTTAGGATTACCTGATACTAAGTTGCCGCTCTTTACATAACCTGTCTCACCCATAAAGTCTGATACGATACCACCAGCTTCACGTAGGATTAAGTCACCTGCTGCATAATCCCATGGCTTTAATCCCTGCTCTAAGTAGCCATCAAAACGACCACATGCTACATAGCATAAATCTAAGCTTGCACTGCCCATACGACGCACGTCAGCACAATTTGCGATAAGTCTTGAGAATAGATCAAGATATGCAGGCATTCTGTCACGATATCTTGTAGGGAAAGCGGTACCGATAATAGCACCGTCTAATGAATCTCGTGGTGAAACACGGATTCTGTGGCCATTTAAAAATGCACCTTCACCTCTTGCTGCTGTAAACATCTCATTTAACATTGGGTCAAATACAACGCCAACTTCAGTCTTACCGTTGTGACGTAAAGCAATTGATACTGCACAATGAGCAATACCCTTAACAAAGTTTGTTGTTCCATCGATAGGATCGATTACCCACTGATACTCTGAATCAGGATTACCTACAACACCAGATTCCTCAGCTAATACACTGTGATCGCGATATGACTTTAACAATGTGTCAATGATTACTTTCTCACACTGTTTATCAATAGTTGTAACTAAGTCGTCCTTGTTCTTCTCTTCAACTTCAAAAGAACCTTGCTGACCTAAGTTACGAGCAATTAAATTACCGGCAGAACGTGCAGCGCGGGCTGCGATATTAAGCATTGGATGCATCTTTAAATTCCATTTGTCAAAAAGCATTGCATCGCGAAGTGTCTCATACACTCGGATGTCTGAAAAAACTTGAGTGCATTATAATATAAAAAAGCGAAATTTATGCATTCTTGTGAGACTATTTTCAAATCTTTTGAAAAAGCGAGGTCTTAACTTTAATGTATAATGTACGAACTTAAGAAAACAGAAGATATGAGATTTAGATTTCATTTATAATCTGCAAAGTTTTTACTCTGAATTCTAGCAAAGTTGCAAAAGTAAAATTTTAAAATCACAGGATAAAAGATGACTGTAAAGAACGGAAATTACAAGAAAGTATTAGATGATTTAACCAAAGCAGGAGTTACTGAGAATCAATTCTCATGGTTTTCTTTAATGGTCGGTGTGCTTGCTAAAGGCGTTGAACCAGGTAGCAGGATCTTTATCAGTGTCTTCTCAAACCTTTTAAATGATGGTCAGCCTTTGCCTGGTGCACTAGTTGCTACTCTGACTAATCTTGCGATGGATACTAAAGAGAAATTAGAAAACGCAGATGAGGATTTATTTGCAATGCCTGACGACTCTTATGAAAAGCAAGACCGATTAAAGACATTAGCTGACTTATCTTATGGTTTGAGCTTAGGTCTTACAGTAAATGCTAAAGATGGCTCTTTAGAGAAAATTACTGATCGTGAAGTTTTAGGAGATCTCAACACTATTTCAGAAGTTGCTAAAGTTGATGTTGAAGCTGAGCTTGATGAAGACGATCTTGATAATGTGCTTGAATTTATGATTGACGTAGCCACCAAGAATTATCAAATTCACTCAAAGGAATAAACTACTCCGATCTATAAAAAGAGCCTCAATAGAGGCTCTTTTTATATCTGTTGATACTATTACTAATCCTCAATTCCAGGCATTAAAAGCAAAGCCTGTTTTAAGTCATTGATTTCATCACGAACAGAAGCTGCCTCTTCAAACTTAAGCTCACTGGCATATTTAGTCATAGAAGCTGTAAGCTCATCAATTCTCATAGTGATTTCTTTAGCGCTCATGTGAGAAACATTATTCTTTTTCTCCCACTCCTTACGAGAAATAGGCTTCTTGCGAGGTTCATCCGGAACTTTAAAGGAATCAGTATCACGCAGAGCAACTTCCATAATATCAACAATCTTTTTCTTGATTTGTTGTGGAGTGATACCGTGTTCTTTATTGTATTTTTCCTGGATTTCACGTCTTTTGGCGGTGACCTCAATAGTCTCTTTCATTGAGTCAGTTATCTTGTCTGCATAGAAGATAGCTTTTCCATTGACGTTACGGGCAGCTCGACCTACGGTCTGAATTAAAGAACGGGCTGAACGCAAAAATCCTTCTTTATCAGCATCTAAAATTGCAACTAAGGAGACTTCAGGCATATCAAGACCTTCTCTTAATAAGTTAATACCTACTAGGGCATCAAACTCACCTAATCTAAGATCTCGGATAATATCCATTCTCTCTACAGCATCAATATCAGAGTGAAGATACCTTACTCTAATATCATGCTCGCTTAAGTATGCTGTAAGCTCTTCAGCCATCTTCTTAGTTAAAGTGGTGATTAAAACTCTTTCATTGCGTTTGGCACACGCTCTAATCTCACCCATGACATCATCGACCTGGGTCGCTACAGGACGCACTTCAATAATGGGATCTAAAAGACCTGTAGGCCTTATGATCTGCTCTACAACCTGACTTGATTCTTTTATCTCTAGCTCTGCTGGAGTTGCTGAAACATATAATGTTCTAGGTTGCAGAGCTTTAAACTCTTCAAATTTTAAAGGACGGTTGTCATAAGCTGATGGTAATCTAAAACCAAAGTTAACTAAGCTTTCTTTTCTTGAATGGTCACCTTTATACATAGCGCCAATTTGTGGCACTGTCACATGAGACTCATCGATGATTAAAAGACCGTCTTTTGGTAAATAATCAAACAGACAAGGTGGCGGATCACCTTCTTTTCTACCGGTTAGATATCTTGAATAGTTCTCAATACCAGAGCAGTAACCTAATTCATTGATCATCTCAATATCATAGGAAGTTCTCTCGCGGATACGCTGCTCTTCTAATAATTTATTGTTCTCTAAAAAATACTGACATCTGTCATTCAACTCATCTTTAATCTGCTCTACAGCATGATCAAGAATATTCTTTGGAGTTACATAGTGAGTTTTTGGAAAGATTGTGGTTCTGGCTAACTTTTGGAAAGTCTCACCTGTTAGAGGATCAAAGGTTTTAATAGACTCGATCTCATCATCAAATAATTCTAGTCGCACGGCATATCCATCAGAGTCAGATGGATAGATATCAATCACATCTCCCCTTACTCTAAAGGTAGAACGGGCAAAACCTAAATCATTTCTTGTATATTGAAGATCTGACAGACGTTTTGTGATCTGCTCTTGAGTTATCTGTTCACCAACAGATACATGCAGCATCATCTTTAAATAAGTTTCAGGTTCACCTAAGCCGTAAATAGCTGATACAGAACAAACTACAATAACATCTTTACGCTCCATCAGAGCCTTAGTTGCAGAAAGACGCATCTGATCGATGTGATCGTTTACCTTAGCATCCTTTTCGATAAAGGTATCAGATGAAGGAACATAAGCTTCTGGCTGATAATAATCATAGTATGAGACAAAGTACTCAACAGCATTTTCTGGGAAGAACTCTTTCATCTCACCGTAAAGCTGAGCTGCTAAGGTTTTATTGTGAGATAGGATCATGGTAGGCTTGTTAAGCTTTGCAATGACATTTGCCATGGTAAAAGTCTTACCAGATCCGGTTACACCTAACAGAGTTTGAAATTTATCTCCTTGGTTAAAACCATTAACCAGGGATTCTATAGCTTCAGGCTGATCGCCTGTAGGCTTATATTGAGAATGTAATTTAAAATTCATATGTCAAAAGCAAACGGAAGACAAACTGATTATAGTTCTCATGTTAGCAAATGGAATTCCACTTGCAATCACATATCTGAAAAATCCTATAAAATAATCAATAACAATCTTCACTAAAGCTCTATACTTTATAGTGAACTTGTTGATAGATAAAGGTTCAAAGCGATTTAGTCAGAATAACTAAACTTCACGCTAGTAAATGTAGAGTAATGCAAGATAGATTAATATTGTGGAACCGTATTCATTGAGATAAAAATCACATTATTAACAAGACAAAACAAAATTAATGTGATCAATAGTCAAAGTTTATAGTAAATTACACGGCACAATAGAGAATGGACTTTTGTTTTAATCTTTGCTGTGCGTAAATTGGGCCATTTTCATATAGCATTGTTTTATTGGTATAAAATTCATATAAAACAAGGCAATTACAGTAAAGTTACAACGTTAATAAAGTTATTCTCTTAATATAATAAAAAAAAATATATATAACAATCAATGAATACACAAAAACGTCATTTAGAAATAAAGACCAAGCTTGCTGGATCTCAGACTCTCGAAGAGGAATTGTCGTTAAAAGAAAAGACTGATCCCAAACTTCTAGGTTCTTTTGACAAACTGTGTGCCCTGCCATGTGACATTGCAACTTTGTCTGTCTCAAATGATTGTATAATTTCTGACTATGTCGATTTTCACGGTACAAACAAGGTGAATAATGCAAAAGCCAACTACCAGGAGCTTATTTCATCTTTGGGAAAATTGTTTTAGTTAGAAACATATGTATACAATAGTTTTACAAGGTTTAAATCACTTTACTGGAGTTAGTTCATTAGCTGCAGCTATGACTTATTCTTTGTCATTGCAGGGACTAAAGACTGTATGCATTGATGCTGATAACAGTAGAAATTCAGTAAGTTCTTCCCTTTTATTTGGTCTTGAAAGACAAGATTACGGTTTTTTAAACGCCCTAAAAAACAATTCTTTTAATAAAGACAATAACAATTTACTATTCAAATATTCAGAAAACGCTTATTTCATTCCTTTTGGAAATTCTGTTGAACTTATACAAACACCTGACTATTGTATATATACAGCAAACTCTCTAATTAAAGCTCTTGATGCTTTTAAAGCTATCGATTTTGTAGTCATTGACGCCGGTAACAGAGAATCACAATTTGCTAAAGCCTTAGCTTCTATTTCAACTATGACGGTTACAGTCATTGAAGCAGAGCAAAATTCCTTAGTCAGATTGAACAGCATTGAAGTTCAAGACAATGAGTATTTTCTTGTAAATAAGATTTTGGCCTCAAGTAAGATCATGAATGATGTATTCATGCTTATGAAAAAAAGCAAGGTTGGTAACTGTATTTTAAATTCTGCAATTGAATTGGATGAATCAGTAATTGACGCTAACATGCATCAAGAACCATTCTCAAGATTTCTGCCAATAAGCGCCTCAACTAATGCCTTAGAGCGAGTACTCTTTGACATCATTCTTATCTGTAAAAATGTAGGAGCAGAAGAATAATGTTACAGAGGGTTAGAGATGAGGCTATAAATCCTCTTGATTTATATGACAGCTGGAGGCTGAACGGTGCTAAGAGAATCACCTGTTTAGTAAATTTCTTCTTTCTAACTCTTGTGTTAGCAATTCTCCCTGTAGAGAACAGATACTATAAAAATTTAAGACAGCACTTTTATTTCTTTTATCCTCAAATTCAAAGAAACAGACCTAAGTTATTAGATCCTCTAAGAATACTTATTCAAACTGTATTTTTACTTTTTGTAAGATTTGATCCTAAAAAAGGACAGCGCAGTGCTCAAGCTGTCAACGCGCTGGTTGAATTTTTTAGAAAGTACATAGGAGAGCCTGTACTTAAAAAGATTACCAGACTCACTGTAAAAGTTGACGATAGAGCAAATTCTAAAAAAGGCATTCTTTTGAATAAAAAGAATTATGTAATTTTAAGAGTTTTACTCGTAGGCTCACTATTGAGCTGTATCCTTGCTGTAACACAGCCTTTTGATGTTACTTATCAGTTAATCTTCGTGGGACTGATGTGGCTTTTGGCAGTTCTTTTAAAGCCAGTAAAGAATAATGTCGCCCTGATGTTGCTGATTTTTATCTCAATCATCATTTCAACTCGTTACATCTACTGGCGTATTACCAAAACTGTACTGCTTACAGATCCTGTAACTGCAGTATGCGCGCTCTTACTGTTAGCTGCCGAAATCTATGCCTATATAGTCTTGGTTTTATCCTATTTTCAGGTATGTTGGGTCTTAGACAGAAAACCATATCCCCTGCCAAAAGATACCAGTCTATGGCCTACTGTGGATATTTTTATACCAAGCTACAATGAACCTCTTGAAGTAGTAAAACCTTGTCTATTAGCAGCACTTGATCTTGACTGGCCTCAGGATAAGTTAAAAGTGCATATGCTAGATGACGGTACCAGAAAAGATTTTGAAAATTACTGCAAAGAAATTGGTGTTAACTACATCATAAGAAAAGAGCATAACCATGCAAAAGCCGGTAACATCAACCATGCTTTGACCGTAACTAATGGTGAGATTATCGCCATCTTTGACTGTGACCACGTACCTACAAGGGCTTTCTTACAGATGACTGTAGGTTGGATGGTTCATGATCAGAAGATAGCTTTAGTGCAAACACCTCACCACTTTTATTCTGATGATCCTTTTGAAAAGAACCTTTCAATTAAGGGTGATGTTCCAGCTGAAAATTCACTCTTTCATGACTTCATTCAAAAAGGTAATGATACCTGGAACGCAACCATGTTCTGTGGTTCATGTGCCATCATCAGACGTAAGCCATTAGAAGAGATTGGTGGTATTGCAGTAGAAACTGTTACTGAAGATGCTCATACCTCATTAAGATTAAACAGAAAAGGTTATTCATCTGCTTTTATTAGTATGCCTTTAGCAGCTGGTCTTGCAACCGAGTCACTTGCCGATCACATCAATCAGCGTATTCGATGGGCTCGTGGTATGGTACAGATCTTTAGAATTGATAATCCTCTGTTTGGTAAAGGACTTACCATTCCACAGCGTATCTGCTTTGCTAATGCGATGATCCACTTCTTACATGGACTGCCTCGTATTATCTTCTTGTTAGCGCCTCTACCATTTCTGTTCTTTAATGTATACGTAATTTTCGCCTCAGGTCTTATGATCTTTGCTTACGTGTTACCACATATGGTTCACTCAACCATTACCAATCAAAAGATTCAAGATAACAAGCGCTTCTATTTCTGGGGTGTTATCTATGAGACGATTTTGTCCTGGTACATCACTGTACCTACCCTTGTGGCTTTAATTTCACCTAAACACGGAAAATTTAACGTAACAGCTAAGGGCGAATCCAATGAGGAAACCTATTTTGACTGGACCGTGTCAAAGTCATATATCTTTTTGATTATTTTAAACTTTGCAGGTCTCATCTACGGTTTTTACAGAATTGCAACAGATCCTTATGCAGAGGTATGGATCATTCTTATCAATATTGCTTGGGTTTGCTATAACCTCTTAGTTTTAGGTGCAGCATCTGCTGTAGCATTAGAGAGAAAACAGGTAAGAAGTTCTCCTCGTGTAGCTTGTAACATTAGAGCACAGCTAGAGCTTAAAAATGAGAACTCTATTTCTGTTGTAATTACAGATTTCTCAAAAGAAGGTCTTGGAATCAAACTTCCTACACCTAACTTAGATGGCAAGTCTGTAGCAGATCTCCTATATTTAGATATGCCCTTGCATATCACCATCGCTAATGCTGGTATAAGATACCGCTTTATAGGAACGGTGCGTTTCTTTAACAAAAGCAAAATTGGTTTGAAGCTGCATTTAAACGGCTTAAAAGAGAACATCGAATATATTAGAACCACTTTTGCCTGTGCTGACAGATGGTCACACAGCTTTGAAAATTTACATCAGGATGGATTACTGCATGGTATCCATACTTTGGTTAAATTCGGCCTGAACGGCTATTTAAAAATGATAAAAAATGCTCCTCCTGTTTTCAGAGAGGTGCTTTTTGTGATTGTGCGCTCAATGCTTTTTGTCTTCAGTCTGTTACCACAGCCACTTGATCTGACAAAAGATCTGCCATTGAACAGACAGCTTAACAAGACAGAGTGTTAACGGAGTACTTATGCTATCTAAATCTTATAAGTTAGTAACAGCACTATTACTTGCAACCTATGTAACTACTGGTGCTTATGCAGCTGACAAAGTAAAAAAAGAAGAGTCTAAAGAAGCTATTACAGTTGAAAACGTTACTCCAGTAAGAATTGAATCAATTCCTAGCACTGTAACCAACTACCCTTTATCAAGTCTTGACTGGGTTGATCCTAGCGGTGGCTTAGGTCTATCAGGTGTTACCCCTAAAAGAAGCGTGCATTTTTCAATTAAGAAAGATGAGTTAATCACTGACTCAGCTCTGCTTCTGTACTACACTCCATCTCCATCTTTAATTCCTGTAAGATCACAGCTAAATGTTTACCTAAATGGTCTTTTAGTAAAAACTCTGCCAATTGAAAAAGTTGATTTAGGTAATAAGGTAGAAAAGGAAATACCTCTTGATCCTCGAGCTATTGGAGACGACAACATCATTGAATTTGAGTTTATAGGTCACTATACGGATATCTGCGAAAACCCAGTAGACTCAACCTTATGGTTAAACATCGGTGCAGCTTCAAACTTAAGATTAAACAAGCAAAAACTACATATTGCTAATGATTTAGCTAACTTTCCTGTACCTTTCTTTAATATAACTACCTCAGATAAAACTGTACTGCCAATTGTATTTGCAACAGTTCCTGATGAAAGCACAATTAAGGCTGCTTCAATCGTAAGTTCATATGGTGGTGTACTCACCAAGTGGAGAGGTATTGATTACCCTGTTTTTATTAACAGTCTGCCTGATGATGGCAATGCTATTGTCTTTATAACTAATGACAATCGCCCATATTTCCTGCAGGAATATCCAAAGACTGATGTTCCTGCAATTGAAATGGCAGATATTCCTTCAACACTTACAGGCAAGATGCTGATTGTTTCAGCTCCTGATTCTGAAGGACTAGTAACTGCAGCAAAAGCGTTAGCAATGGGTAACGTTCTTTTCAACGGTCCTTTGAGTAAGATTTTAGAATATAAGGAAATTGAAAAGAGAAAACCTTATGATGCACCAAACTGGATTGATACTTCAAAAAAGGTAACCTTTGGCTCTCTTGCTACCTATGACGAACAATTAAGTTCACAGGGCTTTAAACCTATACCTATTAACTTAGAGCTGAACTTACCACCAGATCTGTACTTTGTGAATGGTTCAAGAATTGATATGAACCTTCTGTATAAGTACTCAAAGCCATCTCCTTTAGGAATGTCTCAGTTAAGATTCTTAGTTAATGATCATTTACTAAGATCATACCCATTAAAACCAGAAAATGAGTCTGATGTCATTACTGAGAATATGCCTCTTTTAGGCACCTTAAACTTGTTTACCAAGTCAAAAGTTGAAACTTCATTCTTAAAACCAATGAATAAGTTAACTTTTGATTTTAATTACTCAATGCTCTACACCTCAAAGGTTAACGAGTGTACTACTCAGTTACCTATTCCAAATCGTGTAGAAATTGATCCTGCTTCAAACATAGATTTCTCAGGCTTATATCACTTTACTTTAATGCCAAATCTAGAGTTGTTCTGGAAGAGTGGTTACCCATTCTCAATCTATGCTGATTTACAGGAAACTGCAGCTGTAATCACCACTCCAGCTGATACTAGTGATTTATGCGCTCTATTCAATACATTAGGCAGAATTGGCGCTCAGTTAGGCTACAGTTCAACTAATATTGAAATTGTTACCGATATTTCAGAAAAAACTGAAGACAGACTTGCCCTTAAAGATATTTTAGTGATAGGTCAGGTGCCAGATTTCTTAAAGACTGATGATAATGCAACCTTAGTGTTAAACAAGACTCGTCAGGCAATTTCAACCTCATTTAACAATCAGATGCCTAACAGTTTTTCTAGTGAAAAGAGAGATGTTACCCAAAAGATGACTGCTCAAAGCTCTGAAGGTTTAGGTGCAATTATTTCATTCAGATCACCGCTTAACAAAGATAAGACTGTAGTTGCAATTCTCTCTGACAGTCCATCCGGTATGGAAATTGTAAATGAGAACCTTATTCTAAATGCCTCATCTAGTGAAGCTCGTGGATCTATTACCCTCTTTAAAGAAGACAGAAGCAGAAGCTTTGATGTTGGAGAAAGCTATTATGTAGGTGATTTACCTTGGTATCAGCGTGTGTACTACGTAATGCTTGATAATCCTTGGATGTTGATGATTTTGTCACTATTCAGCTCAGTAGTATTCTGTATAATCTGCTATAAGGTTTTAAAGAGAATTCAAAAGGCAAGATTATTAAAGAAGTCTCAGAGAAAGGCCCAATAAGGACACAAGTTATGACAATTAAGAAAACTCTTTTATCTTTAATTCTCTGTACTTGTGTTGCAAGTGCTAATGCAGGCAATTTGTACAGTTATGATAAGTACCTTACTTACCATTATGGTCAGGGCAGAATCACTGAAAATGCCAAGGCAGAGGATACAATCTTTGCAAAATACCAAGCTTATAACCTGTTTTTTGCAATAGTTGACACAAACAAAGAATTGTTTTCAACCTTGTTGCACAATTTTGAGAGAATCCTATGCATGGGATCTGTGGATTTATATATTCCCAATAAAAGCTCAACATTAGGCCAAAACAGTGATACTTTCGATGTTGGTGCAGCCCTGTTTACAGCTTATTCTCTGTTAGAGGCTTCAGAAAAATTTTCTGAACCAGAATACAAGAGTAAAGCGCTGAAAATCATAAAATGCATTAAAACCAATTTTGTTGTAAAAAATGAAATCTTAGGTGAGCTTATAGTTTCAGCTTATGATAAAAATCAGAACCTTTTCATTAGACCATCTGATTTTCCTTTGTTTGTAGTGCAAAGATTATCTGAACTTGATCCTGATCTGAAACAACTCTTACATAACTCATATGTAGCCATTGTAAAGGGTGCAGGAGACGGCTTTGTAGCAGACGAGCTTCAATTCAATGCCGATGGCAATCTTGTCATTAAGAAAAATACGATTGGAGCCACTGATGCCCTGAAGTTTTATTTATTCTTAAATATTAGTTCAAAGGCTGATGCTAACTTTAGGTTATTAAAACCTTTATATGACAATATGGAGAAATCTTTAAATAAAGATTTAAAGGCTCCTTTAGAGTACAATTTTTTTGATAAAGTAGAAAGTGGTGATGGCTCAATTGCCTATACAGCCGCCTTAATGCCAGATGCTAAAGGAAAAATAAAAGATTATTTAAGAACAAAACTTAAAAGTTATGTATTTAAACCTCATGACTTTTATGCTCATACATTAGCTCTCTTCTCATTAGGCTATGACAGAAACTGTTTTTCATTAGCGCCTGATGGCAGGATTGTGGTTAAACATTAGTTCAGAATAGATTAGTGCTTTTATAAGTTTTATGAAATTTTTGCGATTACTTTTTTTAGCAAGCTCTCTAGCATGCTTAGCGTCATTTAGCGCTCAGGCAAGTGACGGCTTGTCTTTAAAAAAAGAAGATCTGCACATTAAGATGGAACAGCCAAATCTACCTGCAACTAAGAACTATGAGTATTTAGAACAGATTAAAAAGCTAAAAAAGAGTCAGGATTATGCTAAGAAAACTTATAATCCAACCCTTGAATTAAATGCTTTAGAAAAACTAGCCCTTATCTCAGGCCGTTCTTCAAAAGAATACCTGATTGCTTATGTTCGCTTTAAAGTAAATCAAGGTGGCAAAACTAGAGAAGAAGCTAAAGAAGCAGTAGACAAATTGTGCAAAATGGGCAAATACACCTATGAATGTATTCAAGGTAAAGCCCTTTATGATATTTCATCGCCTCAGATGAAAATCAAGCTTCAATCTTTTAACATGCATGAAACCAACCGCGACTATGAAGCAGCGGTAAAAGACATGAATGAGCTTATGGGCATTCCTCTTGAGCATTCTTTGAGACATCGTTACTTTGTGATGATGGGTAATATTGAAGGAAGAGAGAGGGAAGCCATCACTGGCTTGGAAGCTATCTTAAAAGAAGATCCTACTGACAGTACTTTCAAGTTTGAAGTAAAAAAAGACATCAATACTTTCAAAGCACAATTGCTAGCTAATCAGGCTATAAAAGTAATTGATGATACCAAACAGTCTACAGTTGCTCAAAATAAGCTTAAAAAAGCAATCAGCATTGATCCTGACAACTCTAATGCTTCTTACTGGAAAGAAATTTTAAGCTACAGCACCTACTACAGAATGATTGAACAGGCTGACAAACTGCTTGAACAAAATAATGTAAAAGCAGCCTCAGCTCTATATCTAAAAGCTACAAACATCTTAAAAGACAGTCCTTATGCTTATGTAGGATTAACCAGATGTGCTGTTTTAGATAAAGATGTGCCTTCATTTGAGAAATACTCAAATTTAGCGATTACAAATTCTAAAAAAGAATCAGATGCTGAAAGAAAGAGAATTGCCGCTTCCATGGTCTCATTAAAAGGCAATCTCTATTCAAATATTGCAGATGACTATCAGCAAAAAGGTGATAGAGAGAATGCTGTTTTCTATTACATGAGAGCCTTAAAGATAGACAACACCTCTGTATGGAATGCTTATGCTTTATCTAACTTACTTTTAGATAAAGGTGATCGCTACACTGCCTTAAAGACTATTGATGAGGTATCACCTTCTGTTAAAAATACATCTGAATATGCTTTTGCTCATGCATTGATCTTAGATAAAACTGGAGACACAAAAAAAGCTTTTAAAGTCTTAAGCCCGTATAAACATACAAGTCAGAGTATCGATGAGAATATCGAACGTTTTGAGCAGACTTTAGCTTTAGAAAAAGCAAATAAACTTTATGCTTCAGGTGATCTTAATGGGGCTATAGAAGCTATTGAAAAATACAAAGTTCCTTATATTGAAACAACCAAAGCACAATACCTGTATGAAGCAGGTGATCTCAATCATGCTGTAGAATCTTTAAAAGATGCTATTGCTAAAGATAATACTCAAACCTATTCAAAATTACGTTTAGCTCAGATTTATCATGAATTAGGTGATGATGAGAACGCATCTGCTGTAGCTTTATCCTTAAAAGAAGAATCATCAAACTTGTCTTTGGATAATCAGAGAGCTTTAGGTGAGTTATTCTCAGATCTTAAAAGATTTGATGATGCCATTGCTGTATATGAAACAGGCTTAAAAAATAACAGCCTAGATCATAACCTTGAAGATTCAGCTTTAGTTTCAGATTTAGTAACCTCATCAAATAACAATAAAACAGCTAATAACTTTAAGGCACAGGATCTTGAAGTGTCTGAAAGTGAAAAGCGTATGACCAAAGCTTGGATGCAAAGAAATATTGCGGTAATTGAAGGTGATATTTATAAGAACGGAACCAAAGCTTTAGAAGACTACAGAAAAGCTCTGGCTATTTATGATGACAAGATTGGTCTTTACAGTGATGACAAGCTTTACACTAAAGCATTAAGAACTCCTGATGATCCACAGGATTGGCTGCGTCAATCAATTGCCTCTCGTGGTGCTGAATACTATCAGGAGCATAATACTGTAATTACTGATGCCATTAGATTTATTAGAGATTCAGGTCATGGCGGTTACTCTGATAACAAAGGCTTTATCAATGTCTTAAATATCTCTTTCCATATGTTAAGTGGCAGAGTAGCCTTCCAAACCGACAGAACTGTAACTGATGCTGGAACCTTAACAGGTGGAGCCTATAACGATATGTTCGGTTCATGCTTTGCTACAGGTTGTAATGATCCTTCAAAACACAAAAGAAGCATCAACACTTATGCCTTATCTTATGACAATGAAGTATTCCATATAGATGTCGGTACAGCTCCAAAGATTTCAGGCAACAAAGTTACATCAAATGCTCTTGTAGGTGGCTTTAGAACCTATTTTGATTATAAAGACTGGTCATTTACTCCATATGTATACCACAGAGCTGTAGATAATTCTCTACTCTCATACTTTGGTGACAGAGATCCTGTAGATGGCAAGTTATGGGGCGCTGTTAAGAAGACAGGTGTTTCTCTTACAGTAAGTAACTATATCAATGAATATTCAGGTATCTGGCTAAAAGGCGGTATAGATGTCCTAAAAGGAACAGATGTAGCCTCAAACACCAAGTTCTCTTTCATGGGAGGATATTACTTCCATTTAATCCACAGACCTAATGAGAGATTAACCCTCTCCCCTAGTGCTATGTATATGCACTACAACAAAGATCTGTCAGGTTATACATTCTCACAGGGTGGTTACTATTCACCTCAGCAGTACTATTCAACCTCACTATCATTGGCTTATATGAGAAGATATGACGATTTTTCATATTCAGTTGAAGCTTCATTGTCATTAAGCCATGCTACAACCGATAGTATTGACCGTTATCCATTAAAATCAAAATATTATTTGGCAGAAGACTATGATGCTGTAACTACTAAAAGTTCATCTACTACTATAGGTGGCGGTATCACTGCAGTTGCTGAAAAGCGCTTTGGTAGCCACTTCGTATTAGGAGCTCAGTTAAAAGCAATCAAATCTGACGATTACTCTCCTTTAAACGGAACTTTATACTTTAGATATTACATGGATGCCTGGGAGGGAGATTTACCAATGCCTCCTTCAGGACCTACCCCTTATGTGGAGTGGTAAACAATGGATTTAGGCATTAATAATCTAATTTCCCAGCTTCAAGAGTTTCAGCAAAACGGTTTCTATCTTTTAACCACTTCAGGTAAGCAGATAGCTGTAAATCTTGCACTAAACTGTTTATACCACAACAGTAACGAAGACTGTTTAAGATTTTTTATAACAGGTGGAATAGAACCTCAAAAGATGCTCTCATATCTTGAGAATAAAGATATTGCATCATCTATTAAAGCTCATGTTTATGAATATAATGAGAACACACTTGAGGTTACCAAGATTGTAAAAGATCTCTTGTTACAGAAAGTAAATGATGAAAAGTCATTAGTTGTACTTTTGTTACATGACAGTCTTTTAACTAAGCTCTCAAAAAGACAGCTACAATATACCTTATTATCTTTAGAAGAGTTTGCTGCTGAGAACTCTCTATCTGTTGTGCTCATTACCCATGGACTGTTTGAAAACGATCTTGTAAAAAGACTTTTAAGTGAAAGTAATCACTACTCAGGCTTGGTTTCTTTTACAGACAGACCAAATGGTATTTTAATGAATACCCTCTTTTGGAGAGAAGCTGACGGTCATTTCATTCAGTCAAACAACCAAATCAAGATTGATGAAAATGGAATTGAAGTAGTAGTACCTGATACTAATCTTATTGCTTCAATAGATGAAAATACCTGTTACATTACTGATAACACTTTCACTCCAGACAGTGCCGTTTACAGCAATGTAAAAAGATTTAACTCTAATCAGGAGCTTTTTGCTGATGCCATTGAAAATGCGACAGCAGCATCTGTATTCTTAACTGTTACCTCACGTGAAACCATTGATGAAACAGCTGAATATGTTTATAAGCTGAGAACTGCCAGAGGAAGCAACCTCAAGATCATCGTAATTGAAAAAGTAAGAGGCATTAGAGCTAATTCAGAACAGTTTTTAATTACCTGCGGCGCTAACTTTATCTTTGAAACTGATGCTAAAGGCACTTACATCAATGCGATGCTGCCTACTCTAAAAACACTAGTATTCCAAAAGAATATCAGTAAGAGCTTTAATGAAATTAAAGATAACTACCACTTGATTGATAATGAAGGTAAAGGCTTTTTGATGCCTCAAGACTTTATTTTAAAAGTGCAGAATTTAATTTCACATAATCTTGAAGGATCTAATTTAAGGGGCACTTTAGCAAAGCTTACTGTAAAAGACGGACTTACCGAAAAAATGTGTGTAAGTCAGTTCAAACCTAAGCGTGGTGGTGACTACTGTACCGTTATGCAAGGATTCATTATTCTTTACTTACCAAGTTGCCGTGAAGGTGAGCTTGCCATTACTCTAGAACATACTTTTAATACCACCCCAACTACGTTATTTAAGACTTGCTCTGCTGTATATACATATCAGGAAATCGTTTCAGAAATCAAAGATCTTGGATCAACTGAGTTTGATTCCTTTGAAGATGTAAACATCATGCACGAAATCATCATTAAACAAAGACAAGAAGAGTTGATGAAAAAGAAAGCAAAGAGTATCTATGACCTAGCAGATACTTCTCTTGTAACAGCAGTTCCTGTATCCATGAATGAATTGTGGAAGGAAGAACAAGATGATTGATACTCTACCATTAACAGATATCATAGAACTGGTTGCATTATGTGGAGTTATATTTATTCCATTAGGTTTCTTTTTGAGAAAAACTTTTGATAAATATCGCCTGATTTTCAGAATATCAACAAAATTTCGCTCAAAATTAAAAGACAAAGGCACTTTTAAAGACTTCATTAAGAAATAAAAGTATGAAAACTGAGCTTAATGCGATACAGCCAAAAGTAGTATTTAGGGGATCTTTATTTTTCGCCTCTTTATACATTTTTAAAGTAGGTCTGTACTTAACTGGTTTTATTGATTTTTCCTTACAGCTAAACCTCTTAGGTTTTACAGCCGTTTGTCTTCATTTTAAGCATAAATACCTCAACAAGCTCTACAGAACAATAGCGGTTATCTTAACCTTTGCTCTGTTTTATCATGACAGCTATCTGCCTTCTGTTGAACAGATGATTGCTCAAAGAAACAACCTTACTGATTTCTCTTTAGGATATATAGTCGAGTTTATTGAAGGCATTATAAACTTAAAAATGATCTTTGCTTTTATACTTGCGATCATCATTTTGTATTTTTCCTCAAGATTTGTAAGAGTAATTACGGTTACTTATGTGCTTATTATGGCAACAGTAGTAACTCCTGACGATTTCTTTAAAAACATTATTGATAATGATGACAGTATTAATGTTAACGAAAACTTTATCGCAACTAAAATCAATAAAGGTCTGGTCGAGCAAAGAGGTAATTTCACCAAAACCAATCTGCAACGTTATTTAGAGACTTTCTACGAAAAAGAAAGTGAAAGAAAGATTGATTTTCCGACCCATTTAAGAAAAAACTTCAAACCATTTAATATTGTAGTTTTACAAGTAAATGGCATGTCTAACAAAGATCTCTATGTACATAATGCTAAAGAGCATGCTGTATTAAAAAGATTTGATATCTATTTAAGTGATTTTAATTCTGCTACTACAGACAAAAATGAGGCTACTTTACGTTTATTTGACGCTGTATGCGGTCAGAAATCTCGTGATGAGCTCTTAAAAGACAATAAAAACTGCTCACTGTTTAGAGCATTAGAAAGGTTAGGTTATTCTGGACAGTATTTATTTGACAGAAAAGAAGACAACCTGAAAGTTGCTAAATTCTTACAAGAAAAAACTGTTTTTCCTCTAGCTAAGATTGAGACTAAAGAAAAGCCAAATCAGTTACTCTCAACCTTAAATCGTATTGATGTTATGTATGAGTACATTGAAGCTCAAAGATTAGAGCATAACAATCAGATGTTCTCATTTTTAAGAACAACACTTGCAGACAATGTACGTGGTGAAACTGAATACGATTTGATATTAAAGAACTTTTTATTAAATCTTGATAAATTTGTAGATTACTTATCAGGACTTCCTAACGATACCCTGTTTGTACTTATACCTGCAGATGGATCTGCACTGCAGGGTGATAGAACTCAGTTAAAAGGTGTAAAGAAGATCCCATCACATACTCTTACAAATGTGACCGCAATGGTTAAGTTTATAAGTCACAAACAGAGAGCTTCAGCTATCAATGTAACCTCTCCTACAAGCTACATGGGTATTGCTCATTTAATCAAGAGAGCTATTGATGGCAACATCTTCTATGAAGACAATGTGATGTCAAATTTAGCTTTAACTGAAGATCTGTCTCAGACCTCCCCTGTATCAGAAAACGAGCAAGCGGTATTTTTAAAGTTTAAAGATCGTTTCTTCTACAAGAGTGCATCTGAGGACTGGACTCAATATACAGAGTAGTTTATTACATATTCAAAAAACAAAACTTCTTTTAAAGAAGTAAACAAGACAACAATCAGCAAACATAAGTTAAATAAAACGAAGAGATTAGGCAGTATGTTTAAGGCTTTAAAGAAAATTCCTCAAAATAAGCTTTCATTTTCCTTAAGAATTGGAAGTTTAGCGGGAACTTATTTTCTATTTAAATTCGGACTCTACTTTATGGCCATGTCTGGATTTGATTTTGCCTTCAATTTTGTGCTCTTTTTACTATGTCTGTTTTCATTTAGACAAAAGACTTTAAATAAACTTTACAAGAGCTTTTTAATTATCTTTGGACTGCTATTGCTTTATCATGACAGCTACCTGCCTATGTTCACACCGCAGGTTATTTATGAGGAAAAAGGCTTTACTGGAGTATTTGAGCTAGTATCTACATTTATCACAGAATACTTTGATTTTGCCTATTTTGGGCTATTTATAATACTGTTTATTGCAATATTCTTCCTAAATGACTTTTTAAAGATAACTTCTTTTGTAATGGTTGGATTTATTACAGTATCTGCGCTTAATATTTCAGCTTTGAGTGTATCTAAAGAAGCTAATTCTCAAGCTGTGCAGAATGTAGTAGCAGACAGCGCTGATATTCCTCCTCAGATAGGAACAGCCGACAGTCAGAGCATCGAGAATTACTTGCAGACATTTTTAGAGCTTGAAAGACAGCGTATTGTCACCTTGCCTTCTGCCCTTCCAGAGCAATTTACACCGTTTGACATTGTGATTGTAAATATCTGTTCTATGGCAACAGATGATATTGAGGCATCTAACCTTTTAAAGCATCCTTTATTTAGAACTTTTGATTTTAGTTTTGAAACCTTTAATTCTGTATCCTCATATTCAACACCATCTTCATTAAGACTGTTACGATCTAACTGTGGTCAAATGACTGAATCTCAGATGTACAAAGAAAGAAGATCTGAATGTGAACTTATTACCTCATTAGAGCAGTTAGGCTATCAAAGTGAGGTCTATTTTGACCATAATGGTAAGTACGGCGACTATTTAAAGACCTTACATGATTTAGGTGGACTAAAAGAGAATATCCATGATCTTTCAAAGCTTGCTGTAAAATACAATGCCTTTGACGGTAGTGCCATTAGAAGTGATGCAGATTTATTTACAGCCTATATAAATAACGTTGCCAATAACGGTAGCGTCAATAACATTACATTTATGAATCTCTTATCCCTCCATGACGGTAACAGACTTGCTGGCGAAAAGAAATCTCAAAGCTATGCACCTCGTTTAAAACTTTTACTGGATGATCTTGAGGATTTTATTGAAAACATCAAAAAGTCTAAGAGAAATACTCTCTTTATCATGGTGCCAGAACATGGAGCTGCTATTCGTGGTGATAAAATGCAGATAGCTAAACTAAGAGAAATTCCTACAGATAAGATCACCAGAATTCCTGTTGGAATCAGTTTCTTAGGGGCTAATAGGACCTCATCAGACAATAGCAGTTCTGATAATCACAAGACTCAGAGGATCAAAGGTTTCTATAGCTATTTAGCAATATCTGAGATAGTAAAACGATCAATTGAAGATAATGTATTTGCACCTAATAAAAACGATGACACCAGTAAGACTGATAAAATAGCTGATGTATTTTACGATCTTCCACAGACAGCCTTTATCTCAGAATCAACTAATGCTTACTATATGAACTTCCAGCATCAGGATTTTTATAAGCTAAAAGGAGAACACTGGGAAAAATACATAAAGTAAGCTATTGGCTTTTATATCACCTTTGTAAACAGTTAAACGTATTGATGATTGTTTTATAAAAAAAACTTTACCAAAAAGTGTTGACAGCATTACACTTTGTCTTTATAATCATCTGCGTTTTCACGGTGTTCCTCCTTAGTTCAGTCGGTAGAACGGCGGACTGTTAATCCGTATGTCGCAGGTTCAAGTCCCGCAGGAGGAGCCATGAAAAACAACAATCTATTTTTGGAGTTCCTCCTTAGTTCAGTCGGTAGAACGGCGGACTGTTAATCCGTATGTCGCAGGTTCAAGTCCCGCAGGAGGAGCCAAAAATAATACAGGCAACCATTTGGTTGCTTTTTTTATCCCCTCTATCTCGCATTTTTTAAATCTTCTTATTGAATTTTCTAATGAAATTTATATGATCTTAAATATATTAGATAAGGAGATAACCATGTCAAAAGCTTTAATTGTATATACTCAGGGAACAGAAGACATTGAGTCTACTGCTGTATTAGATATCTTAAAAAGAGGCGGTGTAAATGTAGTAACCGCATCTGTAAGTGCAGATGGTTCTCGCTTGGTAAACCTAGCTCATGGATCCACCCTCTTATGTCAGCAGAACATTGAAGATGTTAACGAGGACTTTGATCTTATCGTCGTTCCTGGTGGACCTGGTACTAAGAGTTATTCAGGCTGTCAAAAGCTAATTGATATGTTAAAGTCTCAAAAAGAAAAGAAAGGACTAATTGGAGCTATCTGTGCTGCTCCTGGATTCATTCTCTATTCATGCGGTATTTTAAAGAATACTGAAAAGGCATCAACCTACCCTGGTTGTGAGTGTGGAGCTAAATTCAGTGAAAAGCCTGTAAGTGTAAATCCTGAAGAAAACATCATTACAGGTCGTGGTCCTAACTATGCAATTCCATTTGCTTTGGAGTTGTTAAAAGCTCTTGAGGGTGAAGCTAAGGCTAAAGAAGTGGCCGACGGAATTTTATTTAACGAATAAGCTTAATTGTCGTAAATCACGAAATTGTGAGCTTTAATAAAAAAGGGAGGCTTTAGCCTCCCTCTTAAAATCTATCAGTACTTACTACTTAAACCATTTGTTGTAGATCTTATCGTAAGTACCATCTTCTTTGATCTTTTTAAGACCTGCGTTAATCTTTTCCATTAAAGCTGTGTTTTTCTTATTGGTTACAATACCCAAGTCTGCAGCACGAACCACACTCTCTGGTACATGTACAAGCTCTTTATCGCCTGTCTGTACTAAATAGAACTGATTTACAGGTGTACCAGTGATAACAGCTTCACAGCCGTGCTTTTTAAGCTCCATATAAGCTTCGGTTACGGTATTAAAGTTTTTCACTTTAGCATCTTTAATGCCTTCAGCTACGATTGCACCAACAGAGCCTAACTGTACACAAACGCCTTTACCCTCTAAAGCTTTCATGTCCTTGTACTTGCCAACAGAATCTTTTCTTACCATTAGATCCTGACCTGCTACATAGTAAGGATCTGAGAATAAAACCATCTTTTCACGCTCTGGGTTCTTAGTCATACCAGAAATAGCTGCATCAATAGAGTTTGATAAGATTGAAGGAATTAAACCGTCAAACTGCATTGATTCAACTACAACATTAAGATCTGCAGCTTTTCCGATAGCATTGATAACATCAATATCAAAACCTACAATTTCTGAAGTTTTATCATCAACAAAACCAAATGGAGCAAAGGTAGGCTCTGTTCCTACATGGATGGTTTCCTGTGCATAAGAGCTAAATGAATACATAGAAACAATAACGCCTAAAAGTGCGCCACATAAATTTGATTTTACTGACATGAGTTTTCTCCATAAAAGTTGATGTCATTATTATGGAGCTTTAATGGTTAATTGTCCTAATTTTATGAAAATTGAACTATTTTGCATATAAAGAGTGCATTAGAAAATTTTAATGCTCTGTTTTGTAACTTAATTACAAGATCTCCCACAAAGTTGAAAGGTAAGATTAATAAAGCGTAAGAGAAAAAAAAATCAAGAGAGCCTTGATTAAGACTCTCTTTTCTAAGGTTAGCGGAAATGTCTATGATGGTGACCATGTGGACCACGTGGAGGTGGAGCAAAACCTCTTGGACCATTCCAAGGACCAGGGCCGAACTTACGAGGAGGAGGTGGTGGTGGAGCAAAACCTCTTGGACCATCCCAAGGACCTGGACCGAACTCACGAGGAGGAGGTGGTGGTGGAGGTGCGTAGTGAGGACCAGGAGCAGGGGGCAATACCACTACTGAAGGAGGAGGCGGAGGCGCATAATGATGTCCACGACCAGAACTTATTGAAAATGAAGTATCGTCATCATCAAAGTAGAAGCCCATACCAGCTTGCGCCTGAGAAATCAGGCCTAAAGTGATGAGGACTAATAAGACAATCTTTAACTTCATAAATAAACCTTTTGTCAGTGTCAAAGTTGTTTCAAAAGTAGTTTTTAAACTTATATTTCTTGTCTAGAACTAAAGCAATTAGCCTAGATTTCATTTAATTCTGTCTTTTAATAATGCTCTACAAAACGAGGTCTTAAATCATGACCGAATCGGCGTGGAGGAGGAGCCAAACGATGCTCTGGGCCATCATGTTTTGGCTCAAAATGTGGAGCTGGAGCCACAAGAGCTGAATGGGCACCTGATTTACCTATAGAGATACTAGAATCTCCATCATCATAAAAGAAACCATAGCTTCCATGTGCTGAAGCTACTGATACGCAGCCTAATAAACAAATTGCAGCTAAAAAGTTTCTAACTTTCATATGAACTCCTTTATGGTTATTCATTCTTTATGTCTTTAAGAATAATTAGTTATTCTTAGAAATAACTTAGCGTTAAGTATTCTTACAGATAGAGTCATCTCATAAATGGATCTCATGTTTTACAAATACGATAAATAAGCGCTCTTTAAAACGTAAAAATTCAGATTTGAAAATTGTGTAAGGTAAAATTTAACTTAGGATTCGAGTACAAAGTAAGGATAGAGTTGAGCCTGCTTTATTGTGTCTTGCAGGCTCAAAATAGATTAGATATTTTAAGGCTTGATAAGATTACTTACCACAAATGCCACCATGGTTTTGAGGCTTTAACCGCACTTAGATCATCTAAGCGGGTGCAGATCTTGCCACAGATAGACTCATTGTCATCAGGCTCTCCCCAATTAGTCTTCATCAGAACTTTAGAAGCGCCTGTTACATGTCCTACCACATAAATGTGGAAACGACCTTCTTTTACAGCTTTTACAACTGATGGACGGAGAACAAGCTGATGAATACATGAGTAAGGGATGATTACGCCCTGTGTTCCTGTAAGTCCATGTAAGCGGCAGATCTTAAAGAAACCTTCTATCTTTTCGTTAACACCACCTACAGGCTGTACGTCACCAAACTGATCGACTGCACCTGTTACAGCCAGATCCTGTCTTATAGGCAAGTCTGCCAAACTTGAAATTACTGCACACAAACCTGTTAATGAGGCAGAATCACCATCGATTTCACTATAGGATTGCTCAAATACTAAGCTTGCAGATACTGGCAGTGGCTGTTCAGAACCAAATTCTGTTGCTAAAAAGCCATTGATGATCATCATTGCTTTAGCGTGAATTTGACCAGCTAGTTCTGCTTTTCTTTCAATATCGATGACGTCTCCATCACCTCCAGCTCTTAATGTAGCTGTAATTCTTACAGGCTCACCGTACTCATAAGAGGTACCGGCAGTTTCAATGACACTCAGGCCATTGATTTGTCCTGTAACCTCACCTTTGGTCTCTAATATAATCTGATTGTCTCGATGATTTCTAAGTTCAGATTCAGCTAGAGAATTTACTCTAAAGTCAGCAGCGCCAATAGCCTTTAGAACATCATGTTCTGTAACTATAAAGTCTTCACTGCCATGAGCTTTTAAAGATGCATATCGATTAGCTTCAATGACTAATGAGAGTAGCTTTGCCTCAGGAATACCTAAATAGCGTCTGTCACCACTTTGTCTGCATGACCAGATACATAAAAGACTTATTGCTTTATCATCAAAAGCGTTGACGTGGTACTTTTCACTGTAAGAGGCTACTAACGAACCCATTAAGGTCATAGCTCCTAATATTGGATACTCAAGGACAATATCAGCTCGCACAGCATTATCTAATGTCTGCCACATCATATTTAAAGTAGCACAGTCAGTTGCATCACCGCATAGAACCAGCTTTAGTCCTTCATTCATCGCAATGCAAGCATCAGCCATACCGAGCCACTTTGGATGATCAATAAAGTGAGAACAAGGCATAACCACAAAGCCTGGTTCTGTTAAAACACCACTTTCCTTTTCTGAACCGAAAAGCTCAAATTTTGTAGGAGCAATAGCTATAGTAGGTGTAATTGAAGCTACATCTTTGAAAAGGTCACAAGCAATATCAATAGTATCGACACTGGTGCTTCCACATAAGAGCATTACTTTTGATAGAGGGTTATTTAAAAGAGACTTTAAAGCATTACGCGCTCTTAACTGTAATTTAGAAAATGAACGAGGCGTAAGATCTTTTGTAGTCTTAAAAGAGTATTCCCCAAGATTAGTTAAAAGATCATTATATTCAAGCTCTAAAACCGCATCTACAGCATTCTGAGCTTCTGTTGTATTGTCAGTAAAAACGTATTTCAATATGGTTCACCTAAAGTTCTTTAAACTTTATTTATGATTCTGTATTACTTGAGTCTATATTACTTATGTCTAAATTTCTTGCATATGAAATTCTAGTCAACTTCAAAGCTGTAAATCAAATCTATAGACTGATCAAGTGATGAAATAAATTCAGCATAAAGTCTGCGCATTATCTCATAACGTAACTTAAATTCATTTACAGAATTAAATACACCATAACCATAGGATAATCTAATTCTGTTACTTAAATAGGTTTGTACTTCAACCTGGGTATCGTCACCTGTTCCTGATGAGCCTAACTGCACTCCATCCATACCAAAGATACCTACAACTGAATTTAATATACCTGTAGTGGTGCCTAAACCTAATGTCATTAAAAGTTGAGCACTGCTGTTATCAGAATTACCTGTAACTGTAGACTTTTCAAGTCCATGCCCGTATAAGAGGTATGACAGGATCTCGTTCTGACTCATAGCTGGCATTGAGAATAGGGTGATATTCAAATCGTCACTTCTGCCCTTTACTCTTACACCTGCCACAACATCATCTTCAATTGAGGAAGGATCAACTACAACCTCTGAATTGATTAAAGGTGTAAAGAGATTACCTTTAAATTTAGCCTCAGCATTATTTACGATGAACTTATGACCGTAGAGTTCTGCTCTACCATGCTCTAAATAAACTAAACCACTGCCTCTTACAGTATTACTGTCTGTTGCCTTATGGATTTTTACACTACCTAAGACATCAGCTTTTAATCCCATAGCATCAACTTTAACGTCATTTCCAAGATTTACATCCACATCAATAGACATGTCGTTGTTAATGCCATTTTCATTGAGTTTGGTGATCACGCTTTTTAAATTGCTCTCATCATCTACAAAGATCTCATCTTTAGAAGGAGCTATAGCGCTGTTCTCAATTGACTTGAACTTAATTAGGCCTTTTGGAATTTCTACATTGCCGGTGACTTTTAAAATTTTATCTAAGGTAACCTTAGTATGGACATTAGCCTGAGCTTCACCATAGCTTAATAAGAAGATTGGCAGATTGTCAGCATCAACATTAAGCTGACCTAAAGCTTCATTCTCCCAATTTAAATTACCATTTAAACTTGCCTTTGAACCGTTCAAAGACAGGTCACCGTCTAAGATACCGGTCGAACCATTAGCATTAACGGTAATATCAAAGTCATCAACGGTACCTACGTTGTAGCTAGGATTTGCACTGCCTTTAACAGAAACTTTTCCAAAGAATAAAGGTTTAGCTAAAGTACCATCTAAAGAGCCTTCAATATTGGCTTTGCCTTTTAGGGAATTTAATGAATTAGTAGATGCTGTAAACAGATCTAAGGACAGCTCTTTTAACTTTACCTTGCCTGATAAGTTTTTCTTATTGTAAGGATCGGCTACATCAGCATGGACTGAGAGTAGTCCATTGTCCTTTTTAAGATTAGCTGTAAGATCGGTTGTAAGTAGACTTGAGTTAGCATTCAAATCAAAGTTTACAGTATCATATGGGAAAATAGATGACTTATAAACTACCACACCGTCTTGAGCTTTAACCTTAGCATTTATTAAAGGCACCTTACCGTTAACACTGATCTCTGAATGTAATGATAAAAGACCTGAAACAAAACTGTCTTTTGGTAAGTACTTTTTAAGCAACTTTAACTGTAACTTATTTAAATCAACAATGGCTGATACTGAATTAGGAGCAATCTTAATCTCAGAGATATCTAAATTAGCATTACCATCTGTAAGTTTAATCGTACTTACAGAGCCTTTGTGAGTTGCGTTGTTATATGTAAGCTCCACAGGATCAGCAATTGAAATAGGATCAATAACATTGCTTACCACAATAAGGTTAGAGACAGTACCAAAATAAACCTTACTCTTTTTGTTATAGCCACCGTTTGCTGATAGATAGCTTCCTGAATCAGAACCGCAGGATAAAGTAAGGCTGTGCTTTTCAAGCGTACCTTCAACATCTAAAGAGCACTTCTTGTAAGCTTTAATGTCTTTAGCAAGACGTATGGTATTAGAGATGACTGATAAATTAACGGTACCTGCTGCCACTTTTACATTACTGTCAAAGACAAGTTTTTTTACTAACAGCTCACCATAATTTATCTTTTCACTCTTTCCTGAAACAATGACATTAGGCTCGTCTAATGCACCTTCAATTAGCAGTTTTCCTGTAACTGCGCCTTTTGCTTTTGGATCAAGTTTTGAAAGATCAGAAATTGATACCCAGCCTTCAAGATAAGAGTCTTCTGAGACATCACCTTTTAATACTACATAATTATCATTCTGAGATAACTTAAAGACATCTACAGAGAAACCATCTTTAACTGACCCTAAAAAATTCTCAACATTCAGATTGGCTTTATGAGAGTTGAAGTAAAAATCTGATTTTAATGACGCTACATCAAAGATAACCTCATCTCTGTCAAGATCATAGCCAATTGAAAGATCAGAGTTTAGAGAGAACTCACCTTTTAACTTTTCATGTAAACCTGAGGCATCATCAGCTTTAATCTTAATGTTACCCTGATAGCTAGGACCATCTGTAAAGGTAAGATCACCTTCAATCTTTGATGAAAAATTTCTCTTACCTAAAAGTCCTTCTAAAGAGAAGTTATTAAAATGAGCTTTATCTAAAGTTACTGTAGCATCAATATCTGTTTTTAAGTCTGTAAAACCATGTCCTGAGATTTCAGAATCAAAAGTCAGATGCATCTCTTTAAAAACAGCTCCTGTAAGCAGGAGTTTCATGTTTTGAGCTTTAATTCTGTCTTTTAAGAGATCCTCTTTTTCAAGATTTGGAGATAAAGACTTTTCAACTGCACTGAATACATCAGAGAGTTCAGATAAGGACAGCTCTTTGGTTTTACTCTTTAAAGACTGCGTATTCTGCAGAGGATAAAAAAGTTTGTCTGATTCAATTGATAAATAGCAAGGCAACTCATTTGAAAGTGGATTTAATCTGCCTTTTACCTTGGCCTCATATGGACTGTCAATTGACATATCCACATTCATGTTCACTAAGTCACCTGTAAGAGAGAAGCTACCTTTTAAACCATATAAAGAGCCATCATAATTCTTAAGGTTATATTCAGACTTTGCGCCCTCACCTGTTAATTTGAAGTTTAGATTGTAATAGTCAATAAAATCCATTGAGCCTTTTAAGGAGGCTTTACCTAATTGATGCTCCACATCAATAGTTTTAACTTTTAATAATGACTGAGACCAGAACACATCTACAAAGGCATTGAAATTACCTGTGTCATAGCCATTCATATAGTAGTGGGCATTTTTTAACTTCAGGTTATGTAGTGCAGCATCTAAGGGTAAAAAGATGTCATAGATTTTTTCGATGGCGCCATTGCCATTATCAAAGCTTAAGATCTCAGGTAAGTTATTAGGAGTGTCATCCTCTGACTCGTACTTTAAGTGAACAGTTGGATTGTCTATTTCACCTTTATCTACTGCAGCATAGTCTTTATAGGTCTGCAGTGACAAATCAGCTTTTTTAACTAAAACGTCTACTACTGATGACAAATAAGCAAAATCTTTAAGTTTTAACTTGTTAATAAAGATTTTTACAGGAATGTTGAGTCTAAAATTCTCACCATCATCTGTTTCGTCATCAGTTGAAGTGTCATCTGAGTCTAATAACTCAACTTCAAGTGTATCAGCATCGATTAAATTGATATCAAGTCTAGAGATTGCAAGATACCCTAAACCGTCATATTCAATATTGAGTTTTTTAGCTCTGACATCAACTACATCATAGACTAAGACTTCAAATGGTTTGGTAGTTTTAAATCCTGTTAATACCGAGCCTTTTTCAATATCAGCTGTAATTTTTACATAATCACTTAAAGCTGAATTTACTCTTGCAATCACAAAGCGCAGACCGCTTGTAGTAGCAAAAAGGTAAAAGAGTGCTGAAAAGATCAGAATTGAAATTACTGATCCTACAAGAGCTGCTATTTTAATAGTCTTTTTTGCACTCATGATTTAACTCTTTATTTTCTATCTTTTCCTGTTAGAACTCAGGGCCGAATGACAGATGAAGCTTAAACTGTCGATTGTCATTTTTGTTATCAATGCCATAGGCAAGATCGACTTTGAAGGTTCCGTACTTTGACATATATCTAAAGCCGATACCTGGTCCGTAGAGTACCGATTTATCTTTTGAATAGGAATTAGTACAAATTGCTGAATCTAAAAATACTGCACCGCGAGAATTCTCAATACCAACAGGGAACATATATTCTAGTGTTCCTGCTGTTAGGTAGCGAGAACCTGTAAGATAACCTAAACGTCTTGATGACTGGGTCTTATAGCCAAAGCCTCTTAAGGTCTGCTCACCACCTACAAAGAATCTCATTGACGGAGGCACTTTATTTGCATCTGAGCCAAAAATTCCACCCTGCATTAACTTATACAAGACTCTGGTTCTCTCTGTAGGCGAGAACACACCTTTAATCACAAGTTCTGATCTAAAGAAATTAGCATCTGTTACCGCTTTGGTACCAAAACGGTTATCAAAACTGATACTGTAACCTGTCTTAGGATCTAAACCTCCGGTGGTGGTTCGTCTTGAAAGAATAACACCTGGAGTTAAATTCAATGCCTTATCTTTTTCAAGACCTTGAATAAAGTCTTCATACTCTAGAGCTAAATAATAATCACGTCTCCAGACACCTGTCATATTAGCTACATAATGGAATGAAGCATGAGATAAGTCTGATAAGGTATCATTAAAGTCAGTATGAGTTTGAGCTAACTTGATATAGAAGTAATCTAAATTGGGATTCTTATGAGGGATCTTATAAATTGCCTGAGCATCCTGCTTTATACTTGATACTCTAAAGTATGAGCTAAAAGAATGCCCTTTTGAGTTAATTAAAGGCTTGTCCCAAGCTAAAATACCACGAACACTCTCATCTGTTGAGTAACCTAAACCTACTCTGAATAAATTTTTAGATTGTCGTTCAAGCGCTACTGATACAGGAATTTTGCCATCTTTTTTCTCTTCAACTAACGGTCTTACATCAACTGATTTGTAGAAATTAGTTTGAGATAAAGCTGAAGTATAATCTGAGAGTTTTTTCGATGAGAAATACTCACCTTCTACAAAGTTCTGTAAAGATAATGATGGTTGCATCAGCTCTTTTGTTTTAGCATCCGCAATCACAGCGCCGAACTGATAACGTTTACCTGTATCAAAAACTAATTGGATATCAGCTACGTTCTGCTCTTTGTAGACCAAAATACGTGAAGAGATAATCTTTGCATCAAAAAAGCCTATTTCTAGAGCTCTGCTTTTTAGATCTTCTTTTAACTTTTCGTAATTACCATGTCTTAAGAGGGTGTACGACTTTAGTCCGCTCTCATCAATGATCTTGGCAAAGGAGCTGTAATAAGCGCCTTCACCTATAACTTCAATATGACAATTACGAATAAATAAAGGCTTACCTAAATCAACATTAGCTTTTAAACTTCTGTCAAAAAGACTTTCCTTTTTAGGAAAATCTAAAGTAACCGTAGGATGGTAGTAGCCAAAGGAATGCATAGCTGTAGTGATCTTATCGGTGATCTCTCGGCTGTACAGTCTTGCTCTTGATTTAGAAATGGTTGGCAGAGTTGCTAAATAAGCGTTGATATTCTGTTCAACCTCTTCACTTTGCACTCCTTTAACCTCAATACTTACAGGATCATCTACCCCTGATTTAATTTTTAAAGGTTTACCATCTGATGAGCAGGCTGACAGAGCAATGCTCATTAAAACAGAGGAAAGTGCTATTGAGAGAAGAGATTTTTTAATTGAATCAAGTACAAATGATTTTGAAATTGCGTTTGTAAATGTGCTTGTAACAGGTGCAAAAGACACTGCTGACAGTAAATGTCTGCAAGAACAGTGCTTATGATTTGACTTGTTAAAACTCATTTATCTAATCTTTGTAACGTTACTAGTAATTTTGGCTATGAAGACTTAAAGCTCGGCTTATATAGCTTGTCATTATACTAAAGAATGAGCTTGATTTTTTACTAACAACTCGCAATAAAATAATCAAATTCAAGGATTTTTTTCAGCTTTGTTTTTAGCTGTCTTTTACCTTATACGCTAGCAAAAAATTCTGAGTTTATGCCTAGAGCCTATCAAAATGGCCCATGATTTTTTAATTTATTGTTTTATAAGTAAAAAACAAACGAGACTAAGATCGCATTTTTATCTTGAAAAAAAACAGGATTCGTCTAAAATATCCCAGACTAAGATCAGTGTATTTAACAAGCAAATATTCGATCTGCGTCACTTGGTGTACTCAATAACATTTTTGGGGGTCTTTGTGGTCGCATCCGCAATTTTGGCTCTTGCTGACGGTACAGTATTCAAAGGTAAAGCTTTTGGTGCTGAGAATACAACAACTGTTGGTGAAGTCGTTTTCAACACATCTATGACCGGCTATCAGGAAATTTTAACCGATCCTTCATACGCTAGCCAAATCGTTACATTAACTTATCCACATATTGGTAATTACGGTACTAATGACGAAGACGTTGAGTCTCGTGATATATTTGCAATGGGTTTAATCATTCGTGATTTATCATTAGTTGCATCAAACTTCCGTAGCACACAGAATTTAAGCGATTTCTTAGCAAAATACAAAAAGCCTGGTATCTACGGCATTGACACTCGTATGCTGACAAGAATTCTTCGTGAGAAGGGTGCTCAGAACGGCTGTCTATCAACAGATCCTAATATGACTGAAGAAAAGGCTGTTGAATTAGCTCGAAAGTTCCCAGGTCTTAAAGGCATGGATCTAGCTAAGGTAGTTACAACTCCTGAAATCTACACCTGGACTGAAGGTACATGGGAGTTAGGTCAGGGTTATGTAAACAAGAGCCGTACAGAATTCAACGTTGTAGCTTATGATTTCGGTATCAAGCGCAACATTCTCCGCATTTTAGCCTCTCTAGGTTGCAAGGTAACAGTCGTTCCTGCAATGACCCCTGCAAGTGAAGTTATCAAGATGAACCCTGATGGCGTATTCCTGTCAAATGGTCCTGGTGATCCAGAGCCTTGTACTTATGCACAGGAAGCAATTAAAGAATTTATTGAGCACAAGATCCCTCTGTTCGGTATTTGTTTAGGTCACCAGTTACTGTCATTAGCTTCTGGTGCTAAGACAATCAAGATGAAGTGTGGTCACCACGGTGCTAACCACCCTGTTCGTGATTTAGCAACAGGTGTTGTTTACATCACTTCACAGAACCACGGCTTCTGCGTTGATGAGGCTACACTGCCTACAAATCTGAAGGCAACTCATAAATCTCTGTTTGACGGCACCTTACAGGGTGTTGAGCGTACTGATGTTCCTGCATTCAGCTTCCAGGGTCACCCTGAAGCAAGTCCTGGTCCACATGATCCAATGTATCTATTCCAGCACTTTGTAGAACTAATGCGCAATTACCGTAAGAAAGACTAGGGGATAACAGATGCCAAAGCGTACTGATATAAAGAAGATTTTGATCCTAGGTGCAGGTCCTATCGTTATTGGACAGGCTTGTGAGTTTGACTATTCTGGTACTCAGGCTTGTAGAGCACTTCGTGAAGAAGGCTACGAGGTAATTCTAGTTAACTCAAACCCTGCAACCATCATGACTGATCCTGATGTTGCAGACGTAACCTACATCGAACCAATTCACTGGAAAGTTGTTGAGAACATCATCGCTAAAGAGCGCCCTGATGTAATCCTACCTACCATGGGTGGTCAGACAGCATTAAACTGTGCTCTAGACCTTGAAAAGCACGGCGTTCTAGCTAAATACAATGTTGAGATGATCGGTGCAAAAGCTGATGCTATCGACAAGGCAGAGAACCGTGAGCGTTTTGACAAGGCCATGAAGAAGATTGGTCTTGAGTGCCCACGTGCTGGTATTGCTCACAGCATGGAAGAAGCTTGGGATGTTCAAAAACAGGTTGGCTTCCCTTGCATCATCCGTCCATCATTCACCATGGGTGGTACTGGTGGCGGTATTGCTTACAACCCTGAAGAATTCGAAGAGATTTGTAACAAGGGTTTAGAACTCTCCCCTACTCATGAACTTTTAATCGATGAGTCACTTATCGGTTGGAAAGAGTACGAAATGGAGGTTGTTCGTGACCGCAAAGACAATTGTATTATTGTCTGCTCAATTGAAAACCTTGACCCAATGGGTATTCACACTGGTGACTCAATCACAGTTGCACCTGCTCAGACTTTAACTGATAAGGAATACCAGATCATGCGTGATGCTGCTATGGCAGTTTTACGTGAAATTGGTGTTGAAACCGGTGGTTCTAACGTTCAGTTCGGTATTAACCCACAGAACGGCCGTATGGTTATCATTGAGATGAACCCTCGTGTTTCACGTTCATCAGCTTTAGCTTCAAAAGCTACTGGTTTCCCTATCGCTAAGATCGCAGCAAAGCTTGCTGTAGGTTATACCTTAGATGAGTTAGGCAATGATATTACTGGTGATAAGACCCCTGCATCATTCGAGCCAAGCTTAGACTATGTTGTAACTAAGATCCCTCGTTTCAACTTCGAGAAATTCCCTAACTCTGATGACAGACTAACCACTCAGATGAAATCTGTAGGTGAGGTTATGGCTATCGGTCGTACCTTTGAAGAGTCTTTACAGAAAGCTCTTCGTGGTCTTGAGACTGGTAAGTTAGGCTTTGATCCTCGTTTAGACATGAAGAAACCTGATGCACGTCAGAAGTTACTTCATGAATTAGAGAGCGCCGGTGCTCACAGAATCTGGTACTTGGGCGATGCTTTCCGTATCGGCATGACCGTTGAAGAAGTATTTGACTACACCAAGATCGATCCTTGGTTCTTAAGCCAGATTAAAGAGATCATCGACATTGAGCAGTCTTTAAGTGGCAGAACACTAAAGTCAATCGATGCTGACGAAATGCACGACTTAAAGGCTCGTGGTTTCTCTGATGCAAGATTAGCTACTCTGTTAAAGACCACAGAAGATAAAGTTCGCGCTCGTCGCTGGTTGTTTGAAGTTTATCCAACCTACAAGAGAGTTGATACCTGCGCTGCTGAGTTTGCTACTTCAACTGCTTATATGTACTCAACCTATGAGCAGGAATGTGAAGCAAGACCTACTGACAGAAAGAAAGTTATCGTTCTAGGTGGTGGTCCTAACAGAATTGGTCAGGGTATCGAGTTCGACTACTGTTGCGTTCATGCTTCAATGGCATTACGTGAAGATGGCTATGAGTCAATCATGGTTAACTGCAACCCTGAGACCGTATCTACTGACTATGACATCTCAGACAGACTGTACTTTGAGCCTGTAACTCTAGAAGATGTTCTTGAGATTGCAAGAATCGAGAAACCTGTTGGTGTTATCGTTCAGTTCGGTGGTCAGACCCCATTAAAATTAGCTAAGAAGTTAGAGCAGGAAGGTGTACCTATCATCGGTACCTCACCTGATGACATCGATAGAGCTGAGGATCGTAAGTTATTCCAGGAAGTTGTAAACAAGTTGAACTTATTACAGCCTCGTAACGGTACTGCAACCTCTCTATCACAGGCTATTTCTGTAGCTAATGACATCGGTTACCCTCTAGTTGTTCGTCCATCATACGTTTTGGGTGGTCGTGCAATGGAAGTTGTATACGGTGAAGAGGACTTAAAGAGATACTTCGCTGAAGCTGTTAAAGTTTCAAACAAGTCACCTGTTCTATTAGATAAGTTCCTAGATCATGCAACTGAGATCGACGTTGATGCTGTAGCAGACGGCAAAGATGTTGTTATCGGCGGTATCATGGAGCACATCGAAGAGTGTGGTGTTCACTCAGGTGACGCAAGCTGCGTATTACCTCCATACCACTTAACACAGGATCAGATTGAAAGATTAACTAAGATCTCTAAAGAATTAGCTTTAGCTCTGAACGTTAAAGGTCTGATGAACGTACAGCTAGCAATTCGTGAGGACAAGATTTACTTAATCGAAGTTAACCCTCGTGCTGCACGTACTGTTCCATTCGTATCAAAGGCAACTGGTCTTCCATTAGCTAAGATTGCAGCTCGTGTAATGACCGGTAAGACCTTAGCTGAGCAGGGTGTTACCCATGAGGTAATTCCTCCATATTACTCAGTAAAGGAAGTAGTATTACCATTTGCCAAGTTCCCAGGTTCAGATCCTCTATTAGGACCTGAAATGAGATCAACAGGTGAGACTATGGGTACAGCTACAACCTTCCCTGAGGCTTATGCTAAGTCACAGTTAGCTGCTAAGGCACCTGTACAGAGAAGCGGTACTATCTTACTGTCAATCAAGAAGTCAGATCAGGATAGATTACCAGCTTTAGGTAAGTTATTAGTTGCAGCAGGTTTCAAGCTAGAAGGTACTAAGGGTACATGCAACGTATTAAAGGCTGCAGGTCTTGATTGCGTACTTGTAAACAAGGTATACGAAGGCAGACCAAACTTACTTGATTTCATCAAGTCAGGTCGTTACAGCTGGGTTATCAACACTACAGAAGGTCGTCAGTCTGTTGAAGACTCTCGTTCATTACGTAGAAGCTGCTTACGTTACGGCATCTACTACACTACAACCTTAAATGCTGCATTTGCATGTATCGAGGCTGTAGGTGCAGATGAGTACGCATCAGTACACTCTCTACAGGAACTTCACAAGTTAGTTGATGAGAAGTATTCAAAGTAAACTTAAGATCTTAAGCTAAAGAAGAGGCTCTAAAGGATAACTTTAGGGCCTCTTGTGTTTTTAGGTGATCATGTTCATTAAATTTCTGCAAAACACAATAAGGGCCTTCAGCAGAGCTTATCGCATGTATATGTTGGAGAGCTATCATATTAGTTTGTGAGTTTTTTAGTTAAGAGAAACTTTTGGTGGACTTTATCTTTACTACGCATAAGGTAAATATTATGTTTTCACATAAATACACCATAGAGAAATATGTTCTAAAGGAAGATTTTCCTGGGGTTAAGGCAACACCTCTTTTGCCGAAGCCCCCACAAAAAAAACTATGATTTCACATTTAGGATTTAATGCTCTTATATTATTCAGAGTAGATTTTATTGCAAAGTGAGACGCAGAAATATCAGCTATAAGCAACAAGTAATCTTTTTGAACAGCTTCAAATGCTTCTGCTTGTCTTTGAGACTTAAACGTAAAGAACTTATTTAAAAAGTCTCCATATTTAGCTTTTGTATTTTGTGCACTCATAAAATAGGCTTTTGTACTTTCCACTACCTTAAAATATGGCAGGTTATGGAGATTTCCAACCATAGCTTTAACTACATTGCAAGATTCAGTAATGTCATTTTCATTCACATTATGTTGTCTTAAAAACAATGTATATCCGTCATAATCAAATTCTATATTTTTGGTCAATTCTGTAATCAGCAGATCTGATACAAAATAACCTGCATTGATATGATAAGCAGTAACAGAAAATAAATAATCAAATCTTGATTTAGTTGTTTGATAAACAACTGTTTTAAAATCAAAGATATTTAATTCTCTGTCTAAGGTCCATATGCTTCCTCTTGCCAGTTTGCTGAAAGTCTTATAATCTAATGATTTTTCAAGATAATCTATTGCTTTTTTTCTAAGAGTTTCATCTAAATTATCTTCAAACTTGTATCCAAAAAATGTACATGGAGCGTAAGCATCAATCTTATCGATCTCTTTTGTTAATCTTATGGTTTTGATTGTACCGTTATGCTCTAAATCAAATTCAAATGCATTCAAAATCTGAGTATAAATACATCTATCTTTAATAGAATAGATAAATCTCATAAAGTCCACCTTTCATTATATTTTCTGTTTTATTTACCTCTGTTATTTTATATAACATCATTCCATAATCTGATTACCATTGCTTTAATTTAGTTAAGAAGAAAACATTGAGTTGTTTATCATATGAATCATATTTTCGACAGTTGTACTAATGTGTACAAATGCACTATTCTTCCATTTTTGATGTGTATGACGTAGAGGAACTCCTTGACTTAACCATCAACAATAGTTTCAGTTGGGATTTATATTTTATGAGTGCTATAGGTTGCAGTTGTTGAGTGAGGAAAATTAACTCTAACCAAGGTAGGATTTTTCTGGATCTACATGGAGATCACCAAAAGAAATAAGATGAGCATTCTGATTAGTTACCAAAGCTAAAGAAGAGGCTCTAAAGTGTTCCTTAGAGCATCTCGTGTTTTATGGCAATCTTATTTAATGAATTTTTACAAACTTACTATCTAATCTTTTACTTTACGTACTTTTTAAACTCCCCGTAGCCTTTCTCATCTAATTCTTCAAAAGGAATAAACCTTAAGGCGGCGCTGTTAATGCAGTAGCGCAAACCACCTGTTTCTTTAGGACCGTCAGTAAAGACATGACCTAAATGAGCATTACTAGTCTTACTTCTAACCTCAATTCTCTGACGATTTAAAGAAGTATCTAAATGCCGTGACAGGACAGTGTCATCAATTGGCTTTGAAAAAGCAGGCCAACCGCATCCGGATTCGTATTTATCTGTTGAGACAAATAGTGGGGCTCCTGTAATAGGATCAACGTAAATACCTTTCTTGAAATTGTCATTGTGCTCTCCTTTAAATTTAGGATCAGTTGCTGCATGCTGTGTAACTTCATAAGCTTGAGCTGAAAGTTTGGTCTTTAGAGTTTCTCTGTCAGGTGCTTGATATTTATCAGGATCTACAAACTGCTTTTTATCCTCTTTAAGATCATTTAGTGAGGAAAAATCGATATGGCAGTAACCTTGAGGATTCTTTTTTAAATAATCCTGATGGTAATCCTCAGCGTTGTAGAAGTTACGTAATCTGCCTTTTTCAGTTACTATCTTTTTCTCGTACTTTCTCTGCTCATCAGCAAAGACTTCGTCTATGGTTGCAATGTCATCATCATAGAAGTAGTAAATACTGGTTCTGTACTGAGTACCGCTATCCTCGCCCTGCTTATTTAAGGACACAGGATCGATGATTTTAAAGAACTGGCGTAACAGTGTTTTTAAAGATACCTTATCTGAATCGTAGGTAACCTCTACAGTTTCAGCTGCACCTGTAATGCCTGACTTTACCTCTTCATAAGTTGGAGACTTTACATCTGAGTTTGCATAACCTGTAACTGCTGAAAGCACTCCATCTATACGTGAGAAGTACTCTGATACTCCCCAAAAGCAGCCACCAGCTAGATAAATAACCTTTTTTGACATTCTCTTACCCCTTGTACACCTATGTACGAATTCTTATTGTAATGAGCTGTTACTAGTACTTAAAAGCTGGAATCAATGCGCCTTTGTAGGAATTTGAGATGATGTCAGCTACCTCTTTTGTGTGGTATAACTCAACAATGTGCTGATACAGAGGATCATCTTTTTCTACCTCTCTTGCGGCAATCACATTTACAAATGGATTTTCAAGTCCCCAGCCTTCAGTCTTTTCTGTATAGATTGCATCAGTTCGAGGTTTTAAGCCATGATCTACAGCATAGCCACCGTTAATAAAGCCTGCGGTTACATCTGGTAGTGTGTTGTATGTATTAGCAGCATCTACAAAAAAGAACTTTAAGTTCTGTTTGTTCTCAACTACATCTGAAGGACCTGGTAAGTAACCTGCTCCATCCTTAATCTTTATAAAACCAAAATCTTCTAATACACGAAGACCTCGACCTGTAGAGATAGGATCATTAGCTAAGGTTACGGTATCACCGGTTTTTATGTCTTTTGGTGACTTAATCTTGTCAGAGTATAAAGATAAAGGTGCAATCACAGTGGTGCCGATAGCAACTAAATGGTAGTTATGCTCTTTAGACTCTGTCTTTAAAAAAGCGCCGGTTTGGAAAGCATTTAAATCAATCTCGCCATCTTCTAATGCTCGATTTGGCAATGGATAAGTTGCAAAACGAACTAACTCTAGATTTACGCCCTCTTTTCTTAACTTATCGATAATAGGTTGCCAGAATTCGTTGTTTTCACCTACTACACCAACCTTTACATTGGTCTTGTCCCAAGCTTGTGCCTGAGTTGATACTAGAGCTAAAACTACTGATGCTAAAACTGACTTTACTGATAATTTCATGATGTTCTCCAATTCTTTTAAATCAATATGTGCATTTACTTTGAAAATTTAGGTCAAAAAAAAGAGCTCATTGAGAGCCCTTCTTGTGTTTTTTTTGCTTACTATGTGTTAATTACAAGGCTCCACCTGACATTGATAGATAACACATACACATAGCACACATGCACATCATTGAAGAGAACACGGTTAATTTAGGATCTTGTTTTGCAAGCTTTGCAATGCTTATTGCATTGTCTGTGCTGTCAATTAAATATGTGTTAACTGCGTTTTTCATTTTTACTATCCCTCGTTGGTATGAATTTAGTCTAATCAAACAAAAAAACTTTAGCTAATACTATATTTGAATTGTCGGCTATAGCTATTTTCTATATTTAAACACTATTCAATAGTTTTTGTGAGAAAACAAAGAGATAGCTAAATCTAAAAACTGAACATTTTGCACACGGTAAAATAAATTGTTCAGTAAAAAATATGAGCAATGTTAAATATTTTCAAGGGAGTTTAAGAAAATTTTGGTGCAAAAATAGATATTCTCTAAATTATTCCTATACTTAAGTTAGGTTTTAGATAAGGAGGTCACTATGATCTCAATTAGAAAAGCAGATTTTTCGGATGTAAAAGTTTTAAAACAATTAGCTGATGTCTTAGTACCAAACACTTTCAAGAGTGTTTTAAATACTTCTCAGATAGACTTTATGTTAGACAAGTACTATTCACAGGAAGCTTTGCAGGATGCTATCAACTCAGGAAAAGTTTACTTTATAGCTAACTTAGATGGTGAAGATACAGCTGCAGTTTCAGTTATACAGCATGGACCTGATCTTTTCTTGATGCAAAAGATCTATGTTGAGATTAAAAACCAGGGAAAAGGTGTAGGAACAGCTCTTTTTAATCATGTTGTAGAATATGTTAAGGAAAATCATCCAAAACCTTGCACAATAGAGTTACTAATTAACAAGCATAATCCTGGTCTTGATTTCTATGTAAAACAGGGAATGGAAAAAGTAAGAGACACTGGATTAGACATGGGTGATTTCTTTATTAACGAAGAGGTCTACTCTATGAAGGTTAATGGATAAATTCTCTTAGAAGAGGATTTAATAATGATATTTGTCTCGTTCTAGCTTAATTCACACAAGCTAGAACGTATTGTGAGTTTTATATGCAATGAGTAGGTGTACTAAAAGCAATTCTTATCGTGCACTGGTGCGCTCGCATTTGTGATATTTTACTGCTACCCAAATAATAAAAGTGACTCTTGTCTTGTCGTAAAAATTTCTGCTCTGATATTTATTACGATAGATTCTTTTGGATCATAAGCTAGTTGATCTATAAGTTAGGAGATTTCAAATATGATTGATAGCATTTCTAGCAGTACTGATAGCAAGAAAGCTCAGAATACTATGGAAACAATCTCGTAAGAGCATCAAGTTTCTCCAATATCTTTTGAGTGGAGAAAACACTTAATAAGATAACTAAAAATCAAAACAAACATCATAGAAGTCTAGCTAGAAAATCTAAGAAAAGGATCTTAAAAGCTAAAATCTTCCCATAAGAGACCTCCCCCTTCAAACAAAACTCTCAAAACAAATTTTCTTAACACAGTCTTAAGAATAAAAAAAAATACAGCATCCAAATGCAACAAAAAAATGCATTAATTATCAAAATTAGCGCTCTAAAAATGTGCAATGCGCTTTTTTAACAAATTTCCTGTTGTTTTCAAATTATCTTTAAAAATCAATTAAATAATAATTTTGCGATTTCTTTGAAAAATAGACTTTACTTCAATTTTCTTTACTACACTTAAGATATTTATTCTATCTTTTTGTTTTATCTATATTTTTTAAGTATCGCACCATAATGCAACATATAGTAAAATAAGACGTGTAGTTTTAGTGCCAGTACAAATATGCTTTGACAGAGTTCACTATAACCACGAAAATTTACTCAGACATTAAAGAACGGGTACGTAATACCCCATCAATTGAAAAATTAGGAGCACCTAAATGGCAATCAAGGATTACAGTGAAGTAAAAAAACTCATCGAAGATAACGACGTTGTTTTTGCTGATTTAAGATTTACTGACACTAAAGGTAAAGAGCAGCATATTTCTCTACCTATTTCTTGCATCGATGAGAAATTCTTCGAGCAGGGCAAGATGTTTGACGGTTCTTCAATCGCAGGCTGGCGTGGTATTGATAAGTCAGACATGATCTTAATGCCTGATATAACCACCGTTATGTTAGATCCTTTCTATGCCGATCCAACCATTATCGTTCGTTGCGATATCTTAGAGCCACAGACCTTAACAGGTTACGACCGTGACCCTCGTTCAGTTGCAAAGCGTGCTGAGGATTACTTAAAGTCAACTGGTATCGGTGACACGGCTTTCTTCGGTCCAGAGCCAGAATTCTTCTTATTTGATGATGTTCGTTTCAAGTCTGATATTTCAGGTTCATTCGTAGCTATCGATGATATCGAAGCTGCTTGGAACTCAGCTACTGAGTACGAAGGCGGTAACAAAGGCTATCGTCCAGCTGTTAAAGGCGGTTACTTCCCAGTTCCTCCAGTAGATTCATCACAGGACATCCGTTCTGCAATGTGTAAAGTAATGCAGGAGATGGGCTTAGTTATCGAAGCACACCACCACGAAGTTGCAACTGCAGGTCAGAACGAAATCGCTACTGAGTTCAACTCATTAACCAAGAAGGCTGATGAGGTTCAGATTTACAAGTATGTTGTACAGAACGTAGCAAACCAGTATGGTAAGACTGCTACCTTCATGCCAAAGCCAATTTACGGAGACAACGGTTCAGGTATGCACTGTCACCAGTCAATCGGTAAAGATGGCAAGAACATCTTCGCAGGTAACTTATACGGCGGTCTATCACAGGAAGCTTTATGGTACATTGGTGGTATCATCAAGCACGCTAAGTCATTAAATGCTTTCACAAACCCATCAACCAACTCATACAAGCGTTTGGTTCCTGGTTTCGAGGCTCCTTTAATGTTAGCTTACTCAGCTGCTAACCGTTCAGCTTCAATCCGTATTCCATATGCAATCAATCCTAAGACTGCTCATATTGAGGTACGTTTCCCAGATTGTATGGCAAACCCATACTTAGCATTCGCTGCAATGTTAATGGCTGGCCTTGACGGTATCTTAAACAAGTTAGACCCAGGTGAGGCTATGGATAAGAATCTATACGACTTACCACCTGAGGAAGCTGCTAACATCCCACAGGTTTGCGGTTCTTTAGATGAGGCTCTAAAGGCTTTACAGGCTGACCACGACTACTTAACTGCTGGTGGCGTATTCTCTGAGGATATGATTAACGCTTACATTGAGTTAAAGGCAGCTGAAGATACCCGCGTACGTTCAACTCCACATCCTGCTGAGTTCGAGCTGTACTACAGCCTATAATTTAACGAAATGGGTTAAAAACACCCCATCAAAAATGGGGTGATAATAATAAGAAAACTGTAAAAGTTTTCAAAAAAGGGCCCGTTTAGGGCCCTTATTGTATATATACCACTCGCAAAAGGTGACACATAAATGACTAATTCTGGCTTATACAGAAGTGAAAATGAACACGATGCATGCGGTGTCGGTTTCATTGCTCACATCAAAGGTCAAAGAAGCCACAGCATCGTAAGTCAGGGACTAGAAGTCCTAAAGAACCTGACTCACCGCGGAGCAGTAGGTGCAGATCCACTGCAGGGCGATGGTGCCGGCATTTTGATTCAGATCCCTGATCAGATCTTCCGTGATGATATGATGGCTCAAGGCGCAAAACTTCCTCCTCCTGGTGAATACGGAGTAGGTATGATTTTCCTACCACGAGAGGAAGCATCAAGACACGCTTGCCAAGAAGAAATTGAACGCGCTATTTTAGCAGAAGGACAGATTATCCTAGGTTGGAGAGACGTTCCTCTAAATGAGACTATCCCAATGTCCCCTGTTGTTCGCGAAAAAGAGCCTGTAATTAGACAGATTTTCGTAGGTCACTCTCCAGACGTCTTAGTAACCGACGCTCTAGAGCGTAAGCTGTACATCATCCGTAAGTCAGCTTCAATTGCGATTGCAAACCTAAAATTAAAACACTGCAAAGAATTCTATATTCCATCATTCTCAGCTCGTACCATTGTTTATAAAGGTCAGTTATTAGCAAATCAGGTTGGTGAATACTACCGTGATTTAAACGATAGCCGCTGCACCAGTGCTATTGCTCTAATCCACCAGCGTTTCTCAACTAATACTTTCCCTCAATGGTCACTAGCACACCCATTCAGAATGATTGCCCACAACGGTGAAATTAACACCTTACGTGGTAACTTTAACTGGATTAAAGCTCGTGAAAAGAACATTTCTTCACCTGTATTTGGTAAAGATTTAGAGAAATTATGGCCTTTAATTTTCCAGGGTCAGTCAGATTCAGCTTCATTTGATAACGTATTTGAGCTACTAACTATGTCTGGTTACTCATTAGCTCAGGCTGCAATGATGATGATCCCTTCAGCATGGGAAAAAGATGCTCTGATGGATCCAAAACTCAGAGCTTTCTATGAATACTATGCTGCAATGATGGAGCCATGGGACGGTCCTGCTGCTGTTGCCTTTACTGATGGTCGTCAGATTGGTGCAACATTAGACAGAAACGGTCTGCGTCCTGCTCGTTACATCGTAACTAAAGACGATCTTGTAATTCTAGCTTCAGAAGAAGGTACTCTAAAGATTGACGAGAGCAGAATCGCTCGTCACTGGAGACTAGAACCAGGTCGTATGCTTTTAATCGATACTGAACAGGGTCGTATCATCGATGATAAGGAAATCAAGTTAAGCTTGGCTACACTACGTCCTTATCAAGAGTGGACAGACAAGGTTCGTATCAAATTAACCGATATTAAGGATGAAACCTCAACTGTAGGTTTGAACTTAAATACCAAAGCTCTAATGGGCGTATTCGGTTATACCCGTGAAGATGTTGAAAGATTATTAAAGCCTAAGGCTGTAAATGGTCAAGAGCCTGTTCTTTCAATGGGTAATGATGCTCCTTTAGCTGTTTTATCTAACAAGCCAAAGAGCTTATATGACTACTTCCGTCAGCTCTTTGCTCAGGTTACAAACCCTGCTATCGATCCTATTCGTGAAGAGATGGTAACCTCACTGGTGTCATTCATCGGTCCTCGTCCTGATCTTCTAAATATTATGGATAACAACCCTCCTGTAAGACTGGAGGTTCAGCAGCCTATACTTGATGCTGTTGAAATGGAAAAGATCCGCAACATCAGCAAGTTTACCGATAACAAATTCCGTTCTAAAGAATTGGATATCACCTACCCTCTTTCATGGGGTAAAGACGGTATCGAAGCAAGATTAGCTTCTATTAGAGCTGCAGCTATCGATGCTGTAAAGACAGGTCACAATATCCTAATCATTTCTGATAGAAATGTAGCAGCTGATAGACTTGCAATTCCAGCTCTGTTAGCAACATCAGCTGTTCACTTATGCTTAGTTGAGAACGGCTTACGTACAAGCACAGGCTTAGTTGTTGAAACAGGTTCTGCTCGTACAGTTCATCACTTTGCCCTCTTAGGCGGTTATGGTGCTGAAGCTATCCACCCATATGTAGCATTACGTGTAGTAACAGAATTAGCACCAGATGCTAAGACTGCTAAACAATATCAGGATAACTACATCCACGCTATTGATAAGGGTCTTTACAAGACTATGGCTAAGATGGGTATCTGTACCTACATGTCATACATCGGTGCACAGATCTTTGAAGCTGTAGGTCTATCCTCAGAATTTGTTGATAAGTACTTTACAAATACTCCAAGCCCAATCGAAGGTGTAGGTCTGTTTGATATTGCTCAAGAAGCAGTAGAAACTCACAAAGCAGCCTTCAGAAAGATTGAGCTAAAAGATCCATCACTATTACAGGGTGGCGATCTGAACTGGAGATATGACGGTGAAGAGCATATGTGGACTCCTGATGCTGTAGTTCACCTGCAAAGAGCAGTTCGTTCTGGCTCATACGATGAGTACAAGAAATATGCACAGATCATCAACGATCAGTCAAAGCGTTTGATGACCATCCGTGGTTTATTCAAGTTCAAGAAGACCAATCCTATCGATATTAGCGAAGTTGAAAGCGAAGAGAGCATTATCCACCGCTTTGCCTGTTCTGCTATGTCAATGGGTGCTATTTCAACTGAAGCTCACACCACCATGGCCATTGCCATGAACAGATTAGGTGCGATGTCAAACTCAGGTGAAGGTGGTGAAGACCCTCGCCGTGATGGCATCATCGATAAAGAAACCTCTACTAAGGCTATCTTAGGTGATGATGTAGTAGTTGATATTCCTCTGCACAAGGGAGATTCATTACGTTCACGTACCAAGCAGGTAGCATCTGGTCGTTTTGGTGTAACCACCGATTATCTGTCAACTGCTGATTTAATTCAGATTAAGCTGGCACAGGGTGCAAAACCTGGTGAAGGTGGTCAGTTACCAGGTCACAAGGTATCAAAATACATTGGTAAACTGCGTCACTCATTACCTGGTATTGGTTTGATTTCTCCTCCACCACACCACGATATTTACTCAATTGAGGATCTGGCTCAGCTGATTTTCGATCTGAAACTTGCTAATACCAAGGCAGACATCTCAGTAAAACTGGTATCTGAAGTTGGTATCGGCACTGTTGCAGCTGGTGTTGCAAAGTGTAAGGCAGACCATATCGTAATTTCAGGTCACGATGGTGGTACAGGTGCAGCTCCAGCTTCATCTGTAAAACACGCAGGTTCTGCTTGGGAAATTGGTCTTGCTGACGTACAGCAGACTCTAGTTATGAACAAGTTACGTTCACGTGTAACCTTACAGGTTGACGGTCAGATTAAGACAGGTCGTGACGTAATCATCGGTGCTTTGTTAGGTGCTGATGAGTTCGGATTCGGTACTGCTCCATTAGTATGTATGGGTTGTACCATCATGAGAAAGTGCCAGAAGAACACCTGTCCTACTGGTATTGCAACTCAAGATCCTGAACTGCGTAAACAGTTCATCGGTACTCCAGAGCAGCTTGAGAATTACTTCCACTATGTAGCTCGTGAAGTACGTGAGATCATGGCCGAACTTGGCTTTAAGAAGTTTGAAGACTTAATCGGTCATGCTGAACTTCTAACCAAGATATCAGACAGCGAATTTGCTAAAGCTAGAAACTTAAGCTTTGAGAGAATTTTCTTTAAGGATCCTGCTTTTGCTAATGAGGTTGCTCACCATGCAATCGCTCAGCAGCATGAGATTGATAAGGCTCTAGATAAGAAGTTTGAAGCTAAAGTTCTAAAGGCTATTGAAGATAACAAGCCAATTACTATTGACTCACCAGTTGTTAACGTAAACCGTTCAGTTGGTACTTATACCTCTGGCTTAATTGCATCTTTAAAGAAGGAATTACCAGACAACTTTATTACCTTTAAGTTATCAGGTACAGCAGGTCAGTCATTTGGCGCCTTCCTTGAAAAGGGTGTTACCTTAAATCTGTCAGGTCTTGCTAACGACTATGTCGGTAAGGGTATGTCAGGCGGTATCATCGCTGTTCATGAGAGTGCAGCTTTTGATGGTGATCCTCAAAAGAACATCATCGGTGGTAACACCTGCTTATACGGTGCTACATCTGGTGAAGCTTACTTTAGCGGTGTTTGCGGAGAACGTTTTGCTGTAAGAAACTCTGGCGCTGATGCTGTAACCGAAGGTTGCGGTGACCACGGTTGTGAATATATGACAGGTGGTACAGTCGTAGTCTTAGGAACTACTGGAAGAAACTTTGCTGCCGGTATGTCAGGTGGTATGGCTTACGTTTACGATAAGGACGGTACCTTCAGATCACGCCTTGCCAAGGGTGCATTTAACGTAAGCAATGTGGTTAAGGCAAACAAGGCCGATCCTGCAATTCCTCTGCATCAGGGTAAATCAGACGAAGAGGTTCTAAAGACTCTGTTAACACGTCACTTGAATATGACATCAAGTAAGGTTGCAAAGAAGATCTTAGAAAACTTCGATGTTGAACTGCAACACTTCGTCAAGGTATTCCCTGTTGAATACTTCAACGCATTAAACGCAATGAAGGAGGCACACTAAGATGGGCTTTTTAAGAGGATTTATTGAATTTGAGCGTATCGAACAGCCTCATGTTCCAGTTGAAGAGCGTGTAAAGAGCTTCTGTGAAATCTACGGTACCTTAACTGACGAGCAGGCTAAAATTCAGGCTGGTCGTTGCATGGACTGCGGTATTCCATTCTGTATGCATGAGTGCCCATTACACAATGATTCACCTGACTTTAACGAGTTTGTATCTGAGGAGCAGATGAGCAAGGCTTACAACGTACTGTCAGCTACCAATAACTTCCCTGAGATCACAGGTCGTATCTGCCCTGCTCTGTGTGAAGAGGGTTGTACCTTAGGTATTCACCGTAAAGCTGTAGGCATTAAGTCTGTTGAAAGAAAGATTGCTGAATACGCTTTTGAGCATGGTCTGGTAAAACCTGTTATCACTGAGCACCGTTCAGGTAAAAAAGTATGTGTAGTAGGTTCAGGTCCAGCAGCCCTTGCTGCAGCTCAGCAGTTAAACCGTTTTGGTCACACTGTAACTGTAGTTGAAAAGATGAACAAGATTGGTGGTCTGTTACGCTACGGTATTCCTGATTTCAAACTGCCAAAAGAAATTCTAGACAGAAGAATTTCTCAGTTAGAGCAGGAAGGCATTACCTTTAAGACCTCAACTATCGTCGGTGCTATCAAGAACTTAGAGCACGGTGTTCATAACGACTCATTAAATGAAGTTCGTGGTCAGGAGTTATTAGATAACTATGACGCTATCGTTCTAGCTCCAGGCTCTGAGGCTCCACGTGATTTAAGATTACCTGGTCGTGATTTAAAGGGCATCTACTTTGCTTTAGATTTCTTAATCGCTCAGAACCGTGAGAACAATGGTGACTGCGAGAATCCTATTGATGTTCGTGGTAAGAATGTTGTAGTAATCGGTGGTGGTGAAACTGCATCAGACTGTATCGGTGTTTCAATCCGTAAAGGTGCAGCCTCAGTAACCCAGTTAGATTACCATGACGAGTTACCAGAGAGTGTTGATTTAACCATGGCATGGCCTGATTGGAGAAAGATCAAGCGTACTTCTACTTCACATGAAGAAGGTTGCACAAGATTATTCTCAACTAACACCACCGCTTTTGAAGGTAAAGACAAGCTAGAAGCTGTTGTAACCGAGAAAGTAAAGTGGGGTGAAGGTCGCCACTTTGAGGGTATCAAGGGTACTGAAAGCAAGATTAAAGCTGACGTAGTCCTGATTGCTATGGGGTACTCACATCCTTCATCTGCTTTAATTAAAGAGTTTGCATTAGAGACAGACAAACGCGGCAATATCAAAGCTGAAGTTCAAGGTGAGAGTGCATATCAAACCTCAAACAAGAAAGTATTCGCAGCAGGTGACGGCAGAAAAGGCCAGTCACTAGTTGTCTACGCCATCGCAGAAGGTAGACAATGTGCTGCTGCAGTTGACGATTTCTTAAAAGGAAATTAGTCACTAAACATTTGCCTGTTGGTAATTGCCTCCTATACAAATAGGAGGCTTTTTTTATCCCTCATCTTTAATTTACTAATGCACTGTTTAAGGGAAATTTAATTACATTTAACTTTAAATAATCTAAATTCAGTGCACTAAATTTAATCACAGTTCTCATTTCTTAAATGTTCTATTAACTACTTGATCTTAATTTATTTTACTAAAGTCATTTTTGAAAAATGCTCTTTAAAATTGCATAAAAAGTTATGATTTCGTCACAATTTTTTTTCTTATTTGATAATGAGTTACATTGTATTTACATAGCTTTCACTAACAATGTGCACTGTTTTAAATCAGATCTGCACCAAATATGTGAATATTCAATTTGGTATTGCAAGCTAAAATTAAGAATTGTAAATTTGATTTCAACAAATTAAAACAAACTTTTCTTATATCGGTCCTAAGACCGGTAAAACGATTTTATCAACAGGTAAACAGGAGACATTAAATGTCATACACACAGAGAGTATTAGACTCTTTAAAAGCTAAGTATCCATACCAGCCAGAATTCTTACAGGCAGCTGAGGAAATCTTAAACACATTACAGCCTGTAGTAGATAAAGAGCCTAAGTATGAGAAGTACAAGATCTTAGAGCGTATGACTGAGCCTGAGAGAACTATTTCTTTCCGTATTGAGTGGGTTGACGATAAGGGCGAAGTTCAGGTTAACAAGGGCTACCGTGTACAGTTCAATTCAGCAATTGGTCCTTACAAGGGTGGTATCCGTTTACACCCAACAGTAAATGAAGGCGTATTAAAGTTCTTAGGTTTAGAGCAGATCTTAAAGAACTCATTAACTGGTACCCCTATCGGTGGTGCAAAGGGTGGTTCTGATTTCGATCCTAAGGGCAAGTCAGAGACTGAAATCATGCGTTTCTGCCAGGCTTTCATGATCCAGTTACACCGTTACATTGGTGCTACTATCGACGTTCCTGCTGGTGATATCGGTACTGGTGGTCGTGAGATCGGTTACATGTACGGCGCTTACAAGCGTTTAACCACTCGTTATGAGGGTGTTTTAACTGGTAAAGGTTTAACCTATGGTGGTTCTTTAGCACGTACTGAGGCTACAGGTTACGGTACCGTTTACTTCACTGATGCTATGTTAAAGGATCGTGGCGATTCATTAAAGGGCAAGAAGTGCGCTGTATCAGGTTCAGGTAACGTAGCTATCTACTGCTGCGAGAAGTTAATCCAGTTAGGTGCAACTCCTGTTACCGTATCAGATTCTAACGGTACTATCTATGATCCAAATGGCATCAAGGTAGACGTATTAAAGCAGGTTAAGGAAGTTGAGCGTGCACGTCTAACTCGTTATGCAGAGTTAGTTCCAACAGCTCAGTACACTCCAGTTGATAAGTACCCAGCAGGCAAACACCAGGTTTGGACTTACAACGTAGACTGTGCATTCCCTTGCGCAACTCAGAACGAGTTAAATGAGGAAGATGCTAAGACCCTATTAGCTAACGGCTGTAAGGTTGTAGCAGAAGGTGCTAACATGCCTTCAACCTTAGGTGCTATCGATCAGTTCTTAAAGGCTAAGATTGCTTACGGTCCTGCAAAGGCTGCTAACGCTGGTGGTGTTGCAACTTCTCAGTTAGAGATGGAGCAGAACGCTGGTATGACTGCTTGGACCTTCGAGGAAGTTGATCAGAAGTTACACACCATTATGACCAACCTGTACAAGAACGTTGCTGATACCGCTCGTGAATTCGGTGTTGAAGGCAACCTAGTATTAGGTGCTAACATCGCTGGCTTCCGTAAAGTAGCTGATGCAATGATTGCTCAGGGTGTAATCTAATAGATTTACTCCTCTAAATAATTAAGTTCAAAATGCCCCAAAATTGATTATTTTGGGGCTTTTTTTTGTCAATTTTCGAAGATTTATATATATATTTTCGCGTCATTTTGTGAAAAATTATGATGAATTGATTAAATGCTCATAGCGGAATTTATATTTTTAATTGCTACCTTATGTATCGGTAGCAGATTTGACGGTATGGGACTGGGTGTAGTCTCAGGCGTAGGCTTATGTATTGAAGTATTTGTATTAAGAATGCCTCCTACCTCCCCTCAGTTGATGTAATGCTTATCATCATCGCAGTTGTAAGCTGTGTATCTATCTTAGAAACTACAGGCGGTCTTAAGTGTATGTTGCAGTACGCAGAGCGTATGTTATGTAAAGATCCTAAAAAGATCACTTTCTTTGGACCAATGGTTACATATGCTTTAACCTTAATGTTAGGTACAGGCCTTGCTGTATATACCATCATGCCTATCATTGGCGATATTGCGCTAAAGAATAAAATTCGTCCTGAAAGACCGATGACAGCAGCTTCTGATGTCTCTAAAATGTGACTTGTAGCATCCCCTATTTCAGCTGTAGTATCCTGTTATTTGGGTAAAGATGTGCTGCAGCTCCCCGGACTTGAGGATTTGACCTTATTTAAGATCTTGCTTGTAAACATCCCTGCTAACTTAGTAGGTGTATTCTTACTGTCTTTATACTCTAACTTTAGAGGTAAAGATCTTGAAAAAGATTCTGTCTTAAGTATCAATCGCAGTAAACTAACAGGCAGCAACTGCTAAAATCTTAATACCAGTTGCAGCAGCAATCGGTCTGCTAAGTCAAATTCTAATTGGTTTAATGCCTGATACTTATGCTTACTTCTTTATTCCTAATTACCCTTCAGATATTGCAACTGTAAACTTTGATATCTCAGGCGCCACAAAGATTGGAAAATACTATTTAAACCACTCTTATGCTCCCTAGACTTATCGGTCTTACAAGTGCCTGTCTTCTAGGTGTGACTTTAGCTGAGCTGATAATCTAAGGTATAGCTCATTTAAGGCTTTTTTTAAAGTTAGTAGACAAATGTCTACTAACTTTTATTTAGGCTCTGTCTTTTCAATTTCATTCCTCCCATAGCACCTTTTTACAATAAAAAAAATCCATTAAATCAAAACTTTGTTACAGCTAACAAAATTAGCATTAGATTTATCACTTCACTTTAAATACTCAAAATCTGACCTAAACTTTAGAAAAGATAAGAATAAAACTAAGGAGCTTTTTATGTTACTTGAAGGCAAAAACGCACTAGTTACCGGTGCAAGTCAAGGTATAGGTAAAGAGATTGCCCGCATTCTAAATAAGAATGGAGCTAAGATCTATATCGTGGCAAGGAGTGCTGACAAGCTCTCTACCACAGCAAAGGAGTTAGATCCTACAGGTAAAGAAGTATTTGCTGTTCCTTGTGACATTACTTCTAATACTGCTGTAGAAGAGGTATTCAAGCGCTTTAAAGCTGACGGTATTTCTATTGATATTCTGGTTAACGCAGCAGGCACTGCTAACTCAAATTCTATTGAAACTACTGATATTGAGCTTTGGGATAAAGTTCTAGATACCAATCTTACAGCTGCCTTTAATTTAAGCCAGAAATGCTTCCCGATGATGAAAGAAAAAGGTGCTGGCAAAATCATAAATCTTGCATCTATCTTAGCTGATGTAACCAGTCCTGGTATGGCAGCTTATAGTGCTTCAAAAGGAGCTATTAAGATGTTAACCAAGACTCAATCTGTAGAGTGGGCAAAATACAATATTCAGTCAAATGCGATTGCTCCTGGCTACATTAAAACAGATATGACCAAAGGCATTTTAAACAACAAAGAGCTTACTCAAAAGTTAGTAGGCAGAACTCCTATGGGCAGAATTGGTGAACCTGAGGATGTAGCAAAAGTAGCTTTATTCTTAGCTTCCCCTCTGTCTGACTTTGTAACAGGTACAGAGATCCCTGTAGATGGGGGTATTCTAGCGGCTTTAATGTAATTGAAATAATTGATGTAAGATAGTTATTTGATGTAAGTATTGATGTGAAAAAGTCAGAACCATGATTTTAGGTTCTGGCTTTTGTATGAATAAAGGTAAGCTTAAGCCTTATTCAGACCTAAAACTTCATTCATATCATATAAACCTGGTTTCTTGTTCTCAAGCCATAGAGCGGCTCTGAATGCTCCACGAGCGAAGGTCTGACGTGAGGTTGCAATATGGCTTAACTCAACGCGCTCACCTTCTGAGCAGAACATAGCAGTATGCTCACCTACGATATCACCACCACGAATTGATGAGAAACCGATAGAACCGTAGATACGCTCGCCAGTAATACCGTTACGACCTGCTACCATAACGTCTTTTAGATTTACGTGACGACCTTCAGCAGCTGCCTCGCCAATTGCTAAAGCAGTGCCTGATGGGCTGTCTACCTTATAACGGTGGTGAGCTTCAACAATTTCGATATCAGCATCAGCCATGATTTGAGCTGTCTTTTTAACAAGGTTTAATAAAACGTTAACACCAACAGAGAAGTTAGCAGCAAAAACGATAGGAATATGCTTTGAGTATTCCTTAATCTTATCGCGCTGCTCGTAATCGAAACCTGTGGTACCTAAGATAACTTTGCAGTTATGCTGCTTTGCATATTCAAGAATATTTAATGAGCACTCTGGACGAGAGAAATCAATGAACATGTCAGGAGCTGCTGACAGTTTTGAAGGCTCATCTACAACTTCAACATTGCAGCCTGATGGTAGTGTATCGGTGCTCTTATCAATGCCGCATACAACCTTTGCGCCATCAAGACCTAAACAGCAGTCCCACAGTGCGTGCCCCATGCGTCCGCCTAAACCTACAATACCAACCTTAAGCATTATAAAACTCCTTTCGCATAACAATTAAGTGGTCTAATTTTACACTTACTTTTGCAAATTGTAACGAGGTATAGAAGCTGATTGCCCCTTTATTGAGCACTTCCACATCAACTTCGATTGATGATCCGCCCTTCATTCTAACCATCTGTTCTGCTGTCTGAAGTAAGAGTTTACCTATTCCAAGTCGCATATAAAGCGGATCGATATAAAGTGCGAGAATTTTACCTGACTCTATTTCATTTTTAAAAGTTAAGAAGCCATAGAGATTTTTTGCACCACAAGCAAGCACTGTCCGATAATTTTCATCAGAAAGACGGTTCTCCCATAGTGCAGTAAATTGAGGATGGGTAAAGGTAAAAGGTTCCCTGCGATTCTCATAATGAGAGGCATTAAGTTCAAGGCGAGCGATATTGCTAGCATCGGTCACATTAGCCCAGCGGATATGAACCTTAAGATTTCCTTTTACAAAGACGGTATTGTTTTTCACGTAAGCAACCTGTATTAAGCTTTTTGATTGGCTTTATTTAACAGCGCTTGAGCGCTTTGACGAGTAGCTTCTGTTACAACGTTACCGCCCATCATACGAGAGATTTCCTCGACTCGACCATCATTATCAAGCTCAGATACATTTGAGACTACATTCTGCCCCTGCTGAGATTTTAAGACTAAGAGTTGATGATCAGCAGCAGCTGCAACCTGTGGTAAATGAGTTACGGTAATTACCTGCACATCCTTACCTAAAAGGTGTAACAACTCACCTACAGCAGAAGCCGTACGACCTGAGATACCAGTATCAACCTCATCAAAGATCAATGTCTGTGTCGAGCCTTTACGTGAGGTTAAAACCTCAATTGCTAAAGCAAGACGTGATAACTCACCACCTGAGGCTACAGCACCTAAATCTTTTGGTGCTTCTCCTAGGTTTGCTGAGAACAAAAATTCAGCATTGTCGCGACCTGTAGCTCTAGGTCTTATAGTCTCATCACGAGTTACTTTAACCTCAAACACGCCATCAGGCATTGCTAAGGTTCTGATCTTTAAAGTTACATCCTGAGACATCTTTGTAGCAGCTTTTGCTCTTAAGTCTGATAACTCTCTAGCTTCTGTCTCATAGGCATCTCTTAACTTTTTAACGTTAGCAGTTAATGATGCTATCTGCTCTTTTAAAGATAAAAAGTGCTCTATATCTTTTTCTAACTTGTTTTTAATCTTATAAAGCTCGTTTGGCTTTATCTCAAAACGGCGAGCTAATTCGTGGCATTTTGAGAGTTTGTCAGATAACTCTTCAACTAAAGCAGGATTTGCCTTTAAGGTAAGTGAATCTAACTTTTCACGAGCCAAATCCAAATGCTCACAAGCAGTTGAAAGATCTGCAACAATAGGATCGATACTGTCTTTAGCAAAGACAGCTACTTTTGATAAATCGGTAATTCTTGCAGAAATGATATCAATGATGTTGTGCTCTTCGTTCTCAAGAACACCTTGAGCTAAAGCTACAGCATCTGATGCCTGTGTCTGATGCTGCAGGGCATCATAATCTGAGCTTATCTGCTCATAGTCGCCTTCGTGCAGATCAAGCTTATTTAATAAGTCTAATTCATAACGTAAGGTCTTATAGGTCTGAGCGCCAGCTAGCTGCTCGTCTGCTAGTTCTTGCAAATGCTGACGGTTCTTATTATATTTATCAAAGGATAGTTTTACAGCTTCAACTTTGTCTTTTAATCTGCCAAAGCTGTCTACTAAGGATAGCTGATTGTTCTTATCAATAAGCTTAATGCTTGCATGCTGTCCGTGAATTGCCACAATGTAAGAGCCTAGCTCTTTTAGTAAGGCTAAAGTACAAGGAGAGCCGTTAATATAAGACTTTGACTTACCATCTGCTCCTATAACACGGCGGAGCATTAGAGTGTTATCCTCTGCTGTAAGCTCACGCTCGTTTAGAAAATCGATAACAGCCTGATTGTTCTCAATTGAAAACACCGCATCAAGCTCAGCTTTAGCACAGCCTGTTCTTACGCACATAGCATCTGCTCTTGCACCTAAGAGCATAGATAAAGCATCTACAGTTAATGATTTACCAGCACCGGTTTCACCTGTAATACAGGTCATGCCACTATGAAAATCAAGGGTATTTTTATCACTTAAAGCAAAGTCTTTTACGATTAATTGTTCAAGCATAACTACTCCAAAAACAGACTCAAACTGAAAGTTTGGTCCTAAACAAGACTTTGAGCCCAGCCTAATTTCTGACGTAACAGGCTGTAATAGTCATAACCTTGAGGGTGAATAAGTGTCAAAGGTATGTGATGCTGTCTTATAAGTACAGAGCTTTTAGTATCAGCTCTCATGGTTACCTGACCATCACAGTTGATTGCAATTAACTCTGCCATATCATCAGGACATTCAAAGTCGATTCGAACCTCTGATTTTCCTGGAATGATAATAGGAGAGCAGTTTAGTGACTGTGGGAACATTGGCACTAGTGACAGAACATCAAGATTTGGTTCAATAATAGGACCACCTGCTGATAATGAATATGCAGTTGAGCCTGTAGGTGTATTGACGATAATACCGTCACCTCTTAGGGTGTACATATAGGTACCATCAATAGTTACTCTAAACACCATCATATGAGCCATGGTGCCTGAGTGAATAACGGTTTCGTTAGTTGCTAATGACTGACCGATTAACTCACCTACTCCATCTTCAGAATCACGAGAGACACGAACATCAATCATGGTTCTGTCCTCTAATGAGTAGTAGCCTTTTACAACCTTTTTTAAGCTCTCATCAAGATTGTCAGGATTGACATCGGTAAGCAGACCTAAATGTCCGCGGTTAATACCTAATACTGGAACTTTCAAATCTACTAAGGTTCTGGCTGCACCTAAAACAGAGCCATCTCCACCTACAACGATGATAAGGTCAAGATCACGCATCTGACGACGGGTAATACTTTCAATTTCAGGAATATTAAAGCCTACAGATGTATTAGCCTCAAGATATACTTTTACACCTAATTTGGTTAGTTTTGAGGCAATATCTCTGATAGCTCCAGACACTGGACGCTTATATACTTTAGATACAATTACAGCTGATTTAATTGGCTTTTGCTGTACCATTGAAGCTACCACGACTCTCTCCTAAAATTATATTATTCAAGCCTCTATTGTACATTCTGCTTACGTCTTTTTCAAAGTTACAGAACTTACCGATAAAAAGCTGTATAAACGATCATAATTTGACAAGATAATTAATCTATACTTATGATAACTGTTAGGCGATATGATATGAACTACCGTATTGGACTGCCCTTTTGGAAAATTGCCTACAAATTCAGCTTTACCCTAACTTTTAGGGTTGTTATTCATAAAGATAATGAAAATAAGGTTTATTGGTGCAAAAGTCCAGATCTTCCGGGATTGATTGCTAAGATGCCTACAATTGAGGGACTTATCAAAGAAGTTAACATCATTGCAGAAGAACTTCTTGAGCTCAATTACAACTTGAAGCCACGTCATACTAAGTTTTATTTTCTCAACAATATGGAACGTTTGGCTTAAAGGGGAACAGATTACTACGATAAACTTATAGCTTACCTCAAGGACAAAGGGTGCTATTTAGTCAGACAAGCAAAGGTTCCCACGAAATATGGTTCAGTCCTATTACAAAAAGACATTTTCCTGTTTCTTATACAATTCACAGCAGAAGCACTGCTAACTGGGGATGCAAATAAGCAGGCTTGGAAAAGCACTTTTAACAACTCCTTTCATTGCTCATTGAAATTAAAACACTTTCCTCTATCTCAAAAAAAATACCCTGAACTTTTTATGATTCAGGGTACCTTTCTGTGTGTATACAGACTAGTTCTTGTTTAAGCCTTTAGCAATCAGAGCATCAAGTTTCATTGACTCTGTGAGTAATGAATCATAACGCAGATCAAGATCAGGCATATAACGTAAGTTTAGTCTTGAAGCTAACTGTGAACGTAAAAAGCCTTTAGCGCTCTTTAAGCCTTTCATAGCAGCATCAATTTCTTCTTTTTTATCTGTTAAAAAAGAAATGTAAACGCGAGCATTTCTAAGATCAGGTGAAACATCAACTTCAGTGATAGTTGCATTCTTCACACGAGGATCATGAAGCTCATTTTGCAGCACATCTGCAAGCTCACGTCTTACAGCTGCTGCAACTCTTTCATTTCTACCGTAACTTCTTGGCATAATTTCCTTTAATCAAGAGTACGTGCAACTTCAACCTTCTCGAAGCACTCGATACGGTCGCCTACACGAACATCCTGGTAGTTCTTAACACAGATACCGCACTCGTTGTTCTGCTTAACCTCAGATACGTCATCCTTGAAACGACGTAATGAATCAAGCTCACCTTCGAAGATAACGGTATTGTCACGCAGCACACGGATAGGAGCTGAACGCTTTACGACGCCTTCAACAACCATACAGCCTGCGATTGCACCATACTTAGGGTGACGGAAGATTTCACGAACTTCAGCATAACCGATGAAGTTTTCTCTGATCTCTTTCTTGAGCAGACCAGACATAGCCTTCTTCACATCATCAATCAAGTCGTAAATAACACTGTAGTAGTGTAAGTCAACTGACTCTGAATCGATTACCTGACGGGCAGGACCATCAGCACGAACGTTAAAGCCGATTACAACAGCACCATCAGCAGCAGCTAAGGTTGCGTCGTTTGCGGTAATACCACCAACACCTGAGCCGATAATCTTAACCTGCACTTCTTCGTTACCAAGTTTTAGCAGAGCATCAGAAATAGCTTCAACAGACCCCTGAGTATCAGCCTTTAGAACAACCTTCAACTCTGAAGCATTGCTCTCCTTGAACATAGAAGCTAACTGTGCACTCTTCTGTTTTGCAATCTTTAACTCACGGTATTTACCCTGACGGAATAAAGCAACTTCACGAGCCTTTCTTTCATCAGCTACAACGGTAACCTCGTCACCTGCTGCAGGAACACCTGACAGACCGAATACCTCAACAGGGATTGAAGGACCAGCCTCGGTTACTTCCTTGCCGTTTTCGTTTCTCATTGAACGAACACGACCGTACTGCAGACCGCAAAGGATAATGTCTCCCTTCTTTAAGGTACCAGAACGCACAAGAACTGTTGCTACAGGACCACGACCTTTATCAAGACGAGACTCAATGGTTACGCCTTCAGCCATACCATCATGAACAGCCTTTAACTCTAAAACTTCAGCCTGTAGAGTAATAGCCTCTAACAGATCATCAACGCCCATACCAGTCTTTGCTGAAACTTCAACGAACTGGTTCTCACCACCCATTGACTCAGGAATAACACTGTGCTGCATTAACTCATTGATAACTCTCTGAGGGTCTGCACCTGGCTTATCCATCTTGTTGATAGCAACAATCATAGGAACCTTAGCTGCCTGAGCATGCTGAATTGCTTCTAAGGTCTGAGGCATTACACCGTCATCTGCTGCTACAACTAAAACTACAATATCAGTACACTGAGCACCACGAGCACGCATTGCAGTAAATGCTGCGTGACCTGGGGTATCTAAGAAGGTGATACCGTCATTACGAGTCTGTACATGATAAGCACCGATACGCTGGGTAATACCACCAGCTTCGCCTACTGCTACCTTTGACTTTCTGATGTAGTCAAGTAAAGAGGTCTTACCATGGTCAACGTGACCCATGATGGTAACAACAGGAGCACGAGGAGTTGCCTCTGCTTTTGAATCCTTGTTGCCGTTTAATAACTCGTCTTCAAGTTCATTCTCTTTACGCAGAATTACCTTGTGTCCCATTTCTTCAGCAACTAGCTGAGCTGTTGCCTGATCTAAAACCTGGTTGATAGTTACCATTTCACCTAATTTCATTAAGGTCTTGATAACTTCAGTTGCCTTAACAGCCATCTTAGCTGCTAATTCAGCTACAGTGATGGTCTCACCGATCTCAACATCACGGTTTACAGGAACAGCAGGACGGTTAAAGCCGTGTTGCTGCTGATTTAATTTTGCAGCACCCTTTACGCTCTTACCACCTTTACCGCCTTTCTGACGGCGATTGTTTGAATTCTGCTCATTCTCTTCAAAGCGCTTAGCTGAACGTCTGTCACCATTTCTGTCGCGGTGGCGGCCTCTGTTTTCAGCCTCACGCTCCTGACGAGCCTCAGCTTCACGAACATACTGTGAAGTTGTTGAATCGTCGTCATCATTCTCGTGAGAGCGAGCCTCTTCTTCTGCTGCCCAACGAGCCTCGTTTTCTTCAGCTAACTTTCTGGCCTGCTCAGCAAGTCTCTTTGACTCTTCTTCAGACTTACGCTTTTGTTGCTCTTCTTGAGCACGACGTAACTCTTCAGTTGCCTTATCCTCATGCTTCTCTTTATGAGGAGCAGGAGTTGGCTTTGGCTGAGTCTTAACAGCCGCAGCTTTAGCAGCTTCCTTAGCCTTCTTGTCAGCCTCAGCTTTAGCAGCTGCAGCCTTGCGAGCTTCTTCGGCTTTTTTAGCTTCTTCAGCCTTACGAGCCTCTTCAGCTTTTCTAGCCTCTTCTTCAGCCTTTTGCTTAGCAATAGCTTCCTGCTCCAACTGAGCCTTACGCTCTTTAGGGTCGAAGTTAAATTTCTTTTTACGAACTTCAACCTGAACTTTCTTAGCACCGCCTGCATTTTGCAAAGTCATAGTGCCAGAAGACTTCTTCTTTAAAGACATACGCTTTGGTGCATTGCCCTGATTTTCTTCATTCATCATTCAAGTCTTCCTGTATTATTTGTTTTCTTCTTTGAACCAGTACTCATTACGAGCTGCCATAATGATTTCACCAGCTTTCTTCTCATCTAAGCCTTCGATGTCAGTTAAATCATCGGTAGCCTGATCTGCAAGATCTTCACCAGACTTGATACCGTGAGCTACTAACTTAGCAGCTAATTCTTTATCAATACCGTCTAGTGATGATAATTGAGCGATAGCTTCAGCAGTTTCAGCATTTTCTTTGCTCTCAACAACCTTTCTTGCTATTTCCTGTAACTGAGATGCTGTTTCCTCATCCATACCATCGATAGCTAAAAGCTCTTCAGGTTCAACGTATGCTACTTCTTCTAAGGTGGTGAAGCCTGCATCTGACAGAGCAGTTGCGAACTCTTCATCAACATTTAAAGAATCTTCAAATAGCTTTACTACCTTACCTACTTCCTGCTGAATGCTTGACTCCAGTTCTTTCTCAGTCATAACCTTCAGATCCCAACCGATAAGCTGTGAAGCTAAACGTACATTCTGACCGTTTCTACCGATTGCTAAAGCTAAGTTCTCTTCAGCTACAGCAATTAAGATAGTGTGGTCATCTTCGTTGATAATAATACGTGATACTTCAGCAGGTTCCATAGCATTGGTTACGTACTGAGCTAAGTTCTCATCGTATAATACAACGTCAATCTTTTCACCTGACAGCTCGTTAGATACTGCCATTACACGAGCGCCACGCATACCGATACATGCGCCACGAGGATCGATTCTTCTGTCCTTGGATCTTACAGCGATCTTTGCACGTGAACCTGGATCACGAGCTGCACCCATGATTTCGATTACGTCTTCACCAATCTCAGGTACTTCGATTCTGAATAACTCTTTTAAGAAATCAGGTGAAGTTCTTGAGCAGATGATCTGTGGACCACGATTTGGCTCTGAACGGATATCCTGTAATAAAACCTTAACTCTGTCACCACGACCATAGGTCTCATGAGGAATGATCTGCTCACGCTTTAGAACAGCTTCAGCGTTGTTGCCCAAATCTAAAACCATGATGTCATGAGTCTGCTTTTTAACGGTTGCATTTACAACATGACCGATTCTGTCACGCTGCTCTGCTACAACCTGCTCGCGCTCAGCATCTTTAACTTTCTGAGATAGAACCTGCTTTGCTGTCTGAATTGTAATACGGTCAAACTCAACAGAAGGGATCTGCTCTTCAACAATATCACCAGCTTTAATACCAGGATGGTCAACAGCGGCAGCTGCAAGTGATATTTCCTGAGCAGGCTTCTCTAGTGGACCGTCAGTATCAACTACTTCCCAACGGCGGAAGGTGTCATATGAGCCGTCTTTCTTGTCAATTACAACACGAACTAAGATATCAACCGGATACTTTTTCTTGGTTGCAGTTGCTAATGCAGTCTCTAAAGCTTCAAAAATCTTATCTCTAGGAATAGCACGCTCGTTTGATAGTGCCTCTGCGATGGCAATGATCTCTTTACCCATTTTTAATTTAAGACCTCTCTATGATCCGCTTTTAGGAGCTTTTTTGTTGTTAGTTGGAAACTCTGGGACAACACGTGCTGTAGATACATTTGAGAATGCAACTTCGATAAGACCTGAGATCTTATCGTTAATCTTCAGCATGCCATCATCAGTTACTTCATCTAAAGTACCTTGAAGCTTATGTCTGCCCTGAGTAGGAATTCTAAGTTCAGCTTTTACAGTTTTACCTGTATAAGCCTTAGCTTGCTCAAGTGTGAACAAAATTCTGTCAAGACCAGGTGAAGATACCTCAAGTGTATATTTAGGAGCGATAAGGTCAGCTGCATCTAAAGCAGGAGATAATACATCCATTAACTCGCCACACTTATCTGCGCTTACACCTTGCTCAGAATCAACAAACACCTGCAACATCGCATGATCATTACCGCCACGGAATCTGATACCCCATACAGTAAGATCCATAGACTCCACTAGAGGAGTTACTAGCTCTGCTACTTTCTCTTCAATGGTTCCTGCCATTAGTACCTCAATTTATTTAATTTTAAACACAAAAAAAGGACCTCAACTAGGGTCCCTTTCTTTATGAAGTTCCACTATATCTATCAGTAATAAACTCGTTTATTACTGAAGGTTCAAGCTCACACTTGAACAGGCTTGAAACGCTATCAGCTTCAAGCCCTTTATTTATAGCAAAAGTAAGGATAAAAATCAAGTTTTTTCCTACTTTATCCTATAGAGTTTTAAGACGTTAATTGCAGTTGCATCAGCGCTGAAAACTTCAATCTTCCAGTCACCAACATCTAAAGTTTCGCCTTGCTTTGGAACTCTCTGCAATCTGTCTAAAACGTAACCTGCAATAGTCTGATAATGCTCTGATGGAGGTAAGTCTAAACCAGTTATTCTTGCAACATCAGGTAAGATAGCATCACCATCTACTCTAAATGACTTACCATCTTTACCAAAACGTACAATCTCTGGAGTTTCACTCTTTTCAGGCATCTCACCTGTGATCTCTTCAACCACATCATGAACAGTAACAATACCTTCAAAACCTCCGAACTCATCAAAGACAAATCCAAAGTATTTCTTTGACTGCCTAAATTGATCTAGGGCACTTAAGATGTTAATTGTTTGCGGAAGATATAAAGGCTCCTGGACAATCTTTTCCATGTGGGCAACATCAACCTTGTCTTCGACAAAAAGGCCTAAAACATCTGCTCTTGAAACAAAACCTAAAGGCTGATCTTTGTGACCGCTTCTGTAAGCAATCAATAATGACTTAGTGCAAGATAATGCCTTGTTTAAGATGTACTCTTTTGAGCCATCAACTTTAATTGTTTGCAGATCAGTTCTTGCTGTCATTACAGCCTTTACAGGCAGTGATGACATTTCAAGAACACGAGATACCATCTCTTTTTCCTGCTTGTTAAAGACATAGGCACTAGGACGTGAAACAATAGCTTCCTTAATTGAATGCACATCGTCGTCATTTTTTGAGCCTAACAGTCTTAAGACCAGATGAGCTGCTACCTGACGGGCCTGCATGTTATTAGAGTGCTTTAAGTTTAAAACAGTCTTGCGTGATGCTTGATTGAAGATCTCGATTAACAATGAGAAGCCAATTGCTGAGTATAAGTATCCCTTTGGTACTTCAATATGGAATGATTCCATAATCAAGCTAAAGCCAATTAGTAGCAGGAAGCCCAAACACAGAATAACAACAGTTGGATGCTTTGAGACAAAGACTGCAATAAAGCCTGATGCCCACATCAGCAATCCCATTGCTATAGTTACGGCAATGATCATGATGTAAACATGATTGGTCATACCAACTGCGGTGATGATTGAATCACCGGAGAAAAGTACATCCAGGATCATAATCTGTGTGGCTACAATAACAAATGAATGGCCTGCTGACTTGCTTACAGAAACAGACTCTTCATTGCTTTGGTCTTCTAACTTTGAATGAAGCTCTTCTGTAGATTTGTATATCAAGAAAGCACCACCTAAGAACATCATTAAGTCTCGAACTGAAACTTCAAAGTTTAAGACAGTGAACAATGGCTCTGACATTGCCATTACGTAAGCGGCGAAGATCATCAAGATAATTCTGATGATTAAAGCACCACCTAAACCAATGTAGCGAGCTGTCTTACCTTGTCTTGCAGGAAGTCTTGCTGACAGAATAGCAATGAATAATAAGTTATCAATGCCTAAAACAATCTGAATTGCTGTTAAGGTCAATAGACCTAACCATGCGGTAGGATCTAATACCCACAGCATATCGAATAATAAAGTTGGATGAGCTAGAGCCTGTTCTTGCATAGTTATTTAGCTCCTAGCTTTGAAAATGAAAAAATAGAGAAGTTAGATAGAATGGTGTGACTAAATATAGTCGGGTCTGCGTTCATTTTAAGTTTTAATTTCTCAAGTAAAATCAAAAGAATGTATAACGATGTAAATATAGCAATTATAAGCAACAAATGTTAACAACATGTATTAATTATGTGAAGTAACATCGAATGCTTTGCTATATATTACATGTGATAACGCTGATTAGCATAGTGCAATTAAAGAACTTCATTTTATGTGCTTAAAATTGAACGAATCATCGAGAGGGGGATGCGGACAAAATCCTGGACACCTAAACGAGGTGATCTATGGCATATACAGTCCAACAAATTATTGCAGCATTAAAACTGTATGACAAAATTAAAAAGGTTGTTCCTACAGTCAGGCAGTTAGGTTATCCAGCTGCGCATACCCTGTATGAATGGATAAACCAAAGAAAGGCAACAAATGGTAAGTTTCCAAATCTTATGCCCAGTGGAGTCAAGAGTATAAATCTTAAGGTTAAGATGGATCATGATGGCTATTCAGCAGAGCGTAAGCTTCAGATCCTAAAAAGATGTTTTGAAGGAACAGAAAACATTCGTGATGTTGCAATTGAAGAAGGCATTTCTCGCAATATAATATATATATGGAGAAAAAAGTATCTTAAATACGGAGTATTTGGCTTGCAACAGAAGAAAAAGAAAATCAAAAGGACCGATTCGCTTGAAACTCAAGTAGCAGATGAGAAAAATGAGCTAAAGGGTCAATCTCCTAAAACCTCTAAAGCAAGTTCTGATGACATAGCTCTGCTTAAAAAGCAGGTAAAAGAGCTGCAGATGAAAGTTGACGTGATGACAGAGGTCTTTGAAATATTAAAAAAAGGGAAAGGCACTGATATAAAAGCTTTAAAAAACAAAGAGAAGTATCAAATTATCAGTGCCTTAAAAAACAAGTATTCGATTCTCTCTCTGCTTAAATCTCTATCGATGTCAAAAAGCAGCTACTATTATGTTGAACAGTCTCGGCTCAAAGATGATAAATATCAGTCTAGCAGAGCGTTGCTAAAAGAAACATTTATAAAAAACTATGAATGCTACGGCTATAGAAGACTCTATACTGCATTAAAGAACGCAGGCCACAAGCTTTCAGAAAAAGTCATAAGAAGGCTTATGAAAAAAGAAGGAATAAAGATTGTCAAACGTAAAAAGAAACGCTTCTCTTCTTACCTTGGAGAACTTTCTCCTGCAGTACCTAATATAGTGAATCGGAATTTTTCTGCATCAGCCCCAAATGAAAAATGGCTGACTGATATATCAGAATTTGCATGCAGTAAGGGAAAACTCTATTTGTCAATTATAAGAGACTGCTTCAACGATGAAATTGTTTCTTATAAGATAGGAGATAAACCTACAGCAACTCTAGCAAATGATACTTTAACTGAAGCCATAAAAAAACTTAAAAGGACAGACAGCAGACCAATAATCCATTCTGACAGAGGCTGTCATTACAGATGGCCAGGATGGATATCATTAACTAATGACAACAAACTTATACGATCAATGTCTAAAAAAGGTTGCAGTCCTGATAATGCCGCCTGTGAGGGATTCTTTGGAAGAATGAAGACAGAATGCTTTTATAATCATTCAATTGAAGAGCTTTCTTTAGATGAATTAAAAACATACCTGAGTAATTATATCCAATGGTACAATAACGACAGAATCAAAAATACATTAGGAGGATTGAGCCCGGTACAATACAGGCTCAGATTTGGTTAGTATTAGCAAAGGTGTCCAGGATTTTGTCCGCATCCCCCTCTCGAATCATCAAACTTTTTTCTTTTAACCTAGATTCACTGTAAAAGAACACTACTTCTAGACAAAAATAGTGTTTAGCAGCCGATGTCTAATGTCCAGATCCCCTCGAAAACAGCACTACTCCTAGACAACTTTTCTATGAATGGCAAATAATCGTGTGTCTAGATCCACTCGAAAACAGCACTACTCCTAGACTGATTAGGCTTTAACAGGTTGTATGGATATGTCTAGATCCCCTCGAAAACAGCACTACTCCTAGACGACGTGGAGGTAAGATAATGATATTAAAGGGTCTAGATCCCCTCGAAAACAGCACTACTCCTAGACAATTTACATACAAAACCACTTGTAGAAACTGTCTAGATCCCCTCGAAAACAGCACTACTCCTAGACTATATACCAGCCTTTCAGCATTTGAGTAACGTCTAGATCCCCTCGAAAACAGCACTACTCCTAGACGAAAAGCAACCAGTTGTCAATGAATCTAGCGTCTAGATCCCCTCGAAAACAGCACTACTCCTAGACTCACTCTTACTTATGATGACGATCATCTCAGTCTAGATCCCCTCGAAAACAGCACTACTCCTAGACCAAAAACTTTCAAATTCACACCAGTGACAAGTCTAGATCCCCTCGAAAACAGCACTACTCCTAGACACTTTAGTTGCTTGCATAATTACGTTTCTCGTCTAGATCCCATCGAAAACAGCACTACTCCTAGACCGCCATTAACACGTTTGGTACCAGCTAAAGGTCTAGATCCCCTCGAAAACAGCACTACTCCTAGACACTCTCTCGTTGAGGGAGTTAGGTATTGCGGTCTAGATCCCCTCGAAAACAGCACTACTCCTAGACGTATCAGCACCAGCGGTCAGAATCTATTTAGTCTAGATCCCCTCGAAAACAGCACTACTCCTAGACTATGTGCGGATCGACACCTCGCTTAAGAATGTCTAGATCCCCTCGAAAACAGCACTACTCCTAGACAGACTACATTTAACGAAGGCCTTTTAATTCGTCTAGATCCCCTCGAAAACAGCACTACTCCTAGACAGCAACTCGTCAGGTGCTTGAGCTAATGCAGTCTAGATCCCCTCGAAAACAGCACTACTCCTAGACTGAACCATAATAATAATCACTACCGCCATTGTCTAGATCCCCTCGAAAACAGCACTACTCCTAGACGTCTTGTCTTGAGTACGTTCAGCTTAGGGCGTCTAGATCCCCTCGAAAACAGCACTACTCCTAGACTGTATACACGCCATTGAGCGGACGTTTATTGTCTAGATCCCCTCGAAAACAGCACTACTCCTAGACTAGCCTTTATACTTTACGTTTAGGTTGTCTGTCTAGATCCCCTCGAAAACAGCACTACTCCTAGACAGATGTAGTTACTGATAAAGAGGATGACATGTCTAGATCCCCTCGAAAACAGCACTACTCCTAGACCCATTTTGTTGGTTAAAATTGTTTCATAAGGTCTAGATCCCCTCGAAAACAGCACTACTCCTAGACATGACCCACGGTGTGACTTATACTTTTCAAGTCTAGATCCCCTCGAAAACAGCACTACTCCTAGACAAACATTAAAGCCTATTTCAAAGCCTTTCGGTCTAGATCCCCTCGAAAACAGCACTACTCCTAGACTATTGATTTGATGTGATGTGATGAACAAATGTCTAGATCCCCTCGAAAACAGCACTACTCCTAGACTCTTTTTATACTTTAATTATAGGTCTGTTTGTCTAGATCCCCTCGAAAACAGCACTACTCCTAGACGTAACGATTATTATGACGATAGTGATATTAGTCTAGATCCCCTCGAAAACAGCACTACTCCTAGACGAAGAGATGTATTTCATTTCATACATACAAGGTCTAGATCCCCTCGAAAACAGCACTACTCCTAGACTACAAGCTAGAAGCACCACAGTTAGACCGTGTCTAGATCCCCTCGAAAACAGCACTACTCCTAGACCCATTAAACTAAAGGTGCATAATTTATATAGTCTAGATCCCCTCGAAAACAGCACTACTCCTAGACCCATTAAACTAAAGGTGCATAATTTATATAGTCTAGATCCCCTCGAAAACAGCACTACTCCTAGACTCCAGCGTAAAAAAGAAATCAGTTAATCCGGTCTAGATCCCCTCGAAAACAGCACTACTCCTAGACCAAAAACTTTCATATTCACACCAGTGACAAGTCTAGATCCCCTCGAAAACAGCACTACTCCTAGACAACCACTCAACCAAACACCCATAAACGCGGGTCTAGATCCCCTCGAAAACAGCACTACTCCTAGACAACAGGAACTGAGCAAAAGAAGATTGATTTGTCTAGATCCCCTCGAAAACAGCACTACTCCTAGACCCTAGATCCACCATTTTCAAGAGTTGTTTGGTCTAGATCCCCTCGAAAACAGCACTACTCCTAGACAACTTACTCACCATATTTAAGAGCGGATGAGTCTAGATCCCCTCGAAAACAGCACTACTCCTAGACCCGCTAACAGGTTGGTGGAGTGCAGAACTTGTCTAGATCCCCTCGAAAACAGCACTACTCCTAGACGCTACTGCTACTAACAATGCTATTCAGTCTGTCTAGATCCCCTCGAAAACAGCACTACTCCTAGACGTAGAGTATAGTTATTTACATTGTCAGAATGTCTAGATCCCCTCGAAAACAGCACTACTCCTAGACATCAAAGATACTGCTCACGATGTGCTAGTTGTCTAGATCCCCTCGAAAACAGCACTACTCCTAGACCTTAATCAACGTTTTTGTATTGATTCACAAGTCTAGATCCCCTCGAAAACAGCACTACTCCTAGACCTGAGAAAGATTATAGAACTGATTGTTAATGTCTAGATCCCCTCGAAAACAGCACTACTCCTAGACCTCAAATTGAGGAAAGGAACAGGATGGTGCACTACTACCTTGTTTTAAAGGAGAACCAAACATGTTTAGATTATACACAAATCATTATCTAAAGTTGTTAGAGTTGCATTGCATATTGAAGATTTGCCTTTAAAATTTCCTTCAAAATCAACAAAAGTTATTTCCATTGCTTGACTCAATTTAAATAATTCCGAGATTTCATTTTCTTCAAAATACGAATAAAGATTAACAAAAAACAGAACTGGATTGTTAGGAACCACTTTTGAAATTAGCTTGATATATTCTATGTTTTTACTTAATAAAGACATATCTTCCTGTTGGAATGTTAATCCTAAGACTTTTAAAATTGATGATAATGATAGTGGTTTTGAAAAATCTAAATCAAAATCAGATTTTTCTATTAACTTGAATATTGATGACTGAAGATGAGAAATAGATTCTGAAAGTTCAACTTGAATTGCAGGCTCATTGCTTGCTATGAATTGAATTTGCTTTATTGCATATGCAAGGAACCTTCTATCATTCAAATCTATATAAAAAGGGCTGCAACATAAAAATGCATTTTTTGATAGATCAATAGAATCTAGTTCATCATTTACACAGCATGATTGATTTTCCCCTAACACAGATGAGTTAATTGATCCGACAACTAAAGAAAAATATGTAGGAGATTCAATTGCAATAACATTGGGAACTTGTTTTTGAATTTCAAATGAAAGATCTAAATCATGAAATGTGATATTCATAATTCTATATACCTTTCTGTGCTATTAATAATTTCTGTATGAGCATCGCCTACAATATACTCTATATCACCAAACTGCTTTTCCGTAATGCTCATCATTTGAACTAGACCTTTAGGAGGTTTATGCATTCTTACTCCATTTTGAACTGTATTCCCAGCCGTTTGATTAAGAACTAATTTGCAGTAAATTGACTCTTGCATCATAATAAAGCCAGACTGAAGAAGGTATCTCCTAAACAAGCGATAGTTCCGTCTATCGACTTTAGTTTCAACTGGAAGATCAAACATTACGATGATTCGCATGAACCTATAACTCATAACAGGAAAATTCTCTTATACGAGATGTCGTTAGAATTCAAAGAATCGATAACAGACCTTGTGTAACTTGGAATAATATTATTTAGATACTGCTTATGACCTTCAAACAGCAACTCTTTATTTAATATATTTTTTATAACTCTTTTTTCTTCCGCCCCAAAAGAATTAAAGTTACAACCTATTACTTCAAGATCTATAACAGGTCTAAATGGTTCCATTAGATCACACGCAAAATTAAAATTATTACTTGCGCCTTTATGCCAAATTCCAAGCTGAGTTATACATCCACAAGAATATATTGCTCTTGCAAAAGCCGACATTAAAATTGAGTAACCATAATTTAAAGCACTGTTAGTGAAACTATCCAAATTTCTTGAAAAGTTTTGTCCAAATAAAGAATTAAAATACACCTTTGCAGCAAAGCCTTCTCTATTAGATGTGTCACCTAGCATTACTTCATCAGAATAACCTACTAATTGAATTGCTGTTAATTCATGTCCCCAAAAAGCAAGTACCTTTGCTTGGTTTAGTATTTTTTCAGTAACAATAGACTGCCATATTTCAGATTTCAAACTAGATGGCCACTCTGCTTGCTTTTTTACTTTAAGAGATGAATCGTAAGAACCATATAATGGAGCCAAAACAGAGGATGGTAGATGTTTTTCATCACAAAATATTACATTTATCTTCTTTGCTATCAACTCATTTATAAGGTATGTCGTTAATGACACAGCGGTACTTTCTATTATGATTGTAGCTATTTCACTTAAATGAACCTTTGAAAACGAGTTACCCTGTCTTATTTCAAGGTATCCCATTTTATAGTCAAGTTTTGATCTATGTGAAATAGATACAACTCTCCAGGTCATTTTATTAAATCTCTCAACTTAGTCTCTATAAAGTAAAATCCTGTTACTGAGTAATTAATTATTGAGTATTTTTCAAAATCTAACTCTGTAGTTCTAACAATACCAGAGTTTTTCGATTCTCCAATATCGTGCAGATCGCTAGAGGCCCCATTACTTTGAAAGGCTTTTAACAATTCAACAACAACATGAACTTTTTGTTCAATGGTTAATAATCTTTCGTCAGAATCTTTTTCTTTCACTCTATAGGTCTGCAAATCAATATTTTTCAACACATTGGTAATAACCGCAGGTAAGCAATTGAAAAATGTATTTTCTACTTTTGACTTTAACTCACTAAACAAATTCGTTAAATCTTGTTCTGAAAATCCACTTTTCTTCTCATCATAAACAAAGTTGACTTTCTTATCATTCAACTTAACTTTTCTTTCAAAAGACTCAATCGCCTTTAAAATTTTTTGAGATCTTATAGACAAGATTAATGAATTGAATTGCTGTAAAGTTATTCTTTTATTTGCCTTTTCATACGACGAAACTTTGTATAAAAATCCTGTCTCGTTGTTTTTTAAAATAAAAGGAAAAGGCAATTTCTCAATAAGAATTTGTGGATTTTCAAATTTCTCATCTAACAAATACTGTACAATGCTGTCATGAATGTTATTTGAATTTTCAACTATTCTTAAAGGTATTCCGATGAACCTGTATATTTTTTTCTTCTTACTAATGAAAGAAATAAAGCTGAAAAAAGTATTGTAGTCTTTATCATATCCACCGTATTCACATCCAAGATGTTTCTTCTTTTTTATGGTTGCTTTGCTTGGTCCATACAAAGTTAGATCAAATAGTTTTCCTTTTACTTCTTCTTGCTTTATTGTTTTTAATATATTGTTTCTGTAATAATTTTTTCTTACTACTGATATAGAACAGCCATTTCTAGAATCCCATATTCCAGATTGCTGAAGTCTTTTTTCATTCTGATTTGTAAAAATATAAGATGTGTCACTAGTACTGAATGAATATCTTTCATTATTCGCAATGACGTACTGGTACTTACTTGTAAATTTCTCAAAATATACGTTCCCAACTACAATGTTACAGTATGCGTCTTTAGCATGATGAAGATCGTTTAACTCTCTAACTTTTATTAGATCAAACTTTTGCTTAAAATCTGCAGTTAATCCTGCTTTAGGATAGATAATTTTAGCTTTCTTGTAGAGTTTAGATAGTAAGCCAGCAATTGCCTTTGTTGACTGTCTGGTCTCCACTAATTGTCTAGCAATGAAACCTTCTTTTTCAGAATTTGAGAGAGATGTACTTCTGATAAGCCTTTCAAACTTTGACTTGGAGATCAATCCTAAATCTAGTAAATGTTTCCAGAATTGTGTTTGATTTTCTCTTATTTGATATGAAAGAGGGTAATTATTATCTTTTTCTTCATTTACTGTTCTTTCCACAAGGACTCTATTGTCAATACTATCGTCTTTAGTTAGTGATTGTGGAATAATATGATCAATATCGTATTGTTTTGAGTTATTCAGCAAGTCTTCAAGCTCTATCTTATTTCCTGTATACATACTCTTTCCTAGCTGAGTGTAGTAGAGATAGATTTTGTCACTCAATAACTTATTGTCGTCTTGTTTTTCTAAAGAACTATATATTTCACTGATATCAAAATCTTTTCTGCACTTATCATATAGTGCCAAGATAGACTTTTTTCTAGAATTAGTTCTCTTACCTTTTTGATCTGCTGTAGCACCTCTTGCCATTTCAACAAAGATCCTTGAAGGTTCATAGCCCATGATTTTCTTCGTTATTTCTCTAACGACTAGAAGAGTTTGCCAAATCATTCTCTTTACAGAAGGAGATACATATAGACCTTCTACAAGGTTTTGGTATGAAAAAGCATCATTTTTATCTAAAGTTGAATTTTCTGAAGAGATCAAATCAGAGAAAGTGTATTCTGAACTTAAAAGCTCCATTAGATTTCCTTTACCATTGAGCATGAAACCTAATATTGAGTTTTTATCAAATTCAGAATTTTTATTATGACCTAAAAGTCCTGTAAGTAACTTTTCAGAAAGTCTTCCCCATCCAGAAAACTTAATGCGACACAATTTCGACAAATTTTCATTGAACTTAGCACATTCAGAAGAAAACTCTCTTTTCAATCTTTTCTCAATCATTAAATAATCATTTGGGAATAGAGTTGAATATTTAATAAAAGACTCAGCAAAATTTATATCAAAATTATCAGTCCCTAATGCATTCTTAATTTTGACGTAAGAAGACATTGATACCTTTTGCTCATCATCGAATCCTGTAAGTTCTTCTTTACTTGTTAAAAAACCATTATTGTATAGGTATGCAACAAGCTGCTTTTGAGTAACATTAATTTGATTGCAATAAAGTTCGTCAAATACCTTTTTAGTTAGTCCTGTTTGAGCTTCGTCTAACCTCATTCCATTTATTCTGATGTTATTTAGAACATTCAACACCATGAATTTAGAGTAAATAATAGAATTCTTAGGAAGAACATCCTCTCCGCTGAGATATGTGCATTTAGAAGTCATTCGTTTAATAAAAGCTTCAGCACTCTTTTCTGTATCTACAACGCTTTCAAAATTCCAAGGGACTATTTTTTCTTGAGATTTCTTAACTATCCACGAGAACTTTGAATGATTATTTAAAGGTCCCACGTAATATGGAATTCTGAATGTTAGCAAAGCTTTTATTTTGTCATATACTGACACTCCTGCATCATCTTTTTCTGATAAAAAAGCAAAGTTTTTACTTTGTACTTTAAGAATCTTATCTAGTTCAGCTAAATTAATTTGATAGGGAATCACGGAATTATCCGCAGAAACTTGTGTTTCAAAAATAGATAAATCGCCAATCCTGTGCAAAAGGACTTTTTCTTTTTCACTTAATTTATTGATTTCAGAAGAACAAAGTAGGATTTGAGCTAAAATCTGTAGTCTTTTGTAGATTGAAGAGCCTTTTATAGCTTCTTTATTTGCAGATTTATCACCGTGCGTGATGTCATAGTAAAAACAGATCTTTCCTTTTTCTGTATTTTTATTTCGTTCTTCAAAGATTTCTTTATAAAATGATTTAGGCTCTGTAGTTAACTTTTCATTTTTAGCTACATTTACTTTTTTATTAACTTCTGCCAATAGACTCTCAGAAAGTCTTTCTCTTAACAAACTTTTAAAGATTCTAAGTTCTTCTGCATGTTTGTTAAATAGTTCAACTTTTGACTCTGAGATACTATTACAGTCTTTTAGTATTTCTTGTAATTTGATTACATCATAAACAGCTTTTTCGGATTCAACAACACCTTTGAACTCATCATTAATTTTTTGTATTTGTTCATCATAATCAGAAGAATTAAATTTAATTTTGCAAGAGAGTCCTTCTTCATCACTCTCTTCTATGGTGAAGATTTCTGCGGCACTTACCTTATATCCTAATAACAACAAGTACCATCTATTAACTTTATTCTCTGTAGATTTCTTTACTTCTGGATCTGAAATTTCATCATATACAGATTTAAGTTGAGCAAAAACTTTTTTAAGATCTGATCTCTTATCAGAAGAAGTTCTTATAACATTGATAACGTCATCACGCATATCAATCAAATTCTGCTTTAAAGAATCTGCTATCTCTTGAAAATCATCAGAAACATTTGAAAAAAGAGAAATATCCACAAACTGAGAACAACATTGTTCCCACAACTCTGGTAAAGAAGCTCCGATGTTATTTACATCTAACCTTTCAAATAAGAAATGGCCTCTATGCTTGATGATGTGATGAACCGCTAAAAAGAGAAGTCTTATGTCATCAACAGGCTCATTCATCAACTTATATCTTAGGTGATAAATAGTTGGATACTCTTTAAAGAAATCTTTATCCTTATAAGAATTATCCCCAAAGAGATTATTTTTTGAAATCTCCTTAAATTCACTATTCTTTAATCTTTGAAAGAAACCAACATCAACTTTTGAAATTTCTGGATCAAATAACTGTTCTAATAAATTTAATCTTTGGCGGGTCCTAAATACTCTTCTTCTTGCACATCTATGAGATCTTCTCTCTGCTGCAGTATCTGCTGTAGGAAAAAGTCTTACGCCCCATAAACTTTTACCTGACACTTTCAAGATATTATATGACTTATCTGTAACAGCCCATCCGCATGAACCAGTACCCACATCTAAACCAATATAGTAATCGCCATATTTCCTGTAATTGTCATAGTTGGACATAATCTTATCTTGCACCTTGATAGTAGACTAATTTTAGAGATCTAATAATCTCGACAGTATCAATATAACATAAATTATGTTAAAGCCAGAATAAAAAACAGAAAACGAATAGTTAACTATTCGTATTTTATGTTAACACCATCACATTTTATAAAAAATAAACTAATATTTATTTACAAATATCAAAATTCAGGTATCATATGAACTGTTTTAGATCCCCTCTAAAACAGCACTACGAGTCTAGATAAAAATTTATTCAAAGCACCGTTTAGGCGGTACCCCGTTGTGGGGATATAATTCAGCCCGAATATTTTGTTATTCGGGCTGAATTATTTTTCGTCGTTGATGTTCTTAATGGGAATCAATATAGGTTTAGACCAATTTTCCTAAAGTCATCATGATCAAAATTGTTTTGCAGAAGTTTTATGTTATCTGGAGATACTTTATTCTTCTTAAGCAAAGTAAGAGATGATTCTTGAGCTTTCTTCATATCAAGCAATATTGATTTATAAATTTTGTCATCAACATCAAAGAAGTCTTTTATCTCGTCAAAAAGCTCAAGTGAAGGTAGATCTTTTCCTTCAACAAAACATAAAGCGTGGTGTTGTTTATTGTAGGGAACTGTATTCGGTGTTAGGTCGTAAGCTGGAGATAATTGCCATTCTCCATTGATACGTAAAAAACCATGATTTCTCAAATGGTCATCTGTATTTCCAAAAAGTCCATTAAAGAGCATTCTTCTGAATAATTCTTGCTTTTGTTCTTTTGACGTCATGAACTCTGACATTGCAAGATCTACATAGCTGTAATTATCCAACTCATCATTTTCTGACAATCCAAGAGCCGTCATTGCAGACATAAAAGGAATTCTGGTGTTATTTGAGTTTCGGTCAAACCTTGGTAAAAGAAGAACATCTCCAAACTTCGATTCAATAACTTTAGATGAGCAAGCTCTGATACCAGCTTCTTTTGCCAAATCTAAATATACTTTCTCGCACTTTGACAACTGAATATCTTGATCGTTTATTGAAGGAAACTTAGCTAAAAAAAGTTGACCTTTATCTACTACACAACCTTTTGGTCTTGCTCCTCCTAAACTGCCACTTGGAGCAAACAGTAAATTTATATCATGATCACTCGTATTACCAAGCTCTACTTGTCTAGAAGCTTCGATTAACTCATTTAAACTTGTTAACTTTGGTCTATCCGTAGAATCATCAACAAAATTACCATTGACTTTGATTCGTAAAGCGCCCATTCGAAAATAATCGCTTACACCAAGCAAATACTCAGTTGAAGAAGGAGTGTAACCTAACTTTCTTTTTTGAATTAACCTTCCCCATCGATCTGGACATATATCTTGTAAGCAAGGAGGAAGAACTTGGACATGTTGAATATCAGAAGTGAAATACAATGTTGGATCTAGAGAATAGCCTTTTTCTATCCAAGAAGGAACATAGCTAAAATCATAGACATCATGTCCTCGTGAAGAAAAGGCGGTTACCTTTGCTACAAGCTCTTCATTTGAAAATATCTCAAAATTTAAAAGCTCATTCATAAATATCCGCCTTCACGATTATCTCTTAAAAGAAAGCTCTTAAGCTTAGTAAGAACCTCTATTTGTTCTTCTAGGTCTTGCAAAAGAAGACTTTGATACAGCACTACCTCTGCTCTTTACAGCATAGCCTTTGTTAAAAGAATGACCTTCTTTTTCTGAGCGCAGATTTGTATGTGATACAAAATGCTTTGCAGTTTTGTTTGACTTAGGACCAAACTTCTTTGAAGAATCATCTTTAGTAAAAGTCTTTCTTCTGTCATTCTTATCAAAAGAAGATTCTTTTGAGAACTTGCGGTCTTTGCTATCTCCAAAAGTTTTACCTTTCTTAGGGAAAGCTGACTTATCCCCTCTTGCAGGACGAGATTGTAGCTTACCGTATGGAGATCTTCTTGAAGACTTATCATCATTTTCTTCTTTCGAAGAATTAAATGAAACAGGCTTTCTTACAGGAGCTTTTGTAGCTTTTCTTCCTTTATTTGAAGATGAGGCATTTAAGTCTAATGCAGGAGCCAACTCTTCAACAGGCTCTAAATGAACAGCTTTTCTTAAACGATTTAACTCATTTAAGGTAAGTTCTCTGAACTGTCCTGTCTTTAAGTCAGGATCAAGATCGATACCTGCGTACTTAATTCTGATAAGACGTGAAACTTTAAGCCCTACAGTTTCCCAAAGACGGCGAACCTCTCTCTTACGTCCTTCTTTTAAGGTTACGTGGTACCAGGCGTTACGTCCTTCACCACCTACGTAAGTAACTTTGTTAAAGCGAGCCTTACCATCTTCTAACATTACGCCTTGGGTTAACTGATCGATTTGCTCTTCACTTACTTCACCATAGATACGAGCAGCGTATACACGTTCAACTTCATATCTAGGATGCATCAGTGCATTTGCTAATTCACCATCGGTGGTAAATAAGAGTAAACCTGAGGTATTGATATCAAGACGGCCAATGTAGATCCAACGACCAGTTGGAGGCTTTGGAATATGGTCGAAAACTGTAGGTCTGTTTTCAGGATCTGATAATGTAGTAAGCTCACCTTCAGGCTTATGATACATTAAGACTCTGCAAGATACTTTTTGACTGTCAGGTGTTAATACAACCTTACCGTCTATTTTAACTAAAATGTCATCTGCTTCGTATCTGTCACCGATAGTTGCCATTTTGCCATTTACGGTAACTCTGCCCTGATCAATCATCTGCTCAAGAGCTCTGCGTGAAGCAATTCCTGCACGGGATAAAATTTTCTGTAACTTCTCAGTCATATATTATTTTCTACTTTAAAAAGCATAAATTGAAATTTCATGCTCTATTTTACATGAGAGCTTTGAAAATATGAAATTCTCGGTAAGAATTAATAAATAAAGCTTCTGAAAGTAGTCTTTAGTCAATTCTAACTAGCCGTTTTAATCAAAGAACTCATCATTGTCAAAGTCTTCATCTTCTTGAAAGTATCCAAAGTCAGCGGCATCCTCAATATACTCTTCATCAGTCATTTCATCATCTTTGTAGAACTCACCTGAAGCGATTGATGCGTTAATCTTTTTAATAATTCTGTCCCAGTCTTTTGAATCGATTTTGTTTGAAGCTGAACTCTTTTTTACTCTCCAAAAGTTCTTTTATGGAGCAATTACTGGACACTACGTCTTATTTTAAAAGCTGTCTTTGATTATGCTATGGATATTTTGTTAAATAACTTTACAATAGGATGTGCAAAAGGAATTACATATGTCAGATCAAAACACACAGGACTTCGTTCAATGTGCACTCTTTGGTGAGAGCTTTAACTTAAGATGCGCAAAAGAGCAAAAAGAAAATCTTCAAAAAGCAATAGCTTCATTACAAACTAAAGCATCCTCTATGATGCGAGATAATCCTAATTTAACTCCTACACAAGCTGCTATCTTAATTGCGCTTGACTCAGAGAGTACCTTGCAAGGATATCTAAACGACAAAACTCCATTTGAAAATGAAGCATTAAAACTAATCACCAAGATGAAAACTTCTCTTCAAAGAGCTAACAATGACTGATTTTTTTGATAACAAAGTTTTACGTAAGTCTCTGCGTCAGCAGATCTTAGAACAAAGAAGACAGGTAACACCTGTAAAAGCCTATGATGCTGGCGTTGAGATTGTAAAAATCTTAAGTCACCATAAACACTTCTTGCAAAAGAAAATGGTGGGATCATATTTAAGCTTAGGTGGTGAGTTATCTACAGAGCCTATTAACGAGTATCTTCTAGAACACCATGAATTAGCTCTACCTTTTATGGATGTTCACGTAAAAGGTCATATGGACTTTTATTCCTATAAGAAAGGTGACAGGTTAATTGAAAACCGCTTCCACATTCTAGAGCCTGAGAATTTACCAGAGAATCTGGTAACTCCTGATAAATTTGAAGCTTTGATTGTGCCATTAGTTGGATTTGATAATAAAGGCAACAGATTAGGTATGGGTGGAGGCTATTACGACAGAATGTTAAAGAAGCTCTCTGCTCAATGTCTTTTAATAGGTGTAGCTTATGACTTCCAACTTTTAGATGCTGTACCTATTGAGCATTGGGATATGCCTTTGCATGAAGTCATAACTCCTACCAAGCACTACGTCTTCTAATCAATTTATCTAAAATCGCCAATAAAAAACCCACCGTACGGTGGGTCTTTTTTAGTAGAAACTTTTATTACTTAGTCTCTGGAGCGTCAGTCTTAGGAGCATCTGTTGTGTCTGAAACTGCAGGTGCATCTGTATCAACTACAGGAGCATCAGTGTTAACAACAGTCTTCTCCTCAACCTGCTCTGTTGCAGGAGTCTCAGAAATATTGCTGAAACTTGACTTCTCTTCGTGAGCTGACTTCTGTAAGTAACCTAAGAATAAGCAAACACCGAAGAACAGAATAATTAAAGTCCAAGTTGATCTAGTCAGGAAGTTACCAGATCCTACTGAACCGAATACTGTATTTGATGCACCAGCACCAAATGAAGCGCCCATGCCAGCACCTTTACCCTGCTGAACAAGGATCAAAGCAATCATTGCAATTGCAATTAGTAATAAAACTACAATACCAATTTCGTACATAATAAAAACGCATCCTATTTTGCGTATACAAAGCTGTGCAAATATTACAGGTTATTATGCTTTTTTTCAAGCATTTTCACAGCCTGCCTGATGGATGATCACATCAGCAATTCTTTGAGCTTTAGTATGAACGTCCTGTGCATTCTCACCTTCAACCATTACACGAACCACAGGCTCGGTTCCTGATTTGCGTAAAAGCACACGACCAGTTGAGCCTAACTCTTTTTCAACTTCAGCTACAACAGCCTGAACTTTCTCGTCACGAGTTACATCAAGACCTGCTGTTAATCTTACGTTGATAAGATCCTGTGGGTACATGGTCAGGCCTTCAGATAACTCTTCAACTGTCTTGCCTGCATACATACAAGCCTTTAGAACCTGTAGCGCTGAAACAATACCATCACCTGTAGTTGCATGGTTTAAGCTGATGATGTGACCACTGTTCTCGCCACCTAGAGTCCAGTTCTTCTCTAACAACTGCTCCATAACGTATCTGTCACCAACCTTAGCACGAGAGAAAGGAATACCTTCACGCTTTAAAGCTAACTCAAGACCTAAGTTTGTCATTAAAGTACCTACTACACCACCTGGCAGACGTCCACGCTTTTTAGTGTCGTTAGCAATGATATACAGAAGGTTGTCACCGTCACGTAAGTTACCGTGACTGTCGCACATTAAAACGCGGTCACCGTCGCCATCAAAAGCAATACCAAGATCAGCTTTTTCTGAAAGGACTTTAGCAACTAAAGCCTCTGGATGAGTAGAACCTACACCATCATTGATATTAATGCCATTAGGCTTATCACCGATGGTGATAACAGTTGCTCCTAACTCTCTGAAAACCAGTGGAGCGATGTGATAGGTAGCGCCGTTAGCACAATCTAAAACAATCTTCATGCCCTCTAACGAGAAGTGGCTTGCAAAGGTACTCTTGCAGTACTCAATGTAACGACCTGGAGCATCATCCTGTCTGAAGGCACGACCAAAGTCTGATGAAGCTGCTAAAGGAATATCCTTAGCATCTAATACAGACTCAATCTCAAGTTCAACCTCATCAGGTAACTTGGTACCATGAGCTGAGAAGAACTTAATACCATTGTCATAGTATGGGTTATGTGAAGCACTGATTACAACGCCTAGGTCTGCTCTGAATGCTCGAGTTAAATAAGCTACAGCAGGAGTTGGCATAGGGCCTAACATTACAGGAGACATACCACCTGCTGAAAAGCCTGACTCTAAGGCAGCTTCTAGCATATAACCTGACAGACGAGTATCTTTACCAATGATAACTTTACCGCCATGTTTCTTGCCTAAAACTTTACCTGCAGCTAAACCTAGTCTTACTGCAAAATCAGGAGTAATAGGATATTGACCTACACGGCCACGTACACCGTCTGTACCAAAATATTTTCTTTTCATCTTTGTTTTCTTTTTTTCTAAAAGTTATTTACCTTTAAAAGATTAGACTTTTAAAGATGTTGGATTTTAATTCTTTTCTTTGTTCTTTCTTAAGTCATGAATTGCATCACGTAGAAGTCTTAGACGTCTTACGATAGTCTTTGATAACTTAAATGGCTTAGTCTTACTTGCCATAATCTGCCAAAAACCAATTGCAATTGCAACTTCACCTACATCTGCTGTTCTGATGATTTGAACTGGACTTACAGATGAACAGAATAAAGCTGTAGTTAAGGTAAGCACTCTATTATCTTTCATGAATCTGTCTTCTTTTGGTAAAGAACGAGGCAGAGCAATACAGATAGGCAGAGCAAAACTCTTAAAGCTCTCAAGTCTTCCTAACAGTCTTAATCTGTTACTTACAGAAGCATTTACTACAGATGGGTCAATGAGTAATCTCTTTCTTTCAATACCTGCATTTAAAAGAGTATCGATTCTTTCAAAGTAGTATTCAGAAATGATACTTACCACATCGCTGTCATCTTCAATTTTTTCTTTTGGATCAAAGTGAAGGCATACAGCTACCTCTGATCCTTTGACAAGATCGATCATGCCCTCTGTGGACAGACCGTTTGTGGTAATAACAATTGAAACACCTGCTTTAATAGCCTGTGAAACAATTTCATAGTTGTTTGAGTTTAGTGCTACAGGAACATCTACACTGTTCATCACAGCGCACAACACAGAGATCACACGAGTTTCGTTGATGCCGTTAGCACCAGCTTTAGCTCCAATCTCCAGTAGCTCAGCACCAGCTTTAACATAGCTATTTGCAAGTAAAACTAGATCTTCAATTGAACGGGTATCATTCTCTTCTAAAGCAATGGTTCCCATTACTTTTGTAAAAGACAAATCAAGGCTTTTACTATTTGGCAGTCTTAATTTCATCGAATATCCCACACTAAACTTGTACAAAACTGATATAAATCAGCTTGCCCATTTAACCTACATTAAAAGCAAAGGATCTCCTGTCAAGAGATCCTTCATGAGACGATGGTAATTTTGACAAGTTGTCCTGTCTAATTACTGCTCTGAATTATTGTCATTATCGTCTTTTTTTGTCTCTGATGCATTGTCAGAGTTCTCAGTCTTAGCTTTTTCAGACTGATTGTCAGTTGACTTATCCTCAGTCTTTACATCATTTGATTTCTCATCTTTTGAGTTATCATCTGATTTCTGATCTGAAGATTTAGCATCTCCTACCTTACGAGGTGGGCGAACTTCTTTACGATTCATCAAATCGTCAATCTGATCAGCATCAATGGTCTCATACTTTAATAGAGCATCCTTCATATTCTCAAGAATGTCCTTATTAGCTTCAAGTAAGTCCTGAGCTTTCTTATAGCATGAGTTGATGATTTCTGTTACTTCCTCATCGATGATCTTAGCAGTTTCATCTGACATTGAAATCATAGTAGTAGATGAACCACCTAAGTATGCAGAACCTTCATTGTCCTTTTCATACTGCATAGGAGCCAATCTCTTTGAGAAGCCCCAACGGGTTACCATGCTACGAGCAATCTGAGTCGCTCTTTCAATATCATTTGAAGCACCTGTAGTTACAGCATCAGTACCAAACATTAACTCTTCGGCGATACGGCCAGCGAACAGAGTAGAAATGTTTGATAACAGACCGATACGGCTTTGAGATACCTTATCCTGTTCAGGCAGATACATGGTTACACCTAAAGCTCTGCCACGAGGGATAATAGATACCTTGTATACAGGATCGTGCTCTGGAACCAATTTACCTACGATAGCATGACCTGCCTCATGATAAGCAGTGTTGATCTTTTCATGCTCATTCATAGCCATGCTTCTGCGCTCAGCACCCATTAAGAGTTTATCTTTAGCTTCTTCAAACTCATTCATGCTTACTACACGCTTGTTATGACGTGCTGCGTTTAAGGCAGCTTCGTTTACCAAGTTTGCTAATTCGGCACCAGAGAAGCCTGGAGTACCTCTTGCGATAGTTGCAGTATCAACATCTTTACCTAAAGGTACTTTCTTTACATGAACATTTAAGATCTGCTCACGACCACGTACATCAGGTAAACCTACCACAACCTGTCTGTCAAAACGACCTGGACGTAACAGTGCAGGATCAAGAACATCAGGTCTGTTAGTTGCAGCGATGATAATTACAGCTTCAAAGCCTTCAAAACCATCCATCTCAACTAGTAACTGGTTTAAGGTCTGCTCTCTTTCGTCATGACCACCGCCCATGCCTACGCCACGCTTGCGACCCACTGCATCAATTTCGTCGATGAAGATAATACATGGAGCATTCTTCTTAGCCTGAGCGAACATGTCTCTTACACGAGAAGCACCAACACCTACGAACATCTCCACGAAATCAGAACCTGAAATTGAGAAGAAAGGCACTTTAGCTTCACCTGCAATTGCTCTTGCTAATAAAGTTTTACCGGTACCTGGAGGACCTACCATTAACACACCACGTGGAATGCGTCCTCCTAACTTAGAGTACTTGGTTGGATCTTTTAAGAAGTCTACTAATTCAACTACGTCCTCTTTTGCCTCATCACAACCTGCTACATCATCAAAGGTTGTTTTAATCTGATTCTCAGAGAGTAGTTTAGCTTTTGACTTACCAAATGACAGAGGATTGCCTTTAGAACCGCCCTGCATTTGACGTGAGAAAAAGATCCACACACCAATTAAAAGCAGCATTGGGAACCATGACACAAAGATTGAGAGCAATAAGCTCTGCTCTTCAGGCTTAGTACCAGATGCTCTTACATTGTGTGATAAAAGAGAGTCGATAATTGCAGGATCGCTCAATGGCATAACAGTTAAGAATCTTTCACCGTTCTTTTTAACACCATTGATAACCTTGCCATCAAATACAACTTCCTGTATCTGATCTGACTGCACTTCTCTTACGAAGCTAGTGTAGTCTTCCATACGACCTGAATTGTCTGATGAGTTAAATGACTCAAAGAGAGTCATTAAAATCACAGCAATGACTAGCCATAATATTAGGTTTTTTGTCATATTTACTCACTTACTCCAAAGTCTTATCTTCAGACTCTTCAAATTCAGCACCTGGTGCAACACCATTTAAAGGATGACCTTTAAAGCCCATTGCTACCATATAAACTTCACGAGAACGGTCTCTTGAAGCATCAGGTTTTCTTACTTTAACAGTGGTAAAGTCCTGATGTAATTCTTTTAAAAACTCTTGAGAACCTACACCCTGGAAAACTTTTACAGCAAAACTACCACCAATACGCAGTACACGTCTTGCCATATCTAAGGCTAATTCTGATAACAGCATGGCTCTTGGCTGATCGATAGCTAGGTTACCTGACATATTAGGAGCCATGTCAGAGAGTACTACATGAGCACCGACACCGATCATTGAATACAGTTTTTTGAAGACCTCATCTTCTCTGAAGTCACCCTGCAAAAACTGTACGTTACGAATAGGTCTTATTGGCAGAATGTCACAGGCGATAACTCGACCGCTATCTCCGATGCACTTTACGGCATACTCAGACCAACCGCCAGGAGCGGCACCAAGATCAACTACGATATTACCCTGACGGATCAGGTGATCTTTTTTCTGCAATTCTTCTAGCTTGAAAGATGCGCGTGAACGCAGTCCTAACTTGTGGGCCTGCTTCACATAAGGATCGGAAAAGTGTTCCTGTAACCATCTAGTTTGGCTTGCAGTTCTTTTCTTTGCTGGCATTAAATATAAATCCCAAATATTACTATAGATTTTTCAGTTTAAAATTACTCGATAATATTATACAATTTGCTCAACATTTATGCGAAGTCTAAATCACAATAGATTAAGCTTTTAACAGATATTTTTTCTTATTATAGGTTTTGTATGTCATTGAATTCACATCAGCGCCAGTTTTTAAAGGCACAAGCTCATTCATTAAAGCCAGTTGTCTTACTAGGCAATGACGGCCTTTCAGAATCAGTGCTTAAAGAGCTAGACAGCAGCATTGAGCATCACGAGCTTATCAAGATCCGTTTAAATGCTGGTGAAGGTAGAAAAGAGCAGGCTGAAACAGCTGCTAAGACTGTTAATGCTGAATTAGTATCTCTAGTTGGTAGAATTGCTGTTCTATTCAGACAGAGAAAAGACGACAGCAGATTCATTCTTCCTCGCTAGTCTTTAGTTGAACTTCTAAGTTCACTGTAAATGTAAAAGGCGCCTTTTAATAAGGCGTTTTTTATTTTCCCAGAACAAAAGTACTTTTTTAGTTCGATTTAAAGTTTCTTTCAGTGAACTTAAAAAATTTCCATTTTTTTATATCTATTTGATTTTAAATATATTTCAAAAATAAAGTCTACTTTTAAAGTCTACTTTTCCGCAAATCAGCAAAAAAAACGGAAGCACCAAATACCACTTCCGTTCTCTTAAATAGGATTATGTAACTAGGATTTTAAGTTACATACAGAGTTCTGAGTTTTCTCTAGATATACTCTACCTTTTCAATTTCGTAGCAGATTGTTCCCTTAGGGATCTTAATTTCAATCTCGTCTTCTTCGCACTTGCCTAATAAGCCTTTAGCGATAGGAGTCTTGTATGAAATTAAGTTAGCCTGAATGTCGGCCTCATCTTCACCTACGATTCTGTAAGTTGTCTCTTTGTCAGTATCAACATCAACTACGGTTACAGTTGCACCAAAGATAACCTTTAGCTTGCCACCGTTAGGAGTCTTTAACTTAGATACATCGATTACATTAGCACTTGCTAGCTTGCCTTCGATGTCTTTAATTCTTGCTTCGCAAAGTCCCTGCTCTTCTTTTGCAGCATCGTACTCTGCGTTTTCGCTAAGATCACCATGGCTTCTAGCCTCGGCAATTGCAGCTACAATGCGAGGTCTCTCTACTGTCTTTAAGCGCTGTAATTCTTTGCGAAGTAAATCCTCGCCACGAGGAGTCATTGGAGTCTGATCCATGATAATAGCCTCAATTTAAAATATAAAAAAATGACGCCTAACTGTTACATCAGGCGTCCTCATGATCATATGAGTTGATAATAACCTAATCTATAACTTAGTTCAATATGAAAACTTATGATTAGCTGTACAACTCACATTATTAACTTGATAGATCCTCAAAGAACTTCTTAACACCTTTTATGAAGCCCGCTGACTTTGGCTTATGCTTCGCTGCGGTGTCAGTTTTCTTTTTACTATCCCCTGTTGTAGAAGCTTTGTCATCACCGTTTAATGATTCCTCAAACTTCTTTAACAGATCTTTCTGTTCTTTAGTTAAGTTTACAGGTGTCTCAACTACAATCTTGCAGTACAGGTTACCTTTAAAGGTTGAGTTATAAGACTTAACACCCTTGCCTGACAGACGCATCATTACGCCGGTCTGGGTCTCAGGATGTACTGTAATATTTACAGGACCATCTAATGTAGGAACTTCAACCTTGCCACCTAGTGCTGCTGTTGTAAAGCTGATTGGAACTTCACAGTACAAATCATTACCATCACGAGTAAAGATCTCATGATCTTTTACTTCGATTACAACATATAAATCACCAGAACCAGCACCGTTTAAACCAGCCTCACCTTCGCCACTTAAGCGAATTCTATCGCCAGTATCAACACCAGCAGGAATATCAACTGATAAGGTCTTTAAGTCAACTACACGGCCAGTGCCACCGCAGGTCTTACAACCGTTGGTGATAATAGTACCTGTACCATTACAACGTGAACAGGTCTGAGAAAAAGCCATAAAGCCCTGACGTACATGAACAGTACCGCTACCCTTACAATCAGGGCAAGTCTCTTTCTTACCGTTCTTGCCTAAGCCTGAGCCTCCGCAGTCCTTACACTTAACATAAGTCTTAACACTTAACTTCTTCTTGCAGCCTTTTACAGCTTCTTCTAAAGTTAAGGTTAACTTAGCTCTGATATCACGACCTCTAATTTCACGTGGTCCCTGGTTACGAGAACCAAAACCGCCACGACCACCGAAGAGATCAGAGAAAGCATCACCGAAAATATCACTGAAATCAGCGCCGCTGAAACCACCACCGAATGGATTACCACCACCGGCCTGTGAACCATCAGCACCAGCAAAACCATACTGATCGTAAGCAGCTCTCTTTTGAGGATCAGACAACACCTGATAAGCTTCGTTAATTTCACGGAACTTATCACCTGCACCAGGATCCTTATTTCTGTCAGGGTGATACTTTATAGCAAGACGCTTGAACGCACGCTTGATGGTTGCATCATCTGCCCCTTTGTCTACGCCAAGCACCTCATAGTAATCACGTTTTTCGGCCATTTTATCCTCTTTATAACTGACAAAAGGCAGGTGGAATACTCCACCCACCTTTTAAACTAATCTTTATGATTTAAGATTATTTCTTGTCGTCTTTAACTTCTTCGAACTCAGCATCAACAACATTGTCATCCTTTGATGAATTATTCTGTTGTGCCTGTGACTGTGAAGCCTGTTGAGCTTGCTGAGCTTGAGCCTGTGCCTGACCTGCCTGTAATAAAGCGGTTGCAGCTTCCATTACAGCCTTTTCAGCCTGCTCAATCTTATCCTTGTCGTCACCACGAGCAGCTAACTCTAGGTCAGCTAATGCCTTGTTAACCTTGGTCTTATCAGCATCTGATACCTTGTCACCAAGATCAGCTAACTGCTTCTTAACCTGATGAGCGGTAGCATCAGCTCTGTTACGTGCGTTTGCTAACTCCTCAAACTTCTTATCCTCAGCTGAGTGCTCTTCTGCCTCACGTACCATACGCTTGATATCGTCGTCTGACAGACCTGAAGATGACTTAATAGTGATCTTCTGCTCTTTACCAGTCTTCTTATCCTTAGCAGATACGTGGATTAAACCATCAGCATCGATATCGAAGGTAACCTCAATCTGTGCCATTCCACGTGGCTGAGGCTCAATACCCTCTAAGTTGAACTGGCCTAATGACTTGTTGTCAGCAGCTCTCTTACGCTCACCCTGTAATACGTGAATGGTTACAGCAGGCTGGTTATCCTCAGCAGTTGAGAATACCTGTGACTTCTTAGTTGGGATAGTGGTGTTCTTCTCAATTAAGGTAGTCATAACACCGCCTAAGGTCTCAATACCTAATGACAGTGGGGTAACATCTAGTAACAGAACGTCTTTCTTATCACCAGTTAAAACACCACCCTGAATTGCAGCACCGATAGCAACTGCCTCATCTGGGTTTACGTCCTTACGTGGCTCTTTACCGAAGAAGTCAGCTACTAACTTCTGAACCATAGGCATACGTGACTGGCCACCAACTAAGATTACGTCGTTAACATCTGATGGTGATAAACCAGCATCTGATAAAGCAGTCTTAACTGGCTCTAAGGTCTTAGTTACTAACTCTTCAACTAATGACTCTAACTTAGCACGTGTGATCTTAATGTTCATGTGCTTAGGACCAGTAGCATCAGCGGTGATGTAAGGTAAGTTTACATCGGTCTGCTGTGATGATGACAACTCAATCTTTGCCTTCTCAGCAGCTTCCTTCAAACGCTGTAGAGCTAATGGATCAGTACGTAAGTCAACGCCCTGTTCAGTCTTGAACTCGTCAATCAAGTAGTCAACGATACGGTTATCGAAATCCTCACCACCTAAGTGAGTATCACCGTTAGTTGCTAAAACTTCGAAGGTCTTCTCACCGTCAACTTCATCAATATCAATAATTGAGATATCGAAGGTACCACCACCTAAGTCGTAAACAGCAATCTTCTGCTCACCCTTAGCCTTGTCCTCACCGTAAGCAATAGCAGCTGCAGTAGGCTCGTTGATGATACGCTTTACGTTTAAGCCAGCGATACGACCAGCATCCTTAGTTGCCTGACGCTGTGAATCGTTGAAGTATGCAGGGCAGGTAATAACAGCTTCTGTTACTTCCTCACCTAAGATATCTTCAGCAGTCTTCTTCATCTTCTTTAAAACTTCAGCTGAAATCTGTGGTGGAGCTAACTTCTTGTCATCAACCTCAACCCAAGCATCACCATTGTCTGCCTTGGTGATCTTGAATGGCATAATGCCGATATCACGCTGAACCTCAGCATCGTCATAACGACGACCGATTAAACGCTTAATAGCGAACAGTGTATTCTTTGGGTTTGTAACAGCCTGACGCTTAGCAGCATCACCTACGATGATTTCGCCGTCTTTTGCGTAAGCTACGATAGAAGGAGTGGTACGACGACCTTCTGAGTTCTCTAATACACGAACTTTGTCACCATCTAAAACGGCAACGCATGAATTAGTAGTACCTAAGTCAATACCAATAATCTTTCCCATTTTAAAATCCTCTTAAATTCTGTTTTTCGTTATCTTTAATAATCAGTCTTTTAAACTTACTGTTATTTTTAATAACTTTCTAAATCTTTTCTGTCTTACTAAATGGAGCTTAATTTTTCTTTTTCAAGTCTAAGCTTCAATATTTATAGAATTTTTTTGCTCACCGTTATCCTGTGATGCACTCTCATTTGGTTTAGCACCAGCAGGAGCACCAGCTGATACAATTACCATAGCAGGTCTTACTACACGACCGTTTAAGGTATAACCTTTTTGCATTACAGATAGAACGTGCTGAGCTTCAACCTCTGGTGATGGCACCATTGATATTGCCTGATGCAGATTTGGATCAAATGGCTGACCTTGAGGGTCAACTGCTTCAACACCAAACTTGCCTAACTCTTTTAGAAGTAATGTAGTAGTGTTCTGAACACCTTCTACAATAGGCTTAATCGCAGGATCGTTAACATCTGAATGCTTTAGAGCAAGCTCTAAAGAATCAACTACTGGAATTAAAGCCTTTAAAATCTTTTCATTGCCGAATTTACGCTCACGCTCAACGTCAGCTTCAATTCTCTTTTTCTGGTTCTCACACTCAGCTAAAGCTCTGACTAATTTATCGTTATCAGCCTTGTACTTAGCTTCAAGTGCAGATAACTGAGACTTTAACTGCTCGTTTTCAGTTACAAGCTCTTTTGGATCAAAATCAATTTCTGACTCATTGTCATTAGGTGTAGCATTTGCTGCATCCTGTGGAGCTTGGTTTTCACCATTAGTCTGGACCTCTTGAGCCTTTTCTTCTTGCTTTTGCTCTCTTTCTTGAGCTTCTGCCTGTGCTTTTTCAAAAGCCTGTTGCATTTGTGTTTCTTCAGTCTGCATTTTTATCTCTTAAAAAATTCGTAGAATTAACGCTTATGAGTACATGGGGTTACGCTAAATAAAATTCAAGACCGGTATCAGAAATTTAGTAAAAATCTTTGCTTTTCTAATTTTAAGCAATGATTTTTTTGCTACAATTTCCTAAGTAACAAAGGATTTATTATGCAAATTAAGAAATTACTATCTGTAGCTGTTTTTGCCACCACAGTTTCCCTTCTGACAACTTCTTGTGCTTATAGAACTGATCTGAACCAAGGTAACTACGTTGAGCAGGATCTAGTAAACCAGCTAGCTTATGGAATGTCTGCAGAACAGGTTCGTTTCGTTCTGGGAACTCCAATGCTCATCGATCCTTATGACAAGTCACGCTGGTATTACGTTTGTTTCAAACGTGAAGGTTGGAGCTCTCCTACTGTACAGAAGTTAGTATTACTCTTCAATGGTGATACCTTAGTTGATATGTCAGGTGACTACAAGAAACCTACAACCTTCGGTGAAGGGCTGAAGAGCGCACCTAACGGTGGAAAGGCAGCAGACTTTGATCTTCCTGAATAGCAAAAACTCATCAAGATTAAATAAAAAAGGCGAAAATTCTTTCGCTTTTTTTAGACGTAGTTTTGTAAAATCTGCGTCTTTTATTTTTTCTGTAGCGATAGTTATCTGCTCTTCTGTTTTTATTCAAGGCTGTACCCTTGAAGATGAGACTGAGGATAAGATTGTTGTTCCTCTAAAAGACACATCTACTCAAAAAGACAGTCCCCTCTCCTTAAAGTTTTTAGACTTAACTAAAAAGTGCACTACAGGTGACATGAATGCTGCACCTGAAGTTTTATCAATGTATCTCTCTTCCCTTCCTCCTAAGGATGTACCTGATAATGCCAAGTCTTTTTACAGAGGACTGATTGAGGATAAGTACTTTTTCCAAAGAAAAGATCTGAACCTAGAATTTGAAAAGTGTCTGCAAAAGGCAGCAGTTTCAGGACTTACTGAATATCGTGGCTATTATCTTACCAAAGCTACTGTCTCAGCTAAGATATCTCAACTTTACTATGCTCATAATGACTATGAGAATGGAGCTTACTGGTCTTTACGTGTAATTAACCTTTTAGGTATCAGTAAAGGCTACAACATTTTGGGCAGAATTTTTGTAAAAGATCCTAAGACTGTAAAGATTGGTGCTCAAATGTTAAGTGAGTCAGCCAAGCATGACAACGTCAATGCTTCAGTCTTTTTGTCAGATTCTGTCTTATTCAGAAACGTCTTTGATATTGTCTCTGAAGAAGAGAGCAATAACGCTCAAATTCAAGATAATTCCTTTGAAAATAAACAAGAAATTTCTGATGATACAGAAAATCATTTAAAAAAATAAAGCTGTATCAAAACAATTTTGTCTAAATTGTCTTAACATAAACTTAACATTTGATAAGACTTTTTGTTAACAATCTGTTTGTATGATCCTTACCTGTTTTATCAGGTTACAGTTTCATTGTTCAAACAACGTCCATATTACAAACAACTTTGCGCTCACATTATTACTTTTTGAGGTTTTTATGACAGACGTAAATTACGATAACGAAATCATGCCAAAAGAGCTGTCATGGCTTTCATTTAACGGAAGAGTTTTACAGGAAGCTGCCGATCCTTCAGTTCCTTTAATTGAAAGAGTTAGATTTTTAGGTATCTATTCAAGCAACCTAGATGAGTTCTTTAAAGTTAGAGTTGCTGAGTTAAAAAGACAGATTATTATCAATAAAGCTCAGGGGGATAATGAGGATAAAGTACATCTTTTAAGAAATGTACAAAATGAAGCTAACCGTTATCAGAAAACCTTAAACCATATTTATAAGCAGCTTTTAATAGAGTTAGCTGATCATAATATCTTTATGAGAGACCAAGACTCTATTACCAAAGAGCAAAAAGACTGGGTTATCGCTTACTTTAAGCACCATGTATTAAAGCACATCAACCCAGTTATCATTGATGAAGACACCGACTTAGTTGCTTTCTTAAAAGACGAGTTTACCTACCTTCTAGTTGATATGACAGAAGGAGACACTGTACATCATGCTCTAATTGAGATCCCTACAGACAAGCTCCCAAGATTTATCAGACTGCCTTCAGTTGATAAATCAGTTACCTTCATGTTCTTAGATGATGTAATTCGTGTAGGTATTCATAAGATCTTCAGCGGTTTATTCTCATATGACAAAATTGAAGCTTACTCAATTAAAATGAATCGTGATGCTGAATATGACCTTTTAGGAAATATTGACAGATCAGTGCTTGAGAATATGTCTGAGGCTTTAAAACAACGCTTGAACGCTATGCCTGTACGTTTCTCATATGATGCTCAGATGCCTGAAAACATGGTTAAATTCATGGCAAAAGAACTTAAGATGAGTTCTATTGACTCCATGATGGCAGGTAACCGTTACCACAATTTCAAAGACTTCCTGTCATTCCCAAGCTTAGGCAGTGATGACATGGAAAATCCTACCTTATCTGAGATTAAGTCATCACAGTTTGAAATGGCTGAAACTCCTTTTGAAGCTATTTCTAAAAAGGATATTTTACTCTACTACCCATACTACTCATTTGATTACTTCACTGAGTTCTTACGTTATGCTTCATATGATCCAAAGGTAAGCTCAATTAAGATCAATATTTACCGAGTTGCAAGCAACAGCCGTGTAATTAACTCTTTAATTCATGCAGCTAACAACGGTAAGAGTGTAACCGTAGTGGTAGAGTTAAAAGCTCGTTTTGATGAGGCTAACAACGTAAAGTGGGCTTCACGTTTAACTCAGGCTGGTGTTAAGGTTCTGTTCGGTTTACCAACCTTAAAGATCCATTCAAAACTATGCTTAGTTACCCGTCATGAGGATGACGACAGAATCGTACGTTATGCTCACGTAGGTACCGGTAACTTCAATGAAAAGACAGCTAAGATCTATACAGACTTTGCCCTCTTTACTGCTAATGAGAAGATCACCAAAGAAGTTGATGATGTCTTTAGCTTTATTGAATACCCATATACAAGACCTGTGTTTGAGAACTTATTAGTATCACCACTAAATGCTCGTGACAGAATTAAGTTCATGATTGACCGTGAAATTGATTTTGCAAAACAGGGTCAGTATGCATCAATTCACTTTAAGGTAAATGCTTTAGTTGATGTACCTTTAATCAACAAACTTTATGAAGCTTCACAGGTTGGTGTAAAGATCCGCGGTGTGGTTCGTGGTATGTGCTCTCTCAAACCTGGTGTTGAAGGTTTATCTGAGAATATCTATATCACCTCTATTGTTGACAGATACCTAGAGCACCCTCGTGTAATGCTGTTTAATAACGGCGGTGATGAGGAGTTATTCATCTCATCAGCTGACTGGATGAAGAGAAACCTTGATTTAAGAATTGAAGTTGGTGCAAGAATATTAGATCCTGAACTGCAGAAACGAATCAAGGGTATCTTAAAACTTCAGGAACAGGATAACCGTAAGGCAAGAATCATTGATGCCGAGCAGAAGAACGTTTATGTTCAGGCTCAGCCAGGTGATCCTCAAGTAAGAGCTCAGATTGATATTCATAAGTATCTGGCTCAGGAAGAGGAAAAGATCGCAAAAGAGTTTGCCAATGGTGACAGGAAAGACTAGCAGTCAAATCTCTGTTGATAAATAAGGTTAACTGTAAAAGCCTGCTTCAAGCAGGCTTTTGTATTTTTAATGAAAGCTGAAAATGCTCATTTCTGAAGATTTCATTCTTTAACAAACCTTAACAGTTGCTGTACATTATATTGCACAATATTTGAACATAAAACGCATAAAATTCAAATAACACAGACATTCGGATATGATGGTAAAAACTAGGCTTGTAAGCCTTTTTTATATTTACTACTTTTTTACAGAGGTCATTATGACATTTTTAGATTCAGTTAAAACCTGTCTTAAAAAGACTCTTACCATTTCAGGCAGAGCATCACGCTCTGAGTTCTGGTGGTTTCAGCTGTCATTTTTCGTTATCGGTTTAATCGTTGGACTCATTGTTGCAGCTTTAGGAGCAGATTCTACTTTAGCTTTAATTATTGGTATTATATTTGCACTTTACGTTATTGTAGGTTCAATTGCATCATTCACAGCTGGTATCAGAAGACTGCACGACACCAACAGATCAGGCTGGCTGGTTCTGGTATTCTGGCTGTTAGGTATGATTCCATTTGTAAACTTCATCTCATGGATTGTTTACATTGTATTTATCTGTCAGGCAGGTACTCCTGGAGATAACCGTTTTGGTCCACAGCCTGAATAAATAGAATAACCTTAACTTATCTCAATAAAAAAGCGGCTAAATATAGTATGGTCCGCTTTTTTAATTGTTTTAAAGTTTACCTGCCACCATGAGAATGTATAATCTCATTTACACTGTGCTTTTAATGATAGAGCAACAGATGATCAAATGTTAACAAGGACAACCTCATGGAAACCTTAATTTCATATTTCAAGCTGGCATTGAATTCAGTTAAAAACAACTATGTCAACTTCAGCGGAAGAGCTACAAGAACAGAGTACTTTTCTGTACTGGTAAGCATTCTTTTCCTGTTCATAATCGCTGGCATTCTTTTAATTGTTCCAGTTTTGGGAACAATTATTTTTGTGCTTTACACTCTTGCAGTAATTCTTCCACTTCTTGCAGTAAGTGCTAGACGTCTGCATGATGTGGGTAAGCCTGCCTGGTACATTCTGGTACCTTTTGGGCTTGGTATTGTGGCACTTGTAATTGCTGGTATTGGCTATTCTTCATTCAGTGTTGGACTTTTGAGTTTTTCACAGTTTTTAGGTGCTTTAAGTGCCCTTTTCAACGCATATATAGCCTACCTTGTAGTGCTTCCATCTGATCCTGCATCTGCTTACGGAAAGGCAGAAAATCTGCCTGCACCTTTAAAGCTTGAATTTTTAGATGCCATGAAAAAGGTTTACATAAAGAACTATCTTAACTTCAGTGGACGTGCAGGCCGTGCTGAGTTCTGGTGGCCAACCTATTTCTTTGTGTTTATCTATGCATCTTTAATCAGTTTCTTAAATGTAATCCCTTTCCTGGGAACAGCTGTCTCCATTATTGTATCGCTGGCTGTGATCATTCCTAATATTGCTGTAGCAGTTCGCCGTATGCACGATATTAACAAATCAGGCTTCTTTGTTTTAATCCCTTATGCAACTCTGATAATTTCTGTAATTATGATTGCAAGTGCTTACTCAAATGTTGTCTCAAATCCATATTCATCATATGCAGCATTAGGTTTAATGATCTTCCTGGGAGTAATTATTACTCTTGCAGGATGGATCTTTTATTTCATTCTTACCATTAGAAAAGGTGATGAGACCGAAAACAGATTCGGGCCTGTACCTGATGAGACCGATGCTAAAACAGCTGTTATCTCCAGAACTGATGGTGAATAGTCAGACGATCCTGACAAAAAAACAGCATTGTTAAAATCCTTATACAAAGGTTCAGTCCTGTGACTGAACCTTTTTTGTAACCTTTGTATTGTTGAATGCAAAGATGTAAAAACATGTTTTACAGTTACTAATACAAATTCTTTATAATACAATATGTTAAAACATATTTTTTTGTAGTAATATTTTGGGTGACAAATAAAAATTCTGACTTTTTTATACCTGCTACATATTCAAAAAGCACAGTTTCACAATCTAATCTAATTGTCAGAATCAGTATATTCACTTTCAGAAAAAAAGTTCCTTCGTGCAGTTTTCCCTGTACAGCTTAAAAACAGTATTATTTTCCGTATCAGTTCAAAAAGCCCAAATTAAAATTTATCACAAAATATTACAATTCTGATACGCTAAATGTGACCTAATGGGAATTTTTCTAAACATTAAGTTTATTTTATTAGTCATATGTGTATATTTTATGTTGTGGTGAAATCTGACACTGCATAACGATATTACAAAAAATACGATATACTCGGGACAAAAACATGAATCTTTTTGAAAAACTGTCCATAAAAGGAAAATTTACTTTTATACTTTCTGTCAGCTTTATCCTGCTTTTACTTGCAGGAATTATATCAACCTACAAAGCTGTTAAGGCAAGTAATTCATCAGACACTGTAGTAAATGAGATTATTCCTTCTGTCAATGAGTTAGGAGTGCTTACGGGACTGTTTAAGGAACTGAGAATCACTGCCATCAAAATGCCTACTGCCAAAAATGGTGATGTCTCTGCACTGAAGGAAAAATACGCTAAAGACTACGGCAGCATTACTGATACTGTAAATGCGTTAAACGTTGTCTTTACTAAAGAAGAAACCCAGACTCTGTTAAAGGATCTGTCAGATTACGACTCTGTAGTTAAAAATGAACTTACAGCACTCTGCACTCAGGGAAAGGTTCCAGAGGCTACAGCTGTGATCCGTAACAAACTGGTTCCTATCGGAAACAGTTTTGATAAACATACAGCCACACTTGAAAAGAAGCTTGAAGAATATTCAAAACAGTCATCAGAAAATTTAAGCTCAGACGTAAATCCTACAGTTACAATTGTATTTCTGCTGCTTGTACTTGTTTTAAATGCTTTCTTCTTTATCAAACTTTCAAAATCAATCACTTCAAGAATACGCATTCTTGCAGAAGCATCCGACAGATTCAGTGACGGAAATCTTACACAGGAAGTGGGATATTTAGGTTCTGATGAACTTGGAAAACTAAGAAAGAATCTTAACCATCTGCGTGAAAGTCTGCAGAAAATAATCGGGGAAATGAGTTCTGACGCTTCCGTTCTTGGGACATCATCTTCTGAAATGACCAGGATATCAGAAGACATAGATACCAAGGCAAGCAATGTTCTTGATAAACTGATTTCTGTTTCATCTGCATCCGAGGAGATGGCTGCAACATCTCAGGAAATCTCATCTAACTGTAATCTTGCAGCTGCAAGCTCAGAGCAGAGCATGGCTATGGCTCACGATGGTATGCTGTCAGTTGAGAACACGGTCAATGAGATAAGAGCCCATTCACAAAAGACAAAAGAGGATGCCCAGCTGATTCTTGCTCTTGATAAAAAGACACAGGAAATCAACACCATTATTACAACCATCGACGAGATTGCATCTCAAACCAATCTTCTGGCACTCAATGCTGCTATTGAAGCTGCCCGTGCAGGAGAATACGGAAAGGGATTTGCTGTCGTAGCCGATGAAGTCAGAGCTCTGGCTGTAAGATCAGCGTCAGCTACAAAACAGATTTCATATATGATTACAACTGTATCTGACGGTGTGAATAAAGCCAATGAATCCATCACTCAGACCGTGGAGAAAATGGTTAAGATTGCTGAAAATGCCGAACAGCTGCAAAATACTCTTACACAGATGACTTCCAAGATAGGTGATGTCAACATGGAAATAACTCAAATTGCCACTGCAACCGAACAGCAGTCAAGCACCTCCAAGGAAATGTCATCAAATCTGCAGTCAATCAAGGAAATTACAAAGGATATGGCAGATACAGCCCATAATGTTGAATCATGTTCTTCATCCTTCAGTAACATCACTGTCAGAATGAACAATACTGTCGGTAAATTCAGGATCTGACAGTAATAAACTCATTCTACGGATTTGCAGAGTTTTATGACACACAAATCCGAGTCTAAAAAGTCCGTTCACGACCATGAACGGGCTTTATAACAGCTCCTCATCAGAACTTTTCAGATCATCTCACTCCACTTCATAAGAAGAATATATTCTGTCTAAATTCAGATGCTCTTTATATATGGACCAACTTAAATCTGAGTGAAGCTGAATACTTCTGGACTGCCACACATTTTCTGACATCGATTTGAAATTTATCATCTTAAGAAATCATTCATTTTGCTTTTCCTGTAAAATAAATTCGCTCTGAAATCATAAAACTTCAGGTACAGCTAACAAAAAATTCAAAGAGAAAAAAACATGTCAAAAAAGCTTTAAAGGTAATGTGTGTAGCCTCATTATGTCTGTCTCTTGCTACAGGCTGTTCCGTGTACAACGGTTTTATAAAAGAGGGACAGAGTGCTGTTCACGGTACACTCAGTTCAATCGGTATATCTGGTGACAAAGGTCTTAGCTATATGATCGACAACTATGGAGACCGTCTGTATGGAGTTCCTTATGCAAAGATTAACACAGCTCTTGATAACAGATTAACTCTAGGAACAAGAAAAGATGAATCCTATGCTAAGGGCATGGGTGTTTTGTCTGTCTACTATTTTCTTGACGAGGACTGCAATATGGCTATGTAATTTGATCTGGATGATAACTTTAACGTGTTCACCTTGATTGCACCAGAAAATGTAGACTTAACAGACCTGCCATTTAGGAATCATACTGACGTACAAATGCATACCGCCGCTATCTTAACTGAAGAGAAACTGCCGTTTGGTCACTGTACTTTTGCAAGAGAAAGGTTTAAAAAATTCAATGAGATTAACGGCAAGGACAAGACGCTTCTCGAAATCCAGCAGGTCATGGATGAGGAAAGAGCAAAACAGCGTGAAAAGAATAAACAGGAAGCCAGAGCCAGTCTTGAAGCCCAGGACGGACAGTCTGCTTCTTCAGATGGTCTGAACAGCGAAGTTCTTAACAATCCAGGTTTGCAGCAGCTTGCCATGGTAGGTCAGATGCAGCAGGAGTTAATCAAAAAGAACACTGTCAACGACAAGATGAGAATGTGCACAATCGACACTAAGGAGCCGGGACTTATACTTGAAGGTACAAAAGATGGTAAATTCAGGTTTGAAAAGGAAAGCGACAAAGGTGTTGTAGAAATTGATCCAGAGAAACTGGAGCTATGTCAGGATAAACAACTCCATGTTCTTTCTAATTTGCTCCAGTCAGTATGGCTGGAGCCTTATCTTATAAACGTTTTAAAATTCGCTGTTCTGATTCCGTTCTTACGTGAAACAAACTTGACGATAAAGCTGTTTTCTTCATCACCTTTTCATTTATCATATTTTGTGAATTTATTTCAATATAATAACTATTTGTATAGGTTTTGTTATATAATAAAACTACACTTAATGCTTATTAAGGAATTTACTTGTGAAAGTAAAATCTCTTATTTATCCGTCTGTATCAGCTGTGTTTTGAATTAGTTTGCTGATGCAAAGAGATATATTTTTGTCTTTATGGAAATTAAGGCTTATCATGGAAAACCTGCTTACCCTTTCTAATCTTGTGATGGTGATGCTGGCACTGCTGCTCTGTTTTTTTATTTATAAATTTACTGAAATTTCAAAAGAAAATTCAAAACTTACCGAACAGAGTGCAACCGATGCTGCCAACCTGCATTCGGCTCAAGAGGCACTTACAAAGAGCAGTGAATATGTAAAAGTCCTGCAGGATAACCTCAATAAGTTAAATACTGAGAGAACCTCTCTTGTCTCGGAACGCGACAGATTGGATTTTGACAACAGCCGTCTTACAAAAGAACTGTCTGAGTTAAAGGTAAAGTATGAGGATGCAGTATCCAGCGTAAATTCACTCAATGCCATGAATGCGTCACTGCGTTCGGATATTGAGTCCAACAGAGTACTGAACCAGGAACTGCAAAAGCGCTTTGACACTTCATATAAAGAGCTGCAGGAACAGCTAAAGGTAATGGGGCACAACCTTGTGAAGGCAGGAACCGAAGATCTGTCAAAGACTTCAAAGGAGAACTTTACACAGGTAATTAATCCATTAAAGGAAGAACTCATTAACTTCAAGAACTATATTGCTCAGACACAGGAGAGTAATGCAAGACGCTCAGGTGAACTGCAAAAGGAAATAAAAATCTTAGAAGAATCACATTCCACACTGTCAAAACAGGCCGAAGAGCTTACCAAAGCTCTGCGCTCTGGAGGTAAATCTCAGGGTATGTGGGGTGAGTTACAGCTAGAAAGAGTTCTAAATGCTTCAGGTTTAAGATTAGGCATTGAGTATGAACGAGAGGTAGCTGGTGACAGAAGTTTAGGAGAGAGAGGTCGTCCGGATGCTGTCGTTAGACTGCCTGATAACCATTGCTTAATCATTGATGCTAAGTGCTCACTTACTGCTTATACCTCATTTATCAATGCTCAAAGTGAGAGTGATAAAAATACAGCAATGAAAGCTCATATTGATTCATTAAATTCTCACTTAAATGAGCTTATCAAAAAGGATTACAGCTCATATGAATCTCTGAACAGTCCAAGCTTTGTCTTTATGTTTGTACCAGTTGATGCTGCGTTAACTGATGCTTTATATGCTGACTCTGCCCTATATGATAGAGCTGCGCAGAATAAGATCTTTTTAGTATCCCCTTCTACTTTATTACCTGCTCTAAGAGTAGTGGGCAACTTATGGGTATTAGCAGAGCAATCTAACAGAATGAGGGATTTAGCTTCATTTGCTCAAAAGATTAACGCAAAGTTCAATAACGTCATCGACTCTTGTGAAAAAATAACCTCTGCTGAAAAGAAATTAAGAGACAGCGTAGATGAGCTTGAGAACAGACTTTATAAAGGCAAAGGTAATTTTAAATCCATGATAGATAAGTTTGATGCCAACTCATCTAGAGAGTTAAAAGCTCTTGAGAATGATAAGGTTATCGATGTTGATGGAGAGAGTAAAGAAGAGGATAAATCAGAAGGTCCTTCTGTTGGCTTTACTATCGATAATTAGATTTGCTTTGTTAGATTTGCTTTGAATGTTAAACAAAAGGCTAGCTTGCGCTAGCCTTTTGTTTACCTTAATTTATAGATAATTAAGGCTTCATGTAGTGAGTGCCTTTAGCAATACCTAAGACACCAGAACGTACAACTTCGATTACTTCAGCTAACTTGCAGATGGTGCTGATAAAGTTATCAGTTTCATCTGAATTGCCCACATACTCTAAAGTAAAGATCTCCGCATTAACATCAATGATCTTGGCATTAAAGATATCAGCTAAACTCTTAACTTCATCTCTTACATTACGGTTAGGAGTGCTTACCTTTACTAGGACCATTTCGCGCTCAATACCACCTTCAGCTTCATCTAAAAGTGCTGATACACGGTATACACAAACAAGCTTATGCAACTGCTTGGTGATTTGCTCAGCCTCACTTTTATCTCCGGAGGTTAGGATAGTACAGCGTGATAAGGTTGCATCATCTGTAGGAGCTACGGTTAAGCTATCGATGTTATAACCGCGCTGTGAGAACAAACCTACGACACGTGACAGAGCACCAGCCTCATTTTCAATCAGAATGGAAATTACGTGTCTCATTATTTGTTCTCCTCATCATTTAACATCATATCAACCATTGAGCCATTAGCTCTTAACCATGGCATTACCTTTGTATTAGTATCAGTGATAACGTCCACTAAGATAAACTCATCTTTAGCCTTGAGTACTTCTCTTACAGTGCTCTCAAGTTTACTCTCATCAGTTACTCTAATACCCTTAAAGCCATATGCTTCAACCAGTTTTACAAAGTCAGGGTTTCCATCAAGATTTGTAGCACTGTAGCGGTGATCATAGAACACAGTCTGGAACTGACGAACCATACCTAATACAGAGTTATCAAGAATGAAAACTTTAACTGGTAAATTGTACTTTCTGCAAACGGCCAATTCCTGCATATTCATCTGGAAAGAGCCGTCACCTGAGATACAAAGTACTGTTGCATCGGGAATTGCAAACTTGGCACCGATAGCTGCTGGGAAGCCCAAGCCCATAGTTCCTAAACCACCTGAGGTAATGAAATGACGAGGCTTTTCAAACTTAAAGTACTGAGCTGTAAACATCTGATGTTGACCTACATCAGTGGTTACGTATGGGTCAATTCCTAACTCATGACTTACTCTTGAGATAGTCTCGATTACTTCCTGTGGTCTGATGATGCCGTCTTTTTTAGCATAAGCTAAGCAGTGCTTTTGCTTATAGGTGTTAATCTCATCCCACCAAGGCTTTAAGTCAGGCTGCTTTGAAGTATCAGACTCATCTAATGTAGAAATGATCTGATTTAAAACAGTCTTAGCATCACCTACAATTGGGATATCTGCCTGAACTGTCTTTGAAATTGAAGCAGGATCAACATCGATATGAACGATAGTTGCATCAGGGCAGAACTTAGATACTTTATTAGTTGCTCTATCAGCAAAACGAGTACCTACTGCAAAGATTAAATCTGAGTGGTGCATGGTTTCATTAGCTTCATACAAGCCATGCATACCTAACATACCTAAATAGTTAGGATCTGAAGCTGGATAGCCTGAGATACCCATAAGAGTACTTACAACTGGTAAGTTTAATCTTTTAGCAATCTTATAAACTTCTCCTGTTGCATCTCCCTGCACTACACCACCACCGATTAACATTACTGGGTGCAAAGCTTTTAAGATCTCGTTTACAGCTCTTTTTATCTGTCCTTTATGACCATAAACGGTAGGATTATAGGAGCGGATCTTTACATCAGGGTTGGTATCATAATCAAAGAAATAGTTTCTGCTCTGACAGTTCTTTGGAATATCAACTACTACAGGGCCTTTTCTGCCAGTTGAAGCAATAAAGAAGGCTTTACGTAAATTTTTAGCGATATCCTCAGGCTTTTTACATAAGAAGCTGTACTTTACAACTGGTCTTGTAACACCCATAGTATCAACTTCCTGGAAAGCATCAGTACCGATTAAATCTGTACTTACCTGACCTGTAATTAAAACCAGTGGAATTGAATCTCCATAAGCTGTAGCTAAAGCCGTAACAGTGTTAGTAGCACCAGGACCTGAAGTTACGATAGCTACACCTACGTTACCTGTAGCTCTGGCATAACCGTCAGCCATGTGAACTGCGCCCTGCTCGTGACGGGCTAGTGTATGAACAACTTTCTTTGATTCATATAACTCATCATAAATATCTGTAACAGCAGCACCTGGATAACCAAAAATTCTGGTTACTCCAAGATCTTCTAAAACTCTAACAACCTGCTGTGCACCGTTTAACTGTTCCATATTTTTTATCTCTAAAATCTTTTTTAACCTTTAAAACATCAAATCAAATATGCCATGTAAGGCAAACAGTCATTAGCGCACTCGTACTAGTAAGCAATAGTTTATTGTGATCTGTCGGTTATATTTCATAGCTGCAGCCTCCTCTTTTTTCGCTTACTACAAATAAAATTCTGTAATCTGGCATTTAACCTGATTTAATGACCTACTATTCTACTCTTTATTCAGTCTCTGGCAGACATCATCTCGAGTACTGATAAAAGGTGTCAGTTTTATAAGATGCTCTTTGAAAAGCTCTAACAGTTCATGCGCACTGTGAGTTTTTCTAAAATTAAGTTCCATAGGACGCAGTGGCAACAATTCATAGAAATTGACATTACGGCCAGAGGATAAGATAACCGACTGGCTCTCTTTAGGATATTCTCCTAATGAAGCTAACATCGCACCGGTAAAAGCAGTTCTCTTTGAAAAGCCATTTTCCTTTTCAAGATAATAGCCAAAACCTACAGGATTTTTCTCAGTTATAAGATAGCTTATTATCTCAATTAACATATAAATCTCAAAAGCCGATTTTGAGTCTTTATTAAATCTGTAGTCTTTTGGCAGTGCAAGACAGAGCTCTATATTCTCTTGTTTTGAGTCTTGTTTTAGCTTTAAACTTGACTCTGTGTTTTTTCCACTCAAACCAACACTTACAATCAGGTTGTAATCATGCTCTTGTGTAGGTGCAATTTGATACAGAGAAACATGTGAGAACTCACATAAGTGATTTACTTTACCAAAGTTCTTTTCTACAAAAGATAAAAGCTCTTTTGAGTCCTTCTCATCTAAACCTTTAAACTCAGCTTTATCTAAAAGACGTTTGGCATTATCAATCATGATGGTGATGTTTGAGAACAGCTGACCATCCATAACTGAAGCATGTTTTAGTGCTTCTTCAAAACGGATTAAGCTATCGGAAATAAGTCCTTTCTTAAAGAGGATATAGCCTCTTAAAAAATGGTATTTAGCTGAAATCTTACCTTCTAATGAGAACTTATCTAATAAAATCTCAGATTTTTCAAATAAAGAAAAAGGATCAGAGGTTCTGTTAGCTGCATTGATATAGGTTCTAACTAGTTCCATGCACAGCTCAAAATCAAGCTCACTGTTCTCTAAAAGGTCGATGATTTTAAATAATTCATCGTTTTTATAAAGCTTTTCTACTTTTGCTAAAAGCTCAGTTTTGTAAGTTGTAAATTCTTGCTCTGTCATAATTTAAAAAGCCCCGCACTGCGAGGCTCTATACTTAAATATTGTAAATTAAGAATGCAGTGAATGCTCGCCTCTGAAGATACCACACACGCCTGAGCGCACGGTTTCAATGACTTCAGCTTGCTCTGAGACAGCCTTTAAAAATCTGTCCACTTCAAATGAAGTGTTCACAAACTGCAGGATGTAAAGCTCTGGAGTAATATCCACGATTTCAGCTTTAAAGATATCACATAAAGTCTTAATTTCTTCTCTTAAGGTATGACCTACTGCCTGTACCTTAACAAAGAGGATCTCGCGCTCTACGATATCACAGGAATTATCCTGCTGGCTTGACACCTTAATTACATTAACTAACTTATGTAACTGCTTGGTAATTCTTTCAACTACAGTGCCGTCACCTTCTGTTAAGATGGTGATTCTTGAGATGGATTTATCCTCAGTTGGAGCTGCGGTAATATTCTCAATGTTGTAGCCACGCTGAGAGAACAGTCCTACGACTCTTGATAAAGCTCCAGCTTCGTTTTCTAATAAGATTGAAATAACCTGGCGCATACTAATCCTCATTTAGGAACATGTCTGACATACTGCCACCCATCTGTTGCATAGGCAGAACCTTAGCATCAGTGTTGCAGACAATATCTACAATCACTAATTTATCTTTCATAGCTAATGCTTTCTTTACTCCAGCTTCAAGATCTTTAGGATCTTCAATTCTGATGCCTTCATGACCATAAGCTTTAGCTAAAGCGATAAAGTCAGGATTTGAGTTTAAGTTAGTAGCACTGATGTGTCCGTGATAGAACATTTTCTGCCACTGACGAACCATACCTAATGTGTGGTTATCTAAGATAAAGATCTTAAGTGGAATACCAAACTCTAAACAGGTTGATAACTCCTGAATATTCATCTGGAATGAACCGTCACCTGTAAATAAGCAAACCTCTTTTTCAGGCTCACCTACTTTAGCACCGATTGCAGCTGGGAAACCATAGCCCATAGTACCTAAGCCACCTGAGGTTAACAGATGACGAGGTTCATCGAACTTATAGTATAAAGCTGTAAACATCTGATGCTGACCTACGTCGGTTGCAATGATAGCCTTACCGTCAGTTGCCTTATAAACAGCTTCAATGATTTCCTGAGGCTGAATTAAATTCTCGTCATGGCGGTAATTCAGGCAATCGATATGACGCCACTTCTCAATCTCAGCCCACCACTGTTTCATCGCAGTCTCGTTCTCTTTTAAATCAAACTCATTGAAAGCATCAATGAACTGATTTAAAACGGTCTTAGCATCACCTACGATTGGAATATCAGCATTTACTGTCTTTGAGATTGAAGCAGGATCAATATCAATATGAACAATCTTAGCAGCAGGACAGAATTTAGCTAAGTTATTGGTTACACGGTCATCAAAACGGCAACCTACAGCAAAGACCAAGTCTGCCTTATCCATAGCAAGGTTTGCTTCATAAGTACCGTGCATACCTAACATGCCCAAGAACTGTTTATCAGTACCAGGATATACACCTAAGCCCATTAAGGTTGCAGTTACTGGTACATTAAAGCGATGAGCAATTGAACGCACTTCATCAGTTGCACCTGATAACTGAGCACCACCACCGATTAGCATTACAGGGTGATTGGCCTCAGCTAATAATTTAGCTGCTCTCTTTACCTGACCGCGGTGCCCCTGCATGGTTGGGTTGTATGAACGTAACTTTACAGGACCTTTCTGTTCTGGGTATTCAAAGCGTAATGAAGGTCTTACACAATCCTTTGGAATATCAACTACAACAGGGCCAGGTCTGCCGGATGCAGCTAAATAGAAAGCCTGTCTTATATACTTTGGAATATCCAGTGCGCACTGACATAAGTATGAGTGCTTTACTATAGGTCTTGTGATACCTACAGTATCAACTTCTTGGAAAGCATCTGATCCAATAAGTGGAGTACCTACCTGACCTGTAAGAACTACCATTGGGATTGAATCCATATAAGCTGTAGCAATTGAAGTTACAGTATTAGTAGCACCAGGACCTGAGGTAACTAAACATACACCGACTTTACCTGTTGCTCTTGCATAGCCGTCGGCAGCATGGGCTACGCCCTGCTCATGACGTCCTAGAATGTGTTTAATCTTTGTGGACTCGAGAAGAGCATCATAAATATCAAGCACAGCTCCACCAGGATAACCAAATAAACGATCAACACCTAAATCTTCTAAGGTGCGCACTACCATCTGTGCGCCCGACATCATGGTCATGAAAATCTCCTTTTATAATCAGCCTTTTTTAGGTTTAGGCCAGAACCTTTGAGGTACTTTTTGTACCCACTGTGAATATTCTTCAGGGAAATCTCTTTTAAGTCTTGGCTCATCAATATAAACAGCTACGATTTGAGCAAAGATTAAAAATAAACAAGGGATCACTAAAGTTATAAGTGAATTTATAGCACAACACAGACCTAAATAAAACAGGACAATACCCATATGCATAGGATTTCTGCAAAGAGAGTATGGGCCTTCGGTTACCAAGCGGTCAGTTTGTTTAGTTAATTTTAAATTACCTAAAACTACAGCTCCACCGTGTCCTTTTTTAATCAATTCATAATTAGACCAAATGACAAAAAACAGACCAACGGCTGAACAGATTGCACCAAAGATACTGCTAGTCAAACCTATGGGCATGAAATCATATGTATAATTTACCCCAAGATAAATCATCACAGATGGTACTGCTATAAACAGTACCGCACTTCCAAAGATATAGGCTAGCAGATCTTTAAAATTCATTTCTTCAATGCCTTATTTAATAAGTCATTTAAGACAAATAATGGATGCACAGCTTCCTTGCCTTCCATTCTGTGTACCTGTGAACGGCAACTAAAGCCTGTAATTAAGCAGTGCTTGAAGTCATGTGACTTAATCTTACCTTTCCAGTTTTTCTCATAAACTGCATAGGTTTCATCATGATTTTTGGCAATATGACCGAATAAACCTGCCATACCGCAGCAGGCTACTGTCTCAGGAATTACATTGATGAAAAAGTGCTGCATTAAAGTCTGCCATAAGACTGGAGACTGGGTAATTAGAGCTCTTTCGGTGCAGTGAGTAAATAAGAAATAAGGAGCTTTAAACTCATCTGTTTTTGAAGTCTGTTCAACTTTGTCTTTAATTTTAGCAAAACGCTCTACAAATGTCTGAGTGCCAAACTGCTCATTTAACCACTCTTCAGGGAGCTTTACGTCAAACTCACCGCGTCTGTCACCTAACATCTGAGTATATTCATCACGGTAACAGATTGTCAAAGCAGGGTCATAACCTACAAGTGCCTTACCTGATTTTGCAATTAGCTCAAGTCTTGCTGCCTGCTTGGCTGCAAAATGAACAAAGCTTCTTCTCTGACCACGGATAACTTTGATCTTACCGTTTACATAAGCGCGTAAGAAAGCTACCTTATAGCCAATGTTTCTCATAAATGAAGCCATTGCAATCAAGCCATGAGCTTCATAACTTACAGTAAACGGATCGGTGACAATGATAACTTCATAGTCTGACTTAGCTGCCTTATCCGCAGTTAAGATTTCAAAACCATTGTCATGACATTCTTTGTGGAAAGTCTTTTCACTGAACAGAGGAATATCCACAAAACCAAAGATCTTTTTAGTTAATGACTTGATGATGCTGTTGCTCAAGAAGGCATTGGATAACTTAGGTACTTTGGCCATTAAAGGCAGAGTAAACTCAGCATTTAGGATTAAGATATCCATTAAAGGTCTTAGATAGCGACTGTAGTACAGAGCTAAGAAACGAGAGTTCATATCTGCTGCATTTACGTGAGCAGGACAGATACTCTTACATGATTTACATGACAGACAGGTCTGAATATTCTCTAAATACTCAGTTGAGTAATCCTCTTTTTTAGTTGTAAGAGTGTTGATAACTCTCTTTACAAAGTTAATTGGATTTGGAGAAGAGGTCATTAGTGACACTTCTTCAGAGGCAATATTATAACCTCTGTCATTCATCAGTCTCATCCACTCACGCATTAACTCACTAAAACCTTTTGGTGAACGGATGTGGTTCTTGGTATAACGGTAGCTAGGACACATTAGAGCACTGGTCTGATAGCTAAAGCACTGACCATTACCGTTACAGCTTACAGCTCCTTTGAAAGACTGTCTTACAGTCAATGGTATGGTTCTATCAAGATCGCCTCTCATAAAAGAGTCAATTGAAACAATCTTGTCGGTCTCATTACCAAATGGAACGCAGATCTTGCCAGGATTTAAGATATTCTTTGCATCAAACAGAGCTTTTACCTTACGTGCTACAGGATATAATGTTTTAAAGAAAACCTCACCAAAGCAGGAACGGTAACCACGACCGTGCTCACCCCACATCTGTCCTTGGTATTTATTAACCAGTTCTACAACCTTATTAGAGATAGTAACTAATTTTTCTCTGTCCTCGTCAGTTGTAAGATCAAGAGCAGGACGTACATGCATTAGACCAGTGTCCACGTGACCGAACATACCGTAGGTTACATGTAATGAGTCTAATAAAGATCTAAACTCTAAAATATAGTCAGCTAAATTTCTTGGAGGTACTACAGTATCTTCGGTGAAGGCAACCAGTTTCTTGTCACCTGCTGCTGCACCTAACAGACCTACAGCCTTTTTACGCATACCGTAAATAGCACTCACAGCTTTTGGAGTTTGAGCTAACTGTGCTCCTAAAATACCGTTTTCAAAAGTCTCTGCCTTTTTATTTACAGCAGCAAAGATTTTTTCTAACTTACTTCTTTCTGTATCAGCATCATAACCGTTGAACTCAACGATATTGATACCTAAGATCTCATGACCTTCAACTTCATGGATATAGTCTTTAACTGATGACCAGATGGTATCTTTTTTAGCTAAAGATAAAACTCTTGAATCTACTGTTTCAACTGAGAACACACCAGCATCAATCAGATCTACAGCATGACGCAGGGCACTGTCAAAGTTCTCATACTTTACAACCATCAGCTCTCTAAAATCAGGGATCTTGGTTAAATCTAAGGTGGCACCGCAGATCACTGCTAAAGTACCTTCAGCACCGCAGATTAGGCGTGCTAAATTTAAGGTATCAGTCTTTGGATCATATGAGTGGTCTAAATCATAACCTGTCATAAAACGGTTTAATTTAGGGAAGATCTTTTCAATCTCATCACGGTTGTCTTTTAATAAAGCGTAGCAACCACGGTAGATATCACCTTCTAAACCTTCTTTTTTTAGGCACTCCTGCAGTTTTTCACCACTTACAGGGCCAAAGGTAGTGATAGTACCGTCAGCTAAAACTACGGTTACGTCTTTAATATGAGTTGAAGTTCTTCCATAGCGTAATGAGCCCTGACCTGCTGCATCATTACTAATCATGCCTCCTAAGCAGGCTCTGCTTGAGGTTGATAACTCAGGTGAGAAAAACAGACCGTATGGTTTTAAAAATTCGTTTAACTCATCTTTGATGACACCTGACTGGGCATAAATTTCTCTTTTATCAGCATCAAAGTTTGAGGTTGCTTTCATATAGCGAGAGCAGTCAATAGTAATACCGTCATTTAATGACTGACCATTAGTACCGGTACCACCACCTCTTGGAGTGATAATTAAGCGCTCATAAACAGGAGTTGCTCTTAACTTTAAAGCAATAGAGATATCTTCATTATCTTTTGGGAAGATTACACCCTGAGGCATTCTCTGATATACAGAGTTATCTGTTGCAACTAGCAATCTTGATGCATGTGCACTTTCCACATCACCTTTAAAAGCTGATACTTTTAAAGCATTTAGATATTGTGCATAGATAGGATCTAACTGTGGAAGGTCAGATATCTTAGGGATCATTTGCTTGCCTCTTTGATAAATTTCGTTTTAGCCTGTGTCTTATTGTTTAATTTAATGGCTTCAATGAGTTTTTATATTCAAAAGTTGTCGAAAAGAAGTTTACTTTCCGTCCTTATGTGGAACATTGTAATGTATTTTGTGAACTGTGGCTCTATTTCATAAGATCGTTAAAATTCTCACCAATATGGAGAGTAGTTAGCATAAGGTAAGTTAAATTTCATGGTAAAGTTTTTAAAGTAAGTTCAAATGACGTAATGACACAGAGGATACTAGGATGACCGAGCTTGAAAAGAAAGATGAAATCTTAAAGCTGTTAACAAAAGCACTTATTATTGCCATAGACGATGATGTAAATCTTACCTTAAGAGGAAACCGTGTCTATGTTGATTATGGTTGTTCTCAATTTGCTATTGATATTGAAGGCAACTCTTTAGTTGAGATGGTAAAGAAAGTGGTAGCTCAGCTCTAGGAGTTTTGACTTTGATTTTCAGCTTGAGATTGAACCTGAAATCTAGGCTCAAAATAGCGTTAAGACTAGGTAAAGACAATAATCCCTGTGCGCAAAATTTTAGACTTTGGGAAATCAAGATGGCTGGGGTACTAGGATTCGAACCTAGGTAATGGCGGAATCAGAATCCGCTGCCGTACCACTTGGCGATACCCCAAAAGAAAAGATATTTGGAATTCAGATAAAATAAAACCACCTAAAGGTGGTCGTTTGGTAGCTATGACTGGAATCGAACCAGTGACCTCAGCATTATGAGTGCCGCGCTCTAACCAACTGAGCTACATAGCCACTTATCTGATGGCTGGGGTACTAGGATTCGAACCTAGGTAATGGCGGAATCAGAATCCGCTGCCGTACCACTTGGCGATACCCCAACACTTACATTATCAAACAAAACTTATCAAAGTGGCAGGGGTACCTGGACTCGAACCAGGGAAATGGCGGGATCAAAACCCGCTGCCTTACCACTTGGCTATACCCCTAAACAGGTATTTTCGTTTGTGTTCGACAACGGAGACACATTATAAAGACAAATTAAAAATTGTCAACAATTAAAATTAACTTTTTTAACGTCACTCCCTACAAATAATTACACTCACTTTTAATGGATGTCATTTTTATCGTTTTTCTTTAAGAAAAACTGCTTATAAACTTTTTTAGTTCCAAATTTTTTAGTTTTGCGATTATTGGTACTAGTACTTTTTCAAAGGATCTTTTAGTTTCTCATTGTAATATGCATCTTCATGCCTCTTTACAATTCTAAAGATACCAAACTCTAAAGCTAGTACATAAAAGACGTAGAACACAGGATATACAGCTGTATAAAGCAGTGAGCTGTCTTGTAGTTTAGCTGAAGCTACAGCTGTTGCAACTAACAAGAGCACGTAGCATAAGAATAAAAGCTCTGCTACAAAGATAAAGGTATGAAAAGTACGCAGACGCTTTTTTGCTCTGCCACGGTTAAAACCAATTAAAACTAAAAGACCTGGCATTGCCCATACCAAACCTAAAAAAGCACTGAAAAATGATGGTCTTGCTACCATCACCAGGGCAAACACAAATGAAGAGATCAAAGTTACGTAGACGATTGATATATTAAAGTAAAGTCTTTCGTTCATGCTCAAAGGTGCATTCTTATATGGATCATATAAAGTCTGACCTTCTTTTTCCTGCTCATTGGTCAATTCTTTTAACTGCTGAAAGTAATCATGCTCTGTTTTAGGTGTATTTGACATAGTTGCTCCTAATCTAAACTTAGTCATATTGTACTCATTTTTGTAAGATTTCTAAGTCAAATTCTTCGAATAGATGCATTTCTCACTGCAAATGACCTTTTTTCTTCAATTTTCACATCAGTTTAGTCATTTTCTTAGTGGGAGGTGAATTTTATTAGGCGCAAGTTTTTAAGTGCTCTTTTTTAGTTACATCAAATATTTTTTCATCTTTTTAGAGTAAGCTTGCAACGATGAAATAAGGAATAAACATATGCCATATAATCAAAACAATGTTCTAGCTATCTGTTATGACTTTGACAGAACTCTAACTCCATATGAGATGCAGGCTCAAGGCTATATTCAGCAAATCAATGAGAATGTAGATGAATTCTGGGATCTTGCTACTAGACTTGCTGTTGAAAACGAGATGGATCCAAATCTGTCTTACATGTACCTAATGTTAAACGGGGCTAAAGGTAAGTTTCAGGTAAAAAAAGATAAATTGCATGAGTTCGGTTCTAAGGTTCAACTCTACAAAGGAGTTGAAACCTGGTTTGACAGAATCAATGCTTATGGCAAAAAGTGTGGCATTGAAGTTGAGCACTACATCATTTCCTCAGGCTTAAAAGAAATGATTGAAGGCACAGCTATTGCCGATAAATTCAAGGCAATTTACGCTAATGCTTTTTTCTATGACAGAAATGGCACTGCTGTATGGCCTGCTCAGAACATTAACTTCACCAATAAGACTCAGTTCTTGTTTAGAATTTCTAAAGGCACACTAAACGTTAATGACAATGACGTTAACCGTTATTTTCCAAAGGAATCCATAAGAATTCCTTTTGACAACATTGTCTATATTGGTGACAGTCAAACCGATATTCCTTGTATGAAACTTGTAACCTCATTAGGAGGACAGGCTATCGGTGTTTATGATCCAAAATTAAAAAATAAAGAGCGAGTGCATTCTTTAATTCGCGATAAGAGAATTAAGTATTTTGCACCAGCTGACTACTCAAAGAATAAAGAGCTTGAAAAGCTGTTAAAACAAATCATAGACTACTCAAAAGCATCTTTTGCTTTAAAACAAGAATATTATAAGAACCTTGAAGAGTCAGAGCTTTAGTAAAAAAGCACACAAAATCTTAGGAAAAACTTATGGCAGCTAAATTCCGTAGTGATATTGACGGACTTAAAGGCATTGCGATCATAGCGGTAGTGCTCTACCACTTTTTTGATCTTTTAAAGTCATTTGAATCATCAACTGTTACCACCTTTTCAGGTGGCTTTTTAGGTGTTGATATCTTTTTAATAATTTCAGGCTTTTTGATCTCTTCAGGCATTGTCTATAAATTAGAAAACCAGAGTTTTTCCTTAAGCGCTTTTTATAAAAGAAGACTGTTGAGGATCCTCCCTCCTCTCATAGCAGTCTGCGCTTTTTGTCTTGGCATAGGCTATTTTATTTTATTTCCATCCGTCTATAAGGAGCTCTCACTTGAGGTAATCAATACTTTAACCTTCATAGGCAACTATCGCTTTGCTCACTCTGGTGGTTACTTTGCCTTAGATTCTTCTGAAAAGTTATTGCTACATACCTGGTACCTTTGCATTACTATACAGTTCTACCTCATCTACCCTCTTTTAATACTGCTGTTGGTAAAGCTCTTTGGCTTAAAGAATCTTCCTAAAGCTATGTGCGCAATTTTAGCTTTGGCTCTTGTAAGTTCCTATGTTTTCTCAAAAGGCGGTCAAGGGTACCTTTTAACTCATACCAGAATTTGGGAAATGTTTTTAGGTGGTGTTCTATTCTTCTACAAAGATACTGTTTACAGTTTAGTCTTTGATAAGAGACAGTATCTTCAGTACACAGCTGAAATTATAGGTGTAGCTTTATTTTTATACTCAATTTTTACTACAGCTTTAAGTAACGGTGCTGCTTGGTATATATCTACATCTTTACTTACTGTTATTGGAACCTCTTTAGTTATCCTTGCTCATAATGAGCATTCTCTTTTAGACTTTAGACCATTAACTTCTATAGGTAAGTTTTCATACTCCCTTTATCTGTGGCACTGGCCTGTTACCATTTTCTGCTTTGACTTAGGTTACAGCTCAAAATACATTCACCTGTTTTCAGTAATTGTCTTAGTTGCTGTCTTTACAGCACTTTCATATCTCTATATTGAAAAAAGACAGGTAAGCAACAGGCTGTCAGCTTTAATTTATGTTTTAAGTATGATTGCCTCTGTCTTTGTATTTTCACAGGATGGTAAAAACCTGCTCTCCCCTTACATTGATCCTTATGGCAAAAAGATGGTGATGTTAGATACCATCAAAGATCTTAACTACAAACCAAAGATCATGATGACCTTAAATGAGGTACCAGTTTATAAGCTTGGCAATCAGAATGAGAAGGCTCATACCTTTGTAGTTGGTGATTCTCACAGTGAGCATTACAGCTACTATTTAAGAGATATCAATAAAAGACCTTTATATTTCATGTTTATGCATGGAACTATTGGCTATGGACCTAACTTCTCAGGCTACAAGGTAAAAGTTATCTCCACTCATGAAGAAAGAGAGACTTTCTACAAAATTTACAAATACGTTCTGGATAAGATGCAGGATGGAGATAAAGTTGTAATTGGCAACCGTTGGGATTTTTATTACACCTATTTCATCAGAGAATTCAATTTAAAAGATAATGATGAAAGCTTTAATGATTTCATTAGAGCTTTAATTGAGGACTTTGATTCTGAAATTCAACATTATCCAAAGCTCAACTTCTACATCATAGGACAAGGTATTAACACCAGTCAGTCTATCGTAAATTGTTTAAAGGCTAATTTACAGGACAGTGCTTTAAGACACATCTTCAAAACTGACAGATGCAACTTTACTAAAGATTACTTAGGTTACAGAAGAGATCTTATTAACAATGCTATTCGTGAATATGCCAAGAGCAAAGACAATGTAACCTTTGTTGACAGAAATGCAGCTCAGGCTCTTGGGGATGGTAAGTTCAGAACCAGAACTGATGGTGGTAAAGCTCTGTATTATGACAAGACCCATTACACCACACCCGGTGGCAATATGGTAGGACAATACGTCTTCAGTCAGGTCTTTAATTCTGAGAATTGATAATGTCTGAGAATTGATAAAGACTAATCTTAAAATAAAAGCTGTCTTGTGCAACTTTTATTTTATATGTAAATCGTATTGAAGCTTATGGAGCTACTACAAGTGAGTTTTGCTTTTTTTGTTTCCTTGCTAAAAAGATTGAGCTTACTATAAGACCTAATTCATAAAGAACTAGCAAAGGTAAAGCTAAAAGAAGTTGCGAGGTAACATCAGGAGGTGTTAATACAGCTGCTAGTGCAAAAGCACCTACAATTACATAACGTCTGACCTTTTTTAGCCTCTCTAACTCCACAACTCCACTTGCAGCTACTAAGAACACTGCAACAGGTGTTTCAAAAGCAAGACCAAAAGCTAAAAACATATGTAAGAGAAAGCTTATGTAAACCTCTATATCAGGAGCAAAGTTCACTGTCTCTGGGGCAAAAGAAGCGATAAATGGAAAGAGCGCTCTAAAGACCACAAAATAGCAGTACATGGTACCTGTTGCAAACATAACCACTGATGACAGGATAAAAGGCAGAGCGGTTCTTTTTTCATGTTTGTATAAAGCTGGTGAGACAAAGCTCCAGATCATGTACAAGGTAAATGGCAGTGAGAGTACAAAGGCACAAAAAAGCAGTACCTTTAAAGGACCTAATACAGGAGAGACTACTCCTACAGCTAACATTCTTGAGCCTTGTGGCAGTGATGACAGAAGAGGTTTAGTAGCCTCATCAAACAAAAGATTAGTAAAAGGCGCTAAGGCAGCAATACAAACTGCGATACCTAATAGGCTTAAAAGAACAGTTTTACGCAGTGCAAAAAGGTTTGAGACAAAAGGAGAGTTGCAGATTTTGTCATCTTGCTGTGATTTTTTATTCTTCATGGTGTTTGCTTACTTATAAGCTCTCGTTTTTGCTTTGCAAAAGCTTGGCTTTAATCTTAATGAGCTCTACTTCAAGGGATGCAATCCTAAGCTTAAGCTCTTTATCTTCAGACTCAGTCTGAATTTTTAAATTTGGCTTGAGCTTTTGACTGACTTCTGCCAAGTCATCTTTTTTACCTTCACTTACAGATACTGCGTTATCTATTTGCTGAGGATCTGAACGTATAGCTTTTTTGAGCTCATAAGACATTGAGTTTATTTTTTGCTCAATGTCTTTTGAGCTATTACAAAAAGAGTTCTTTACCGCTTCAAGATCGGTAAGACCAAACTCTTTTTTGCAAGAATCGTAATAGCTTTTTACTTTTCTTGCCTGAATACCAAGTCTGTATGCCATCTCTACTGTTTTCTTTGGTCCTAAGACTAAAAAGCATACAGTTAAGAGTAACAGCAGCTGGTCTAATGAAAAACCAAACATTGTCTTATTATTCTTTCTGACCTTCATGCTTTGACACTGTCAAATCTGAATTCTGATTATTATCTTCTTTAAGTCCTGCTTTAAAACCGCTGATTGCAGAACCGAAATCTTTACCCAGGTTCTTTAACTTACCTGTACCAAACACCAGAGCAACTACCAACAATAAGATTGCCCAATGCCAAATTGACATCATGCCCATTTTATTTCTCCTAAAAAAATGCCACAGTGCCCTGTGGCAATTAACCATGTTTAACCTAGAGTTAGGTTCAAACAGAATGTACTCTTAATCGGAATACCGTTAAATTCGATTACCCGAAAATTTAACTGTCTTATTTATTCTTAACTCTTAAGACACAACCTTTTTAGCAATAGCCTTTACCGCAAGGTAAGGATCAGCCTCAGACATTGCCTGATGGATATGCATGAAGCTGTACTGAGAAGCGATGTAGTTTCTAAAGATATTAAACTTCTCACCTTCTAACTCTTTGTCATTCATACCATAATCTTTAGCTGCAACTTCTTTTAGTGCAATTACAGACTGTTGTGCTGCTGGAACTGAGAGAACGAAATCGTGATCACCTAAGTGAACTAAATAGCCTGCCTGCTTATGAGGTGTAGGCAGTCTCTTACCGTCTTTATCTAATAAACCGCGCTCAATTGGATCAACGCAGGCTAAAATTGAAGCAGCCTTAATCCAGCCTACAACTAACTCTTCATCTTTTGGAGTACCAGGATGATTGTGAGCACAAGCCTGAGCTACTACCTCATCTGCTGGCATTCCTCTGTAGATAGCTTCCGCAATTGAGAAGATGTGGTGAGCACCGGTACCTGCAATGGAGTACTCTTTCAGGCATGAACCATCTTTATTCCACTGGAATACCCATGGCTTTGCTAAATCATGTAATAACTGACCTGCAACTGCCATGTCATAGCCATACTCATAATCCATGATATGTGAGTAAGTAGTAAGGATAGACTTTGTGATCTCTACGTTTACAGCTGTATGAGTTGCAAGTCCACCAGGATAAGCGTGATGGCTGCCATAGCCACTGCCAGGTGCTGAGAAGAATGGCTGAGGATTGATGTTTAAATCCTTTAATGGTGGGAACAGATGAGCTTCATCAGTTAAAGCAGGATCTACTAAATGCTCCTGTAACAGCATCTTATATACCTTTGATACATTAGCCGAACCCTGATGCTGTTCCATAAATGTAGGAACTGTATTCTGATAGAAACTAAAAACCTTTTCTCTTAAAGCAAGATCATGTAATGAATTGATTTCACCTAATAAATAATCCCAAGCTTTCTGTACAAGTTCTGAGGATTTAGCTACTTCAACAGGAGCTTTTGGAAGATTAGATAAAGCTACTGTTTTTACATTAACTTCAGTAGCATAAGATGGCTTTAAGAAGTTAGCTACACCAACAGTTGCAATGGCTGCAGCTGATACCTTAAAAAAATCGCGTCTTGACAGATCGGGACTTGAATTTGACATTTATTTCTCCATAGTATGTATTTAACTATGCGAATATTGTCTTGTTAGAAGGTAAAGTCGATTTGTAAGTTTTGTAAATTTATAGGTATAAAAAGATAAGTTTGTGTAAACAATTACGTTATTCTGGTTTTGAGAGTTTACTACAAGATTTTACTACAATTATCTTATAGTTAATTGTCTGTTTTTAAATGCATTTATTCAAACAACTGTCGATTATTTGCATTTATATCATTAAGAATTTAATCCAATTTATTTTTTTTAATTATTTTCATCATATTTCATGATCTGGAACGATAGCTTTCTACAATACAAATAAAGGGAAGCGAGCTATCGCCTCGCTCTAAACAGGCGGTCAGAAAAGATCAACAGAAAGTAATTGAGAACAGACACTTGAAGTATTAACGTCTGAAAATTGGATCATGTCAAAATTTACTCCATTAATCTCTCTTTGCATGCCTAAGAATTTAGGCTCAGAGAACAAAAGATCCACACTTAGAGCCGTTTGGCAAAATTCTAAAATTTTGAATACTTTAAAACTTACGACTCAGTTATAGGTTAGTGATTTTTTCTGAGCTTACAGAGTAAACCATAATTTCTGCGCTCTGATAAGCCTTTACAGTGTAAAAACTAACTTGCAATTGCTTTTTTTATTGCAATTTGTCTTTACGTTTTTTAGCTAAATTTTGCAAATATTAGTACTTTTGAAGCATTTTCTTCGATATTTGTACCTAAATAAGCAAATTTATAGCTTATTTTGCAATTTTTAGAGGATTTAATCATGGCAAAAATTACCTTAGCTAGAGCTTTCTTTTTACGTGGATTTTTTAGAAAAACTATCTCTGAGCTTTATAGAGAAATCAGGGCTGAAGATCTAACCTCAGAGATTGAGGATTCCAAGTCATTTTTCAAAGACGAGAGTACAGAAAAAGAAAATGACACAAAACTAGATAAGCTCATCAATCTTTATCTGAAAGCTCAGGGTTATCTAGAACAACTAAACAATGAAATTGATGATGCTAATAACAGAGTAATAGACGGCAAGTCTACAAGACATTACCTGAACCTGATCGAATGTTTAAAAGAAAGAAGACACCTGTACTCTGATTTACAGTCAGCTTTAACTGACTTTCAGGAAATAAAAAAAGAATTTGATGAACATGAGTTCAATCCTGACACCAAGCAATTAGGTCTTGTGGTTGAAAAGCATTACAGGATTAACACTAAGCTTAATTTACCTAAAGAAGTAAAAAATCTTAACAAGCAGATCCGTATTGCTGAAGAGTTAGTCTCAGAAAGAAATGCCACCGTGTTTTTAAGCTCTGATGCTACTTTTTGGAATGAAGCTGTAAATACAGTAGAAAACGCAGATATCTGCTAATGCTTGATACAGCCACGGTTTAGAAGCTGTGGTTGGATTGAAAAAAGATGATTAAATGGAAAATTCTTAATATTTTCCAGAATTGCATTTACAACATAAGTTTGAATTACCAAAGAAGCTAATCAGTTAAATTTGTTTTCTCAATTTTGAGGATCCTAATATGCTCGTTTCAAAAACTTACTCAGAAATTATTGATCATGATTGTTTACCTTCAATCAAAGTCTTTGCAATTGGAGAAGAGGCTATTTCAGCTATGAACAGTGTGTTTGACTAGTATGAAGGCTGTATAAATTACAAGGAACTCTGTTTTACATCTCCACAAACAGTAATTTTTTAACTGCAAATTATGAGAAGATCCTCGACGAAATAGAATGTTGTTTTGATGATTGTAAAGAGCACGTTTGTCTGCACTTAGACGATAGTGTTCCAAATGATACTTTCAATATCAGTATTTTATTCAGCGGACTTTAAATTTTGGATGAAAACGAAATTGGATGAGAACAAACTTTTGTGTGAAGAATCAATATATATTTGAAAAATTAGTTAATTCTAAGTGTTTACTAAGTTTTAAATCTTAATATTACTATCGAGGTTGAGATGACGAGGAAGTTATATCCCACAAGTTTTCTTAACGCAAGCAAGTTTGTTTTGATGTGCATTCATAGTGTTTAGTGTAGCAATACACATATACAGGTTCACACATACCTCATCCAGTCCCAGGCGTCTCCTTTGTCTGGGATTTTTTTTTGCACTTTTTCTGCCTGATTTGAAACTTTAGTTTTGCAAAAAATTTCCCTTAAAATTGCACTTTTTATGCGTCATTCAATGTCTAGTTTTAGCCTTTTCTGATATAATTTAGATGTTAATTAACAAACGGAGTTTATATGCTACTTGACGAAGTAAAAGCTACTCTAGCCATGGAAAATCTAAGCCTAAATGAAGAGCAGGAAAAGCTGTTAAAGAGCTATGCTGATGGCAAGATAACCTTAAAAGAGTACCAAGAGCTTTTATTAAAACTTACCAAAGAGTATAAGGCTGCTTGAATTTTGGAAGCTTCGTCCTTCGACACAGTTTATTGCTATCCTGGAACTGAAGTTCTAATCAATAATTTTGGAGAACATGATCCTAAGGTTCTCTCTCAGTTAGAGAGAATGTGTACTGCTGCAAGGATTGTTGATCTCTTGAAAAAGCCGGTTTCAGGGAACTTCGATCTTACTCACCTAAAAAAGATCCATCACTATATATTTCAGGATATCTATACTTGGGCAGGACAGTTTCGTATGGTTAATATCTCCAAAGAGCTATTATTCTGCGATGCTAACTTTATTGAAAAAGAACTGAACAAGTTATTTTTGAAACTGAAAAGTGAAAACTACTTAAAAGACTGCACTGAAGATAACATTGCCTCTAAGGCTGCCTATTACTTAGGTGAAATCAATGCCATTCATCCTTTTAGAGAAGGCAATGGCAGAACTCAAAGAGAATTCATTAGAGAACTTTTGTTACCTACAGGCTTTTATGTAGATTATTCAAGATGCAATGCTAAAATGATGCTTTATGCATCAATCAATGCATTTGCTGGTGATTACACTTTAATGACTGAACTATTTGACAAGTGCATTGTCAGAAAACCTTTAAATTAGAAAACATGAATATTACAACTACACTTAAAGACAATTTTAAAATGCAGTTAGGCTCCTTCTATGTTGAAGTTTGGGGCTGTCAGATGAACGTTTATGACGGTGGTAGAATTAAAGACCTTTTAACTGCAGCAGGATTTGCTCAGGTAAATTCTCCTAAAGATGCTGACATCGTAGTCCTGGTTACTTGCGCTGTAAGAGCTAAAGCCGAGGATAAAGTATTCAATCAAATCGCTTCTTGGCGCCACACAGGTGACATCAACGAGGACACAATTATTGCTTTAGGCGGCTGTGTAGGTTCAGAACTTGCTGAACAAATTCTTGAGTTAGATAAGAGTGTTAATATCATTTTTGGACCAAGAACTATTCACCGTCTGCCTCAAATGATTGGTCAGTTTACAGCAACCGGTAAACCAGTTGTTGATGTTACAGCTGATGCAATTGATAAGTTTGACTATATGCCAGAATCAGGTCCTGTAGGTCCTAGTGCTTTTGTAACCATCATGGAGGGTTGTTCTAACAAATGTACTTACTGCATCGTACCCTATACTCGTGGTGAAGAGCAGTCTCGTCCTGTTCAAGACATTTTAGATGAGTGCGTAAACCACATTGCAAACGGTGTTTTAGAGATCCATTTATTAGGACAGAACGTAAACTCATATCATGGTTTAAATCCTGATGGTTCTATCTGCAATTTCTCATCACTGCTATACGAAATTGCTGCAATTCCAGGTGTAGAGAGAATTAGATTTACAACCTCTAATCCTATGGACTTTACAGATGACATCATTAAAGCTGTACACGATCTTGAGGTGATTTCGGATTCTATCCATGTACCTATTCAGTCAGGTTCTGACAGAATTTTACAGGCTATGCACAGAAGATATACAGCAAAGCAGTACATTAACCTTGTAAAAAAATTACGTGAGGCAAGACCTACTGTACATATCTCATCAGACTTTATCGTAGGTTTCCCTGGTGAAACTGATGAAGACTTTGAAGAGACCATGAAAGTTGTAAACGAAGTAAAGTTCGATCAGAGCTTTTCTTTTGTGTACTCAATAAGACCTGGTACCCCAGCTGCTAAACTTGAAGATCCTGTACCTAAAGAGGTAAAGATGCAACGTCTTTACAGATTACAGAACCGTCTTGAAGAGTTAGCTTCAGAATATACTCAGTCTTTCTTAGGAACTACTCAAAAATGTCTTGTAGAAGGGACCTCAAGAAAAGATGAAAGCGAATTAAAGTCACGTTCTTCATCAGGTCGTATCGTAGTCTTTAAAGGACCTTTATCTTTAGTAGGCAAGATGGTTGATGTAAAGATCACCTCTGTTATTGCCCATACTCTAAAAGGTGAATTAGTTTAAAAGATCTTGTCATGCTAAAACAGCATGACAATTTTATAAGGCAAATTAAGTAATGAATAACGTTGTTACAGATTTCTCACTAGAACCAGATAATAAAGACAGAATTGCCTATTTAGTCGGTCCTGAAGATGAGAATCTTAAACAAATCGATAAAAGATTAGGTGTAAAGATCACCTACTCTGGCGCTCATTTCCATATTGAAGGTGCTCCTTCAAAAGTAAAAAAGGCTGAGAAATTAGTTAAAAGCCTTTATGTAGATACCGCTCCTTTAAAAGGTACTAAAAAGCCATCAGAAGTAACTCCTGATATGGTTCATTTAGCTATCACTGAGTTTTCTCATGTAGAGAATGATGACCGTGATTATGAAAAAGATGAATCAAAAGGCTCTATTGATTCTCTGTACCACAAAGCTAATAACTTTAAGACTAAAAGAGGCTTTGTAAAAGCAAGAACCTCTAATCAGTCTGACTATATCACTAAAATCAATTCTCATGATGTAAGCTTTGGTATTGGACCTGCTGGTACCGGTAAGACCTATCTTGCTGTAGCTGCTGCTGTTGATGCTCTAGAGCGCAACGAAGTACGCAGAATTATTTTAACAAGACCTGCTGTTGAAGCTGGTGAAAAATTAGGTTTTTTACCTGGAGATTTATCTCAAAAGGTTGATCCTTACTTAAGACCACTTTATGACGCGCTCTTTGAGATGCTAGGTTTTGAGAAAGTTGAAAAATTAATTGAAAGACAAATCATCGAAATTGCACCTTTAGCTTACATGAGAGGTCGTACCTTAAATGATTCTTTTATTATCTTAGATGAAGCTCAGAACACCACTGTAGAACAGATGAAGATGTTCTTAACCCGTATTGGTTTTAACTCAAAAGCTGTAATTACAGGCGATCCAAGCCAGATTGACCTTCCAAGAAATGTTCGCTCTGGTCTTAAACAGGCAATCGAAGTTCTACATGCTTTACCTGAAATTGGCTTTACCTTCTTTGAGTCAGCTGATGTGGTACGTCATCCTGTAGTAGCTGCAATTGTTAATGCTTATGATGCCTATGACAAAGAGCAGGCAAAATTAAAAGAGCAGATGTCTAAAGCTATGGATAAAGAATTCTCTAACAAGGAGTCTTTGTAATGGAAGTTAATATCGATCTGCAAATTGCTACAGATGAACCTTTAGAATCATACCCAAGTCTTGAGAAAATGACTTTATGGGCAAAGACAGCTCTAATTACCGGAGGTAGAACCAAAGACTCAGAACTTACGATCCGTATGGTAGACAGTGCTGAGATTCATGAGCTTAACAAGACTTACAGACATGTAGACAGACCTACAAATATTCTCTCCTTTCCTTTTGAAATGCCAGAAGGGATCGAAGAATTACCAATTATTGGTGATCTTGTGATCTGCAAAGAAGTACTAGAGCGCGAATGTATTGAGCAGAATAAGACTTTAGAAGAGCATTTCTGTCATTTAATCGTGCACGGATGTCTGCACTTAATTGGCTATGACCATATTGAAGAGTGTGATGCTCAGGTAATGGAACCCTTAGAAATCAAAGCATTAGCAGAACTTGGCTTTAAGAATCCATACGAAATTCAGTAATGCTTGGTCATTTGTGACAAAAATATTACCTTAACTATCAGTATTTAGGTAAGATTATACAAAGTTACAGACTACAAAATTAAGATAAGTTAGATAGAACACAGAGCTAAAAGGAACAAACATGAACGATAATCATGATGAAGAGCATGGTTCATTTTTATCAAAATTGTTCTCTAAAAAAGGAGAGCCTTCAAATCAAAATGAACTTGAGCAGGTAATTCATGAGGCATCAGAAAACGATGTGATTGATGAAGATACCGAGGACATGATCCAGGGTATCTTTGATATCAACCGCCTGCGTGTCTCAGATGTAATGATCCCTAGCTCTGATATTGTAGCTATCAACTTAAATGCTACTTTAGAAGAAGCTGCAAGAGTTGTTCTAGAACACGGTCACTCACGTTACCCTGTTATCAGTGAGGATAAGGATCATGTTGTGGGAATTCTGTTAGCAAAAGATCTTATTCCTTATACTGCAGGTCTTAAGACATTAACTGGCGGTATCAGATCTCTTTTAAGAAATCCTGTGATTGTACCAGAGGCAAAGCATGTTAATGCTATGCTCAAAGAGTTCCAGCAAAACCGCTTCCATATTGCCATTGTTGTAGATGAATTTGGTGGAGTTTCAGGCTTAGTTACCATTGAGGATATCTTAGAGATCATCGTAGGTGATATCGATGATGAATATGACACTCAGGTAAATTCAGAGAACATCATCAGGAGTAAAGATGATGGTTCATTCATCATCAACGGTCTTACTCCAATTGAAGAGTTTGATGAGTACTTTGAAACTGATTTAGCATCGTTAGCCGATGTTGATACCGTAGCAGGTTTAATTACCCATGTATGGGGTAAATTCCCTAAAGTAGGTGAGTGCATTGATATCAAGAATTTCCACTTTAAAGTTCTTGAGGCTAATGAAAGAAGAGTTCATCTTTTAGAACTTCATATATCTGAAAAAACAGATGAAGAATAACAGAAAAACTCCCCCAATAAACTAAAATTATATTTATTTAAAAGCTGCATTCGTGCAGCTTTTTACTCAATAAAACAAGAGCATCGTATGTTTAAAATTATTTTCTTTTTAATGAATGCTTTAGATGGCTCAAGACTTTTAAACCTCGTAAACAGTAAGTGGGGAGGAGCACTCTGCGCTATTGTTTTAGGCGTGTTATTAAGCTGTGCTTTAGCTCCATTTGAAATTTGGCCTACTGCAATTTTGGCATATTCATTTTTGATGATGCTTTTATCTGTTGCCAAATCTAAAAAGAAAGTATTTTTTACTACACTGCTCTTTTATGCCTCATATGCAACAGTTTCTCTTACATGGCTTAACTTTGTCATGGAAGGCTTTGGAGAGCTACCTTCTGTCCTCTCTAATTTTGTAATTGTACTATTTAGCTTTTTATATATTGCTCTACCATATGCAATTTTAAACACTCTAGCTTTTTACCTCTCAAAAGGTAAAACTGCAGTCTTTTTAATCAGCTTTATGCCTGTAGCATTTATCTTGTCAGATTTCTTTACCGGCTGGTTCTTAACTGGTTTTCCTTGGTTATATCCAGGCTACAGCTGTGTAGAGGGGCCTTTAAAGAACTTTGCTCCATTTATTGGTGTAAGAGGTATCAGTGCTTTAGTTTATATTATGTCTGGAGCAATTGCCTTAACAGCGTTACGCAGATTCCTTTTCTTACCAATTGCAGCCGTAATTCTGCTTTTAGGTATCTTCTTGGAAGGTGTTAGTTTTGTAACACCTCTAAAGGCTGTTGATGTCACCATGGTACAGGGTAACATCGAACAGCAGGTAAGAAATGACGGTTCTAGAACAAATGAAGTTGTAGCTACTTACTGGGATCTTACCAAGGATAAAATCAGAAAAGACCGCCTGATTATTTGGCCGGAGTCTGCCCTGCCTTTTGCTCTTGAATACGGCACCGCTTTAGTTGAGGAATTAAACAATGCTTTTAAAGAGAAAGACAGTGCACTAATTACAGGTATTCTCTCCACTCCTGATGCTGGTATTCATGCCTATAACTCTATCATTGCATTAGGTGAAACATCTGATGTACTCTCAATTACTCCATACAACAAGCGAGAGCTAGTACCATTTGGAGAAATCGTCCCATTTGCCGATCTTTTAAGGCCTTTAGGTTCAATCTTTGTAATTCCAAATTCTAGCTTCTCTTATGGAGATAAAGTTCAAGAGCCTATCAAAGTAAAGGGATTAGGGTTCACTCCTGCAATTTGTTATGAAGCTATCTTCCCTGAAACTGTAAAAGCAATGGATTCTGATAAGACTAATGCTATTGTAATGTTATCTAATGATTCATGGTTTGGACCTACTAAAGCTCCAGTACAGCACTTGAACATTGCAAGAATGAGATCGTTAGAATTACAAAAACCAATGCTAAGAGATACCAACAGTGGTATCACAGCTTATATCGATGAGTTTGGAAAAATTCAAAAAGTAATGCCAACAGATGTTGCTTCAAGCATTGACTTTACCTTTACGACTGTATCAGGACAAACTCTTTACAGTAAGATTGGTAATTATGGGGTGCTCGGAATTATAGTTTTATTGATCCTGTTCGGAATTTATGGAAATGTAAGAAAACCAGACGAGCTTAAAGAACAGATGAATAAGCTGATTAGACCATAATCAGAGTCATAAAAGTTAAAGTAGCGTGCTTTGACATTACTACAAATATTGCCTCTAAAGCACGTTACTTATTGATATACAAATTAAAAACACTAAAACTGCAAAAGGTCATTTTGAGTTGCCTTCTTCCCACAACTCAAATCCATTCATTTTGGCAATATGGTAAAAACGCATTAAAGTTGTGTTGTCATACTCATTAGTATTGATAAGTATGCTTCCAGACTTTTGCGTACTTATGATTTCTTCATTTCTTTTAACTAAACGCTGTAGTTGTTCTGTTGATGCTAACTTATCATTTTTACTTTCATTGCAAAGATGACAGATGGTATCACGAAGGTTTTGAGCTTGAGCAGCAGCTAAAGAGCAAGGGCTTTAATGTTGAGCTGTTCTTCACTGGCGACGCAGATATCGATCTGCAGAACAGACAGATCAAAAGACTAGCAGACAGCAATGTTGATGCTCTGGTTATAGGCTCAATTGATGGTAATGCCTTATCCATTAAAAGACGCCAAAGCTAAGAGCATTCCTGTAATTAGCTATGACAGATTGATTACAGGGACTGATGCTGTAACATACTACGTATCTTTTGATAATCAGCAAGTATGTAAAATTCAAGGACAGTACTTAATCGACAAGCTAAAACCTACAGTAGATGATCCTAAAAATATTGAGATCTTTTACGGCTCACTGGATGATAAAAATGACCTCTTCTTTTATGAAGAGGCAATGCAGATCTTAAAACCTTACATCAATAGCGGTGCGTTAGTAGTAAAGTCAGGAAAAATCTCACCTAATGAGACGAATGTTCCTGGTTGGAGAACCGATCTTGCAAGTAAAAGAATGGATGAAATTCTTGATACTGTAGGGTATGGTGCTAATGGAGGCGTAAAACTCGATGGCATTTTATCTCCAGCTGACTGCTTAAGCGATGGCATTATCTTTACTTTAAAGAAAAAAGGATACACTCCGTCAAATATTCCTGTAATTACAGGACAGGATGCCACAGCTGAAGCTTTACGGAATGTAAAAGAAGGTTATCAGGCGATGACCATCTATAAATCAAGAGATGATCTTCATGATGCTGTTATAGATATTGTTAGATCTATTAGTTCAGGTAAAAAAGCTAACATAAATGACACTACAACCTATAACAACGGAGTAAAGGATATGGATTCATTTCCATGTACTCCTGAACTAATTGATAGATCTAATTTAGCAAAGTTACTTTAAAAGCTAATTTTGGCTCTTACACTCTATCTTAAATAACGCCTCACTTGAGGCGTTGCTTTTTATTTAGGAAGCTATTAACCAAAACGACCAGTACCTGTTCTTTTGAGAATAACTACTGTTAAGAAGAGCATAACAAAACAGCCTACAAAGCTTAGGATATAGCGCCATAAAGGAAGCTCTTCAGCTGATTTAGAATAGCTGTTTACGAAATCGCCTAAATGACAGCCTCGAGATGAGCAAGTTACTTTTCTCCCCATCTCGCCTTGAATATACCAAATATGCTTTGGATATTTTGAGATTACACCATAAGGACTTAAAACTTCATTAGCTTTTCGATTAAAGTTGTTCATCAATCTTAAAAGCGCCTTAGGATCAGATTGATAACTCTTAATGTCGTTATATGACAGGCCTGGCTCTAAATTTACAATTGAGTCATGTGTACTAAATCCGTTTTCAGCAACAACTCTATCTAAAATATTTCCTTCTTTATCGATATCAACGCAAATTACACCTTTGCTTGAAATTACAGCATCCTTTTTAATTATAAAGGTATCGGCAATTCCATTTGAAAGATCAAGCTGACCACCTCGACTGATTTCAAGTTCTTCAACAGTGTTTAAGCCTTTTTGGGCACCTTTAAAGTTAACAACTGAATCAGCTACATACAGACGTTTTACATCTAATGTACCTTTTACTGTTGTGTGTCCACCAAAGGCTGACAGAATAAGTGACTTACCAGTAATATCTCCATCAATGACTACTGATGACTTCTTGTCAGGAACATAGCGGAGCAACTTGTTTTCCATAGAAGAGTCCGCGCTCTTTACACCAAAATTTACATTGGTATACAAAGATGAGAGTTTCTTTTTAACTTCATAGGCATTGATTGGCTTAAAAGGCGCATCAAACTGTAAGACACCAGGAAGTAAGGCATGGTTTTTATGGTTGGCATAAAAAGCCTTACCATTATCACCAAGATAAGCGAACCAATTTGAAATAATATCGCCACTAACTTTAGCTCTATTCATGAAATTGATTTGTTTTACATGAGCAGATTCATCAATATAGATTGAGCTCTTTTTGCCTGATACAGAACCTTTAATGTTAAGTTCTGAAACTATAGGTCCTCTAATTTCCTCAGGTGCAGCTACGCTTTGAGCGTTCTCTCTTTTTAAAATTCCCATCTGAGCATCATAAGTTCTTACTCTTCGGTATGAACCTTGGTATTCACGCATATCGGATAGAACATTTGAGCCAAAGTCAAATCTGATGCCTACGCCATCTTCAGAGTTTGCAGATACTGAACCTTCAATGTTGAGAACATTGTCTCTTCCATAAGTTACAGCAATACCACTTGAACCTATACCATTCTCATAGATAGCGGTGCTCTTATCAACGGTAATGTTGTTATAAGAACCATCAATTCTGATACCAATTGAAGCATAGCCTACGCTTGCTATGGTGCCTTTCTGTACAACATCGTTATAGTTACCAAAGACATGACTTGCAATTGAAACTGGTATTCTTGAAGGTTGATCGGTCTTATAGTCATGGATAGCATCTGACCAGGCATAAAAGCCCTGATTAAAGATGATGTGATTTCGATGTAATTTAGTGCCACTCTTGTACAGTGAATTTGAATAAAATTCCCTGTCATTAATGTTGTACCCCAAATCCTTTAACATCATCAATTCAGCCTGAGTATAAAAGCCATAATTGATAAAAGACGAATCAGATAGGATGGTGTTTCTTAAATTCAGGTAAGGACGGTTATTAAACCCAAAGTGCACAGCTAAATTAAGAGCTTTGTTAAAAGGGATCTTGTCATGAGTAACTGTAGCCTGACCTAATAGAAGTTGGGTATTGCGTCCTCCAAAATAGAGTCCGCACTTATCAATAGATGAATAAAAGCAGTCTTTACCAAAATCAGAAAACTTGTTTTTAGGCTGGATGTACTTACCTAGTTTTTCTGAATATAAGTTACTATCGAATGAGGTTAAAGTTTTATAAAATCCTTTAGTATCATGTGAAGAGCGAAAACCTAATAAAGCAGGAAAAGAGCTTAATAGTTTAAAGGAGTATGACTCATTTATACCATTGTCAGGAAGCTGCTTTAATTGTAGCTTTGATCTATATAGCTCAAGATCTTTTGAATAATTGATTTCAATTAAACCAAAAGAGCGCTCATTTTCTCTTACACACTTACCTTTTAAATCAGCTTCTAATATACCTAAACCAGAGCAAACTGAATCAAAAGAGTAAAAATCGTCATAGCCACGAGTAACTCTATTTTTATCTGTATCTACAACTAAAGGTATCTTATAGAATTTGCCTTTTTTTATGTAATCTTTGAAAAGATAGGTCAAAACACTAGAAGTGTTAGCATCCACATAATCTGACAAAGTGTCATTTAAGACAGTAAGAGTCTTAGGTGGCTTTATTTTTCCTTGAGTTTTGCTTTCAAAAAGAACATCAACTTTCTTTTCTGATGATTCAATGAAAGGAGTAAACAGAGAATCTTTAAGCCAGAACATCTCTTCTGGTTCTGGCTTAGCCGTAAACAAGTCATACAGCGTTGATTTTGGTTTACCAAATCGAGGATCCACATATCCTGGAAGCTCGATTTGCGCAAAACTAGTTTGTGACAGCACTAAGGTCTGTATTAAAACGGCTAACGCTGTTACTTTGATTCTCATTAATAACTACAGTTAAAACTCTGGTGGATTTAGGAGCACTGGTCGACCTGAACGCTCATCAAGTGCCTTTTTAAGAATATCCTGATTGATTCTTGGATCTTTGAAGAATTGTAACTGAGCTTGTGTGAATGAGAATGGGACGGTTGTATCAAAATTCTCAAATTCTGATTCACTTCTTGATAGAGGCTGATGAACCTCAATATAGAGATCTCCATTTGGCTCTTCAGCAAATTTAATTGGTTGATTAATGAACTCTACACGAGTACCAACTGGAACCTTATGGAATAAAGTCTCGTTATCCTCATTACGCAGACGGACACAGCCATGACTTACACGTAAACCGATACCAAAGTCAGCATTAGTACCGTGAATTGCATAAAGCTTTCCCACGTACATAGCATATAGTCCCATAGGATTATCAGGACCTGCTGGAACTACAGCTGGTAAATACTCACCTTCTGCAGCATATTCTGCTCTCATCTTAGCTGTTGGAGTCCAAGTAGGACCAGCCTTTTTACGCTCTACTTTGGTAACCCAAGCCATAGGTGTACCTTTACCTAACTGACCGATACCAATTGGATAAACTTCTACATTACCGCCATTAAAATAATACAGTCTCATTTCAGCAGAATTGACGATAATGCCCTCATGAACTGTTGGGGGTAAGATAAGTTTTGTAGGAATAATTAGTTTTGAACCTTTAGCAGGAACGATAGGATCAACCTCTGGGTTTGCCTCAATCATATTAGACAAACCTAAATGATACTCTGCTGCAACATACTCTAAAGTAGTAGTTCCAGTATCGTTAATTGAATAAACCTGCTCTTCACCTAAAACCTGGTGACCATTTAAAGGATAAATATTAGTTGTGGCTTGAGCTACCTGAAAAGAAGCTGCTAAAGATACTGCCAATGCTAATTTTTTTAACATGATAAATCTGTCTCTGCTTTTTACTTTTTGTACAGTTTTCAAAACTGTGCTAATTGTACTATTTTTATAAACAAAATGCGCAAGAGCGCACAATTTTGTCTTTATGGAACAAAATGAATTATTTCAAAATTACCAAAAGCTGATGTTATTGCTCACCTCTTTCCATATATTTTTGCGTGATTTTGGTCAAATTTGCCTGTAAATGTGGCAAAATATGAGATTATTTTTAATTAGATTTTTTTATTGATTCTTTTAAATAAAGAACCGCATAAAGTTTTATACTAATTTTCGGAGCAATGTCGATGTCTGCCAATAAAGTTGCATACAATCCACAAGAAATTGAGCCAGAAGTACAAAAATACTGGGCCGATCATCAAACCTTCCATGCAACAGAAGATAAGAATAAAGAAAAGTATTACTGCTTAGTTATGTTCCCATACCCATCAGGACGCTTACACATGGGTCACGTACGTAACTACACCATTGGTGACGTAATTGCACGTTTTAACCGTTTATTAGGTAAGAATGTTTTAGCACCTATCGGTTGGGATGCTTTCGGTATGCCAGCTGAAAATGCTGCTATTAAGAACAATAAGCAGCCTGGCGACTGGACCTATTCAAACATTGACTACATGAAAAAGCAGTTAAAGTCATTAGGTCTTTCTTACGATTGGGCAAGGGAAGTTGCTACCTGCCGTCCTGAGTACTATAAGTGGGAGCAGAAGTTCTTCGGTGAGTTATACAAGAAAGGCTTAGTTTACAAGAAGCTTTCAACTGTTAACTGGTGTCCTGTTGATCACACTGTTCTTGCAAACGAGCAGGTTGAAGATGGTTGTTGCTGGAGATGCGGTTCTAAAGTTGAGCAACGTGAAATTCCTCAGTGGTATTTAAAGATCACAGCTTATGCTGATGAATTATTAAAAGACTTAGACCAGTTAGACGGTTGGCCTGAGCGTGTTCGTACCATGCAGCGCAACTGGATCGGTCGCTCTGAAGGTTTAAATATCACCTTTAAGGTTGCTGACAGTGATGAAACCTTTACTGTTTATACCACTCGTCCTGATACCTTCATGGGTATTACCTATATTTCAATTTCAGCAAATCACCCATTAGTAAAGAAATGCTGTGAGACCAATCCTGAGTTAGACGCATTCTGTAAAGAGTGCCGTACTCAGAAGTTTGCTGAAGCCGATATTGCAACCATGGAAAAGAAAGGTATGGCTACAGGTCTGTATGCTATCCACCCATTAAATGGTCGCAAGGTTCCAATTTATGTAGCTAACTTCGTAATTATGGATTACGGTACCGGTGCTGTGATGTCAGTTCCAGGCCATGACGATCGTGATTATGAGTTTGCTAAGAAATACGGCATTGACATCATTCCTGTAATTAAGGCTTCAAAAGATTCAGATGATCCTGATTTATCAGAACACGCTTTCACTGAGCACGGTATTGCCTGCCACTCAGGTGAATTTGACGGAATGAACTTTGAAGAAGCTTTCAAAGCAATTGCAGACAAGCTAGAGTCAATGGGCTGTGCTCAGAGAAAGGTAAACTACAGATTACGTGACTGGGGTATTTCTCGTCAGCGTTACTGGGGTGCACCTATTCCAATGTTAACCATCGATGAGACTGGTGAAATTGTTCCTGAGTTAGATGAAAATCTACCAGTTGAATTACCTGGCAATGTAAAGATCGATGGCGTTATCTCTCCATTAAAGACAGACGAGAGCTGGTACAAGACCACTTATGAAGGCAAGGCTGCTACTCGTGAAACTGATACCTTTGATACCTTCATGGAATCATCATGGTATTACGCTCGTTACTGCTCACCACGTGACGAAAAAGAGATGTTTGATAAGGATGCAGCTAACTACTGGTTACCAGTTGATCAGTACATCGGTGGTATTGAGCACGCTGTATTACACTTACTGTACTCACGTTTCTTCTTCAAGTTATTACGTGATGCTGGTATGGTTAAGTATGATGAGCCATTCAAGCGCTTATTATGCCAAGGCATGGTACTGGCAGATGCTTACTACTATCTTGATGAGAACGGCACTAAGAATTGGGTAAATCCATTAGATGCAATTCCTACCCGTGACGATAAGGGCAACATCGTTTCTGCTGTAGATAAAGACGGTCATAAACTTCACCACGAGGGTATGATTAAGATGTCTAAGTCAAAGGCTAACGGTATCGATCCTGAAGATATGGTAAGAATGTATGGTGCTGATACTGTAAGACTCTTCATGATGTTCGCATCTCCTGCTGAATTAACACTTGAGTGGAGACAGTCTGGTGTTGAAGGCTCTCAGAGATTCTTACGTAAGTTATGGTCACAGGTTCAGGATTTAACCTTAGCAGGTCCATGTGTAAAACTAGACAAGTCTAAACTAACTCCAGAGCTACGTAAGCTACGTCATGATCTGCACTTAACTATTGAGAAGGTAACCGACGATATCGGTCGTCGTCAGACTTTCAATACTGCAATTGCAGCTATCATGGAGCTTCTAAATGTTGCTTCTAAGTGCACTGGCACTGATGAGGTTTCAATGGCTGTTCGTTATGAGGTATACAACAACGTAGTGCTAATGCTCTACCCTATCGTTCCTCATATCTGCTTCAAGCTATGGTCAATCTTAGGCAACGCTACCGAGATCGATAAAGAGACTTGGCCTACTGTTGATAAGGATGCTTTAAAGGAAGACGAAATTACTGTTGTTGTTCAGGTAAACGGCAAGGTTCGTGCAAGAATGAGCATTGATCCAAGTCTTGATGAGAACACAGTAACTGAAAAGGCTTTAGCTACTGAAGAAGTTAAGAAGTTCACAGATGGTAAACAGATTAAGAAGACCATCTATGTTAAGGGCAGATTAGTTAACATCGTTGCTATCTAAAGTTCTTAAAAGACTTAAAAAAAGCAATACAACTAGGATATGCAGTAAATAGGTAAAGGCGGTAATAATGAAATTCAAGCTTGTTTGTATAGGCGCACTGATGCTTGGACTTAGTTCTTGCGGATTCCATGTTCCAAATCAGAACAGGCTTGGTTCTAATATTTCAGAAATTGCAGTCTCTGGTTCTTATCACAACAAGTTCTATAAGCTAGTTGTGCATAAGCTTGAAATGAGAGGTATTAAGGTAGATTACCAAGGTACCTCTAATAGATCCCCTGAGGAAAGAAAGGATATTCCTACTCTTTCAATTACTGCTCCTAGTGTAAGTTTGCCTCTTGCTTCCATTAACTCTAGAGGTGCTGCGCTTGAGTACAATGTTATTGTAAGAACTCAAGCAAGACTTACTATTCCTAACAGTTCAAAACCAATCATCATGAGAAACGGTCTTACTAGAACTACTCTAAATAAGGCTGATAATGCTCTAGCTTCAACTAATGAGCAGGAGCTTGTAATTGATGAGTGCTATGAAGTGTTAGCAGATCAGATGATTGCAAGAATTAACTATCTTGGGAAACAATCTGATCCTGATGAACCTTTTGTAGCTCCTGCTGAATTACTTTTAGCAAAAGATGAAGATAACAATGACATATATATTGATAACTCAAGAAATATGACATTGTTAGAAGCTCTAAGTGCTAAACAGGATGCTGAAATTGCTCAAGGTAAAGCTGTAAGTTTAAGTGATCTGAACAATGGTATGAAAGTACTTAATAAGAACAAAGAGTACTCTCTGCCTAAGGTAGAACCTAAGATCCCTCATGAGGCTCCAGAGTCATTATCTGAAGAAGGTTTCTTGAAGACTGAAGATAACGAAAATAAATAATATGTTTTAATAAGTTAATAGAAAGCTCAAATTGAAAAATTTGGGCTTTTTTATTTGATTAAGTAAGACAAGGATAGAGAATAAGTATACCCATTCAGTAACCTTATATTATTACTAATAAAATTACTGTATACTAGACAGGTTACTTAGGTAACACCGGCGGTTCTAGACTCCTAGACCACTGGAATGACCTAGGAGCTAGAACCATATTTTTATCTAAAACAAAGGATTTCTTATGAAATACTTTTTTATAGTTGTGGTTCTAGTTTTACTGTTATGGTGCCAGCCAGTTTGGTAAGATAGAACCGCAAAGAGCTGAGGTTTCCTGCCTCTGCTCCCATTATAGGATATATCCGGTCTTTTTCAAGTTTTTGATTGTAATCATCAAACAAATCAAAATATTAGCCACAGTTTAAGTTTTCAATAATTGGAATTATCTGTTGATATCTATAGATGTAATTACTTGTGTTTTTTATCGCTAATTATTAGAATTTCACTAATTATCATACTTTAAAAACTCTCAATTTGAGCTTTTCAAAGTTTAAACATCACACTTAGTTTGCAGTAATATCTTATGTCTTTAGCTCCTGTATATGTCTTTTCTAGCGATGATCCTTTTTTAAAGAATGAAAGAAGTAAAGCTGTCATTGCTCAAGCCAGACAGGAACTACCACAAGCAGAATTCATGCTCTTTACCTCATCAGATTTAACCTCAGGATCTGTAGCTAATTTGGCACGCCTTGAGAACGAACTTATTGATCCTGGTTTATTTGGTGGCGACAGAATTATTAAGATCTACTTAAATGATTTAAATTCCATTGCAGTACAAGTGCTGCAATTATTAGCCATGCGCTCAAGACCAGGTGTAGTCACTGTCGTTGAAATAGGCAGGATAAACTCAGCTCTTGCCAAAACAGCTGCAGGAAATTCCCTAAAAGATGATTTTGGAAAAACCAAAAGTATTGATGGCAAAGCAAAGATCGTCATTGCGAATCTAAAATTTATTGGCGCTCAAATTGAGGTTATGTATCCACCAGAGGGTGATAAGTTCTCGATGTGGATAAGAAATCATGCAAGAAACAAATTCTCTCTTGCCGTTCAAGATGATGCTTTGGAATTTTTAAGCTTGAGTTGCGAAGGTAATCTTGTGGCAGTAGATCAGTTCTTTGAACTTGTAAAAATAACAACATCATCAAATGTAGTGACACTGCAACTAGCATCTGACTACATTTCTGGAAATAGCCGTTATACCGGATTTGAATTTGCAGAAGCTGCTGTTCTTGGAGGAAAGAACAGTATAAGAGCACTAAATATCTTATCATCTCTTACACAGACAAGTTCACTCTCTCAAGTACTACCTTTAGTTATTGGTAATTTTGATAGATTACTTTATGCCATTGGCCTTTTAAGAGGTCATAGTGAACTTTTAACAGGCAGAGTTAACTACAAAGATAAGATGATGTTTTTCAAACCATTAAGGATTAGTGCTCTAACTACCATGGATGCCGCTACCTTTGCTGCTAAAAACATGCCTCAGGATTTCTATGACTATTTAGTAAGTGAACTGGCATTAGCATCTAAAGCATATCAGGCTTTCAATAATGATGAAGCTCTAATGCATTTACAAAACATGGCAGTATCAACCTGTAACAGCAATGTAAGAGCACTAAAGGCATTGTAATGAGGATAGGAATTTTAGGCGGATCATTCAATCCTGTACATAAAGATCATTACCTTTTAGCATCTTATATCAAAGATGTTTTGTCATTAGATAAGTTTTTGATAATTCCTAATGCCATGCCACCTCATAAGAATACCTGTCATATTTCTTTTGAAGATAGAGTAAAGATGTTGTCACTCACATCTTTTGATAGGGATGAATTTGAAATCAGTGATATAGAGAATGATCCTTCTATTCCACATTACAGTTATGACACATTAGAGAAATTACATAACCTCTACCCTCATGATGCTTTATTCTTTTGTATGGGAATGGACTCTCTTGCCTATCTTGATAAATGGCATAAGGGATTAGAACTAATTAAGTTTTCTAATCTTGTGGTGACAGGTCGCGAGGGCTATTCATATAATGACATCAATCAGGATGTCACTCCCTTTATACAAAACTATGGACTTCTAGGGAAGGACAAACTCGGACTTTGTGAAAACGAACTTTTAAAGTTGCAAAATCATGATTTTATAAATAAACACTACTGTATCATTCTTAAAAGGTGTTTTCATAACGTAAGTTCTAGTAAAATACGCATAGAATTTCAGGATTTTTATCAAAAATATGCAAATTTTGCTAAAAAATCAGAATTTTTTGAACATATTGATGATTATCCTTGCTGTAAGCAATTTTTAGATAAAGCTGTGATTGAATACATTCTTGATAATGGTATTTATAGACAGCTCTAAGTGATAACAAAATTATCACTAAAAGTACTTATAAACTTAGGAACAATTTTGGAAAAAGAACTTTTAATCAAGAAGTGTATAAAAACACTCGAAGACTCTAAGGCTCACGACTTAGTTAATATCGATTTAAACAATAACTCTTCAATTGCAGATAACATGTTAATCTGCACAGGCACCTCTAACCGTCATGTAAGCGCAATTGCCAAAAGACTTGTAGATACTCTGTATAAAGATGGCTTAAAGCAGATTAGAGTATCTGGTGAAACCTTAGGCGAATGGGTAATTGTAGATACAGGAACTCTGATGGTTCATATCATGCAACAGGAAATTCGTGAGCGCTATGAATTAGACGATCTTTACCGTTGTATCGCAAGTGGTGTTGCTGAATAAAACTAATTAAACGAGATTAGATAGCTCATGAAGATTATCTTACTTGCTGTCGGCACTAAGATGCCTGGCTGGGTTCAGGAAGGCTTTAACGATTATCAGAAGCGTTTTCCATCTGAGATGAAACTTGTCCTAGAAGAGATCCCTCCTGTAAAGAGAAATGGTAAAGGCTCTGAGGAAAAGGCTAAAGAATTAGAAGCAAAACTTATCTTAGAGGCTCTACCTAAAAAGGCCTATATCATCGCTTTAGATGAAAGAGGTAAACAGTACACATCACTAGAAATGGGACAAAAGGTAGGTTCATGGCAGTCATTAGGAATGGACGTAGTGCTGATTGTTGGTGGACCTAATGGTCTTACTGATGAGATTAGACAAAAAGCCAATGAGATGTGGTCTTTATCTAAATTGACTTTACCTCATCCGCTTGTAAGAGTGTTTTTAGCTGAAACTATCTATCGTGGATACAGCATTTATGCAAATCTGCCTTACCATAGAGCATAAGCACCAAACTTAAAATTAAACTGTTTTTACGGTCTATAAAGTCTTTACCTTATAAAGGTGTTTTATTATTCTTGAAAACTGAACTTTTTTCGTAAAAAAAGACAAATTTCAAAGATATTTTTCAAGTAAAACGTTAAAATAACAAATTCAAGCAAAGACCGTAAACAAAGAAAAATTTATTAAGCCTAATAATTACCAAACAGAGTTAAAAGTTGTTTTTCAGAAGCAGTAAAAAGCGCAAAGAGCGTGCTCTTTTTAGCTCGAAAAATGAAAAGAAAAGTTCTTCAAATAAGTCTGACAACAAGACTCGTAATGAGGAATTAGAAACCAGCGTTTTTCGTTCTAGAGTTTTTATTTGTGTTGGTATCTCCATACTCATGGTGATAGTGCTTTTCTGCAACCTTTACTACTTGCAGATCATCTCTTTCAAAGACTATCAGACCAGATCAAATGAAAACAGAATCAAAGTGATGCCTGTAGTACCTCCTCGTGGCATTATCTATGACAGAAATCATGTGGTACTAGCAGAAAACTCCCCTGTTTATCATTTAGTAATTTTTCCTAATAAGCTGATAAATACCGAACAGACGATTCGTGATCTGAATAAATTACTGTCTTTATCCTTATCAGAAAAAGACGTTAAGAGACTGCTTGCTGAATCTAAGACCAGAAAGCGTTTTTCTGGTGTGGAGTTATCAAACTTTTTATCAGAAGAGCAGATAGCTACCTTTGCTGTAAACTCTTATCGCTATCCAAATGCACAGGTGGTAGCAAACTTAAAGCGCTACTATCCTTTTGCTGATATCACTACCCATACCACCGGCTATGTTTCAAGAATCAACCAAAACGACGTTAAGAAACTTGAAGCTGAAGGCAAGATTGACAACTATGAAGGTTCTACAGAAATCGGTAAACTTGGTATTGAAAAATACTATGAGGATTACTTGCACGGCGTAACAGGATCTTCAAAGGTAGAAGTTAACAGTCATGGTCAGGTGGTTAGAACCTTAAACTTTGATCCTCCTGAGCCTGGTAAAGATATCACCTTAACTTTGGATATCAGATTACAGTACTATGCTCAGGAAATATTTGGCAAAATGAAAGGCGCTGTTGTGGCAATCGAACCATCCACAGGTGAGATTTTAGCTATGTACTCAAATCCTAGCTATGATCCAAATCCTTTTGTAAGAGGTATCCGAGGTGGTGAGTACCAGCGCTTATTAAATAACCCTGGGCACCCTCTTATCAATCGTGCAACTCAAGGTGGTTATGCTCCAGCTTCCACTGTAAAACCATTGATGTGTTTAATGGGATTGAATGAGGGCTTAATTACACCAAGTGGTTCTTTCTTTGGCCCTCCTTACTTTAAGTTACCAGGGTCTACCCACCAGTTCCGCGATTGGAGACCTTGGGGTCATGGTTGGATGGATCTGTACCGAGCTATTGAGATTTCAGCTGACACTTATTTCTACGATTTAGCTTATAGAGCTGGTATTAATAGAATTCATGACTACTTAGACCGTTATGGTTTTGGTAGAAAGACAGGTATTGATTTATCAGAAGAATCTCTAGGTATCAACCCAAGCCGCGACTGGAAAAGAAACCGTTTCCGTCAGCCTTGGCATTTAGGTGATACAGTACCTATCGGTATTGGTCAGGGTTATTGGACTTCTACTTTAATGCAGTTAGCAAAAGCACATTCAACCTTAGCTAACTATGGTGTAACTAGAACACCTCACCTTTTAAAGGAAGTAAGCGATCCTATCACAGGAAAAGTAAGCAAATACCAGCAGCAAGAGCCTTTAGATACACTAAAGATTAAAGATCCTAAATACTTTGAAGCTTGTCGTACTGGTATGTACCTTGTAGTAAATGGGCCAGAAGGTACTGGTAGACGAGCTTTTTTTGGAGCTAAGTATAAAGCAGCAGGTAAATCAGGTACAGCTCAGGTGGTATCAATTAAGCAGGGTGAAAAATACAACGCAAGCAGACTTAAAGTTGAACACCGTGATAATGCCCTGTTCGTAGCCTATGCTCCATTTAAACATCCAAGAATTTTAGTTGCAGTAATTCTTGAGAACGAAGGTGGTGGTTCTACTAAGGCTGCCCCTGTAGCAAGAGCAATCATCGATAAATATTTACTAGACTTATACCCTAACGGCTATATGGGTGATCCAAATCCTCAGGTAGTAAAGTTTGGTATGGGCGGAAGCGTGGTACTTCAGTAGTATGACAGCAAAAGATAAAACAACATTAAGTCAGGTTAATGCAAACAAAGTTCATGGAACCTTTTTTTCTAAGCACCATGTTGACTTGCCTTTATTGTTCGGTTTGTTTCTAGCTTTATGCTTTTCTTTATTTATACTGTATTCAGCTTCAGGACAGGAAATTGATATGTTAACAAGACAGGTCACCAGAACCGGTGCAGCATTCTTGTTGATGATTGCAGTAGCGCAGATCCCTCCTCGCTATTATGCAAAGCTCTCGATTTATCTTTATATCTTAGGTCTTATCTTACTGGTTTTGGTAGAACTCTTTGGCGATATTTCAAAGGGAGCTCAGCGCTGGCTTAATTTGGGCGTGGTAAGAATTCAGCCTTCAGAGATTTTTAAAGTTGTAATGCCACTTATGGTAGCCACTTTTTTATCTAAAGGCAGTCTTCCTCCAAAGATATTAAATACCATCATCGCCTTTGTGATTGTGGGCATGCCTACCGTATTAATTTTAATGCAGCCAGACTTAGGTACAGCATCTTTAGTTGCAGTTGCAGGCTTTATTGCAATTTTTATTGCAGGTCTATCCTGGTGGTGGATCATTGTAGGCGCAGGACTAGCAGCAGCTGCACTACCGGTGATGTGGAACTTTGTGCTGCATGATTACCAAAAGCAACGTGTCTTTACCCTTTTAGATCCATCATCAGATCCTCTAGGTGCTGGTTATCACATCATTCAGTCTAAGATTGCTATAGGCTCTGGTGGTCTTTATGGTAAAGGCTGGTTACAGGGCTCACAGTCTCAGTTAGACTTTTTACCTGAGCCCCATACAGACTTTATTTTTGCGGTTTTATCTGAAGAAACAGGTCTTGTAGGCTTTTTAATTCTAATGTCACTGTACTGCTTTATCATTGGCAGATGTGTGCTGATTACCCTGCAGACAAGAGATAACTTTGAAAGAATTTTGTGTGGTAGCTTTACCTTTACCTTCATGTTCTACATTTTTGTGAACATCGGAATGGTATCAGGTATTCTGCCTGTAGTAGGTGTGCCTCTACCTCTAATTAGTTATGGTGGTACAGCTATGATCACGCTGACTATTTGCTTTGGTATGATTATGTCTATTCATACTCACAAAAAGACTAATTTCTTTAGAGAGAATTAACAAAAAAACAAGGAGACTGCTTATAGCAGCTTTTACATGAAAGATTTTCTAAAAAGAACGATTAAACCTTTATTAGCAACCTTGGCGCTATCTTGTGCTGCAAACACTAATGCAGCAGATTTAAATGAGCTAGCCACCTTTGCTAAAGTGCCTGTTGAGTCTTTACAGGATGCTTTAAATCAAGCTGTATACCAGCAAAAGATCATTGATGCAATTACAAGACCAGGAGAAGCAAAACCTTGGTGGCAGTATCGTAAGATCTTTATTACTGTCTCCAGAATTCAAGCTGGTGTTAATTTCTATTTTGAAAATGAAAAAATTCTTTTAAGAGCTCAAAACACCTATGGAATCCCTGCAGAAATTATCTGCGCTATCATTGGCGTTGAGACGCTGTTTGGTAAAAACATGGGATCATGGAAAGTCTTAGATGCTTTATATACTCTAGGCTTTAACTATCCTAAGCGTGAAGCTTTCTTCTCTAAAGAATTTGCCCGTTTTGTTTATTTAGCTAATCGTGAGAACTGGTCTTATGACAGCATTAAAGGCTCATACGCAGGAGCCATGGGCATGGGGCAGTTTATGCCATCAGCCTACATTGATTATGCTGTAGACTTTGACGGTGATGGTCACATCAATCTCTTTACAGATAAAGAGGACGCTATAGGCTCTGTTGCAAACTACTTTAAAGGTCACGGTTGGCAGACTGGTCGTGGTATTTGTTATGGCGTACATCCTCATAATGCAAACGTTGATGCTTTAATGAAAAAACAGTGGGATTTAACTGTTGAAGAGCTTTATGCCTCAGGAGCTACCACCAAAGTTAACTTGTCACCAAATCAGAAAGTAAGACTCTTTAGTTATGATCTTGAAAATGGTAGCAAAAGTTACGTTGTAGGTCTTAACAACTTCAACACTATCATGCGTTATAACACCTCTCCTTTGTATGCTAGAGCTGTTTTTGAGTTGTCTGAATTTATTGCAATGAACGTAGATAAGATAAAGAGACAACGTGGCATTGAAGTACCACATAGGAGCAGAATACCTTGATTAAACAAAAATTATCCTTATTAAGTGTTCTTTGTTTATCTTTAGTCTTTATCTTGCAGGGCTGTTCCTCTTCAGGTCATGGCTCAGCAGGTGGTGGCTATACCTATGGTACCGGTCCTAACAAAACAAAACCTATGCCTGAAAAAGAAAAAGTGAATATTCAGGGTATTGGTGGAGCTAAGCCAATTTATGAAGCTCAAAGAACAGGTGGATGTAACAAAGATTACTCGGTTTTAGGCAAGAACTATATGATTTGGAATGGAGCTACCTCCTATATAGAAGAAGGTACCGCTTCATGGTATGGTCCTGGCTTTAATGGTAAAAAGACCTCTAATGGAGAGGTTTATAACCAGAAAGGGTTTACAGCAGCTCATAAAAACCTGCCCCTACCTTCATATCTTAAAGTTACTAATTTAAGAAATGGTAAAAAGGTTATTGTAAGAGTAAATGACCGAGGTCCTTTTGTGGGAACTAGAATTCTGGACTTATCTGAAGGTTCAGCTCGTGCTATCGATATGATCGGCACTGGAACTTCAAAAGTAAGAATTGAGCTTATTAAAGTAAATCCATCTGGCAGTTATGCTAATGCTGTAGGTACACCTTCTGGCTACAACATCACCCCATCATCAAATGGTTCTTGGGGATCAAATTCTAGCTCATGGGGTACAGGTAATTCTGTAAGCAGAAGTATTAAGACCTATACTGCTAATAAGACTAAAAGAGTTTATACAAGACTAAACAACTATGTATCAAACAACGTCTTTAATAATTCTGCTGTAGCGGGTTCTGGTTATACTTCAACTAGCGCCTTATCCAAGGGCAACAGCTACATTCAGTTAGTAGCATGTAATTCAGATAAGATGGCAGAAGAAATTAAGGCTAATGTGTCAGGCAAGATCTCATATCCAGTGATTATTGCAAAGGAAGGAAATATCAACCGTGTACTTGTAGGACCTTTATCAGACTCTACAGCTCGCAGTGCCTTGAACACTTTAAAAAGAAAAGGTTATAGTGATTGTTTCATAAAAAAGTTTTAAAATTAACTAATTAAAAAATTTAACACTTTGAATATTACTGTTTAAGTAATAAAACAGATTTTGAAACTGATTAAATAAATTATTATCAGGAAGACAAGATGTCAGTTAAACGTACTCTAAAGATTTCACTTTTTGCACTAGCATTAAGCTCAGTTTGCTCTTTATCTACTGCTTTTGCAGATGATGCAATTCCAGATCCATTTGCTGCTGTTAAAGCGCAAAATGGTACAGCTCCAGTTGCCAACCAAGCTCAGGGGGTAGCACCTGCTCCTATCGTAGTACCAGAGCCTCCTCAGTTTGAAGCTCAATCATGGGTTTTAATGGACTACTATTCAGGTCGTGTAATCTGTGAGCAGAATTCTCATGAAAAGATTTGGCCAGCATCGCTTACCAAGATGATGACTGCTTATGTTATCGGTATGGAGTTAAAAGCAGGTCGTCTTCATATGGATGACGATGTAACCATCACCGAAGACGCCTGGGCAAAGAAATACACAGATTCATCAAAGATGTTCATCGAAGTAGGTCGTACCATTAAGGTTGGCGATTTAGTTCGTGGCATTATCATTCAGTCAGGTAATGATGCTTGCGTAGCTATGGCAATTCATTTAGCGGGTACTCAAGAAGGATTCGTATCTGTAATGAACAACTACGCAGCTCAATTAGGTTTAAAGGATACCCACTTCTCAAACGTACATGGACTGTTTGATGAGATGAACTATTCATCAGCATATGATATGGCTTTATTAGGTAGAGCCATCATTCGTGATCTGCCTGATGAATACCCTATCTATTCACAAAAAGAATTTACCTTTAATGGCATTAAACAGTACAACCGTAACCGCCTCTTATGGGATAACTCAATGAAAGTTGACGGCATTAAGACCGGCCACTTATCACAGGTAGGTTATAACTTAGTAACCTCAGCTGTAAATGACAATATGCGTTTAGTTGCAGCTGTAATTGGTGCTAAATCTGAAAAGTTACGTGCTAACTACAATAAAGCCTTATTAACCTACGGTTTTAGATATTTCCAGCTTTACACTCCCGTACAGGCTAACAAGCCTCTTTTAAAGAGAGATGTAAGAATGGGTAAGCAAAGCCAGGTTGATTTAGTCATTGCAAAAGACTTAAATCTATTGATCCCTCGTGGCAGACAGAATGACCTGAAGTTAAGCTATAGATTAAAACGTAGCACCTTCATTGCTCCTTTAAAGAAAGGTGATGAATTAGGTGTTATCGATGTAAAGCTTGATGATAAGGTAATTAACTCTGTCCCATTAGTATCAGCACAAGACATCGAAGAAGGCGGTTTCTTTGGCAGAATGTGGGATAAGATTTGCTTATTCTTTAGCTCTAATGATGAAGAAGTATCAGAGCAAAAGTAATAAGATATTTTCAATCAACATTTAATATTGAAGGATTAAAGATGGCTGACGATTACAAAAAACTCGAAGAACTCATAAAGTTTCCTTCAGTTGTTGGATTTAGAGTGATTGTTGACTCTACTGTCGTAAATTCAATTGGTGAGATTAAGAAAGTTGTTGATGCAATTGAAAAAGGCGGTATGCAGGAAATAACTGATCCTCCACGCAAGAGTTCAAAAGGAAATTATGTGTCTTACACCATTCCTGTAAAGGTAACTACTCCTGATAATCTAAAAGCACTGTATCAGAAGATCGGCGCTTTAGATTGTGTAAAGCACGTAATTTAAAAGCTATTTGCTAGGATAAAAAGTGTCATACAAAGATCAAAATGACTTAAAGTTTGGCTCTGACATGTCTCGCTTCTTGAGCGCGACCTGTTATTTAGCTGCCTTAGCTTTAGTTGTAGGAATTCTCTTCGTGGTTTTAAGCTGCTTTAAGATTTCAAGCTATGCTTTTAAGACCTACGAGAGTATCGACAAAATTCCTTATAACAAAGTAGGTGTCTTATTTGGAACCTCACCTTTGGGCGCATCTGGTGCTCCTAATGAGTTTTTCACTTATAGGATCATGGCAGCATCTCAGCTCTTTAAGTCAGGCAAAATCGATTATATCTTAGTCTCTGGAGACAACCGTCATGAGTCTTATAATGAGCCTCGTCTCATGAAAAGAGCTCTGATTAAGGCAGGAGTTCCAGCAGAGAGGATCGTTTTTGACTTTGCAGGTATCAGCACACTCGATTCAGTAATTAGAGCTAGAAAAGTCTTTTTATTAAAATCAGCTACCTTTATCTCTCAAGGTTTCCAAAACGAAAGAGCTCTATTTATCGCTGATAAATATGACTTAAAGGCTGTAGGATTTAATGCAATCAATCCTACAACCAGTTTCATCAATCGTGTGGGAATTAGAGAGTTCTTTGCAAGAATTAAGTGCGTCTTCGATGTTTATATTTTAGATTCACAGCCTAAGTTCTTAGGAAAACCAGAAAGTATTGGTAAGAGCGCTCTGCCAAAAGAACTATCAAATAAACCTAAAAAGATGACCTCTCCTTTAAAGCAATTAACTGATAGTGCTGAGCAATTAAGACAGGCAGCTTTAATTGCAAAGTACGAGCCAATTGCCAAGCATTTGACCGATACAGCAAAACAGATTAAAACACATCAGGAAAAGCTTGAAGTTGAATATGATTATTCCCAAAATGCTCAGGAAGTAACCAATGAGCAGAATGAAATTCTATCAGAAGAGCAAAACGAAGCTCTAGAGCAAGCATCCGAGGTCGCTTCAGAAAGCTTGAATGCAGGTAACAGTAACACCACCTACATAGATCCTAATGAAACTCCAAGCGATGAGGCAAATACAACTGAGCCAGAGAAAAAAGTAGTCAAGCGTAGTAGAAGAGTTCGCAAGGACATTAAAAAGTTCAACGGCGATCCATGGGATTACTACTAAGCATATTTAAAGCTTTTAATAAAGGAACACTCAAATTTGAATGTTCCTTTTGTTTTTTAGTCTGTAAGGAAAAGTCATGACAAAAGTTCTAGTTGTACAGTGCTCATCTAAATTCGGTGATGTCAAAGAAAACCTTTTAAAGCTTGAACACACACTAAAAAACTCCATTGATAAAGACGAAAAGATTGATCTTGTGGTGGTGCCTGAATTCTTTGCCACAAGTACTGATTATGTAAATCATGTAGTAGATGAAAATGGTGGTGAAATCTTAGATACAGTAAAGAAACTTGCTAAACACTACCATACAAATTTCATTGCAGGCTCCATTGTAAGAAAAGTAGGCAACAAAATTTATAACTCGTCTTTTGCCTTAAACCGCGAAGGAGAAGTGATTGGCATCTATGACAAGATCCATCTTTTTAACTATTTTGGTGGACAAGAAGGCACTAAATCCACACCAGGTAGCAAAATTTGCTGTGTAGATTTTGACTTTGGGAAAACCGGAATTGCTATCTGCTTTGATATCCGTTATCCGCTACAGTTTAGAGACATGATGAAACTTGGTGTAAAAATGATTGTTTTGCCTACAGCTTGGATCTTTCCAAAAGATCAACTTGAAGATCCGGCTTTTAGACAGGACTGTGTAGATATCTGGAGAGCAATGGCTAAAACTCGTGCCTATGATAATGAAGTGTACTTTGTTGTCTGCAATCAAACTGGTGTGATTTCACCGGTTATGGAAGGCTTGGGTAACTCCATGGTAGTCTCTCCTTACGGCAAGCTAGAAGAGACCTTAGACACAGAAGAAGGCGTTATCAAGGCCTATATTGATTTTAATAAGGTAGATATCGCAAGAGAGCAGTTTCCTGTACAGGAGCTCATTTAGAGAGCCTATAGAGTCGTTTTAGACTGAGCATGACTCAGTCTATCTTTAAAAGTTCACCTGTAGCAACATCATAGTTGGTTACAGCAAGTTCATTTACAGCACTTCTCTTAGTGATGTTTGAGTTAATTCTTCGACAAACCTCTAAGACTTTGATATTAAACTTACTGTAAATCTCACGGGCTTCTGGCACATCTGAATTTGATAATAAGAAACGAATTCCCCTCTTATGTAAATTCATACAGAAATCTAATAATCTAAACTGCTCAGTTTCTTTGAATTTGTCAGACTGATATGAGGTAAAGTTAGCGGTCTTAGATACAGGGAAATATGGAGGATCAAGATATACAAAAGAATTATCAGGGATCATATCTAATAAAGAAGCATAATCCTGATTGTAAATAGCAACATTCTTATCATTTAAAAACTTATAACAGGCATTTAAAGTAGGAACATCACAGATAAGTGGTGACTTATAGTTACCCATTGGGGTATTAAAATAATTCTTTTTTGATACACGATATAAGCCGTTATAGCAGGTTTTCATCAAATAGATGAGTCTTGCTGCTCTTTCAATTCTTGGTCGTTTAAAAAAATCTTTTTCGCGATCCCATGAGCGGATCTTTTCATATAAAGATTTGTCATAGATAAGAGTAGAAAGGAACATCTCAAGTTCAAAGACGTTCTCTTTGATTTCCTGATAGGCGGCGATGAGCTCCGAATTTGAATCATTGATAATAGCTTTATCAAAGTTTAATGAAAAGAATAAAGCTCCAGAGCCCACAAAAGGCTCTACATAAGTATCAATATGCTCAGGAATGAGTTGTAACAGGCGCTCTACACTAGAACCTTTACCACCGACCCACTTTACAAAGGGTTTTAAATTTTCAAAAGAATTATGAGTATGCATCGCTGTTTCCACCTACAACTATTGTAAATGAAAACAAATGATTTTTAAGCAATTTTAAAAGATTATCTGTAGTTTCTAACTAAGATCTCATCTGCACTGCCTGAACCTTCGCGGTTAGGATTTACAAAACGCTTTGCTTTAACAAAAGTGCAGTTATAGTCTTTGTACAATTCTTTAATGAATGGAGTGGCTGAATTTGAGAGCATGAACTTAACACCTTTCTTATCAAGGGTGCCACACAATTCTTTTAATTCACACTGATCATTTTGTGAGAAACCATCTGAAGCATAACTTGTAAAGCTGGTGCTACTGATAGGATCGTATGGAGGATCAAAGTAGACAAAGTCTCCTTTCTCACAGTCTTTGCAGATCTCAAGGTATGAGGCGTGCTTAATCTTAACGTCATTATCTTTAAGGTAAGAGGACACTGCTAAAAATCTGTCTACCACAGGTACAAATGGGGACTTGTAATGACCATAAGGAGTGTTAAATAGACCTTTACTATTTACTCTATAAAGACCATTAAAACAGGTTCGATTTAAATAGTAGGTACGAGCTGCCTTTTCAATTGAAGTTAAGAGATTGAACTTCTCAGGATCTCTATCGATATTTCTTTTGTCTAAAAAGAATTCTTTGGTGTTCTGATAGGTAAAAAGTAGTTTTAAAAGTGGTTCAACATTGTTTTTGACCGCATTATAAAAATTGATGAGCTCTCCATTGATATCCCCTACAACTGCTTTTTCAGGATGAAGTTCAAATAACATTGCTCCACCACCAATAAATGGCTCAAAGTAAGTGTTGAAAGTTCTAGGCATCTTAGCTGTTAATTCAGGTAAGAGCTGTCTTTTACCACCAACCCACTTTAATAAAGGAAGAAGAAACTCATTCATAAAATATGACCTTTACCTCAGATCAAAAAAACGGAGAACAAGTCTCCGTTTTTCCTAATAGAACAAACTAGTTATTATTTCTCTGGTACGATTGAAACAACAACAGTTGTCTTAACATCTGGGTGAAGCTGAAGTTCGATATCGAAATCACCAACTGAACGTAAAACGCCATCTGGTAAACGAACTTCTGACTTGTGAAGATCAACACCAGCTTTGATAGCTGCTTCTGCGATATCACGAGTACCAACTGAACCGAATAGCTTGCCTTCATCACCAGCCTGAGCGGTGATAACAAACTTGCCGATTGCAGCTAACTTCTCAGCACGATCCTGAGCTGCCTTTAACTCTGCAGCGATCTTAGCCTCTAACTGAGCACGCTCAGCTTCGAACTTAGCTAAGTTCTCTTTAGTTGCAAGAACTGCCTTCTTTAAAGGTAACAGGTAGTTACGAGCATAACCGTTACGTACCTTAACCTTGTCACCTAGACCGCCTAAACGGCCAATTTTGTCTAATAGAATAACTTCCATTGTAAGCTCCTAATTAGCGGCTCTGTAGGTCGGTGTAAGGTAAAAGAGCCAGGAAGCGAGCACGCTTAATAGCGGTTGCTAACTGACGCTGATACTTAGCGCTAGTGCCGGTGATGCGGCTTGGAACAATCTTACCTGACTCGGTAACATAGTTCTTCAATAAAGCTACATCTTTGTAATCAATCTCAGTAACACCTTCTGCAGTGAAACGGCAGAACTTACGACGGTGATAGTAATGTGCCATGCTAATTCTCCTTATTCAGCTGCAACTTCTGCAGAAGCTTCTTCAGCCTCTACTTCAGCCTTAGGTGCGCGAGCTTCATCATCGCGTGAACGACGCTCATCGCGAGCCTTCATCATAGGTGACTGCTCGGTAACTGGCTCGTTGGTACGGATGATTAAGTTACGGATAATGGCATCATTGAAACGGAAGTTGTTCTCGATTGAATCGATAACTTCCTGATCAGCCTCTACGTTCATTAAAACGTAGGTTGCCTTGTGAACCTTCTGAATTGGGTAAGCCAGCTGACGACGGCCCCAATTCTCTAAACGATGGATCTTACCACCTGACTTCTCGATCTCGCCCTTATAGCGTTCGATCATGCCTGGAACCTGATCAGTCTGATCTGGGTGAACCAGGAAAACGATTTCGTAGTTACGCATTAAAATGCCCCTTACGGTAAAAGTCTGATAAAATCAGTCAACTTATCAGACAAGGAGACGGATGTAGGTTTTACCTACACGACTGAGTGCCGACATTATACTATTTTTTCTTAAGACTTCAAGTTCAAATTCACGCCTTTCAAACTTATTTTCTTCATTAACTTCAAAACACAAAAATAGCCTGAAGATTTTGCTCTTTCAGGCCATTTTTAAAGCTTAAATTGGACTTTGTTTACTTAGCTTTTGCTAAAAATTGTCTTACTACCTCATACATAGCAATACCAGCTGCTACAGATACATTTAAAGACTCAACACCTTTAGCCATTGGGATCTTAACAATAGCATCGCACTTTTCTCGAGTTAAGTGGCGCATACCACTCTCTTCAGAGCCCATTACTAAAGCAGTCTTCTTCTGAAAGTCATAGTCAAAGATGGTGTCGGTAGCTTCACCTGCCATACCTACAACTTCGACATTGTGCTCTTGCATCATTTCAATGGTTCTTGCTAAATTGGTTACTGCTACAAAAGGAACCTGCTCTGCTGCACCATCAGCAGTCTTTCTAGCAACAGGAGTTAATGATGCTGATTTATCTTTAGGAACAATCACAGCATCAGCACCAGCTGCCCATGCTGAACGCATAGCAGCACCTAAATTTCTAGGATCAGTTACACCATCTAAAATTAAGAATAACTGCTTTTCATCTTCAAGCTTTTCTAACAATTCTTCTAAGAAACGCTCATCCTTTGGTGGTGTTGCAATTACTTCAAGTACAATACCCTGATGAACACCATTATCAGTCTTTTCATCTAGGCTGTGACGCATTGCAACCTGTGCTCTGATACCTACAGCTTGTAATTTCTGCTCAATCTGACGAATTCTCTTATCATCTTCACGACCTTTTACTACCCAAGCAGCAGTGATCTTTTCAGGAGCAGTTTCAATTGCTGTTAAAGCAGCATTGATACCATAAATAATTTCTCTTGCACGACTCTTTTTCTGATTAACAAACATTATTTTTTACCTTTTTTACTCTTTGATTTCTTCTTGCCTTTTTTGGGGAATTTAATCTGTCCCATATTCACAGCCGTTCCATATGGGTTTGAGATGTACTCTTTTTCTAATGAAGCAGAGCTTCCCTTCTTAGCTACTTTTCTTTGTACTTTGTCCTCATCACTTGCAACTCGAGCAGATGAGATGTCGGCAAGATTTTTTAGGATCTTCTCTTTATCAGAATGCGGTGCATTTTGACTGATTTTTTGACGTTTTGCAACTAATGAATCGCGCTCTTTTTTCAGATACATAAGCTCTTTCTTGTTCATAGTATCTGGTCTTAAATCGATCTTGTGCTCTTCTTCGTTGACACCTGCTACCACAACTCTAACCTTCTTACCTACAGCATAAACTTCGCCGCGGTTAGAAACTAAAGTCTGTGTGCGTTCATCAAATGACATGTAACTGTCAAAGTTACCAATATAGATCATGCCATCTACACCATAATCATCTAGATGAACAAATACACCAAACTTAGTACATGCAGTTACGGTACCATCAACAACTTCACCTATAAATTTCTCCATATATATGCAAGCTAAGGTACCATCGACCTCATGTTCTGCTGTATCTGCTGCAATCTCTCTATCAGTACACTTCACACCTAATGCTACAAGTTCAGCCTTAGTATAAGAGCGAGAACCAATTCTTCCCCAGTCGTGCTTTTGTTCTTTTTCTAAAAGATACTTAATTACACGATGTAGCTGTAAATCAGCATAACGTCTGATTGGTGAGGTAAAGTGAGCATATTTCTCTAAAGCAAGACCAAAGTGACCAATGTTATCAGGACTATATTCAGCTTTTGACATACTGCGCAGGATTAACTCGTTGATGATCTTGGCGTCTTCTCTACCAGCAACAGAATCAGCCAATAACATGTAGTCTTTTGAGGTAGGGCTGTCACCGCCTTTTAAAGATAAACCAAAGCGGGCTAATTGAGTTACTAACAGGCCAAGTTTCTTTTCCATAGGCTTTGCATGGACTCTATACAGAGTCTGAGCCTGACGCTCTGAGACAAAGGTTGCTGCTGCCACGTTTGCTGCGATCATGCACTCTTCAATAAGTTTATGAGCATCATTTCTTTCTAAAGGTTTTACACCTTCAATTTCCATGTTCTCATTGAAGACAAAATGCAATTCATCGCTTTCAACTGAGATACCGCCACGATTGCGACGATCTTTCTTGAAAGCCTGATAGAGGTTGTAAAGTTCTTTAACATCATCCATTACAGATTTATGTTCTTCAAAGATGACTGTACCCTCTGATATCATCTGCCAAGCTTCTGTGTAGGTAAGTCGAGCGTGTGATCTCATTACGGCAGGATAGAACTTGTATGACTCAATCTTGCCTACTTTGCTAATTACCATTTCACAGGTCATACAGAGTCTGTCGACATCAGGATTTAAAGAGCAGATGCCATTTGACAATTTCTCTGGCAACATAGGAATTACAAAGTTAGGAAAGTAGCAGCTGTTACAGCGGTTAACAGCTTCTTTATCTAGAAGAGTACCATGTTTTACATAGAAAGAAACATCAGCAATGGATACAAATAATCTCCAGCCGGTGCCTTCTTTTTTGCAGTAAACGGCATCATCAAAGTCTCTGGCATCTTCACCATCAATGGTTACTAATGGAATATCTCTTAAATCAACTCTGCCATGGATATCTTTAGCTGAAACTTCATTTGGAATTCTTGATAAAGATTTAATCAGATTGTCAGGCCATACATGAGGAATGTCATTGCGTAAGACTGCCATGACAATGATATTGTTTAAATTACCAATATCTTTTACCACTTCACGGGTTTTAACCAAGAACCGATTTAAGCCTACACGCTTGACAATTTGAGCAATAACAACATCACCTGATTTAGCTTCTCCTAAATCAGATTCTGAAGCAAAGTCAAAGATCATCTCTTTTAAGTTAGCCTCGTCAGGCATTAAGGAAGCTTTCTTTTTGCCAAAGAGCATAATTCTGCCTAAAACGCACTGACGAACCTTGGTTAAATTCTTTACAAAGGCAATATCACTAGACTTAGTAGCTATTGCTTCAACTTCATCGTTTGGCATAATAACCAAGTCTGTATTCAGATGATATTCCTTACCAGTTTCATCTGAAATTACATAGCTGTAATGTTTTACATCATCAATACCTTTTAACAGGGGATCCTCAACAGCTTTAACTTTTGCGTTAATAACCTTTACTTCACTAGGAACTGCGTATACTTTCTTATCGCAGATCTGTGCTAGTGAACCTTTTGCTACAAGATCATCTAAAGTATTAAAGTAATCTTCAGTTTTGTATCGGCTTATATCACCTTTAAAACCTACAGAGCCCAGCAGGCTTGCACATAGACCGAAATTACTGTTTTTTGAAAAATCTAATTGATATAAAGCAGCAACAGCATAAAGAGCGACTCTAAAATCGCCGTCAATTTTGCCTTGCGGAGCAGATTTTAATGCTAGAAGAGAGGTTAATCTCTGTTTCTCGGTATTCTGGTTCATGATTATGTCCTTAAGAGGAACGATCCTCTGCTCTTAAGAGTTTAGGAGATCTCAAAATGCTCTTAACTCTTTTATAAATTCTTTATAAGTCTTAATGTTAGTTAACTATTGTTAGATCAATTATAGGTGATAGTTTTATCTTTTAAGTGTTCATTCAAGCAAATTTGAACATTTATTTTTCAGATGAATGTTATTTAGCCTTGATGATAATTATTCAGAGATTACCGTAATCTGTAACATTACACTTTACTGTAATGTGTAATCTATAAGAATAACTCAAGGATGTCATTTAACATCCAGCGCCCTTTATCTGTCAGAGCGTAGCCTGTATCAGAGAATCGTAAAAGGCCCTCACCTTTAGCTTTTTCAAGCTTATCTTTTACAGTTGAAAAGTTTAATCTCGTGGTATTCTCAAATTCATCATATTTGGTTTCATCAAATACCCTTAAACGATTTAACATAAACTCAAAAGGCAAGTCAGACTTTTTAACTTCAAAAAAGTTGTTTTTTTTGTTTTTTACTTCCTCAATATAAGAGCTAGGCTTTTGAGGATTACCACGTCTGCAAGTCTTATCGCCTATTTGGATTTTTGAGTGTGCTCCAGCGCCAATACCAAAATAATCATAGAAAAACCAATAATTAAGATTATTCTGACAACGCCTGTCTTTGGTATAGCCTGAGACTTCATAACGATTGAAACCTAATTCTTTTAAGAGGACAAAACCTTGATCTTCAATATCAGCTAAATTGTCTTCATTGGGTAATTTTGGAGGATGCGAGCCAAAGTAAGTATCCTCTTCTAGGGTTAACTCATACCATGAGAGATGATTGCAACCTAAACTTGCAGCGATTTTGATATCAGCTAAAGCCTTTTGAGTTGTTTGTTCTGGCAAACCATGCATGATATCAATATTAAAATTGTCAAAACCTGCTTTTATAACATTATTACAAGCTTCAATTGCAGCTTTTGAGTCATGAATTCTGCCTAAAAGTTTTAATTCCCTGTCATCAAAGCTCTGTACACCAAGACTAATTCTGTTCACTCCTAAACTTCTGTAGTCTTTTAAAGTCTCTAATGAAACAGTACCTGGATTGGCTTCCATAGAAATTTCACAATTTTCTTCACAATAAGGTGAAATTTCATGCATCAACTTTTCCATAAGCTTTGGAGAAAATAAAGATGGAGTGCCACCACCAAAGTACACAGCATTAAACTTTCTATTAGAGATGAGATTTATGTTCTGCTTAAAATCTAAGATTAAAGCATTTAGATAAGACTCATCAGTGCATACGCTTTTATTCTTTGGATAAGAATTAAAATCACAGTAAGGACACTTGCGTATGCACCAAGGATAGTGAATATAGAGGCTTACAGGAAGCAAGTCTATCATGAAAGATTATGCTCTAACTTATAAGTTAATGCCTGTAGAGCTCTTGCTCTGTGAGAAATTAGATTCTTAATCTGTGGAGGCAACTGTGCAGCAGTACAGTTTCTGCCTGTAACCACAAATAAAGGATCATAACCAAAGCCACCTGAGCCTAACTCTTTATGACCGATTGAGCCTTCCCATGAGGATAAAACAGTAAGAGGCACAGGATCATCTGCATGGCGAACTAAGCATAAAGCACAATAGTATCTTGCTGTTCTCTTACCATCAGGAACATTCTTTAACTCTTCTAATAACTTTTTGTTATTAGCTTTATCATCACCATGAGAACCTGCGTATCGAGCTGAATAAATTCCAGGAGCTCCATTTAAAGCATCAACAGCAAGACCAGAGTCATCAGCTAATGCCCAAAGTCCTGACTTTTCGCTAGCAAATCTTGCTTTAATAATGGCATTTTCTAAAAAGCTCTTACCGTCTTCTTCAGGAGAATCAATACCCAGTTCTTTTTGAAGCACAATTTTAAATCCTAAAGGTTCTAAAATTGCTCGAAATTCTCTAGCTTTACCTTCGTTTCCAGATGCTAGAACTATTGTTTTTTCCATAAAAACTTATGACCTTTTTATTTAATTTTTTACTTTAAGTGCCTTTAACCCAAAAGTTATGAGTCTAAATCTATTTTTTGTTTAACCTTTTTACCGCTTCTTTTGCTGCCTGCGTAATTACAGTTTCAGCAGATAAGTTAAAGAAAGAATATTGAGCTAAGGTATCTACAGTTAACTCGTTTTCCATGGCTAAAGCTAAAAGTTGAGCTATCTTATCACCTTTGAAAGCACAAAGTTCTGCTCCTAAAATTTTATGATTTTTAACCGAGGTATAAATACTTAAAATACCTCCATCGGCTCTTAAGCCTCTATAATGACCTTGAGACAGTCTAACCTCTGTTGTAATAAATGTATCCCCTGTAACACGGGCATAATCGCGCATTTCATTAAGAGTTTTACCTGCAATTGCCAAGACAGGATCTGTAAACACAATATCGACTCTTACTTGAGAGCGTCTTTTAGTTAGATTTGGAAATGTGGCTGCATTCAAACCAGCATCACGACCTTCTGCCATAGCAATTGAGGATAAGTGCTCAGCATGGCATACATCACCTGCTGCGAAGATGTTATCAACTGTTGTCTGCAAGGTTTCAGGATCGACGTTTATACAACCTGTTCTATCTAACTTAACTCCAATGTTTTGCAGATTCATGCCTCCAACATTAGGAATTCTGTCTGTTGCAGCTACAACACTTTGCATATGCAGATAATTCTCATAGCCACGGTCATCAATATAGTAGATTGCATAACCGTTATCATCTTCATCTTCCATGGAGGTAATAAAGGTATCTACGTAAAGATTAAATCTTGAGGAAAGCATCTGATGAGCTACAGTTAAAATAGAATCATCAGTTAAAGCCCAGAGTTTTCTCTGACCAAAAACAGCTACATCTACACCTAAATAAGCTAAAGCCTGACCTAACTCCAAGCCGATTTTTGAACTACCAAATACAGCTACTGACTTTGGCAGTTTTTCTAATTCAAAAAACTCATTGGTAGTTAGAATGTTCTTTAAACGTGACTGCTCATAAGTAACCAAAGGAGATGAACCTGTGGCAATGACAGCTGTATTAAAGGAAATCTCAATACAGTCATCGACAACTACTGTATGAGCATCTATAAACTTTGCCTTACCTCTAATTCTCTTATTCTCAGGGATACGGTACATAAAAGACAGAACTTCAGAAGTAGCTCTTGCTCTTACAGCGCGTAATGAGACCATTACATTTGATGTATCAGCTTGAACTTTTGAAGGAAAGGTAATACCGCAATCTTCAAGATTTTCAATAGCATGTAGTGACTGACCTGCAGACATAAGTAAAGAAACAGGTAACTCACCAGATCTCTGAGCTGTAGTGCCTAATGGTCCAGAATCAACAATGACACAATCTAAACCATCTTTTACAGCACTTTTGTAAGCTTCAATTCCTGCAGTACCAGCACCTATAACTAAGGTTTGACACTCTACCTTTCTAACATCCATGCTATCTAATATCCATGCGAAGTCTTTTATTTAAATTTTGAGGAGAAAAACAATGATATATAAGTAACTCTCCATGTAGATAAGTTAGCACAAATAATAAGATGATTGTAGTAGTTGCACTCATGAGAGTGAATGGTGCAATAAAAGAGATTTTAAAGACTATTACTCAAATACTGATACAGCATTATTAACTAAAATTGACTTTCAATTTGCTAAAATAAGCTCTTTAATCGAGACATATTTTCGTTGAACAGCTAACACTCACAGTACTACATGGCAGAATATCTATGAATTATTCAGAAATAAAAAATTATAAAGGTTTAATCTTTGATCTTGATGGAACTCTCATCAACTCCATGCCTTACCATGCCCTAGCTTGGAAGCAAGTAGCCTATGAGCATGGATTTGATATTGACGTAAATGACATCTATGCCATGGGAGGTTCTGCAAGTCGCGATATTGCTGCTTTCTATAAGAACAAAGGCGAACCTGTTGGCGATATTGATGAATATGTAAAAAGAAAAATTGCTATCTTTCAAGAGAATATTCCAAAGATAGAAGTTTTTCAAAAGATCTTTAATGAATTAAAAGAAGCTAAAAGTTTGGGTATTAGGATCGCCATTGGTACAGGTACAAGAACAGCCAATGCAACTAGGATTTTAAAAGAAAAAGATCTTTTTGATTACATTGATGCTTTGGTAACGGCTGACGATGTGACACGTCATAAACCAAATCCTGATACTTTTTTAGTTGCTGCAAAAAGACTTGAATTAGAACCTCAAGATTGTCTGGTCTTTGAAGATGGACAATTGGGCATTAAAGCAGCTTTACGCGGTGGTTTTGATTGCATCGAAGTAAAAGACAACGAAATGATAAATTACTTTGAGTGTGATAGGTACTGACGAGAACTTAAGATTAAGTTTTTAAGAACAGGTTACAGTAACTTGTCACCTGTTCTTTTTTACAAAAAGGGCTTATTGATTAACCAAGGAAATCAACATGATGGTCTGGTAGAGTAACACCATCATCAGAGCCTTGCTGAGCATCACCTCTTACAGGTCGTGACATACCTGGAGTTGCTGGTTCAAATCCACGATGAAATGAACCTTTATGCATGGTTGCGCCTTCAGGCTTTTTAATAGTGATTGTAGAGATCTTGTCTTTATAGATCATCTGCTGATGACGTTTTACATCAGTAATACTGATAGTAAAAGCATCAAAAGCACTCACTAAACCTTCAAACTTAACGCCTGTAATTAAGAAAATACTTACAGGAGTTTTGCTATCCATCAACCATTTTAAGGCTGCGTTCTGACCTTTGCCCTGAACAAAAGCAGAAACCATCCCCTTTTGTCTATCGCGACTACGATTTGGTCTGTTTGATCTATTCTGACGCGGGCCACCATGGAATCCTGGCTTGCTTGGCTTGAAGAACTTACGCTCTCCGCTTCTATTATTAAATTCTTCCACAATATACGCTCTATATATAAGCTTTAAAAAGACACTCTCAATTGCTCTTTGTAAACAAAATTATGTATCTGCGTTCCGATGCGTCTAATTTAGCATGAAAAAGAGTTCAAAGAAACGCTTAATATGCAAAGTTATACATTTTTACCATAAATAAGCACAGAGATTATTTCTTATAAAGATGTAAGCAACAAGACGGGTGATAAAGAGAAATTAGAAAATATAAACGTCTATTAAATGAAACGCGATATTTCTATTGATTCTAAGGGGTGTTTTGAAAGAACTTGAGAGAAAATCTAAGAAGTGAGTTTAGAAACAATCGTGCACAGTTTTAAGCCATGCACAATTTTGAAAACGATAAATAAACACTAAAAAAGCTGAATTAAGCCTTCTGAGCTTCGTCGATTAGGAGACCTGTTAAACGAAGATCAAGACCTAAAACTGATAGAGCTTTAATGTAATGGCCCATAGAAACAGAAGGAAGACCATCCTCAATTGAACCTAAAGTTACACGGGTAGTATCCATTAACTCGGCCATTGAAGTTGCGGTAATACCTTTCTTAATGCGGGCTGTTTTGATTCCTTTGCCAAGCTTGCGCAAGGCCCCCTCTGCGGCAGCAGATAACTGAATTTGTTTTTTCATATAGTTTATAACTTTCAAGTTTTTGTAAGGTGATGACACATCTCATAAACGACAAAGAGACATGTCTGTTTTTTTGTAGTTATATTTTACAAATTATTAGTACCAATTATCAATAAATTTTACAAACAAATTCAAACTTTTTGATTGCATAATTTTGCATATAAAAAAAATAATTGTTTATTTTTTCATTAATGGATATGATGCATATTAAAACATTCGCTGATTAGTTATTGCTAACTTATGCTATTTTTGTGCAAAAATTTTATTTAAGTGCATTTAACCCAATCAGAGTTTTGAATTTACATTGCTAAGTATAATCAAATAAAACAAATAGCAATAATAATTGTTATAAAACAACAAATATATCGAGGCCCCAACAACAACTTAATTTTACTGAGAGGCCCTTATGGCTTTATTCACCAATCTTACCTTTAGACAAAAAATTGTCGGAAGCTTTATTATATTAATTCTGCTTACTGTAGTTCTTGTAACATCATCTGTTTTCAAGATTTCAAGCACACGTCAAATCACTGTTGATAAAATCGAATTTCTTAACGTTCGTTATGAGAGAACCCGAGTAGCTCTAGATTCATTTTACAATTTGCATTTTTTAGTAAGAAAGATCGTAACTGACAAAGAGAACAGCGAAATTTACATTTCAGATTCTCAAGGCTTTATCGACAAAGCAACAAAAGCTGTTGAAACCTTGCAAGCAAACCGTTTTCCTAAAGAGATCGGAGCTATTAAGAGTAATGCTAAAGAGTACATCAATACCTTTAACGACATGTTTATTCCTGCAATCAGACGTAATGATCTTTCTCTTGCTCGAAACATTGTTTTAGGTCCTATGAATCATAACTTTTTAACAATCTGTTCAAATATGACTATCGTCAACGGTCATCAGATTAGAGAGTCTAAGACTGCTATTGGCTCCATAAAAAGTTATGGTACTTATGTAACAATTTTTACATGTACAGCTGTTGAGATCTTAATTGCAATTATCTTTACCTACTATATTCCTACAAGCTTATCTAAGCGTATTATGAGGATCGTAGCATCAGCAAAAAAGATTGCCTCAGGAGATATGCGCGAAAAGATCATCTCCAAGAGAAAGGATGAATTAAAGCCTTTAGAAGATTCATTAGAAGAAATGCGAGAAGTTTGGCAGAAAGATATTGCATCAATCGTTAATGTATCTAACAGCTTAGGCAAAGTTATCGATGAGTTATCTGATTCCTCAGATAAGATAGGCGATACAGCTGAGGATAATCAAAACAGAGCCATTACAGTTGCAGCTGCATCTGATGAGATGGTATCAACCACTCAGGACATAGCAAGTAACTGTGAGAAAGCATCAGCTACAGCTGAAGAGTCTACCCGCGCTACAACTGAAGGTGTAAGCAAAGTTCAATCTATCATCGACAAGATTGAAAATCAGGTTACAAAATCTAGAGCTGATGCAAAGTTAGTACAAAACCTTGCAGCACAAGCTCAAAAGATTGGCTCAATTGTACAAACTATTGATGAGATTGCATCTCAGACAAACTTGTTAGCATTAAATGCAGCAATTGAAGCTGCCCGTGCTGGTGAAGCTGGTAAAGGCTTTGCGGTGGTAGCAGATGAGGTAAGAGCTCTTGCATCTAGGACATCTGCTTCAACTCAAGAAATTACTCGTATGGTAAGTGGTGTTCAAAGTGATGCAAAAGATGCTGACGATGCAATGCAGGTATCTGTAAAGGTAATGGACGGTCTATCTGAAGAGAGTGCTTTTATTGAGCAAATTCTTAACGACTTAACTAACAAGGTTAACGAGGTATCGGGTCAGATCTCACAAATTGCAACAGCAGCAGAGCAACAGACTGTTGCTACCTCAGAGATCTCTTCTAATATGAAGAACATTACTGATGGAACTAAGAATCTGCATGAAGCAATTACAGATATCAATGCAGATATCAAAGATTCAAATGCTCAGGTTGTAAACCTCATGAACATGGTTGCTGAGTTCAAGGTTTAACCAATAAAGAATTAAATCAATCAAACATAGAGTGCAAGCGCAGATCTTTATGGTCTGCGTTTTTTTTCATATTTGGAAAATTGAAAGACAATAATTCCTTGTTGAGATTTTCTAATTTTTTGGGGAATTACTAGATGGTGCCCAGAGACGGAATCGAACCGCCGACACGGGGATTTTCAATCCCCTGCTCTACCGACTGAGCTATCTGGGCAATAATGATAGATTTTTTAGATGGTGCCCAGAGACGGAATCGAACCGCCGACACGGGGATTTTCAATCCCCTGCTCTACCGACTGAGCTATCTGGGCAACGGCGGTTATTAAATCATATAAGCCCTTTTCAGTCAAGAAAATTTTGCTTGAAAAGAGCATATTTTTTTATTCATCTTAACAAATGTGTTATTTATCGGATTTGCAAAAATTCACAAGTTCAATCAAATAACGCAAAATTATCTTTCTGGCTTATAAACGATGCGACCAGACTTTACATAATAATCTAGAACTTCTGATCCTTCTTCTAATAAGATATTACCTACTACCTTAATGCCTCTCTTTTTGAACTCCTCAAACCAGTGAGGTTTAAAACCTTCATCAAAGCCTGTAATACGCTCTACATCACATGAAGGCACACCAAAGTATACATTCTTAATACCCGACCACATAATACCGCCTAAGCACATAATACAAGGCTCTGCGTTGACATATAGTGACAAGTCATATGAAGATAGATCAAAGTTCTTATAATGAGCGCAGGCAGCCATTACTGCATTCATTTCAGCATGCTTTACACAACATTTATCTTCTATAACACTGTTAGAAGTGCCTAATACAAAATTACCATCTTTATCATAGATTTCAGCATAGAAAGGGCCTTTACCATTCAAGATACCTTCTTTGGTCTTCTCATGAACTCTTTTCATTATTTTTTCTAAATGCTGCTTTTCTAAATCAGAAATTTCATAGTTTGCTGCAATAGACATTGCTCTTACCTCTATATACTTTTACACATAAAAAAGGCCCCGTCATTGACCTTATGCAACAACGAGGCCTTTAGTTGTTTATATTTGATTAAACAAATCTGCCATGACAAACTTTGAACTTCTTACCAGATCCACATGGACAAGGATCATTACGTCCAATGTGCATGCCAGCATACTGCTTAGCTTCTTCACGCATCTTTGCTTCTTCGTTTCGTTCTTCGATTGCTTTCTGTTCAGCCTCAGCTTCTTCAGGTGACTTTAGTCTTACCTGAATTCTGCACAGAATAGACACAACCTGATCTTTTAAGTTATCAAGCATTTTTGAGAACAAATTGAATGACTGGATCTTGTACTCATTCTTAGGGTTCTTCTGCGCATAGCCCTGAAGACCAATACCCTGACGCATGTAATCCATTGCTGCTAAGTGCTCTTTCCATAAAGAATCAATGCACTGTAGCATTACTTGTTTTTCAAGTTGCTTCTGATTCTCAGGACCGATTACATCGCACTTCTTCTGATACATCTCATGACCTAGAGCGATGATCTTATCGCGAATGTCATTCTCAACTAGCTTATCATTTTCTTTCATCCACTGTGAAACTGGAGCATCTAAGTTATATACAGCAGCTAAACGCTTCTGCAGTCCCTCAAGATCCCACTGCTCAGGCAATGAATTAGGCTGAATGTAATTTGAGATAACATTATCTAATACATCTTCGAAGATGGTGTGAATGGTTTCAGAAATATCCTTGCCTTCTAGAAGAGCATTACGCTCCTCATAGATAACTTTACGCTGCTCATTTGCAACATCATCATACTCAAGTAAGCTCTTACGAATATCAAAATTACGAGTTTCAACCTTACGCTGAGCTGACTCAATTGCTCTGGTGATGAACTTATGCTCTAAAGGCTGTCCATCGTCCATACCCATCTTCTTCATGAAGGCTTTTAACTTCTCTGAGCCAAAGAGCTTCATTAAGTTATCATCCATAGATAAGTAGAAACGTGATGAACCAGGATCACCTTGACGACCAGCACGACCACGTAACTGATTATCAATACGACGTGACTCGTGACGCTCTGAACCGATGATATGTAAGCCACCAGCTTTTAGAACATCATCATGGCGTTTCTGCCAATCTGCTTTTACTTTTTCAATCTGTTCAGCTGTTGGGTTCTCACCTAAAGCTGCAATATCAGCCTTTAAGTTACCACCTAAGATAATATCGGTACCACGACCTGCCATGTTGGTAGCAATAGTTACTGTACCAGGACGACCAGCCTGAGCTACGATATAAGCTTCCTTTTCGTGGAACTTAGCATTTAATACCTGATGTTTGATACCTAACTTATCTAATAAGTGTGATAACTTTTCAGAATTCTCAATTGAGATGGTACCAACCAAAACTGGTCTGCCTTTAGCAATCGTCTCTTTAATATCATTAACAATTGCTTTGTACTTATCATCTTCAGTTAAATAGATAAGATCAGGCATATCCTTACGGATCATTGGTCTATTAGTTGGAAGAACCACTGTCTGTAAGCCGTAGATCTGCTGGAATTCGTATGCTTCAGTATCAGCAGTACCAGTCATACCTGCTAACTTCTTGTACATACGGAAGTAGTTCTGGAATGTAATAGAAGCTAAGGTTTGGTTCTCTGAATGGATCTCTACACCTTCTTTTGCTTCGATTGCCTGATGTAACCCCTCAGACCAACGACGACCTACCATCTTACGACCAGTATGCTCGTCGATAATTAAAACTTCACCATTTTCAACCACGTAATCAACATCGCGCTTGAATAGAGTATGAGCTCTTAAAGCAGCCATTACGTGATGTAATAATGTAATGTTCTCTGAAGAAAAGAGCTTGTCGCCTTCTTTTAAAAGACCTGCATTTACTAAAGAGTTTTCAATTTTGATCTGACCACGCTCAGTTAAGTAAGCCTGCTTGATCTTGAGATCTAAGGTATAGTCACCTTCACCTGTATAAGTTTCAGTGTCTTCTTTTTCCTGGAAGATTAAGCCTGGAATTAACTTATCTACAGCTTGATATAGTTTTGAACTATTCTCTGCAGCACCTGAAATGATTAAAGGAGTTCTTGCCTCATCAATTAAAACGGAATCAACCTCATCAACTAGAGCGTAGTTAAGTTCTCTTTGAACTTTCTGCTCTAATGAGTAAGCCATGTTGTCTCGTAAGTAATCAAAACCGAACTCATTATTAGTACCGTAGGTAACATCACAAGCGTAAGCTGCTCTCTTCTCCTCTGGATTCATACCAGGGATATTTACACCTACAGTCATACCTAACAGGGTATAGAAAGGTCTTGACCAATCACTATCACGACGTGCTAAGTAATCGTTAACTGTAACAACGTGAACACCTTTGCCTGATAATGCATTTAAATAGCAAGGTAATAAAGCAGTTAGGGTTTTACCTTCACCTGTTTTCATTTCAGCAATACGGTTTGCATTTAAAACAATACCACCCATAAGCTGAACATCAAAAGGACGAAGTCCTAATGATCTTTTTGCAGCTTCTCTTGCTACTGCAAATACTTCAGGTAAAAGAGCCTCTAAAGTTTCACCATTAGCTACACGTTGTTTAAACTGCTCAGTAAGATCTTTAAAATCTTCATTTTTTAATGACTGATACTTACTCTCAAGGGCATTTATGCCTTTAACAATCTTTGATAACTTACGAACAGTTCTCTGATTACTACTACCAATGATTTTGGTAACGATGGTTGTGACAAACATTTTTTATATCTTAATAATTGATCAATTAAATTTATATGGTTAACAATACCGTAATTATACCTTATGAGGCATAACAAATAATGAATTTATTTATGTATATGCGGACTGTGTTAAGAAAATTCAAGTAAAAAGAGAAGTGAGGGCTCAAAAAGGCAAAAAAAAAGAACAGCCTTAAGCTATTCTTCTCTTTATTTGGAGCGGGAAACGAGGTTCGAACTCGCGACCCTAACCATGGCAAGGTTATGCTCTACCAACTGAGCTATTCCCGCATCCGATGTGAGCCATTATAGATTATTTTTTCTATTCGTCAAGTTTTTTTTGATCTTTTTTTTAGGAATGAAGTTAATCAATTTCTAGAGGATTCTCTAAAGGCATATAAATCGCTTCCGGCTGTTTAAAAAACTAAATCTTGTCTAAAAGTATTAGAAATTTGAAATGACATCTATACCAATATTCACTCTAATACACTAGGTTATAAGCACAAAGTACGTTTTAATCCTATTTTAAAAGATAAAATCTTGTAATATATTCCCGTTATTTTAAAGACAAAATCATTCATAGAATTTAATATTTTTATAAAATTCAAAATATTAGTAACTTTTATCGTTAACAAAATTTGTACAAAATATTTTTCTATTTTTGCTACTGCAACGTCATAATTTGTATTTTTTATAAGACAATTAAAAAAAACAATCTACAATCATCTTGGTAAGATAAAAAATATTAGAACAAAATCTACCAATATCTACAAACAATAATCAAATATAAATACTCATAAATCAAGAAGTTCTTGATACAACAAACGAGAGGGGTCTGTATGTCTTTTCTTAACAACCTGTCATTCAGGATAAAGATCATCAGCAGTTTTTTCTGTGTGATCTTTTTAACCGTCATTCTTGCTACCACTTCATCCTTAACCATTTCCTCTGCTAGAACCGCTACTATTGATAAGATTGACGCTTTAAACGTTAGATATGAGAGAACAAGAAGAGCACTTGATTCCTTCTACAACATGAACTTTTTAGCTAAAGATTTAGTATCACAAGCAGGAAATACTCAAGACCTAATTTCTAAATCATCAGCTCTCATAGACAAGATGCAAGCTTGTGCTGATGCCTTGCAGATGAAAAGATTCCCTAAAGAAATCGGTGCCATAAAAGAAAGTACTAAAGCATACTTGGCAACCTTTAGAAATGATTTTATTCCCCTAATACAAAAGGGCAACTATGATAAAGCAGAGAAAATCTTTATAAATTCTTTAAATCAAGATTTCATGGTTATTTGTAACAACATGGTTACAGTAAACGGTAATCAATTAAGAGAAACTCAAAATGCAATGGCATCTATTAAGAGTTCAGGTACATACATTACTATCATCAGCTGCACTGTATTTGAGATCTTAATTGCTATCTTCTTGACATATCTAATAGCAAACAACTTATCAGCTCATATTAAGTCTATTTCTAAGCTTGCATTAGAGTTGGCTAAAGGTGATATGACAAGAAAGCTTAATACCAACAGAAAAGATGAGTTCAGACTTCTGATGGTAGATCTTGAGAAGATGAGAGCTTCATGGCAAGAGAGTATTTCTAAAGTAATATCTTCTGCTGAAAATCTAAAGGACATTATTGGAACATTGGCTAATACTTCAGGTTTAATCAGCAATACAGCATCAGACAATCAGAATAGAGCATTGACAGTTGCTGCAGCTTCAGACGAGATGGTATCAACGACACAGGATATTGCTAAAAACTGTGAACACGCCTCAGCTGCAGCAGATGAGTCTGCTAAGGCAACTGAGACTTCTGTAGCTAAAATTCAAAAAGTCATTGATAAGATCAATGAGCAGGTAATTAAATCAAGAAGTGATGCTCAACTTGTGCAGAAACTGTCAGATCAAGCCCAAAAGATTGGATCGATTGTGCAAACAATTGATGATATTGCCGCTCAAACCAATTTACTAGCTCTAAACGCTGCTATTGAAGCTGCCCGCGCTGGCGAAGCTGGTAAAGGATTTGCTGTTGTGGCTGACGAAGTCCGTGCATTAGCTTCTAGAACTTCTAACTCTACTCAAGAGATCACCAACATGGTTCAGAAAGTTCAGGCAGACGCAGGCCAGGCTGACGAAGCAATGCAAATATCAACAAAAGTTATGGATTCGCTAGCAAATGAAAGTGGTGAAATTGAGGAAATTTTGAATACATTAACCACAAAGGTTAACGAAGTTACAGGTCAAATTACTCAAATTGCAACCGCTGCTGAACAACAAACTGTTGCTACATCAGAGATTTCTTCTAATATGAAACAAATCACAGATGGTTCAAAAGAACTAGCTGAAGATCTTGTTGACGTAAATGAAGATATCAAACAGACAAATACTCAAATTACGGTTCTATCCAATATGGTTTCAGAATTTAAAGTTTGATAAATAATAAACTCATAGCTCAAGCGCACACTTTAAGCACAGTTTAAAACGTACTGTTTTCACCGCAGTACGTTTTTAATAATGTGATTTTTACCCTCTTTTAAAGAGGAATTTACATAAATTTACTTTCTTATTAAGAATAATTGTTATCTACTTCATATTTTTGCACGCAAATTTGTGAATTTGACCCAATATTAAGCTTTTTTGTGAATTATTTTGGAACACTGCCGACTATATTAATATATCCGTTCAAAAGGCGGGATCACAAAGCAAACCAGTGGCCTAAAAAATAAAAATATGAGGGGGCGCTATGAGTTTTTTATATAGTCTAACAATTAAGAAAAAGTTAATTCTAAGTTATCTATCACTAGTAATCGTATCAATCGTACTGTCTTGGAACTCTATTTCTAACTGTCTTACCAACAAAGACGTAGCAGGATTCGTTCATACTACACTATCTGAACGCTATGGCAGAACCAGAGCCACAGCAGATTATGCTTTTGCTGTTAATACTATCATTCAAAGTATTAACAATGGCGCATCATATGATAGTGCAAAAGCATCTTTAAACGATAATGTATCAAAAATGCAAGTTGCTGCTGATAAGTTGCAGATGGCAAGATACCCAACTGAAATTGGTGCAGTAAAAAAAGCAACCTCTAATTTCATCAATCTTTTAAATACTCAATACATACCTTTAGTTGAGAAAGGTGAAACTGAAAAGGCTACCTTGTTCTACACCACAAAAATGCTGACTGACTTCATCATCATTCAGGAGAATGTTGTAAAGGTAAATGGCTACCAAATTGCTGTATCAAAAGATCATGTAAAAGATATTACTAGCAATACTCCTTTAGTAATTGCTGTATGTTTAACTCTGTTCTCTATCTTTGTCGCTGTTGCTATCATCTGCACCATGCCTAAAGCAATCTCAGATATTATCGGACAGTCTGTAGGATTCGCATCAACCCTTGCTTCAGGAAAACTAAATCAGGAAATTAAAAATCGAAGACATGATGAATTCAGTCCTCTTTTAGATGCCTTAGAGAAGATGAGAAAATCATGGCAGGGCAGTATTTCACAAATTCAGGATGTTACTAGAAACATCAAATCTACTATGCAAGAGATCGACGCTTCTTCTTCAGAAATTCGTCAAACAGCTGAACAAAACCAATCTCATTCCTTAACAGTTGCAGCAGCATCTGACGAGATGGTATCAACCACTGCAGATATTGCTAAGAACTGCGAACAGGCTTCAATTAGTTCAAACGAATCATCACAAATCACCACGACTGGTATTCACAGAGTTCAAGATACTATCGATAAACTTGATACACAGGTGGAAAAGTCAAAACATGATGCTCAGCTAGTTAAGAACCTAGCAGATCAGGCTCAAAAGATCGGAACCATCGTTCAAACAATTGACGATATTGCTTCACAAACTAACTTATTAGCATTAAATGCAGCAATTGAAGCAGCCCGTGCTGGTGAAGCTGGTAAGGGATTTGCTGTGGTAGCTGATGAAGTCCGTGCTCTAGCCTCAAGAACCTCTGCTTCAACTCAAGAAATTACTAGAATGGTATCTCAAGTACAGACTGATGCTAATGTGGCAGATGAAGCAATGCAGGCATCTGTAAAAGTAATGGATGGTATTTCTGCTGAGACTGGTCAGTTACATTCAATCTTAAGTGAAGTAACCGATAAGGTAACTGAGGTAAATGCACAGATTACTCAGATTGCAACAGCGGCTGAGGAGCAGACCACAGCTACATCAGAGATTTCTTCAAATATGAAGAACATTACTGATGGTTCTAAAAATCTTACTCAAGAACTTCAGGTGGTCAATGAAAGTATTTCAAGTACCCACGGAGAAATTGGCAGACTATCTGAGATTGTTCATATGTTTGAGATTTAATTTTCCAATAAATAATTGGAAAGAAATAAGCTAAAGCAACAGGTCATATTCTTATGAGTATGACCTGTTTTTATGACCGCCTAATCAAATAAGCACATTCTTTTGCTAAATTTCACAAGATTTTGATAAAATCTTCGCAATTTTTTTATATTCTTCTATTATTCACAGACGAAAGACTGTTATTTGCTCTAATAGTTTGTTTTGGAGAAGCAATGTCATTTACCTCATTTCTACTGAAAACCGTTGAAACCATCACCCCATTTACAACCTTATCCTCTCTGTCAGCAAAGCTAACAGATGTTCCAATGGGCAGATTTACTCAATTTTTAATTAAGAACTTTATTAAAACATTCAATATCAACACAGACGAGATTGCAAATAAAGATCTTGAGTCTTATAAAACCTTCAACGACTTCTTTATTAGAAAGTTAGAAGAAAACGCCAGACCTTTGGACAAGGATTGTTTAGCCGTATGCCCTGTTGACGGCACCATAGGACAAGCTGGCAAAATTACCAATGGCAGACTAATTCAGGCTAAAGGCATTGATTATTCATTAAAAGCTTTAGTTGGTGGAAACAGTATCGATTCAGAACAATTTGAAGATGGTCGTTATACATGTATCTACCTATCTCCTTCTAACTACCACAGAATTCACATGCCAATTGATGGAACTTTAAAGAAAGCTATTCATGTTCCAGGAAGATTGTTCCCTGTTGGCAGACGAAACATTTCAAACATGCCTGACTTGTATACAGTAAATGAAAGAATGGTATGTTTTTTTGAAACTGCAATAGGGCCATTATGTGTAGTAATGGTAGGAGCTGCTTTAGTTGGCAGTATTCACACAACTTGGGGTGGTACTGTTAACAGAAGAGTTGGTCTTGAAATTAAAGACTACTCAAAAGAAAACATTCACTATCAGCAAGGTGATGAAATTGGTTACTTCAAGTACGGCAGCACAGTTATCTGCCTGTGGGGAAACAATCAAGGTGAATTACCTTCAGATATTGAAACTATGCTTCCTGTAAAAATGGGAAGATCACTAATCGTTTCTGCTCAAGAAAAGTAGAAAATTTCTTCAAAATTGCATAATTTTGAGATTTTAGATTTATGTCTATTATTGTAGATAGTATTTTATATTTATTTTCAAGACGTTAGTAAAAACTGACATTTAAAAATAAAAAAAAATATCATTTACAGTTATAATTACGTTGTTTTTTTGCTTGCTAACCTTGGACTCTGTTTTATTGTGCAGAGATCCTAACGGTAATTAGGAGATTCACGTGGAAAAATATCAAGCCGATGTTGCGATCGTGGGTGCTGGTGGTACTGGTCTTCGCGCTGCTATTGCAGTTGCTCAGGCTGACCCTAAGTTAAGAGTAGCACTCATTTCCAAAGTTTACCCAATGCGTTCACACACTGTTGCTGCCGAAGGTGGTGCTGCTGGTGTTGTTCGTGATGACGACTCATATCAGAAACACTTTGAAGATACAGTAGCTGGTGGTGACTGGCTATGTGAGCAGGATGTTGTTGAGAAGTTCGTTCACCAGGCACCTGAAGAGTTATATCAGTTAGAACACTGGGGCTGTCCTTGGAGCCGTAAGCCAAACGGTGACGTTAACGTACGTCGTTTCGGTGGTATGAAGGTTCCTCGCACATGGTTTGCTGCTGATAAGTCTGGTTTCCACATGTTACATACCTTATATCAGACATCAGTTAAGTTTCCTTCAATTCAGCGCTTCGATGAGCACTTCGTATTAGATCTTCTAGAAGAAGATGGTCAGTGCCGTGGCGTAGTTTGCTACGATTTGCAGAACGGTGTATTCCGTCAGATCAATGCAAAAGCAGTATTCTTAGCTACTGGTGGTGCAGGTCGCTGCTACCTATTCAACACTAACGGCGGTATCGTGACTGGTGATGGTATGGCTTTAGCTTATCGTCACGGTGTTCCATTACGTGATATGGAATTCGTTCAGTACCACCCTACAGGTCTTCTAGGTTGCGGTCTGTTAATGACAGAAGGCTGCCGTGGTGAAGGTGGTGTTCTATACAATAAGGATGGTTACCGTTACTTACAGGATTATGGTCTAGGCCCTGAGACTCCTGTTGGACATCCAAAGAACAAGTACATGGAATTAGGTCCTCGTGATCGTCTATCACAGGCTTTCTGGAACGAGTCAAAGAAAGGCCGTACCATTAAGTATCCTTTAGGTGAGGCTGTTCACTTAGACTTAACTCACTTAGGTGAGAAATACTTACATGAGCGTTTACCACTTATCTGTGAACTTGCTATGACATACTCAGGTGTTGATCCTGTTAAGGCTCCAGTTCCTGTTCGTCCTGTTGTTCACTACACCATGGGTGGTATCGAGACTAACGGTAACACCGAGACTCGTATGCCTGGCCTATATGCTGGTGGTGAGTGTGCTTCAGTTGGTATTCACGGTGCAAACCGCTTAGGTTCTAACTCATTAGTTGAGACCATCGTATTCGGTAAGATCGGTGGTGATGCAATGGCAGAACGAGCTCATCAGTTAAAGGACTTCGATTCACCTGAATTAGCTCGTCAGGCAGAAGCTGCTCAGAAGCGTGCTTTAGACCTATTCGATGTTAAGGGCACAGAGTCACAGTCTAAGATCCGTCATGAGATGGGTCAGTCAATGGAAGAAGGCGTTGGTATCTATCGTGAAGAAGAGTCAATGCAGAAGACAATTGATACCTTAAAGGACTTACAAAAGCGCTTAGTAAACGTTGGTATCACCGACCGTGGTCGTGTATTCAACACCGAGTGGATGAACCGCATCGAATTAGGTTACACCTTAGATGTAGCACAGTGTATGGTTCACTCAGCTATCAACCGTAAAGAGTCACGTGGTTCACATCAGCGTTTAGATGGTCCTAACGGTGCATACAAGCAGCGTGATGACGTAAACTTCTTAAAGCACTCATTAGCATTCAAGCAAGATGGTGCTGATGAGCCAAGAATCGAACTAAGCGACGTTAAGATTACAACCTTCCAGCCTGCTAAGCGTGTATATGGTGCTGAAGCAGAAGCTGCTGAAGCCGCAAGAAAGGCAAAGGAGGCTAAATAATGGAATCACAGCAGAAAACTATGAAGATCACTGTTCTTCGCTATCGCCCAGAGCAGGATAAAGCACCTTGGGAGCAGACCTTTGATGTTCCTTACCACAAAGATACATCAGTTTTAGAAGCTCTGTTCTACATCAAGGACAACTTTGAGCCTAGCCTGTCATTCCGTTGGTCATGTCGTATGGCTGTTTGTGGTTCATGCGGTATGATGGTTAACGGAGTTCCTCATTTAGCATGTAAGACCTTCTTACGTGACTATGAAGGCAAGGACATGAAGATCGAGCCATTAGCTAACTTCCCTATCGAGCGTGATTTAGTTGTTGACTTATCAGATCTCATTGAGAAGATTGAGCGTATTAAGCCTTACATCATTCCTGATGCTAAGAACGCAAATATGCCACTGAACAAGAACTTCAAGCAGACTCCTATGCAGATGGAAGCTTACTTACAGTTTGCTCAGTGTATCAACTGCGGTTGCTGTTACGCAGCTTGCCCTCAGTACAAGCTGAACCCTAAGTTCATCGGTCCTGCAGCTTTAACTCTGCTATATCGTTACAATGTTGATAATCGTGACGCTGGCGCTAAACTTCGTGCACCATTCCTAAATTCAGAGGAAGGCGTTTGGGGCTGTACCTTCGTAGGTTACTGCTCAGAGGTTTGTCCAAAACACGTAGATCCATCTTCAGCTATTCAGCTAGGCAAGAAGATGTCTGCTACTGACTACGTATTCAACATGATCAAACCGGAGCACTAATAAAATGAGCGAAGTAAAATCATATCGTAAGCCATACAACCCACCTGTTAAGAAATTAACCTGGTGGTTAGATAATCCATTCTACATCTACTATATGGTTCGTGAAGGCACTGCTGTGCTAGCATTACTAGCTGTATTAGAGATCGTATTTGGTATCTTCATGCTAGCTTTATGTGAAGTTGGCTCAGCACCTACTTTAACTGGTGTTGCTCCATATATTTGGTACTTACAGAACTTCCTAGGTAACCCAGTTATCATCGCAATAAACGTTGTAATCCTAGTTTCACAGTTATTCCATGCTGTAACTTGGTTCGCTTTAATGCCAAAGGCTGTTCGTGTATTCATGAACAAGAACTCAACAGAGCTTCTGCCTGAGTGGGTAACCAAGAGCGCTTTATACTTAGCTTTAGTTGGCGCTACTGTTGTTATCTTGGCTGTTGCTTTCTTAACCATTTAAGGAGAATTCACAAATGCGTCAATTCCTTCCAACTCGTTCAGACGAGCCAATGTACTGGTTAATGTTTGGTGCTGGTGGCATGGTAGCAGCTATTGTATTACCTGCAATCATGGTAGTTCTGATTGCAGCTGGTTTAACTAGCTCAGATCTTCAGCACTGTGTATTAAACTTAGGCCAGGTTTACAGCATTTTCAGTAACTGGTTCCTAAGCCTATGCGTATTTGGTGTTGTTTTCTTATTAAGCTTCTACGCTTTACACAGAATGCACCACTCAAGCCACGATTTTGGTATTCACTCAAAACTAACATGGTACATTGCATATGGTACTGCTGCTGCAATATCATTTATTTCACTAGGTTTACAGTTCTTAATGTATGTTAAGTTCTTTTAATTAAAAGAAAAAATTAAGTAAACTTAAGTTAAAAAATCGAGCAATAAACTGCTCGATTTTTTTTGATATTGTTAACAAAATTTAACTATTATTTATTTTGAATTCTGCTATAATTTGCGTGAATTTTTACAAACTACATTCTTCAATCTTATTACTCCGCTAGGAGAGCCTAAATATGAAAAAGACTAAAATGGTCTGCACTATCGGTCCTAAATCCGAGAAGCGCGAAATTATGGAAACCTTACTAAACTCAGGCATGAACGTAATGCGTCTGAACTTCTCACACGGTGACTTTGAAGAGCACGGTGGTCGTATCACAAACATTAACGCAATCATGCAGGAAACTGGTAAAGTTTTTGCTGTTCTATTAGATACAAAGGGTCCTGAGATCAGAACCTGTGATTTAGAGAACGGCGAAGATGTTTCTTTAGTTACTGGCGATAAGATCACTTTAACTTCAGACAGCAAGTTTGTTGGTAACAAGACTAAAGTTGGTGTTACATACCCTAACTTAGCAAAAGATTTAAAAGTTGGTGCAACTGTTCTATTAGATGACGGCTTAATCGGCTTAAAGGTTATCGAGATCAATGGCGACGACGTTGTTTGTGAAGTACAGAACAACGGCGACTTAGGCGAGCATAAAGGTGTTAACCTGCCAAATACTCACATTTCTATGCCATTCTTATCAGAGAAAGATAAGGGCGACTTGTTATTCGGTATCAAACGTGGAGTTGACTTCATCGCAGCTTCATTCACTCGTACTAAGGATGACGTTTTAGATATTCGTAACTTCTTAGACGCAAATGGCGGTAACGATATCAAGATCATCTGCAAGATTGAGAACCAGGAAGGTTTAGACAACTTTGAAGATATCTTAGCAACTGCTGACGGTATCATGGTTGCTCGTGGCGATATGGGTGTTGAAATTCCAGCTCAGGAAGTTATCTTCGCTCAGAAGCACATCATCAAGCGTTGTAACCAGGTTGGTAAGCCAGTTATCACTGCAACTCAGATGTTAGATTCTATGATTAAGAATCCACGTCCTACCCGTGCTGAAGCAGGTGACGTAACTAACGCTATCTTAGACGGTACCGATGCAGTTATGTTATCAGGTGAGTCAGCAAAGGGTAAGTACCCACGTGAGGCTGTTCGCACCATGAACACCATCTGTGAGCGTACTGATGCTTACTGTGAAGAAAACCACGGCAAGGTATTCCCTGTTACTGTTTCTGCAAAGACTGTTACCGATTCAGCTTGCTTAGCTGCTGTAGAAGCTGCTGATGCTTTAAATGTACCAGTAATCGTTGTAGCAACAGAGCACGGTAATTCAGCTCGTGCTATCCGCAAGTTCAACCCTAAGGCTGAGATCTTAGCTTTAACACCTAACGTAAAGGCTGCTCGTCAGTTATGCTTAACTCGTGGTGTAATGCCTAAGATTGTTGACCGCATTTCATCAACTGATGAGTTCTTCCAGTTAGGTAAGAAGTTAGCTGTTGAGATGGGCTTAGCTAAGGCTGGCGACAAGATCATTATGGTAAACGGTGCTTTAGTTCCATCTGGAATCACCAATACCATGTCAGTTCAGACTATCTAATAGTAGTCAATTCTGAAAATATGGGGGAGCATTGCTCCCCCGTTTTATTTTAAGTAAGTGTTCTAAACCTTCTTTTACTCAACAATAGCTACCCACTTATCGTCAGCGTAAGCTCTAAAACACATCTTTAACTGTTCTTCATTATTCTTCTCAAGAGCTAAATTAGGCAACTCATCTTTACCAAAGTAGCCAATTCCTATAGTTTCGATATTGTTCTCAAAATGCCCACCTTTTAATGAGCACTCAACAAAGATCTTACATACTCCATATGGATATAATGGAGAGTTATGCTTGGCTCTGTCTTGAACTGCAATAAGTTTTTTAACCTCGACATCAAGTCCTGCTTCTTCTTTGGTCTCTTTAATAGTGTTCTCTGATACAGACACATTGCAGTCACACCAGCCTCCTGGTAATGACTAGGTACCATTCTTTTCATGAACTAACAGGATCTTGTCATCTTTAAAGATAGCAGCTCTGGTATCAATCTTTGGAGTTTGATAGCCAATCTCATTACAGAAAAGCTCCTTTACTTTCTCAACTTTAAGATCGGATATCTCTGACATCATCTGAGCTGAAATTTCTCTAATTTTTTCATATCGTTCTCTGTCAAAAACGTCCTTACCGTAATAAAGACCTGCCTGAGCTATACTTTGAAGATCTTTTGTCCAAGTTAGAAATAATCTGTTATCCATAAAGTTATCCTGACCGTTTAACTGATAAAAAATCCCTGTATCTAATCAGTCTTAAATACAGGGATATCGCTAAAAAATGTATATTCAGAAATAAAACTAATAATCAGGTGAATTTAGAATTTCCTGATTAGTCTTATCCTTAATATCCTGAGGAATCTGATCCCAGGCCTGTTTTATAGGCAGGATAAGATTAATTACTTCATCAATCTGAGACACATCCAAAGATACTGAAGCTTTTGCAAGCAACTCTTTCATATAGTCATAAAGAGCGTACATTCTGTCAAAAAGCTCCGGATTTCCTCTCTTGTCCAGAGCGGTCTGCAGACCATTGATAATACCAATGGCTTTATCGAGTCTGTTTGCCTTGTACTCAAAGTCATTGCGCAAAATAGCGCCTTTAGCCTGAGACAGGCGTTCAATCAAACCATCATACATCATCTGTATGATTCTGTGAGGATCTGCTACAGAGAGCTCAGCCTCAAGGTTTGTGCGCTTATAAGCTTTTAAATTACGTCCGTACATTTGATCTCCTGCAATCAAAAATACTCATTTACTTAATTATATTATCGTGCAAATTGAAAAAATGTTTAGCTCCAATTTACAAAACTTGTGTTCTGTAATACTTATCAGGTAATGATCTAAGTTAAAAATCACGATTTTGAAGGCTATTCTAACAGAAAAAGACATATTTTCATTTAAGACACTTTGCACAATTTGACAAGAAAATAAGCATTTTTAGAAGAATTGACAATATATTGAAAAGATTGTGCAAATTTCATACTCTCAAGATTTTTAAAATTAAGACATAGATAAAGAGAACCATCGATTTATGGCCAAAATACTATACGAAGAAGAGGCTTATATGAGTGAAGAGCAGAAATTTGTTGTAACCGCAGGTCGTGACATTTTAGGCAAGTTAGCACCAGAGTTTGCAAAATACAACGATGACATTCTCTTTGGTGAAGTTTGGTCTGACAGCACTTTAAATTTAAAGACACGCAGCATGATCACTGTTTCTACCTTAGTTGCAAGTGGCATTACTGACAGTTCTTTAAAGTTCCATTTACAGAATGCAAAAAAGAATGGCGTATCAAAAAAGGAAATGGCAGCCATGATTACTAATGTAGCTTTCTACGCAGGATGGCCTAAGGCATGGGCAGCATTTAATATAATTAAAGACATTTATAAAGATTAAGAGGATTTTATGAAATACCCAGATAAGGCACAATTTGAAAAAGCAAATGTATTTGGTAAAGGCAATCCAAACACAGCATATGCGCAGTATTTTAAAGGTAATTCATTTTTAAACCTGTTATTAAAACCAGGTGAGCCTTTTGTTGTCGCAAACGTTACTTTTGAACCTAGTTGCAGAAACAACTGGCACGTTCATCATGCTACAAATGGTGGTGGCCAGATCTTAATCTGCACCTGTGGTGAAGGCTGGTATGTAGAAGAAGGCAAAGAACCTGTAAGTTTACGTGAAGGTTCCGTTATCTTCATTAAACCAGAGGTTAAGCACTGGCACGGCGCTAAAAAGGACAGTTACTTCTCTCATGTTGCTGTAGAAGTTCCAGGAGAAAACACTTCAAACGAATGGCTTGAAGCCGTCTCAGATGACGACTATGCAAAGTTACCATAATCTACATTGATATTTGCCCTATTCACAAGGAGTTGTTATGAAGTTTTCAAAGCTGATTAAGTGTCTATCACTAGGAGCTATTATGAGTTTTTCAGTAAATTCATTTGCCGCTGCAAACGATATCGTTGTTTATTTCTCAGCATCAGGTAACACAAAAATTGTGGCACAGGCGTTAGCTAAAAAGTTAGATGCACAGGCTTTAGCTATTGAAGCTAAACAGGTATATACCGACGACGATTTAAATTACAGACAGGATAATTGCAGAGCTAATGTTGAGATGAAGACTCCTGATGTAAGACCAGAGATTGCAAATGACTTGTCTGCCGTTAATGACAAAGAAAACGTATATTTAGGCTTCCCTATTTGGTGGGGTACTGCCCCTAGAATCATACAAACCTTTATTGAAAGCTATAACCTTGAGGGCAAGAACATTTACCTGTTCTGCACCTCAGGAGGAAGTTCAATCGATAAGTCATTATCAGATATGAAAACTCTTTATCCAAAGTTAAACTTTGTAAAAGCACAGAGAATTAAGTTAGGTTCATCAGATGCCGACATTGAAGCTTTGCTTGCAAAATAGAAAGCAAGATCCTAAAAGGATTAACTAATGACAGAGAAAGACTGAAAAGTCTCTAAAATTTGACCTGAAAGTTGTAACTTTCAGGTCTTTTTTTTGAAGCGGTATGAGGCAAGACTATGCTTTTTCGTCAAAAAGTATACCTTTAGTTTCAGTATCTTTTTTAGAAACAGAGGTATTGTCTCTCATATCCTTTAAGCGCTCAGCAAGCTTTAAGAAGTCCTCAGATGGGATCTGACGAACCAGCTTTTCTGTATTAAGATCAGTAACCTTAACTACAGTATTCTCAGTATCTTTATCGATACTGAATGCAAGACCAATATTCTGGCGGTTCAGATCGTTTTTACGCTCTTGAATTACCTTCTCATTATGCTCCTGCATATATTTAGAGAGCTTTTTCTCTTCATTGATTTTTTTAGCAGTCTCTTTTACTACTTCATCAAGATCTGAAGCACTAGTACTCTTTGTTTCAGGATCTTTAACTGAATTAGTATTATCTTTTACTGCTTGAGTATTTTGTTTTTTTACATCATCCGCAACAGTACTGTCAGCCTTGGTTGTCTGAGTATTGGCAACATAGGCCTGATTAGCTACTGATGACATTGAATTAGAACTAGTAATAGTAATATCGCTCATAGCTAGCCTCCCCTCTTATCGAGAGGTAAAAATTTTTCTCTCCTAAGAAAAGTAATGTTACTCTTCTATCTGTACTCTATAACGGACACTTTTTTTAAAACTTTAAGTAAATTTAAAAAAATTTTGGGGAAGCTATCTTATGAGTTTTTAAGCAAAATGCGCCATCGACCTTATAAGGTGATAGCGCATTTTCTATATATCGTTCTGACAGATGCCCTGATCTATATGGGACAGGAACATCTAACCAAGAGCTTTAAATTAGGCTAAAAGACGTGCTGCATCAAAACCGTTTAAGTTAGCCTGAACAGCATTGCCACTTTTGGCAAACATTGCTGTGATATCAGCTACCATGTTCTTTGCATTAGATGCATCAACTTTAACAGAGCTTACTGAATCTCCACTGTGAGCTCCAGTCTGTAAATTTACAACTGATGAAGCGCCTGTATTAACCTGAGCATTACCTTTAACAGCAACATTAGCTACACTGTTAGTTGCAGTGTTGGTTGAAACAACGGCATTAGCATTTGCTACATTTGTATTTAAGTTAATCATATTCTCTTCCTCTCACTGATATTATTATATGTAATCAAACAGAGACTGTTTAGATAACATGCTGTAAATTTGACGTGAAACAGCTAGCTGATTTTGTGATTGCACTAAATCAGATGCTGCTTCAAAGGCATCAACCTCGGATACTTTTGCTTTTGACTCAGTCTTGATGTCTGATAATGACTCGTTTGAATCTAAAACTGTAGTAATAGTATTCTGTCTGGCACCAATCTGACCACGGTAAGAATCGTACTGAGTCATTGCAATACCAACTGACTTTTGAACTTTAGCAATAGCTGCTGTTTTTTCAGTATTGCTCAAGGTTGGATCGTTAATCTTATTAACAATGTCTGTTAGTACATTCAGCATGTTGTCAGTATTAGGAGGATCAAGTTCAACACTGATAGTGCCAACATAGTTCGCATCTCCTAAAGTAAACTCCATGCCCTTAACATTGATAGTACCGTTAGACTTATCAACCTCACCCTGCTCTATCACCTGACCGTTCTGATCTAATAGAGAGAACGCACCATCTGGAGTTACGTTAACAGTCAAAGTATTATTAGCACCTAAAGCACTTGAGTAATACTGCTCATATAAATCACCAAAATCTCCATATGAACTAATTACTGCACTTGAAATACCTGGATTACCAGTAACTGTCATAGAGTCAGCAGTACGGCAGTTCTCAAAAATATCCAAACCTGAATCTGATACCTGAACAGTAACACTTGGTGATACTAAAACACTTCTGGTTGAACCATCAGCCTGACACTTATAATGACCATCAGAGGTTAAAGTGTAGGTTGGTACATCTGATTTAGCACCAGAGAAAATGTACTCACCTTCAGTATTCTGAGTATTCATTAAGTCATATAAGTGATCACGAGTCTGAGCAATTTCGGCTGCTAGAGCCTTTAAGCTACTATCATCATTTGAGCTGTCAACACACTGAATTAAACGGGTGTTGATGCTAGACAGAGCTGACCACATTGACTGCAGAGAGGTTTCCTCTTCAGATAGAGTATTAGCAGCTAAACCACCGTCTTTAGAGTACTGATCATAAGCTGCAATAGCACCTTCGTATTTTACTTTTGATGCCATACCTGATGGATTTTCACCAGCAGTGCTGAACTTTAAGCCTGTGTTATAGCGTTTAGCTGATTCATCTACAGTTGAGTTAGCCTTCTGAATGTAGGTGAGGCTACTGGTAAACTGCATGGTTGTTGAAATTCTCATTTAGCAGCCTCCTTTAGAATGAACTGATTAGAGAGTTAAAAATAGTTTGAGAAGCTTCGATGATCTTTGCACATGCCTGATAGGTCTGTTGATACATCAGTAAGTTTGTAGCTTCTTCATCAAGGTTTACGCCTGCATCTGACTGATAAAGCTTGGTGGTTTGCTCAAGCTTGGCAGTAGCAGCTTCTTCATTAGCACTAGCGGTGGTAATTGATGCACCTAATTCTGCTAATAGGTTTGCGTAACCGTCATTAAAGGTAGTAGTCTTTGATGAACCTGTAGTTCTGGTAATGTTCTTGCTTCTAATCTGGATTAGAGCAGTACCATTGGAGTTATCAGCCTGACCACCTTCATTTATTTCAATTGAGAACTTATCCTCTTCTTTTACAGTACCGCTAATGGTGATGTCATAACCATAATCCTTTAAAGGAGTATTGGTATAGGTACCAGTTGCATTGTCATAAGTCACTGCATTAGCTAATACATTAGTACCGTTACAAGAAGCTGGAGCTCTACCTAAGATTGCGCCATTTGAATCTTTAACTACATAGTTGCCGTCAGCATCAATAACGATGTTAGTTGGCGCACCTGCATTAAATACAGGCTTACCATCAGCTCCTACTGATACACCATAGTCTGCGCCAGTATTTGAACATCTTGAAAGGGATGCAGTTGCATTACCGTAATTGTTTGAAGCTGTACGTGTTCTTACAGCTGAAGCAAAGGCAAAATCCTCTGGTTTTGATACATTTGACTTAATATCAGTACCAACCATTAAAGTAGGCTGTACGTAGAAAGTTGTACCTTCACCTTTTAAAGTACCGAAGTCTTTATTAAATGATAAAGTGATACCATAATCATCTAAACTTACAGAGGTAGCATTATCAGGGATATTACCAATCTCATTGGTGATATCAACTCTCCTGTCATCTGCATCGACCTTGTAAATGTGCATTTCTCCGCCATTGAAAGATACCTGGAAAGAGTAGCTCTGCACATTTGAACCCTGGTTCTCATTGAATGAGAAAGCGATGCTGTTATCTGGATTATCTGATCTGCCAAAACCGCCAGGAATTGTCAAAAGATCGCCACCTGCGATGTCCTCTAGGGTAAAACCAGCCTTATTCTGAACATTCAGGGCGTCTGCAAGAGAAACCATTGCCTTGCCAAGCTCACGCATGGTGGCACGGATCTCTTTAGTGGAATTTACATAACCGCCAAGAGAACCGCCGATGTTATCACTTGATAACTTTACATGACTCTTATCCTTGCCTGAATCATAGATGCTGTCATAGGTAAGATAGATATCGCTTTTTGTTACATCAAACTTGTTCTGCTCCTGGGTAAGTTTTGCATAGACATCACCGTTGGCAAGCAGCATGCCTGAGTCCATGTAGACCTCATAGGTGCCGTCCTGCTGAACTTTAACGTTAAGTCCGACATAACTTGAAAGATTGTTGATGAGACGATCGCGTTCATCTAACATCTGCATATAGATTTCATTGTTAGTTGCATTATCAGAAATACTTAAAGTTCTGATCTGATCGTTAATCTTGCAGATTGACTCTGTCAAAGAATTGATGTCATTTACGTTGTCTGAAATCTGGTTATTAACTGTATTTAAAGACTCAAGCATAGAGTTGTTAGCTGAATTTGCTCTTTCAACTAAATTTTCTAATTGAGCTTTAGCAGCTGATCTGTTAGCAGAAGAGGTAGGGTTATTAACTGCTGTTGATAATTCATCAAATACAGATGTTGCTGCATTAGCAATAGACATGGTTGAATCAGACAGAACCTTATCTGCTGTATCCATACCTTCTTTATAAGCAGAATAGTAAGCTTTGGTACCAGTATCAGTGAACATCTGACGCTGTACATACTGGTCATAAACACGCCTGGTATAGGTTGCGCCTACGCCCCAGTCTACACATGAAGTGTATGTCTGAGTTTCTTTACGAACGTAACCGTCGGTGTTTACATTATTGATGTTGTTAGAAGTAGCATTAAGCAACTTCTGACTGTTTAAAACACCATATTTACCAGTTAGGATTAAATCGACTGACATTTTATGACCCCTTTATGGCACTGCCAAGTAATTGGCAACTAATTGCCTTTTTTCCTCTTCAATATATCCATATGCTATTTGTATGCCATAAATGCAATTTTGCGTGAAATTTTTTTAAGTTTGTCTGCATAGTTGGGATCGGTAGCGTATCCAGCTCTTTGAATTTCCTCAAAATACTCATCAGGAGAGTAACTTTTGCCGACTGCTTTTTCGTATCTTGGATTCTCTTTGATGAACTTTAAATAATCCTTCATACTGTCTAAAACGTCAGAATATTTTCTAAATGAGCTGACCTCACTTACAAACTTACCGTTTTCAAATTCAGGAGATGCAAGTTTCTCGCTTTCACCTGTCCAGGATGAATTAGCTTTAATACCGTAATAGTTGTTACCAGCAGAGACATGTTGTCCCCATCCAGTCTCAAGAGCTGCCTGAGCTACCAGTACTAATGGATTAAAGCCTAAGCCTTCGACAGCCTTTAGAGCATAAGGCATCATCTTTTCGACGAACTCTTCTTGTGATTCAAAGCTTGACATAGTATTAGGATCAGGCAAGCCTTCATACATCTTACGCAATGAGGTAATACTACCCTTTGCATCGATGTGGCTGTCAATGAACTGACTGGCACTGATGTTAGAGCCTTTAATGTAAGAGCCCTGCTGATTGCCGGAGACTGACATCTTATCAAGCTCTTTCATGAGTTCCTTACCCTCATCGCCTAAGGATTTGGCAAACTGTTTTGTCAACAAATAAGTAATAGAGTTTTTGTTCATACCCTCTTTTGAGGTCATGGTGGACACGTTCTGCTGAGCTAACATATCCTCAAAGAAACCTGAATATTTTGAATGCAGAGGTGAATCAGGATTGATGGTGTCGTTTGACTGACGCATGGCATCAACCCAGTACTGATTTAAAATTGACTGGAACTGTTCTGCTGCAGCCTTTAAAGCCAGAGCCTGAGACTTTTTGTCGCCCTGACCGAGCTCTCTTAACTTTCTTAAGTTACGGTGATCGCTGACAAGTCCCATGTCAGGACCTTTGTCTGTGGAAATCATTAAATCATCACTCATAACACACCCGGTTCAATTATCAGTTTATTGACTGTATTACTGTTACAGATACAGTAAAGCAATTAGTGTGCCATCTGAAGATTATCATTAGCAGGATGTGTGTACTGACAGTGCTGAATTTCCATGCATCTTAAAAAATCTGACTGCAGAAATTCAGTAACACAGCTCAAACTGGCACATTTATCATTGAACTTACAGGTAATAATCAATAAAATGACCGGAGTTTATATTTCTCATATCAGCCTAATAAGATGATGTCTACTTTCAAGAACTAATCTGCAGTGGTTAACCTTTGGAAACTACCTTTATCAACAGTTTCACTCATCACACTGGCAAAAGTAAAATTTAACAGCGGCGCATTTTAACATTCAGAATCAGTTCATCTTTTCACTATAAGAGACAGTTCTGCAAAAAATATAATCTTAAGGCAGTTTTACGTGAGGATGTGATCTCTATAAAATTCCTTTTTTCAAACTTAAGATATGCTTTTACTGCTTTTATCTGTAGCAGGTTCTTCCATTACCACCTGTATAAAAGCGTTTTCTGCAGATTAAAGCACATGACGTTTAAGCAAAATAATAATTTACAGTCAGCAAAATCAGATTTATATGTCAGAGAACATTTCTTTTAAAAGAGACGAAATCATCCCCTTTTTAAAGCAGTTGTCAAGAATGTTCACCTATGTGAGTCTTCTTGATGTTGCTGCCGGAAAAAAGTACATAACAGCAGAGAACGGTGAACTCAAAACCGTATCTGTAGGCGAGGACGCGAGCAACCCCGACAGCATCACCATGCGGGCCCTGAAAGGAAAGACTCAAATCAACAAGTTTGAGTTTTTAAAACAGAATATCTTTTTTGTAACCGCAAAATACATTCTTATTGAAAGCAAGGAGTATGTTCTTGAATCAGTTTCCATGATCAATAACGATTCTCTGTTCAAGGATTTTGGAAAGAATGATTTTATCAGACTGTTCAACGAGTACAGTGACGAAAACTACCGAGATCCGCTGACAACCTGTTACAACCGCCGCTATTATGACGATCAGAAACAGGCCTTGCAGAAAGCCACAGCCATTGCCAGAATCGATCTAGATCTGTACAGGCAGATCAGGGAAACCTACGGACCTATGGTTACAGAGGCTGCATTAAAGACACTTGGAATCACCATACAGAAATGTGTCAGAAAAACCGATTCGGTTATTTATCTTGAAGGCGAGAAGTTCCTGATATTCTTCTACGGCATGAAACAGCCTGTATTAAAAGGAAAACTTGAGGAAATCAGATCTGAAATACAGAGAACGGTTATTCCTCAGCATCCTGCTGTAAAGCTCAGTATAAGCATAGGCGGATATTTTTCTGAGAAGATCTCGATAAATGATATTACCAAAGCCCAGAAACTTCTAGATGAGGCCAGGTTGCATTTAAATTATGTGGTTGTATATTAGCCTGACACACTAACGGCACCAGAGAAAATCAGTTACTTTGACTTTTCTGCACAAACTGCTTTAAGGCTGACAGCCATACACATTCTCTCCGTCATCAGGCAGAACCTTATTTTTCAGTCAGTTTTCTCTAGCGCAGAGTCTATCCTTTATGCCCAAATATTCCAGCACACACTATGTTCTCAAAAACAGTCACAAAAAAAGTTTTCTAAACCTCATTAAAAACTCTCTTTTGTGTTATTCAGGGTAAAAGCACCTCCCCCTGAAACTAAAAGCGGCAGCCTTACTGGCTGCCGTTCAATGTTGCTACCTTAGAAAAATTTAGCCGATAACTCAGTATGCCTTTACTGGAAGAGCAATATTCTCAAAGGTAACTTCCTTTACGTTCTCCCTGTCCTTTACAGAAACAATCTTTCCTGAATAAAGGTATGGAGTAAAGATGGTATCATCACTGTTTACAGGAGCAAAGTAGAGCTTTACCCTGTTTTCAGCGCGGCATTTGTCATCAGAGCAGGCATTTGCTCTGATGGCGTTGGACAGAATTGTACCGATAAGAGCATGCTCGGTTGAATGGAAACCGTTTCTCCAGAAGAAGGTTTTTAGACCGAAATGATTTAACTCACCGTACTGTCTGTCAACATAATCATTCACCCATGGTCTTAGAGTATCTTGCAGCTCATAGTCACCTGTAAGAGCAAGTGTCAGAGCTGACTGATCAAGTTCAGCATACTCCCACCAGGAGGCATCCTTCTTTAGAAGATCGCCATACCAGTTTGTGTGTTCATCTGTTTGGGCACTATGTAAGGTTGTGAGCATACCGTGTTTTGCAAACTCTTTAAGCTTTTCATTACCGGTCATGCAGGCTACAAGGTATTCCATCCAGAAAGCCTTGACGGTGTGACCGTTGTCAAGATGGCGTCCCTTTTTAAGATCAAAGCATGACTTGTTGTCAATACAGCCGAAGAAGCGGTTTCTATCTTTGTTGTAGAAATGGTTGTTGATGCTGTCAACGGTTTTATCAAGATCAGCTACAAAGGCCTTTTTATCATCCTGAGGGATCAGTCTTAATGTCAGAACCATATAGGCATTTATCTGATCTAAAAGAGCCACAAGCTCCTTCTGAGTGGTTTTGTCTGATTTTGAATCCTCAAGACACCATCTCATAAGATCTGCCTTTTCATCAAAATAGGTGTCATAAATATACTTTTCTGAATCCATGATAACCTTAATCACCTCAGGATCATGGGTAAGATAGGCGTTCATGGCAAGACCCACGAGTGCATAGCTCAGATCCTGAGAGGTTCTCTGAAGTCTCTTTACAGGAAGAGCATGGTCATCAGCAGTTAAAGGCTTGCCTTGTTTCATGAGAGAGTAGAATCCGCCTTCAGGATCACGTGCATTCTTGAGAAGAAAATCCACACCGGCTTTGTGCAGTTTTAAAGCCTGTTCATCACCTGTAAGGTTGAAGAGAACACCGTAGGCAAAGGTCTGTCTGGCCTGCATTCTCACAAAATCAATACCTGAAAGCTCCAGCATGTTTCCTAAACTGCCTTCCCCTTTGCAGCTTTTCTGATTGCGCAAAGTACCGTCATCACATCTCCAGGTAGGGAAATTACCAAGAGGCACACCCTGTGCATCAGGATGCATCCAGTATTTTGCAAGAACTGATGTGTGCTCTGCCCACTGCGCAGCAGTTGGAAGATATTCAAGGTTCTGTTCTGCAGCGAAGGATACAGAGGATAAAAGGATAAGAGATGATGCTATCAGATTTTTGAGTTTTGCCATTTTATGTCAGGCCTCCAGATGTGTACTCAGCATACACATACTTAAAAGAGATAAAAATTTTGTAACATTATTCTGGACATTAAACGAATATATGCACTGATACTTCAGTAAGTATCAGTACATATTATTTACTGTCAGCATTTAGCATTTTAGTATTATAAAAATCTTTTTCTTTCAGTATCCCACTTAATTTTTAACACAATCCTATTATTTTGTAAAAATTAATAGTAACAGGCGGTAAAAAGACATTCAAAACGGGCAGTATTCAATCATAAATACCATTCTGACACAGCGTTTACCTGATGATTTGTCAAAATAAAAGCTGATAGGGAGGAGTGAACTTTTTGTGAAGTCAAGAAGGTGTTTTTTCAATTTTTTGACGGTTGAATAAACTGATTCAGTCTGAAAAATTTATGCAAAATAAATTATCCGCAATTATGCAACAGTCCGAAATATATGCTTTTTTTTGTGGATGTATAAATAAAATCACAATATGGATCACAAATATATTTCAATGATCCCCAAAATAAAACTAAATATTGTCAAAATTTTGTCGACATCCTCTGTATGTAGTATGATATCAGTAATTATATTTAATAATAAAAATCAGTATCACTATAAGAGCATGGAAAACTGCTTTTGTATAAATAAGATGTTTCATTCGGTGTAATTATGAAATTTTCTGGAAACCTCCTGATCCTCGAAAAAGACAGCCAGAAGCGCCAGTCGCTCGAAACCATATTCTCATTTTTAGGTTTGGTCTGTCAGAGTGGCGATGCAGCCGACTGCCTGTCATACTTTGAGGCTGAGGATGCAAATGTTGACTACTGCGTACTCGGGGACGTCGACTCTCTAGACTGCAGAAAGCTGTTAAAGGAACATAAGGATACAGCCTTTCTTTTATGCACCTCAAAGTGCAGTGAGGATTTGAGCTCATGCGCAAACCTTATGGGAACCATAAGCAATGATCCCAACTATGATGAGATCATCTCTCTGCTTCACTACTGCCAGTCCTTCAGGACCATGCGCAGATATTCCAGAAAATCAGGTGACGGTGCTGCAGCCCTCATCAAGATGTTAGTGGGTCAAGGCAAAGCAATTACTAATGTTCGTCGCTTAATTGAGCAGGTAGCATCTACTGATGCCTCAGTACTTATCTTAGGTGAATCAGGTACTGGTAAAGAGGTGGTAGCTCGTGCAATTCATGAGTTATCTAACCGTAAAAATAAAGCTTTCGTTCCTGTAAACTGCGGTGCTATCCCAGGTGAATTACTAGAGTCAGAATTATTCGGTCATGAAAAAGGTGCATTTACTGGTGCCATCAGTGCTCATGAAGGTCGTTTTGAATTAGCTGAAGGCGGTACCATCTTCCTAGATGAAATCGGTGATATGCCTTTACAGATGCAGGTAAAGTTACTGCGTGTACTTCAAGAAAGACAATTTGAAAGAGTAGGTTCAAACAAACCAATTAAAGCTGATGTAAGAGTAATTGCTGCAACCCATCAGAATCTTGAAAAGATGGTCGCTGAAAAGACCTTCAGACAGGATCTCTACTACAGACTTAATGTCTTCCCAATTGATACACCTCCACTGCGTGACAGAACCGATGATATTCCCCTGTTAGTTCAGGAGCTTGTAAACCGTCACGGCAAGGAGCAAAAGGCCTCAATCAGATTTACTCAAAGAGCTATGTTACAGCTTATGTCTTGCCCATGGCCTGGCAATGTTAGAGAGTTATCTAACTTAGTTGAAAGATTACTAATCTTACATCCAAACGAAATTGTGGATGTTGATGATCTGCCTGTATCCTACAGAGGAGGCAAGCTCGAAGACGATCCCTACGCCGAGCGTATGGCGCTTCTTGACAGTTTCTCCGTTCCTCTGCCAGGTGACGAGGTTCAAGAGGATTTTGATGTTGAGGAAGCCGACAGCAAGCCTATTGATCTTCCGCCTCTTCCTGTCATCGAAGGTGAGAACGATATGGCTCAGGCCTTTATGCCGACACTGTCTCCTGATGGCATCAACCTCAAGGATATGGTTTCAAACATTGAAATCAATATGATTAAGCAGGCTTTAGGACAAAGTAACGGTGTTGTTGCAAAAGCTTCTGAAATATTAGGCTTACGTCGCACAACTTTAGTTGAAAAAATGAAAAAATATGGCATCGTAGCCTCAAACTAAGGATTGGTCATGGATATTAAGCAGTCAATTTCAGAATTATTAAAAGATAAAACAATTCTAGTTACTGGTGGTACTGGCTCTTTTGGTAACAAATTCATCAAAACTGTCTTAGATGAGTACCCTGTAAAAAAGGTTATTGTCTATTCTAGAGACGAATTAAAACAGTATGAAATGCAACAAAGACTTGCTAAATATTCCAGCAAGATGCGCTATTTCATCGGTGATGTTCGTGATCTGACAAGATTGAATCTTGCAATGAAAGGAGTGGACATTGTGGTTCACGCAGCAGCCATCAAACAGGTACCAGCTGCCGAATACAATCCAATGGAATGTATTAAGACCAATATCAACGGTGCTGAAAATGTTATTGAAGCTGCTATGGCTAATGACATTGAAAAAGTAGTTGCTCTTTCAACAGATAAAGCTGCTAATCCAATCAACCTTTATGGAGCAACCAAGCTTTGCTCTGATAAATTATTTACAGCTGCAAATAACTTAGTAGGTTCAGGTAGAACCAGATTTGCTGTGGTTCGTTACGGTAATGTTTCAGGATCTCGTGGCTCTGTAGTACCTTTCTTTAAGAAACTACTTGCTGAAAAAGCAGAGTTCATACCTATCACTGATATGAAAATGACACGCTTCTGGATCTCATTAGAGCAAGGGGTTAACTTCGTATTAAAGACCTTAGTCAGAATGCACGGTGGCGAAGTTTTTGTGCCTAAGATCCCTTCAATTAATATTGTAGATTTAGCTACAGCTATCGCTCCTAATCTTCCACAAAAAGAAGTAGGCATCCGTCCAGGCGAAAAGATCCATGAACTTATGTGTCCTAAAGATGATTCAATGCATGTAATTGAGTTTAACGACTTCTTTATCATTCGTCCTTCAATTACATTTAATAGCAGATCATCTGATTGCTATAAAACTACCATGCTAGGTGAACAGGGAAAGCCTGTAGAACTTGGCTTTGAGTACAATTCAAAAAATAATCCTAACTTCTTAAATGTAGAAGAAATTAGAGACTTTTTACAAAAACAGGAAAAGTAAATGATACCTTACAGCACTCAGACAATTGAATATGATGATCTGGAGGCTGTAAGAGATGTTCTTACTTCTCCATTTCTCACTTGCGGTCCTAAAATCACCGAATTTGAAGACAAAGTTTGTACCTATACAGGTGCCAACTTTGCTGTAGGTGTTAATTCTTGTACTTCAGCTTTGCACCTTGCCATGATTGCTTTAGGTGTATCTAAAGGCGACAGAGTCTTTGTAAGTGCAATTAGCTTTGTAGCCTCATCTAACTGCGCCCGTTATCAGGGAGCTGATGTTGACTTTATCGATGTTGATAAATATACAGGTAACCTTGATGTTGATAGCTTAGAACAGATGCTCATTGATGCTGACAAAGAACATAGATTACCAAAGGTTGTGGTTGCAGTTCACCTTTCAGGTAGAGCTGTTGATCTTGAAAGAATAGCTAAGCTAAAAGCTAAATACGGATTTTATCTAATCGAAGACGCAGCTCATGCTTTTGGTGCGATTTATCATGACACTACGATAGGCTCCTGTAAGTTCTCTGATATTACTGTCTTAAGTTTCCATCCTGTAAAAATCATTACAACAGCAGAAGGAGGAATGTGCCTTACCAATAATGAAAATTTGTATAAGCTCATGCGCAAATTCTCAACCCATGGTATTGAGCATAATCTTGATGCTCTTGAGAACAAAGATATGCCACCTTACTATTATGAAATGCAGGATTTGGGCTTTAACTACCGTCTGTCAGATTTGCAGGCAGCATTAGGTATTTCACAATTAGCTAAAGTTGATGAACTCTTAAGAAAACGCCGTGAAATTGCTCATGACTATCAAGAGCTTTTAGGTGACAGTGAGAATTTGACCTTGCCTGTAGCTGATACTCCTGAATCAATAAGTTCATGGCATCTCTATCAGGTAGGTATTAAAGGAGATTTTAGAGATACTGTCTATAAAACTTTAAGATCACGTGGCATCGGTGTTCAAATCCATTACTTACCAATTTATGATCATCCTTACTACAAGAAACTAAAAGACTACCCTCTCTTAGATGGTGCTGAGTATTTCTTTAAACATACTCTATCAATTCCTTTATATCCTAATTTAAAGAAACTTGATATGCAGATGGTAGCAGCCACTCTTCAAAGCGTTGTAGACAACCTTAATGAGTAAACTCTTTGTATGTAAGTTAACAGGTATGTTTTTATGAGTAAAATTGCAGTTATTCCTGCTCGTGGCGGTTCTAAAAGAATTCCTTTAAAAAACATTAAAGAGTTCAATGGAGCACCTCTCATCAGTTATTCAATCAAGGCTGCCTTAGAAAGTAAACTTTTTGATAAAGTCGTAGTTTCAACCGATGATGAAAAAATAGCTTCAGTTGCTAAATCTTTTGGAGCAGAAGTTCCTTTTTTAAGAGATAAATCTCTGGCTGATGACTTTACAGGTACCTTTGCAGTTGTCAAAGATGCTTATCTAAAACTAAAAGACTCCTTTTCATCTTTAGATACTGTCTGCTGTATTTATGCAACAGCTCCTCTTTTAAAAGCAAAACATTTACAAGAAGCCCACAAACTCATGCAAAATGCTCATGCAAAATCTGTTATCAGTATCTGTGAATTTCCTTTCCCTATTCAACGAGCTTTTGTCAAAGATGACAATGGTAACTTGTCATATCGTGAGCCTAAATTTGCACCTATGAGATCTCAGGATCTGCAAAAGTGTTATCAGGACTGTGGCTTATTCTATTTTTATGACAAATCCTGTTTTGAGTATGCTAAAGACTATCAGTCTATTGGCTATGCAATGCCTCGTCATCGTGTCATCGATATTGATACTCCTGAGGATTGGGATTATGCCTGTGCTATGGCAAAAGCTGTAGAAGAACTTAAGCTTGATTGAACTTATGTCTTTAAGTTAATTAAAAATGACTAATGAAAAACCTACCATCGTGGCTGTATTAAAAGCTGATGAAATCATCGGTACTGGCCACTTAATGAGAGTAAAAACAATCTTAAATTACTTTAAAGATTATAACCTTGCGCTTGTAGGTGACTCTCTATCTGAAGCTTTACTACCTCTGTGCAAAGAGTTTTCTGAAATTACCATAACTTCTAAAGATAAACTCGCATCATCTGTATTAGCATTTCATCCAGCACTTTGCATCATTGATCATTACTATTTAGATGCAAGCTTTGAAGAACAAATCTACCCTTATACAAAAGTTGTTGTAATTGACGATTTAGTTAACAGAAAACATCAATGTCATATGCTCTTTGATTCCTGGGTACTAAGACAGGATAAAGAATACCAGTCATTAGTTAACAATGATTGTATTCTCTGCGTAGGTCATGACTACAACTATGTAAAAGAAGCTTTTTCAAAACTCCACCACACAGTATCCAAAACTGGTCTACCTAGAGTTTTAGTTAACTTTGGAGGCTCAGATCCGGCCCATGCCTGTCTCAATACTGCAGTAGGTATTAAAAATGGTAATTTAAATCAGAATTATGAATTTACCTTTCTCTCAGGGATGTCTAATCCAGATCATGACAAAATAAAAGACTTACTCTCTACACTTGATAACGTCACAGTGCAAAGACATTGCGCTGATATGCCTGTCCTCTTTTCAAATATCGATCTTGCAATAGGTGCTGCAGGTGGTATGAACACAGAGCGTAACATAGCAGGCATTCCCTCAATAGTTGTAGAGATAGCTGACAACCAAAAAGGTGTTTGCTCATTCATTAAAGAGTACAACTTAGGTGAATGTCTAAAGGTTGAAGACTTAAAAGATCCGGTTATCGTCAACGCAACATTACAAAATTTAATCGCAAATAGATCAATTTACACACACAATTGTCAGAAGCTTTATTCAAAAAATGGCATTTTAAATGTTGTGAACAACATCAAAAAATTATTAACATTGTATTAAACAAATACATAAAGATAGCAAAACGTCGCATTCACAAAACGTTCACTATATTATTCAATTATATCAAGGAATTAGTTTTAGACAGGAATTTTTGAGAATAAGGCTGTGTGCGAAAAAAAGTGCACACAGCTGACAATTCACCTTTATGAAAGCTATCATCTTAATGGTTCATTTGGGGAATGAAAACCATCTAAACTACATAGCAACGTCATAATAGCAAAATCACTCTATCCAAAATGAGATATACATCACATTTTCTGTTTACGGTACATAATTAAGCTTAAGTCACATTTTAAAAATAATATTTAAACTTATTGTAATCGCTTACATATTTTTTTACTTTTATCCCTATTACCTATAACTTTGTATATATTACATCTAATGTATTAAGCAATTATATTAAAAAATACCCCAAGTAATCAGATACTAAAGCTCTTCAGTACCTTCTAAATGTAAAGGTAGTTGCCAGTCAATAGGCTTTTTATGATGAGCTATTAGATAATTATTTGCTGCAGAAAAATGGTGGCATCCAAAGAAACCACGACTTGCAGACAGAGGACTTGGATGAGTGGCTCGCAATACGCAATGTTTAAATTGATCAATTTGCGCACCTTTTTGTTGAGCTGGTTTTCCCCACAACATGAAGACGATGTTCTCACATCTGTCGTTAATGGCTCTGATGATACCATCAGTAAAATCTTCCCATCCCTGATGCTGATGAGAATTAGACTCTCCACAATCAACTGTTAACACAGAGTTTAATAAAAGCACGCCCTGTCTTGCCCATGGAATTAAATTGCCATGATCTGGAGTTTGAAAGCCGGGAATGTCAGTACTTAATTCTTTATAAATGTTCTGTAAGGAACGTGGTATTTCAATACCAACATTTACAGAAAAAGACAGGCCCATGGCAAAACCAGGAGTCTGGTAAGGATCCTGCCCTAAGATAACTACTTTTAACTTATCAAAAGGAGTATAGGCAAAAGCATTAAAGATATCCTTTTGAGGAGGAAATACAGTAACTCCCTGCTCCCTTCTTGCCTTTTGAAAAGCATAAGCATGTTTAAAGGTTTCGGTGTTTTTTAAAGGTCCAATGATATCTTTCCAATTAGCCATGTCTGCTCCAAAACAGTTATTTGTATCAGATAATAATATATATCATCACTAAGTTTCATATAAGAATAGTGTTGTATTGTATAATGACATCTAGAATGTGTGAAATAAATGCCAAGAATTCATGCATTACTGTCTATGATCTGTAAGAATAACAAAATTTATGCAGATTATGCTTTTTTTAAGGAGACTCAAATGCAATCATCAAATCCTGCCATCTCTGTCATCAGAAAAAATGCAGGTGTATACAACTTCGGTGGAACTGAAGCTGGTGCAACCATTTCTGGTACTACAACCAAATCAATTGTGTTAGTAGCACTAACCTTGATCATTGGCTACTTTGCAATGAATTACACCATAAACTCTGTCTATACCACAGGTCAGGTACCTAATGGTTTAATGTTAGGTTCTGTAATTCTAGGCTTTATTGTAGCTTTAGTAACCATCTTCAAGCCAACAGCCGCACCTATCACAGCTCCAATCTATGCTGTTTTAGAAGGTGGTGCTTTAGGCTCTTTATCAGGTATTTTTGAAATCCAGTACCCCGGTATTGTCTCAACTGCTGTGATGTCTACATTTGTAGTAGTTATGACTATGCTTGCTTTATGGAAGTTTAAGATCATTGTGCCAACACAGCGTTTTCGTTCAATCATCACTGGTGCTATTGGCGGTATCTGCGTTCTTTACATTGCAAACATGATTTTCTCACTATTTGGCGCTAACTTAATTCCTCAGACAGGACCAATCTCAATCATCGTTTCATTAGTAGTTTGCACCGTTGCAGCATTCAGCTTAGTTTTAGACTTCGAGAACATTCAGGTAAGCGTAGATGAAGGTCTACCAAAGTACTTTGAGTACTACAATGCATTCTCATTATTAGTAACCATTTGTTGGTTATATGTTGAGATCTTAAAGTTATTATCAAAGAGAGATAACTAATCTTCTCCTTTAAGATACCAATCGACAAAAAGAGAGCCTTAGGCTCTCTTTTTTCTTTGTCATACAGTTAAGTTATCAGTAAAGCACAGGATCGGTTACCGAAACCTTAAAGAGTGTATAGCCTACAACAGTACCTTCAATTACCTTAATATCGCCTACTTGCAAGCTATCTAAAAACATTAACCCTGCTCTTATCAAGAGTAAATTTAACATTGCGTAAGCCATAACTGTCAGCTGACATTTCAACAAAAGGTTCGTCACCTAAAACAGAAATCTTACTGATCTTGCCTTTAATGCACAGACGTCTGTCTTTATAGACATCATCAGCTTTTTCTTCATTTAGCTCATAGTCAGTCATGATCCTGTTTGCTGAAACTACTACGGTCTTTGCTGCAGGATCTGTATCTGTAACAGGAGAGCTTCCTACTACAGCATCTTTACTGTCGTCTTTTTCACTCATTACAGATGTGCTCTTACTGTTAAGAGCTACACTCATGTTGACGTCAGACACATCAACTTGAGTGGGAGCTTCTGTTCTAGGAGTTTCTCTATTACCAGAGTATGTTCCTTTACTATCGGTACTAGTATCATCATGAGGCTTATAGGCTTCACCAGCATAAAAGACTACTATAGCGATAGCTTTTGAGATACTGATTTTATTGTTTTGACGTGTAAGATCTGAGACGCACTTTATGAGATCATCATCTGTAAAACCGTCACCAGAACCTTCTACAGAGGACACAATCTTATCAATGCATGGTTTTACAATAGATCTTATTTCATCATCAGAAGAAGCATAGACCACACAAGGATAGAGTTCTGATATAGCAAATAACAATAAAGATAACTTTTTCATAAAGGCCTCCTAGAGGTCAAACAAACGTAGGTATCATCTTTGTCTTAACTTTCCATTTATTATGTTTGTTGCACTCATTCTTATAATTTTAATCTGTTATCTCTGTAAGATGATTTATGTGATTGCTTACACCATCACTCCTTTTTTCCTAGTTCTATGTTGTTTTCATTTTATGAAGATTTAACCTCACATTTCAAACATGGTGCTTTTACCTAAATTTTAAAATTACTAAAAATCAAGGAATTAGAAAGGAGCTGGCAAAATTGTCTTTTTAAATGCTCGGATTTAAAGCCTGCTGCACAAAATTGCATGAGAATTTTCATCTAAATAGAGCAGGTTTTAAGAGTAATTAAGACGTGTCAGTGAAAAGAAGCAACGAATTGCTGTTAATAAACAGCTTTTAAGCATATAACCTGACTGAGATTGGCTCAAATTTGTGTACTTAACACAAACTTAACACAAAAGATTAAACCTTTTTATAAATCTCTTGTCTAAAAGCGTTGTTTATGAATAAAAAGCGACTTTAAACCGCTTTTCTTTTTTATTTCTGTGAATTTTAATCAAAGGACTCGATCTGTTTTAAAGCTTATTCAAACTACATATTTCTTTAACTTCAAACAATTGTTTTCTTAAAAGTAAGAAATTTTTTAAACAAAATTTGATAAAAATGAATACCATAAAAAAATTTATACCAACACTTGCTGATTTCAACTTAAAAGCAATTTTTACAAAACTACGTAACCTTACCTTGCCTTGGTATGTAGTTTTCTATGCTGTTACTATCTATTATGCAACTGTATTAAATGTACAGATATTAAGTCACTTTTACAGAATCTTAGACGACTCTGATAATGTTTCATTTATATTCTCGCTCACACCGCCTTTAGTGTTGTTTTCGGCACTATCAATTATCTTTTTATGCTTCTTATTTAAATATGTCTTTAAAGTAGCATTAGGTATTCTAATCATAGCCGGAGCTATCACCGGTCATTTTGCCTACAGATATGGAACCATTTTTGACTATGACATGATGATAAATCTTCTGCAAACCCATACAGGAGAAGCAAAATCATACATTTCATTTGAGTCAATTTTTAATGCAGTTGTCTTTGGCGTGATCCCTGCCTTAATTTTATGGATTGTAAAAATCAGATGGCCTAAGACTATCTTAAGAGCCTTCTTAGGCAGAGTTCTAATTTTTGCTGTTGCGCTTTTAACTATTGTTGGCATTGGTAGTGCTTATTATCAGAACTATGCATCAATTGGCAGAAACAATCCAATTTTAAGAAAGGAAATCTCTCCTTATAACTTTGTATGGTTTGGTTATAAAGCACTAAAAGATACCTATTTCCCAACCAAGGTTGAATTTAAGAAATTAGCTGGCGATTCAATTATCGATAATCCAGAGGAAAGACCTGAGATCTTTGTAGTAGTTTTAGGTGAAACTGCTCGCGCTCAAAACTTCAAACATAACGGTTATGAGAGAAACACCACCCCATTTACAGAGAATCTAGATAACTTTACTAAATTCTCACCTGTACAAAGCTGTGGTACCGCAACAGCCGTTTCTGTGCCTTGCATGTTCTCTAATATGAAGCGAACTAACTATGATGAAACTAAGGCTAAGAACTCAAGTTCATTAGTTGATGTCGTAAAATACGCAGGCTATGACGTAGCATGGTACGACAATGATGGCGGTTGTAAAGGTGTTTGTGACAGAATACCTAATGAGGATCTATTACCATCAGATCCTGAGTTCAAAGGGTTGTGCTCCTCTGATTCTTGCTATGATGAGGTTCTCTTAAAGCGTCTGCATACCCGTGTAGCAAAAGCAGCTAAAAACAAAAAGAGCACCGTGATCTTCTTGCACTTAATCGGAAGCCATGGTCCTACTTATTTCCAAAGACTTCCTGATGATAAGAAAGTATTCAAGCCTAGTTGCGAAAGAAGTGATATTGAAAACTGCTCAGTAGAGCAGATTGTAAACTCATATGACAATACTCTTTACTACACTGACTACATCTTAAGTAAGGTAGTAGATGAGTTAAAACCATATGAAAAAGACTTCGGTACAGCTATGTTCTACATTTCTGACCATGGTGAATCCTTAGGTGAGAATGGTCTGTTCTTGCACGGCTCCCCATATGCAATTGCTCCTGATTACCAGAAGGAAGTTCCAATGATGACCTGGTTTGCAAACTCTTTTGTTGAAGATCATCATATGGACTTAAACTGCCTGAACAATAAAGCAATGAGCCAGAGGTTCTCTCAGGACAACTTCTTCCACAGCCTGTTAGGTATTCTTGATGTGAACACCTCTTTCTATGATGAGAAGATGGATCTGTTCAGCAAATGCCGTGTTTGGAACAGAACTGAAAGATAAAATTTAAAAACAGAACTAACCAAAGTTAACAGCCTGTAAACGAAAGCTCACAGGCTGATTTTTTAATATCAATAGTCTAGACTAAACCTTCTTTCCGATCTTGCTACAGTTCACACTATTTTCTGCTAAAAATGGTCAGTTGATAAATATATTAGCAACAAGCTCAAAAAGGCCTTAAATTTCTGTGATCTAGTCAAATTATCTTAAATTTTTCTTATTAGTAATTATTACTAATAGTGTATTTTCTGAATATTTTCATTTATACTTAAGTTATAAAAGGTTCTATTACTAAACTAAAAAAACGCTTACTAAAAGCTGGTTACCTTTTTATAACATCTAATTTTTAGAACACAAATTTTTGTATTAAGTATTAACAAAGCTTGATTAAAAGCTGAAGTTTTTTATAAATCACTAAATATAGGACACATGCAAATGACAGTTAAATTTTATAAATGCGAAACCTGCGGTAATATCATCACCAAACTAAAGGACTCTTCTGTTAATGTAGTCTGCTGTGGCAACCCCATGAAGGAGTTAATTCCGGGTGAAGTTGATGCAGCTGTAGAAAAGCACGTCCCTGCAGTTACCATAGAAGGCGATAAGGTAACGGTAAAAGTAGGCTCTGTTCCACATCCTATGGTAGAAAACCACTATATCGAGTTTATTGCCTTAGAGACCGTTCAAGGCTTACAGATTAAATATCTTGAGTCTGACTATGAAGCTGCTGAGGCTGTCTTTGCTCTAGCTGATGATGACAAAGCAGTATGTGCTTATGCTTACTGCAACTTACATGGTCTTTGGAAAAAAGAGCTTGTTTAAACAAGTGATTATTTAAACAGAGATTTACTAAATAAATCTCTCTAATCTAAAACTCATGAATAACATAGTAAAAAACTCTCAGAATGTGCTTCACACTGAGAGTTTTCTTTTGACTTTATTACAAACTTAACTTTTACTAACTTGGCAATTATAAACTTGCCGTAAAGTCTTACTTTACTTCACTGTTAGGATAGCAACCTAAAACCTTTAATGAATTAGTAAAAGGCTTAATTTCTTCTAAGATATCCTGCATTACAGGAGCATCAATATTGCCCTCTAAATCAGTAAAGAAGATCTCTTCCCAAGTTTCACGAGAAGATTCAATCTTTGGGCGAGAAATTAACTTGGTCATGTTAATGTTTCTCTTTGAGAACTCAGAGAGCACTGAAATTAAAGAACCTGGCTGATACTTCTGAACACTAAATGAGATAGAAGTCTTAGCACTGATTGACTGTGGTACTGCAATAGGAGTCATAGAAATCACAATAAAACGAGTGAAATTATGAATATTATTGGCAATGTTGTCGACAATTGGTACTAAGTTATAAAAGGAAGCTGCCATATGACTGCCGATGGCTACATGAGCAGGATCTTTCAACTTTGAGACAATTTCCATAGCCTCTGTGGTAGCCTTGGTGTAGTGAATATTTACGTGAGGCAGTAAATCTTTAATCCAGTGAGAGCATTGAGTTACAGGCTGTGGATGTGAATATAAGTTGGTGATCTTACTTAAATCAATATTCTCAACACCTAAGACAGCATGATCGATTGGTACAAAGATTTCACCCACAATTGAAGCTTTAGTAGTTTGCATTACATCTAAAACATCATTTATTGAGCCTGAGCTTGAATTCTCAATTGGGAGAACACCAAACTCGCATTTACCTGTTTCTACTAAACCGGCAATCTCAGAAAAAGAACCACAACCATGTGCATCAATCTTGCCTTTGAATCCTTCAAAATATCTGCAGGTTGCAACGTGTGAATAGCTGCCTTTTGTTCCTAAATAAGCAACTGAGGTATCTCTGTCAATAGAACTTTCGTTTGCTTTAGCTACGATATATTCTTGCTCAACAGAACAGGTATGGCGAATGATAAGCTTATAGACATCTGATATGTAAGATGGAGGTAGACCTAACTCTTTAGCCTTATTTCTTAAAGTCTGTAACTTTGAATGCTCACGAACGCTGTCAGTAATGCTCTGATTATGAGCTAACTTGTAACTGGCTATATCAGTAGCAACATCCATTCGTTCTTGTAATAACTTTAAAATTTGTGAATCGATTCTATCGATATCATCACGGCACTGTAGCAGATCTCTCATTTACTCTCTTACCTTCTAATTAAAACTGACTCTATTTTACCAATTTTAAAGAATGAGTAAAAAAGATTGTAATTCTCACAATAAAAGTGAATTTAAATACCTAGTAGTGACAGCTGTGTCTTGCACAATATCTGCATAAAGGCCTGTTATAGGAATGCTAAAACACTAAAATTCATAAAAAAGTAAAATCATTACACATAGTTAATACTTAATTTTTTTAAGTACTTATATCTTTATACTCTATTATTCTGTTAGAATTACTAACAGTTTTACTAATTTTGCGAAGAATGTTTATCACAACTGTTCTGTCTTCGTGAATGCTATTATCATCTAACATATATATCTAAATATGGAACAATCAGATAAGTTTAAATCTTTAAGTGCTTTAGGCGAGAAATGGTATAATTACAACTCTTGTCTAATTTCTCTTGCAACCCTTTTCTACTTAGCTAGAACAGATTCTACAAAGCTTGCAAACAGCTGTTCAATTAGGGAAGATTTGCTGTTTTGTCTTCAAAAAGAGTACGGCGATAAATACTCACCGGATGAACTAAAAGATGCCGCAACTTATATAACTAAATATATTGATAAGAACCACATGGATGAGCCTACCTATCAGTTGCTCAAAAGCCAGTTCTTCCAATTATATACACAGCGCTTTGAGATGTTTAATGACAACTTAAAGAGAGTTAATTTCTTTACAGAATTGCAGGCTGAACTTTTAAAAGAGCATGCTGAGTTCTTTATCGAGTCCCGCTTAACTGGCGTTTTTACTTCATATGTTGCAGGCGGTATTACAGAAGATAGCAATGCCAAGAGCCGCTCTGTAATGGTTTTAGACAACTACAACCCATATGCTGAATATGCTCTTCAGTTTGAAAACAACTGCAAAGTTGATGTTTTCAAAGTAGCAGACAAAGAAAAAAGATTCCACTTTAGCTTAGATTCTTATGCTGAAAAACTATGCAGATCATTAGTTTACAATTTAACTAATCCTATTACTGCAACTACTTTCCCTGCTTTAGAGGATAAGAGTTTTTCTGGTGGATTCTCTTTCTTAAACATCTATCCTCAGGGTATTGCTGAGTGGTTCAATCGTGCTGTAAATCATTACCAGGCTTTGAGCAAATCTGTAAAAGGACGCTTCGTAATGTTTGTACACAATTCTGTTACCTATTTAAGCCAGTCAGAGGCTACTTCCTTTAGAAAGAGAATTATTAACGAAGGTCACTTAAAGGCCGTTGTAAATCTGCCTAAGTTTTTTACAAGACAGGTACCATTCCCTATGTGTGCAATGGTATTTGATACTACATCTATATATGGCGAGGTAAGTTTCTTAGATTTATCAGGAAAAGACTGTCTTGATTCAGTACTCTCAGACAGACAGCATAATGTTCTAAATGAGAACGCTGCTACAGAGTTAAAGGAAGTTTTAGCAGGTGAAAAGACCGGTCATAGCGTTTTCTTAGACGCCATGAAATTAAATGATGATCAGTGCTTATTTGATCCTAGCTGCTATGTTGCAGGTCCTGAGCATGAAGAGAGTGTAGGCTACATTGAAAAGGGTGAGTTAAAGCTTGAGAACATCGCTCAGATTTATCGCGCTCAGGTATGCTCAGCAGCAGATCCTGATGTAGTAAAGAACACTGAAATTGTTCATGAGCTAAATTTAAATGATGTTCCGCAGACAGGTGTGATGTCTGATGTACAAAAAGAAATCAGAGTAAGCTCAGATGATTCTCGTGCAAAGCGCAGCCGTCTGCAAAAAGGTGACATTGTACTCTCAATTAAAGGTACCATCGGAAAGGTAGGTTACTTTAACGATGACAGAACTGATGTGATTGCAGGTCAGTGCTTTGCTGTGATTAGAACCTTAAATGAGGAAAGATATCCTCAAAGCTTAATTTTCTGCCAGTTAAAATCTTACGACATGCAGCGCTATCTGAAGATGAAGACTACAGGTGATAAGATTAAAGTTCTACAGAGTAAGATCTTAAAACAGCTTCCTATGTATAAGAGCTCTAAGAACCTTATAGAGGAAGCTGACAAGATGGTATCAAAGCTGCTTGAACTAGACAGACAGAGACTTGAGATTAAGCGTGCTGTCGAGCAGAGCACCTCATTTAGAATTGAAGATGATTCTTTCAAAGAGACTAACTAGTCTTTTGAATTAAATCTTTATTTCTAAGCTCTTAAATTGAAAATAGATGCTGCTTCATGCAGCATCTTTCTCCTACATCGATAGCTATAAATCAAATATAAGGATAAGTTAATGATTGGTTTTATTGGTGCTGGAAAAGTAGGCTCTTCTCTTTCAAGATTCTTTTATGAATACTATGTGCATAAAGGCATCAATTTACTTGCTCTCTCCTCTATCTACTCAAAGCATGTAACCTCTGCAAACGAAACTATTTCCTTACTAAAAAAGATATCCTGTAATCAAGCAACAGCTTGCATACCAAAAGTCGCAAACTCTATAGCTGAACTTGTCAAAAATTCAGACTTCATTTTTATCACTGTGCCTGATTCAGTCATTTCTTTTGTGGATGAAGAATTGTATCTATTAGGAAAAGAAGCTTTAAAAGACAAGTTATTAGTCCATTGCTCAGGTGTTTTATCTGCAATCTCGGCATTTAAAAAGAGCTCAGAGCTTACAGATACAGTGTCTTTACATCCAATGCTTGCTTTTAATTCAAAAGAGACTTCAATAGATTCCATTCAAAAGGCTTTTTTTACATTAGAAGGATCTAATACTGGTATTCAAAAAATAAAGTTCCTTCTTAATGAAACTGGTATTCAACACACAGTATTAAGCTCTGATGCCTCCCCTGATGATTTAAAAGCAAAATATCATTTAGCATCTGTGCTTGTAAGTAACTGTGTGGTAGGTCTGTTTTCCATGGGTCAGGACTTATTGTGCGAATGTGGATTTTCAAAAGATGATGCTTTAAAAGCCCTCACGCCACTCTTTATTAACAATGCTAATAACATCATCGCACAAGGTGTCACTCATGCTCTTACAGGACCTGTGTTAAGAAATGATGCAATTACATTAAAAAAGCATATGAACTGTCTTAATGATAATGACATTGATCTGTACAGGTTACTCAGTCAAAAGCTTTATAAGATTTCTAAAAATATAAATCCTCAAAAGGATTATAACGAGATTAAAAACTTACTTTTTTCAGAGGACAAAAATAAATGAAAGTAACAGTTGCTACCTTAGCCAAGATGAAACAGGAAAAACAAAAAATCGCCTGTCTTACCTGTTATGATGCCTCAACAGCCAAAATCATCGATGCATCAAATGTAGATGCGATCTTAGTAGGAGACTCACTTGGCAATGTTATTTTAGGTTATGAGGATACTTTATCTGTAACTGTCGATGACATGATAACTTTTACAGGTGCTGTAGCTCGTGGTTGTAAAAGCAAACTTATCATCGCAGATATGCCTTTTATGTCTTATCAGGTAAATGCTGAACAGGCTTTGATTAACGCTGGCCGTCTTTTAAAAGAAGGCAGAGCTAATGCTGTGAAACTTGAAGGAGGAAGAGCGGTTGCTGCTACTGTAAAAAGAATTGTTTCCTCTGGTATTCCTGTCTGCGGTCATTTGGGTATGACTCCACAGTCAGTAAATGCTTTTGGCGGACATAAGGTTCAGGGCAAGACTGAAAAAGCTGCCAAAGACTTAATTGAGGATGCTTTGGCATTACAAGAGGCTGGTGCTTTTGCAATTGTACTTGAATGCGTTCCTGCAAAGTTAGCTGCTATCGTAACTGAAAAGCTCTCAATTCCAACCATCGGTATCGGTGCAGGTGTAGAGTGTGACGGACAAATTCTTGTATATCAGGATATGTTAGGTATGTATCAGGACTTCTCTCCTAAGTTTGTAAAGCACTTTGCTGAGATTGGCAAAACCATGAAAGAAGCTTTTGATAACTATGCTAAAGAAGTTAAAAACTCTTCTTTTCCTGCAGTTGAACATACCTTTAAGATTGATGATGAGATCTTAAATAGGCTCTACTAACAAAGTTTTCAAAGAAATTAAAAGTTGCTTTTCAAGCTCTACACCATGTAGAGCTTTTATTTATTACAATTTTCCTAAACTCCATCAAATTACTTCCCTTTAGTGCACTAAAAACAAGCATTGCCACTATGATGTCACGTTCTTAGTTTTTTTATCTTTAAAAGGTTATTATTACTGCATAAAGTAATGAGCAATTACTGTATTTAATGTCATTACTAGAAAGCACAATACGATACTATAAAAAATAACAATATAAAGAATCACACATGCGTAAAGATTATGTAATGGGCAATAGCGCAATTGCTGCTGGCGCTTTGTGCTCAGGTGTAAAACTAGTTGCAGGTTATCCTGGAACTCCCTCAACCGAGATCATAGAATCAATTTTTCATGCACCACATGATGGTGTACACCTTGAATGGTCTGTAAACGAAAAAGCTGCGATGGAAGTTGCTACAAGTACAGCTTACTCTGGCGCGCGCTCAATGGTGACCATGAAACAGGTGGGGCTTAATGTAGCCTCTGATCCACTAATGAGCTTAGCTTATGTGGGCGTAAAAGGAGGCATGGTCATAGCTGTTGCTGACGATCCTGGTCCTATATCATCTCAGACAGAGCAGGACACTAGACGCTTTGCTTCATTTTGCAGAATTCCTGTACTTGATCCGGCATCTCCTGAGCAGGCCTTTTGCATGGTTCAGGATGCCTTCGAGTTGTCAGAGAAATACCATACTCCCGTAATTCTCCGTCCTACTACTCGTGTATGTCACGGTTATGCATCAATTGAGTTTGATGAGAACTACAAGGTCAAACCATATGAAGGCTTTGTAAAAGACTCAAGTAAATGGGTGATTTTCCCAAAGCTCTCAAATAAAAACCATGCGTTAATTGAAGAACGTAATGTTCAATATGGAAAAGATCTAAGCTCTTACAGATTTAATACCATAACTGGTAAAAAAGATGGTTGTAAGAAAGCTGTCTTAGCATCTGGTGTAAGCTATGCTTATGCTAAAGAATACCAGATTGAGCATGATGATGTATGCTTGATTCAGATTGCAACCCCATATCCTTTACCTGAAGACTTTATCCTAAATGCAGTATCTAATCTTGATGAAATTATTTGTCTTGAAGAGTTAAGCCCTTATCTTGAAGAAGAGCTGTTAAGAGTAGCAGGTCGTCATCACTTAAAGCTCAACGTAAGAGGCAAACTTACAGGTGATGTTCCTCACTCAGGTGAATTATCTGTACTCAAGGTATCTTCAATTCTTGATAAGTTCTACGGCATTGAGTCCAAAGAGATTAAGTTTATTGCACAGACTCCTGAACTGCCAGTTCGTCCTCCTGTATTATGCGCAGGCTGTCCACACCGTGGAGCATTCTATGCTGTAAAAGTTGCAATGCGCAAAAAGAAGACTTACTTCTGTGGTGATATCGGCTGTTATACCTTAGGTAATGCCAAACCATTAGATATGGTTGACACCTGCTTGTGTATGGGCGGTGGTGTCACTATGGCTCAGGGTTTTAACTTTGTTGATCCAGAAGCTACCTCTTTTGCTTTTATCGGTGATTCAACATTCTTTGCCTCAGGTCTTACAGGTGTAGTCAACGCCGTCTACAATGAAGCTAATATCATTATCTGTATTCTGGATAACTCTACTACTGCCATGACAGGTCATCAGCCTCACCCAGGTACTGGCTTTAACCTCATGGGCAACTTTGTGGACAAAGTTGATATTGAAGCTGTACTAAAAGGCATAGGCGTTAAAAAGGTAGTTAAAACTGATCCTTTAAATCTTAAAGAATCAGTTGCAGCTGTAAAAGAATGCGCCGCTATCAAAGGCGTTAAAGCGATTATCTTTAAGTCACCATGTATTTCTATCGTAAAGAGTACTAAAAAGTGCACTGTGACTGAAAAGTGCAAAGACTGCAAGATCTGCATCAAGCAGTTAGGGTGTCCTGCTACCATCATTAACAACGGTAAGGTAACCATTGATGAGAGTCTGTGCACAGGATGCACGCTCTGCTCTCAGGTATGTCCTCATAAAGCTGTTGCAAGTAATGGTGATGAATGCACATGTGAAGTAAAAACAGCTGAGAAAACAGATAAGAAGGTAGAACATGAATAAAGACATTCTTATATGTGGCGTAGGTGGACAAGGTACAGTTCTAGCCTCAAAACTTACAGCCTCAGCTGCTATGAGAGAAGGTAATATCGTTCATTCAGCTGAAACTATTGGTATGGCACAGCGTGGTGGTTCAGTTACCAGTCATGTCAGAATCGGTGATAAGGCATTCTCACCATTAATTCCTGATGGTAAGGCTGACTTAATCTTAGCCTTTGAGCCTGCTGAAGCTGTACGCAACTTACACTTTCTGAAAATTGGTGGAAGTGTGATTGTAAACTCTCATCCAGTAAAACCAATTACCGAATCTTTAAATGGTACCGGTTATGACGGCACAAAGATGATTGAGTTTTTAAAGTCACACAAGGTTAAAACCTGTGTGGTAGATGCTGATGAAATTTGTAAACCATTTGGTTCATCCAAATTCTTTAACATCATTATTCTTGGAGTGGCAACCGGTGCTGGTCTTTTAGGTATCAGCAAAGACTCCATGATTTTAGAAATTGAACAAAAAGTAAAAGCAAAGTTTGTTGACATCAACAAGAAAGCCTTTGCTGCAGGAATAAAGGTAGGTGAAGAATATGCTGCTCAGTGAAAAACAGTTGTCACAGGTTGACAGCCAGATTAAAAGACTTATAAAAACAGACAGTTTTTATGGCAAAAAATACCGTGAAATGGGTATAACAGGCTGTAAAAATCAGGATGACTTTGACAGAATTCCTTTTTCATGCAAAGACGATTTACGATTTGCCTACCCATTGGGAATTCAGGCTGTAGATGACAGCGAGGTTGTCAGAATTCATTCATCATCCGGTACCACAGGTCGCCCTGTGATCATTCCCTATACAAAAAAGGATGTTGACGACTGGGCAACCATGTTTGCACGCTGCTATGAAACAGCAGGCATTACTAAGACAGACAGAATTCATATCACTCCAGGCTACGGTCTGTGGACTGCAGGTATCGGTTTTCAAGCAGGATGTGAAAAGTTAGGTGCAATGGCAATTCCTATGGGACCTGGCAATACCGATAAACAGCTGACCATGATGATGGACTTAAAATCAACTGTTTTATGTGCAACCTCATCATATGCCCTACTTCTGTCAGAGGAAATAACACGTCGCGGTATTCGCGATCAGATCTTTTTAAAGAAGGGTGTTATCGGATCAGAACGCTGGAGCGACAAGATGCGTAATACCATCAAAAAGAATCTGGGGATTAAACTCTTTGACATCTACGGTTTAACAGAGATCTACGGTCCTGGCATCGGTATCAGCTGTGAAGCTGAGAACGGTATACACTACTGGGATGATTTTGTATACATAGAAATCATTGATCCTGTTACAGGAAAGAGAGTTCCTGACGGTGAGCCAGGTGAAATTGTAATCACCACTCTTGTTAAGGAAGGAGCTCCACTGTTACGCTTTAGAACCCACGATCTCTCAAGAATTATTCCGGGTGAGTGCTCATGTGGCAGTAAGTATCCTCGTTTGGGTATTATTCAGGGTCGAAGCGATGATATGTTCAAAATCCACGGCGTTAATATGTTCCCAAGCCAGATTGAAGGTATTCTAGGCATGGTTGACGGTGTTGGCAGTGAGTACAGAATTATTCTTGCAAGAGATGCTGATACCCACAAAGATGTGCTTCACATTACAGCTGAGGCTGAAGGTCGTGTTGACTTTGCAGAAACAGCCAGGACCATTGCAAAACTTGCAAAATCAAAGCTCGGTGTAACACCTCACGTAGCTATTGCTCCTGTGGGCACACTGGCAAGATGTGAAAAGAAGACACGTCGAGTTGAAGATCAGAGAGATCAGTAATATTTGCTAAGTCAAAAACAGCCTGACAGTATTATCTTAAGCTGCCAGTCTGTTTTTTTGTATACAGGCATTTTCAAAAAACTGCTATAGAGGTATGACTTACCGAGAGCTGTAGCGTCCTTTACGTAGTCAACGTAAATATCAGACTTCTTCACATTATGATCTTCAGCGTACCTCTTGGCATAAGCCTTAAAATCAGCATCGTAAAGATCTTTCTTAGTGTGATTTGGATTGTCTTTACCAATATGAACAGTCGTCTTGCTGGGCTTTTTCTCTACAACAGCTTTGGCTCCATACATTGCTCTTATAAATTCATCATCATTAAGAACCAATAGAGATGAATAAGACATGATCTTTGCATCTCTTAGTTTCTTCTTGTATCTGATGACTGTGGAGCGGGCTACATTTAGTTGAGCTTTAGTTTCATTTAAAGACTTTCCGGAGAGGATCGTCAGGCATAATTGCCTTAATAGATATATATTCATAATTTTTCCCTGATTCATTTTCAGGTTCCATAAAAATAACAGCGAAATTGCTGCGTTTTTAAGTGTAGGGGGTATGAATATTTTTGAATGCTAAATAAGGGGCAATTTTAGATTATGTAGGTAGACCGAAGTTAATGGTGTGGACCCACTAATCATGACCTTTTCTCTGAAGTACCAGGACTATCAGAGAGCTTTAAGACAGCGTAAGTTAAAGCGTGCTGAAAAGATGATTGACAGTGGCTCCTACAAGTATGAACGTGATACATCTCCTCGTGCTTATGTATCTCAGGATCATACTACGGACAATGGAGAGAAAGCCACAAAGACCAAGGCTACTATCAATAAGCAGAAAGCCGAGAATGATGCTTTGTATGAAGGCTTTTACTGCACCGCCACCAACCTGTTTAAAGAACAGTGCTCTGTTCAGCAAATCATTGCCATTGCCCAGAGAAGATGGGAGATTGAAGAGTGTTTCCGCATTATGAAAACCAACCTCAAATCCCGTCCTTTCTATCATAATAAAGGCTCAAGAATTGTAGCTCACTTTCAGACCTGTTTTATGGCCTTACTTCTTATCAGAGGCATAGAAAGAAAGATTGCAAAACACCATATCGATAATCTTAAATATCCTGAGGGCAAATATACTGTACCTGAGATACTCGATGCTATTAGAGAGCTGAGCTTAATCAGCATAGCAGAAGGTCAGGCCTTTGCCCCTGACTACAACAACAGTGAGCTGATGTCAGAACTTCTCGAATGCTTTGACCTTAAAGAATTAGGCAAGCAGATTGTTATGAAAGATACCCTAAAAAATATTTTGAAAAAATTAAAACGTCGCCAGAAATGATTGTTGACGATTAAGAAAGGAAATACCCTCCAAGTCTTATCTATCAATGAGTTGGAGAATTGTACATTAGTACAACTGTCGAAAATCGGATCATAACTAAACTTACTAGATCATTCTGTGTGATTGATTATAAAATTTTATAATCAATAATGATAAAACAGATTAATTTTATAAAAGCAGATCTTGATACTGTGTGTACAGCAGCACTCCTGACTTCATATCCGAAAACGTATCAAGAGAATACAAGGTACTAAAACTTGATAAGAAATCTCAGCAGAGCTACAGAAAAAGAGAACAGGCTATTCTTGAAAAGGAGCTTTTAAGCTCACTCATTTACAGAGAGATAAACGCCCAGAAGAATCTGGATAATTCTGTTGAAAGGTTCAGATCACTGCCACCTGAGGTTCAGGAGAAAATCTTAAGGCAGATAGGCCGAAAATAAAAAAGACAGCCTGTGCTGTCTTCTTCTCAATGGTGCCCAGGACGAGACTTGAACTCGTACTCCTTGCAGAACTACCCCCTCAAAGTAGCGTGTCTACCAATTTCACCACCTGGGCAACGGTGAATATAATAGCAAATTTTGATACTTTGTAAAGAGTAGTGTCTACAAGAACCTACGGTTTTTCAAAAAATTAGTATCTATATCCCAATTCATTTGAGTTCAATAATCTGTCTTCCTGACCTGTTAACAGCTTTTTGTAAATTGTGTCATACAGAAGAACATTTTGAACATACTGCCTTGTTTCCTTAAAAGGGATATTCTCAACATACATCGCAGCATCTCTACCCTTACCATCTTTTGATTTCCAGATGTTGATCCTGCCAGGACCTGCGTTATAGGCAGCAGCTGCTAAAATTCTGTTGTTATCAAATCTGTCTAGCATGTCTCTAAGATATGCTGAGCCTAATCTGATGTTGTTCTCAGGGACTACTAAATCACCAGTTCCTGAATATGACCAGTTATTCTTTCTGGATACCATCTTAGCAGTACCAGGCATCAACTGCATTAAACCTACAGCACCTACTGGTGATTTAATATCAGGATTTAACATACTCTCCTGACGAGAAATACCATATAAGAATGAAATTGGTACATTAGAGTAGGATGAGTATTTCTGATACAGGGTCAAAAATGGCTTAGGGAATCTGTAGTCTAGAGCACTCCATCTTTGACCAGCTACTACACTTGAAATTGCATAACTGATGTTTCCTGTAGATAAAGCCCACTCTGCCATTAACATCGCTTCATCATTAGTACCAGTCTTAGCAATTTCACGCCATTCAATAGCTGCATTACTATCCTTTAAAGCTCTAAATTCAAAGAAACGCACTGCAGCTTTATTTTTAGCTACAGTCTGTGGCCATTGAGCTGATTTTGATAAATGCTCATGGTTAAATGGCATTTTTAAAGATAATTCTTGAGCGGCTAAAAAACCAAAGAAACTTCTGTCTTTAGCAACCTTTGCCATGAGTGACTTACTCTCTTGAGTGCGTCCTATCTCACGGGCAGCTCTTGCTTTCCAATAACGCCAGTTAACTGCATTTTTATCAAGCTCTGTTAAATGATCATATAAGTCATAAACAATCTGCCATTGAGCAAACCAGATGGCTTTACGCATACGCATAATCTTAATTTCTTCTGACCAAACCACTGCAGGAAGATTTCTATCTACCCATTGAACTTCTTCCTCTGTAGACTGTCTTGATAAAAAGCCTTTTGCAATGATCTGGAAGATCTCTAATCTTTCAGTATCGCTGATCTTAAATTTCTCAGCAAAAGCTTCAAAAGCTGGAGTTGCACTCTTTGGATCAATATTTGCAAATCTCTTAAAAGCAAGCACAGCCGTTCTTTGAGTGTTCTCATCACCTTCAACATAATCTAGTGAAAGCACTGCTGCTGGATTGTCATAAAGTGACATTTCTTGAGCTACACGAGATGCAAATTGAGTTTGTTCAAGACCATGAGCTAATGATCTTGTAGTTTCAGTGTAGTTTTTAGTGATATATGCCCTTTCAAACTTTTCTAGTTGCACCTTATCATCAAGATATCCATTCTGTCCCCAGAGGTAGATTAAACCAGCACAGCTTGAAGGATATGGAGACAGCTGTAAATACATTTTTGAAGCAAAGGCTGCTGCTGTAACATCAGCAATCCCCTGTTGCCAGCGAGCTTCATAGAAGCGGCATTGAAGGGCCTGTTGAGACTTTGCCATCTCACTGTCATCCTGAAATGGCTTTTTACCGATTAAATCTGAAACTAACTTGTATTGACCAACAGATGATAAATACTCAATGTATTTTCTCTTTAGCAACAGACCTAATTCCTGATGAACTTTTGAGTTAATAAACTGTTTAACCTGGGGGTATTTAGATACATCCATATTGTTAGCTAAATACCAGTAATCAATCCACAAGGATAATGGATAGTTTCTTAAGTAGTTGTTCTGAATTGATAAAGCTGTATCGGTATCCCCACTTTTAATAGCTCTCTCAGCATAAGCAAAATACTTTCTTTGAGCAATCAAAGTAGGTGTGGTTGCAATTAGTGGATTCTCATCCGAGAAATCAAATGGAGCAGTTACATATTCTGACTGTATAGCTCTTTCCTGAGGAGTAGTAGTTCTTACACGAGTTTTAGCTTGTGTTTTAGTATTCTTTTTTCTGCTCTTTTTAGTACTGCTATGTGCTGTCTTTTTGTTAGACGCAGTAGCTTTACGTGACTTTGAAGATTTCTTTTGAGCTGTACTCTTTTTTGCAGTACTTCTTTTAGCAGAAGATTTATGGTGCTTTAAAGCTTCAGCCTGCTCGATGGTTAAAGTTCTAATCTGACCTTTAGAGTTATTTGCTTGTGCTTGAGTATAAAAAGAGAGTGGAAGTAACAAAGAGAAAGTAAAGATAATTCCTTTGATTAGCTTATTGGATTTCATTTCTACAAGGTGCCATTGGTTCAGTGTTTTATTTATACACTGAGATTATACGTCCAATGGCACCTAGTTGTAAGTATTATGCTCGATTAAATACTGTGTAATAACCAATAATGAGCAATACCGCAATTACAGTGGTCAAAATGTATCTGTAATAGAAGAATAACTTAGGTGTCAGTTTAAAACCTTCACCTACGTTAGTTTCTTGGATATAGCGCCCCCATTTCATACCGCTCTTTGAGGTTACAAAAAGCACGAATACTAATGAACCTATTGGAAGAATGTTATTTGAAATTAAGAAATCACAGAAATCAGTAATACCAGTATTTGAACCGATGAGGTGAACATCTGAGAGAACATTGAACCCTAAAACAGGTAATACTGATAAACCTAAGATCACGATAAAGTTAATCAGCACAGCCTTCTTTCTGTCAATCTTAAATAGCTCAAGATTTGCTGCGATGATGTTTTCAAACACAGCAATTAAAGTAGAAACAGCAGCAATTAACATGAACAGGAAGAATAAAGCTCCCCAGAAAGCGCCAAAGCTCATGTTTGAAAAAACCATGGTCATGGTAACAAACAGTAAGTTTGGACCTGCATCAGGGTTAATGCCGTAGGTAAAACATGCTGGGAAGATTACAAAGCCTGAAAGGAGTGCTACAGCTGTATCTAAACCAGCAATAAACAGAGCCTCGTTTAATAAACGGTGCTTTGTTGACATGTAGCTACCAAAGATAGCAATACCGCCCATACCGGTTGATAAGGTAAAGAAAGCCTGTCCCATAGCAGCCCAGACAGCTTCACCAAAGTTATCCTGTAACTTTGAAAAGTCAGGTTTTAAATAGAATGACACGCCGTCCATGAAACCATCTAAGGTTACAGAACGTAAAGCCATAAAGATTAAAAGACCTAACAGCAGTAACATTAAAGGTTTGGTAAAACGCTCAATGCCTTTGACGACACCTAAAGCTACAATCAAGAAGGAAAATGCTACAACTGCAGCCATGCATGAGAATAGAGTTGCAGGATCCTGCAGAATGCTGCCAAAGTTAGCTACAGCAACATCTTTTTCAAGATGTGGAGCTACAGAGCCTGAAGCAAACTCAAAGAAATAGTAAAGCATCCAGCCTGTAATCACGCCGTAAAATGACATCAGGATGTAGTTACCTGCTAACTGCCACCATTTGTTGTGATGCCACTGTGCACCTTTCTCCTCTAAGTTCTCATAGCAATAAGCAATAGAACTTCTAGAAGCACGACCAATGGCTAATTCAACTGTTAAAAGAGGAATACCCATCGCAATCAAAAAGAATAGGTAGATTAGTACAAAGAAAGCACCACCGTACTGTCCTACAATATAAGGGAAACGCCAGACGTTACCAATGCCTACAGCACAACCTGCTGCAATCAGAATAAAGCCCAATCTGGTTTTAAACTGCTCTCTGCTTGAATCCATAAAAAATCCTTATTAACTTACCTTATTATTTGAGTTTTATATTTTAGGTGAGTATTTATAGAAAGCTATATACACTCACCCATATTTAATTAACCGATAAAGATTTTGTAGTAGCCTATTGCTAAAACTACAACCACAATCGATGTCAGAATATAACGGTAGTAGAAGAATAACTTCTCTGACATATTAAAGCCCTTACCTACGTTACACTCATCAATATATCTCTTCCAGGACATACCAGACTTTGCACAGACAAACAGTACAAAGACAATTGAACCTATTGGCATGATGTTGTTTGATACCAAGAAATCAAAGAAGTCTAAGATACCTGAATTTGCATTCAAGATATGAACATCAGATAAGATGTTAAAGCCAAACATTGGCAGTAAACACATTAAGATAATGACAAAGAAGTTAATGATAACTGCTTTGAATCTTGAGATCTTAAAGAGTTCGATGGTGCCAGCGATAGAGCTTTCAAAAACAGCAATCATTGTTGATACAGCTGCAATTAACATGAACAGGAAGAACAATGTTCCCCATAAGGAGCCAAAAGACATATTTGAGAACACAACTGTCATTGTTAAGAACAGTAAATTAGGACCAGCATCAGGGTTGATACCATAGGTAAAGCATGCAGGGAAGATTACAACACCTGCTAAAAGCGCAATGATGGTATCAAATGAAGCAATAAAGATAGCCTCATTTAGGATCTTATGACGATCTGACATATAGCTACCAAAGATAGCAATCGCACCAAAGCCTACTGATAAAGTAAAGAAAGCCTGTCCCATAGCAGCCCAGATAGCCTGACCTAAGTTATTTTCAAGTTTTGAAAAATCAGGCTCCAGGTAAAATTTCATACCCTCAGCAAATCCATCTAAGTTAAAAGATCTACAAGCCATGAATGCTAATAAAAGGATCAGCACTACCATTAAAGGCTTGGTGTATCTTTCAACTCCCTTAATCACTCCCAAAGCTACGATAGCGAAAGAGAATACTACAGTCGCCAGAACACAGGCAAACATCACTACAGGTGACGCTAAAAGATTACCAAAAGTCTGAGCAGCTTCATCACGAGTGATGTTAGTTGGGATCTCACCAAAGGCAAATGATAAGAAATAGTAAAGCATCCAGCCTGCTACTACGACATAGAATGCCATCAAGAAGTAGTTACCAGAGAACTGCCACCATTTGTTAATATGCCATCTAGAACCTGCCTGCTCTAGTTCTTCGTAACAGTAAGCCATAGAGCTTCTTGATGCTCTACCAATTGCAAGCTCTACTGTTAATAAAGGAATACCTAAAGTGACTAAAAAGAATAAATATAATAAAACGAAATATGCGCCACCATACTGACCTACAATAAATGGGAAGCGCCATACATTACCAATACCTACCGCGCAACCTGCAGCAATAAGCAGGAAGCCTAGTCTTGTTTTAAATATTTCACGTGGTTTTCTTTCCATAAAGGTAACCTTAGTTAATTTTTACTTCTTTTATTACTAGCGATTAAAAACTGAGATATAGCCTTGAACAAACAGTACTAATACAATTATTGGCAATACATACTTAAAATAGAATTGCAACTTACTGCTTACTTTAAGTCCCTGACCTGAATTAGCCTCTTTTAAGTAGTTATCAAAGCCCCATCCATAGTGCCAAGAAGCATACAGTACATATACAACCGAACCTAACTCTATAATATTTTGAGAAAGAATAAAGTCATACAGATCAAGAATTACTGATCCATGCCCCATAGGATGAATAAAACTTAAGACATTAAAACCTAAGATCACAGGAAGAGACATCGCAAAGATCAAAATAAAATTACAGATCACAGCTTTGATTCTGCTGATTCTAAAGATATCTAATGTAATACCGATGACATTTTCAAATACTGCAATCAGAGTTGATAGAGCAGCAAAGAACATGAACAGGAAGAATACTCCTCCCCAGAACTGACCATATTCCATATGTGAGAATACAGAAACTAAGGTTACAAAGATAAGTCCTGGGCCCTGACCTGGCTCTACAGCATAGCTGAAGCAAGCAGGAAAAATCACAATACCTGCTAGAAAAGCTACCAAGGTGTCTAAAATTGCAATTACTGAAGCTTCATAGGCAATTGATTTTTTAGAACTCATATATGAGCCGAAGATCTGCAAAGAGCCAATACCTACACCTAGTGTAAAGAAAGCCTGTCCGCAAGCTGCAGAGAGAATTTCATAGAAATTATCTTTAGTGATCTTTGAAAAATCCGGATACAGGTAATATTGGATACCCTCTTTAAAGCCTGGTAAGAAGAATGATCTAGTAGCTAAAAACAGCAATAACAGGAATAACAGCACCATTAAAGGTTTAGTAAACCCTTCGACTCCTTTTCTTAAACCAAAGGCGCATACAGCAAAGCCTGCAATGGTAACTGCTGCTGTAAACATGATCTGTGGTTCTGGCTCTTGAAGCATGGAGTTGAAAAAGTTTCCTGACTCTTCTTGTGTCATAGGGACACTGGTTAAGAAACCTGTAAACATCTCAATAGTGTAATAAAGCATCCAACCTGTAACCATGGTATAGAAAGCCATGAGCACATAGTTACCAAAGATCATGAAATACTTGCAGTATTTCCATTTTTTATTTGGAGTTAATGTTTCAAAAGATAGACCAATACTGCGTCTTGAGGCTCGACCAACAGATAACTCAATGGTCACTAAGGGAATGCCTAAAAGAATTAAGAATGCAATATAGATTAAAACGAACAGAGCACCGCCGTACTGACCTGCAATGTAAGGAAATCTCCAAACATTGCCAAGACCAATAGAACAGCCAGCGGCTATTAAAATAAAACCTAAGCGAGATGAAAATAGTTCGCGAGAATTTGAGTCTGTATTTGGGTTCGAATTTGATTGTGACATCTTTACGTTAAAAAAGGCCCATGACGAGAGTCGAAGGGCCTTTATTCTAATTATTTAAAATTACTGCTGATCTTCACGAGGGCTATTCTCGTAAGGATTTGGCATTTCGGCTTGCTGCTCTACTACCTGATCTTCAACCTGTACAGTTTCCTGTTCAGTTACTTCAGTTGGAGCCTCAACAGCTGCGTTAGCCTTGTTCTGCTCATCGGTGATAGCCTTGATTGACAAACGGATACGACCGGTATTGTCAATATCAAGCACACGTACACGAACATCATCGCCAACACGTAAGTAATCATTTACATTCTCAACACGCTCTTCAGTGATCTGAGAAATGTGAACTAAACCGTCACGACCAGGTAAGATATTTACGAATGCACCAAAATCAGTGATGCGTACAACTTTACCGTCGTAATCCTTACCTACTTCAACCTCAACCAACAGATCGTTGATGCGCTTGATAGCTGATTCTGCTGACAATTGTGAAGTTGCAGAAATCTTTACGGTACCATCATCTTCGATGTCGATCTGAGAGTTGGTATCAGCCTGAATTGAACGAACGTTGAAACCACCCTTACCGATGATTTCCTTAACCTTGTTAGCAGGAACCTTAATGGTTACAACACGTGGAGCATAAGGAGATAAGGTCTGACGAGGCTCTGGGATAGCCTTCTGCATTACATTTAATAAGTGGATACGAGCAGCATGTGCATCAGTTAATGCATTCTGCATGATCTCACGGGTAATACCGTCAGTCTTGATATCCATCTGCAGTGCTGTTACACCATCACGGGTACCAGCTACCTTAAAGTCCATATCACCTAAGTGATCCTCATCACCCATGATATCGGTTAAGATTGCTACTCTGTCGTCTTCTTTTACAAGACCCATTGCAATACCAGCAACAGGAGCCTTGATAGGAACACCAGCATCTAATAATGATAAGCAGCCTGAACATACTGAAGCCATTGATGAAGAACCATTTGATTCAGTAATTTCTGAAACTACACGGATGGTGTATGGGAACTTATCTAATGGTGGTAATACTGCCTTTAAAGCTCTCTTAGCTAAACGACCGTGACCGATTTCACGACGCTTTGGAGAACCAATTAAACCAATCTCGCCTACGCAGTATGGAGGGAAGTTATAGTGAAGAATGAATCTGTCTGAACGAACACCAGACATATCTTCAAAGGTCTGAGCATCACGCTCTGAACCTAAAGTACAGGTACCGATTGACTGAGTCTCACCACGAGTGAATAAAGCTGAACCGTGAACACGTGGAAGAATACCGGTTGCGATGGTGATAGGACGGATCATACGTAAGGTACGACCATCAATTCTCTTCTCACCTGATAAGATTCTTTCACGAACGATGTTACGCTCTAACTCAAAGAAGATCTTAGCAATCTCATTGTCTTTTTCAGCCCACTCTTCTTTAGAAGCTTTAATCTTCTCAGCAGTAGCTTTCTGGATCTCAGCTAACTTGTTCTGACGTTCTAACTTATCAACGATTCTAAAAGCATCACCTACAGCAGCTTCAGCATCAGCCTTAACAGCATCGATTAAAGCTGTATCCTCAGCTGGCTTTACCCAATCCCATACTGGACGGTTTACCTGCTTTGCAAACTCTTCAATTTCCTTGATTACAGTCTGTTGCTGCTCATGACCGAACATCACAGCACCTAACATTACGGACTCAGGTAAGCAGTTAGCCTCTGACTCAACCATAACTACTGCTTTCTCAGAACCTGCTACAACTAAATCAAGATCTGAAACTTTTGACTCTGAGGTTAATGGGTTTAATACATACTGACCATCAATGTAACCTACACGAGCTGCACCTAGAGGACCATTCCATGGTAAGCCTGAAGATGCTAATGCAGCTGATGCTGCAATGATAGAAATAATATCTGTTGGGATCTCAGGATTTGCTGACATTACAGTTACAACAACCTGAACCTCATTTACGAAACCATCTGGGAATAATGGACGTAATGGACGGTCAATAAGACGTGAAATCAGAGTCTCACCTTCTGTTGCTCTGCCTTCACGACGGAAGAAACTTACAGGAATTTTGCCTGCAGCATAAGAACGTTCTTGATAGTTTACTGTTAGAGGGAAGAAATCACGACCTTCAACCTCTTCGTTGCGGTTGCATACAACTGTTGCTAGAACTGTTGTATCGTCCATAGATGCCATTACGGCTGAATCTGCCTGACGACCAATTGCACCTGTTTCTAATGTAACTGTATGGCGACCGTATTTAAAGGTGCGTACTATTGGTTTTAAATTCATCAACTTATCTCCGAAACTTCCCACTATATTTGCCTCTTTTCGTGGGACTTATATAAATTGGGCGGCAATTATGCCGCCCTAGCCAGACGCTAATATTAGCGACGGAGCTTTAACTTCTCAACGATTGCGCTGTAACGAGCAAGATCAGAAGCCTTTAAGTAGTCGAGCAACTTACGACGCTGAGCAACTAGACGTAATAAACCACGACGGCTGTGGTGGTCCTTCTTGTGGGCCTCAAAGTGAGGCTGAAGGTCAGCGATTCTTGCAGATAATAATGCAATCTGAACCTCTGGATAACCAGTGTCCTGTGGGTTACGACCAAACTCAGCTACGATTTTTGCCTTGTCAGCTACTGTTAACATAAAATTTTGCTCCTTTGTGATAATTAAACAAAAACTCTCAGACCGATCACAAACTCAGTTGAAAGCCGACTAATTTTAACATATTAAAGAGAAAATCTTTGTGCTTTATTTATATTTTTCACAAGATTTATCTAAAATTGAGAATTTACTCAATATTCATCTAGGAAAGTTTGGTAGAAAAAATATTTTCTTTTTAACCTAAAAAAGGAAGCAACCTAAAGTTTGCCTTAAAATTGAGCGAATTTTGCATCAAATATAAATCTTATGCAGTGGTTAAATTTGGGTTAAATACTATAACTACTTACCAATATTAGATGCAATCTTAATAATGGTATCTGTATAGAAGTCTGTCATAGCCTGTTCGTTTACAGTTCCTGATAAAATCTGATAAGCACGCTTTACAGCATGATATCCCTGTCTGTCAGGTTGCTGACAGATTACAAACTTAAAGATACCAGCTCTTACCATTTCTACAGTGGTATAGATATCGTCAAAAGCAATACCAACGATGTCATCACGACCTGTAGCAATAATAGCGGCACCTACACCCTGCACACCTGCGCCTGTTACATAAACGCAGTTAATGTCTTTGTGTGCTGTAAGATATTTAGTAGTCTCAATCTGAGCTTTAATATCTGAATCATTTGATTCTATCTGAGCGCAGATCTCAAAATTTACATTGAGATTTTGAAGTTCATTTTCAAAACCTTCAATTCTCTGTCTGTGACCTTTCATGAAGGCAGAACCTGTAACAACTAGGATTTTTAATTTTTCAAATTTTGAAATTAAAGATAATAAACCAGCACAGGTCTTACCTGCTTTAATATAGTCAGAACCTACATAACAGATTCTGTTTGAATTAGAGACATCAGAATTTACTAAAATGATCTTGATGCCGAGTAATTCACATTCTTTGATTTTTTCAGCAACAGAAGGCGTATCTATAGTTGCCAGACACAAAGCAGAGCAACCTTTTTTCTTTAGCTCATCAATTGATTTTAGGTGAGTTGCCTCATCATAACCTTGGATTTTATCTAAGATTACTTCAACTCCTAACTCTTCATATTCAAGGCAAGCTTTTTCAATACCTTCGATTACACCGTCAAAAAAGGCATTACCAATACTAGGTAACATAATGCCTATCTTGTAGTGCTCTCTGATTCCAGACAGAGCACGACCTGCTCTGTTTGGTACATAACCTAATTCTTTAGCTAATGTTTTTATTTTTAAAGCTAGTTCTTTTTTAACAGATCCGCGGTTATGGAGAACTCTGTCTACTGTTCCGCGAGATACACCAGCTGCTTTTGCTAAAGTCTTTACTGTTACTGTCATCGCGATAATCCTTTGCTAATCATCTTTGTTATATGGCGCCTTTTAAGGCGCCATAATTTTTTATTACGTATTAGAGTTTACTTTAATACAATATTTTCACCGATTAGGCGTCCTGTAGTTACTCCTGACTTACCCTCAGATGAATCTTTATGAGCAAATAACCACTTGTTATTGTGAGTTAAACAGCCGGATTCGCCATCATGAGTTACACCTTCAGGTCTATCAGTGTTGGTATCCTTCGGCAGAACTACACACATTCTGAAATGCTCCTCACCGTCTGCTACACATGGAGCATAATGTAAGGTGGTTTCATAGAAGAGTACGGCCTGACCTTTCTTTACTCTAAATAACTCTACATCATTGGTATCAATAATACCGTCATGTACAGCAGTCATTGGAGCTACCATGAGCACAGCATCATTAGCAGCAACATTCAATTCAGCATTGCGGTGGTACTCTAAAGCATTTAGTGCTTTGTTATGACCACTGCAGTAACCTACCTGAATCTTTAAGCCACCAAAGACCTGATCCTGTAAAATTTTAACTAATGAAGGCTCTTCTAGAACTTCAACTGATGGCTTGTAATCCGTACCATCGGTTAATGGAGTTTTCTCTAATAAAGATAAAATCTTATCTGTTGGTATATCAGAAATTACCTTACCATAGCGCTCAAACTCAATATCAGTTACATCCTTGTACTTTGCAACCTTATCACCATCTAACTTCTGTCTTAAGGTATCTAATTTTGCAAAAGCAGGACGCATTGTTGGGTATAAGAATGAGTAGAGCTTGTAAATCTCATCATACTTAGAAGCAGCATCACTGTTAGTATCAGAACGCTTGTCAGATCTCTTTACTAATTTATCACAACCTTCTTCTACTGATGAGAAAATGCCGGCAGCTACACCTGCTAGAATTGCTGCACCTAGAGCAGGACCTTCCTTAGAAGTCGTAGTTACAATGCTGCACTTTAGAACGTCAGCTAATAACTGACGCCAGAATGGAGACTGAGCACCACCGCCGCAAGCGGTTAAGGTCTTAGGATCAATATCCATCGCATGTAACACTTCAAGATTATGTCTTTGTGAAAGTGTAATGCCTTCTAGAACAGATCTTGTCATATGAGATTTAGTATGACGGGCGGTTAAACCAAAGAAGACGCCTCTTGCATTTGGATCTAATACAGGAGATCTTTCGCCCATTAAATATGGCAGATAAATAAGACCATCTGAACCTACTGGAACAGTGTCAGCATTTGCAGTCATTAAATTGTAAACATCATTGCCTTTCTTAGCTTCGATGTCTTTTTCAAGAGTATATAGTTCATCACGCATCCAGCGTAATGATAGACCTGCTGCCAGTGTGCATGACATTGCTGTCCATGAATTCTTTACAGCAGCACAGAAAGTATGAACACGACCTAGAGGATCGATTGAAGGCTTGTTGGTATGAGCAAAAATAACACCTGATGTACCTAGTGTTACAAAAGCATCACCCTCTTTACATACACCTGTACCTAAAGCAGCTGCAGCGTTGTCACCAGCACCACCAGCTACGATTGTGCCTTCCTTCAATCCTGTAAGTTCTGCCATTTCTTTAGTGATATGACCTGCTACAGCGCTTGACTCGATAATTGGAGGCATTAAATTCTTATCAATATTTAATTTTTCTAAGATCTCATCTGACCAAACACGATTGGTGATATCTAATAAGTTAGTACCAGATGCATCTGAAATTTCCATTGCCTTAACGCCTGTTAACATGTAACGTACGTAGTCTTTTGGCAACAGGATGGTTGTACACTTTTTGTACAACTCAGGCTCGTTTTCACGAACCCATAAAATCTTTGGAGCAGTAAAACCGGTTAAAGCAGGATTTGCATTAATCTCAATTAAGCGCTGTTTACCTACTAATGAAGTGATTTCATCACATTGTTTTTGGGTTCTTGAGTCACACCATAAAATAGCGTTGCGCAGGACATTGCCGTCCTTATCAAGCATTACTAAGCCGTGCATCTGACCTGCAATTGACAATGCAACTACATCGTCACTGTTTACCTTGCTCTGTAAAAGAACTGCTTTTACAGACTCAATAGTTGCATCGTACCAGAACTTTGGATCCTGCTCTGCCCAACCGTTCTTTGGTTGTAATAAAGGATATTCAACAGTCTTTGACGCGATTACTTTACCAGTCTCATCAAATAAAACTGTTTTTGTTCCTGAAGTACCTAAATCAACACCTAATAAATAACGCATGATATTCCCCAAATTTTGTTTTTATCTAAATTACGAGCTTTCATTCATTTGAATTTATTACTCGTACATACGTATATATCCTTGATATAAAAACAGGGGCTCTCGCCCCTGCTTTTTTTAACTATTAGTTAGTTACTCTCTTCTTTGACATAACGTCGGTTACAACAGCAGCTAACAGAACTAAACCTTTAACAGCCTTCTGCCAGTTTGCGTCAATACCTAAGATTGACATACCGTTGTTTAGAACACCCATGAAGATAGCACCAATAACAGCACCACCTACAGTACCAACACCACCGTAAGCTGAAGCACCACCGATGAAGCAAGCACCGATTGCGTCTAACTCATAACCGGTACCAGCCATTGGAGAAGCTGAGTTGAAACGTGCTACGCAAACTAAAGCTGCAACTGCTGCTAATAAGCCCATGTTTACATATGACAGGAATAATAAGCGGCTGGTATTAACACCTGATAACTTAGCAGCCTTCTCGTTACCACCTAGAGCGTAAATTCTACGACCTACAACAGTCTTGTTAGCGATGAAAGCGTATACGATAACTACAACAGCAATTAGGATTAAGATAACTGGAATACCTTTGTTCTCACCTAATAGAATACATGAAGCGATGATTGCTGCAAGAGCTAATACGTGCTGGAATAAGAAAGCATATAAAGGCACAACTTCATAGCCTTTCTTAATCTTTGAAACACGGCTGTAGATGATACCTACTAAGTAAGCAATTACGATAACTGCAGTTACAGTCATGGTCTTTGAGAATACGATTGCACTCATGCCAGCTCTTACTTCAGCGCGTGATAAACCTGAAGCTAACTGCTCCTGGAAGTATCCTGGGCCAAATGATGGGAAGTATGAGGTGAACATGGTTAAGTAATCTGCTGGGAATGGGTTAATGGTAATACCATCTAACACAATCAGAGCTAAACCACGGAACAGTAACATACCAGCTAAGGTTACGATGAATGATGGGATGCGGATGTAAGCGATCCAGAAACCATGCCACGCACCGATTACGATACCTAACAGTAAGCATAGAGCCATTGACATATAAATGTTGTACTCGTTGTTAACCATGAGTACACCTGCTACTGCACCTACTAAAGCTACGATAGAACCTACAGACAAATCGATGTTACCGCAGCCGATGATTAAGAACAGCATACCAACAGCTAGGATAATCACATAACTGTTCTGGTAAATAATGTTAGTAAAGTTTGAAGGTGAGAATAATGATCCATGACCTGTAGACTGAATTGCAATCTCGAATAGGATCATGACTAAAATTAACGCAATTAACAGAGTGTTGCGCTTTAACATGTTTAAGATATACATAACTTATTGCTCCACTGATTTTTTCTTACCGGAAGTGCGTAAAATTGCAGACATAATGCTTTCCTGTGATGCTTCAGAACGTGGCATCTCGCCTACGATCTTGCCTTCATTCATCACATAGATTCTGTCAGACATACCTAAAACTTCTGGTAATTCTGAAGAAATCATCAGCACTGCTTTACCTGCTTCCACGAGCTTGTTGATAAGGCAGTAAATTTCGTACTTAGCACCAACGTCGATACCACGGGTTGGCTCATCCAGGATTAGAACATCAGGTTCTGCAAACATCCATTTAGCAAGTAACACCTTCTGCTGGTTACCACCAGATAGGTTACCTACGTTCTGTAATACAGATGCGCACTTAACGTTTAAGTCCTGCTTTAACTCTTTAGCCTTTGCAAGCTCTAAGTCCTTATCAATAACCATATGGTCTGATACAGCCTCAAGATTTGCTAAAGTCATGTTAGTTGAAATAGGATTTTCAAGTACTAGACCATCACCTTTTCTGTCTTCAGTTACGTAAGCAAGTCCTGCTTCAATAGCCTGACGAACATTGTTGAGGTGAACTACCTTGCCGTTAATCTTTACTTCACCATGGATCTTGATGCCGTATGAATGACCAAACAAGCTCTTTGCAAACTCAGTACGTCCTGCGCCCATAAGTCCTGCAAAACCAACTACCTCACCACGGTGGATCTTGATAGAAACATTGTCGTTTACTTTACGATCAGGATTTAATGGATGTGAAGCGTTCCAGTTATTAACCTCTAATAAGATCTCATCTGAGACCTTATGCTCAGGTTTTCTCTTAGGGAAACGGTCAGTTAGAGCACGACCTACCATTCCGGCAATAATTCTGTCTTCTGATACGTTGTGATCGTTGTTATCTAAGGTTTCAATGGTTGAACCATCACGAACTACTGTAATTGAGTTTGCGATGTATGAAATCTCATTTAATTTGTGTGAAATGATGATTGATGTCATGCCCTCAGATCTGAATTTATCGATCAGCTCCAAGAGTTTTTGGGAATCAGATTCATTTAATGATGCTGTTGGCTCATCAAGAATTAACAGACGGCAGTTTTTGGAAATTGCTTTAGCGATTTCAACTAGTTGCTGCTTACCAACACCGATATCTTTAATTAAGGTATGAGGATCTTCATCAAGCCCCACAAGATCCATCAGTTCCTTTGCTCTCTGATAAGTTCTAGGCCAGTCGATTACGCCGTTTGAATAGGCTGCGGTTCTTTCGTTGCCAAGGAACATATTTTCAGCAATTGAAAGATAAGGTACCAGAGCCAGTTCCTGATGAATAATTACAATACCCTTGTCTTCAGAATCGTGGATCTGGTTAAATTTGCATGTTTCATCGTCAAAGATGATGTCGCCTTCATAAGAGCCGTAGGGATATACGCCGCTCAAGACGTTCATAAGGGTTGATTTTCCTGCACCGTTTTCACCGACAAGTGCATGAACCTCTCCCTCTTTCACCTCCAAGTTAACGTCTTTCAAGGCTGTTACCTTGCCAAAACGCTTGGTGATGTTTTTCATCTTAAGCAATATTTTTTGCTCGGTCATACTTATTCTCTTCTCCAAAACAGGCCGGTAAAACCGGCCTGTATCAAGGTTTAAAAATTAGTTTATTTCTAATTATTTAACTTCCTTTTCAGTGTAGTAACCTGAATCGATCAGGACTTCCTTTAAGTTATCCTTGGTTACAACGATTGGTGAGCACAGGTATGAAGGAATTACGCCTGTACCGTTGTTATAGGTCTTGGTATCGTTAACAGGAACTTCCTTGTTATCAACGATAGCATTTACCATCTTTACAACCTGATCAGCCAGAACACGGGTATCCTTGAATACTGACATGGTCTGCAGGCCACGCTTCATGTTCTTAACTGATGGCTTGTCACAGTCCTGACCTGTCAGGATTGGGAAATTGTCTGCTGTATAGCCTGATGCAGTCAGAGCATTGGTTACACCATTGGCAACAGAGTCATTTGATGACAGAACAACATCAAGCTTAACGCCGTCAGGACCGTAGCCTACTGATGAAATTAAGTTCTCCATACGCTTCTGAGCTTCTTCAGTTGACCAGTTTAAGGTAGCTACCTGCTCTTTCTTGGTCTGGCCTGACTTACATACAAGCTTGCCACTGTCTAAGTATGGCTGAAGAATGTCCATGGCACCACCGAAGAAGAAGTTTACGTTGTTGTCATCGATAGAACCTGTGAACAGCTCGATATTCTTAGGGGTTGTTGCATCATCCTTTAACTTTAATGCGTCTACAATGTAGTTACCTTGGATCTGTCCTACCTTGTAGTTATCAAAGGTTGCATAGTATGAAATTGCCTTTGAATTCATAATCAGACGGTCATATGAAACAACAGGAATACCCTTGTCGATAGCACCCTGCAGAGCAGTTGTCAGTGCGCCTCCGTCAATAGGAGCCACAACCAAAACATCAACATCACCAGAAATCATATTCTCAATCTGGCTTACCTGTGTAGGGATATCGTTATCGCCTGCGTATAAAAGTTCAACCTTGTGACCTGCTGCCTGTAACTGAGCTTCCAGATTGTGACCATCCTGGTTCCAGCGCTGCAGTGACTGAGTAGGCATTGATACACCGATAGTAGCTGCATTTGCTGATGAGAAAGCTGTACATGCTAAAACTGCGCAGCATAATGTGGTCAGAGTTGTCTTAATTTTCATAGTAAACCTCATGTTTGATTTGCATTTGTGCACGTGCACATAAATTATAGTAGAGCTTTATTTTTTAAAAATCACGAAAATATTTTTTTTCATATACAAAAATGGGAAACACATCAAACTTTTATTTAATTCATTGATTTTAAAACATTATTATTATTTTTTTTGATAATTTGTAGAATTTTTGATTTAAAAATTTGGAATTTTTTTATTTTTGCAAACGCTTACGTAAATTGCACAACCGTAACGATAAACCCGCTCAACTTCAAATTTTATCTTTTTGATTTTTATAAAATTAGACATTTTTTTTAGTTATCACACAACATGCTATATAGTGAATACTGTATATACCTTTGCGCTCAAACATTAGGTTAATATTGTGTAATACTTTTATAAAAATTGTGGAATATTTCCCACAATCAAATCTAGTTTGCTAGATTTATTATCTATTTTTGAAGAAAATTACGTTTGGCAAAATCCTGTGACAGGAGATCATCTGAGGCTTTTTTGAGCATCAGATGTTTAATAGATCATACTTTTTACGGAAGAGATTTTAGATAAAGAAACAATGTAACCGTTTACTTAATTATTACTTTTTTTTATCAAGTAAATTTTGGTTTTTACAACCATCGTTGTTACCTAATTGACAGGCTAATTTGAAATATTTTAGAGCTAATTTTAAATCCTGCTTTACGCCCATGCTGTCTTTGTAGATGTAGCCTAGAAGGTTACATCCTAAGGCATTTTTGCCCTTACAAGAGATATCAAAGTACTCCCTAGCTTTCTTAAGATTTGGACTTATGCCTTGACCGAAGGTATACATAATTCCCAAGTTAGCGCAGGCAAGTGAGTCATGGAAAGAACAACTTGTGTTAAAAAGTTTAAAAGCTTTAGTGTAATCGCGTTCAACACCCTCACCGTTTTGATATACCGCACCTAGGTTGGTACAACCTTCAACTGAGCCTAAAGAACAACTCTTATCAAATAGATCATGGGCAGCTTTAAAGTCTTCTTTTACCACTACACCATTTATGTACAAGATACCTAAGCTTGAACAGGCATTGCCGTTATCCCCTGCACAGCTTAATTCATAGGACTTAAAAGCTTTCTTAAGATCTTTTTCAACACCAAAACCTCGCTCATAGGCATATCCTAAATACAGACAGCCTTGAGGGTCATTCATTGAACAGCTTTTAGTCAGTAACTTTACAGCTTTTTTACCATCCATTTTAACGCTGATGCCTTTTTGGTACATCACACCTAAGTTAGCACAGCCTCTTGCATCATTTAAGGCACAGGACTTTTCAAACATGTCATGGCCGAACTTGATGTCACGAGGCACACCATTACCATTAGCATACATGTTACCTAAACTGGTACAGCCCTGACCATTATCTAAAAGACAGGCTTTTCTAAAATGCTCTGCTGCCTTTAGATAGGAAACATCCACGCCAATACCGGCATAATAAACAGTACCGATATTCGTACAGCCTTGCCCGTACTTTAAGTCACAGCCTTTAGTGTAAAGCTCTAGAGCTTTTTTAATACTCTGCTTTACAATGTCACCTTTTTCATACATTACACCAAGATAAGTGCAGGACTTTCCGTCCTGACCTTTACAGCCTTTATCAAACGCATCTTTTGCTAAAGCATAACTGTGTCTTAAATCAGGTGACTTAATCTCAATTAAACCTAAATTGCCACAGGCAGGATAGTAACCGAAGTTACATGCCTTTTTATAGAATTCTTCAGCTGCTACAAAGTCAGTTTGAGCGGTATTTGGAATTACAAATTCTGAGGCGATAGACGAGCAGATCTCTCCATCTCCAAGAGTGCATGCTTTTAAGAATAACTGCTTTGACTTATCCGAGCTTTTCTCAACACTGTTCCCCTTACTGTCTTTACCAGAAGCATAAGCTTTAGCTGCATTTACACAAGAAACAGCATCACCTGACAAACATTTAGCTTCAGCCTTCTCTGTCTCTGTTTTAAAACATCCTGTGAGTGTTACAGAGCAAAACAAGATTGCAGATGTGATGGCTAGAGCTTTTAATAGACGTTTACGACCTAAACGTTTATCTCCAAAAGGAGCGGTTATTTTTGGTGTATGCATATGTGAACCTTATATTATCTACTCTTATTATATGCAACTTGGATTTATTTTTCGAACACATGATTCATGCTTATGTATGAAAGTGAACTTAAAACAATAATTGTAATTTGTTAAAACCTTACAAGGATCCCCATAAACTCATTTGAAAAGATCAATCTTTATGAGAGCATGGTATATTAGGTTGAACAAAAACAATACTCGAGTAGTTACGATGTACGAAAACTCCAAAAGAGCCGGAAAATTGTCTTTTATGCTCACAGGTATAGGTATGGCTCCTTGGGCTGCCATCATGCCTTACGTCAAAGACCGCTTAGCCTTAGATGAAATTTATTATGCACAGCTTTTACTATCCTTTGGTATCGGAGCTGTAATTGGTATGCCCTTAGCAGGGATTTTTTGCAAAAGATTTGGCGTTAAAAATGTAATTGTCTTGGCTTTATTTCTACTGTTTTTAACAGTACTGGCAATAAGTAGCCCATCTATTGCCTACGTACCAGCTATTGTGGCAGTAACTTTATGGGGATTTTTCATAGGAATATTAGAGGTTGCAAACAACATCTATGGTACTTTCTTTGAAGATCTGACAAAGCAACATCTACTCTCAGGATTTCAGGCTTATGCAACAATAGGTTGCATCTTTTCAGCAATTATTTATCCAGTACTTTTGCCTTTTAATCTTTCTCCTTTTAGTGTTTCAATTTTAATAACTGTCCCTTGCCTCTTACTTATTCTCTTCTGCCATAAATATCTTATAAACACGCATGGGCAGAGATCGGATGACAAATCTAAGAGCACCATTTCAACAGATAACACTGTTGTATGTTTTCAAGAGAACTTTACAAAATTTCATATTGTAATGGCAGGTATTGCCTGCTTATTGATGTTCTTATGTGAAGGTATGGTCTATGATTGGAGTGGCGTTTATCTTAATGTTAAGTGCGATGTAAGCTTAGAGATTGCAGCAATTGGTTACGCTATCTTCCAGTTAGCTGTGGCCATCATGAGATTATTAGGAGACAGACTAGTATCAAAAATCGGCGGTATAAAACTTCTTTGTACAGGAAGCGTCGTAGCTTTTATAACACTGCAATTTATCGCCTTTCATCATGAAGCTATAGTTGTAATTACCTCATTTGCAATTGCAGGTCTTGCCTTAGGCAATGTTGTACCTGTAATTATCTCAACTGTTGCAAAAAACTGTGGCAAGAATAAATCTGCTGCAATATCTACTGTGGGCACTATAGGTTACTCAGGAGTTCTGATTGGACCTGCTCTTTTAGGTCTATTAGCAGACAGATTTGGCCTTGAAATGATCTTCTCATTTGTAGGTGTATTAACTTTAGTGATGTGTGCGCTATGTTGGTATATTCTAAGGGCGAATAGTAAACGAATGGTTACAGATAATTAATTATCTTTCATATTGAATTACTGGCATAAAATGCCAGTGATTTTTCTTATGTTAAAAATTCATAGATTAAACTCTCATCATTGTTTTTTTTTATGCTTTGAACAATAATGAGGTAGTATTTTTGAATCAATCAATTATAGATAAATTTATGTTTGTAAACAAAGATAATGATGCTTTTAAAAAAGTTTTGAGGTCAAATTATGTTGATAAAACAGGCCTAATATCTGTTTTAAACAAAAGTATCAATTCTGAGTATCGTTTTATCTGTGTAACGAGAGCTCGCAGATTTGGAAAATCTGTTACTGCACAAACAATAAATGCCTATTATTCAAAAGGATGCGATTCTAAAGATCTGTTTTCTAATTTAGAAATTTCAAAAGCTCCTGACTTTGAAAACTTCCTTAATAAATATGATGTAATTTATCTTGATATGCAATCATTCGAACCTGTACCAGGTTCGAACGAAAGCTATATTGAATGCCTAAATAGAAAAGTTACAAGTGAGCTGATAAAACTCTATCCTAATGAATTAGAACAACTTAAAGGTAACTTTTATTTGCCTGAAGCATTGGAGATTCTAAATAAAAAATTCATATTTATTGTTGATGAATGGGACTTTCCTTTAAACAAATATAAAGATGACCAAACTCTTATAGAAAGCTACATTGACCTCTTAAGAAAACTGTTTAAAGAAACAAATAATTCTCAAACCGTTTCGCTTGTTTATATGACAGGCATCCTGCCATTAGCACGATATGATACTCAGTCGGCTTTAAACAACTTCACCGAATTTACTATGGTAAATCCAGGTCCTTTTGCAAAATATTACGGTTTTACAGAAGAAGAAGTTGCTAAAATCTGTGAGGAACACCATTTGGATCCTGTGAAAACAAAGCTTTGGTATGAAGGCTATCATTTTGGTGGTTATAACATTTACAACCCAAACGCTATTGCAAAACTTATTGTTTGCAGAGCATTTCTAAGCTACTGGTCTCAAACAGCATCCTATACAGCAGTAAAAAAAGCTATAGAAAACGATTTTCCAAATTTAAGAGAAGATCTCGTAAAACTATGTTCTGGTGATAGAGTTTCAAATATAGATTTAGTTAGTCTAAACAACCAAAACGTAATGTTTTCAAAAAAAGACTCTGTGCTTTTATACCTTATCCATTTAGGTTACTTGGCCTACGATCTGGAAACTGGAAGTGTTTACTCTCCAAACGAAGAGACCAGACGTGAGCTTATAAAATCAGTTGAAGAATCCAATTGGAAACAATATACATCAGTTTATGATGAATCCAACAGTCTTCTAGAAAGTGTTTTGCAAAAAGACAATAAAACAGTTGCAAATCTAATCTCAAAGTTTCATGAGGAAAGAGTCTCAGTAATTGATTACAACAGCGAATCTGCATTAAAACATGTCATACTGATGGCTTTTTTAGCTACAGAAAAATACTATTTAAAACCAATTCAGGAATTACCTTCTGGAAAAGGATTTGCAGATATAGTTTACCTTCCAAACATAAGTTTTAAAGACAGACTGCCAGCGCTCATAATTGAGCTTAAATATAAGCAAAGAGCAATAAGTGCAATTGAGCAAATAAAAGAAAGACATTACGCATCTAAAATAAATGAATTTGCTGACAGTGCCCTTTATGTAGGTATTAACTACGATCCCAAAACAAAAGAGCATGAATGCATAATTGAAGAGGTTGAATTTAAGTAAACAATCGTTTACTATATTTTGAATACATTTTTTGCTAGAGACAATTGTTAAATTTAAGCAAAGAGATTTAACAGAATCTTAGCAAGTTTGAAAAATATATTTAACACAAATTTAACAATATTAGTATCTGAACTTTACTCGCAAAACTTAAACTTCCAATATATGTATAACTTATTTAGGAAGTTTTATGAAAAATGACAAATTACCTCACTATCTGAAAGCAATCATTGTTTCAGATCCAGAACTCGTAGCAATTCTTAATCAGAATACTAAAGAAGACAAAAACTATAGCTTTGACTTTAAGACAACAGAACAGAAGACTGCTCTTACCGGTGTACTTTTAGGTTCAAACGGTTTTGAACTGTTCAAAAAGATCTTGCCTGATCTCATTGATGAAAATGATTTTGATATTACATATCTAAAAGAGTGCCTGTACTTTACAGTACCATTCTTAGGAATTGCAAAAGTCTACCCTTTCTTAAAGGAAGTAGCTAAGTTTGTGGGTAAGAATGAAATTTCACTTTCTAAACAAGATTATGATGCAAAAGATAATTCAACAAATAAAGATCTAAGACACCGCATTTTTGATAACAGAACAGGTTTTGGTATCAGTGAAAATGATGCTACTAATCCCTTTAAAAAGAGCCTCGACGAATTTGTTTTCAAGAAGTTCTATGAAAGAACTCTCCTAACCTATAAAGCAAAAGAGCTTTTAGCTTTATTTGTTGTGCTCTCATCTAATGATTCTGCTCAGACTCTAACCGAGCATGTAAATGCAGCTTTAAAGACTGGCAACAAAAAAGAAGATTTAATCTCTTTAATTGAAAGCACTGCAATCTTCTCAGGATATATCAAGGCTTCTGAAGCTATCCGTGCTGTAAAGAATGCTAAAAAGTTAACTGTAATTACCTCATTAGATACACCTCAAGATATGGCAAAAGATAACGTAAAGTCTGACAAAAAGCCTGAAGATAAGAACGGTAAAGAAGTTAAAGCAGAACAGTCAAAATCAAAAAAGAAATACAAAAAGTCTGATGAAAAGACTGTAGCTAAAGCAAAAGGTCATGACACTGCAAAAGACTCTGATGGTAAAGACACATCTTATAATAAAAAAGCTGTAAAGAATGACGATGACAACTCTTCTGATACAGAATCTTCAGAAGATACTGATAAAAAAGATAAATCTCAGTCAAAGCAGAAAAAGTCTCATAAGAAGTAGCTTTTATTACTATAATTTACCGCTGAATTTAGGTTCTTCACTTTGAAGATCCTTTTTTCATACGTAACGTAATTATCTATGCATTTATTTCGGAGTATGCACTTAGCTTAGCTCTTACAGCGCATTTTAAGTTCGGTCTAGTTTTAACTTTAACTTGAGTCTAGCTTAAAGCCTATCAATACCTGTTCGTTACTATTTCATTCAGGTCTAAGAGCTTTTTTAATCACTTAGATGAGTGTGTTTTATCATCAAAAGATCTGAGTATCAGTATTTTTCTTCTCTTTGTATGGGAAGGTCTGTTCGTACCTCTCAAAAGTCTCTTGTTCTTTATCTGCTACGAAATACTCATCAGGATCTTGGTATGTACATGAAGATTCGTTCAAGTAATTTTTATCAAATTCCTTTATCAAAAAGTAGGGAACGATCTTATCGTTGGTCTCTGCAAAGGCATATCTTACATTTCTTGATGAGGCTAGCGAAAATCCAAATTTCTTGTAGTAGTCTATCGAACCACATGCTAATAGCACCTTTACGCCTTGCCCTTCTGCCTTATTAAGAGCTACATTTAAAAGATACTTTCCATAACCTTGCTTTTGGTATTTTGGATGGATTGAGAAAGGCCCAAAGGTATGAACCTCTCTGTAACTGCCATCTTCGAGTTTTACCTTGGCTTTTGCGAACATCACATGACCAATGATATTGCCATCAAGTTCTAAGACTAAAGACAGCTCTTTTATGAAGTTGTTTGAGTCTCGGAATTTATGTAAAACGTAATGCTCTTTGCAACCAGGTAAATAAACATTGAAAAAGGCTTCTCGTGTAAGCTCTTCTACTACTCTGTAATCTTCTTTACTCTCAACTCTTACTTGTAACATCATAATTACCTATAAACAAATGAAGAAAGATAATTATCTTGGATCGCTAAAATTTCTAGATTTTGCATTGCGACATTAACCTATCTAGGTAAGTGATCTTTTGATATCCAACGTTACAGTTACAAGAGCTCTTTCAAATTGCTGTTTGACATCTTCCTTGTTGGAAGCCAAATCATATAAAGAATAATACATAAACAGCACTGAATAGAACCTTGAGGCCTCTGCATAAGGTTCTTTTATCTTTAAAGATTTAAAGATGTCACTTACATATGACACAGGACCTGATGATAAATATTGAGCATAAAGTCCTCTCATTTTCTCTGATTTATATTGCTCTATAGTTAATATTTTTCTAAAGGATGAAGCAAAGTCATCTTCAGTCCAATACCTGAACATCTCTAAAGAGAATCTAAACACATTCTCTAAAGAGACCTTTTGATAAGCATTAGGAGTTTTATCTAGACTCTGTGCAGGGACATTATTCACATCAGACTTTTCTTTATCGTTTTGTTCCATCTTTGACAAGATAGCATCAAAGATAGCTTGTTTACTTTCAAAGTGTCTGTATAGAGCTCCTTTTGTAATCGATAGAGCATCTGCAATCTGACTTGTAGATACCGCTTCAAAGCCACTTTGAGCGAATAAATGTAAAGCTGTTTTTAGGATTTTACCTTTTGTTGAGGTCATAGTAGTCTTAATACAATCTTATAACCGAGCGTTTACTAATATTAGTAAACTTTTGTTTACATTGTCAATGTAAAAAAAGATCTGGCATGAAACCAGATCAAAAAAAACAAAAATAACTACAGAGGATAACATGTTAATTCTTAAGCTATCTACCTTCTTATAAGGAGATCAAATTCATCTTGCTCAATTAGGCCTTTTTCTAACAAGTCCTTTAATCTTTTTACTTTAGGATCATTAAGAGCTATGGTCTCATCATCTACAGAATGTGCTTTAGCAGGTTCATAGCTTTCTGTTTGAACGTCAGTTGTGTCACCTAGTAAGGATTCAGTTGAAGGTTCAGCTGTCTTTCTGTCTATGGCTTTACTTACAGTTAAGGCCAGATCTTGAGTTTTATCCACAAGATCTTTTGCAAAGCGAGCAATACCGTCACTGTCTAGAACGCTGTTTAACTGATGGTCCAGGCTCTCTTGAGCTGCCAGTTTTTCTAAATCAGGATCGATGCCACAAGCAAGATCAGGATCTACATAAACAATTGGTGTTCCATAGTACATACCTACCACATCTTCTACATGCTCTACATTCCATGCAGGCTTATCTTTAAAGTACCTTGCATACATAAACATAAAGCGCATGGTCTTTACTTTTGAGACATTCCAGCTATCAAGATTCTGACTGAAAGCTGCAGCGTCATAGAACATTGACGACATATTCTCAACAGAGGATACATTCCATTTATCTAAAGGTTGATTGAAGGAAGAGGCAAACTGGAACATACCGCGCATGTTCTTTACTTTAGAGACATTCCATGAATTTAATGGCTCGTTAAAATTCTTTGCGTAACAGAACATATAGCTCATATCAGTTACGTTAGATACATCCCAGGTTTCGATGCCATCAAAGAAGAATCTTGCCTGATCTCCTCCCCTTAAGGTTGGTTCAAACAAATGACTCATGTCGGTGATTTTAGAAGTATCAATATCAGCTAATTCGATTTCCTCATTTAAAATGAGTTTTCTCAGATCTTGCTTAGTTTTTGGACGATATTTCTTTCTCATAGTTGGCTCTTATGTTGTCTTGCTTTTATTATTTTTAACACATCACTTTAAATTCAGTTTATTACTGAATATCTACAATAGAATACGATTTATATGCCTTTTCTATAAAGAAAAATATAGCTAAAAATTTAAAGAAAAAACATGCTAATAATCGCATTTCGTAAATTTTTACGAAATTTACGTAAATTAACGATAATTGCAAATTATTGCAAAAAATTTTGCATTCTAGGTATTTGAAATATCTAAAAATTAGTAAATATGTAAGCTATATCAAACATTCTCTTAATTAATATATGTAGAATTATTTTCAATATTTCTATTAATACAACTACAGCAATCTTATCGGGGTTACCCATGTTTTCCAGACTGATTTCATATCTGTCTATAGCTTTATGCTCTTTTTATCTTACAGCTTGTTCAGGTCCAGAGACCGCTCAAGATGTATCTGTTGCATTTGTAAAATCTGCATATTCTGCAGATGTAAAGAAAACTTTAGATTGCATCGATTTTTCTTCAGCTGATAAAGAGGATATCGAAGATCTTGAATCTAAGAAACTTGTTGAAGGAAAGTTATCTCAAGTACTTCCTGAGAAACAGAAAGAAATTGAGAAAGAAGCTGGTGGCATTAAGAAAATTCAGGCTGTTGAAGCAGTATTTAATAAAGATATGACTCAAGCAGAAATTAAGGTTGAGGTAGTATTCAACGGCAGATTAAAAGGAAAGACTTCTACTATTGAGCCTGTACGCCTAGTTAAGACCAAGCATGGCTGGAAAGTACAAATAAAATAACGATTAGCAAATTTGGAGATAAAAATAATGACAGACTTTAAATCACTTTTAGCAATTATCGCTTGTTCTATTATGTTGTTTGCTTGTGGCGGTGCTAAGGCTCCTGAGGATGTAGCTACAGAATTTATCACTAACATCTATAACGCTAAGACTGATGATGCAGTTGCAATGCTTTATCTTGATGAAGAAAAAGAAGCTGATGAAAAAGACATGATGACTAAAAAGTTCAATGGCATGTTACCTCAGCAAAAGAAAGTTATTGATGAGCAGGCTGGCGGTGTAAAGGATATTAAAGCGGCTGAAGCTAAACTAAATGATAAGAAAGATAAAGCTACAGTTGAGGTTACTGTAACCTTTAATAAAGAGTTCAATGGCAAGTCTTCAAAAGTTGAGACCGTTAACTTAAAGAAAGTAAAAGATAACTGGAAGGTATCAATCCTTTAAATTTAGATCTTCAAATTTAGGTTATTTTCTTGAAGTTATCTAAAAAGATAGGCATAAGCGCAGTTATCCTAATAATTGCGCTTTTGTTTTCTTTTCTCCTGCTCTCAACTACCATCTTCAAAGACTCTGACTTTGTAAGACGTTACCCTGTTTTTAATCTCAAAAATATAAATAAAGTAAAAGCAAATAACTTTGATATTAGTGCTGTTAAAGACAAAGTAAAGTTAGGAGATCTGGTCCTACGTGAGGGTACAGCCACAGACAGCAACGTCATTATGATGTTAAGCGCATCTGACTACTCTCATATTGGCATTATAACAGCAGTTCTACCTGAGATTATTGTCACTCACGCCACCACAGATGATGATCCAGAGCATGCAGACCAGGTCATCAAAACTCCTCTTTATGAATTCTGGAATTCAAAGAATGCTGATGCCGGTATGCTGTTAAGACTTAACTTTATAAATGAGGATAATGTAAAAACAGTAATAGACAGTGTTAATAGTAAGTTAGGTCAGAGTTTTATCTTAACTTATAAAGGAAACAGTCAGGAACACCCTATGTATTGCTCTATCTTAATTTACAGAGCGTTAAAAGAAGTGAATCAGGAGTTCTTTTTAAAATGGCAGTTTGTGGATATTCCTTTAGTTAGAGGAGATTACCTGTTTCCACAAGCTTTTATTGAAAGTAAAGACAGTAAGGTAATCTACAGTTTCTCTAAAAAAGAGTCCTCAAGATAGTATCTTGAGAACTGCTCTCACACAGTATAAAAGCTACACTGTTTAGTAGTTTTTAGTAATTACTTACTGATTTTATCAATTAACTCTAACTCTTCAGCACTAAAGTTAAGATTCTCTAATGCCTTGATGTTGTCTAGAATTTGTTCAGCCTTTGAAGCACCGATTAACACACTGGTTACAACATCCTGAGCTAATAACCAGGATAGAGACATCTCAGCTAAAGTCTGACCTCTTTGTAATGCAAGATCATTTAATTTTCTAATCTTGGCAATTACAGTTTCATTGAGATCGCTTTCTTTTAAGAAACGGCCGTCTGTTTTTACTCTACTATCCTCAGGAATCCCATTTAAGTAACGAGATGTTAATCTACCCTGAGCTAGTGGGCTGAAGGTAATTAAACCTTTTTGAGTTTCTTTTACAGCTTCTTTTAAGCCATTATTCTCAATGTCTCTTTCAAAGATAGAGTAGCGATTCTGATTGATTACAAAAGGAACGTGTAGTTCTTCTAAAATGGCACAGGCTTGTTTTAGTTTCTCGCCATTGTAGTTTGATAAACCTACATATAAAGCTTTACCACTAGATACAGCAGTAGCTAGTGCGCCCATGGTCTCTTCTAGAGGAGTGTCAGGATCCATTCTGTGGTGATAGAAGATATCCACATACTCAAGTCCCATTCTCTTTAAACTCTGATCTAAACTTGCTAACAGATACTTTCTTGAGCCCCAGTCACCATAAGGACCATCCCACATGGTATAGCCTGCTTTTGTTGAAATGATGAGCTCATCGCGATACTGACCTAAATCGTCTTTTAAGATCTTTTTAAAGTTCTCTTCAGCAGCTCCTGGACGAGGTCCATAGTTATTAGCTAAATCAAAATGAGTAATACCATTGTCAAAAGCTGTAGTACACAGCTTTCGCATATTCTCATAAACAGCAGTATCGCCAAAGTTATGCCAAAGACCTAATGATAGAGCTGGTAACTTTAAACCGCTCTTACCACAACGGCGGTATTCCATTGATTTATAACGTAAAGATGAAACTTGATACATAAATATCTCCTTATTCTTATACGCTTAATTTTAAATAAATGAGGTTTAAAAAAAAAGGAGATATAAAGAGTTTTACAGTCAGAGTTTTTATAGGATCTTAAGTACATCTTTATCTTAGGTAGCGACAAGTTGTTATTTATATGCCTTTTCATATAAATCACATCGTCCATGGGATTGTTATAGTTAGCAGAGCATTCTTCAAAGCCGTATTTATGATACAGGCTAATAGCAGCTTTTAAGGTGGGGGTGGAGGTAATGGTATCAAAAACCATTCTTTATAATCTGAATTTCTTGCACGTTCAATGACTGCTAAAACAAGTTCTAGCGGAGTGTAAACTATGTGACTTAACTTTGTAACAACGCAAAAGAAGAGATAACCACTGATTTGGTGGAGGTGCCGAGACTCGAACTCGGGTCCCAAAAGACTGCATCGTCGGCGCTACATGTTTAGGCAATCTTCGATCTTAGTATCCGCTGCGGACCGCCACGCCACGAAATACCCAGTCTGTAAGATTCATTTAATGCTTCAACCACAGACGGGGCATCCACACGATCTAGTGAAGAACCGACCCCAGTGCGACTAAGTGTCACTAGAAAGACTTAGAACTGAGGGCTTCGAGCAGGTTATTAAGCTGCTAAAGCGTAGGTTTCGTCGTTTGCGACTATTTTTATGCGACTTTTTAACGAGCTTTCGCCACTCGACATGCTCCTAGGAATTCGTGCTTCCGGTCGAAACCAAAATCACCCCCATAGGTTAAAGCGATTATACATTATCATTAAGCCTTTACAACAGCTTGTGATAAAAATTTACACTAGCAATCAACTAACCGGATAACAAAACTCACGCAATTTTCACAAGTTAAAATGCTCTATAATTAGATGTTTTTCAAAATTTTTCTCTTTTAACTTCAAAAGTAACTTTGTCTGTTATAATGTGCGCACTTCAGTTAGGCCAATAAAATATCCATTCTGATACTTCTTATCAGGCTGTCTGAATTCCCTATATATATCAATTTTTTACAAACTTGCAGTTTGGGTTTAAACCTAAGCTTTAGGATTTATTTTTTATGAAAACCGCAAATCCTTTTGTGCCTGCGTTTATCACCTGCATGAGAGAAGGCTATTCTTTCAAGCTTTTCCGTGCTGATGTAATTGCAGGTCTTACTGTTGCCATTGTAGCTTTGCCTTTAGCTATGGCAATGGCAGTAGCATCTGGAGCTTCTCCTGATAAAGGTCTTGTAACAGCAGTAGTTGCAGGCTTCTTTATTTCTTTTTTAGGTGGTTCTAGAGTCCAAATCGGTGGTCCTACAGGTGCCTTTGTAGTAGTTATCTTTGATGTAATTCAGCGCTTTGGCTTTAATGGACTGATACTCGCATCCATCATGGCAGGTATCATTCTGGTTATAGCTGGTTATGCAAAATTAGGAAAACTGATTAAATACATTCCTTACCCTGTTATCACCGGTTTTACAACAGGTATTGCTGTAATCATAGCCTCATCTCAGGTAAAAGATTTCTTAGGTCTTTCTGTACAAAACGTACCTGCTGACTTTTTAAACAAATGGTATGTTTATTTAACTAATTTAGATCAGACCTCAGTCTATGCTGTAATTTTAGGTGCCTTAGGTTTAGCTACTATCATTATCTGTAAGAAGGTATCTCCTAAGATCCCTTCATACTTGGTATCAATTCTGTTAATTTCAGCTATAGCATTCTTCTTTACAATGCCTGTTGATACTATCGGCAGCCGTTTCCCTAACCTACCTGAAGGTCTGCCTACACCTGTATGGCCAACCTTCTCATTAGAAGAAATTCGTGAGCTAGTACCATCAGCATTCACTATCGCATTCTTAGCTGGTATTGAAGCTTTACTGTCAGCTGTTGTTGCTGACGGGTTAATCGGACACAAGCACTCATTAAACCAGGAATTAGTAGGACAGGGTGTTGCAAATATCGCCTCAGGTATCTTCGGTGGTATTCCTGCAACTGGAGCAATTGCTCGTACTGCAACTAATATTAAAGCAGGTGGTAGAACCCCTGTTGCTGGTATCTTCCATGCGATCTTCTTATTAGTGTTCTTATACACTGCAATGGATATCTTAGCTTACATTCCTATGACTGCACTTGCTGCTGTGCTCTTCATGGTTTCATGGGGTATGTCTGACTTAAAACACTTTATCCAGATTGCAAAGATCAGCCCTTCAGACAGAACCATTCTGTTCTTAACTTTCTTCTTGACCGTAATGGTTGATCTGACCGTAGCTATCGGTGTTGGTGTAACCTTTGCTTCATTATTATTCATGAGGCATATGGCTCGTTCTGTTGAAGTAAGACGTCAGAAACATACAGCTGATGAGTATGAGTCTCAGGACGGTGAATTAGTAACCGACGATACCATTGAAATTCCTGATGACGTAATCGTGCTGCAGATCAATGGTCCATTATTCTACGGCTTTGCAGCAGAGTTCTGTGATAAGTTAAAGTCATTAGAAGATATGCCAAGAATTCTGATCTTACGTATGCGCTTTATGCCTTATCTAGACGCATCAGGTGAGAACTCTATTGAAGACATTATTAAGATCTGCCGTGAGCATAAGACTTATGTAATTTTCTCAGCTGTAAGACCACAGCCTCGTACTATCTTACAAAAAGCAGGTATTCATAAGAATCTTGATGGTGCGATTGCTGTTGATTTTGAGCATGCTCTTGAGATGGCAAAACAGCTTTTAGCAGATAAGGACTTTATGAACAAGCACGTTGATCCATGTGCTCATAAATAAGGTTTGATTTTCATTTATAAGAATGCCGGACACTGTCCGGCATTTTTGTAATCTCTCTTTTTACATTTACCTTTAGATAAAAGGCAAAAGATTATCTAAAAGACTTCTTCATGATACGCTCTTTATCACGAGCCCATTGCTTATCTTTAATAGAGTCTCTCTTATCATGATCCTGCTTACCACGAGCCACACCAATTTCTAGCTTTGCCCATGAACCTTTCCAATACATCTTTAAAGGAATTAAAGTATAGCCCTGTCTTTGAACACAGCCTGTAAGCTTATCGATTTCACGTCTTGATAAAAGCAGTTTTCTAGTACGGGTAGGATCACTTACAACAAAGGCACAGCTTGTCTTTAAAGGATTGATGATAGAGCCTAACATAATCACTTCACCATCTTTTACGGTTACATAAGCCTCTGAAATATTACACTTGCCAGCTCTTAAAGATTTTACTTCCCAGCCTTGTAACTCAAGACCTGCTTCATATCTGTCTTCAATAAAATATTCAAAGGTAGCTTTGCGGTTAACAGCAATCATGTTACTGCTTTGTTTTTCTTTCTTTGCCACGGAAAATGCCCCTTGATTAAAGACGCATTTCAAGTAAAATGCGCCTTTATTTTTTCATTAGTCTAACTTTTTAGACTTATAGATTGTTCTTAACAAATTTAGCTTTGATAAATTAACTTGTTCAAGTTCTCATTAATTTGACTTGCCTTTCAGAATTGTACAGAAAAACATGCCACAACTTCAAATAATCTAAAAAAATTTACAACCGTGCCGACAATTTCAAATAGAATATAAAGAACTACTAGTTTTTATTAATAGCATATTCCAAAATTGTATAGTACTGACCGTTATGTATCGTCAGTATCAACACCCCAGTGCCGTAAGGTATATAGAGGCTGTATATGGAAAATTATAATAACGAAAACGATTTGGCTCAGCAAGAAAACGACCTATCACAAACAGGATCTTCTATTGAGCAAATAACAGAGCAGAACAGTGTTACAGAACAAAGCGCACATTCAGATAATGATTTTGAAGATACAAGTGCTGAGAGAGCCACCTTTTCTGTAAGTGATAATGCTTACAAATCAGCTCCTTTCTTTAAATCACTATTCTCCTTAAAGTTTGGTGATATCTCGATTGTGCATAGAATTATTTTATCTTTTGCACTCTCAATATTAATTTTTGCTGTAGGTTCTGTCTGCATTATTTCTAATATCAACTCTTATGTTGATCAGCGCAACAGTATTGAAAAGCTTTACTCTGATTTAAATGCCATTAACAGTGCCTTTATTGAATTAAGCCATGACAATCATGATGGTCAGTCCATCTCTATTGCCAAACAGGCTTTAGACAGTATTAACCGAGGCTTGAATTCAGAGAAAGGAAAAGCCTTCTTTACAGTAAATCAAAGCGCAATTGATTTACGCTCAGCTGTTTTTGCCTTTTCAAGCAACGCCAACTCAATCTTACAGAACAACTCTAATGAGGCCTCCTTCTATAAAGAATTAAGATCCTGCTCTGAGGTTTTAACAAAGATTGACTCTTTGATTAAAAACGGCAAGTTAGATGCTAAAGCCTATAACAAAGTGCTTTACTCTTTATATGCTGTTTTAATCGTCACTATTTTAGTATCTGTACTGCAATCACTATTCTTATCAAAATCACTTAACAGCGAAGTTAAGCACGTTTGGAAGTCTTTATTAAAGATTGCCTCAGGAGACTTTAGACGTGACAGAGACAAGATCAAGCGCAAAAACGAGATTGGCTCCATCGATGGCTTAGTTGATAATGTCGCTTTCTCAATGCAGAAAACTGTGAATAAGTTGAATAATGATTTCTGCAAGATGGTGGACATGGTTAACCATAATTCATCTATGCTTGATAATGCTGCAGATGCTATGTCAACACAGAGATCAAAAGCTCATTCTGTAGCACAAGCTACTGCGAATATGGAAAACTCCATTGAAAAAGTAACAGAATTTGCCCGTTCTACCCTGTCAGAAGTTAAGACCGCAGAAACAGCTTCAGATACCTGCCGTTGCACCATGCAGGATAACATCACCACTAATCACACCTTAGCTGATAAGTTACGTGATACATCTGTTGCTATTCAAAAGATTAACGAAATGGGTGAGCAGATTAACTCTATCGTTAAAACTATTGCTGCTATTGCTGATCAGACTAACCTGTTAGCTTTGAACGCAACCATTGAGGCTGCCCGCTCCGGTGAACATGGTAAAGGATTTGCCGTTGTTGCTAACGAAGTTCGTGATTTGGCTAAAAAGACAGCTACCTCAACAGATGAGGTTACCGACACCATTTCTAACCTATCAAAGGCTGTGGAGACCTGCGTTAAGGTTGTAGCATCTTGCGAAGAAGAAATGAACAACTCTGTTCAGCAAAGCTCTAAAGCAAACTCTGCTATCGAAGAGATTATGGGCATTATCGCAACAATTACCGATATGTCTGAGCAGATTGTACAATCCTGTCAGGAACAGACCTCTATTGCTGCTGATGTTAACCATTCTATTGAAAACATCAATGCGATTACAGAAGAGTGCTTTACTCACATTGATGACACCAAGCAGTCTGTTCATCAGATTAGAAACTTAGCTCAAAATCAGGTTGAAAAGTTATCATCATTTATCGTTGATGAAGACAAGTAGCTAACGCTTTAATCTCTATTCAGTTTTTCTCATAAGTATGTCAACACAAAAAAAATGTTGGCATACTTTTTTCATATATCTTACTGATGACGAAATTTTGCCGTTCAAAATTTCATCAATAATATATGGAGAGAAAAATGGCCTTATATCTTAATACAAACCTTTCAGCAAGACTTGCTCAAAGGACTGTGAACAGACAGACTACCCGTCTTGATACATCTTATGAAAGATTGTCTAGTGGTTTGAGAATTAACTCTGCCAAAGATGATCCAGCAGGCGTTCAGACATCAGACAGACTTACTGTACAGTTAAACTCTTTAAATCAGACCAACCGTAATGCCCAAAACGCCATTGCCTATGCTCAGACAGCAGAAGGTGCGATGGAAGAAATTACTACCATGTTGCAGAGAATTCGTACTCTTGCAGTACAGTCAGCTAACGGCACTAATGCAACAGATAACCGTATTGCGCTACAAGATGAGGTTGATCAGTTAAACGAAGAAATTGGTCGTATTGCCCGTGATACCACTTTCGGTGGTCAGGATCTTTTAAACGGCAATGCCTCAATTGCAAGATTCCAGATTAGCCCAGATCCTGGTTCAATCATTAAGATTGACCTTTCAACAGGTTTTGATACTAATTCATTAGCAACACTTGCTGCTAAAATTTCAGGCTCTGATACCTTTAAATTACCTGAAGGCTCTACCTTAACCGTATCTGAGTTTAAGTTCTCTGATGTGTTCTCTTATCAGGTAAATGGCAAAGGTATTGATATCAGCTCTATGTCTAATGCTCAGGTTGTTTTAGCAGGTATTGATTATTTAATGACAGCTGTTGATTCAAAAAGATCTGAGTTAGGAGCAGTTCAGACCCGTCTTGAATCAACCATTAGAAACCAGGAGAATATCTCTGAGAACGTTTCAGATTCACGCGCCCAAATTCGTGATACTGATTATGCAGAGGAAGTTTCCAATATGACAGCAGCTCAAATTCTGCAACAGGGTGCGGTTACAATTCTAACTCAGGCAAATCAGAAGCCTCAGATGGCTCTGCAGATGCTGCAGGAAAGTTAATAAAACACGCAAACATCATACCAAAAATGTCATCTCCATTTTTCTCTTGAAGACCGCCTAAGGCGGTCTTCTTATTTGTGCTATTTTTCCTAGAAAAAGCCTATTCCATGTTACAATGTATGTGTCATTTACATGAGGAAATTTATGGCTCAGTTCATTTATACAATGAATAGGGTGGGCAAAATTGTTCCCCCTAAACGTCAAATCTTAAAAGACATCTCACTGTCATTTTTCCCTGGAGCAAAAATTGGTGTTTTAGGTTTAAATGGTGCAGGTAAATCTACATTAATTAAGATCATGGCAGGTGTTGATACCGATTATGAAGGTGAGGCAAGACCACAACCTGGTATTAAAATCGGTTATCTTCCACAGGAACCTGTGCTTGATCCTGAAAAGACTGTAAAAGAAGTAATCGAAGAGTCTTTCGTTGAAGTTACTAATGCCTTGAAGCGTCTGGATGAGGTATATGCTGAATATGCTGACGAAAACGCTGATTTTGATGCTTTAGCTAAAGAACAGGCTAAGCTCGAGGCAATCATTCAAGCTCATGATGGTCACAATATCGAAGTTCAAATTGATAAGGCATCAGATGCCTTAAGACTTCCTCCATCTGAAAGAAAGATTAAAGTTCTCTCAGGTGGTGAAAGACGTCGTGTAGCTTTATGCCGTCTATTATTAGAAAAGCCAGATATGCTGCTTTTAGATGAGCCTACCAACCATCTTGATGCTGAATCTATTGACTGGTTAGAGCAGTTCTTACATCAGTACCCAGGAACTGTGGTAGCTGTTACCCACGATAGATACTTCTTAGATAATGTAGCTGGCTGGATCTTAGAGTTAGACCGTGGTGAGGGTATTCCTTGGGAAGGCAACTACTCTAGCTGGCTTGATCAGAAAGATAAGCGTCTGCAGATTGAAGAGAACACAGAATCAGCAAGACGTCGTTCTATTGAGCGAGAGCTTGAATGGGTTCGTCAGGGGGCTAAGGGCCGTCATGCTAAATCTAAAGCTCGTATGGCAAGATTTGAAGAGTTATCTTCAGTTGAATATCAGACCCGTAACGAAACTAACGAATTATATATTCCACCAGGGCCTCGTTTAGGTGAGACTGTGCTTGAGGTTAACAACCTGTCCAAGTCTTATGATGATCAGATGTTAATCGACGATTTAACATTTAGCATTCCTAAGGGTGCTATCGTAGGTATCATCGGACCTAACGGTGCCGGTAAGTCTACCCTGTTCAGAATGATAACCGGTATTGAAAAGCCAGATTCAGGTTCTATTAAGTTAGGTGATACTGTAGTTACCGCTTATGTAGAGCAGTTCCGCGACCAGATGAAAGACAGCAACACTGTTTATGAGGAAATCTCTCAAGGTCAGGATATCTTAAAGGTAGGATCATACGAAATCCCTTCACGAGCTTATATTGGGCGTTTCAACTTCAGAGGCACCGATCAGCAAAAACGTGTTGGCGATTTATCAGGTGGTGAAAGAGGTCGTTTACAGTTAGCAAAACTGTTACAGGTAGGCGGTAACTTATTACTGCTAGACGAGCCTACTAACGATCTTGATGTTGAAACCTTACGTGCTCTTGAGAACGCATTACTGGAGTTCCCAGGTTCTGCTATGGTTATCTCTCATGACCGTTGGTTCCTGGACAGAATTGCAACTCACATCTTAGACTACGGTGACGAAGGCAAGGTCTCATTCTTTGAGGGTAACTACACTGAGTATGAAGCTTGGAAGAAAGCAAATCTTGGTGAAGATGCAATGCCTCACAGATTAAAGTTCAAGAAAGTAACTAAGTAGTTTTACTAAATTAACTCTCTTAACAATGGCTCTTTAAAAGAGCCATTGTTATTTTTGAGGAACAAGTTGATATTAGACTTTGCTAAATTGAGAGAATTTTCTTACTTTAGGATCAGCATTAAACACTGCTGCAATTCTTATAAGCTTCTCTTTTTTAGGCTCAGTATTACCATAGTCACGAGCTTTAATCTGTTCTACAGCCTCACTAAGCTTTGTCTTTGCCTCAGTCTCGTTTTGAGCATACTTCAACTCAAAAACTAAGCGTCTGTTTTTAGTTTCTATAATTAAATCTGCTCTTCCTTTTGAAGAGTGACTTTCAGTAGTTGCTTCAATACCAGCACCTATTAAGAATAGGTATAGGTAGTTCTGTACCGCAGCTTCACTGTTAATAGGGAAATGATCATAAGATACTGAATTTATAACTGAGTTGAATCTATCTATGATATCTTCTATATCACCTGCATCTAATAAGTCTCTTACACCTTTAGCTAAAGCATAGATACCTTCCTTATAAAAGTTGATGGCAAGTAATCTGTTTAAGGCTTTATAGATTTCACCGTTTGGAATACCTAAATCTACTGTAAGATCACCACTAGTTAAAGCAGAGCGTAAGGTTAAGTAGCCTGTCTGGCACATCAGTACATTCTGATTGATAGTAGTTAAAGATGTTGGATTCATAAAATCGTTAACAGGGATTGTTATAGGATTTTCTTTATTTAAATAGTCAAAAGAATTTAGCTCATGAGTTTTTAAATAGTTAACAAGGATTGATGGTAAGCCACCATTGTCGTACCAGTACTCTCCAAAGTATACAAATTTATTAGATACCACACTTTGGAAAAATTTATTTACAGACCAGGTACTGAATACTTTCTTTTTATAGAATTCATCAAAGCAGTAACCATCATAGTTTTGAGCCATCATATCTAACATAGACTCAATCTGAGTGTCAGTTACTTCTTCAACTCTACATTTGTTCTCATAGGAGACTGCAAGTGTTAAATAATCAATGTAGTACTTTTTAATCTCATCACGTGTAAAACCTATCATCTGAGAATAGGCACTGTCATTAGTGATATCGTTGATATCAGAGCCAACTGAAAATATAGCTACATCTTTTAATCTGGTGACACCAGTAATTCCTAAGAACTTAATTGCAAACTTATCTTTGATGTTGGCATAAAAGCTTTTGATTTTTTCCTGAAATTGCTTATATAGAGTTTCATTATTGATGTTTGCTGTCATCTGACAGTCATACTCATCAATTAAAATAACAATTTGGCGATTCTCTAATCTTAACTGCTCCAAAAGATGGTCAATAGAGTCTTCAGCTTCTTCCTTCTCTTTAAAGGTGGTTACATGATTAAGTTCTGCAAATTCGGTTATTTTAGAATTAAGTTTATTATTAAATTTCTCTATTGAATTTTTATCAAAATTTAAAAAATTCAGTCTTAATACAGGATAGGTAGGCTCTGTCCACTTGTCATAAATCCAGGTTCCTTTAAAGTAAGGCTCTACACCTGTTTCAAATAAAGTTGCTATGGTATCTAAGGTAAGAGATTTACCAAAACGACGTGGACGGGAGATAAAAACTCGCTTTAGTTTGACGAGCTTTGGAATATATTCAGTCTTATCAACATAGATAAAGTTCTCTAAAGTAAAATCTATAAATGAGCCTGTTGAGCTGATATCTTTCATTATTATTCTCCGACCAATCTATGATCGATTATACAGATAAAACCGTCAAAATAATCCTGAAAATGATTTTTAACAGGCTAAATCTCCACTTGAATAAGCCTAAAGTTTTTTTACTCTCTAATATAAGTTACTAACAGCTCTTGAGCTAATAACGTCTAGTAAGATGCTTGTAAAGATAGTGAGCTAATGGCTTAGCACTTGTCTTGGTAATAGCAAAACCAGACTTTTGAGCAGTTCTTAATGCTTTGATATTATCAAAGGCAGCTAGTGTTGAAATACCATCTAAGTAGCCTTCGTCATAGCATTTTGAAGAGTACTGTCTTAGCTTTACACCAATGCCTTTATCCTGGTACTTGTATTCAACACCGACATAGAGTTCATGTATGACTTTTTGATTTGCTTCTACAGGCTGAAAAAAGAAAAGATCATAAGCTATTACTTTGTCATTATTATCGACAACAATGCTTATAAGCTCTTTTGCTCTAAAGCGGTATAACCAAACTAACCATGGATAGAGAGGTTGTCTGAAAAGTTCTAAATGCAAGTTTTCAATCTGCTTTAGATACTTAGCTTCACCTCGTTTGAAGGTAAGAGTACCCCCCTCTCCTACCTCTACCTGTTCTGTAAGATCACGGCGAATTTTGTAAGCTCTTTTCATGTTAAATCTGATGTTTTTCATATGTACTGCTTTTTCAGCTAATTCATGAAGAAATTGCATATTTATCTCCTAAAAATTCGCACTGTTCTAGAGCAAAAAGAACATTTTAGTAATCTCTTGCATTATTCAATGCTTGTAATTAAATTATAGTTATTAAGTGAATATTTACAAATAAGCTAGCAGATTAACGCTAGTAAAATATAGTTTGAGGAAAATATGAATTTTGTAAAAAGCGCCATTTTAAGTGTTGCAGTTCTATCAGCTGCAAACTCTTTTGCTGATGACAATGTACTAAGAGTAGCAACCGAGCCTTCATTTGCTCCATTTGAATTTATGGATCAGAAAACTTCAGAACTAATTGGTTTCGATGTTGATATCATCAATGCAGTAGCTGAAGTTGAAGGCTATAAGACCAACATTTCAAGTATGCCTTTTGATGGTCAGATCCCTGCTGTTGTAACTAACCAGATTGATGTTGCAATCTCAGGCTTTACTATTACTGATGAGCGCAAAAAGATTGTTAACTTCTCAGAGCCATACTACGATGCAGGTTTAGGTGCTTTAGTTCGAATTGAAAAGAAAGATGAAATTAAGAAATTAGCAGACTTAAAAGGAAGAAGCATCTGCGCTCAAATTGGTACCTCTGGTGCGATGTTTGCTCAAAAGATTGAAGGCGCTAACGTAACACAGTTTAATACAGCATCAGAAGCTTTCATGGAGCTTAACAAAGGTTCATGTGATGCAACTGTAAACGACAAGCCTGTATTAGAGTACTACTTAGCTACCTCAAAAAATGACAAACTCTTTATGATCAATGATAAGTTCACTCAGGAGCAGTACGGTATCGTTACCTCAAAGAACAATAAAGAGTTATCAGATAAGATTGAAAATGGCTTGAAGAAGATCAAAGCTAACGGTACTTATGACAAGATCTACGAGAAGTGGTTTGGTAAAAGAGAAGAAACAAAATAATCTCTAGTTCTTTAAAAACCGTATTAAAAGGTCAGCTTGCGCTGACCTTTTTAGTCTTAAAGGAGAGAAAAGGCTAAGCCTTTTCAAAGAAACTGCGCATCTGAGCTATTGGCTCTTTACCGCGAGACTCTAAAAAGTCTAAGACCTTTAAAGGAGAGGTATTAATAATCTGATCTTCGCCTATATTTGCATCCTTTAAAATTTCCATCACACTCTCAAAATTACCTAAATAATAGCTAATATGAGAATCAGTACCTAAAGATATGGTGGTGCCAATTTTTTTAGCAAGATGTGCAATCTTTACGCAATTCTCATGTGAACCTTTTCTGGTATTAACATCAGATGATGAGTTAATCTCAACTGCTACATTGTACTTTTTAGCAGCTACAAGCAACTCTTCGTAATCACAAGGATATGAGGCATTACCAGGATGTGAAATCACATCTACAAGACCTTTTTCCATGACACTGATGTAGTTTTTTAAGTGCTCCTCTGGATTTGTAGGAGGATTGTTTGGATGGAAGCCTGCTAAGACAATATCCAGCCTATCTCTGTAGTATTTATCAATATCAATAGTGCCACCTGGCATGATATTAGCTTCGATACCACGTAAGACAGCAATACCTTCACAAATTCTTGGAACTACTTTTAAATTACCAAAATGCCAGACATGAGGAGCATCTTCTAGTGATGGACCATGATCGGTTGTTGCAAACATCTTAATACCACACAATTTGGCCTGGTGGACATATTCAACAATAGTTGAATAAGCATGATAACTTGCAACTGTATGTGTATGTAAATCAATTGGAAACTGCATGTTGACTCCCAAATAATCTTGCCTAATCTATTACCGGTATCCAATGCTCTGTCTTATAAGCATCAAAGCAAAGCTTAATTTGCTCAATGGTAGTAGTACCTACTCTTAAATCATCAACAGGGATTTCATCTAATGAAAAGAATCGTCGTTCTAAGGTCTCAGAGTTTTTACTAAACTGCCCCTCCCCCTCTTTACAGATAGTAAAGGCTGCCAAGATATGAAATGGCTGTGAACTCTTATTCCATTTGCTCTTATCGAGCATTGCTACAAACTTGTATGGAGAGACCACCATACCGGCTTCTTCACGAACCTCTTTAGTGGTATTAGAAAAGATTGACTCACTCTCATCGCACCAGCCTCCTGGCATTGACCATTTTGAGTTTTTAGCCTCTTTTACTAAAAGAATTTGACCTTCAGCATTAAAGACTGCTGCTCGAGTATCAATCTTTGGAGTGATATAGCCTTTATCCATACAGATAGCTGCTTTGACCTTTTCTAATGGCTCTTCAGTCATGGTAGCAACCATAGAGGCAGCAATCTCACGCAATCGTTCAAAACGTTCAATATCAAAAACATTCTGGCAATAGGTAAGACCGATCTGTCCTATAGCCTGAATTTCTTTAGCCCATTTGTAGAACTGATAATTCAGATTGTCGTAAGTAAAAATAGCACCTACGATATCCCATGGATTTAAAAAGTAATGAGCTACTTTTACTGAACGTTCTAATCTTGTGCCCCATACAGCTAAACCAAAATCCACACCAGCATCTTTTGCACAGGTAATATCACTTTGTGTATCACCAATAAATAAGATCTCATCACGCTTGGCACCTGTCATCTCCATATACTTTAATATTGAGTCAGGAGCTGGCTTGGGATTTTCTACATCGGATGCGCTAATAGAAATATCAAAATATGGGGTAAGCTCAACCGGCATTGGGGAAGCAAATAAGTTCTCCTTTCCGCCAATTACTCTTGCTCGAGAGGTAATAATGCCAAGCTTTAAACCTTTTTCTTTCAGGTGCTTGATAACTCCCATTACACCATCAAATGGCTTAATTTTATCAGCATATTTTTTTACATTATCAGCCCATTCTACAGAGAGCTTTTCAAACTCATCTTCAGAATAGTGAAGCTCTTTATTGGTGTCTTTAGCTGATGATCCCATAAAGCGGGTTAAAGACTCATAGGTTTCATGAGTATTAGGATCAATTCTTTTGACAACATCAAATAAAGCCATGGTATAGGCATATTCAGTGTTGTAGATAGTGCCATCAAGATCAAAAAGAATATGAGAATATTTCTTTAACATGACAGTTCTCCTGATATGCAATTTACAGCTATCACGGTTACTACATTTAAATTTACTGTAAATTTAATCTCAAGATTATAAAGTTTAGCACTGTAAATCTTGGTGTCGTGTTCATTGTCTTTGTAAGCTGGGCGAGGATCTTGAGATAAAGTCTGAGTAATAGCCTCAAGTCTTTTAGGACCTACAAAGGATTCAATATAGTCATCAAGATTGTCTTGATAGACAACCTCTAAAACTTTTGGCTTTTCTTTAGCAAAGCCTCCTTTTGCATTAGGTACTGAGTCCACAAATGGGATATAAGGCTTGATATCAATTACAGGAGTACCATCAACTAAATCTGCACCTTTTACCTCAAGTTTGACCTTACCGTTTTCTCTTATCACACGATTGAGTTTTACGATGGACAGCCCCAAACGATTAGGTCTGAATGGTGATCTTGTGGCGAAAACTCCCACAGAAGTATTGCCACCTAATCTAGGGGGTCTTACCTTAGGTCTAAATGAGGTGTATTCCACCCTGTCGAACAAAAAGATCACATGAATATGAGAGAAACCGTCTATGCCGACAAAAGACAGTTCATCATTATATGGAGGATAAAACTCAATTACCGAGAGAGCATCTGGTGCAAGACCAGGCTGTCTTGGAACAGCAAACTTCTCGGCATAGGGTGAATGTATGAAACCAATAGGTTCTATATTGAAACTATTTTGACTTGGTATGCTTTGAGTCATCAACTACTAGTGCATCGGCATAACAGGTAACAGATACTAGACAGGCAGGAGTATTAGTTAAGCGGACACATTTGCCAAACTTAATAGCATTTGCGCCTAAATCAGCAGCCTTAATTCTAGCTTTAGTTCTTGCATCAGTTTCAGTTGCAATCGCATCAGTGTCTTTAATCTGACAAGATACACCTTCAACTAAACCTAATGAGCGGTTTGGCACTTTCTCAAGATCTTCTTCTGACACTTCTGAAGCATATGAAGGCTTGAAGTACTCTTTGAAATTGCTAGGATCCACATTGGTCTTGAATTCAAAGTTTGAGCATGAGGTTAAAACTAACACAGATGCCGCAAGCAAAGCTTTTGTCAGTAAATTTGAATACATTTACATTCCTAGGAACATGAAAAGGCAGGTTCCCCTGCCTTATTTAGTATTAAGCGCTAAAGTGTTCAATAGCGTTTTCGATTCTCTTTAAGGTACGCTCACGACCTACAAGCACCATGGTGTCGCCAATGCCAGGAGACATAGCGCTACCGGTTACAGCAATACGCAGTGGCTGACCCACCTTGCCCATACCAATTTCACGTTTTGCAGCAACATCTTCTAATACTTTATCGATTGACTGAGCATCCCATGAAGGTAAAACCTGTAATGAAGCTAAAGCATCCTTTAGTACATCAACTGAACCTTCTTTGATCCACTTCTTAACACCAGCAGGATCATACTCTGTGATCTCCTGATAGTAGCAAGCAGCCTTCTGAGCCATCTCTTTTAGAGTATGGGTTCTTTCGCAGTAGTTGCGAACGATTTCCTCAGGAGCAGGACCCTTTGATAAATCAGTAATACCGATTCTGTTTAAGTGCCATATCAACTCTTTAGCTACCTCTGTAGCTGGTAGAGTCTTCATGTAATGAGCATTTAACCAGTCTAATTTCTTAGTATTAAAGCCAGAAGCACTCTTGGTGATTGCATCTAATGTGAATAAAGAAATCATTTCCTCGCGTGAGAAGATTTCCTGATCACCGTGTGACCAGCCTAGACGAACTAAGTAGTTAACTAAAGCCTCAGGTAAGTAACCATCTTCACGATACTGCATTACTGATACAGCACCATGACGCTTTGATAACTTGGTACCGTCATCACCTAAGATCATAGCTAAGTGGCAGAATACTGGAACTGGAGCACCTAAAGCTTTGTACAGGTTAATCTGACGAGGTGTGTTGTTAACATGATCATCACCACGGATGATGTGGGTAATACCCATATCCCAGTCATCAACTACTACGCAGAAGTTGTAGGTTGGGGTGCCATCAGAACGCTGAATGATGAAATCATCTAACTCTGAATTCTTAAACTCAATATGCCCTTTTACCATATCGTCAAAAGCTACAATACCGTCATCTGGATTTCTAAAACGGATAACGTATGGCTCATCTGGAGCATGCTCTGAATGATCATCTCTGCAGTGACCATCATAGCGAGGCTTTAAGCCGTTCTTCATCTGCTCTTCACGCATTTTCTCTAAGCGCTCTTTAGAGCAGTAGCACTTGTAAGCTTTGCCTTCTTTTAATAACTGTTCAATAACTTCATGGTAGCGGTCAAAACGCTTGGTCTGATAGTAAGGACCTTCATCCCATTTCAGATCGATCCACTTCATTGACTCAATAATAGCGTCAATAGCTTCCTGAGTTGAACGTTCTCTGTCTGTATCTTCAATACGTAATACGAACTGTCCATTGCAGTGTCTTGCATATAGCCATGAGAATAAGGCTGTTCTAGCACCACCTACGTGTAAGAAACCGGTAGGAGATGGAGCAAATCTTGTTTTAACGGTCATGATTATTTCCCATTTAAAAAATTTGCCATATTTTACCACGACTAAGACAGTCGCGCTCATTAAAAAATGAAATGGGAGGTATCTGCAACTTTCGTTGCAGATACATTGGGGGTTAATAAAGAAATGTTTTAAAAATCGTCTAAGTTTGGCTTTGACGATTTAGGAAATCTCTATTTTGCAGGAGTCTTGAGCTTTGGAATTGAAAGATCAGGATGTTCACCTGACCAAGCAGTCTTTTCAGCTACAGCACGTAATGCTGTAAGCTCATCTTCTGAGAGCTTAAAGTCAAAGATATCAGCATTCTGTCTGATTCTTTCAATATTAGAGCTCTTAACTAGAGGTAATACCTCATGATCTAAACAGAATCTTAAGAGAACCTGACCTGCGCTTACCTGATGCTTGATTGCAATTTCCTTTACTACAGGTAAATCAATTAAAGCACCACGACCTAATGGCATCCAGGCTTCAACTACAATGTCATGACGGTGGCAGTAATCAACAGCGCCTGTCTGCATGTAACCTGGGTGGAACTCAATCTGATCTACACAAGGTTTAACCTCAGATTTTAAAGCATCAAAGTGATGAGGTAAGAAGTTTGCAACACCAATTGATTTAGTCTTGCCCTCTTCTTTTAACTCAATAAAAGTCTGCCAGGCTTTAGCTAATCTGTCTTCCCATCCATCATCTTCTTCGGTTGCACGTGGCCAGTGGATAAGAAGTAAATCAACATAATCCAACTGCAGTTTTTCAAGTGAACTTGCAAGTGAAGCTCTAATCTTTTCAGGCTCTAAATCGTCTTTCCAAACCTTGGTGGTAACAAAGATCTTCTTTCTATCTATGCCTGATAACTTAATGGCTGTACCTAATGCTTCTTCAGTTCCATACAAAGAAGCGGTATCAAAATGTCTATATCCTAATTCAATGGCATGAAGCAGTGTATCGATACCTGCCTGACCTTTGTCAATCTTATAGGTTCCAAAACCTAGACAAGGAATTTTATTGCCATCTAATAATTTGAAGGTGCTATGTAGATCTTTTAGTGTCATTTATTACTCCAAAAGTTTTAATGCAGCTTTCATAAAGGGAAAGTACATAGTTGTGTTTTCCCTTCTACATTTTGTGTGTTATGAAATCGTTGATTATCTAACTCAAAGCGTTAAGTCAAAGTCAGTACGAGCTCAGCTTATAAAGCAAAATTTCTAACTGACTATAGATTGTGATCTTATTTTCACAATTTTTAAGTTCTTACTTTAAATTTTTGAAAATTTGTCACAAATAATTTTCAGAAGTTGAGAATTCACGCACATTTAGAAGTGATGCATGTGGTAGACAGTTTAAAAGATTATTTTGTACGAAAAGTTTTGGTGATGAAAAAGAAGTGTCCAAAAGCTCATCAATTTGATTTACTAGCATAAAACGCCACTAATCAAAATTCTCTAAATTTTTATCATGTATAATTAAAGCAGAACCGATGAATTGAGAACAAGACAATGACTACTAAACAATTCTTACCATTACCATACGGAAAAGATGTCTATAGTGAGCTAAAAGGTAACGGATGCTACTTTGTAGATAAGACGCCTTATCTTAAAGAGCTTATTGATAAAGATAAGTCAAATGTAATGTTATTTACTAGACCAAGACGTTTTGGTAAGACTCTGTTTATGTCCATGGTTGAGTATTTTTTGAAAATAAACTCGGCAAATCCTGGAGACACCATACTTCAGCAAAAGTTGTTTAAAGATACCAAGATATTAGAAGACAGAGAGTTCTGTGCAAAATACATGGGACAGCATCCAGTTATCTGTCTTACCTTAAAAGGTGTTCAAGGAGTTGATTTTGAGGATGCCTATTATAAATTAGCAGAAGTTGTATCAGCAAAAGCAAACGAATACAGTTTTTTAAAAGACAGTCCATCACTTGATGAAAAAGAAAAAGCTAAGTTTGAGAAATTATGTGATGAGGATTACCTAAAAAGCTTTGATAAGAGGGCACAATCATATGTAACCTCTGCCATCATATCTTTAGCAAGGATGCTGTATAAGCATTTTAAAAAGCAGGTCTATGTCTTAATTGACGAGTATGATGTGCCATTAGCTAAAGCGCAGGAAAAAGACTACCATGATGAGATGGTAACTTTAATCTCATCTTTGTTTGATTTCTTTAAAACCATTCCCCAAGATCCTGAGACTGGCGAACAATATGTAAGTAAAGTCATAATGACAGGCTGTCTGAAGGTTGCAAAAAACAGCACCTTTACAGGTGTAAATAACCTATATGTGAATACTGTTACAAGTCAGTTAAAGCAATATACAGGTATGATTGGATTTACCAAAGAAGATACCTATAAGTTCTTAAAAGACTACGAGTTAGATGACTTTGCTCAAAAGGTAAAAGATAACTATGACGGATACAAGTTCTATGACAAAGAGATGTTCTGTCCATGGGATGTGGTAAATTTCATTAAAGACAACTTTGATTTTAAACAGCAGGGGCTGTTGTCAAAAGTAAAAGCAAATAATTACTGGGCAACATCAACCTCAAGTCATGCTGTATATGAATACTTAGGATATTTAACTGATACTGATACCCAAAAGATGCAGGACTTAGTTGATGGCAAGTCAATTAGCTTTAAATTAAATGACTCCATGAACTATGACTGTTTATCAGAGCATGATCCTAATGATTTCTGGTCATTACTGCTACATACAGGTTACTTAACTGTAGATTGGGATAAGACTGATACCTTAAATTCTGAAGACAGTAGCGCAGATGATATTGCAGTAAAACTGCCAAACTTAGAAATTAAAGATTGTTTTAGAGAAAATATTCAAAAAAGATTCAGTGACGTCTTTGTAAATCTGAAGTTGCCTGGTAAGTTTATAAAGGCTTTAGTTAAAGGACAGCAAGAAGATATTAGCAATATCCTATTTGATATGTTACAAAAATACGTATCAATTAGAGATACAGCTACTAAAGCTCCTTACGAGAACTTCTATCATGGCTTTATCAACGGCATCTTTACAAGCTGTGAAGGCATCATTTCTGAATATCATTCTAACTATGAGTCTGGTAGTGGATATCCTGATATTACCTTTAAAGCAGAACGTAATACTAAAGCTGTAATCATTGAGATTAAAGCTACCTCAAAGGCAGAAGATATGGATGAATTAGCCGCAAAAGCTTTAAGTCAGATTGAAGAGAAGAACTACGCACTGCCATTTTTAAAGCAATCAAAGATTACTGATATCTATGCTTATGGTATAGCTTTCTGTAAGAAAGATTGCTCTTTAGTAGTAAAAAATCTTAAGACAAAACCTTAATGGTTTATTTTGAAAAGTGGCAGCCCCAGTAGGAATCGAACCTGCAACTAGCCCTTAGGAGGGGCTTGTTATATCCATTTAACTATGGGGCCAAAACCAACGGTATTATATCAATATATTGACCTGATACAATACCGTTTTTTCTATTGTAAAGTTACTACATCGTTGACGTTTACATTCAAAGTATTGTTCTGTAAATCAACAGGATGTAATTTAGCTGCATGTGGGTAAACAGATACTACTTTATAGACACTGTTACTTTTCTCATAAGCACTGTAATTATCGCCATTAGGTCCTGACATAGAAGCTGCCTGAACTAAGGTGAACTTCATATTAGGGCTGATGCCGTTCTCTCTACCAACATTGATTACTACATCATCCCCATCAAGATCTATGATCTTGGCATTAGCAGGTTTACATTGAAGTTCTGCAACTAGATCTTTGGAGACCTCTGCAGCTAGACCGTAAACTCTCTGACCGTATTCTGAGCTCTTAAATCTGTCAGATCTTAAATCGATGTACTCACTTTGTTTAAATGGCCAATCAGCTTCAGCAGTGTAATTTCTGTGGAAGATGATTTGCTCATTGATTGCATCATAGACATCAATATCAAAGTTAATAGTTCTTGTAGGAACGTACATCAGCTTGGTTAGTACATTGTTACCAACCTCAGAGGTACTTACTGAATTTATAGTGCCTAGAATAATGTACTGACTGCCATAACGATCTGCCAAACTAGAAAGGTTGGATACCTGGAAGGCATTTGACATATTAGGTGAATTTGAAGTGTTCAGATTAGCTCTTACCAGAGGCCTGGTTACAAAGGATGAGGTGTTATAAAGATTCTCCATAACAAGTTTATCTAGCTCTTTACTGATACCTTCAATTCCAATACTGCCCTGATAGGCCTGAGAGTCAGCAAATCTGAATGACACTGGCAGTACAGCTTTATGTACAGCTGCCCCTGAGCATCTTGCTTTGGCAAATCTTTCATCAATAAATGCTTTGATGGTAACAGTTACCTTACTAAAGGTTGTCTGTTCTGACATCACTACCAGCTTTTTGATTGGTGATCTGCTCATAATATTGACGTTATCGCTTTGTAAAACACCGTTTTTATAGTTTTGCTCGATTTTAACGTCAGCTCCGGCCTGTAACATGACATTACGGATAGCATCATTTACAGCATCGTTTCTGTCTGAGCCGGTGCCATTTGCTGTATACCAGGTAGCAAAGACAGTAGAACTCATTACAGAAAACACTAAACAGCATAAAATTTGAATTAATAATCTTATTTTCATAAATCACCTTTGTGATTGAATTTTGTCACATGGCATTGAATTTGCATTATTCACACCAAGATTGACAAAAACGTTAAAAATTTAGCGTTTTATAATTCACGGTTTATTGATTATACAAATAAAAGAAGGTCAGGATGGAGAGAAAATTACTTAAAATGCTAAGCCTTGCAGTTTGCCTAGTAATCGCAGGCTGTTCGGCAAATCCTGCCCAAGGTGGCAAGACACAACAGGCTAGTGTTGTACCTACAAAGAGCAGTGTCTATGACCAAAAAGGCATGGAAATCAGCAAGATCGTATCTAATATGTCTGATATCTTGTATCAGACTATGATGAATGATCTGTCAAAAGATGAGTCATCTAAAACCACTGTAACTGACAGCGATGGTAAGACTGTAACTTATTCATCTTTACCAAAGGTAGCTGTAACCTCATTTGTAGATACAGATACTTATGAAAATGCAGGCTATTTAGGTCGTGCCATGGCAGAGATGTTTGTCCATGAATTAGACAGACGAGGTATCAGCGTTTTTGAATATAAGCTTACAGGCGCTATTTCAATTACTAAAGACGGTGAGTTTGTCTTTTCAAGAGATTGGAAGAAAGTTGCCCGTCAGGCCATGGTAAGACATATCTTTGCAGGTACTTTAACTAGAAATGATTCAGGAATCGTTGTAGTTGGTCGTGTCATAAATATGTCAACCCAGACAGTTGTAGGTTCTGCTACAGGCTTTATTCCTTATGAGAGATTACCTTACTGCTATAGAACCGGTAAGAAAGATTGTTCTATAAATGGTGTTACCTCATATTTATATGAGCCAGGTACTATCACTGGTAACGGTAATGTAACTGATACAGTAGTTAAAAGAACTGTAACTAAGACCTCTGTTAGAGCTTCTGCATCAACTACAGATACTCCTGTCTATGCTATGACCGATAAAGAACGTCGTAAAAGACAAGAGCAGCAGTTTAAAGATAACTATTACAGAACAGACTCTGATGAGTTCAATGCTAAATATTACGTAAAAGGAGCTAAGGTACCTGCAACTTCATCAGGTAACTATGAGCACTATATGTATAACAAAGAGCATTCTTTCTTAGGATTTGGCAATAGAGGAAAGTCTACAGTTATATATCCTGCTGATACTTACATGTATCAGGAAAAGTTGGTACGAGATGTGCATGACCAAAGTCAGTACTCACGTACTAATGATTAGGAGGATCTATGAGACTTAGAAGATTGATTACAACTTTTGCAGTAGCAATGCTACTGCCAATGGCTTTGTGCTCATGTTCCTCTGTATCTTTTGTAAAGAATTTAACCATGACAGATGATGGTGTACACAAGCCATCAGAGTATCCAGTCTTAAGAGCAACCGGTTATGCGTCAATTTCTCGTCAGCCGGGTGCAACAGATGCCATCAAGCAGATTAAAGCAATGAGAGCATCAAAGATTGAAGCTTATAGAGAATTATCTGAACAGGTTAATGGCATTTATATCAGAGCCACCGATACTTTAAATTCAAGCAATATTGAAACCTCAAATTCTGTAAAGTCAGAAGTTGATGGTTTTGTTCATGGCGCACGAGTCATAAGACAGTACGCAGTAGGGGATACCTACGCAACCGAACTTGAGCTTGATACAAGGGTAATCTACGATCTTTATCAGATGCGTGGTGCGATGTAGGAGAGAATTATGAACACCTCACGATTTGTTTTTAATAAAACTACTCCACAAAACACAGTACGTCCTTTAAAAGACTATCTGGATGGACAAAAAGAGATTTTAGAAAAGCTTGAAAAGGTAATTCAGGCTGAGTATGAATCTCTAAAAGATAGACATCTTGAGAATTTGAAACCTTTATCAGAGATGAAATCTGATCTGATGTTAAAGTTACAGTCAAATGATCAGAGGATCAAACTTCATCCTGAGGTAGCAAAGCTACATACTGAATTTTTACCAGAGGTTACCATCATTAAGAACATGATGAAAAAGTGTCAGTTTAGAAATGAAATTAACGGTAAGCTCATCACTATGTGTATGCAGTCAGCTAATAAGCTGCAGGCAGTTCTACTAGGTGTACGTGACGTGGTAACTCGCAACATGACCTATACAGCAAAAGGTTATGCTACTGCACGTGGCCCTTCACGTTTGTCTGTAGACGCTTAATTCTATTCTCAATAGCACTTTTGTTTTTCTAAAACCTTCTGCAAAACATAAAAGTGCTATTTTTATTTCCCTTTAAAATCAATAAATTCACATCAAAATTTTCTATAAATTTCACTTTTTATCAGTAATTTTTAAAGTTGTAAAAATTGTCTTTGTACAATCTGTTCGCAATTTGAGCGCGCATAAACTTTAAAAAACAGATCCTAAAGCTTCGCTTGATTGCAGTTGTTAAGAACAAGCTCTTATGACTTTGTTCTTATAAAGAATAATTAAGACTTAAAAAGTGAATTATGGATATCAACAAAGTTTATTTAACAGGAACCGTAAGTGCTGTTTCCTATAGATCTCAAAGAAACTCCTTCAAGTTGAAGTTTAGCCTAAAAACTGAAGGCAAAAATTCAGTATCTCAAGATGATGTCAACTCTAAAAACGAAGCTAAGACCTTGCCTAATTCATCTTTATATGCTGATTACCACGAAGTGTATATGTTCAATCAAAAGAATGAGACTGAGCTTAAGAGACTTTATCAAATTGTCAGATGTGGAAACAGAGTTTCTGTATTAGGTCAATTACGAAATTTTAGGATTACAGATTCTCTAGGAAAAGTAGCTCTAACCAGTAAAGTTTTAGCTAGAGAAATCAAATTAGGCTCATAAAGATAATTTAAATGTATAACTAGGAAAAGCAAATCATGTTTAATGTAAATTTAAAGAAGGTATTCAACTCCGATAAGATCGTGATTGAAGAGTGCGAGTTAGAACCAAGCAATCTTATTGATCATATTCCTAACTTAGATAAGAACTATGTTTTTGAGCTTAATGTTCTAAATGAAGTTCTACTCTACCTTATCTATCCTTTTAAAGACTGTCTGTATATTAGTGGTCCGTCAGGTTGCGGTAAGACTACCTTGATCTTGCAAATTGCAGCTCGTCTTAACTGGGGCGTAGAGCAGATCACTTTATCTAATAAGTGTGAGTCATTAGATCTTATAGGACATACCACTTTAAAAAGAGGTGAATTAGTCTATGAATACGGACCTTTAACTAGAGCGATGCTCTATGGAGAGATCTTAATTTTAAATGAAATCGATCTGATGTCACCTGGTGACTTATCAGTATTAAATGATGTTCTAGAAGGTAAGCCTCTTACAATCCTTGCTAATAATGGCGAGGTAATCAAACCGCATCCTCAATTTAGAGTAATTGCAACAGCTAATACCAAAGGTTTTGGTGATATGACAGGCTTCTACAATGGCGCACGATTATTAAATCAGGCTTTCTTAGATAGATGGCGCTTTATTGAAATGGGGTATCCAAAGCCAATCGTAGAACTTGAGATGTTAAAGAATAGTTTTCCTGATCTTGGGCTTGAGATGAGCAAAAAGCTGTTACATTTTGCTCATGATTTAAGAAATGTTGTTGAGCAGGGAATTGAGAATGGGGTAAGGCAGATCTCTGCTCCTTTTTCTACAAGAACGCTATTAAAAATTGCTGCTTTGTTGTCTGTTGAAACTCCATATACAGTCCACAAGATCATCAAGATGTGTTTTGCTCTAAGACTTCCTGATGTAGAACATGAGTATGTAATGCGTCTTTGTAACGACATCTTTGGTCATGAAAAGCAAATCTTAAAAGTTACTCAGAAAAGTGATTTAGGAAATGATCTTGAGGTGAGTGAGAACAATGAAGATCTCTGTACAGAGTCTGATTCTGACTCAAAAGAAGTCAAGGTAGAAAAGAAATCAAGACGACGCAGTAAAAATTCTACAGATAAAGAAGAGAGTGTAGCTTAAGTAGTTAAAAGGTAGAAAAGCTCTGCAGGTACTGTAGAGCATTTATTGGTGTTTGGTCAATTGTCTTAGAGTCATAGGTATAAGTATGTTTTACGGATTAAGTAAATGAAAAAGTCGTTAGAACCTGGTCTTTTTCTGATAAAAAAGGAAAACTTGCGTTTAAAGGAAGACAACTCTAAACTCAAAGCAAGAGTGGAAAATATCGAAAATAAGCTAAGAGAAGCAAAGCTTTTTGAGCTTTTGTTTCCTGTTGTCGTTGCGTCAATGTTGACTGTTTGGGGATATGCTTTTTTATTTTCTTTGATGAGTTTGTATTTGAGGAAAGTAGAAATGCAATTTCCGATTTTCATTTTGCGAGCAATGAAGTGTCTCTTTATATAAAAAAACTAGAGTTTGCTATTATAGTAACGTCTGTCGTTATTTTAGTTTTTTTCTCTTACTGTATCTTTAGAAAGAGGAGTAGCTATTAATGATATTTGCTACAGTTTTATTTATTTTTGTAATGCTATACGGTTTTGGAATTATCATCTTTGATGATTTATGAGTTTTGTAAGAATAATAAATCATAATAATGAAATCTCCTTAAGGAGACAAAAGATACGTCCTTTTTTCTTCTTAACTATAAAGTCCGATCTTATACAATCGGACTATATTAGGTCAAAAGCTAGATTTGCTTTGAATTCTGTTGATTCTAAAAAAATGAACCAAAGTTAGTTTTTATCTTCTGAAAATATGTGTACATATGGGAATCGAATTCACTATTTTTTTTTCTAGTTCTTTGAACAAATCTCCATCTTTTAGTTGTGCCTCATGATGTTTCTCTAGTTCTTCAATTGTTTTCTAAAGTTAAATAATGCTTAGAAATGGAACTTAAAATGGTAGATTTGATCTTGTAAAAATAGCAATAGATAATTAGTGCCATGAGAGGTAGTTATGCAACGAAAATTGATAGTAGCTCACTTATGTGCAGTGATTGTAATTCTGTTTTGGGGAATGACCTTTGTGAGCTCAAAAGTTCTATTAAGAGATTTTTCTCCTATTGAAATACTATTCAATCGTTTTGTCATTGCTACTTTAACTTTACTTCTCTTAGCTCCAAAAGCATTGAAATTCATTTCCTTAAGAGTTGAGCTGTACTCGGCTTTTTGTGGTTTTTATGGTGTAACCATATATTTCGTTTTTGAAAATAATGCATTAATAATGTCTAATGCATCAAATGTAAGTTTGATTGTATCAACAGCTCCTCTATTTGTAGCTCTTTTAAACAGATTCATAGACAAGAGCGCGAACTTAGGTAAATACTTCTTTTTAGGTTTCTTTATAGCAATGTCAGGTATTGCCTGTTTGAGTTTTTCATCATTGAGTTTGCAATTAAATCCTGAAGGTGATCTGATGGCTTTAGGTTGTGCCATCGTGTGGGGACTGTATAGTGTCTATGTAGTCAAGCTACACAGACTTGGTATTAGTACCATGGTGATGACGATTAAGTCTTTCTTCTATGCTGTTTTATGTACAGTACCATGCATGGCCTTTTATGGTTATGACTTTAAGTTAGACTGTTTATTAAAGCCAATCAACATCGTAAATTATCTGTTCTTAGCAGTATTTGCCTCATCATTAAGTTTTCTTATTTGGAATAAAGCTATCTCATATCTAGGTTCTGTTAAAACTAATGTCTATCTGTATGCCACTCCAGTGGTAACTGCGATAGGAGCTGTGATCTGTATTGATGAAAAGCTTACTGTTTACCTTTTGTTAGGTATGGTTTTATCTATTGCAGGTTTGGTGATTTCGCAAAAGAACTAGGCAAAGATTTAAAGGAATTTTTGAAAAGGTATATAGACAAAAAGGCCTCAAATTGCTTTGAGACCTTTTCAATACTGTTCTCCTGCAAACAGTATTTAAATCTATCCAAAGATTGAGCTTAACTCATCTTCAGAATCAATTAGCTTATTAGCTACTGATTCATAATTAATCTTGTATGAACCGTCAGAAATTGCAGCTTTTAGTTTCTCAACTTTAGCTTCATCAATGCCAGATGCGTTTCTTGCCACATCAGTTGCTTTTGCTAAGGTTTTGGCAGAATCAGTTAAGACAACATCATCAGACTGAACTGCTACCTTTTTCTGAGCTACAGCGCTTTTTGCTGTGCTTGTTGCTACATTCTTGGCAGTAGCAACTGATTCTTTTATGCCGTTATAAGAACGGTCTGATAATACATCGATTGCCATGATACTACCCTCAATAAAACTTTTCTCTTCTAGTTTAAATTTATTTATGCTTTACGCATTAATTATTCCTGTTAATTTCTTAACGTCATTGCTTAAATTTTCTTGAGCAAATTTTTATAAAATTTTTGAAAAAAACTAGAAATTAATCATTCGAGAAATTTTAACTGTTTTTGCTCGAAGCTACAAACATTATTAGAGTAAAACTCAATTTTGTTTGTACAGTGTTTTCTTGAGTTAATTATCGGTAAAAATGAGATTTCTTTAGCCTTTTTTTCAAGAAACATTAAAGCCAAAACTTAGCAATCAGTTAAAAGATCACTTTAACAGTATTAGGACCGGTAACTACCGCTTGAATTACTTTTTTAGTCTTTACATTTTTTACTTGAATAAGATCATTAACCTTGCCTTCTTCAAGAGCTTGACCTTGAGTCTTAATCTCAAGATTATTTGTTGAAGCTACAATAGTTACAATGTCACCTTTGGCAATTACACAAAAGTCGCTTACTTTAATCTGTTCGCCAGCACGAATATCGCGTCTTGCTTTGCTACCTAAAATCATGGATTTGTCTGTGATTACAGCTGAGGTGTTGGTGCTTTCATTTACAAAAGAATCCTCTAAAAGATCAGCTGTAATGGTAGTGCCTTTAGGAATGTTAGCAGATGCAATTGTAGTAGCTCTTGCAACATTTACTGTTACAGGTACATTTACAGTGTATGGATTATTCTTTCTTGTGCACTTTATTCTGACGACATTGCTCTTTTTAATCTCACCGCCTACTAATTCAGCAGTGAGGAATCCTGAGCACTTACCACCATAATCTCGATTAGGATCGATCTTACTTGCCTTAACCAGATATTTTTTGTCAGTACGATTGTTATCAAACTGGGCTAACATATACTGCTTTGCGACGTTTGATAAAAAATCAGCCTCTTCAACAGAAGCTTGGCAAATATTAATGCAGAATACATTAAAGAAAATTGCCAAAACAGTCGATAGATTTTTTAGCAAGTTTTTCAAAAATTTCCACCTTTGTGAGTTGAAAAACAACAAGACTAAACTACACTTTAACGATAATATCACAAATGTTGATTTTAGATTTCATGGAAAATCAAATGACATTTGAATAATGTGAGTTGAAAATTCATGAAAACGTTTTAGACTTTAGGATTTTATAAAGTTTTAAGTGATGATAGTATGTAGAAAGTTGCTATTAATCATATCTATCTATCAGATTTGATAAAGAGGGTGTGACTTGATCCGCAATTTCTTTATTTTCTGTTAGTTATAGTCTAAATTGCTAATTATTCTATAAAATATCATCAACAAATTTATTAATAATAAAAAGCAAGGTGAACAACATGATTGGTGTAATGGATTCCGTCAATGAATTGACCGAGGTAGTGGGACAGAACCGTATGGAGCTTCTGCTCTTTAAGCTCTCAGGTCTACGCCAGCGTTATGGTATTAATGTTTTTAAGGTGAGAGAAGTCCTGCCTTGCCCAAGACTAACTGTGATGCCTAAATTACAGAAGTATGTAATTGGTGTAGCACATATTCGTGGACAAACAATTTCTGTAATTGATCTTGCTTATGCAATTGGTGGCCGTCCATCAAGAGATATCGATAAGTGTTTCATCATAATTGCTGAATATAACCGTTCAACTCATGCTTTCTTAGTTTCAAGTGTAGAAAGAATTTTGAATATGAACTGGGATAAGATCATGCCTCCACCAAAGGGAGCTGGTGACAGCAACTATATGACCGCTGTAACTGAAATTGACGGTGAGCTAGTTGAAATTCTTGATGTTGAGAAGATCCTAGAAGAAATTTCACCAAGCAAGCTTGAGAAGCAGGATCTTGATGAAGTATATGATGAGGAGTTTTCAAAACTTATTCAGCAGCATAAGCCAAAGGTTTTGGTTGCTGATGATTCAAGAGTTGCTCTAAATCAGGTAACAGCTGCAATGGAGAAGCTAAATCTTGAGGTAATTAAGGCTCATGATGGTCGTGAAGCTTACAATATCTTAAGAGAAATGGCTGCTAAAGGACCTATCAATCAGCAGGTTGCATTGGTTATTTCCGATGTTGAAATGCCTGAGATGGATGGTTATACCTTATGTGCATCAATCAGAAAGGATCCTTCATTAAAGCCTGCTTATGTGATCTTACATACCTCTCTGTCAGGTGTATTTAACTTAGGCATGGTAAGTAAAGCTGGTGCTAATGACTTTATTCCTAAGTTCAACCCATTAGAGCTAGCTAAAGCTGTAAAGAAGGGCATAATTCTTACCAATGCAGGTAAGTCAGGTGCTGACCTTGTAATGGGTAAAGACGTAAAAGAAAAACAGTAACTCTAACTTTAATTGAAACAATGGTTCTATAGTTCTCATAGAACCAAAACTTGTAGCAATTTGTTTGCTACAAGTGCTTCTTTGTGACATAAACAAAGAAAAAATGAATAATAATAAATAAATGGATTGGAGTAAACATTTTCCAATCTGTTTGTATGTGTATTGAGCCCTGTATTTATAGGCATTGGACATATGGCACTATTCAGTTCAGATAACAATGACAAGAAGTTATCTCAAGGTTCTCAAGTTAAGAGCAGTTCGCTTTTATCATCAAAAAATGCTGATGGTTCTGCTTCAAATAGAGTTACATCAACTGTAAAAACTTTAAATCCAAGGAGTTCATCTCCTTTTGCAACTAGCTCTACAGCTAAAAGTTCTAGTTTTACGTCAACTACAACTAGACCTACAGGCGTCAGCACTCAGACAACCTTAAGTAGCACTCGTCCTTTAGGTTCAACTTTGGATTCGACAGCTCAAAGTTCAGTTGCAAGAGCTCAGTCAAGTTCTACCTTAAATAGATCAACTTTAGGTAACAGTACTTTACGTCCTTCAGCTTCTGCTACAAGTACTGCTACACCCTCATCATTTGGTTCAACTGCTCCTAGAAGTTTTTTTGATACAAGTTCATCTTTAGCATCAAGACCTAGTGCATCATCAAGCTTGTCCTCAACTACAAGACCTGCAAGTACTCTGTTTTCAAGAACGACAACTGTTGCCACAACTGCAAGACCATCAGCTTTTACAAGCTCTCGTAGTACTCAGACAGGCTCAAGCTTTACACCAAGAGCTACAACTTCAGCTCTTAACTCTACTGTTGCTGGAACAAGTTCTTTAAGGACTGCTACACCTAGTTCAGTCTTCAGTTCAAGAACAACTTCAAGTTCTTTTGGCTCAGCTAATGCAAGGTTGAATAGTACAAGTTCAAATACATCTGGTTCAACCCCATTCTCAGCTAGTACTCAAGAATTTACTCGTAAGATTGAACAGGCTAAAGCTGCTTTATCTACAGTACCAAAGGTAAGGCCAATTAGCATTAACCGCGATGGTAAAACTTCATTAGTAACTGAAAAGCAGGAAGTAACAGATGTTCAGTATCGTCGCTTTGCAGCCTTTGTAGAGGAAAAGTGCGGTATCGTTTTAGGAGATGGTAAACAGTATTTAGTAAATTCTCGTTTGTCTTCTTTATTGAGCAAATTCCGTGTTCAAACAGTTGATGATCTTATCAATCTAGCTATGGAAGAAAAACCTAATAACAAAGCTCAAGAAGAGGTTATTGATGCAATGACTACTAATGAGACTTTGTGGTTTAGAGATACCTATCCATATAAAGCGTTAGAGACAATTATTCTGCCAGAGCTTGCTAAAAAGGCTAAATATCCTGTCAGAATTTGGTCTGCAGCTTGTTCATCCGGTCAGGAGCCATACTCAATCGGTATGATTATCCAAGAACAGATGTCAAAGATGTTACATATCGATCCTAAGCAGACACAGATTATCGGAACTGATCTTTCTCCTGAAATGCTCTCTATCTGCCGCAGGGGCCAGTATGATGTGCATGCACTGTCACGTGGTCTGTCTCCTGAGAGGAAGGAAAAGTTCTTCAGACCTACACACAATCCTAATATGATGGCGATTGACTCAAGAGTAAAATCGATGGTTGAGTTCAGACCAATGAACCTGTTAGGTTCATATGCACTGATGGGCCGTTTTGATGTGATCTTCTGCCGCAATGTTCTGATTTACTTCTCTAATGATGTAAAGGCCGACATTTTAAGAAAGCTGACAATGTGTCTGAATCCAGGCGGATACTTAATTCTGGGATCAACTGAGACCCTGGTAGGTGTTGCAGACAAATATGAAATGATGCGTTGTAACCCGGGTATCATTTATCACTTAAAGCCACAGAAATACGCCTTCTAGCGTAAGTTCTTCAGTGAAATCAGATTTCTCTTCTCTAATTTAAAGCTGAATGTTCCAAAAGACGTTCAGCTTTATGTCAAAAAAACATCACTAATTTAAAATAATACTGTAACTGCCTGTAAAATAACGAAAAATCTATATTGGCACAGTAGTTGCTTATGACTCCTGTATAAAGAAAACATTTGTTTGTCGTGATTTAGGAGCTGAAGATGTCATTAGGTTTTGATAAGGTTTTTGGTGTTCATCAGTACACCATGGGAATTCGAAACCAGAGAGCTGAAGTTTTGGCAGGCAATCTTGCAAATGCTGATACTCCGGGTTATAAAGCTCGTGATCTGGACTTTGATATTGCTTTTAAGCAGGCAGCTCATGTACAGATGCAGCAGCCTTCAGAAATGATAAAGACAAACGATAAGCATATGGATGAATCATCAATTTCAGATGAACCTGAACTGACTTTAAAATACCGTCTTCCATATCAGGCCGATACCGGTAACGGAAATACAGTTGAGGTAAGCTCTGAACGTATGAAATACATGAACAATACCATGGAATACCAGGCTACACTTACCTTTTTAAACGGACGAATTGCCAAGCTTAAAAACGCTTTGCGCACTGGTAACTAGCAGGAGAATAAAAAATGGGTCTATTCAGAATATTAGATATTGCAGGTACTGCAATGAATGCTCAGTCAGTTCGTTTAAATGCTACTGCATCAAACCTTGCCAATGCCGAATCAGTAAGTTCCTCAGTTGAAACCACCTATAAGGCAAGAAGACCTTTATTCTCAGCAGCGATGGATGAAGCTTACATGGCCGAGAACACACAGGGTGGTGTAACCGATCCTGTAACTGGAGAACCTTATGGTGTCGGTGTTTCCTTAAAAGGTGTGGTCGAGTCTGATGCGCCAACCATAAAAGAATACAATCCCAATCATCCTTTAGCAGACGAGAATGGCTACATTTACAGACCAAATGTAAATCCTGTAGAAGAAATGGCTGATATGATCAGCGCAAACCGTTCTTACCAGACTGCAGTACAGGTAGCTGCAAATGCTAAAAAAATGATGACAGCAACCTTACAGTTAGGTTCAAATTCTAATCTGTAGTCATTTTCTGTTTTACTGAAATTCCAGCAGGGCTCAGGATATAATCATCCTTGAGCCATATTTTTTTGCATTAAAATATCTTGGATATACAACTTAAAAAAAGTACAGTCATAAAAACTTAGGGATCTTTGTTCAGTCATCTTCCAAAGATCTCCACCCTGGTCTTGAGTCATCAAACAGTTTAAGAAAGAAATACTCATCATCAGGTTGACCATAACTCTGCTTTCTGACGGTCTTGATCTTCTGGTTTGACACCTTCAATCTTTCAGTAAGATAACGGATTTTTTCTAATCCCACACTTTTCTGTACTGACCCAGAAAAAATTCAGCACAGCTCAACGGCAGGATTGCCATGAATAGTTCCATAAATTTCACAGAGAAAGAACAGAATTCATTTCTTCTGTTAGCTGATAGCAGCTTTTATGAGTAAAACTCATTCTGTCTTATGAGAAGAGAACAAAGAAAAGCAGTCCCTACAGAGTGATGTTTACATTGCAGTTTTAATCTGCTGTCTGAAAATAAAAAAGCCTCCAGATGTAAATCTGGAGGCATTGACAAAATATAGTCGGATCCTTACTTAAATTCCTTCAAGTTTGAATACAGCCAACTTTTCTAACAGATCCTTTGCAGCTGCTCTTAGCTGTTCGATCTCATCGTTAGAATCCTGAGAGCTGTTGGCACTCTGTCGGGTTAATGTGCTTACACCTTGCATATTGTTTGAAATCTCAGAGGTTGCAGTTGTCTGCTGCTGAGCTGCTGTTGCAATCTGGCCTATCTGGCTGTTTACATTGTCAACATGGCTGTTAATGTCATTGAGGATGTCTGTAACACCGGATGCACGCTCTGCAAGGTCCTTCATTTCACCTAAGGTGTGGGTCATAGACTCATTGGCGCTGTTTGCGTCAGACTGGATCTGAGATACCATCTTGGTGATTTCCTGTGTTGATGATGAAGAACGTGATGCAAGAGCACGAACCTCATCTGCAACAACCGCGAATCCCTTTCCGGCTTCACCTGCACGGGCAGCCTCAATTGCAGCGTTTAATGCCAGCAGGTTGGTCTGTGAAGCAATATCCTCAATAGTCTGAACGATAGTTCCAATCTTGTTGGTCTGATCAACCAAAGTTGAGATTAACTGGGCATCCTTCTTGGTCTTTTCTGCCTGATTTCTGATAGCATCAATAACACCTTCAACTTCAGTTACACCATGCTCGGTGATGTTCTGGGTGTCATTTGCGTTGGCAGCGGCATTCTCACAGTTCTTGGCAATATCAGAGGTGGTTGATACCATCTCGTCAGATGCTGCTGATACTGTTACAGAACGGCTTTCAGCATCTGCAATAGCTTCTGCCACAGATGAAATCTTTGAATGAATGCCAGAAAGTCTTTCATCAAAAGCGCGGTATGACTTTACAACACTTGCAAGAGATTCTCCCAACTTCAGTCTCATCTGACAGGCTGAATTAAAGACCTTACCGAATTCATCCTCAAGGGTATTGTTAATTCTGAAGTTGAAATCACCTTTTTCCATGCGGCCGATGTAGCTGACAAGCAGGGTGAAGTTTTTGTGGATATATCCTGAAATTCCTCTGGAAATTAAAAAGGCAATGATAACAGAAATGACTACCAGAATAATTGATGTGTACATAGGCCCCTTTGAGGTGTTGGCTCTTGTAAGTTCGGTTGAAAGAGTTACCTGTTCATCAATTAACTTCTGATACAGCTCAAGACATCTGTTAGTGATTGGCAGTACCTCGTAGATATACACATCAAGAGCCTCTGTGAGCTTGTTTGCAGCCACCAGGGGAACGACTTTCTGTTTGTAGTCTGCAACAAGTACATTTGCCTGTTTTTTAACAGTCAGGATATTGTTCTTATAAGATTCTGTTGAAGGAAGATCACCGATGATGTTCTCATTCATTACTGAAGAGACCTTGGCAATTTCCTCAATCTTGCCGACAGAATCAGCAATAAAAGCCTCATTGTGATCGTGAGTCGCTTTTCCGTTCAAGTAACTTACGATGACATCGTTTGCCTTGTCCAGAGCTCTCTGTGTATTCATTACGCGGCTGTAGGATTTTCCAAGAATTCTCTCAACGTTGTAGGAGGCATCAATATTTTTAGAGGTATTTATTACAGCAAATCCTGAAGTTACGATGATCAAGATATTTAAAAAACCAAAACTCAGCATCAGCTTCATTCTGAGGCTTAAATTTCTAAGCAAGTCCATACTATTCCCCATTTATTATTTAAATTAAAACAGTTTGAGCGGAAAAAACCAAAGCGTTCATTATTCAGGTAAACTAAGTTTATCTCTGTCGTTTACGTATACTGATATTATTTTATACGGCATTAGGAGAGATATCTTTAAATAGATTTTTTTTGCGAAGACACTCACAGCAAAAAAGAAAAAATTTTTTATTATAAAGACAGTTATCACAGTTTTTATAAAGTGTAAAAGTTTCTGTTTTTTCAAGAACTTTTAACTGGTTATGTGGATTTTTTTATACAGTTCACACAGCTTTATACAAAATTAAAAAACTGAATATTATTAAGACAGTTAAAAAAAATTGCAGAAAAAAGTAAAATGAGATTTATATTCCCATTTGTACGACGAGTTATATTGTGCAGGATAATTTTGTTCCTGTACTGAAGTGTCTTTACTGCGACAGGTGGCCATTACTGTATTGGCGTTCTAAAAGCACAATTCTTTTATAAAAGATAATATCTTGCCATTGTAAACTGTTAAGTTAGGCCACATATAAAATATGTGAAATGAAATTTTAAAATAAAGTCTGGCTGTTCATAATAGCTTACCTGTTTTGAAGATTTTTTGAATTGGCTGTAAAAAAGTAGGTTTGTATGCAGAAGATCTTGCTGTCTCTTGTTGTTTTTTTTGTTCTGGAACTTGCTGTTATTATTGAAGTTGGATCCTCTATAGGAGCAGTAAATACCATCCTTGTAATGTTTTTAATGATGGTTCTGGGCGTGTTCCTGATAAAGTTGCGCTTCCGTCAGGCTATGGATGGACTCAGAAACGGTACTGTGGATACGAGTGTGTTTTTCCTGCCACTTGCAGGTTTCCTGTTTCTTTTCCCTGGCTTTATCTCAGATCTCTTAGGGCTTTTGCTGCTTATTCCTCGAATTCAGACAGGATGTGTGAGGTACTATAATAAAAAACGCGATGACAGTGAGTTTTTTACTTTTGCAAGAAAAGAGTCTGATTCGTTTTTTCATAAGGGCAGTACCATCGACGGCACTGCAGAACATGTTGACAGCTCTGATGAGAACAGGAGCATAAAATAACTTAAGAACTGAAAAAAGGAAGGCTCTGCCTTCCTTTTTATCAGTTTCCTGAAGTCTTATAGAAGTACTGACCTTCTGGTAACTCATACCGGATCTTTTGGCAATTTCTGAAATATTGCCGTGATACTCTTCGTAAAGTCTTTTCTTGAAATAGTTCTTGCGCTCATTGAGCCAGTTGTCAATATTTGAAGGAATTTCCCAGTTTTCAACTTTCTCTTCAAATACCTGAGGCACTCCGGCATCTGAAAGCTGAGCTGTCAGAGCATCTGCTGTAATGACATTTCTCTTTTCAAAGTTCGCATTGAGAGCACTTAGCATCAGTACATGGTGTAGCTGTCGCACATTGCTGTGCCACTCATAGGTTTTTATAAAGCGTAAAGCATCCACGTCAAGACAGAGATCGTCCCCATTCTGTTTTATCTTTACAAGAATATTTCCCTAGATATCTTTAAATCTGTCAGGTTCTTTCTCAATGATTTCGGATAACTGCGGTAATCTTAACTGACACATGGAAAGTCTGTAAAAAAGATCTTCACGGAAGCGGTCTTCCTCAACTACTTTTACAAGATCCTTATTGGTAGCTGCAATAATTCTGACACTTTTAATGTCTACAGGCGTACTGCTTCCTAAATTTGTAACCGATCTTTCCTGCAGTACTCTGAGCAGTACTTCCTGGTATGAAAGGGGAATGTCTCCTATCTCATCTAAAAACAGGGTACCGTTCAGTGCCTTTTCAAAACACCCCTGTTCGCTGTAAGGGAATCTCTGGCATAAATTCTCTGTAGAAATCATTATCCGTTCTTTGTTTTACTCCGAACAGCTCTTTACTCTTAAACCTACAGCTTGATCCCTACCTGCTATAATGAAGACAGCAAAGATTTAAGGAAAACAGCTTTATGTAAGAGAGTACAGTTACACTACTTAATAATCCTTATGGACAGTTTACTTTTGATTTATTTCGAAAGGAGGAGCAAGCCTTTGTAGATAAGAGTCTCTCCATTAAATACCTCGATGATAATGGTATAAGTAAATATCCTGTACTTCTGCGTCCGCGTCGTTTTGGCAAATCTACTTTTGTCCGTATGCTTAAGTGCTACTACTGATATTTCCTATCAGGACAGGTATGATGAGCTGTTTTCTGGCACAAAGATTTATGATTTAAATCTCCCAACTCACAACAGTTATCATGTAATCAATTTTGACTTCTCAGCTGTTTCAACCGGCAATCTTAATAAGCTTTTAACTAGTTTTTTTGTGGACGTTGCTGATGGAATAAGAGATTTTAAACGCAGATATAAAGATTTCGTTTTTGATTATTCAGATATCGATAAAACAGATGCTGCAACAGTGATGAGTGACTGTAAAAGAATGTTTTTATCAAAAGGTACAGCATGAAACAGCAGGAGAAAACTGAGTATGAGATACAGAACCGGACAAAGGTACAAAAACTTCTCTTTTAAACAGTTTTACAAAGAAAATCAGGTTCATCTGCAAAGGACAGTTCACAAAGATCTGTCCTTTTTTGTTATTCAGTCTTTTAAATTTCAGGTAAGACTTTGCTTTTGAGTCTTTCAGTAATGTCTTTTCAGATCCTTTATAACTAAAGATCTGAGTCGTTCTGGTAATATTTTCCATAAAGTGGATATAAAACCGCGCATCGTGGTATAGTCTCACTACAGACTCAAGTGTTTTACACATAATTTCAGAGAGTTAACCTTTACAGGTTTCTGAAACTTTGTAAAATTGAAAAGTGCTCTTATGGCGGTACGTTAAGGTGCAGTCAGACTCGGAAGGAATTGCCTCAGCAGAGTTTTTGTGTAGAGAAGATCCTGTATGAAAGGTCAGTTTAGGTATTATTTAATTTTATTTATTTCCTGTGTGATCTGGGGATTAACCCCAATCTGCGGTCGTGTCCTCAAAGACTGCATGTCGCCAATGCTGATCACGGGGGCAAGATTTTACCTTGTGGCTCTGGTTCTCTTTTCACTGATAGTCCTGCTTGAGGGAAAAAAAGGTCTGTACCTTTCACGTCACGACTTTTTTGTCCTGCTACTGATGGGCTTTGTCGGTATCTTTTTACATAATTCCCTTTTATTTGAAGCTTTAAGATTCACTCCTGCCTCAAACGCAGCCTTGATTGAGAGTATTGGACCTTCCATCACCTCAACACTGGCTTTTTTTGTTATAGGTGAAAGATTAAGCAGAATAGGATGGCTCGGAATTTTTATCTCCTGTTTTGGCGCTGGCTATATAGTATGTAAAGGCTCACTTGATACTCTGCTTCATTTTCAGATAAACATAGGAGAGCTGATTATTATAGTCTGTGAGGCGATGTGGTCATGTTACGTGGTCATAAGCTGGAAACTGTCAAAGAACGTCAATGCTCTTGCGGTTACCGCATGGACTGGTCTTTTTGGCGCAGTATTCTGTACGATAACAGGTTTTGCATTCAATGAACTGCAGGTCTATTCTATTACCAGAACCTATATCATCGCCTTTCTGGTTTTATCCCTGTTAACAGGTGTTGTGGCCTTTGTCTTCTGGAATTACGCAATCACCAAGGTGGGAGCGAGCAAGGGCGGAACCTTTGTCTATCTGATACCAGTCTTTGGCGCTGTCTTTGGCGTTGTACTTTTAGGAGAAGACTTTTCATCAAAAGAGTTTATCGGTGCTTTAATAGTTGTTGCAGGAATGATTATTTCTGTAAAGGCAAAACTCTCTGTAAGACCTTCATCAGGATCAGTTGCACAGATTAAACAGAGTCTTATCGAAAAGGAAAGAGCACAAATTCACCACGGCAAAGATGTTTGAGGTATGGCAATTTCTTAACCTGTTACTTTTTAACCGCTTTTTTATCACTCCTTAAATTCTGCCCTGAACACGGTGCAGAGACTTAATCTGTTGCAGACTGAGATCACGGTTTTTCCGAAAAAAAATATCTGGAACAGCAGATAAAAAAATTTTTATTTTTTTTACAGTTTTCTCTTGAAAAGAAAAAATTCATCCCCATTTCTAGTACTGTTGAAAAGTTTAAATGCTTTTGTCTTGTACTAATGGATGGAAGCTGTGGTGACAGTCGGACGCCTTTTTCCGACTAAAAGAATATTACGGTAGATAGCCGTGGAGAAACAAATGAAATTAGTTCCTTTGTATGATCGCGTTATTGTTGAGCCTTTTGAGGAAGAAACCAAATCATCAGGCGGTATTTTATTAGGTAGCGCAGCAGTAAAGTCAACTCGCGGTAAGGTTGTTGCAGTAGGTAAGGGCCGTGTTCTTGAGAACGGCACAACATCTCCAATGAGCGTTAAGGTTGGCGATACTGTTATCTATAACGAAGGCTATGGCTGCAAGAAAGAGAAACTTGACGGCAAGGATGTTGTCATCATCTCTGAGACTGACGTATTTGCAATCGTAGAAGACTAGTGAAAACTGGTACCTGAGAATAATTTTTTTTTAGTTTAGGAAGATTTTAGAATGTCTGCAAAGCAAGTAATTTTCGGAAACGAAGCACGCGCCCAGATGTTAGAGGGTGTAAACGTTCTAGCCAACGCTGTTAAGGTAACCTTAGGCCCTAAGGGCCGTAACGTAGTTCTAGATAAGAGCTACGGTGCCCCACTAATCACCAAGGATGGTGTTTCAGTAGCTAAAGAGATCGAGCTTGAGGGTAAGTTCCAGAACATGGGTGCCCAGATGGTTAAGGAAGTTGCATCAAAGGCTAACGATGCAGCTGGTGACGGTACTACTACCGCTACTGTTTTAGCTCAGGCTATTGTTAACGAAGGCTTAAAGTCAATCGCTGCTGGTATGAACCCAATGGACGTAAAGCGCGGTATTGATAAAGCTGTTGCTGCTGCAACTGAAGAGTTAAAGAAGTTATCAATCAAGTGTGAGGACAAGAAGTCAATCGCTCAGGTTGGTACCATTTCAGCTAACTCAGATGCAACCGTTGGTAATTTGATTGCTGACGCAATGGAGAAGGTTGGTCGTGATGGCGTTATCACCATTGAAGATGGTCAGGGCTTAGAGGATCAGTTAGATCTAGTTGAAGGTATGCAGTTCGACCGTGGTTACTTATCACCATACTTCGTAAACAAGACAGAGACCGGTACAGTTGAACTGGAGAATCCATACATTCTTCTGTGCGACAAGAAGATTTCAAACATCCGTGATTTAATCACCATCCTAGAGGGTGTTGCAAAGGCTGGTAAGTCATTGCTTATCATCGCTGAGGATGTTGAGTCAGAAGCTTTAGCAACCTTAGTTGTTAACAATATGCGTGGTATTGTTAAGGTTGCTGCTGTTAAGGCTCCTGGTTTTGGTGACCGTCGTAAGGCAATGTTACAGGATATCGCAATTCTAACTGCAGGTACTGTAATTTCATCAGAATTAGGTATGGAACTTGATAAGGCTACCCTAGATGACTTAGGCGTTGCAAAGCGTGTTGTAATCACCAAGGATAACACTACCATTATCGATGGTGAGGGTGACTCAAAAGCTATTGAAGAGCGTGTTGCTCAGATCCGTAAGCAGATCGAAGAGTCAACTTCAGAGTATGATCGTGAGAAGTTACAAGAGCGTGTTGCTAAACTTGCTGGCGGCGTGGCAGTAATTAAGGTTGGTGCTGCAACTGAAGTCGCTATGAAAGAAAAGAAGGATCGTGTAGAAGACGCTATGCACGCAACTCGTGCTGCTGTTGAAGAAGGTGTTGTTCCAGGCGGCGGTGTAGCATTAGTTCGCGTTGCTAAGAAGATTGCTGGCTTAAAGGGCGACAATCAGGATCAGGACGTAGGTATCAAGGTTGCATTAACCGCAATGGAAGCTCCTTTACGTCAGATCGTAACCAACGCAGGTCAGGAAGCATCTGTTATCGCTAACGAAGTTCGTAACGGTTCAGACAACTATGGTTACAATGCAGGTACAGAGCAGTACGGCGATATGATCGAGATGGGTATTCTGGATCCTACCAAGGTTACTCGTTCAGCACTGCAGTATGCAGCTTCAATCGCAGGCTTAATGTTAACCACTGAGTGCATGATTGCTGATGCTCCTCGTAAGGATGACGCTGCTCCTGCAGCTCCTATGGGCGGCATGGGCGGAATGCCTGGCATGATGTAATCATCACTTAAATAATTTAAATTCTGTGAAGGTCGTGGCTCTTTGAGGGCTACGGCCTTTTAAATTTTTGAAATTCTCTTTTTATCCTGCCTAATTTTTTTATAATTTTTGAAGTATATCTCTATTTGTGTACAATTCTGTATAATGGACGCTTTGTAAACGTTGATTATGTATGTTTTAGTTTAATTCTGTGTATAAAATCTGTGTAATACAATCAAAAAAACTTATCTTATAATCACGAAAAATAGGAAGTTAATCAGGGCAGAGAATTTTACTATCTTTGATTAACATAGTTTAAAAGTCGGTTCTCTAACCTTTAGGTTTAAGGAAATTATATGGATCAGAATCGTAAGCTTTTAATATCAAATCAGTTATCCTTTGGTGTTTTAGGCGCAATTGAGGCTGCTTGGGCACCTATGGTTCCATTTGTGAAAATGGGCATGAACCTTGATGATGCGCAGTTTGGTCGATTGCTGTTATCTATGGGTATTGGCTCTTTATGTGCTCTACCTACAGTAGGCCCGCTTATCTCAAGATTTGGTCCTAGACTTGTAGCGATTACAGGTTGTATAGTTTTAGGTTTATCTTTAATTGGAATTTCTTTTGCAAACCATGAATGGCTGTTATGTTTGATTTTAGCTATCTTTGGCGCAAGTTTAATTGCAATTGACGTAGCTTCAAATGTAAATGCAGTTGTAGTCGAGAGTATCTTTAAACGACCTTTAATGTCTGGTTTCCATGGTGGTTATTCTTTAGGTACGATTGTAGGCTCTATGATTATGTCTTTACTGTTAACCATAGGTTTAGGCATTCATTTGAGCTCTTTCTTAATCTTTTTGATCATGACAGGCGTAACCTTAATCGGTTGTAGAGCCCTGTTCTCTGATATCAAATCTTTTAACGCTGAACATGTAAAGGTAGCTCAAACAACTACTAATACTAAACACCATAGAGTACCACCTGTGATCCTAGTTTTAGGCTGTTTGTGCTTTATTATGTATGGTTCAGAAGGTGCGCTTTTAAGTTGGACTACTGTTTTTGCAACACAAAACAGAGGTATCACACCAGAGGTTGCAGGTTATTTCTATACTTTCTTTGCTGTAACTATGACTGTAGCTAGATATTCTGGTAATAAGCTTGTAACAGCAATTGGTCGCAGAAGAACCGTTGTTTTAGGTGCCATCATGGTGGCAACAGGCTTCTTTATTACAGCCTCAGTTGAGCATTATGTTGGTATGATGATTGGCTTTACTATCATCGGTCTTGGTGCTGGTAATATTGTACCTCAATTAGTGTCATTTGCAGGCTCTGTTCCAGGTATAAAGGTTCAATCAGCAATCTCACTTATTAACTCATTGGGCTATTCAGGTATCTTATTAGGACCAGTGATCATTGGTTATGTTTCAAAGCTCTCATCTTTAGAGAGATCATTTGAGCTTTTAGGCATAGCAGTGTTTGTAGTAGCTTTGGTAAGTTTCAAGATCTTAAAGCAGGCAAAGCGTAGCTAAATTTAAGCTTAAGTCAATAAAAGAGGGCTGTATAATTCAATGAGTTACAGCCATCTTTTTAAGAAGTTCTAAAGAGGTTTAATTCTTTTACTGACCTGTGATTACATCAAAGACAACCTTTAGAATAAACAAGCTGATTACCACAATCATAATAGAACTAGGCTCAAAATCACCTTACTCTTCAAAAAATTCGCTCCAAAATAATTTTCGGCACTATTAGCAATAGCCACGCCTATAGCTAAAGGGGAGAGTACATCTCCATGAATTAAGAATAAGAGCATAGAGGTGATATCTGAAATCATATTCTCAGCTTTTGTAAGTCCATTAGATTTTTGCACACTCATATGAGCAAAAGCTCAGAAGATTAAGAGTAATATGGTACCAATGACAGGTCCATTAACGTAGTGTGAGAATTACCTTCAGGAAAAGGATATGCTGATTTAGTGTATCTTCCAGAACAAAGTGCAAACAAACCAGCACTTTTAATAGAGCTAAAGTTCGATATGTCAGCTCAATCTGCTATTACTCAGATTAAGTAGAAGAATTACTTACAGTTCTTTAAAGACTATAAAGGTGAAGTTCTACTCGTAGGTATTAACTACTCAAAAGACACTAAAACACATCAGTGTATTATTGAGAAGGCTTCTATCTAGTAACAGCAGGTGTTGATTATTTTACATTGCTATTTTCATGAGCTTTTTCAGTTCTCAAAATAAAAGCGCATCTTAAGATGTGCTTTTCAAGATATCTTTAAAAAGAGAATGTACCTATTAGAAGATATTGTCTGAACTGATGTTTGAAGTATCAACCTCAGTCTGGCTTGAACTGTCTTCAGAGTTGTTATCTGTAGTTGTACCTTCTCCATTCTCATCTACAGGCTCTTCAACACCGGTCTCAGAGATTGAAGTACCGCCTGAGATACACCAATCAGTAATACCTGCATTAGTACATTTACCTAAACCTTCAGGGATAGGTAGAGGAGCTGCTGGCTTTCCTTCTTCTGTAATTTTTATAAATCTTGCCCAAATAGGAAGAGCTGAATAAGCACCGCCTTCAGGACCTTGAGTTCTTGACCAACCTAAGTCGCGATCTGTATCAAAGCCCATCCAAGAGGTAGCAACTACATTGCCGTTAAATCCTGAGAACCAGGCATCATGGACATTGTTGGTAGTACCGGTCTTGCCGTGCAGATCAGTTCTGCCAGTAGTAGCTGAAGCTCTTGAACCTGTACCCCAGTAAGGACCAGATAAACCTTCACCACCGTAGATTACTGATCTCATCATATCAGCTACGATATAAGCATTCTTGTGGGATAGGACCTGTGTTGCCATATTGTCTGGAACAGTAGTGCCATCCTCATATTCAAGAGCGATACCGTTCTTCACAATATCAGGAGCTGTAGGATCAGCTATCTTTGGATTGTACTGATAAACAATGCCACCGTTTTTAACAATCTTTGATACAAGGTATGGTTCAATCTTATAACCACCGTTTGCAAAGGTTGCATAACCTGTAACCAGATCAAGTGGAGTTACTTCAACAGAGCCTAAAGCCATAGCTTCAACCTGCTGCGAACGAGGTACATTAAGACCAAACTTTTCAACATGCTCCACTACGTTGTGTACACCAATCTGACGGATAAGTCTGATTGAAACTACGTTCTTTGAACGAGCCAAACCTTCACGTAAAGACATTGGCCCGTCATAACGGTTAGGTGAGTTCTTAGGTTCCCACCAGGTACGTGAACCTGGATCCCAGGTTCTGATAGGCTCATCCTGGAATATTGAGTTGATGTTAATGCCTTTAGCTACAGCTGCTGAATATAAGAAAGGCTTGAAGTTAGAACCAGTCTGACGTGTTGACTGAGTGGTTCTATCAAACTTACTCTTTGCAAAATCATAGCCACCGACCATAGCTACAATAGCACCGTTGTACTGATTTAAAGCTACAATTGAAGCTTCAACCTCTGGTACCTGAGCTAACTCAGCTTCATTTTTATCATTGAGGCTGTAGAAGATAAGATCTCCTACTTTTGCTACATCAGAGACTTTTTTAGGAGTAGGACCCTGTCTTTTATCATTGATAAAAGGAGATGCCCATTTTAAGTTCTGATAACTGATGGTAATGTCCTGACCTTTTCTGCCATAAGCCTGCAGAAGTCCAGCCTTATCATCTAAAGAGGTAACCACAGCAGGGAAGATATAGTGATAAATATCTTTTGAATAAAGGTACTTATCTAAATCAAACTTGTCATCTTTAGCTTTTAAATCATTGATGTTCTCTTTAGAACCTCTATAACCATGACGTTTGTCATAGTCATTAACAGCTCTAAATACAGCCTCGTGAGCTGCTTCTTGGTCTTTAGCTAAAACAGTAGTGTAAATTTCAATTCCGTCTGTATAAGCTGAAGGACCAAATCTGTCTAAAGCTAACTGTCTTGCTTTTTCTGCTACATATGGAGCATAAGCTTCAAGTTTACTTGCATGGAATTCTGCCTTATAAGGCTCTGCATCAGCTTTTTCGTATTCTTCTTTAGTGATGTAACCTAAAGAATACATTCTGTCTAATACAAGATGACGACGATCTTTTGATCTTTCTGGATTTGAAATAGGGTTTAATGATGATGGAGCTTTTGGAAGACCTGCAATAGTAGCCATCTGACCTAAAGTTAATTCATCTAAATTTTTACCATAATAGGTTTGAGCAGCTGCGGCTACTCCATAAGAGCGGTGACCTAGAGCAATCTTATTTAAATATAATTCAAAGATTTCGTCTTTAGTTAAAACCTGCTCAATTCTCAAAGAGATGAAAACTTCCTTAATTTTTCTTTTTAAGGTCTTTTCTCTGGTTAAAAAGAAGTTTCTTGCAACCTGCTGAGTAATGGTACTAGCACCCTGCTTAGCAGAAGCTGAGGTTGCAGCTACGATAGCAGCACGGACGATACCAATAGGATCGATACCGCTGTGATCATAAAAACGTGTATCCTCAATTGCTAAGAAAGCCTGTCTCATCTTTAATGGGATCTTGTCTAAGGCAACAGGAATTCTCTTACTCTCACCAAACTCACCAATAAGTTTGTTGTCAGCAGAGTAGATCTTCATAGGGGTTTCAAAGGTAACTTCCTTTAACTGTTCAACATCCGGAAGATCACCTAAGGTCTGATAATACAGAGCCGCCCCTGCTACACCTGAAACGCCTACACCGAACAGTACTGTCCAGAAGGCAAATTTAACGTATTTAAAAAGCACAAAAAGCCTCAATTCAAAAAACGGATGGCTCATTTTATCAAAATTTAGGCTAAATGGCTGTAAATGAGCTGTTTTAGAAAAGTCTGATTTTATGTGCTTTATCAATGGTATTGTGGCATAGTTTAGATTTAGCACAAATCATCACTAAAAACTGTTCACTAATGTACAGCTAAATGAAAAAATGAGTTAAAATTCATTCAAATAAACTGAAAACACGGACAGCAGATGACCTTAGAATGTAAAGATAGACTTTTTCTTGTAGGTCCTATGGGATCAGGAAAGAGCAGTATTGGTAAATCACTAGCTTTAGTAACCGAAAGACCTTTTCTTGATATAGATGAGGAAATCGTAAAATATGCAGGTAAGTGTATTCCTGCAATTTTTGAAGATGACGGTGAAATTGAATTTAGAAATATAGAAACTGAGGTTTTAAAACGCTGTCTTAAAGTAGACGCTATTATTGCCACAGGCGGTGGTGTGATTGGACGTGAGGAAAACCGCAAGCTCTTAAAAGCAAATGGTCTTGTAGTTTACCTGATGGCTGATGTGGGGGCTCAATATTTAAGAACTTTAAAAGATAATAACCGTCCAATGATTGCAGTCGATGACAGACGCAAGAGATTAGAAGATATTTTTAAAATAAGAGATCCTCTTTATCGTGAGGCATGCGACTTTATTGTGGACTCAAGTCACAACAATGTGCATGACTGCGTAGAACAGATTAAAGCGAAACTAAAGGAATTCTCATGGAAACTATAACAGTAGGTTTAGGCACAAGATCATATCCAATTTATATTGGTACTGACTTAAATTATGGTGATCTAATCAGAGAAGCTCTACCTAAGGTAACTGATGTAATGGTGGTTACTAATACCACTGTAGGTCCACTGTATTTTGATGAGCTAAAAACTCAGCTAGAAGAGCGCGACTTTAATGTAAGTGAGTGTGTCTTAAAAGACGGTGAAGCATATAAGACCGTAGATTCATGGTGGCAGATTTTAACTGCTCTTATGGAAAAAGATTTTGGCCGTGATGGTGCTGTGATTGCTCTAGGAGGCGGTGTTGTCGGGGATATGGCGGGCTTTGCAGCTTCTGCTTATCAAAGGGGCATTCCATTTGTGCAGATCCCTACAACCTTACTTGCTATGGTTGATTCATCAGTAGGTGGCAAGACAGCTATTAATCATCCATTAGGTAAGAACATGATTGGAGCTTTCTATCAGCCAAAAGCTGTAATTGCTGATTTAGATTGCCTAAAAACCTTACCTGAGCGCGAGTTAACCGCAGGTTTAGGTGAGGTAGTAAAGACAGGCATCATTTATGATTACAAGTTCTTTAATTTCTTAAAAGATCATGTTTCAAAAGTCTTCAGCTATGATTTAGACACCCTATCTCATATTGTAAAACGCTGCTGTGAAATTAAAGCTTCAGTAGTGTCACAGGATGAAAAGGAGCATGGCTTACGTGCTATTTTAAATTATGGTCATACCTTCGGCCATGCTATTGAAGCATATTTAGGCTTTGGTACCTGGTTACACGGTGAAGCTGTCGGTTTAGGTATGGTAATAGCATCAGCTCTGGCCTTAGACAGAAAGTTAATCTCAAAAGATGACTTTGATAAGATGTTAGAGTTGTGTCAGAGTGCAAAATTGCCAACCGTAATTCCTGAGAGAATGACAGGTAATGATTTTATTGAGCATATGCGTCATGACAAGAAGGTTCGTCATGGTGTAATTCGCTATGTACTGCCAGTTCGCATCGGAGAGGTTAAGATCTTCTCTGATGTATCTGACGATGAGGTTAGATCTTTAATTAGCAGGATGAAAGCCTAGTATGCATCATCAAGGTTTTTCTGTACCTAAGTCGCTTCTAGATTGTGCTAAAGCAATTCATGACAAGTTTTTATATGGAGAGAACTTTGTCATGCTTTCAGGTGATTCTGGCTCAGGTAGAACTAGCCTATGCGAGCAAGTTGTAAATGAACTTGAGAGTAAGCTTTTACCAGTATTCATCCCTTGTCAGGATGAAATGACCCAAGAGCAGTTGCGTCAGCTGTTTTTGCAGCAGATTGCTCCTAATGAAAAGTGGAATGATACAGAACCTCTTTATCAGAGCTTTTCAAAACTCTCAATTCCAGTAAGACAGCGCTTTTTAGTGATTGTCGATGATGCTGACAGTGCAATTAGTTCATTCTTTGATGAGCTGATTTCCCTGTATGAGCATAATCTTGGAAAAAACAGATTCTCTTTTTTAGTTACAGGTCATCCTTTATGGGTGCAAACTAAAATTGCTGAAAAGAATAATGACAGGATCTCTATAACAGAGATCAACATTCCTGCAATTACAATCGATGAAGCTGGCGCTTTATGCGAACAGATGTTTGTATTTGCAAGATTAGACAAGGTTTATAAAGCAATTCTGCCAAAATTACCTCATGCTTTAGCATCATGCGAAGGTAACATCAGCAGAGTTATTAAATTAACGGAGACACTTATGAATGATCCTATTCAAGTAAACGATGACAAGTCATCACAGCCACAGGTATCACTTGACGTAAAGCCAAATGCAAAAAATTCTAAGAAAAAGCACAGCTCTGCTGCTATTTTTATTTCAATTATTTGCATTGTCATTGTTTTAGCTTGTCTTGTACCTGTATTTTTAGGATCAAACATTGTTGATAGTATCTTTGGTAAAGCTTCAGAGCAAAAGCCAGACAGTGTTCAGATTGTGGATAAAGTACAAAAGAGTGCTCAACAGGGGGCTGATGTTAACAGCTCAACTACAGCTGATGATCCTCTTTCTGTATCAGCAGGTGCCGTAAGTGACATCAATGCAAAAGGACCAAAAGGAGATGAGGCAAACGCAGTACATGATGATGGCGGTTTACTGCCAGATGTAAACGGCGGTATTGAAGCTGAAACTAACAATGCACAGCCTAAGAAATCTGTAACCTTAGATGGTAATGCTTTAGATGAGATTGAAAAGAAAGAGGCTGATGACAAATCAGGCAATCCCAGGCAAGGATTGGCAGGATCTGTAAAACCCGATGCCAATAAGGCATCTGATGCTGCTGTGGGTGATGAAAGGTCATCTGTAACCAACTCATCTACAAATGAAGAGACTAATTCAAAAGTAGAGAGTAACTCAAAAGAAGTAGAGACTTTAAGCCGTGAGGATAATGTTCTTTTTAAAGATCAAATCGCAAAAGAAGATGCTGATAACCAAAAAGCTCTGGAGGCTCAGAAGAAAGCTTTAGAGCAAAAGGCTCTACAAGAGGCTGAGCTTAAAAAGAAAGCTGATGCTTTAGCTTTAAAGGACAATCCTCAAAAAGAAGAAAAATCTGACAATAAGGAAAAGAAAGAAACTGCAAAGGCTGATACTAAAAAGGCTAGTGCTACTAAAAACACTGCTAAAAGAAGTTCACCCCGAGCCCGTCCTAGAAGCACACCAGTTCCTGGCTCACATGATGAACTCTTAAATAAGAATCCTCGTCACTATACCTTACAGGTATTAGCAGGACGTAATAAAGCTCCTTTATTACAGGCAGCTGACTATGTAGAGGGAAGATACTGGATTTATACCACCGTGCGTAACGGTGCTCCATGGCATGTTTTAGTCATGGGTGATTTTTTAACCGCAAAAGAAGCTGTTTCAAGAGCTGCAATTCTGCCAGGCTCTCTAAGAGCTCATGGCTCATTTGCTAAATCTTTTGAAAAAGTACAATCAGAAATGAGAATGCAATAAGTGAATACCAAGAAATTTTTAATCGCAGGTTCAATCCTGTCAGCTGATTTATTAAATCTTGAGAAAGATGTAAAAGAGGCTTTAGACGAAGGTGTAGATGTAATTCATTTTGATGTAATGGATTATCATTTTGTGCCAAATATGACCTTCGGTCCAGGCTTTTTAAAGGCTATGAGAAAGAAGTTCCCAAATGCTGTATTTGATGTGCATTTAATGGTATCTCCTGTAACAGAGAATATCGTTGATGACTATGCAAATGCCGGCGCTAACTGGATTTCTTTCCATCCTGAGGCTTGTATTCATACTGAAAGAATGCTGACTCATATCAAAGAGATGGGCATTAAAGCAGGTTTAGCTTTAAATCCAGCTACTCCTCCACAGATGTTGAGATATCTTTGGGAGAAATTAGACTTCGTGCTAGTCATGACCGTAAACCCAGGCTTTGGTGGTCAGAAGACTATTAAAGCAACCTTAACTAAAGTTGCTGATGTTAAAAAAATGGCAAAAGATGATGGCTATGACATCAGTATCGAAGTTGACGGTGGTGTAAAGGATAACAATATCGCTTCTATCGCCTCATATGGTGCTGATACCTTTGTTGTAGGCTCTGCTTTCTTTGGCGCAGCTGATAAAAAGCAGGCTTTAACAGCTTTACATAAGGCTTTAGAGAAGTAATGGGAAAACTTACTGTGTTGCCTAAAGCTCTGTTATTTGATCTTGATGGTACTCTTGCTAATACAATTCCGCAGCTTGCGATAGCGGCTTCTAAAAGCGCTGTAGCTATTGGCTTGAATCCACCATCAGTTGAAACTACTAAAGGCTTTGTAGGTAATGGCGTGAATATGCTTTTAGCTCGTGTAATTGCAGGTCGCTTTGACGTGGAGCTAAAGGATGTAGATCCATCTTTATTAAAGAGAGCAAGAGACGTCTTTAATGTTGAATACACTAAAGGACTTGATAAAGATTACAATCTCTATGAGGGCGTAAAAGAAGGGGTTGAATACTTTAAGTCCCGTGGGATCAAGCTTGCTGTAGTAACTAATAAGCCTCAGATGTTTGCTCTTCCTTTACTTAGCTATATGGGCATTAAAGACTATTTTGACTTTATCCTAGGTGGTGAGGTTATTCCTGAGCGTAAACCTGATCCTACACCTCTTTACTATGTACTAGATAAATTACAGGTAAGTAAAGATGATGCGGTGATGGTAGGTGACTCTAACAATGACATTGAAGCTGGCAATAACGCAAATATGACCACAGTCTTTTTCAGCTATGGTTATAACCGAAAAGATCCTAAAGAATTAAAGTTTGATTATGGTTTTGATTCTTTTAATGAGCTTACTGCTTTAATTAAAAGCCTTAGCTAAAGGACAATTCAATCATCAGCATCAAAAAGATTAACCTCTACTAAAAATCTTTATGGTGCAAAAATAAAAAAAGGGAGCGAGGCTCCCTTTTGTCTATCTAAGATACATTTCTTAAAACTATCTATCAAACTCTAATGACATTGCCACAGGAGCATCAGCAAGTACTCCATTTTCAACACACAATCTGCCGTTGACTATAGTATGAACTACGGAAGATGCAAATGAGTGACCAATAAAAGGTGACCACTTACATTTTGAAGCAATGAGAGCATCAGTAACTAAAGTTCTCTTATTAGGATCAATGATTGCAAGATCAGCATAGTATCCTTCAACAATGCGACCTCTGTTCTTAATATGGAAACGGTCAGCTACGTTCTCTGAGGTTACCTTTGCAATAGTCTCTAAGGTAATTTCTTTTCTCTTCCATAAATCTAAAAGAGCTAATAAAGAGAATTGAACAGATGGCATACCAGATGCGCACTTAAAGTAAGGACCTGTCTTTACTTTAAGCTCATGAGGCGCATGATCGGTACCAACAGTAGTTAAGATGCCATTTTCAATGCCTTGAACGATAGCTAGTCTGTCCTGCTCGGTCTTAACAGCAGGGTTGCACTTTAAGAACCCCTGTTTACTCTCATAGTCAGACTCTGAGAAGAATAAGTGAGGAATACAGGCTTCGCCTGAAATCTGTCTTGTAACTACATTGCCAAACTTCAGCTCATTTAACATCTGCACTTCTTCTTTTGTGGAGATGTGCATGATATGAATTCTAGCGCCAGTCTCTTTAGCAATCTCTATTGCAAGAGAGGTTGACTTAATACAGCAGTCACGATTTCTAATGATAGGATGCATAGAGAAAGGAGCATTGTCTCCATAGTGCTCTTTAGCAATCTTTTCATTCTTTAAAATGGTGGCTGTATCTTCACAATGAAGGGCAATGATAGTTCTTGCATTCTCAAAAATAGGCATTAACTTTTCATATTTATCTACCAATAAATTACCAGTAGATGAACCCATGAAAACTTTGATACCGGCAATCTCTTTTACAGGCGCTTTTTTAATCTCTTCTAAATTGTCATCATTAGCGCCAAGATAAAAGCCATAGTTTGCAACAGAGTCTTTTGCTGCAATCGCTTTTTTAGCGTTTAAAAGCTCCATAGTGCAGGTAGATGGATTGTTGTTTGGCATATCTAAATAGGAGGTAACACCACCTAAAAGAGCAGCTCGTGACTCTGAGTAGATAGTAGCTTTTTGCTCCATACCTGGCTGTCTGAAATGTACATGCTCATCAATGAGACCAGGGAGAACTACATATTCATGACAGTCAATTACCTTTGCATCATCACAGCTAATATCTCTATCAATTTTTGTGATGATTTTGTCCTCTATGAGAAGATCGTTGCGTATAATACGTTCAGGAGTGGCAAGTACTGCGTTTTTAAGAAGAAGCTTTGACATCTTTAGTTTGCTCCGAAATTTTAAACTTTAAATATTTTAGCTTAATTTGGATCGTCACATATGAACGAAAATGATAATTTGTTTGCACCTAGGTTCACAATTAAAGATGTAACTATTCATAAAAAAGAAAGAATTTTTAAAAGATATTTTGCTATCGACAGATATTTAGTGTCATATAAGAGATTTGATGGAACTGAATCAAGGATTGTAGACAGAGAGATCTTTGAGCGCGACTCAGATGCAGTTGCTGTTTTAGCCTGGGATAAAAAGACCGATGAGATTGCTTTAATTGAGCAGTTCCGTCCAGGTGCTTTAAAAGATGAGAAGAGCCCTTGGCTAATCGAGATTGTAGCAGGTATCATCGATCCTGGTGAGACTAGAGTACAGGCTGCTATTCGTGAGGTTAAAGAGGAAATTGGTCTTACTTTAACTGAGAAACAGTTACATTATGTAACCTCAGATTATCCAACTCCAGGTGGAGCATCAGAATTAGTAACTCTCTATATTGCTGATGCTGATTTGTCTAATCTTGAGAAACACGGTGGTCTTGATGTTGAAAGCGAGGATATCCGTGTCTTTAAGGCAAGCTTAAAAGATGCCTATGAGAATGTTAAGAATGGACGTATTCATAACTCAGTTGCAATCATCGCAATTCAGCATCTGTTGCTCGAAAAAGAATCAATCCTAAAATCGTTTGCAAAATAATGCCTACGGCGTCACAAAATTGATAATTTATTATCCATAAAAGTGGACCTTTCTATAAAATTAGCCAGACTAACTTCTTATTTTTTAAGAAAAAGTATGTCTGGCTTTCTTTTATCTGTGCATTTATACCAAATTTGCAAAATGCGTAGTCTGTAAAGTTATTTTTAAGACATTTTTTCTACAATCTAAAGCATCTGAATGCACTTCATTTAGAGATATTAAAAAGAAACTAATTTACACCTTGTGAAATTTATTTAGGCTTATAACGGATAAAAAATGGCCCCTAGATACATCACTCCGGCTTCAGCCGATGGCACTGTGAGAGTCTTACAGTTAACAGATTGCCATCTATTTGCAGATGAGAGTAAAGATCTTCTTGGAGTAAATACTTCTGAGAGTTTTAAGGCAGTAGTTGAAGCTGTGCGTGCACAGAACTTTGACTATGATTTTATTGCCTTTACAGGCGATATTTCGCAGGATTATTCAGCTACCTCATATCAGCATTTTGCTAATATCATTTCAGTTCTTCATAAACCCGTGTTTTTCTTACCAGGAAATCATGATGATGGTCCACTGATGTACCGCATCTTTGAAAGACTGGGTGTTAATGTTGCTAAAAACGTGATTACACCTACATGGCAGTTTGTGTTCTTAAATTCTGAGGTTTATGCTGTTCCCCATGGATGGATACAGCGTAAGCAATTAGATTATGCCGCATTCTGTTCACGCCGGTCCCCCTCACAGCATATGGCTTTATTAGTTCACCATATGCCACTTTTGGTAAACTCAGCATGGCTTGATACTCAGACTATGCATAATCTTGATGAGTTTAATACCTATATTCACAGAATCAATGATGTTCGTTGTGTGGTAACAGGTCATATTCATCAGGAGTTTGATACTGTAGAGCGCGGTATCCGCTATATAGCAACACCATCAACCTCTATTCAGTTCACCCCAAGATCAATTGATTTTGCGCTGGATACACTAGCTCCAGGCTGGCGTTATCTTGCATTTAAGCCTGACGGCACTGTTGATACTAAAGTTTACAGACTTAATAACAACACCTTTATTCCTAATATGGATGTTGATGGCTATTAGCTGTTACTGTTAGAAGCCTCCTGTCAGCTAGCAAGTGTTTTTAGATATCTCTTTAACATGCAACAGACAAAGTATGGAAAAGAGATAATGTCATTGCTCTTGCCGATATTGCAGTTACCAAACTTAATTCCTTGTTTTATCATAGGATAATGATCACTTTGAATTAAGCTTTTAAGTGAGCGTGACATGTTGTTTCCTGATTTTACTTTTACAGGAATAAGCTCATCCCTAGTTCTTACAAAGAAATCCTCTTCTAAGGTGGAGTTATCCTTTTTAAAGTAATAAAGACCAAATCCCTGTTTAACTAGAGCATCTGCAACTAAGTTCTCGAACAAAGCTCCTTTGTAAACTCCAAGATTTTTATTCTCACGAAGATCGTCAGATGCTTCTTCATCTAGGCTTGCAACAAGAAGTCCGGTGTCTGCAAAGTAAAGTTTAAATTTGTTGTTATCGACATTACCTTTTAAAGGCAACTCAGGAAAGTTTAGACAATCACATTTGTTGATAACACCAGCATCCTTAAGCCATTCAACACAACCAAAATAATCTTTAGATCTTGCTTTAGTGGAAATCTTTGTGTATTGGAATTTTTTAAACTCTTTGGCAAGTTGTGTTGGAATACTTCTATATACTTCTAAGATCTTTTTCTGCTCAACGCCTGTTGAGTATTTTTTTACATCCTCTTCGTAATCAAGAATAAGCTGTTTTTGAATTTGTAGTGCTTTAGAGAAGTTGTTACTCTCAAGATAAGCTTTAATAACAGCAGGCATCCCTCCTAGAACTGAAAAATCCAGAAATAATCCACGAAAGACCTCAAACTCATTTTCAGTAAAAGGTTCGAGCTTTTGCATATGTAAAAGTAATGAATCTATTTGTGTCTGAGAATAGCCTTTAGCTAATAGAAACTCCTCAAAATCAAAAGAGTGCATTTCATAATCAGTCTTGTAACCTATGCTATTACTGTTAATGGTTTTATAGTTAATGCCTAGCATTGAGCTTGAGCAAATCACATCATAATTACCATCAAGTTTGAAATTTTTCAGGGTAGTGGCAATATCAGTATTTTCCCTGGATTTCATCAAAGATGATAAGAGTTTTGTGTGCCACAAAGGAAAGCTTAGGATCAACTAAGGTGATGTTCTTTATTACCGATCCTGTGTCATAACCATCGGCAGTAATTTTTAGAAACTTTTTTGTAGAGCAAAGTTTATATAGACCACGTTCTCATAGTTGTTTGATGCAAAATGCAGAATAGACTCAGTCTTACCTATTTGACGTGCGCCTTTAACAATTAAAGGTAGATGGTCAGGATCATTCTTCCATTCTGTTAGGAATGTATCTATCTTACGAGTGTAGTACATAACCTTATCCTACTTTTTTCTGTTCTCTTAAAGTTTTGTTCTTGCTTTGAGTTTAACTCAATATAGTAATTTAGCTCATTTTATGAGCTAAATATTAGTATTTAATTACATTTTATGAGGCAAAATTTGAACTGAAGGATCATTTTATGAAAATGCTATTGTCATAAGTTTTAAGCTACTACTCCAAAGAATTGTACTTTTAACATAGATCTTTTGTGCCTACACGAATATCATTTACAAAGGTAAGATTACGAACTCAATTCATGAATACAGCGTTTAGAAGTAGATGCTAGCTTTGAAATTTCACCTCAAAATAATCTATGCTTCAAACACTGTTTTATAAGGAAGATTAAATGATCATTGCATACATACATGGTTTTTGTTCTAGCTCTAAAGCTAAGAAAGCTCAAATCATGAAAGCAGAGCTTTTGAAAAATTACAAAGATATTAAGTTTGTTTCATTAGATTTTTCAGATAACTTTAAAATCGCTATGGAAGAGCTAAATGAGCAAATTCAGTCTCTTTTAAAAGAAGATCCTAAAGTATGTTTAGCTGCAAGCTCACTAGGTGGTTTCATGGCCATGCTCTTGAGCATTAAATATGATTTAAAAGTAGCTCTTGTAAATCCATGTCTGTATCCATGTAAATTTGTAAGAGACAACAATTACGTAGGTACTACCTTAAAGAACTTTGATACAGGACATGAGTTTAAGATTGAAGAGAGTGATCTTGAGTATCTTGAAGAGCAGGAAGCACTTTTACCAAAGTTTAATCTTAAAAATGCCAGTGTCTTTTTACAGGCAGGGGATGAGGTTTTAGATTATACCTATGCTTTAAAATTCTTTATGCGCGGTGGTGTAGGTGGCTTCTCTTTAAAAGATGGTGGCTCACACGGTTATGACGATTTCGAAGAAGAAGTAGGTAAGATTGTAGAGTTCTTTAAAAAGGACTAGTTTAAGTCATGGCGCCTTTTGAACTATAAGCCATTTACCATGATGCATTCAATGTAGATTATGTCAAATGGAGTTTAGCTGTAAAAAAGATGGAGCTGAACAAAAAAGATTTGATGAAAAACACGATTTTTAACACAATCTTAGGAAATCTAAATTTATCCTAAGTCTTTATGTGGATAATAAACTATAGAAAGATAGAACTAAAACACAGGACTGTTGTCGCTTATTAAAGTAAACTCTATCTAAAGCAAAGCAGATAAAAATAACTTGAGATCTTGTAACAGGGACACAAGTTAACTTTCAAAAATTACAGTTTTAGTAAAACAGGCAAAGCTTGTTTTTAGAGAATGTTATAAAGGAGAGAGTATGCGTATCCTGGTAGTTGAAGATGATCCTTTAATTTCCAAGGCAATTGAGTCAGGCTTAAAATCAAGTGCCTATGCTGTAGATTGTATCGCTGACGGCAATCAAGCACAGTATGCACCCAAGGATATTAGCTATGACTGCATCCTTTTAGATTTAGGCTTGCCAGGTATTGACGGTGTACAGCTGTTAAAGATGTGGCGTAGCGAGAATATCTCCACTCCTGTAATTATTATCACCGCACGTGATGGTCTTGATGACAGAGTTTTAGGTCTTGATATTGGTGCTGATGATTATGTGGTAAAGCCATTTGATTTGGTAGAACTCTTAGCAAGGATCAGAGCTGTAACTCGCAGATCAACTGTATCAAAAGACACTGTAATGATGTCAAATGGTGCTTTAACTCTTGATCCTGTAACTCATGAAGTAAAGGTCAAAGACGAGACCGGTAATGAAACAGTCCAGCCTTTAACCTCAAGAGAATATGCTCTTTTAGAAGCTCTCTTACGCAGACCTGGTGCAGTCTTATCTCGTGAAGCCATTGAGGATAAGATCTACGCTTTTGGTGAAGAAGTAGAATCAAACGCAGTTGAATTTATCATTCACAATCTAAGAAAGAAGGTTGGTGCTGCTAATATTAAAAACGTCAGAGGTGTGGGTTGGAAAGTCGTCAAAGGAAACTAATCCGTTCCTTACGTTTTAAACTGTGCATCGTTTTAGCTTGTATAGGCATTCTCTATACCGGCTTTAGTTGCTATCGCTCCTACAACAAAGCCATGAATGAAATTGGCTTTTATGTTGATGAGGAGTTAGCTCAGATTGCTGGTGTTATCATCAACTACGATATGATGTTACCTAAGTCATGGGAAGGACCTAATTTCAGACGACGTCTGTTCCGTGACTTTAAAGGCAATCTGATGCTGCGCCATGAGTTTGAACGTTCCTTCCTGCCAATTCCATCTTTAAACGATCTCTTTGATAAGCATCAGGAGATCATCATTGCACCTGTCTATGCTCAACCAGGAGAGACCTTCTATTTTCCTGTAGGCATTGATGATGGCTTATATTCAGTTTTAATCAACGACAGACGTGTAAGAGCTTATGTTGCTACCAACAGGGCAGGGGTTAGATTTGTGGTCGCAAGACCATTTGAACTTATGGAAGCTCTGGTAAACCAGGCTTTAATAAGTTCATTATTTGAATTCTTACTGTTAGTTGCAATCTACATTCCATGTGTGATCTTATTTGTAAATATCATGTTCTTACCAGTAAAGCGCTTAGCAAAAGAACTTGATATGCGCCGTGAGAGTGATCTAACTCCAGTTACAGGACATACTCTGCCATCAGAGCTTGATGTCTTTATTGATTCTATTAACCGCCTTTTTAATAAGACCGCAGGTGCTCTGCAAAATGAACGAAGATTTATTGCCGATGCAGCGCATGAAATGAGAACTCCGCTTACAGCAATCTCACTACAGGCACAGGCTTTAAAAGAGGATATCCTGCCACAGGATGAAGCAGACAAGGTTCATCAGTTAAAGCTTGCTATCTCCCGTCAAAGAAAATTAACTAATGATCTTTTAGCTTATGCTCGTTCTCAATGCGGGCGAGAACTTCACTTTACTAACTTCGATGTGAAATCACTGTTTGTTGAAATCATTGATGATTTAGGTTCATTAGCTGATGACAATGATATTGATTTAGGCCTTGTTGGTAACTGTGCTCTCTCTTTATACTCAGACAGATCAAGCGTTAAGACCATAATTTCAAATCTTGTAAGTAATTCATTAAAGTACACTCCTAAAGGCGGTCAGTGTGATCTAAGCTGTGTAAAACATGATCATGAGATTACTATCTTTGTAGAAGACACAGGTTCTGGTCTTTCTCAAGAAGACCTAACTAAAGTATTCAATGCTTTCTACAGAGTAGGAGGTGACACCGCCAAGATAGAAGGCACTGGTTTAGGTCTGTCCATCGTAAAATCTGCCTGTGATGAGATTGGTGCCAAGATTGCCTTAGAGAACCGCAAAGAAGGTGGTCTCAGAGCTAAGGTTACCTTCAAGCTAAGTTAGAGAGAGTAAAAGAACACACAAAAATCCTTGTAAAGTTCAACATGAGCTTAAAAAAATCATACTTTTAACTCTCAAGAGTCACTCAACAATAGATAATGTTGTATCAAAATTAAATATGTATAAATTATTAGAATAATTAGTGTATTTAGAATAAGCGTGATTTTATTTACTTATTGATCTTTAAATATAAATTTCTAAAATTCCGCCAATAATATTTGATAAAATCTGAATAAGAACATGTTATTATTTAACTTATTGAATTTTAAAGATATTGTTGATAATTTTCTAAAACAGTTATTCTTTTCTTCGGCGATTGCTTTCTAATGCGGTTTAATGCAGTATTTCTCAACTCATATTCTGCAGATCTGTCCAATTTTTAAGAAAAATAGCCTACACCGGCGAAAAGTGAGCTAGAGACTGCATTTACAAAGGCTTTAAATGTGGTACCATTGCATGGTCACCAGAATGTTGGTGAGTTACGACAAGTAGCCTCTGCACTTTTACGAGTTGTATATAAATTGCAGGGTCACCAGAATGTTGGTGAGTTACGACATCTCAACTGCTGCAGCAGTGTATCCTACTGCAATTGTTTTGCCTTCAAAATGTAGGTTCGTTACGAAATTGCAATGACTGCGTTCATCCAATAATCTTTAGATATGAGAGCACTCAATAGTGCTTGGAAAATAACAACGTTGATGGGGAATTCTGAGTAATTGATAGAACAATCACATTGAAGCATGTTATTTTTAACCAAATCTTTTTTTGAATTCTTCATCTCTGCCTGAAGATCTTTCCAATTTTCTTCAAATCGTTTTTCTTCGCTGAATTGTTTTATAAGTTCAGGCTATTCATTTTTTTCTAATCAGATGTTGCCTTAAGCATGAGGAACTACTCTATTTAAAAATACATATAATGATATTCATGTGAGATTGTTAGACTTTAAAATATCAAAATAACTGTTTTGAATAATTTGTTTAATATATTGAAATAGAAGAAAAAATCTTAAAATATTCACGAAATATGAAAGTTTAAAACACCTTTTTGCAACAAAAATCGAGATTTAATGGCACTAAAATGTAACAAATTACGTAACAATTATGTGTTTGTTTATAACAATATTCTTAATCAGTGCAATTTTGCTTTTAAAGTTTAAGTGCATTTCTGCTCTCTTACCAATACTAGCTTTTATTAACGTAAATTAGTGCTTTGTGCTATTATTAGAGTATTCAGAACAACAACGAACCTATATAAAAATCAATTCAGAAGAATTATTTCAAAGCATAAAAAGATTCATATGTCAGACAATGTAAAAGATTATTCAGGCGCTTCCATCGAAGTATTAAAAGGTCTAGAACCAGTTAGAAGAAGACCTGGTATGTACACTGATACCCAAAATCCAAATCATTTGGGTATGGAAGTTATCGATAACAGTGTTGATGAGGCTGTAGCAGGTTTTGCCAATAAGATCGATGTCGTTTTATACGAGGATGAATCATTAGAGGTAACTGATAACGGTCGTGGTATGCCTGTTGATCTTCATCCTGAAGAAAAAATCCCAGCAATCGAGCTTATCTTAACTAGGTTACACGCAGGCGGTAAGTTTAATTCAGATTCTTACAAATTCTCAGGTGGTCTGCACGGTGTAGGTGTATCTGTTGTAAATGCTTTGTCAAAGAAGCTAATTGCAACCGTAAAAAGGGGCGGTATTGTCTATCAAATTACCTATGAAGGTGGAAATAAAACTCAAGAATTAACACAAATTGGCACCTGCGCGAAAAAGGATACCGGTACTTCAGTACACTTCTGGCCAGATGAGCCATATTTTGATGAACCAAAGTTTAATGTAGCTCTACTAAAACATCTTTTAAAAGCAAAAGCAGTTTTATGTGAAGGTCTTACCATCAATTTTGAAGATAAGATTAGAAACACCACTGAGAGCTGGTCTTACAATGGTAACTTACAAAACTACATGTTATCTCAAACAGAAGGCAGAACCATTGAACCTAATCCTCCATTCTTTGGAGAAGTAAAAGGCGAGGATGAGGAATTAGAGTGGGCTGTAGCCTGGGAGTTAGAAGGTACAGGTGCTCATACCATCGGTGAGTCATTTGTAAACTTAATTCCAACTGTTGAAGGTGGTACCCATGTCAACGGTTTTAGAGCAGGTTTAACTGATGCTATAAAAGAGTTTTGTGATTTACAAAATCTTTTACCACGTAATTTAAAAATTACAGCAGATGACGTTTGGTCACACTGTTCATACGTTTTATCTTTAAAGATGCGAGACCCTCAGTTTGCAGGTCAAACTAAAGAGAAATTGTCATCTCGTCATATTGCTTCAATTGTACAGGGGATTGTTTCAGACAGATTCTCTCTGTGGTTAAACTCAAATGTTAATACCGCAAAAGTTATTGCTAATGCCATTATTGAAGCTGCTAAAGACAGAGAAAGTACAGCTAAAGTTGTAGAGCGTAAAAAGACCTCTCGTGGACCTGCTCTTCCAGGCAAACTAACCGATTGCACCTCATCAGATCCTAGCCGTTGCGAACTCTTTATTGTAGAGGGTGACTCAGCAGGTGGCTCTGCTCGTCAGGCAAGAGATTCAAGCTATCAGGCAATCCTGCCTTTACGCGGTAAGATTTTAAATACTTGGGAGACTTCAGCTGCTAAGGCTATGGAGTCTGAAGAAATTCGTGCTATCTCTATTGCCATCGGAGTAGATCCTGATGCTGATAGTTTAGATGGTCTTCGTTATGACAAGATCTGCATCTTAGCTGATGCTGACTGTGACGGTCTGCATATTGGTACTCTTTTATGCTGTCTTTTTGTAAAACACTTTACAAGACTGGTAAGAGAAGGTCATATCTATGTAGCATGTCCTCCATTATTCAGAATTGATGCCGGCAAATACAAAGAATATGCAATCGATGAAGCTGAACTTGATGTAAAGCAAAAACAGTTCTTAAGAAAAGGTATTAAAAAGGACAATATTAAGATCCAGCGTTTCAAGGGATTAGGTGAGATGAACCCTGATCAGCTACGTGAAACTACCTTAGCTCCTGAATCAAGACGTTTAAAAAAGTTAACCTTAACTTCAGAAGCTGATGAGAATACCTTTGCAATTATGGATCTTCTGTTATCTCAAAAGAGAGCTGCTGACAGACGTCAGTGGATTGAGGATAACGGCGATAAAGCAGAGATGATCGACTAGCCTATGGCAGATACCGACGATAAAACAGAACAACCGACTAGTAAAAAACTAGACGACGCCAGAAAGAAAGGTCAGGTGCCTCGTTCTAAAGAGGCAGGAACTTTCTTTGTTCTGTTAGCAGGTGTCTTATCTATCTGGGCATTCTCCTCCTTTTTAGGAAAGGGCATGCGCCAGATCATGTTAAACAGTTTTACCTTAACTCGAGAACAAATCTTTTCTGAAGACGAGAGTCGGCGTCTTTTTGTCGAAAATCTTTTAGATATTGCAATTCCCTTAATTGGTATTTCTTTTGTAGTCTTTGTCTGCGCAATTGCAGGCTCAATCTTTATTGGTGGATACAATTTCTCTAAAGAAGCCCTACAACCAAAATTCAGTAAATTAAATCCAATTAAAGGTATTGGCAGAATATTTTCACTAAACGCTATCGTTGAACTTGTAAAAGGTATCTTTAAAGTAGCTTTCATCGGATCGTTCTGTTACTTTGCTCTCTCTGGCCGTATGGCTGAGGTTATGAGCTTATCTTATATCGATCCTATAGGCTCTATTCGTCAGGCGATAAAACTTCTGTTCCAGTTCATGGTGATTATTGTCTGCTCACTCTGTCCAATTGTTTTACTTGACGTTCCATACCAAAAATGGAACTACATCAAACAATTGCGTATGAGTAAGCAGGAAATTAAAGATGAATTTAAGGATACTGAAGGAAACCCACAGATTAAAGGTAAGATTAAACAGCTTCAATATCAGATGGCAGCCCGTCGTATGATGAAGAAAGTCCCTGAGGCTGATGTGGTTGTAACTAACCCTACTCATTATGCTGTAGCACTAAAATATGATCCTAATGGTACTACTGCGCCACTAGTAGTTGCAAAAGGTGTAGATGAGATTGCCGAAAAAATTAAGGAAATTGCCAGAGAATCTGAAGTTCCTGTCATCCCTCTGCCTCCTCTGGCCCGTTCTTTATACTATACAACCGATCTTGACTGTGAAATCCCACGAGGCTTATTTAAGGCTGTAGCTCAGGTTTTAGCCTGGGTAATGGGCATGAAATCTTTCAAGGAAGGAAAGAGCAAACAGCGACCACGTGATCTGGATATGAATTTACCAATTCCAGATGAACTAAAATTCTAAAAATTGAGTTTTAAGGTTAATATTGTGTAATAATCAGAATATGAACAGCGTTTTTTGCTCTGTTATAATGACTTCACTGGGAGTTAATGAGGAAATTATTTTATGGTAACTAAAAATACCCCAAAGAAAGCTGCTACCAAAACTAGTAACAGCAAAGTAACTGCATCTGCAACTGACTACAAAGCAAATGTAGAGAAGTTCAAAGAGTCAGTTTTAAATCATCTGCGTACCACAATTGGTACCTCTCCAGCAAAGGCTAGCAAATTAGCTTGGTGGCAGGCTGTAGTAGCAACTTGCAACGAGGATATCTTCGGTCGTCTAACCGATACCCAAGAAACTCATGCTAAGAATGACACCCGCGCTGTTCACTATTTATCAGCAGAATTCTTAATGGGCAGATTGACAATCAACAATCTGACCAACCTAGAGAAGTTCGATGTTGCACGTGATGCATTAAAAGAACTTGGTCTAGATATCAATGAAGTTTGTGAAGAAGAGCCTGATATGGCTTTAGGTAACGGCGGTTTAGGTCGTCTAGCTGCTTGCTTCATGGACTCACTTGCAACTTGCAATTACCCATGTGTAGGTTATGGTATTCACTATGAAAACGGTCTGTTCCGTCAGGAAATCCGTGGCGGCAAGCAGGTTGAGCGTCCAGATTCATGGCGTGAGTACGGCTGTCCATGGGAAGTATGCCGTCCAGAGTCAGTTCAGAACGTACCACTAGGTGGTTATGTTGATACACAGACCGCACCTGATGGCACTGTAAGCTCAGTATGGCATCCATCTAACATCATCAAAGGTGTGCCTTGGGATATCCCTGTAGTTGGCTACCGTGGTTCTTCAGTTGCAATTTTACGTCTGTGGGAGTCACGTTCTACAGAGCAGTTCAACTGGGACGTATTCAATGCAGGTGGTTACGTTGATGCACAGGCTGAGAAGTCATTAGCAGAGACTGTTTCAAAGGTTCTATATCCTAACGACTCAACTGAGGCTGGTAAGGAATTACGTTTAACTCAGCAGTACTTCTTCTGCGCATGTTCATTACGTGATATCTTACGTCGTTACAACCGTTCACATCACCATGATTATTCAGAGTTTGCAAAGAAGATCGTTATTCAGTTAAACGATACTCATCCTACCATTGCAATCCCTGAGTTAATGAGATTGTTAATCGATGAGGAAGGTTTATCATTCGACGCAGCTTGGGATATCACCTCAAAGACCTTTAACTACACCAACCACACTCTATTACCAGAAGCATTAGAGAAGTGGCCTGTATACATCTTTGAGAAGTTATTACCACGTCACTTACAGATCATCTATGAGATCAACTACCGCTTCTTAAACGGTATCGTTGAGCACATGTGGCCAGGTAACAATGAGATGAAGGCAAAGCTTTCAATCATTGAAGAAGGTCCATGCCGTAAGGTTCGTATGGCTAACCTGTGCGTAATCACTTCAGGCAAGGTTAACGGTGTTGCTAAGATCCACTCTAAGTTAGTTAAAGAGGATCTGTTCCCTGAGTACAACATGTTATGGCCTACCAAGTTCTGCAACGTAACAAACGGTGTAACTCCACGTCGTTGGTTATTAGCATGCAACAAGGGCTTAGCAGAGTTATACAACGAGGTTAGCGGTAAGGATTGGCCTTTACACTTAGACTTATGCGATAAGTTAAAGGACTACGCTGATAAGAAAGACTACCAAGAGCGCTTCATGAAGATTAAGTATGAGAACAAGGTAGTTCTAGCTAAGACCATTAAGGAATTAGTAGGCGTTGATGTCGATCCTAATGCAATGTTCGATGTTCAGGTAAAGCGTCTTCACGAGTATAAGAGACAGCACTTAAATCTTTTATACATCATGTCTCTATACAAGAGCTTATTAGAGAACCCTGATCAGGATATCGTACCTCAGGTATTTATCTTCGGTGCAAAGGCAGCTCCTGCTTACACCCTAGCTAAAGACATCATTTACGCAATCAATGCTGTTGGTAACAAGATCAACAACGACTTACGAATCAAGGGCAAGTTAAAGGTCGTATTCTTACCTAACTACCGCGTAAGCTTAGCTGAGAAGATCATTCCAGCTGCTGATATCTCAGAGCAGATTTCAACTGCAGGTTATGAGGCTTCAGGTACTTCTAACATGAAGTTTGCAATGAACGGTGCTTTAACCTTAGGTACTATGGACGGTGCAAACATCGAAATCGTTGAGAAGGCTGGTATCGAGAACAACTTCATCTTCGGTTTATCAGTTGAAGAAGTTCAGGAATTAAAGACTAGAGGCTACAATTCATGGGATTACTACAATGCAAACCATGAGTTAAAGTCAATCATTGATTGGTTAGATACTGATTACTTCACACCAGGTGAGCCAGGTGCATTATCATCAATCAAGAACTCACTGTTGAACTTAGGCGATCCATTCCTAGTATTAGCAGACTTTGCTTCATACAAGGATGCTCATCAGAGAGCTCAGCAGATGTTCAAGGATAAGGCACGTTGGGCAAAGGCTGCAATGATCAACTCTGCAACTATGGGTATCTTCAGTTCAGACAGATCAATGCACGATTATGCTCGTGACATCTGGAACTTAAAGAGCTTAGATGTTGAGACTAAGTAATTAAGTCTTAATTAAAGCTTAAAGGCCCTCGGACTAGAAACTGGTTCGGGGGCTTTTATTTTGCTTATACTATTGAAAGCGCAAATTAGATCTTAAAAGAGGGTATTTAACAAAAGAAGTTAACAGAATTGGAGATATTCCAAGTCTTCACCATATCCTCAGCACGATTCTCTGCGCAACGCATTTCCTTACATAACTCTGATTTTTCCTTTCTCAGCTTATACAAGCTCTTTATAAAAGTTTTTTTATAAAATCTCTCTAAAAATTGCATTTTTTGTCACTAATTAAGCAAGTACTTTCAAAACACGTGAGAGCATAAGCATCTTAATTATTTATCTTGATATAATAAAGGAGATGGCAAAACATGGATATGATTGTTAATTCAAGAGAGTCTTTTATGTTCGTCAATGTTGATAATCGCCTTTTTCAAATAGTAAGAAACTCTGAGTATGTAGATAAGTCAGAGATAATTACCTTAACTAATCAGGTTATCGACACCGAAGAACGTTTTATTTGTGTCACAAGACCAAGACGTTTTGGTAAGAGCGTTACGGTAAAAATGCTTAATGCTTACTACTCAAAAGGCTGTGATTCAAAGGCATTATTCTCTGATTTAAAAATAGCATCCTCTCCAGACTTTGAAAAGCATCTAAATCAGCATGATGTTATCTATCTTGATATGATAGAATTTGCTGATAACAAAGACAATGGAATCAGGTATCTTGAGAATTTAAATACTGATGTTGTTTCAGAATTAAAAGATACCTATCCTGAGTACTTTAAAAAAGATAAGGATTATTCCTTACCTGAAGCTATTCGTTGCTTAGGCAAGAGATTTATTTTTATTATTGATGAGTGGGATTTTGTCTTTAGAGAATACCCAAATAACTCAAATCTACATGAGAATTTTATTAACCTATTAAGAGCTCTGTTTAAAGGCGTTGGAGAGAATTTTGTTGAATTAGTTTATATGACAGGTATTTTACCTATTGCAAGGTACAACACTCAGTCAGCTTTAAACAACTTTAATGAATATACAATATTAAAATCAAGTAACTACTCTCAATACTATGGATTTACAGAGAATGAAGTAAAGACATTGTGTGAAAAATATCAGCTTGATTTTGAAACAGCCAAATTCTGGTATAACGGTTATAAAGTTGGCGAATATGAAATCTATAATCCAAATTCAATCAAAAAACTGATAACACGTAGGGAATTCCAAAGCTACTGGTCGTACACATCAGCTTACGGCATTGTAACAGAAGCCATCAATCAGAATTTTGAAGGATTAAAAGACGACATTATCAGACTCTGCTCCGGTAGTACCATTTCAATTTCTCGACCTGAGATTAAAAGTTTCAATACAGCAGATCTTAAATTCAAAAATAAAGTAGCAATCTATATTTATCTAGTTCATTTAGGCTACTTAGGTTATGACGATGCAGATGCAACTATCTATGTTCCTAATGAGGAAACCAGAGTAGAACTTTTAAATTCAGTAAAAGAAAATCACTGGCCTAAATTTGAGACTGCTTTAAAGCTCTCAGAGCAAGTAGTGGCTGCTACTTACAATAAAGATTCAGAAACAGTAGCTACTCTGCTTTCAAAAATTCATGAGGATAAAGTACCGGCTCTTGAGTACAACAATGAAAGTGCTTTGCGTTATGTAGTTTTAATGGCATACCTTGCAACTGAAAGAGATTACCTAGCACCATTAAATGAGTTTCCAACTGGAAAAGGTTTTGCTGATATTGTTTATCTACCAATGTCTGCTAATGCAAAAGATAAACCAGCCTTAATTATTGAGCTTAAAAAGGATGCAAGTGCAAAGGTAGCCCTTGAGCAGATAAAAGAGCGAGACTATGTTTCAAGAGTAAAAGAGTACACTGACAACATTCTTTTAATCGGCATTAACTACGACTCTAAAACCAAGCAACACTCATGCGAAATTAAGGAATATCCAAAACAGGAAAGTACTTAGGAGTAATGCTTTACTTAACTTTACTTTTCTTTCAGCAACTCTTTTACAGAATAATCTCTCCTGTGTTGAAGTGATTTTATATTGAAAGCTCTGGATGCTAGGGGAGTTGTATGTGAGAGTTGTTTATGTGGTATGTTAATGTGATCTGTTTTTATGGTCTTTTTTAAACGATCTTATTGAGAACTATAAAATTAGATTTTATTAGAGTTGGTATATAGACTTTTTTGTGAGCAGATCTGATGACAAATTAACTAAGCTCTGACATTATGAGAGAGTTTGGGCGATCTGTCTTTAGTAAAGATTCAATGGCTGAGGCTGATTTATGATTGGTGGAACTCTTTAAAATCCATTGAATCTTTTTGCTATCATCCCTCTATCTTACCTGCTAATAAACAGTAGCGTTCAGCTTTAAGGATATGTAATTGAATATGGCCAGTTCATGATACCGCCCATATCAAGTACGTAGTAGTAACCTAAAGCTACTAATTTTTTAGCGGCATCTTTGGTTCTACGGCCTGTTCTGCAGTAGATGATGATAGGTTTAGCTACATCAGGTGCGATCTTTGAAACTGTTTCCTTATTGATGTCGTTTACAGACAGGTTCACAGCAGGAGGAATAAAACCATTGTCATATTCCTCTTTTTCTCTGACATCAATTAACAGACATTGTCCAGAATCAATTAGAGCACGAGCTGTAGGGTAGTTGATCTCGGTAATACCTGGATTTATGGTAAATGACTGTTCTGCCATTTTAAATTCCTGTTAATACTTAACTTTGAGCTTTGATTTTTTTAACAATTGAAGTAGTAGAGCAACCATCCACAAATGGAATGATGATAACTTTACCGCCGTTTGCTAATACTTCTTTATGTCCTGCAATCTCTTCGACCTTGTAGTCACCGCCTTTAACTAAGATATCAGGCAATACTCTTGAGATAAGTTTCTGTGGAGTATCCTCATCAAAAGAAACTACATAGTCAACACTGCCTAGTGCTGAAAGTACAGTCATTCTGTCTTGAAGCCTGTTAATAGGACGAGTAGGTCCTTTTAAGCGCGATACAGAAGCATCTGAGTTTACAGCTACAATAAGTTTATTTCCTAAGGCTTTAGCCTGCTTTAAGTAGGTTACATGGCCAGGGTGGATGATATCAAAGCAGCCATTAGTCATGACGATAGTCTGACCTTCACTCTGTAATCTGCGTACTAGCTTGCACAGTTCTTCTTCAGAGACGATGCCTTCATCAGTATTAGGAGAGCTCTTACCTAAAGCACTCATTAACTCTTCAGGAGAAGCTGTTGAAGTACCAATCTTACCTACGACGATGCCTGCTGCACAGTTTGCATATTCACAGGCGGTAACGATATCCAAGCCTGCTGCTAAACAGGTACCTAGAGTACCGATTACAGTATCACCGGCACCGGTTACATCGTAAACTTCACGAGCATAGGTTGGAAGATGTACTGCCTTTAAACCTGGTCTTACTAATGACATACCGTCTTCTGAACGGGTAACTAAGAGCATCTTTAGCTTACATTTTTCAATTAAAGCTAAAGCTTTCTGCTCCAGATCGTCATCGTTCTTTACTTTACCTACTACAGCTTCAAACTCTGACATATTAGGTGTTAATAAAGTAGCGCCTGAATACTTTTCAAAGTCAGTGCCTTTAGGATCGATTAAAGTAGTAATACCTTTTTTATTTGCTATCTCAATCATTTTTGAGACGCTAGACAATGAACCTTTACCGTAGTCTGAGAAGATCACAACTTTAGAATCTTTAATTGAGTCTTCAAAAGACTTTAAGATCTTGCTTTCATCAAGATCAGAAAATGAGTCTTCAAAATCTAAACGCAGTAACTGCTGATTACGGCTTAAAACTCTGAGCTTGGTAATGGTAGGATGCTCATCAGTTAGTACAAAATCAGGGCTGATGCCATGATTACGTACAATCTTCTCTAAGATTTCAGCATTCTTATCTTCACCGACGATACCTACAAGGTTACAAGGAGCACCTAATGAAGCAATGTTAATTGCAACGTTAGCAGCACCACCTGCTCTTTCTTCTTTATCCTGAACTTTTACAACAGGAACAGGTGCTTCAGGTGAAATTCTGCTGCTTGGACCTTTCCAATAGCTGTCGAGCATTACATCGCCTACAACAGTAACCTTTCCTGTAAATAAAGTCTTTAAATCTTGGCTCATAAAAGTTCCTTTGTAAGTTTATGTAATTAGATAATACCTGCACGCATTAAATCATGAAGGTTGAATGCACCGATTGGGTGGTTGTTATCATCAGTTACAACTAAAGAATTGATCTTAAGATTATGCATCATGGCAAGAGCATCAGCAGCTAAAGTTTCCTGCTTTACAATACCACGGACATTTTTACTCATTAAAGTAGCAATACAATCTTTGATAGTAGCGCCTTTTTCAAGTGAGCGTCTTAAGTCACCATCTGTATAGACACCAACTAATTCATGGTTGTCGTTAACAATACAGATAAAGCCTAAAGTCTTCTGAGTCATCTCAAATAAGGCATCTTTAAGGCTTACTCTTTCATTGACTACAGGGATCTCTGAACCTTTGTGCATAACATCCTGACAGTGAACCAGAAGACGGCGACCTAAAGCACCACCTGGGTGGCTCATGGCAAAATCACGCTCTGTAAAACCACGAGCTTCAATTAAAGCTACAGCTAAAGCATCGCCTATAGCAAGTTCTGCTGTAGAACTAGATGTTGGAGCCAAGTTTAATGGGCAGGCTTCACGTTCAACATGAGCAGATAAAGTGACATTGGCTGCTTTGCCTAAAGATGACTCAACATTACCTACAATAGCGATTAAAGGAATTTGACGGCGTTTTAGAATAGGAATTAAAACTTTTAATTCAGATCCTTCGCCTGAATTTGAGATAGCAATTACAGTATCATCTTTGCCAATCATACCTAAATCACCGTGAGCAGCTTCTCCTGCCTGTACGAAGAAAGCTTGAGTACCGGTACTTGCTAAGGTAGATGCAATCTTGGTTGCTACATGACCTGATTTACCTACACCAGTTAAAATTACTTTGCTTTTGGTGTCCATCATGATTTGACAGGCTTTAACAAAACTGTCACCAATTGTTGGTACAAGATCTAAAAGAGCTTGAGCTTCTTCTTTTAAAACTCTAACTCCGGCATTGATACATGTCTGAGAAAACACTGTAATTCTCCATTAAAAATACTAGGTGTATTTTAAATCCCACAACCTTTTTATACAAGAAAAAAGGGATATTAGGATCATTCTCAATGAGCTTTACTTTATATCCTGTAAACACTTTCTAAAAAGTCTTTCTTGCTTTTTTGAAAATACCTGTATGTTACAGGATTATTAGCTCAATCACATCTAAAGAAGCATATCTTAAGTACAATAACCCCTCCATTTATAGCAATAAAGAAACACTATGAAGAAACATTTACTCTTACTATGTCTATCTGTTGCCTGGTTATTTACAGGCTGTGCTTCTGTAGATTTAGCATCTGATGCTGATAGCGCAAAAGCAAAAGAATTTACAATCGATGACTCTTCAAAGAGTCAGCTTTATGTTTACAGACCAGGTCACATGCAGGATCTGCTTTAAAGAAATCGATCTGGATTGATGGCTTGTATGTTGGTCGTTTAAAGCTTTGTTCATTCTTAGTAGAAAAAATCGAGCCGGGTGAACACGTAATTTCAACTGAATCAGAGTTTGGTAATAATGAGATCTTAATTAACACTGAAACTAATAAGAATTACTTTGTGCGACAGAACATCAAATTTGGCGTATTTGTAGGCGGCTCTAGCATCCATGAAGTGTCTGTTGAAAAAGGTATGGAAGATGTGAAAAAGTGTGAATTGATTGAGGCTCAGAGAAAAGAATCTGTAAACATCAATCCTGCTGATATTGAAAAGGCAAGGGCAGAGCTAAAAGCTCAGCAGTAAAAACATACTGAAACTAAGTTTTAGCTCTTATCATCAATAAAGCTACTGAACTTTAAAAAGGCAAGAGTTCAGTGGCTTTTATTTACAAACTAAGATGCTTTATCTTAGTTTTGATTTGGTTATTTGTTATTAGGGTAAAGTTCTTTTACTTTATCATCAGGCAATTCAAAGTGCTGATAATCTTTACGAGCCTTCAAGTGACCACCCCATTCAAATCCGTGCTGTATAAAGAGCTTGTAGGCAAGATCGTTCTCATCAATCTTATAATCAAAGTTTTTGCTTCTATCTACATACTTTAGTGCAGTTGCAGGCTCTACATGTAACTTACCATCAACAGTTAAAACAAATGGATTGTAAAGTGTATTAAGATCAACTGCTAAACCTAAACCGTGCTTTGATACTTTTGTAGAGTGAGAGATGAATCTAAAGTTAAATGATGATGTATTGTTATCTCTCATTGCAGTTTCATCATCAGCATTGTAATCATCCATAAGTCTAATTCTTTCAATAGGATAATTTGCTTTATATAATTCATAGAAGATTTCTGCTACATCATCAGCAATATGCTTGTTGCAGACAATTTCGCCTTTTAAGGTCTGCTTAGCTTTGTTTTTATAAAGCACTTTTACGTGTCTTAGCTCTGATAAGGGCACAGTACAGTTATCTTTATAGGTCTTACCTTTCATGCGAGCAAAGGTAGTATCATCAATTGTAGTAACTGAAAAGCCATCTGCATTGAAAGTTAAAGCATAAACTATGTTTTGTGCACTGAGAAGGTAAAGAGAAAGCAGAAGAACGAAAAGTCTTAAACAGGATCTTTTTATCATTACAAACATCATAGTAGTTCTTTCCATGTTGTTATTTAATGGTGATATTTAGTTCTATGTGCGAGACATTACATCAAGTTAAAGTCAACTTACAGGGAAGAGCTTTATTTTTTGATATGATCATAAAAGTGACCTGTAAAAAGTAGATGCCTGCAAATATTTTTCTGAAAGTTACAATACGTAAATATCCATTGTTAACAGCAAAGTAGCTAAAATGTGCTTTTTAGACTTTTATTACGAAATTTTGTACACAAAATAACTTCATTAAAATCGTAAAACCATGAAAAAAATTTTTTTCAGAAAAATTGTGGAAGTTGTCGCATTTTTTTTAGAAACAAACTACAATTACCGCAGTAAATTTACCATCCTGACATTTCAATGACCAAGATAAAAAAGATAGCTCATAGTTATCAATCAGTCTATTTTTACATATTACTTGTAGCTTGTATGGCTACTGTATTTGGCTTTAACTTAGGAGCTATGCTCTCAAGTAAGGTTAGACTTATTAATATCTTTATGCTTGAGATCTACGATATCGACAGCATGGTCAACACCTTTATGTTAGGTTCTTTTGTCGGTGTCTTTTTAGGCGGAAGACTGGTTTATGACACCGGTCGTGTTCAGTCTGTAATAGGCAGTTTCTCTTTTGGTGTGATAGGCCAGTGTACTGCAATTCTAGCTCCAACCTTCAGTACTCTGTTTATCACCGAATTCGTAGTGGGTGTTTCAAGTGGCGTATATCTAATCTCAGCCATCTGTTACATCACTGAGCTCTCTTCAAAAGAAAAGCGTGGTACTTGCTGCCTTTTAATACCTACTTTTGTTGTACTAGGCTTTTTAATCTCCGTTCTTTTAAAAGACATCATTCCACGAAACGATATTTTAGTGGTGGTATGTCTTTTAGCAGCAGCTTTGCCTGTAGTGATTGTCTCTTATTTAAGACTGCCAGAGAGCCCACGCTGGCTGGCTTTAACAGATTCAAGTGATAAGGCTTTAACTGAGCTTATCAGACTTCGAAATTCAACCTCAGAGTCTGCTCGTGAGTTAGCTGCTATCAATGAGTGTGTATTAGGCGATGACAGAGGCATTACAATGTTCTTTAGAAACTCTGTCTTCAGAGCAATCGTCTGGTTCTTCTTATTCATTGTGATTGTCGCTAATCTCTCTGGCTTTGCCATTATTCCGTATATGTCTTTAGAGATTGTAAAATACTTTAAAGCTGCTTTGGGAATTTTGACTCCAAATGAGAAGTACGAGATTAACTTCTTAATGTTAAAGTCAGTATTGTTTGCTGCCTTCATAGGTTGTGCAGTGACCTGTTTTATGGCAGATAAGATTGGTCACAGAAGAATTCTGTTAATCTCATGTACTATCAATGAAGTAATGCTCTTTGGTATTTACTTTTTGTACTTTACAGGCAGTGCTATGGTAGGTCCTGTTTTAATGTCAGTATGTCTTCTGATCTTCTGCTTATCATCAGTGATCTTTTTGTGCACTTTCTTATTCTTAATTTTACCTGAGCTGTTACCTGTAAAAGGTCGTGAATTCTGTTTAACTCTAATCTTTATTGTGCAGATCACTGCCTTAATGTTAGGTATCTATTTCTTTAACCGCTTCATCCACTCTCAAGGCGTGCTCATGGCTGTCTGCATCTTTATGATGGCAGGAGCTCTCCTCTTTACTCTTATCTATCAGGATATGCCTGAACCTAAAAATCAGATGTTGGAGTCTATGGAGAACACTATCTTCAATGAGCGTTCTTTAAAGGCTATTAATAAGGCTCAAAATAAGTAATCTAATCTGTCATCTGAAATTTCTGAAAATCCGCATTAAAGTCTTCAATATTTGCATAAATTGCCACTAATAAAGTCAAAGATATACCTTTTCAGGCTATAATCTAATAAGATAAATGGAGATAAATGCATATGAAAGATATCAGCTCAACAGGCTCATTTATAGACTTTACATTAGAAAACTATATCTATGTTGATAAGACTGAATACATTCCAAAGCTCGTCAAACTAAAGCGAGTTTTTATCTCCCGTCCACGTCGTTTTGGTAAATCTCTTACCTTAGATACCATAGCAACTTTATTTGAAACAGGTGTAGAGCCTTACTTTAAAGGAACCTGGATTTATGACAAGTGGACAGAACCTACCTATCCTGTATTAAGACTGAATTTCTTAGATTTAGATAAATACTCACTTGAGCATTTTAAGCAAAAACTAAACGCAATCATTAGCTCATTTGCACGAGACATCAATGTCAAAAACTACGAAGAGAAAGTTGAACCTGAAGACACAATCTACTTTCTGTTAGATGAGTTAAGAAAAGAAAAACGTCAAATCGTAATTTTAATTGATGAGTATGACTGTCAGATGACAGCAAACATCAATAATGAAACTCTATATAAGCAATTTCAGGAAAAAATCAAAAGCTTTTATGCCACTATTAAAAATAAGTGGCCAATTAAATTCTTAGGAATAACAGGTGTCACGAGATTAAAAGATGTAGAAATCTTTTCAATTGGTTCTGATATCAATGATATTACTAATGACAGCGTATACTCTCAGATGATAGGCTTTACACGTGATGAGATTAAAAAGTACTACATTGATTATTTAAAGTTGGCAGCCTCCTATGAGAACAAATGTAGAGTTGAAGAAGTAACTGACACTCAGATTGAGTCTATGTTAGATATGATGGCTCAAAACTATGATGGTTACTGCTTTGATGAATTCTATAAAATGAAAGTATTCAGTACCTGGTCTGTAAATAGTTTCTTTCAAAGCATTATTGAAAATAAATTTATAGATTTTGGTGAGTACTGGTACGACAATGGTGGACTGCCTTCAATTCTGGTTAACTATTTAAAGACTCATGAACTGAATATTTTTGAATACTTAGACAAGGATAAGTTCTTAAAGGTATCCAGTGATGACTTTAAGAATCCAACAGCATTAACCACAATCAATCAGAACGTACTGATGTGCCAGACTGGATATCTGACTTTACGTTCTAATTTAAAGTACTCAGAAATGTTATTGGGTATTCCCAATGGAGAAATCTACAAAGCTTTAACATCTCTTCTAGCAGCTAAGTTCTTTGAAGGAAAGATTAAAGTCTTCAATGAAAAAGGTATTAACATCATAGAAGAAGGCTCAGTTGAGGATATTGTTTCTCTGTTAAATACTATTGTTAATTCCGTACCATATGACAATTATCCAATTTCTTCTGAAGCAATGGTACAGAGTCTCATTCAGGCATATTTAAGAGGTGCAGGATTTGATGTTCAAACAGAGGTTCATGAAGCTAAGGGCAGAGCTGATTTAATTGTAAATACGGATAACAGAAGAATAGTCATTGAATTTAAGTATGCTCAAAATGAGGCAGAAACTAAGGCAAAGCTTAGTGAAGCTGTAGCGCAGATAAAAACACGAGACTATGGCAATATTGTGCCTAGAAAGGATGAGCTGTTAAGAATAGCTGCAGTCTTCAATGCAGATCCTAAGGTAAGGGCTTTTACTCTTTCTCAACAGGTTTAATGATCTTTCTAGAAGAAAGTTTTTTTCTCCTTCCCTTAAAAAAGCCTCTATCAGTTACCTTTGACAGAGGCTTCATAGTTTTTTTGTAATCTTAAATTACTTAGTCTTCTTCCAGATAAACCAGTTGAACAAACCTATCATCATGCCACCACCGATGATGTTACCAATGGTTACAGGAATTAAGTTTGAGAAGATAAAGTGCATTACATTAAGATCTGCATAATGATCCATGTTGATGTTATTCATGAACTCAGGAATTGAGAAATAGTGCAATACAATACCCATTGGGATCATGAACATATTGGCAATACTGTGTTCAAAGCCTGATGCTACGAACATGCCAATAGGAAAAAGCATAACTAAGAGTTTATCAGTTACAGTCTTACCACCCCATGATAACCATACAGCTACACATACCATGATGTTGCAGACAATACCTAAGCATAAAGCTTCAATAAAGCCACGAGCATAAGCTAGAGCACCAAAGCCATCTGATGGATAGACATGCTCAACCTTATGAAGTGCAGTATTTAAAATGGTAAGTCCCCAATTGCCATTGAAGTTCATATAGGTTCTGCCTAAGGAGATTAAAAGCACAATAATCATGGCACCTACAAAGTTACCAAAATAAACAGTAGCCCAGTTCTTTAATAAAGTAGCAGTGGTGATCTTACCTGATGCTCTGGCAATTAAAGTTAAAGTAGATGAGGTGAATAACTCTCCACCTAACAGTACTACTAAGAACAGTCCCAATGCGAAGAAAAGACCTCCTACAACTTTACCAGGTCCATCACCTAAAGCTGCAACAGCTGTAGTGTAGAAGCAGAAAGCTAAAGCAATTGAAGCACCAGCCAGAATTGCTAATAAAAAGGCTCTTGTAAATTTCTTTGAAGCTTTGTCCATCACATGATGTTCAGCAGCTTCAACCATGGCTTGAGGAGATAAAGCCTGTAATGATGGAGTATCACTCATAATATGTCTCGTGTTGTTTATAACCTTAAGATAAATTCACTTAGATAAATTCACTTTGTAAATCCAGTAAAACCAATCTCTTTTTTGAAGTTGTTGTCTGTAGAAAAACCACAGATCTGCAATACCTAATTAATTATTATCTAATCAGTCTTAGGTATTACTATGTGCATGTGTTCAAGGTGTAGTAAGTAGGATTTTTAAAGTCTTCTTACAAAATGATGTTCATTTTACATGAAAAAGTCATTTACATGAAAAGCAAAATAAGAGAGTTTAACTTTATTTCTAAGAATGTTGCCTACTTAAAGTTCAGTAGCTTTGTTTTAAGTGCTTTTAAAGAAGATGTGGCCTGAGCAGAATTAAAAGAATATATGTTCCTTTTAAGGAATATTGAGACTGTTTGAAAGTGGGCTTTGATTAAAGTAGGAGCATTAGCTCCTGCTAAAGTTTAGCTTATCAAAGATATAAAATAGGCAATGTAGTTAAGACATAGTTTTTATTTTTTTCTACTACTTAATTTCTGCATCAGTTAAAGTGCTTTCAGTTAAAGAGCCTGCCTTAGTCTGAATGCATAAGAACTCTAGATCAGTTGTTGCACTGATAGTTCTTACGCCAGCAGGGGCAATCTTTAAGAAAGAACCTTCCTTTACAGGATATTCTTTACCGTCAACACCAATTGAGCCAGTGCCCTTTAGCACAATCCATAACTCCTCGTTTTCCTTGTGCTTGTGAGCAAAAGGAGCCTTTGAGCCTGCTGACATCTTGTTTAAAGAGATCTCACAACCTGTAAGACCTAAAAGATCTTTTAAGAATAATTTTGAAGAGCAGGATATTTTTGCATCCTTGCACTCCATCTCATAAGAACCGATGTCAGAAAATGAACCGAGATCAGCAAAGGTTGCATTGGTGTCTTTAACAAAATTCTCTAATTTCTTTGAGTTGTCTGATAACTTAAATGAAAGATCCATTTTTATATCTCCATAGAAACAATGTTAGTTAATTTATAACGTTAAATCCAAATCATTGGTATCTATAAAAGTAGTTAGATATCTAACTATTTTGATATCAAAATATCTATTCAAGGTTCTTACGAATACGATCCATAAGAGTTTCTACAAGTTCAGCTTCTTCAGTAGAAAAACCTTTATAAGCCTTTTCATTTAAATCGTGGCTGATCTTTTCAAAGACAGGTTTAAAGTCCAGTCCTTTTTGAGTCAGCTCAATTAAAGTTACACGGTTATCTTTACTTGAACGTGTTCTTTTAACAAGCTCTAATTTTTCTAGCTTATCAATTAACACTGTTACAGTAGCTTTGGTTCTATCTACTTTTTTAGCAAGCTCCTGCATAGACATAGCACCAAACATTAAGAGACATTTAATAATATCTCCATGTGAAGGAACTATTCCTTTAAGACCAGCTTTCTCTAATTCATTAGTTAAGAATTGATTACCAGCCTTTCTTATTCGCGATGCGTAAAAAACAGCTAAATATTTCATGTCTTAATAATAGTTAGATATCTAACTAATGTCAACGAATTATTTTTAAATATTTCTGAAACTTTTATGGGTAGGAATTTTCTCAAATAGAAAAATATTTTCTCGATATAAAAGCCGTTTTGTAAAGATCTTATGAGAAATGTAAAAAAAAGTAGTTGACGAATTTTAATCTCATTATATAATGTAACGGCTTTTGAACGAGACCAGTTCGTTCAAGTGTCAGATTGGGGGTATAGCTCAGCTGGGAGAGCATCTGCTTTGCAAGCAGAGGGTCAACGGT